>OGTJ01000003.1_pt1 | contig 432438 bp, 235 predicted proteins | sample 1574611 | NCBI WGS metagenome assembly OGTJ01 (sample SAMN03295858, study PRJEB24534) | human gut metagenome | isolation source: fecal sample 1 from infant 9 | host: Homo sapiens | place: USA: Pittsburgh, PA | collected 2014-07
TTGTTGTTGTTGTTGTTGTTGTTGTTGTTGTTGTTGTTGTTGTTGTTGTTGTTGTAGTGGTCCATTTTGTTGCGACCTCGAACGTTGTGGTCCATTCGGCTTCAGAGTCTGTTGCGGAATCTGGGGCCGTGCAACACCAATAGGTGGACCTGGAGGATTCGCTGCTTGTGGCGTTGGTGGAACTGAGGGATTTTGTTGCAGAAGAAGTGGTGGTTGATTCTGATGGGGAGGGAGCATTTGTGGAGCATTTTGCATCTGTTGTTGAGCTCGCTGGAAGGCAACCGGCTGTTGTTGTTGTTGTTGTTGTTGTTGCTGCTGTTGTTGTAAATGATGTTCTTGTTGTCTCTGAACCATCCTTTGTTGCAAAAGTAGCTGTTGTTGTGGAGACGGTATGGTATAGTTGTTAAGTACCTGATTTAACTCTGGGTTTATAGAACTTTGTAAACTCCACAACATATTCCACCATTCATACAAGAACTCATCATCTGTCAGTAATTCGTTCTGCTGTAGCTGAGTAGGACGAGCCTGCTTAGTTTCATTGAGTAAAGATTGTGCCGATTCATCAAGCCCATTACTTTTCAAATATAGATACAACTGGCTAATTAATAGTTGTTGTGGGGATTTCGATGTTGTCATTGATGACGATGATGATGATGATGACGGTGTTTAAGTGGGGTGAGAGATTTGGTTAATTTTCATAAAACTGAAAATGAAAAAAAAAAAAAAAAAGTATGGTCAACCTTTTTTGCCAATTCCAAGAGTATAGCCAGTATATGTAGTGTAGGAGATGCAACGAATGGAATGGAGTGTTCAATGCTCTTGTGTCTTTTCTCTTCGACTGGATTGTCTAATGACGGGGGTGGGTGAACTTTAGAATACAAAAGTATAATTTTTTTTAAACTTGGGATATTATTATCATGTATAATGGACTAATTATGGCTCTTAACCGTATATATACTGCATATTGTTTGCAACCAAAAATCAAAAAAAGTAAGGGAAGAGATGGGAATAACGCAATCATTACACTAGCAAGGTGGGTCTGTGTTAGTGATTTGGAAATTTGTATCAACAGCAGAATAGGGGTTGCCAAACTTCGTAATCTAAACATACTCTTGCATTGCGATAGTGAGATCGTTGTTGGAGTGACATTAAAAGGCGGTTTCAGTTGAAAGAAAAAAAAAAAAAGTCATGTGAAAAATTTAAACGATTTACGAAAATGTAGCTACCAAACGATTTGAATCGAATGAGAGTTTTGACAGATACGGCTAATTGTGTGTATAGAGTGTCCTCACTACTTTGGTTGAAGTAAGCTGGTAGATTTTGTGGAATCATCACCTATGTCTTGTATGCAAGTCGAAATTAGTTTCGTAGCGAATAGATCTACAGTGGTCCACTTGGTGAAGTGGTGAAGTGGTGAAGAAGTGGTGAATGATGCAGTTCAAATACCTCGCATGCTTGAAAGCAATAAGAGCCTATCTAACTCACTAGCTTAAAACCACTCATCTGAAATAGTAGCATAATGTTCTTTCATGGTTTCCTCCAACTGCAGAATTGCGTTGATTTTCTACTTTTGCCGCGATGCGTTTTTGTATAATTCCGTATTCTGGTCAAGCTAGAGTGGTATCTTCAGTCACCAGGCACAAGAGATCCTCTGAAGTGGTTTTACCACAGCAATATTCGGTTCTACTCTATTCCCCAAGACTGCTCATTGGAAACAACCAAGTGAATACTTTGATTATCGTAAAATATATATATATATATAAGCATAGAAATTTACAACCTGTTTCCCAAATTGACATGCACAGCTTTCGCTTGAGTGTACATGTCCAAACCATACTCACCCAATTCTCTACCAACACCAGACATCTTGACACCACCGAATGGAATATGAACATCAGAATCGTTGGATGAATTGATCCACACCATACCTGACTCAATCTCAGAAGCCATAGTGTGAGCAGCAACTAAATCACGAGTGAAAATGGCTGCACCTAGTCCATATTCGGTACCATTGGCCAATTCAACTGCTTCTTCATCAGTGTTAAATTTACCAACAGATACAACTGGGCCAAAAATTTCCTCATTTACAATTCTCATTGATGGTTTAATATCAGCAAAAATTGTTGGTTTGATGAAAAAACCCTTTGATAATTCGCCTTCAGTGTTTTTCTCACCACCCAATACAACTCTAGCACCTTCTTGCTTACCAATTTCGAGATACTTCAACACCTTGTCACGTTGTTGCTCGGAAACTTGAGGTCCAACAATTACTTTTGAATCAAACATTGTACCTTGCTTGTACTCTTTTTGAACATGGTCGGATAAAGCAGTGAGAAATTTCTCGTAAATCGATTCATGGACATAAATACGTGAATTTGCAGTACAAATTTGACCTTGATTGGACATGATCCCAACAGCTGCCCATTTCACAGCTTGATCCAATTCGGCATCTGCTCGAACAATCAATGGTGACTTACCTCCGCATTCCAAGGTGACCGCCTTCATAGTGTCAGCAGCAGTTTTGGCAATCAATTTACCAGTAGCTGTAGATCCAGTAAATGCAATCTTGGCAACATCAGGATGTACACACAATGCAGTACCAGCAGTCTTTCCAAAACCTGAAATGATATTGACAACACCTGGTGGGAATCCAACATCTTTAATCAATTGTGCAACATACAACATTGACAATGGAGTAATCTCTGAAGTTTTCAAAACAACACAATTACCAGCGGCCAAAGCTGGTGCCAATTTCCAAGCAGACATAGCCAATGGATAGTTCCAAGGAACAATTTGGCCAACAACACCCAATGGTTCATGGACAGTGTATGCCAATTTCTTGGGATCATTTTGAATAACTTTCCCAGTAACTTTATCAGCCCAGCCAGCATAATACCTAAAAGTATCAACACAAATGTCAATATCATAAACGGCATTTTGCTCTTTAGGTTTTCCTGAATCCCAAGCTTCAATTGATCCCAACAAATCTCTTTGTTCAACCATTTTGTCGGCCAATTTATTCAACAAGAGACCTCTATCTACCCCAGTCACCTTTTTCCATGACTTGTACGCGTCTTTGGCGGCCTTGACTGCAACATCAACATCTTCGGCTTCAGCAGCATAAACAGTCCCATTGATTTCACCGGTGGCAGGGTTTATTGATTCCAAAGTGTGTTGGCCTTTTGATTTAACAAATTCGTTATTGATGAATAAACCAGTGGGCAAGACAAATTTTTGTCCATCTGGTAAAGTAACTTGCTGTTCTAATGGAGCTGACATGAGGATGTAAAGTTATATTGAATATTTAGCGAAAAAGGTGCAATTGAATTGAAATGAATAAAACTAGGAGAACGTTGGTTTAGGAGTTGAGTTGTAATTTATAGCATTTGATATTTTTTCTTTGGGGTAAAAGAAAATTCGTTTGAATGGATGTGTATTGATTATATTTCGAGCTTTTGTGTCAGTCTCAAGCGCATTTGATAGCTGAATTAGGAAAAAGGAGAGAGAAAGGAATGAAATTTGTCTTGTTTATAGGCTAATAATTCCCACTTGAGGAACACATATTCCGCATTTTAGAGCTAAATGCATGTCGGGGCCGAAAACCACGTAATTCAACTTCAATCTGCATACTGAAGTTCAAACTTTGTTAGGCAGGTACCATTTTATTAAGATTCACATTGCTCTCGGGTCTAGACGCACTCAATTTCTGTCGCCTACGTGGCTAGTCTCGGCACGCAAATAGCCACCGATAATTTGTATAAACTTGCGTCTACTCGAGCTCTCCTTCCAATCAAGTCATCTAAGCATCCTGTATCGGTTGCCGGTTCAAGCGACACAACATTTCATACTCTTTTAATGTTCCTCGCTTAGCAGCAATTCGACTCCTGCTTGGTACTAAAAGATTCTTTGACATCTTCCCTCGACTGTGATTTGAGCATAGGTAGAGCCAAATGGACCGTTAAGACGTGGTGCACACAAATTTAAAAGCAATCTGGGTATTACATTGTCTTCGTAACCTAAATCGTTACTGCCCTCACACTACTGATAATGTTTTTGCTTACTTGCTCTGACTTGCCAATCAGCAAACGAATGCTACTGTTTTCTCTTTCCCAATAACGGACATGGGGTCCATAACGGTGAAAATATAAATGAGAGATATCTCACTGTTGCATTTCGGAGTTCGTTGCTACCATTTAATCGCACGGCATTAAAATTTTAGTTTTCGAGATCCATTTTTTTTTTTTGATTGCAATAATACTGTTCTACAATAATAGATGATGGACTTGTCAGTGTTCACACAGCAAAGTCCCGCCCACAATGACTTCCGCAGTGATACATTCACCACTCCTACTGCATCCATGATTAATTCATTAGCCACAACCACCCTTGGAGATGCCGTTTATAATGAAGATTCCAAAACGATTGAGTTGGAAAAGAAAGTAGCCGAAATGACTGGTAAAGAAGCGGGGTTGTATTGCGTGAGTGGTACCTTGTCCAATCAATTGGCCATGAGGGTGAACTTAATGCAGCCTCCTTATAGTGTGATGTGTGATTATCGTGGGCATGTTTACGTGCACGAAGCTGGAGGCATGTCCACGTTAACGCAAGCCATGGCACAACCAATCAAACCCAAGAATGGCATCCACTTGACTTTGGAGGATGATATCTTGCCCAATTTTATTCCTGATGATGGAGAGATACATGGTGCACCGACAAAATTGATTTGTCTTGAGAATACATTGCATGGGATGATTTTTCCCTTGGATGAGATTAAAAAGATTTCCCAGTTCTGTAAGGAAAACAATGTCAAGTTACATTTGGATGGGGCCAGATTGTGGAATGCGAGTGTGGCTACTGGGATCTCATTGAAGGAGTACAGCCATTATTTCGATAGCGTTTCTCTATGTTTGTCAAAAACATTGGGTGCACCTATTGGAACAGTGTTGGTTGGCGACAAGAAGTTCATATTGAAAGCCAATCATTTCAAGAAACAAAATGGAGGTGGTATCAGACAAAGTGGATTATTAGCTAGTATGGCCATTGTTGCCATCGATGAAAATTTTACCAAGTTGCAAAAAACCCACGATATGGCAAAGGAATTGGGAGACTTGTGCAAACAAAAGGGCATCCTTTTGGAACATCCGGTGGATACGAATTTTGTGTTCGTTGATATTGCTGCAAACAAGATGAATCCTGATAAATTGATTGAGATAAGTGACAAGTACGGAGTCAAGATTTATTCGGGACGAGTTTCTTTCCATTATCAGATTTCTCAAGAGTCGTTCGAAAAGGCAAAGAAAGTGATTGTAGAGGCATTTGAGTTTGCGAAAGAGCATCCATATGAAGAATCCCACAATTTCAAGTTTTATACTGCTGAGAATAAATAGAAATTCATATATTAAGCAGTGTTCGCTTTTGTAAACGAAAAATAAAATGTAAACGAAGAAATACGTAAAATCCCACCAACCCTTTACCCAACAATCGTGCCAAAATTTAGTGAAAAGGCTCAAAAAAGATAGAAACGGACAGAGGCTCTTCACTTGGCCTTGTCAACCCACTCGCAGTCGGTGAAAGCTGGAAATAAGCTCTCTACACGCTCTCACGCGTTAACGCACGATATATACCATACCACTTTACAATACTACATCAATAATGGGCCGAATTAAGTCCTAGGCTATGTTGGGCTCCAATTTTTTACTCCTCCTCAAGAGAGGCATTGTGTCAAATGTGGTTGAAAGAGCAATGATCGGACACCCTATTTCTTAGACAAGTTTAATTCGGGTTGGAAGCGCATTTTTGAATCACATAAAAAAATCGCTTGGGAAATACCATGTTGGCCGAACCTGGGCAACTAAATTCTTTCAAAGGCACCCTGATGTCAAGAAGTGTAAATTTCAGATTAACTGCAACAAGAGGTCTGCGGCCGGGAACTATTATAGCATTGCAAGTTGGTTTGATAGGTTCGATGAGATGAGAACTACATTAGGAGTACATAGCAATAAAATTTTCAGTATGGAGAGACCATGGTAAACTTTGGTGCCGAGGGTGATGAATATTCTATCCTACCTGCGGATTCGGATGGGGTCGGGCGTGCAGACAGCAACGGTACCGATTTTTGTACCGTTATTGAATCGATTGGAAGGAACAAAAAAGCATTGGCACCAGACATTATCTTTCGTGGTAAGGAACTCCACAAAGACAGGTTTTCAAGTGATGTACGGGGTAATTGGGTATTTCACTTGTCATATGAAGGTGGGAGTTATCAATGTCTTGCTGTTGATTGGTTGAATAAAATATTCATTCCTAATACTGATGCTGGCCCTAATAAGGAGCCTGTAATGCTCGTTCTTGACGGCCACAGCTCCCACGATTCTATCGTATTCGATGATACGTGCAAGACCAACAGCATACACTTGATTCTAATCAATCCTCATATATCGCACATTTGTCAACCATGTGATCAATAACCTTTCTCAGCACTAAAAGCAGGCTATCGAAAGAAATTCAGTCATGTCGATTATAACACCCCATTTTCTGAACGCGATAAAGCGATCTTTCTTTGCACTTACAAAGATGTCAAAGATAATACGTTTTTGTCTGCTGTCATCAAGGAGGGTTGGGAAAAGTTGTTTTTGCAACCATTTTGTCCTGAACAAGTGCTCAACTTGAAATGCATCAAAGGCTGGCCAAATGATGGAAGCATAGAGCTAGACACATCTCATCTTGTAGAGGAAGACAAGACGTACCATTCTACAGGAGGGGAACCGATGGTAAGGTCTTAGTTCAAGACTTTGGGGACACGGAAAGAGAGCGTTTTCATCTTTTCGACAAATTGGTACAAAGTTATCTTTCTACCAAGGAAGAAGCCACTCAACTTGAATTGCAGGTGATAGCAATGTTTCAGGAGAGGTAGGACCCTTCTGCGAGTCAAATGATTATACCTGGACTTTCTCCAAAACGTGATGGAATCTCTGGGCACTCTGGTAATGAAATTAATTCTATCCAAAATGGTCGGAATAAGATGAGCTTTGCAAAGCTCATGAAAATGCAGAGTTAATATTTACTCTTTGCTTTTTTTTCAATCAGATCCCAAACAATTAACATTAACAATGTTTAAATATTTGTAGCTTTTCACCCACGTCGCGTAATTTTAGAGTTGAATTTATGAGATTTTTCGATATAAGCTTCCTTTCTTGCGCAGAGGTTGTACCAAAAAAAAAAAAAAAAAAAAGTTGAACTTCATTTCTTCATCAACTTAGTGTATGGCTCCACTCTATGACTTTGCAAAGAATATTATTGTGGTGATTACTAAAATCACACCCGAGCTAGTTGAGTTTCTACAAGATGATTTCAATTTTGAGTTGGTGTTGAGGTTACTTGATAATCTTAAGTTACAAGCAAAGGTTCGACAATTAAAGGCACCACTCAGGTATAAACAGTTGATTGCAAACTTGTTCACCAAGTATGTTTTGAACAGGGCCTTAGACAAACCACAGTTTGAAGACTTGGCATTAAAGTATAGCAACTATGGGAAACCTTCCATCGAAGGGCTTGAGTTCAACACTTCCACGTCGAATGATATCATTGCCATCGCTGTTCACACATCACCAATTGGAATGGATTTATCGCACGCTGTACAGAATGTATCATCAAAGGATTATAGAATTCAGTTTGAGCCAATGTTTCATAAGTTTGAATTGAGCCAGCTCGACTCGTACTTCAAGTTCAATCATTTTTGGACTTTGAAAGAGGCATTTACCAAGTTGATTGGGTCTGGGTTGAATGTGGAGTTGGCTGACTTTTATTTCACGATGGGCCCTGATGAAGAGTTTATTGAAGACAACTATTGTGTGATTAAATGCCACCTGGGCAGTGGTGAGTTGATTGTGAAATGGTATGACCAAATTGCAACCAATGCAGAAAAATTGTTCCAAAAGAAGAATGAATTTGTTAATAGTCTCACTAATGAGTTTTATTGCTACAGCACTGTCATTGAAAGAGCACGCGATGGTCGATTACCAGTTATTTGCTCTCTCGTCACACAAGAGCAGATTGCAAAGATTAAAACCTTTGAGGTTGATTTTTTAGCAGTCTTGCAGCGTCAACTACAGAGCTGACAGAAACTTATACTTCTTATGTTGGATCACACAGAATTAAATACAAAAAATTATTAGTAAAAGATTATAAACTGTAATCTAACTTTGATATAGAGAACGGAAAAACAAAAACTAAAACTCTTAAATCAACAAAGCACCGACAATAGCACCGAAGGCAACCATTCCGGCACCTGGGTTGGTCAAAAGACCGTTACCAGCATTTGAGGAGGAACTTTCACTGTCACTTCCACCGCCAGTGGAGTTACCATTGGAGCCACCAGCACCACCGGTTGAGTTTCCACCGGATCCACCAGCACCACCGGTTGAGTTTCCACCGGATCCACCTCCAACTACGGCTCCTGAATCATCAGTTTCTTCTGAGTCATCAGTAGCGGTTGAGTCGTCAGTTTCTTCTGAGTCATCAGTAGCGGTTGATTCATCAGTTTCATCAGATCCACCATCAGTAGCGGTAGAGTCGTCAGTCTCTTCTTCTCCTCCTTCGGTGGCAGTTGAGTCATCAGTATCTTCAGCACCACCTTCAGTAGCGGTAGAGTCATCGGTTTCTTCTTCTCCTCCTTCAGTGGCGGTGGAGTCATCGGTGTCTTCAGCACCACCTTCGGTAGCCGTTGAGTCATCGGTGTCTTCAGCACCACCTTCGGTAGCCGTTGAGTCATCAGTGTCTTCAGCACCACCTTCGGTAGCAGTTGAGTCATCGGTAGCTTCAGCGTCATCAGTACCGGCGCCAGCACCAGAGTCATCAGTTGCAGTTGAGTCATCGGTAGCATCTGCATCAGTTGCAGTAGCTGTGTCTACAGATGAGTCTTCGTCAGCTCTCTTGACAACACCTAATTTCTTTGAACCATCGAATGCCTTGGCGTTAACAGAAAGAATGGCGGAACAAATAATCGTCAAAGTTGTGACCTTCATATTGTAGTAGTAATAAACTTGTTAGTTGATTGGGATTATAAGGTTGTAGCGATAAAGCGTTGAAGAGGAGAAGAAAGAAAAGTGAGTTAAAGCTGTGCCTTTGTCAATGTGGGAATTATAGGTGGCTATTTATACTTTAACGCAAAGAGCAAACTTTATCATAACGCGTCAATTGTTCCAAAAAGAGCAACAAGAATACAAAAAATGTGTATGTGTATGTGTGTGTGTGACATTAGTCGTGACCCACATTGTACATTGTATTGTGTTATAATGTATGATGAAATAAAAAATGGGCAAATTAGTCTTTCAATATGGTTATTGTAGTATTGAAACTAAGGTAAAATTGTGGTTGTGAAAATAACAAAAGTGAATGTGACACAAAAATAGTTTATTACACACACACCCCCTATTACGAAATAGTTATGTATAACCAGTACACCACCAGACACACACATACTACACACACACGAGTTGTAACTTAAAGAAATAAAAGTTAGATCTTCATTTTGGCCCCCTTTTTCTCATTCTATAGATGTCGTACTACTTCATGTAGTCGCAAGCCTTCAAATTCTAGATGGTCAATGGTGTGGGTATGTTTTTTTTTTTATTCTTTTGTGAGATCCCACGTTTTCAGGGACACACCCAAAAAAAAAAAAAAACAGAGAGAGTTACAATCAAAGTGGGATACAACTACGTTGAAAACTGTGGAGAACAGAGGTAACTACTTCCCAACAAACTACTCTTTTCACACAGCCCCGCTAGCATTCGCCATACTAAGGTACCAAAAAATATATAGTGAGGCTATGTTATCATAACTACTCACAGAATGTACAATCCGTCTTTGCCCCAATTGTAGCTACATTTAATCCCAAAAGGGAAAGATAAAAGAAGGTTGTTTTCTGGAATTTAGCGACTAAAACAATAGCTACACACCCCCACATACACATATACATTCACACTCGTGGGAGAGTGGCCCACGTTTTCTCTCATGATTAAGTTCAAATAATAAAAAAAAAGATCTACCCACGAGGTCGATTTCGAAGAAAAGAAAAAAATAAAAAACATGTGTGTATTCCTGTGTATAAGAAAACCCACTATGCATACCTTCTTTTAATAGAATTTTTTGGTTTATTAATAAAACAAAATGTCACATTTTCAACGTTTGCTCCGTTCCATATATAGAAGAGCAATGGTCGAGACGTCATAAAAGAAGTAGAAAGAGCGTTATAGCTCAGTTTCACAAATTTACCCTGTTTATTTTTTGTCTCTTGTCTATCCCGACGTCGGAGATGTAAAATAAGGTAAACACGCACTTTAGCGCAATATAGAAGCGAGAGCAAAAACGACAAATTACACGAAAGATGGGATAAAAAAAGCCCAGATAATTGGAGAAAACAATGGATAGTTCACTTTATAATCAAACAGCGAAAAGAGTATTTTGATTGTGTGTGTGTATGTTGCGTTATTGTATATTTGTGTGGCTTCTATTTTTTTCTTTTTGACCATGTGGGCCATGGCCTCAAACCGTTATTCTATTTTCAATTCTGTCTGTCGTGAAACAATAAAAAATGACATCATTATAGAGCACGACAATCAGCTCGTCAAGAAAAAAAAAAAAAATCACTTCAGTTAAATCGAGACGTGTAATAACAAAAATAAACTAATTTTCTAGATATTCCCCTCTTATTTCATGTCATTATTACATGCTAAACATGAAAGATTCTTCAACAGGTGTTTAACTGCACTACCTTCAAGTGCAGCATCAGAAGATTCAAACAAATTAGCTATCATATTCTTTTGTCTACAGGGATTGCAACTTTTGAAAAAGCTACAGTTTACAAAAGAGGAGTGCCAATTCCATAAAGAGTACTTATGGAAGCTGTTTTATATTGAAAAAGATTCATATTCGACGTTCCGATCCACACCGTATTTCAGTCATGCTGGCGAAGATTACGATTACGGTAGCATATCTGCATGCTTTTTTGCATTGGCGAGTTTAATTACTCTAAAATCAGACTTGAAACAATTGAATAAGTCAAAATTGATGAGATATTTGATAAAATGCCAAGTTGATGCAGGGCCCGATAAGGGAGGGTTTGTACCATTTTACAATGAATATGGATTTGGTGAACCAGATTTGCGACAATGTTACATGGCTTTACTAGTACGACAATTGCTCATCTGTCATGAAGATATGAAAGAGGACATTGATTTGAAGTCGCTAAAGGAGTTCATCCTAGGTAGGTTGAATGGCAATGGTGGATTCAGTTCTCGGTTAATGGACGAAGCGCATCTTGGGTTTACGTTTTGCGCAATCGCATCTCTCAAACTTCTCAATTTCCCCATCGAGGATCTCAAAACTACTCAAAACTGGCTTCTTCATAGACAAATTGATTATCCTGAGCTGCTTTATTCAGATATCAACTACGGATACTTCCAAAAACTGGATATTGGTGCCTTCAACGGAAGAGAAAACAAACTCGGTGATACTTGCTATTCTTGGTGGTCCACAGGTAGCTTATACTTGATGGATTCATCAAATCTATCACTATTGAACATATCACAAGCGGAAAAGTTTCTTTTAGATTGTACACAAAATACAATCGTGGGTGGATTCGCTTCACGACCAGAGGCAACGCCAGATCCTATGCACTCTTGTTTGGCACTTGCAAGTTTATCATTGTGGAATCACCGCAAGTACAATTTAGATGAAATTGACCCTGTTTTTGTTGTGTCAAGAAATGTTCTTGACAAATATAGGTTAAATCCGAAAGAGTAATTATATCCGTGCACGTGACTCGCTTACTTTCTTATGACAGCTCTTTTTTTAAAAAAAATTCCCTCGCTTTATTTTCTTTGCCCAGTAATCCAAGAGATATTCTTTTTCACACATTCAAAGGTGCAGCAGCAGATATATCCTGATCTGAAAATTTTCCACCACCAAGTCACCAGGTCCATTCACACCCAACCCGCTATTTCATAACTTTTTTTTTTGCAACTCCCCAACTTACACATGGTCTTTAAATGTCTTCGATAGCAACTTCGGACCCCACACATTATGATAAGTCGACACTGGCAACAACAACGAAGAAGTCCGTAACTGCAAAATCACCCGATGCAACGGCACATCTATTGGCTGGGGCATCTGCTGGACTAATTTCAGCAATCACACTTCAACCGTTCGATTTATTGAAAACCAGATTGCAGCAACAACAGTTCACAAACAAACATGAAGTAAGAACATCGCTCGTCAAGGAGTTGAAAAAATTGACGAAAATAAAGGACTTGTGGCGGGGCACACTACCATCAGCACTTCGAACTTCAATTGGTGCTGGTCTATACTTTACCACATTATCCAAAATGAGGTCAGCTTGGGCCATGTACAAGGAAAAACGTAATGGGAAAATTGACATAAAATCGGAATCCTCAATATTACCCAAATTAACACCAATGGAGAATTTAACCACTGGCTTTGTCGCAAGAGCAATTGTTGGGTACATAACAATGCCTATAACCGTTTTAAAGACACGATTCGAGAGTAATTTGTACAATTACAATTCAATGTACGAAGGAATCCTGGGGGTATACTTAGATAAAACAAGTTTGCAACCAGATGGACAACCGAAAATTCCACCACTGCAAGGTTCAATCAAGAATTTCTTTCGAGGCTCCACTGCCACTTTGATAAGAGATTGTCCATATGCTGGATTGTACGTGCTAACTTACGAACTGTTTAAAAATGATTTGCTACCAACGTTGATACCAAGACATCTTGGAGGTGAATATCATGCTGGATTAATCAACTCAACTGCTGCAGTTTTGGCAGCCACGACATGCACAACAATTACTGCTCCATTTGATGCCATCAAAACAAGACTACAATTGACTGATGGAGGATCAATACGGAAAACTGTTGTGAAACTATTGCATGAAGATGGTGGAGTAAAAAACTTGTTTAGAGGATTGAGTTTGAGATTGGGTAGAAAAGGTGTTAGTGCTGGAATAAGTTGGTTCATTTATGAAGAATTGATTAAAAGCAACTTTGTCAAGAAGCATTTTGCATAGAAGCATTTTTGTATATAGAGGTGTATATAATATTTAGGTTATTCGTGGATCCATTTAATTTATCCGCTGGAACTAAGAACTGCAAGGCAAAAAAAAAAAAAAATTTGCTTTGCGACTAAAAAAAAAATATGCGGAGAAAAATAATTCATGACAAAATCATCTTTTCCCACTGGCTTTTCTTTTCTTCTCAACCGCAATGAATGACGAGTTGATCAATAGCGCCGTCTCATTCTTGAGGGACCCGAATGTGGCCTCAGCTGCATTAGCTAAAAAAGTTGAGTTCTTGGAATCGAAGGGGTTGAATCAGGAAGAGATTGAGGAAGCGTTGAAAAGAGTCAACGAATCTGATTCATCGGCCACCATTACCCCATCAACTAGCAATACAACAACTTCCACTACTACTAATTCACAACATGCATCGCAACCACAACCTCAGTTGCCTATTGATTACTACAATGTTGCACCACCCGTACCCGAGAGATCATGGAAGGATTATTTCATCATGGCTTCAGCAACAGTGGGGGTAACTTATGGGTTGTACCAAGTTGTGACCAAGTACCTTGTACCATCAATTATTCCACCTAGTCAGTCGTCTATCGAACAAGATAAGGAAGTTATCAATGAAGAATTTATCAAGATAGACAAAATCTTGGAGCAATTAACAAAGGAACAAGAAGAGATTAAAGCTGCTAATGAGGAGAAGTTGAAGGATATTGATACAGTTATTGAAAATATCAATGATTTCCTAGCTAGGTATAACAAGGACAAATTCAATTTTGATGATAATTTGAAATTGATGAGATTGGAGATTGACAATTTGAGCAACTCGATTGAAAAAAATATGAAGTTGAACAAAGAAGATGTCAATTATGAGTTGGTTGGGCTCAAGGATGAATTGCAAAGTTTAAAAAATTTAATCCAAGTTAGAGGAGCCAGCTCATCTGGTAGTGGGGGTTCTAGTGGTGCTGCTGGAGCTAATGGAACCTCCGGCAACACTGGTAGAAACATTGCCCCTGTTTCATCTATTCCATCAGCGAGTGAGATATTGAAACGTGCCAAAGCCAAGAATGAAACACCTCCAGTAGCAACTTCATCAACCACCTCATCGGCCTCAACTGCTGAACCTCCTGCATCCGCAGCACAACCAACAACTAAAAGCTCCTATTCACAAACATCGAAATCAAAAGCGGACGACACTGCCAATCCAAAAGAGTTGGGTGAACGTAGTGGTGGATGGTCAGTAGGAAAAGTTAGCTCAGCTGGTATTCCAGCATGGCAAATGAAACATAGAGAAACTGAACTCAAGGCTGAATCAAACGAAGATGCGAACCTCGCATCAGCCATCCCAGCTTGGCAAAAGGAACAAGCCAAATCAGAAGCTGAAATTGACAACAAGATCAAGAGTGCAGGTATACCACCATGGCAACTACATTCTGCTGCCAACAACAAGTTAGATGATAAATCAGAAGACAAGAGTAGTAGTGGAATACCTTCGTGGCAAAGCGCAGCATCGACCACCAACGTGTAAGTGATACATATATATATATATATATATGTTTATGATAATAGCCTACAATACATTTTTCTAGAGATAAAGAAGTGGGAATGTGAATGAGATGAGATAAGATTAGTCACGTGAAAACCACTCTCTTTTTGATTAATTAATTTTTAATTGGCGAACAGAAAAAAAAAAGAAATGGAAAAAGAAAAAGAATCTTTTTCAACAGATTTTCATAAAACCGTCAAGATACAACACAGAGAGAGAGGGAGAGTCAACTTACTTACAACACGCCCACCAAAACAACACTCATTTACATTTATTCAAGAAAGGTGCAGAAAAAGCCAAGAACACAAGGTTGGAGACAGAAAAAGAGTTCTACTATTACATTAGCAGAGAGTTCAACAATATTACCTTGAAAGAGAATTTTATATTTGGCTTGAGTGAAGGATAACAACACCTATATAGAGAGAGTTATTGTACACTACTATATTGTTCTTATATTCACCATTTTTGGTTTCATTTTCAATTCATATCAAGTTATTTAAATTGTGAATTTTCATTAGGGAGGTTTCACTATTATTTGGGAGAAAACTAGTTTGTATTCAATTTTGTTTGTTTCATTGTTCCACTTTGTAATTTGTATGCATATATTGTTTCAAAATTATGTCGTCAACTACTGTTTATCCAAAAAGAAAAATTGAGTCAGTTCCGTTTGGGCAGCAGTTGGAAGTTATCAACAAGGTAAGTCTCAACAACTCAAAGAACCAAGGTCAAACTGCTAAATACCATCAGAATTACCATCATCATCATCATCAAAATAAGTACAATGGTAGTTTTCACAACAATAACAATAACCATATGAACAAGGGTAACAATGGGCATTATGGGTACAATAACCATCATCATGTGCAACAACAAAATAAGTATGCATTGGCTGCCGTGGCTGCTGCAGCTGCTGTTCAACACCAGCAGCAACAGACTTTCTTGTTACAACAACAGGCCGTGTTGGCGAGGAAACAGCAACAGCAACAACAACAGTATAAACAACAGTTGCAGCAGCAACATCATCATCAACAACAACAACAACAACAACATCAACAACAACAACAACAACAGCAACAACAACAACAACGCCATCAACAACAACAGCATCTTCAACAACAGCATCTTCAACAACAGCATCTTCAACAACCCCAACAGTTCCGCTATACTAATGGAAATCAGTTCCTGCAACAGCAGAACTGTCAAGGTTATGCGTACCCATCACAAGACCAAGGGTTTTCGGCTTTCAACGTGCAGCAATCACAGATGTTTACTCAACCTCCACCTCAAGTATTTGCCGATCTCAACAATTCAACACTGCTTGATCAAAATACTACTGGAGGAAGTGGTCAATCTCAATTGAGGAACAACTTTTTGATGTCGAATGGAAGCTCAAATTCCGTCAACTCATCGACATCCTCATCGAATTCAACTCCGACCGGTTACCCCAAAGTCTTTGACACTAATTCAATCAAGAGTTTTGAAAATAGAGGTTCCATTGACAAGAACTCACCACCCAACTTGTATTTGCCCACAAATGTGCCACCAATGAGTAGCGGTGCACCTTTTTTCAATTCACCAACTTTGTCGTCCACTACTACACCTACTCAAAGCAATATCTGGAATGGAGATAATCATGGCGGCTCTACTCCTACTGCTGGTAGTAGTGCTATTGGTTCAATTTGGGCAAAAGCACCCGACGGACCCAGTTTGTTGAGCAGTAACAAGAATGCGACTATGAACACAGGTCCGATCTCCAGCTTTGCCGCATCCAAGATTTGGTGAAATTGTTCATGAGGACTCGTTTAATTCCTACTTGAATTCATATTGATTGTTTTACTTTATTTTTCTTTATTGTCAAAAATGTTTATTTCAGTTTTGGTCATTTTGTTGAAAGTTTTTGTTAGATTATCAATTTTGGCATCCTTAGATATGTTTGCCTTTTGATATGTGTGTTTGTGTGTGTGTGTGCGTTTGTTTGGTTTTTTTTAAGGAGTTGTATATGAAGTTCATTTGGTTTAGTGTTTGAATGATTTATGACGGATTTTTGGTTGGTAAATTGTATAAATTTAGAAGGAGAGGGAGTGTTTTTATCAGGTGTTTGATATAATTTATAATGTAATTGAATAAAGGGAGTATGAAAAAATGTGCAGATGTAAGAGGGGAGGTAGAGCTAGGCCAGGTTGTAGCGGTGCAGAGTACTGAACGTACTCTTGTGACTGACCCATGATTGGTCTCGTAATAAAGCTTTAGTTGGGTCAATCTCACAAGATCTCTAAGCGCATATGTTCGAAAAATCTCGGTAAACACAAAAAAAAATTGAAGAGCTAAACTTTACTCAAGGCGACTTCATCACTCTATAAAAAGCAAGACAAATGGCGGAAAACTTTGACCCCTCCTCCGTAAAAAGAGACTCTAAGAGTTAGCTATGGTTGAGAATAAATTCGAAGATGAATCCAATGATAAGGAAGTGATTTGCTCTATTGACTCCAACTCTTTCGACAATGCGTTGGGTTTCCTCAAAGAACATAAGGAAGTGGGCATAATCGATCACGCAAAACTTGTTCGCAAACTCGACTGGATCATCTTACCGATACTATGTGGAATCTATCTTTTGCAATACTTGGACAAATTGTTGTTGAATTATGCCGCAGCCATGGGAATCAAAGACAATCTCAAGGGGAATGAATTTGCGAATTTGTCAACAATCTTTTACGCTTCATACATCTTTGGTGAACCATTTGTGAGCTATAGTTTACAAAAGTTCCCACTTGGAAAAACCATGGGTGTTTTCATTATGCTATGGGGTGTTGTGGTTGCATGCCATGCAGCAACTTCGACTTATGCTTCATTGATGGTGGTGAGAACTATTTTGGGAATATTTGAGTCTTCGAGTGCAGTGGGATTGATCATCATTAGTGGGTTGTATTACACCAAACAACAACAAGTGGCACGTATGGGTATTTGGTCAGTGATGGCTGGTGTCGGTACAATTATTGGTGGACTATTGTCGTTTGGATTCCAGCATATCAAAAGCACTACATTCAAATCATGGCAGATTTTATTTTTGGTTATGGGATTGATAACTGTTGCGTTTGGCATCATTGTGTTTTGGCTTCTCCCTGATAATGTCCATACATGTTGGTTTTTAAAGGACGGAGAAAAATTGTACATTTTGGAAAATGTCGTTAGAGGCAATCAGACAGGTACAAAGAGTACAAAGTTCAAGAGACGGCAAATTGTCGAGCTCATGCTTGACAAGTTTACTTGGCTCTATGTCCTTCTAACTCTTTGTTCTCAAATAGTTACGGGTGCAATTGGAACTTTTAGTGTGACAATTACACTAACCTTTGGTTTCGACAATTATCAGTCGGCTCTACTTCAATTACCAGTGGGTGCGTTAATTGTCATCATCATCATAACCACCACCCAGCTTGTGGCCAAGTTTGGCCACCACACATTGTTTTTAACATCGATGTTTTTCCCCACAATTATTGGTGCTATTGTTTTGATTATTTCGCCAAACAAGGTTGGTAACTTGTTGTCATTGTATTTGTTATACAGTGGTTCTTCTTGTATAACATTAATTTACGCGTGGATTGGTGCGAATACAGCTGGTTCAAGCAAGAAATTCATGCGCAGTGCTCTGGTTATGATTGCATTCTCGGTGGCAAACATTATCGGACCTCAATTATTTCAAGCATATAGTGCTCCAGATTACCATCCTGCAAAGATTGTCATTTTAGTTACCCAATGTTTATGTGTACCACTAACCTTGTTTATTGGTTGGATGCTCAAACGAGAAAATTTGCAAAGAGATTCAAATAAACTTCAAGAAGTTAATGATGTTGAGTTCCTAGATAAAACTGATATTGAAAATAGACAATTTAGATATACGTACTAGTTGTCACGATTGTTGTTCAACAAACGCAAAATGAATAAAAACAAGTTGATAATGTCAAGATATAACAGAATTGTAGCAATCACTTCGTCATCAAGGTGACACGTCTTCATAATTTTTTGAGTATCAATAATAATGTAGATACTGAATACGATTGCTCCAACAAATGAGTAGACATTTTCAACACCTTTGCTTCCAGGGAAAAACATCATAATGAACCCCCATCCGATTAACCCCCACAAAATCATTCCCAAGGTTCCTTGCCAACTAATGAAATCATACTTTGTTTGGAAAGCGAAAAGAGTCAATCCAATGAATATAATCATTGTCAACAATATCGCTTCAATAACAACCGTACTCTCAACAAATGCACATGCAATACCCAAAGTAAAACTCTCAAAAATCGTAAATCCACCAAGTAACACTAAATTGACCGGGTAGGACCTAGCTTTGAAAAAAGCAGCAACCATAAACCCAATTGAGGCGAATAAGTTAACAATCAAAATCCATGGATTGTTTAAAGTCCAAGTCAATATTGGCTCTGATGATCTCACAATATAGCCGACAAGTACCGATGCCATTAATTGTATCGTTAACAACAGATACACTTTCCGAATGAATAATTGACGAACAGGGAGTTCACATGAAGCAACATCAACCGAGTACTTGAAATCATCAGGAATATTATCTCCAAATTGTCTTTCACCAGTCTGTCCCTCTCCTGGAGGGTAATTTGGTGGTTGGTCTGGTATAGGCGAATATGATGACATTATTAAATATAGACTTGTGAAGAAGAAGAAGAAGAAGAAGAAGAAGAATAGAGAAGGGCAATTCGGATTTAGATTTTTAGTGTCACTTTTTTCTTGTCTTTTTTTTGCGCCTCAATTGCGAATGTCTTTTTTTTTCTAGATTAATCTTTTTTAAAACAAGTTGGGTTGCGAAAGGACACGACCGCTGATAAGGTGTAGAAACGGGCTACTTAGAATGTTTATGTATTGAGCGGGGTGTAAATACATCCTGTCAAGAGGGAGCCAAATAGGTCAACTTGGGTCCGGTCTACAATAGTAATGACACACTATTTGTATTTTGAGTAAAGAAAACGCAACTAGTCAAACAAGACTCAACTTTTTGGCACGAAATTTAAAGAAAATCATTTACATTAATTTATTGATACCAACATTTCGAATTTGGCCTTTCGCAGTGAAGGAAAACTTTCATGACGTTCAAAACCTATCTCCGAGACGTTTCCTTAATGTTGTGAAAAAAAGCGTGATTAAAAAAGGGGTGATGGAAGCAAAAAAAAGTATTTCCTGGCCAGAAGGACTCGAACCTCCAATCCCTTGATGGCAAGCGTATTGCATACACCGTAGTCAAGTGCCTTACCATTAGGCCATGGCCAGTAAAGATTGGCAATGTTGATGCTTATATTAATTATAGCCTAAAAAAATTTGGTTTCTTAAGTGAAAATTTATGGTATCAAAGAGAGTTTGGTCAAGACCTAGCTCATACAAACAGCCTGATTCGTAATGATATTGTGAAGAAGTACTTAGTTTCAATTAATAGCTTGCAATCCCGTATTTATGGCTTACGCATGAAGCTTTTAAAGTTGTCGAACTTTCCTGGATGGACCCCCTCTAAGCTCGTTCTGAAACTTTGACAAGTGATTGACTCGATTATAATCGGGACTAAGAACAGTGGCTTGAGAAAGGCAACAATGAACGAGTTGAAGCCTCTCAACACCTGGTTGAGCTATACGGCAGCTGCAGATATTACTTATAGCGATTGGACCCTATTCCATAATCTGAAGCAAAATCAAATATTATCTCTGCAGCCAACCCCACAAGCATGGAACTGCGCAACTACAGGACTACATGTAATTCTTAAACATCACATTAGACTTTAGCTTCTTACGTGGAGGAAAAAATGGTCAGATACTGAGTACTCAGTAGGCGGTTGTGATTGGACTGCCGTAAATATTTATCAGGACTCAAATCGTCTAGAAGGAATTTGTTTGTCACTAGCGTTGCATATACTGTTGCCATGGTTGAATCATTAGCGGGCTCGCAATATGTACTTGCGTGGGCTAGTCGTCCCATTTGAGAGTTAAGGCCTTTTTCCAAGACAATGTATATTGGAGGTTACACAGTCAATGTAGATAAAAAAAAGCGTCAAGGGAAAGCTATTTTTGACTTCTTGTCCTTGAAAAAAAAAAAATGTTGTTGATTATATCAAAAAGATGACTAAAAGAGCCCTAAACTGGAGAATTGGGGCTCACTTCGGCATATACTCTATCCTCACTGTGAATCAATTAAACATTAAAATAGGCAGTTTCTTGAAGCTAGACTTCATATTTAATAGAACAAATAATCAGAGATACGCAATTTAAAATGGTGTTTGCTATTAATTTTCATTACTAGCGTATTTGACTTTTGAATAACAAAACTTCATTACTAAAATGAGCTATGAAACATGAAAGCAAGATAGAGGAACCTGAATTACTTCTATGATTTGAAGACGAAGTAGGAGCTCGGTATTCCAACGAAAAATAAAAGAAGTGCAAACTAAAAAAAAAACCTGGCTAGAAGGACTCGAACCTCCAATCCCTTGATAGCAAGCGAGATAATTCACCGTAGTCAAGTGCCTTACCATTAGGCCATAGCCAGTTTCATTGCAAAATTTGATTCTACGACAAACTGATGACATGAAATCAAGTCACGTTCGGTCTTCCTTGCAGCACTTTCGACCTTTGCTAACCAATGCTTCTTAGAAGAAACAACTACTTACGAAAAGGGTCACACCTTAACCCAAATGCCCTTTTAATCACAAATTAAAAAACTTATATAGCTTACGCAAATCACTCCTGTAAATACTCTCTTCTCCATCGGGGCCCCTTTTTCAACAAAATGATAACGAAACCAATACCAATTAAGTTCAAGAGTCCTAGACCAGTCATACACCAGCCAAACCCCATTTTTTTAATCAAAATATCAATTATTGCTGTACAAATTGCCGCTGCAATATTTCTCATCAAGTTACCAATTGCGACGTTTGCGCTGGGTTGTGTAGTCAGGCATTCAGTTAAATATGTAGTTGTCGCCACAAACACCCAAGTCATTCCGAACCCACTCAAAAAAGTGAATATGAAAATCGACCAAACTGGCGCATGTTTATCAACAGTCCACGCGTAGCCAATTAGCCCAGTCATGGATAAAAACAAGCCCGCAACTTGAATGGAGAATCGATTTTCAGGAACATAGATCCGTGATTGAGCAATAATCCTCCCGCGTAGCTTATCCGATAGCCAACCTCCTATTGTCAGGCCAATGATCAAAGCACAACCAGGGCATAAATAGCTAAGACTAGTTTGCACATCATTGAAAGAGTAGTGGTCTTGCAAAATATGTGAAAAAGTAACCATTACTCCATAAAAACTAGCAAAAAGCATACCCGAGTTGATTGAGCATAAAAGCACTGGTTTAAATTTAATCAAATGGTAATAATTTTTAATACTAGGTTTCGGTGGGCGTGGATAACCCTCAACCACTTTTCTCTGAAATAATCGGGGCTTAACGAATATGCCATCCAGGTAGCAAGAACAATCACCAACCAAGTACCGTAAAGTTTCTGGAAGGAGGAATAGTATACAGAGATAAACCACAAAGCCGAAAATCGCCAAAAAGCCAAATATCCACCTCCATGAAGCTGTTGATATCATTGATAATAGCGGACCAAACACAGGCCCCAATTGTGGTCCCCACATGAAAATTGAGATGGCTTTGGCCCTATTTTTTGGTTCAATTACATCGGCAATTGTACCAGCACCAACCGACATAACGCTACTTGCTCCCACGGCTTGGACTATGCGTAGAACGTAAAGAGCTCCGATATTCGCAGGCACTGTAGCTAGCAAGATATTTGCAACTATAAAAAAAAGGAGTGGGCCAAGGTACAACGATTTCCTTCCGCCGTAATCGGCCCAAGATGCCCAAATCAATGGTGCAAATGCGAATACCCCCATGAAAACCGATATTGTTCCATTCATTGCGGTTCTTGAAACTTGAAACACATCCTGCAATCGAGGCAAAATTGGCACGTATATATTTCCTGAAATTGGGCCCAAACACCCTGTCACCGTGACAACGCCTATTATGATGGCTTTCCTTTTGAAAGAAAGCGAACAGTAAGGTTCGTCTATCGACTTTGCGGTCTCCTCTGCTGGACTAGATGACTTCTTCTCTTCCTCATTGCTAGGTATAGAGCTAGCTTCCTCAATCTCTTGTGTGTTTCTTGCTTCCATTATTGCTGTAGTGTTTTTGAAAACTACACCCAGAAGGATATTTCCGGCAAGATAAATGTTGCAACTTGCTGCAAAATTGTGTCCACAAGAAAAAGGAAAAGAGAAAAAACTAAACAAAAACATCATTTTTTGGAAACTATAACTATTCACCCTAGACTTTCTCAAATTTCAACTTCATTCCCAATGGACCAACTGGTCCTGCAGAAGTTATCTTTTCCTGCCAATTCTCATCTAGACTAACCTTGTACTTTTCTAAAACAGAAGTAAGAAGCAACTTGGACTCATGTAACGCAAATTTCTCCCCTAAACAAGCCCGCTTACGACCATGAAAAGCAGGTAATTTAGCCAATCTTTTCGATGAAGAGTAATTGGTGTTTATTTCAGAAATGGTTGTGCCCCACCTGCTGGGTTTAAACTGATCGGCATCAGCCCCCCATACAGACCTGTCCCTTCCTGTAGCCATATTATTGTACCCAACATAGACCCCTCTGGGGATACGTATATCACCTAAGCAGACCAGTGACGTCGTACACCGATTTATTATTTGACCCAATGGAGGGAACAATCGCAAAGTTTCGTAAATAACCGAACACAAGAATGGCTGTTCTGGATTTGTTTCGGAACGAACTAATTCTTGCACATCTTGATATTTTGCAACAACGAACAATAAGGAAAGCATTAACAAAAGGGGGTTCTCATGTCCAGCAACCATTATTATAATCGCGTTGTCAAGAAACTGTTTTTGTGTCAATTTCTCGTTACACAATGCTTGAGCCAACTTTGTGGCAGCACTGTTTCCTCTCTCGGGATTGTAATTTGACAGGAGATTTTGACCAAACCAATTTCTAAAACCCTCCACCTCTCGCTTAGCTTTAATTCGACTAGGAATGGGGAAATTTTCAATATAGGGAAAGTTCATGAAAAACGGTTTGAAAATTTGTTGCTTAATGTATTTGATTTTCTGGTGCATTATAGATTCCTTACCGTCTAATGCTTTGAAATCCACTCCTAAAATCGAATCACCAACATTTGCCAAGGTATATCGTTGAAGTAGGTCATTGACCAAAATTGACGATTTAGTTGACAAATCTTGTTCTAATAAATCTAAGAATTTGTTGGTATTTTGGTGTATTGTGCTCAAATCGGGAAACTGGATGCTCAGTGATACAACTTCTCGATAGAGTTTCCATAATGGGCCATGGGCTGAAATAACATTATCACCAGTGTAACTAGCCAAAACAGAGCCAGGAATCTTTAAGTGATTCCCACTTTTTGCGTAAATGTCTTCGTGTTTGAAAACTTGGATCAAATATTCAGGTCTAGTAACTAGTATGTTCCATCTCGACGCGAAATAAATCTTTACCGCCCCATATTTCTCCAATTTTTCTCTCAAATACGTATTGTAGATATCTCTTTGGTCTAGATTAGTCCACGAACTGAGAAACGACACGTAAAATGGTATGGTTGGAATGCTTCTCGGGAAACAAAGTGGAGGGAAAACTATCTCCAACAACAAATATAAACCAAAACCAAGAAGTGAAGCAGCCACCACCTTGATGAACTCAAACATGACCATTGTCCCGTTATGAACAAAACGAAACCACAAGATACCTTTTAAGCTATTTATCATCGCTCTGTTCTTCTCAAACAAAAAAAAAAATTGTTACAGTCTATGACATGATGTCACTTGTGCCAACTTCCTCAACCATAATTTTTTAGGAAACTGAAAGAAAACCACTGCTAAATGGATCTGAGGATGGCGCAGTTGCCATTTGTTGACTTATAAAAGAGCTCAAAATCTCCGTATCGGAATCTGTAAGTGTATTCTACCATTAGATCACCATCAACAATGGAGTCTGTCTCAACATTATCCTTGAACTCCAGTGCCAGTAGTAGCACTACAATCGATGGTGTTTGTCCACCAACAATATATGAAAATGTTTGCATGATATATAGTCGTGACAGCAACAACATTTTGAGTTATAGAAAGTTCAACAAGTTTTCAGACGACCTAACAAGCGAGATCGTTAACGCCAAGTATTTTCACTACAAAGAAGGATTTTCTCAAGCAGTGATTGGAGATCAATATTTTGTTTGGGAAAAACAATCTAAAGATAAATGGCAAGGAGTTGTCACTTTGCAAATCTCAGTTACCGATTTTGTGCTTTGGTTCATAAATTTATTGATAACTCTGTCACATGTGGCCTTTCCAAATGCAGAAAGCTCATCGGAATTCTCTGATATAGTCACCGACACTTTTGCTGAAAAATTGAAACACACGGTGGAACATGATATGTGGGACGCCGTGGGCAGGGAAAATTTCCGATCAAGTGTTGAATTTTTCACATCTCGAGGACAACCATTGGAAGCTGTTCTTCCGGCCTTCCCGTGCAAATCATCCAACTATGAGAAAGTATCAGGTGACTTGCCTGATAAGGGAGAAGAGCTTGCTTTGCAAAGATTGATATACTTTGCTCAAGAGGTCAAGAAGATATATCCTCCAGGTATACTCATTTGGATTGTTAGTGACGGCCATGTTTTCAGCGATTGTATTGCGGTGGATGATACTAAGGTGAATCGATATTCCGCCGCATTGAAGCAGATGTACAAAAGAATCAAACCAACAGACTCTTCGTCCATAAAATTTTGCTCATTGCCTGAAATTTTCGAATTTTCAAAAGACCTCCCAGCAATGGTGGACCATGTTGAGTTGGGCCATTTTTTAAGTACCGAAATTGACCCTGTGTCCGAAGTGTGCCGCAAGATTTTAATGACATCGTGCGATACAGACAATGGTAAATTGAGGGAAGATATCAAAACACCAGGACATCCAAGACTATATTTATTTCGTGGCTTCTCCAAATTCATGACTGAGGATTTGCAATTTCATCCTAACGTTGGTAAAATGACTAGAAAAAAGTTCAAAAAGATTGTTAGCCAAGTTGCCCATGAAATGATTAAGCGTAACGATGCTTATTCGAATTTGGTGGAGTTGATGTTTCCATTTCATTTGAGGTTTTCCATACATGCTCATAACAATGCTGGACCAAAATTTGGAATCTCTTTGTTGAGCAAAAACGGGACTGAAAAATGCCTTCCAATTGAAAGTATCCAAGATCACAAAGAGCCTAGATGCACTGATCTTTTGCACATTCCCACTCCTTGGCACAATTCAATCGTCAAAATCAATGACGATGAAACGTATTATGTCATTAAAGCTGCCAAGGTTAATCAAGACTTGGAAACTGGCTATGGAAGCGGTGGATGGGATGCAAACAGCCTTCATTATATTTTTTCAACAAATTAATTGTCTTCTCTGTTTTGTTGCTGTATAGTAAGTATTTAAAGTAAAAAATTGTCTTTGTTACGCGAAGTAAAACAAAACAAAAAAATTACACTGAAGACAACTTTTCAATCACACGGAATCTTTTGCAACAACACTCTCTTCGAACAACCGGCTATGCCCCCATCACAACTACAAATCAAGGTGAATGCTTTGAAAAGACTCATCAAAGAAAAGGGCTTGTATGAACAAGAAGTTTCCGAACAGGAACAATATGTCAACCAATTGAAGGCTAATAATGGTGACGAATACGACATAAAGAAACAAGTTGAAGTGCTTGAGGAAAGTCAACGAATGGTTCCACAAGTTTCGGCAAAGATTCAACAATTGCAGAAATCGTTACAAGATTATTTGGATAGCTACACTGGGGATGAAGATTTAACTGAAGCTAAGGAATTGCTCAATTGAGAAAATTGTATACACACACCTAATACACGTCAATTTTTCTTCTCTCTTTTTGTTTTTGCTCTTTGGTTTTGAAGGGAGGGGGAGGTTTAATGTTCTAAAAGGGTCAAGTTACCAGTAACCACAACATTCTCCAAGATTGACCCATTTGGAATATCGATCTTATCACCATCGTTACAAACAATGATCACAGTACCTTTCAATTGTACACCTTTACCAATGTGGACATTTCCAGTGATGGTCAAATGGTCTAATTCCAAGATCCCTGGCATGTGAGGAATTCTCGTTTGGAAACCACTCACTTTCTTGAAATGAGATCCCAATTTAATCAATGGGTTGGAAAAACCGTCTCTTACAGGATCCAATTTCAATGCACCATGTTCCAAGTAAAAGAGATCGGATTTAACCAACAACAAATCGGAACAGGTCTTAACAGGCAAGAACCTCGATCTTGGCACAACCACACCGTGAGCTCCCTTAAAATGTCTAATAGCAGCACCAACAGCAGTTTCCAATTGCAAAACATTGATCTCAGAGTGACCCTTGGAGATCGATTTTTGATTTGGAATAATTTCAGCCTCAATTGCATTTGCTTCAACCAAGTTTTTGATAGCTCTCAAATTGATCCACAAATTGTTGGTATTGAAGTATTTGAATTTTTTAATACTTTTGAACTCTTCGACATGTTCTTTTGGAACTTGTGCAATTTCTAATAATCTAACTTCTCCTTGATAATTGATCAATGTACCACCTTTGACATCAGCTCTTGTCTTGTCAGTCAATTCCATGATGTACTCGGCACCAGTTTCGATCATATGTGAAAGAATTTTGTTGTCAACAGTTGCACCCAAGTTATCACCATTGGACACAAACAAGATTTCCCTTCCTTGAGCCAACAATGCGTCAAGTTCACCTGATTGCACTAAAGCTTCAAACAAATCACCGTGTCCAGGTGGGTACCAACTGTCAAGTGAGTCATCATAGGACTCTGGAACTGGCAACAAAGAGTCTTTGTATATTCTTGGGAATCTCGATTGGTTAAAAGTCTTGACTCTTATTCTGTGACCTTGATACTTTTTGATAATCTTGGCAGTATCGGCATCGGTGTTGAACGAATTCATCAAAAGCAAAGGAACATCAGCATCAAAAGTTCTATTCAAGTGTTCAATTTGTCTAACTGACAAGTCCAAAAAGGTGTTGCCATCTCTTACTTCAATAACGGATTTTGGACCAACACAACCCATTGAAGTACCCAAACCACCATTAAGTTTCAAAACAGCCAATTTAGACAAATTAGCCGATGCATTGGATTTATCATCGTCAAGTTTGGTGTAAGCAACAACTTCGTCAGCCGATGGTGACCTAATCTTTTCCCAATCCAAGGTGGTACCAGAGGCCTTCTCAGTCAAGTATCTTCTAAACAAAGAAAAAAAGTTATCCATTTCATTTTCAAACTTTCTCTTAACTTCTGGATCCTTGACAGTGTCTGCCAAATTGTTCAAAGCATTTCTCATTTGCGAAGCAGCGACATTGGTTGCTGTATTGTCAAACGCATAAGTTGATTGAGATTTGGTGTGTCTTTTTGGAGTTGAAACTGCAGTTGCCATTGTAGGTGATGTATTAGTGAGTGCACTGTAATGAAGGAGTATACGTTATTCAAGTCTCTAAGAAGCCAATTGGGGTTAATTTCGAATTCAAAACTTTTTTTGTTGGTTGAGTTTTGTCCTGCCCCTTATGTTTCCCTCACCAATTTTTTTTTTGTCGGTGAAAGTTGTATGTCTATTTTGTATAAACAATTGCACAAAAAAGAAAGAGCAATATACAACAAGGGCGTGTCCAACACAACAAAATAAAAATAAATGAAAGACTAAGGCGGAACAATGTTACACGTAAGATTCATTGTCAAAGCTGAAGAATGGGAACGTGTAGCCCGTTTATTACGGTCTTCAAATGAGGTTGCAATGTTAGAATATCATGTAATACTTCAGTTAGTCTTTCCAATGGGGACTTACTTCATTCGAATGTTAACTGATTTGTGCTAGATGTGAACAATCTCGGAGTTCTTGGGTGGAGTTTTTCTCGGCGCTGTGTAAAATTGTAACTTTGACGAAGTGGTTGCAAAATGCAAGACAAAGTCCTTATTTTTCCAAGTGTATCAAAAATGGCACTTCCGATAACTACGCAAGTGGCGTAAACTCACATTACTCTTGGAAGACTAAGTCCCAGATCTTGTATGTCTCGGGCGGGGCAACACGTGTCTGTGTTGTCAGTTTCAGTAGGACCCTTTTTCTTTTGTGTTGAAAATTTGATTATTGCCATCAACGAGATTATGTTCGAACATCGAGCTCACAAGGAGCAAACCCCCCTGGCTTGAAAAAGATGTAATGGAAAGTCCAATGAATGTACTGCTCCATCGACAGAGAATTGTGTCAAAGAATGGAAAAGTCTACTCTAAACATTAAAATTCTGGTTGTCAACTTTTCATTTATCTACCTACTGCTTTTTCATACTTAGCTCTCATATCAGCATTACCAAAATCTATGTTCAAGTCATCATCGTCATTGTCATCGTTAATATTATCACTACCATCATCACTTAAAACCACTCGATTGGTCTTTGTCACTCTATTCGGCAGCACCATTGCTTTCCTGACATCATGAACCACAGGCTTACTCAAATTCAAATTCAGTTGCATCAATTTTGAATCGTACTTTTTCAAAGTGTTGATGTTTTTCTGCCACTTTTGTGCTTTGCTCCTTTTATCTTCCAGAGATGAAATAAGTGACTTCTTAGTTGAACACTTTGCACTTAGCTCGTACAATTCTTGAAGTCGTTCTGGATGTGTCTGTTTAGATTTATCATTGTCTTGGTTCGTGGGGTCAAAACCGATTTTGGAGATCAATGATGAAGGAAAATAATTTGGGAGAGAGTCTTGTCGAGTTTTTTCATTATTTGTTGGATGTTTCATATTCAAACTTTCAACGATGGGGTTTCTAGATGATAGTTTAGATAATTTTCTCTCCAACAACTCATTTGCACGATCGTTTTGCAATTTTCTTCTCTTTAGTTGTGTTTGCAACAACTTTGGATCTTGATATTTTCTTGAGTCAATCTTTCCAGAACCAGAAGTTGTAAAAGTTGAGTCTTCATTGTATTCGCTAATAAACCCATTAACTTTCAGATTCAGATTCTTGTTCATATTGAGAAATACTTTGGTTTTGTTCTTTGTGGGCGACCTCAACGAAATCCCATTTAATTCCATTCTTGTACTATGCCTGAATTTATTATCCAAGTGAATGTCACACAAGTGTTGCTTCGTAATGTCAACAACATTTGTACATCTTTGATTATCCCCCCTTTTCACAAATCGACAAATTCCAAAATCTCTAATTGCACCAATCTCCAAAATGCTATTGACATTTGATCCATCGAGTTTTAAATTAAATCCGGTTTTCGATACATGCTCATTAACCTTGAATTCATACTTATTCACAATGGGATTTAGCACCAAAATCAAGTCACCTTGTTGGAGCTTATGGTTCTTTTCAAATGCACCGTCAAAAAGTAGTAACTCTACACTATTTTGAAAGTCACCAATTCTTAGTTTCATGTATTTCTTTTCGTTTTTCGTGAATAAAACCTCTGATTTGTGCAACACAAATCCGACAAGGCACCAGTTGGTGTACGTTGGCTCGCGATAATTGTTTGACTTGTTTGTTTTCGCCAATAGCTTGCCAACTTTAAGGATTTTCATATTGCCATCTGTATTGGTAATAAGTTGATCAACAGTCTGTCTCGAGGAGTATCTTCGTCTCAAAGATAGGCCAGATAGTGGGCATAAATCATCAACAACATCCCTGGGTTTTGATTCATAATTTGTAAAATCAAATTCGAATTTACGTAAACTGTAATCAATGCCTTCATATTTTTCCTGAGATTTTGTCAAGTTTGCATCATACAATTTTGATAAAAACTCGGATGCTTTTTTCGTTTTTGGCAAAGGCAAATCAACTTCATGTTTGGTTTCTGCTGGAGGGTCAAATGACTTCTCCCGTTTACTTGGAGACCTTGGTACCAGTGCAACGCTTGTATCGTGGGCATGCTTTGTCGATTTATTTTGTTTATTCTTCTTTTCCAACTCTTTCTTTTTGATTGCTTGATATTTGAGCTCAAACTCTTTATACAAATCCTTCAATTCATCCGAAGAATCGTCGCTGAGTAAATCATCTTTATTAACAATCTCATCTCTTGGATCAATCATTGTGGGAGGGTTCCCAAACTCAATGGAGAAATTCTAGTGATAAAGGAAATTTTAGAAAAAATTACGCGTTTTCGGAATTGACGCAAAATTTAATGTCGTGTCAATGAGGTTTGAAGCGTCCCAATTTTTTCAATCTACAATTTTCAATTCACAATCAACTTTGACTCTATATTCATCATCATGCCACGAGCTAGAAGCAAGTCGACGGTGCTGCAAATTGCAAGTGACACGCATGCTTTAAACAATGGTTCAACATCGTTACATGAAAAGATTGTACCCACACCAACCACGTTTCGACGTACAAGATCGAAGTCAAATTCGAATGGTGGATCAACACCGACAATAAAGTACGATTTCTTATACCCATTATGCCAGAAAGAGGAGGACAAGATATGGTCACAATTTGTTGAATCATTTGATTACGACGCGGTACTAAAAACTGAGGACATTGCACATATCAATGCCAAACATTTGGATTCGGTACTTGGCTTTCAAAGTAACTTGCAATTGAATCAAGATCAACTAAAGGGGCTCATCACTCAAACGGATGCATTGATACAAAATGTCAATGAGTGTTTTACCAACTACAGACAAATTTCCGACGAGACTCTGGATTTTGATTCATTGGCCAATGAATTGCTCAATAAGCAAAACTTGTATCAGCAAAAATACAACAAAATCCACTCCCATTTAAAACACTTTGAGCATTTGGACTTAATCACAAAAAACTTGTCAAAGTCAGGTAGTCACTTGCTAACCAACAGACGCTCGTTTTTCATTAATGACATTTTGTTGAATTTGGATGATTCGTTGAACTTTATGGAAACGCACCCCGAGTATAAGGACAGTGACTTGTACAAAAGCAGGTTTCGCCAGTGCATGACGAGGGCTTTGACATTGATTAGAAACTTTTTGAGCAACGAATTGAGGAGTGTTGACGAGTCAGTAAAGTCGAAATTAAAACACACTACCAAGGAATCGAAACAAGTAGTTACAATAGACTTGTTGATTTACAATGAATTCAACAACTACTTGAAACATAATGACGAAATTTTCCATGAATTAGCTGGAGAATTGTTTAAGCGCAGCACAAAGCACGAGGAGTACAATGGATTGATCAATGATGTACTAAGCATTTATTTCCAACTTCGAGCAAAGTTGTTAAAACAATACATAAACAAGACTTCAACTATTGGTGAATTGTACACAAAGAATTTAAAGACAGACTTGGTCCAAACTTGTCAGGATCAAATATCTTATTTCAAAAAGATCATTGAGAAGGAATCTGCCTTGTTTATTAAGTTTTTCAACCCATCGCTGTATCAGGATGAGTTGAAATCAATGATTTGGGACGAATTTTATGCGTTTTTGAAAAATGTCCTTGACCCATTATACGACGGTATACGTCTATGGGTCCTCAAGGAGGTCAACATCAGCTCATTGTGTCAAATGACAACTTTGTTGCAAAAATATTACGAATTCGAAGATGGGGATGACCCGAATGGTAGTTTGGTTGACACACAAAGCTACTTTGGCATTGCCCAGCTGGATACCATCAAATATGGTGTTTTGTTTCAGCCATTACTAGATGATACTCAAAACCGCTTAATATTTAGAATTCAAAATTACATCGACACGAAGTTAATGAAGTACAAGCCCAGTCCAGTGGATTTGAAAATTGGTCACAAGAAGCATTCCAAGACCAAGGTTACCAATCCTTTAGACGTTGATTACGAGGAAAACTTGTTTCCGGATGTATATCTCCCTTTGGCTAAAGCAATGACAATACTTTCCAATATTTATGAGCTAATTAGTTCTGCCGTGTTTGACGATATAGCTCATTATATTGTGCATGCATGTATTGTCTTGTTGAAAGGTGAATACTCAAAGTTGATTGTAGCTCACCTAGGAGTCATTGAAGGAAAGTTGTCGTACCTCCACAATTTGATAATCTTGCGCAATCAGATAAAAAATTTTGATATACATTTGGCTAGAAATGATTATACAATAGACTTTACTAGTGGGATTACTGACATTTGGAATCTATTAAGAAGAAAAAGTACAGAACAAAGACATGAAGGATTTTTTGAAATTGCAAAGAAAACAGTACCAAAAGTGATTAACAATATGATTGATGCAAATCATGAAATTGAAGTAGAGCTTAACCTTGCAGTGAGTGAATTCCTAACTCATTGCTCTAATGACGTTTGCAAACCTATCATCCAACCTAAGGAAGGGACTTTCGATAAGCAGTCCTTGTCACATTTTAAAGACAATATCATTGTCAAGATTCCAAATTTGTACAATGACATTCAAACGATAATCAACGACCCAATTGTTACACAATTTTTGATGAACAGTTTATCCGACTTGATATTGGTGGCTTATGAAGAATTTTTGAAAAGTGTGGACGTGGAGGCATCTCTAATCGGCGATGATGAAACGTTGGATTTGATGGAAATAGATGCCCTTTCTGGATTTATTGGTGATACAATCAATCAATTATATGAGGATGAACGTCAGGATATGCCCCGATTCAACGAGGAAATATTGGAAAATCTTGCTATAGAAGACGCAGATGCAGATCCCCTTGCGCAAAGGCAGGTCACTACCACTTTGAGCAACTTCGATCCGACTGAACAGCTTCTCCAGGAACAACATCTACCTATTGACAAGTCTCCATCACCAACGTCAGCGATATAATCAATAAAGGCTTCCTTTCAATGCATACTCTCACTCCTCCTCAAACGGGTTGTAGATATTTTTGGACAACATTTTATTTAGTTCGTTCTTGATTGTCTCTACTTTATCTTGCTGAATCAACAAATGGGTGTCATCCAACTCCTCGAGTACAATCCCTGGATTTACCGAATCGATTTGAATAATGAGTGCCTTTATTGACGGATCACATTTGACAAGTACACCTTTACTAGCAACTAACATGGCAAATGAAGTGGATCGTTGAAAGCTGATGCGAACGTAATGAAACGTGTGCTGAATTTTATTTTCAACATTTTATTGAGGAAGAAGCCGCACTCAACTTCGCAAAAAGAATACTACTAACCATGATCAACTAAAATACAATGGCCAACAAGAAAAAGGGCAAGAAGCCGAAAAAGGAAAAGAGCGGGACAACCGATGAAAGCGATGAATTTTTGAAAGACAATGGCGCGTTGAGTGATGTCAAAATTCAAGAAACAGTACACCGGAATCAAGCAAACCTGGTTGCTGATAGTTCGTATAGTCAAAATGGTCGATCATTGAATACCCTCCGGCAAAACCAAGCCGGTCTGGAGACAAATCAGAACGGCAATCAAGAGCCTGACCAAGTTGATATAGAAGCTGTGGGTGATCAAATTGATTCAATTGAAAACATCCAAGATGGAAGCTCAGATAAGGAACAAAAAGAGCAAGAGCAAGAGCAAGAGCAAGGGCAAGAGCAGGACGAACCAAAGCAGGACGAACCAAGGCAGGACGATCAAGAGCAAGAGGAAGAGGAAGACGATGAACCACCCAAACTCAAGTACTCACGTATTAATGAACTTCCGAGCAACTTCTTCATAAAAGATCCTATATCGTCGTGCTTTTTCCAAGATAAATACTTTGTATTTGCCACCCATTCGGGATTTATTCACATATGCACCAGCAATTTTTCTCCAGTAAGAACCTTTAAAGCTCATCGAGCATCCGTTTTGAGTACATATACAGATGGTCAATTTTTTGCATCAGCCTCAATGGATGGAACTGTTGTCATTGGGTCAATTGATGATGAGAAAGACATTATTGCTTACGATTTCCAGAGACCTGTCCACGCCATTGTACTCGACAGCAACTATGCATCGAAGAGAAGTTTCATCAGTGGCGGGATGAGTGGCAAGGTGATTTATTCAAGGAAAAACTGGCTTGGTAAAAAGGCGGATTACGTTATTGATCAAAATCATGGTGCCATTGTTGGATTAACGATTGTGGGTGACTTGGTCATTTGGATGAACGATAAGGGAATTAATGTATTTCATTTGAGCAACAAGATTATGATCAAGGTGTTAGAGAAACCAAGTGATAGTCCCAGGAATGACTTATATTGGCCTAGGGTAGCGCAACCCGACCCAGACAGAATTATTATTGCTTGGAGTAACTATATATGGTCCTTACGAATATTGTTGAAAGATGGATCATCACAAAGTGTAAGCGAAAAGGATTCAGTACCAGTATTTTCGTCAGGAATGAGCCGAATCTTACCATCTACCGCCTCCATTTCATTTCGAACAACGCAAGAAAAGAAAGTAGAAGTGGAACATATTTTCAAACTCGATGACTTGATATGTGGGATAGCTAGTTTTAAAGATGACTTGTGGATGATTCTAACTTACGAGCCACCCATGAAGAAACTGATCGGGGAGGCAAACGGCGAGAAACCAATATACAATAATCCCGATTTGAAGTTGATTAATTCCACCACTGGCGAAGTTGAGTTTGAAGAAGAGTTGGCTTTGAAAAACATTCAAAATTTGGGATTGAATGATTTCACCTTGGGCTGTCATATTGAAAAGATCCCAAAATACTTTATCATCAGTGCCAAGGATGGAGTCGTTGCTCAGGAATACCAATTGGATGACAGATTGGAATGGCACTTGATGAAGGAAAATTACTTGAGAGCTTACGAAGTGAGCGAGCATATAGTGGCTCCCATAAAACGATTAAACTATGGCTTACAATATGTTGACCTGTTGGTAAAAGGGGATGAATGGATGAAAGCAGCGGAATTTTTGAAAACTTTGTTGCCAATGGAGGAGAACATACTACCAGACGACGAGCTAATTAGCAGTCCAGACGAGGATGCTGATGTGATCGACTCTAGATCTCAAGATGACGACGGAATGAGGAAAGAAGTTATAAGCCAATGGGAAACATGGGGTCATATATTTATTAATAGTGGGCACATTGAAGAATTAAGTGATGCAATACCCAGTACTCTGTTGTTACCAGAAGATTTATACACGAAGATCATGACATATTGGATTGAAAAGGAACCAAAAAGGGCTTACCAATTGATCAGCAATTGGCCCCATGAGCTATACGATACTGTTACAATTGAGTATAAATTAAAAGAGCAGGAGCCCAACCTTAAAGAAGGTGAAAATTTCACCTTTATCGAAAAATCCCTTGTCAAAGTCTATGACAAAACGCTCCAACCAGTTAAAGCAGTACCACATCTTGTAAACTTGAAAGATAGAAACATTGTTGGGTACTTGTCGCGGAACCATATTTTGAAAAATTTTGTATCACATCTACCAGAGTTTATTGAGCTACAATTTGATACTCCCGAATCCATCTCGAAATGGCCAATTGGTAAGCTAGGACAAAGACTATCAGAAACTATTGACACGTTGGTTGATCACCGTCTAGAAATACCAGCACACGATATTGTTGAATTGTTCAAAAGCCATCCCAATTTGTCATTCATCAATTACTTTTACTTGACTCGATTACAGTCCATTGATAAGCTATTGGTGAGGGATTTTGGAGATGAGTTGATTGAACTATACTCCAATTATTCAAGAAAAGACCTACTTCCGTTCCTTATGGCTAACGATGAAAACGATGCCTCTCAGAGCAACTACAATGTTGACAGGGCCATTGAAGTTTGTCAGGAGAACCACTTCTATCAAGAGTTGATCTATTTGCTAGGCAAGATTGGAGAGAATAAACAAGCTTTAAATTTGGTTATTGACAAAATGGATGATCCACAAATGGCAATTGAATTTGCCAAGAGGTTGAACGATAAAGATACTTGGAGTTCCTTGATCAATCAGTCGTTGAATAAACCAAAGTTTCTCAAGATTTTGATTGAACAAGCAGATGAGTCAACCAACCCCTTTTATGACCCTGTGAGTATCTTGACTAAAATCACGACAAAATTCGAAACAGAATCAACAGGTGAAGGTTATAATGAGATGGACGCAGTGCATGTGCAAATTTATCAACAATTGAGTCAAAGTATAATTGAATTTTCGAAAAATAACGACTTGAATAAGTTGATTAACCAGGTGATATTAAAGATGATTGATCAAAGCTCACAGGAAATAGCACTTTTTTTGAAACGGTCCTTGCTACAAGGTCGACAGTATGATTTGGAAAAGAATGATGTGTCTTCGAAAAGGATTGTGGATAGCTTGCAAAACTGGGAGCCAATCACGTTGAATTAAAGAGGAGAGTTTTCAAGGCATGGGGGGGGAAGATGGCGGAGAGTTTATCTTATGAGAACATTCTGTACACCACCTCAATTTCCTGGTACGAGAATCCTATTTCCATGACGCTTGACCTATTTTATTACGAGACAAAAATCCTCATGGCGAGATATGCTTTGTCCGGAACTTTCCGCATATTGAAGGAGAGGTTTCTAAAGGCGGTGAAATCACGGAGAAATATACATTTCACAAAATCACACGCTCCAAACCAACATAAGGAGTTGCTTTCCATGTGATAATTTACAGGTTTGAGGCACAATAGAAAATGAGGAAGTATACAAATACTCAAACCACTCATAGCCTCAGTTGCGTTACAACTACCACATTGGAGGGTAAAACAATCAATAGAATATGTTTTGTGTGCTAAATACGAAATTCGGAATGAGCTTTCCGACCGTTGATGATTGAGTAAGCTATACGTCCTTCTTCATGTGAAAAAGGTAGCAAAGTGTTTGACCAGTAATGGAGTATGCAATCAATTACTAATTACTGGCCATGTGGTTGCTGTATTATTTTTGACAAAGAGTTGTTTCTATATGATGAACAATGGGCTTTTTCAGTTTTTTCTCACATGCAAATGAGATACTTCAATAAATTAATTAACCTCATTCTATACAGATATCAGCGTAGCTTCGATGTAGGGTAATTGTGAGGGAGAGAGCCAATGCAGATATCGAAACAAGTGTAAGATCGTTTCGTTACAAATTTCATTGTAATTGCTGCAAATGCCATTACGCATCGCCCTCTTTCAAAATCGATATACAAAAAAACTGGGTTTACACAAAGTTAGCTCTCTTAGTCTTGTCTTCTTTAGTATATGCAGTAGAACACCAAAATGAGAAACCGTCGTCAACTCCGTGATTTCAAAGTGTGTATATAAATGAAACTGTATTGTGAAATTTGATAATCACAATGCAACAAACAGCTCCTAAAAGTTCCGAGACTTTAACAGCTATTCGACTAACATTGTTTCATCACAAATCAATCAGGAGGCATGTACTTCTCTTTCTTGTCTAGCTAAGAGTGACAAAAGCATATCCTTTTGCAGAGTCGAACCCATAGAATTGCATACTTTAAAACTTCTGAATTGCGGAGTTTCGTAACAGAGTTATCACACAAAATGCGACTAACTAAAAATAAAATTGAGGTAACACAAAATTACTCTTGCATGTGATAATGCAAAGACAAATTATGTGTTGTGTTTTGATCAAGAAACCACCTATAAAAACAATGGAAGTTTCTATCGACTAGAGTATATTGGAAGGATAAAGGGATGTATTGCAATCGCAACCTTTAGTAAAAAATATTGTGAACCAAAGTTGCCTGTGATTTGTAGACCACACCTCAATCAAATCTACTCCATGTTACAATTTTTTTTATATTCTCGAGAAAAGGTGGGGGAGGGGAGTAGGTAGAAGTAAAGGGGGGGTCCGATGGAGCGGATATAAGTTGAGAGAGATAGACGTATCCCTTTGCACACCAATGCAAAAAGTTGGAAGTGTGACTTTCGTTATAAACACACTCTGATGTTGAGTTTCATATGGACTTAGAAGTCCTCTACACAAACTTGTAGCGATTCTAGGTCCTGTATAGCTCGATTGCAGTTACGTAACCATACATTGACGATATGTTTCAATCACTCAAGATAATCAAACTGCAATAGAAAATCAATCAAAAAATTATCACAAGCAGATACTAAATAGGTAATCTGCTTTGTTCTGGAGGGGTATGGTTATAATCTAAAAAATAAAAAAAAAAGAAAAAAATAAAATTTTTAAAGCTTTTGATTTGCAATAAATTGTAGCAATGAACACGACACTCATAACCTCTCACCTTTTAGAACTCCGATTACTTACCTAATGTGAACAAATTTTGTTTATGTATACATTGAATTGAGGGGTTAAACAATAAACAGCGTTTTCTATTCTTTCAACTATTACCAGTTTTAAGTGTTTATGCATTGTGTACACAGTACGCAATAGTAAATTTTCTAAGGTAACAAAAAAGTCCGAGTAAAAGAATGCTCCAGCGTGAATAAAATTCGACACACAAAACATCAAATGTGTGCACATTTTAAAGGTGTCTGTTCACTTTCCCCATTCTAATGAATATATAAAGACCTCCACTTTTCCTCCATTTGTGCCTCTGAGATAAGTCCTTTTCCATTTTGTAGCTTACATACTTCTTTTGTTTACCATTTTCGACTTTTTTTTGCAAAACAGTTCAGTGCTTCAGTTGACAGTTGCAGAATATCCTTTTTTATTTCCCCACATTTCACAAACACTTCATCACGTGATACAACAATAGATTCACTACATCATTATGGCTCTTGACTTAGCATCGATATCCTCGTTCATCACCATACATTTGTTCACCTGGTATGGTGCTATTATACTGTTTGCTTTAATTTACGCAACAGTTGGTAAGATCAAGAGAGAAATTTTTATTAGAAAGCATGGTTGCAAAGAAGCATATGTCTTTCCTGATGGTGGCCCCTTGGGTTTGGTATTGGCGTTCATTTTACAGAAGTACAAATCAGATGGTACCATTCTTGACTTTGCTTTATCATTGTACGAGGACTATGGTAAGAGAACCACTTTTACTGCATATTTATTTGGTGTCAGAGTTGTTGTTTCTGGGGAGCCTGAAAACATGAAAGCAGTTTTGGCCACCCAATTCAATGATTACTCATTGGGTTCAAGACATGCTCATTTTGCGCCTTTGTTGGGTGATGGTATTTTCACTCTAGATAATGAGGGTTGGAAGGAGTCAAGACAATTGTTGCGTCCTCAATTTGCAAGGGAACAAATCTCACACGTTAAGATGTTGGAACCTCATGTTCAAGTACTTGCGGAACATATTAGAAAACACAAAGGTCAAACTTTTGATATCCAAGAATTATTTTTCAGATTGACTGTTGATGCTAGTACTGAATTTTTGTTTGGTGAATCTGTCCACTCATTGTATGACGAATCAATTGGAAGAAAATGTGACCCCGAAGTTGCAGGTTTTGCTGATGCTTTCAATGCTGCTCAAGTGGCATTGGGAGTAAGGACCTATTTGCAAGTGATGTATTTTCTTTACAACCCACCTTCGTTTTGGAAAAACACTAGAACTGTTCATAATTTCGCCAGAAAATTTGTCGACAAGGCTTTGAGTTTGACTCCTGAACAGGTGGAAGAAAGAACACAGAAACATGGTTATACATTTCTTTACGAATTGGTTAAACACACAAGAGATCCAAAAGTTTTACAAGATCAATTGTTGAACATCATGGTAGCTGGTAGAGACACAACCGCTGGTCTTTTGTCATTTACCTTTTTTGAATTAGCTAGACATCCAAAGGTTTGGAACAGATTGAAGGACGAAATTTATCACCACTTTGGATCAGGTGAAGATAGTGATGTTGAAAACATTTCTTTTGAAACCTTGAAGCAATGTACTTATCTCAAATGGGTATTGAACGAAATCTTGAGATTGTACCCATCGGTTCCTGTAAATTTCAGAGTTGCCAACAAAGATACTACTTTACCGGTTGGTGGTGGTCCAGATGGAACTTCACCTGTTTTTATTGGAAAAGGTACCACTTTTGCTTATTCACCATACATGACTCACAGATTGGAGAAATTCTACGGAAAAGACTCTTTTGAGTTTGTCCCAGAACGTTGGGAAAATTCACCAAAGTTGGGTTGGGCTTATTTGCCATTCAATGGTGGTCCACGTATTTGCTTGGGACAACAATTTGCTTTGACTGAAGCTTCATATGTTATTGTACGTTTAGCTCAAATGTTCCCCAACTTGTCAAGTAGTTATAACGGACCAGAGCCATGCAGGAAATTGGTTCATTTGACTATGAGTCTAATGGATGGTGCTGAAATTCAAATGAGTTAAGCAGAAACGTAACATCTTGATGATGCTTGTGTTGATATTTTGTTTAGTTTCCTTCTTTTTCTCTATTTATTACTTGTGGAGAGTGTATAGTTTTGGATTAGATCTATAGCTTTGAATAAAGTGCGTGTGTTTCTTTGTTATTATGTTTTTATATGGCTGCAAAAGAGGCAACTCTATAAAGAATAGAAGTGCGAAATTTCAAACTTTATAAAGGCATATCGAGAAAGTATTGACCACATTTGAACTTGCTTCTTTCAACTACAATTACAAACAGTGCTTGCTCCAGATAATACAATACTCAGCTCCGTGCAACAACAAAGCAATAATGACTACTTTGCAACTCCCTCAAACCCTTAACTTTGCCAGTGAAACGTATAGTTTCGGAGGCACATACAACCCAGATAAGCAACATCAACATCACCAACGTAACCACCACCATAAGCACCCCCATCATCGTCATCGCAGACTTTTTTCAGCAGCTGCAACTTTACCGGTATCATTAGAGTCACCCAAGCTGAGTTCAAGGGTTATTCATGAGACGGTTTCTGAGAATGATTCTTTCCACGATTATGCCACTGTTATCATGGATGTGTTGGAGTGTTACGTGGAGTCTTCCCCAACTTTAGAAGAGAAGTTAACTCAGTTGGAAGAAGAAGTTTCTCAAGAGATGGGCAACAATGAGTTGAGAGAAGAAAAGTTAATCGAGTTAGGAGAGGAGCATGACTCTCAGAATAACAAAGTTGAAGCTACTGCTGAAGTAGTTGCTGCTATACAAACACCGGCTAAGCAAACTACCACTTTCAGGCAAAGTTCAACCCAGCACTCGTTTTTTAACAACATTAAACGCAATTCATTTTTCCATCCAGCTAGTTCATCAATGTTTGATTTTCAGTTAAATAACAAGTCGTATTTCGCTCAACCGGGTACTCAGAAGCACCAACAAGAGCAAGATACTGATGATGATTTTAATGATTGTGTCAGTTTGAGATCTTACAACTCTACTATTTCGGCTCAACCTAAGAAGATGAGCAGAAAACATCGCAAAATGAATAAACGGGTGAAGTCATTTACACAAAGAGTCAAGAATGAGGATGTCTCTCATCGTTTAGCTGGGTTGTTTCAAGATGATCATGACATTTGGGCAAAGGAAAAAGTGGAAAATGACTTGTCAGTTGGAACTATCGAGGAGGCCAACACCAGTTGTTGCTGTACCCGTTGTGATGATAAAACCAAGCGCAGAGTTGTCATCAAAGAGCTGGAGAATGAATATATTTACCCCACTCCCACTATAACTAGCTTTAGAAGGACCATCAGTCGCAGGTTTCATTTCTTTAAGCATCAAGTAATGTGAGTTTGTTGAAAAGGTGGCGACTGTTTTGCTCAGAATTTATAGACTTGTCTTTGCTTTATAGGGATTGATTATACACGGTTATACTCAACGAGTTTTGTTATGTTGTAATGGTTGTTCCTCTTTCTTTACCTCCAGTGCTACCAAGTTATTTGTTGCACTAAAACAAACTTGATTGGGAGAAGGAAAAAAAATCACGTTGATTACATATCTGACCTCATCAATCTTCTACTTGGGTTCAACGATTTCAGAGAAATGGGTTACATACAAAGATTCATACACAGTGTAACACGCACGCAACTAGAGACCGCAAAGGTATGTTGAAGCTTAGCTGTGGATCTTGCTCTTCCAGGGACAGGATCTTTTTTCCAAATCCTATGTTTTTACTAACATGTGTCCAGTTTGGGTTCTACTTACTTTCCCCAATCTTAGTTATGTACTATGTTGGTTTAGATACAGACAAAAAGTTTAATTTGCCGGGGTTTTGGCCTGACCCTGCAACTTTGAACCAAATACCAAAGGAACCACATGAAATTCAGGCGGAAGTTGCAAGAATAAGGAAAGCAAGGGCGGAGAAAAGGGCTAGATTGGAGGCCAAAGCAAGGGAGTTGGGTATAACGGAGGATGATGTTGAGGAGGAAAAGTAGGGTGGCCAAGGTATGCAAGAGCTGGGTCGTGAATATTGTTGGCTCAGAGAGACATAGCAAAGCGTAAGAAAACACCCATTAGCAGAGGATGAGTGTCTTGTATTTAGCAGAAGTGAACTACAGGAAAATCGCGTTTCATTCATCATGATTTGTATATAGAATGACGGGAGTTGTATAATCTCGTGAAAATTAATAAACAAAGGATCAATTACAATGTTTGTACAATTAGTTTTGACCTGATCTGGATTGTATGATTTTCAAGTTATAATTGAGATCATCAATGGTGGATTGCGACAAGTTTATCGAATTGAGTGACGAATAGTTTGTTAGTTTCAATATCGATTGCACTATATCATTATCCACTTGGGAGCTCGAAGTAAAAGCTTGTGCCTGTGATGGTTGTTGTTGTTCATTTTGATTATCATATAGGTTTATGTTGGGACTATTTATGAGTCCATTTTCAAAAAGTGGGTCGATATTACTGTGATGTTGTGAATGTGTAGGCACGACAAGCGGTGTTTGCCTCTTTCTGTTCCAGCTTTCTAGTGGATCCAACTTGTGTTTCTCATTACCCAGCGTCTCAAATGGAAAGCTAGGTGCATGGGGATTATTTGTCGTGACGCCATTAGCGTCTTGATTAAATGCATTGCTCGAGTCCAAAGGAGCTTTTGGGTCATAATTTGCTCTCATTGTAGTGGAGTCCACTTTCATCATGGCATTGCTAGTATCAGCATCACTAGAAATGGCTTTGTTGAATAGAATATTACTAGCGTCTTTGAGATCGTTTTCACTTATAGACCATCGCGATGCACCACTTTCATTTAACTCTGCTTCACCATTGTCCGAATCAATGTCACGATTTTCCTCGTCATCGGTTTGTCCCTCATCTTCAACTGACTCCAGTAAGCAACTACCAATAATCTCCTCAATTGAGGCATAACTCAAGGTGATTTTCCCTCGTTCGTTGACCAACCCTACTAACTCCTCAAGTTCCCAAGGTATAACCACGTTTAATTGGCTCATAATCTTTTCCAACTGCTTAATACTCCTTGTCTCATCAAAATAAAGGAGCTGTTTATTGAAGTTCCTGAAAATTCCTTTTGCCACATCTCTGGTCTTTGAACTGGCCCAATCTTGGTCAGGGTTCATGGGCAACAATCTAGTCTTTTTCCATGATCGAAATATACGTTCAGGTGACACCATAGACCACGCTTTAGTTACCCATTCAATGACTTGAATCATGGGAATGTGATAGTCTTGTTCCGCCAATACTTCGAGTGCAGGGGATGTATTGGTAATATTATAATTGTAACCCAAGGAAGAAGCAGTGGAGCATGACTTTCGATGCGACTTGGCTACCACTGACTTGTGATGTTGCAATTTAATCATCGCAGTATACTGCTGAATGCGATAAAGTACCTTGAACTCCTCTATAATACCAAAATTCATCGGCAAATAGTCAAACTTGACAGAGCCATATGAAGTGTTGTATAAGTTTTTATGGCACGTTTCATTCTTCAAATACACAAGCTTAATATTCTCAAATTTGATGTTGATCAATCGATGACTTGAACAATCATCTAGAATAATCAAAATTTTTCTTTGTGGAGTCAAGCTGTGAATCTTGTGATCAATTGATAATATGTAATTTTGAAACATCAGTGAAGTAACCCACTTGTTGGTGTTTGCCTTGTAAGTTATATTATACAATTGCGTAATCTTGTTCATCAAATTGTGTTGAGAGGTGACATCACTATGTACTGCTTGTAAACTAGCAAACGAGCTTTTTGAAACGTCAAATTTGTCGTATTTTCCAACAATCAACGGTGATAGTTTTTCCAGGCCGTCGATGTTACATCCTAATAAAGCAGTGAGTGAATATTCATTCGATGTATGCGATTGTTGTAACCCTTTATCAACTGAGCTAACGTCAAAAATCTGATCCAAAGGAAGCGAGTAAAACAATTGAAACTCATCAATAACAAATATATCTTGAGGTGAGTAATCATTTTGTTGAATCATGTCGCTCAAGTACTTTTTCAACTCCACTTTTTCGTCCAACATCCAAACCTTGTTTAATTTATAGCCAGCATTTTTTTGTATGTCTTCTTCATTCCCTGTTATGTTTATATTTAACTTTTTCATAAAATGGGCACACCACTTGTGATTAAACACTCCATTTCCAGTTTTCTCCAGTTTGGATAATCTTGTCCATATAGCGTGTGCTGTCAGTTGTATAATAGGGGTCGTTATCGGAATGCCTTCCCATGTTGCTTGGGTAATCCACTCGGTCAAGATCTTACGCAACAAGGGGTTGGTTTGCTTTCTTCGACGCACTAGCTTGAATTCGTCTTCCTTTGACGCGATAAGATCATTCTTTGAGCTCAATATTCGTGAAATTGTAGTTTGAGACGGTGGCTTTTCCACTCCGTATTCATGCATGGCCCAGGTTGCAAGATCAGACTGTTTCATTTGGGGATTTGATTCTGCTTTGAGGCATATTTCAATCTTTTGTTTGATGGTGAAACCCATGGTAAGACAAAAGGTATAGAGAGAGCTCTTGACAATGACGCTTTGTAAAGCAGCCTCGATAACTGGCAAAGGACCGGGGTGTGAGTCGGCCAGATATGCAAGGGAAGCGGGTCTTGTGAAAAATTGACTCTCAAAATTTCTCCTTTAATTTTTATGCTTTTGTGGGCTACAAAAACAATAATATGCGCTTACAAGGGAAACAGAGTAAATATCAACAATACACTTGAAACAAACACTACAAATCTAGTTAATCCTTCTTTGCATACTCATGAAGGAAATCCACAACTTTCTTGAAAACCAACTTAAACAACTCGTCGTTTTCCACAAACAAACTGTGTCTTCCTGCATCAATTCTATCAAATACCTTGTTCATGTTTGATGGTAACAATGGGAAAAATTCCTCACTTCCCTTAATATCATTGATATAATCGTGAGTTCCGTGTACAATCAATAATGCAATATTGGTATCGAATTTCTTTGAATACTCTGGATCTAACAAATCCTTACCCCTCTTAAACATATCATTAAACTGAGCAAAGGAACCGATCAACTTTTTGTCATGCTGTCTGATGTAGTTTTGCCATCTTTCATTTGATGTAATGTAATCATAATTCAATTTCGAATCTAACTTGAAATTTGGTAAAATTTTAGAAACATATGGCAATGCCAATCTGGAGACAATATTTGGCTGTGTTTTGGGATGCAACTTAATCAATGGCCCACAAGCAACGATTGCCTTGATTGCATCCTTGTGTTTACCTCTAATACCATAATTCAAGATGATCCCCCCACCCATTGAATGTCCCATCAATATATATTTTTCCTCGGGATCAGTACGTGCGTCCAAGCTGCGCTTGAGGAAAAAATCCAAATCATCAAAGGTGTAGAACTCATTTGTGCCACCCAAGTCATTTGGTGATGTTTCACCAGAACCCCTTTGGTCAAAGAAAAACACCTCATAACCGTTTTGCGACAAATTATCAAAGAATTCAGTATAAACTGGTGCACTTTCCATAAATCCGTGAACATAAAAGATCTTTCCCTTGTACTCAACATTGGAGGGGACTTTCCATGTGGTGGTTAAAAAGTTGGCGTTGTTGTATTCAACAAACTCGGTGATTGGTTTGCCAAGAGCAGCGTATGGAATAGGGACCTTTTCAGGCATGATTAATGAGAAGGACGATGTTGTTTTGAAGCTGTAGTTATTATGGACAATAAAGTAGATGTGGCCACATCAAAACCTCCTTCATTTTATCTTTTTTTTTTTGAGGAGAAAAATGTAAATCCGTTCCCTATCTCCGTAATTTACTGTGGAGTAAGTTTTCGAGTAGCTTGTGACTTTTGTTCGTGGTGGGACTCGAGAAATAGATGATACGAGTTGCAATAATTTACTGAATGGTATGAGATGTTTCAGTCAATGGAAGTCAAGACCAGGATAAGCAATGCCAAGCAATCTGTCCCCCTTGAAATAGATGAATGAGAATATATGCTGCGAGTTGTTCGTATTCCCAATGTGGGTCACTTCTCCCTCTGTATGTATTCCCTGATTCATGTGATATCACTCAATACCATAATCGCGCTACTCAAATGTACCCCTGCTTCCTACACATACGTTCCTTACTTATCGTCTACCTATCGCTGTGACAGGTTCTTGTGTCGTGAATCTGAAACTGCGTCATTCCAATTTACACGACATTGCTACTTTTTGGAACAGAGAACAACTTTAAATGACTCTATGACGTGGGCGGCGCGACTCCAAAACAATTCCACAAACGTTACAGGGACCTATTAACGTACGTCCAACTCACCAATCAAAAACTATTATACTAGGAGCTCTTTTGGGTTATAAACTTCATCTTTTAATAGTCACCAAATATGAGCGCAACTGAAGCTGATTTGAGAGCTGATAGTTCAGTACCATCGGCTACCCCATTTACAAAACAAGGTGGAACTCACCATGGTTTGGCACAAAGGCGAGCTGAACATCATCAACAGCAACAACAAAACCTGCAAGAGTCTACCAGCCAACTGTCATCAAATGATCTGTCACATGAGAGGAACATTATACCGCCATTGGTGGATCCAAAGATACCATTACCGTCGAAAGAATTGAATGATACATCTGATCCGGTAGATTCGCCACCAGCAAACCACTCCTCATCCAAATCGCGATCCAAAACGACATCAGAGTATGATCCATTTGCTGGTTTGTCGTTCCATGTTGGGGTAGCTGAAAACAAGAATACCACCTACAGGTCTAAAATGGAGGATGTGCACACATATATAGCAAATTTCGCTGAACGTGTTGATTGGGGATACTTTGCTATTTTTGATGGACATGCAGGTAAAGAAAGTGCACGGTGGTGTGGCAATAATTTACACACCTTACTTGAACAAGAAATCGATTTGGAGTTGCAAGATCAAAATAACACTCTTCAACATGCGAATAAAGCAGACTCCACACCAGACCAGCTAAATCTGCAACCTTCTTCTCAAGTGGATGCGTCGCAGGGTAACGTGACTACCGCAACGAACTGTTCTACCTCAAGTATACCGTTAAAAGGAAGAGTAGACATGAAAGACCATTTGTACAAGGCTTTTGTCAAGGCAGATGAAATCATTGAAAAGAATGGTCAGGGGAATTCAGGTTGTACAGCTGCAGTGGCGGTACTTCGTTGGGAGAGTGAATCAGAGGATGACTGTATGGTGGATACAAATAATACCGGGAAACAATCCAATGGCAAGTCAAAGTCGTTTGATTTTGTGCCCACCAAAAACCACAAGAGGATGCTTTATACTTCCAATGTTGGGGACTCTAGGATAGTTTTAAGTCGAAAGGGAAGAGCTTATCGGTTGTCCTATGATCATAAAGCTTCCGATCATAATGAGTCCACAAGAGTTGAAAACGCTGGTGGGTTAATATTGAAGAATCGTGTGAATGGAGTCCTAGCAGTGACAAGATCATTAGGTGATTCTTATATGAAGGATTTGGTGTTGGGAAAACCATTCACTACCTCAACCCAAATAATCAAGGATGATGAGTTTATGATAATTGCATGTGATGGAGTATGGGACGTGATTAGTGATGCCAAAGCTTGCAAAATTGTTGCTGACTGCTTCAAAAATGGCATGGATGCACAAGAAGCTGCTAAAAAGTTGTGCCAAATGGCAATCAATGATGGAACAACTGACAATATCACCTGCATGGTGGTTAAATTCCGCCATTTTGAGTAAAATAATTTGTGTAGAGTAAATAAGTATTTGCTTCAATTCATATTATTTTGTTGATTTTTTTTTCTATTAAGAATCTTGTTGAAATGTTATATATTATTTTATGTTTTTACATACGAAATATGAGCCGCATGGTTCTTTTCTATTTAGCAAATCGCTATAGTGTTTGGTCCAGGACCTAATTATAGGTTGCACAAACAGAACTGTGTGATTGTTATTTAGTAACTGTAGAAAAGGGCTTTAGTCCGATTTCTGTTTGAACACTACCTAATAAAGATATTAAGGCTGCAAAATACAAATAATATGAATACACGGCTTTTCTCACTTATAACCACCGCTACCAAATAAATTTCTCGCACTAAAAAGAGTGCGAGGCAGTATCTCTACGCTGAAGTGTGGTTAACTAGTGGTATAGAGGGTGAATGTGGTAGGCCAGGGCAGTGAATACCTATTACATCCAATCAAGTATGGTTTACGCTCGGCCATTTTGCACGCATAAAGGGTAGTATCCGACTAACAATCTCCCTTGCAACGAATGGGGTCGTACGTTTGAGGTATAATTGCCACCAGCCACAGAACAAAGTGCCCCCAATGATTATGTACTGCTTAAAATTAGACAACACAAACACTCCTTTTTTTTTCGCGGCAGAAATCGCGCATATCTGAACACAAAACTCAATACTTTCGCAACCCACGGCAGAAACAGCGCAACAGATGATGCATTACTATATATGACGCTGATCTCCCCCTTTTTCAAAGAGGTAAATTTCTCAACTATATCTCACCAAAATGCACACCTTACACATTAAGTTGAGCAATGTACACTGCCAGGAGTGTCAAGCAACTATACAAAAGATTATATCACGGTTTTACAAACCACTCCAAATTGAAAACAACGCAGTATCTGGGCTGAGTATTCATGAATTGTCTCAAAAGGAAGTGTTTTTCCATTTAAAAGACGCAGAAGTATCGTTATACGGGCTCGTCAAATTTCAACACCACTTGAAAAAATTGATTAAACAATTGGAGAAAGCAGGTTTTGGGGTTGTAAATTGGGTTATCATTGAGGAAAACGGCAAGAGGTGTTCATCTCAAGATGCCCCTCGTAATGCCGAAGCAGGTCGTGGAAATATTTCTTACCATGACGGACTCTTTGATATGTGGGGAACTTTTGAAAAATACCTGGCATCCAAATCAGCCAAGAAACATTTAAAGTATTGCACAGTTTGCCGAAATATCAAGGCAAGTGAAGCGAAAGAAACCAACGACTCTTCATCCGTTGAAACAAAAGTTGAAGTGTCTCACCCGGAATACAGAGCATCCTTTGCGATTACAGGGATGACATGCTCATCCTGTGTTCACACAGTAGAGGATGCACTCGGCGGACTACTCAAAGAAAACAAAGACTCAGCTGCCGTGAATGAGCCTAATTTTTCTGTAAACTTGCTTCAGCAATCGGTGGTAGTGATAATCAAGAATAAACAATTGATCAATCAGATAATTGATCGTGTAAACGATTCAGGATTTGAATGCAAGCTTATTGAAGTGTTACCAGTTCATCGTTCAATAAACACAAGAATCACTGCTCTTATTAAAGACATGACATGTTCTGCATGTGCAAACTCAATCGAAGCTGCAGTAAAGAATTTGCCATTCATTTTAGACAGTGGTATCAATGTTGTGACAAAGAATGCCCAATTTGTTCTTGAGGATGACGCACGTCATGGGAACTTGCAAAAGTTGAAAGACACGGTGGAGGATTGTGGATTCGGTTTCGAAATTATCACCAATGAAAAGATCAACTTCACCTCAGCAAAACAAAAGCCAAGAACAATCAATATTAAAGTGGAGGGAATGTTTTGTAATCATTGTCCTGAAGTTATTATGAACTATTTAATGCATTATGGTGACGCTGTTGTGGTTCATGACCCCATCAGTTTAAAGCATCCAGTCATTAATTTTACATACATCCCGAGTACTGATGTGACTGCTCGCCAAATTATTATGGATTTGAATCATTTGAGAGACAATGGAACTGGCGGATACATCATTGACGAAAATGGGTCATTCAGTTGCGAGTTGGTGAAACCAGTCTCCGTTGAAGAGCATATACGGAAGTTGACAAGAAGTGAAGTGATGAATCTTGCTTTGCGTTTGATTTTAGCTACAGTTTTTGCCATACCTACATTTATTCTTGGAATAGTTGCAATGTCTCTACTCTCAAAAGATCATCCACTCAGAATCTGGGTAGAGCAGCCAATTTGGGTTGGTAATGCTTCTCGAGCTAGCTGGATATTGCTTATATTGTCAACACCGGTGTATTTTTTTGCAGCAGATACATTTCACCGTAAAGCTTTTAAAGAGATCAAATCTTTATGGCTTCACAAAAGCTCATTCAAAAGCAGGTTGCTAAAGTTTGGCTCCATGAACTTGTTAATGAGCTTAGGAACAACAGTTGCGTACTTTGCTAGTATTGCGTTGTTAGTATTGAGTGCACAACAAAATGCCAAAACTCAAATGGGATTTCACACAACGTATTTTGACTCAGTTGTCTTTTTAACCTTCTTTTTATTAATTGGAAAACTATTGCAAAGTTATTCAAAAAGCAAAACTGCTGACGCAATATCAAAATTGGCAACATTGAAACAAAATACAGCAGTTATAGTGGATGAGGTTGACGGGCGTTTTGAGAATGATCAAGTTGTAGATATAGAGTTGTTGGAGATTGGAGATTACATCAAAATTGGTTCTGGTGAGTCGCCACCGGTTGATTGTGTCATAATCGATGGTGAATCAAATTTCGATGAAAGTGCATTGACAGGTGAGTCGACACCGGTGAAACATTTCGAAGGACAACAGGTTTTCTCTGGAACAGTCAACATTGGGAGTCGCTCTATTATTGCTAAAGTGATCAGCTTGGAGGGAGATTCCTTATTGAGTAAAATCATCAACACCGTGAGAAATGGACAGCTAAAGAAAGCTCCAATGGAAAGGACTGCCGATCTCATCACTGGTTATTTTGTACCTATTATAATTGCTATAGCAGTAACTACGTGGATAATTTGGCTCAGTTTAGGTCATTCGGGTGCCTTGCCTCAGAGCTATCTTGACATTGACATTGGGGGGTGGACAGTGTGGTCATTGGAATTTGCAATCGCTGTATTTGTTGTTGCATGTCCTTGTGGTATTGGTTTAGCTGCGCCAACAGCACTCTTTGTTGGCTCTGGGTTAGCAGCCAAGTATGGAATATTGGCTAGAGGTGGTGGTGCAGCCTTTCAAGATGGGGCCACAACCAATATTGTGTGCTTTGACAAAACAGGAACTTTGACAAGAGGGGAATTAACTGTAACCAACTATTCATTTATTGAAAAGAGTTCAATCTTGATGCAATTTTCTTTACAAATTGCAAGAGATTTGGAGGTTGCATCGTCACATCCTTTGGCAAAGGCAATTAGGCAATTTACTGAAAAGTTGAGTGGTGACAAAGGTATTTCTTTAGTTGCAAACAAAATTCCTCAAGTTGAAACAGTCAGTGGTCGTGGTTTGAAGGGTGCAATTGTTTTGGACAATAATGATGATATCAGTGATTGGAGCAAATATCATCCTGTCGAAGCCATACTAGGCAACGAGAGACTTTTCCAGGAATATAATGTTGTAATCAATAACAAACAGAAGAAGCTTTTGACCAAATGGAAGACAGAATGTAAGTCAGTGGTGTTGGTAGGTTTGAAATGTCCAACCTTTTTCAACGATGATTTGTTTCATTTAATATTCATGATGGCTGCGAGGGACCAAATTAGACCGGAAACCAAAAAAGTGATTGAATACTTCAACTCCAAAAAAATCGAGACCTGGATGATTACTGGTGATAACTCCCTCACTGCAAATGCAATAGCAAACGAAATCGGGATAACCAATGTTGTTAGTGAAGTACTTCCAGACGAGAAGGAGGCTCAAATCAAGCGTATTCGACAATTGAAGCAAAATAAAAGCAGCCAATCTAAATGCGTGATTGCCATGGTGGGAGATGGCATAAATGATGCTCCAGCACTTGCTGCAGCTGATGTTGGCATAGCCCTTAGTTCTGGTGCGGACCTTGCCGTCACTTCGAGTGATTTCATTTTGTTGAACAAGATGCACCCTTTGATAAGTCTGGTGACCTTGTTTGACTTATCCCGAGTGGTGTTTCGTCGGGTCAAGTTTAATTTTGCGTGGAGTTTGGTTTACAATATGATTGGGTTACCCATTGCTGCTGGTGTGATTTATCCGTACAAGAATTCTCGATTGGATCCTGTTTGGGCAAGTGCTGCAATGGCGTTGAGTTCAATTAGTGTTGTGTTGAGCAGTTTGGCATTAAGATTTTACAGACCAAAATTGGATGCTAAGAACTTTGATTTAAACGAAGATGGCGAGGTCTTGCCTGAAGAAGAGTAGTTGTTTTATTTTATGATTTCACATAATACATAAATTACTATTCATTATATTGTAGACAAGACTCAAACGTCAACAGATTTGATAGTGTTGGTCATTCTTATAGTCACAAGTGTGTCCAAAGTAGTAGAGGACCTCCACTTCGTCTTCATCTTCTTCATCAACATCATTGAACTCTTTCCTTGATCGTTTTCCAGGATTGTTCGCGTGCCCTTCATATTATACACCCTTCAAATACCACCTCTTCTGTAAGTGAGTAATGACTGAGTAGTTTTCGTTCTTGTGATTGCAACTCCTTCTTGTAGACACCACTCTTTGGTTTTCTTGTTTAATGACAATACGTGCTTATCCATATATACTGCAAAAGCAATTAACAACGGTTCGATCTTATTGTATATTTCATCAAAACCTAGCTCTATTTGGGGAGTTATCCCTTGAATCCTTAGAGGATAGTAGATGGTTTAATGAGTTGCAAGTAATTGGGAACAAACTGTCGACGTGTGATCATCTCTGAATCGGTCTTTGTCTGCAATTTTCAGCGAAATTTCACCTTGATACGGAACAACTTCACAGTCCATGGCTTTGAAATGTGTTTTCAGCGCCTCTCTCATCATGATGAAAAGGAGTGAGTATGATATTTCTCTATTATTAAAAAGCATTTGTATTTGAAGTTTACCATTGAAGCATGTTAGTGGGTTGTACTCCAAAACGTGGTGAAGCAATTCAAACATTTCGCCTGGAGCAGCACGCTTTTAATGATCTAATAACCATGGTGTTGCAAATGGAAATTGAATACGCAGATGGTGGTAGTGAATTAAGGGGTCAACATAATACAGGGATGGAAAAAAAAGGTGTGGATATATTGCACTAAATTACGTAATTGTGTAAATGATCATGTGACATACATAAACTATTTTAATCCTTAAGAAAGCTTGTATCCAATCTAACTTTATGTCCAAGCCACATTGCATGATCAGTATGATCTTTAAGATCGCCCTGGCTTGTTCTAGGATGAATCAAAACAGATAATTTTGCATGGTTCAATTGAAAAAATGGAACAAGCTTAGCAAACAATTCTGGCTTCTTGAAATCTAATTCCCACATGTTCAAAGTGTGGGGTCCAATTGGCGTATCATGAAATTTGTAGACTCGAATGTCACCAGCTTCAATCTCAGGAGAGAAAGTTTTCAACACCTTTTCTCTGAGATCGTAAGCCAATTGTCTCTCCACCTTGTTGTTGTTGTTCCAGTAAGTGTGAATATCGTAGGAACGGATGTCTCCGTAAAATGACATTGCTTGATGATGATGGGTAACACAAGTAGGCAAAGATCTTCCTTATGGAAAGTTTTGTTTCTTTTATATGACGCGATTTTAGAAACAACATCTTAGTCAGCATGTTAACTCGGATGACTAAACCTATCTTACCAAAAACCCAAACAATTTTTCTGCTCGAATCTACGAAAAATAGGCTCGGTTGCTACACATATGAAATATATGAGGTGATTCCCTTGCTCTTACAAAAAGAAATGTGTTGCGGACACCTTAACGGGCTTGAAACGCTGCTCAAAATTGGGTATCTCCCACTTTTCTTGATAACAGGTAATATTTCTTATCATATTACTCAAACTACTTACTTTGGTTACTCTATTTTTGTGTATTGTTTACGTTTTTCAAAGGCTAAAACATAGTTTGATTGATTTACTTTTAGAATAAGTAATATGTCAAAGGATGATAAGAAGAACTCAGAGAAGTGGGGATTCTACAATGTTTTCGGATACACATAGATTTGGTTTTATAGCAATCATTGTAGTTCAATATCCTCTGTAGCTATGTGTTGCATTCCTCTGTGATAACTTTGATAAACAACCGATAAAACCAAGCCAAGAATGCTCCCCACAAGGTTAAACAATATGTCCTTTGGATCAAACACTCGTTTTTTGTTGACAACGTGTTGTAGAAACTCCAGTCCGATACCGCCACATAAGGTGCACACCAGGAATGTAAGGTACGTTACTTGTCTTATTGACCTCATGCGGAAAATAAAAAAAAATTCTGTAGTGAGGATGAAAAAAGTGGCAAAATGAAGTAACTTATCGTGCTTGAAAGTGAGCAGCAGGGAGAATCCCAAAAATCCTGCTCCAATCAAGGAAAGAATGAATACTATTGATTGGTTAGTATACTGTAGACTCATTTGGGAGTGCATTGCAACGTACCTGAAAGCACAGGGTATCTAATGGTAATCATTGGAGAAACAAAGATGAACTTTACAGTGGTTAAATTTCAAGCGCGGAAACAAGGTATCTATAAAGTTAGATTCAGTGCAACCTCTGTCGTGTTAAAGCATTTCATTACTACGGTACTAGTATTTGAGATGATACTTGATTTATAATTCAAAATGATATACATTTACTATTTCGGATGATACTAAATCCTACAAACTCTTCTCTAAAATCTTCCTCTGCCACCACCCCTACTTCCACCACGACCGCCAAAACCTCCTCTGCTGCCGCCGCGACCACCAAAACCTCCTCTGGCACCACCTCCACGACCACCGAATCCACCTCTACTTCCACCACGACCACTAAAGCCTCCTCTGCTTCCACCACGACCGCCAAATCCTCCTCTGCTTCCACCACGACCGCCTCGACCACCTCCAACGCCTCCAGCACCAGCCTTCCTCTTTGGCTTTGGTCCTATCGATGGTGGTTTAGGTAAAAATCTCTCCAATGGTAAAAGCTTATCTGGTCCAATATAAAACTTATCTCCTTCCTTAAATGATTCAGCTTTGACTCCCTCAGATGGTTTTATCGTGAAAAAAACTTCGTTCAATGGTCCTAGTATTTCGTCCACTTTACCAACTTGTGTCTTGTTTTCCAAGTAAATTGGGGCATTGAAGTAGGGTATTTTGACATTGATTGAGCGACATACTATATCTCCCTCACATGATTGCATAAAAGATCCCATTTCCAATACTGTATCTGGGGGACCTTGCTGGAAATTTGGTCTTCCACCAGCTCCACCACGGCCGCCTCTAAAGCCGCCTCTACCTCTATTCATTGCTTGATTGTAAAACTAAGATAATGGAGCTCTTCTCATCATAGAAAGAAAAAACCGAAAAAAAAGAGAAAAATAATGGGAAGAACTCGCTACCACAATTTATTACGTAAGCGCGTACGTAATTGTTCAACCGACGTCAAAGCGAAATAAAACCCGAGACTCGAATTGTATTCCTAGACTTGCCAATAAACCATGAGCACCTCACATCGTATGTACCACCTGGACTTGCTTGATTTATAGAATCGCTACTGACACAGTATATAGCTACGCCCACTTTCAAAGTTGGCCTCACGCAGGAGGAAAAATTGCTATACACTCAGATTTTCAAGTCATTAGATCCTGAAAATACCGGTATTATCACCGGTGAAAAAGCACGCACCACGTTTGAGAAATCGAACTTGCCTCCAGCAATATTGGGGGAAATTTGGCAACTTGCTGATCAAAACAACTTGGGCTTTTTAAACCAGTTTGGGTTTTGCTATGCCATGAGATTGATTGGGTATACACAAGCAGGACACCACCCAGTACCAGGTTTGGCTGACACACCTGGTCCTTTGCCAAAGTTTGTTGATTTACAATTGTCTCAGTTACAACCACAATCAACCAGCAATTCGTATTTGTCAAGTCAACCAAACAATGCCATTCCTGGATCTGCCACTCCACAGGAATCAATCTCTCCTGTTAGTGCACCTGATTATCAAAAGTTTTCTCAATTATTTGCTAAAACAGTGGGATCTGTTCAAGGTGAATTGAGTGGAGTGCAGGCCAAAGACATTTTCTTGAAAGCAAGATTACCTACTTCTACATTGGGTCAAATTTGGAGCTTGGTCGATAGAAACAATTTAGGTGCCTTGCATGTGGGCGAATTTGTGATTGCAATGCATTTGGTGCAAGGAGTTTTGAGTGGTCGTATTAAGCAATTACCACCATATCTTCCTGATACTGTCTGGAAATCGGTTGAAAATGGTGGTGCAATTTCGTCCCCACCGCCTCAGTCACCATATGGACAATCATCTCGTCAAGCATCTGTTAGCTCTCAACAAACTGCAATTAGACATCCACCTGTTGATGAAGTGGATGGTGAATGGGCAATAACTTCTGTCATGAAAGCCCAATATGACTCGATTTTCAACAACCTTGACAAAGAGCACGTCGGCCACTTGAATCCAGACCAGGTTGCTTCATTCTTGATGACATCCAAATTAGACCAACAAGATTTGGCCACTATTTGGGATTTGGCAGATATTCAAAACACTGGTCTTTTCACAAAATTGGAATTTTCAATTGCCTTGTTTTTGGTGAATAGAAAGACTAGTGGAAAAAACTTGCCTAATGTAATTCCAGACAGCTTGATCACTTCAATCAAGAGTGTTGGGTCCAAGCCTTCTGAGGCTCCACCACCAGCTCGAGTCAAATCCGCAATGGACGATTTAGTTGATGTATTTGGAAGTCCATCTCCACAACCAGCTGCGTCTCCTCAACCAGCTACATCTGCACAACCAGCTGCAACTTTGCAACAAAGAGTATCATCAAGTGACTTGTCCCACTCGACAAAGCCTCGCTTGACTAGTACTTTCAAACCAACCTCATCTTTCGGTCAATCTTTGATGAATCAGCAACAACCTAAGCAAGAGGAGGAAAAGAAGGAGGGGCTTGTTCGTGGCCAGTCTTCACCTCTCACTGCTCACGCCTCCCCTGTGCCTACTCTGGCTTTGCCCATCCCCCCTCAAGCATCATCTGTCCCTGCTCAATCATCACCTCAAAAACATGTTAACTACGATGCCTTGCGCACTGTTGCTCCTCCACCACCACCGCCAGCTGCGAGAAGTGGCGTTAACAGCAACAATGATTTATTAGCCGATCCCGAGCACTCGGCACAATTATCTCAAGCAACATCAGATTTGGCAAATATCGGAAACCAAATCAACTCTCTCAGAAGCAACACGAAAAACTTGGACGAAAAAAAGTCCAAAGCTGAACAAGAGCTTCAAAAATTGTTGGCGGCAAAGGCAGAGTTTGAAGATAAGCTTAAGTCGTTGAAAGGTTCCTATGATATCGAGGTAAAGCAATATGCTGAAATTGAAGAGCAGGTTGGGAGGGTAAAAGACGAGACTGAGGCATTGAGATCCGAAGTTTCTTTGTTGACAGCTACAAAAAACGATCTTTCCAACAAATTGCAGCTGCAACAAGAACAATTGCAGGAAAAAAACCATGAAAGTCAATTACTCAAAGAACAAATTAGTGAGTTGAACAAGGGGACGACTGAACTCCAGGAGCAATTAGGAATCGCATCGAATGAATTTGAAAAGTTGAGCAGCAACGTTGAGGTGAGCAGGGCTCAAACCCAAGTTCTTCTTTCCAAGAACGAGGAATTGAGGAGTCAGATTACTTCGAGGGAGGAAGAGAATAAAAGGATTGTGGCCGAATTGGACAGAGAAGAAAAGAGAAGGGTTGAAGAGGAGGAGAAGCAAAGATTGTTGACTAAGGAACATGAAGATTTGAAAAAGACTGTTGTTGCTGTTTCTAGGGGTGCGACCGCTAATATTGGTGTTGGTGCTGGTGTTGCGGCAGGAGCTGTTAGTGCTGTTAGTGCTGGTGTTGCTTCCGAACTGGAAAAAGACAAAGAAGATGCGGTGGACGAAGAGAATGACGCTTCAGCTACATCCCCTAGTGCCTTAGAAGGTAAAGGTAGTGGATCCTCCTCGTTCGAAATGGTGGAAGGTAGAGCAGCACCTGAGGAGTTCCCCTCTATCAAAGAACTTGATTACCAAGAGAGTGAATCAGACGAAGAGCCACACTTTGACGATGCTGTCGACAATTTCAAACAACCCACCCAACGTGGAAAAGAGGAAGCTGCATTTGATGAAGACATTTTCAATGATCTTCAGCCAGCAACTGAAGATGTTGATGAGAATTTCAATTTGGAGCCTGCCCAAGTGGACAATGAAGATACAACCGAGTTTGAGAAATCCGATGATGCAAACAAGGATGAGTGGGAACAATTATTTGCAGGATTTGGAAATAGTTAGAATCGTTGCGTTTGATTAGTTTGTAATTTTTTTTGTGTAATGTTTCTGTGTAATTTGCAAAAACCTTCTTCATAGAGAGAGATACTTTAGTTCCATCTTGATGCCCTCAATGAACAGATCCCCTCACCACTTTTGCTTTACATTAAGAAGATTCAAGCATGGTTCGATCGATTATCTTACGAAATCTATCCTGGAAGTGACTGAGTTACCACGATATTCAGTTACAACGTTACAAACACCATCATCCAATAACAGAGCCCATGATTTACGCAAAAAAATAATCAATCCCAACATCCTCAACGACATATTTTCAGACATCCCTACTAAAGACGACATTGCTAAATCACAACGGTTCTTCAACAACTTAAAAGTGGAGTTGGACTGGACACTAGCAGATTACGATGAGATACCGGATGTCAAGTACAAAAGATTAAAGTCAATGGCAACTAATGAGCATGCTTCCAAACGCACATTTGGAATAAAGCCAGAATTGTTGAAGCCTTTGCCAGAAGTGCTTTTAATGGGACGTACCAATGCTGGGAAATCCTCCTTGATAAATAACTTGTTGATTCCAAAAAAGAGTCTAACGAGGCAGGAGCAGTTGGCTTATGTTTCTTCCAAAGCTGGCTTTACAAAGACTTTAAATTGTTTTAGGCTTTCTAATCAACTACGATTGGTTGATAGTCCTGGTTATGGTAGAGGTGGTATTGAAACACAAGGAAAAATGGTTCTCAGTTACATCAACAATCGGAGCCAATTGAAACAGGTATTGCTTTTAATAAGCTCTACAGAGGGCATTGCCGATGAAGATTTGGAGTTGACACATTACTTGCTCGACAGAGATGTACCTCTCTACATTGTTTTCACCAAAGTAGATGAGTTATTGAAGAAGCACTTCAAAAGGGATTTGTTTAAAAGGGACAATGCCGAAGCGCTTATCAAAAATACAAACCAGAGGATTGTAGAGCTTTATGCCAAGTTGATTGATGATTCGGAACTCCAAGATGGTCCAAACGCTCCCAAGTTCATGTTCAACAATGCACAAACCAACAATATATTGACGGAGTTTGCGGGTATAAAAACAATCAGATATAACATACTCAAAAGTTGTAGTGTATAGCGCGTTAAAGCCTTGTAAGCAATTTTAGAACAAAAAAAATAAAATTACATTTTGTTGTTATTTCGACATCTTACAATCACCACCATTATGCCCAATTTAGACCCCTCACAACAAGAGCGGCCTGAGTCTGACGGTGTCATGGACTCCACAACCAACTCGGTACAAGACAATGTACCATTGTCGAGAGAACTGCCTGATATCAGACAGTTGTACAGATCGATATCAGGAGAATCACACAACCACAATTCTAAACGACCTAACCACAAGAGCCCAGCATACTCTCGTCAAAATTCGTCTCATATCATTTCAAATCCAATGAGTTTTTTCCACCGATGGGGTGAAGATCCACAAGAGTCAAGGTACAGCTCAGACGAAGAAGAGGCAGCTGACAATGAAGAAGGCATGACATCAGATAATCAGCCTGGAAGCAATAGAGTCAACCAGGATGAGCCAATCTCACCTCAATCACGTCGCTCTTCAGCTATTCAAAACTTTTCCAAATTCGTCAGGCCAAACCGTGAGTCTGAACCAAGAAGAAAGAGAAAAGACAAGAATCATCGGCCAGAATCTCAGATGGAGGACCAGAATGATTCCTATACAGAAACAGAGAAAAGAGCACAATTGCTTGTGAACTCATTTGTTGTCAATGTGCCATCTCTAGGTGTTATGGCGTCATGTTTGTTTGTGGACGAAGGTGGGATAGCCAGAGCACCTTTGCTATTTTCTTTATTAGGATTCCAATTTTCTGATCTTTCGTCGAATGAAAATACCAAGAATAGACTTTATCGTATTGATTTGGAATACGGTGTTGGTGATAAAAGTATGAAGTGGAGCATTGAGAGAACAATCACCGATATATTTTACTTGCACACGCGTTGTAAACTTGACAATTGGCGATCGGTTTTTGGTAACAAAACCAAGTTGCCTAAATTTCCTGTTCCTTCTATAAAGGACCGAAGGAAAAAGACAAAGTTGCTAGATACTTCTTCGCAGATGCAACCTGATGGTGGCGGCGCAGACAACCAATCGTTAATAAGTGCACAGTCGGGTCTTTCGAGAATGAGACTGCGATTGGAAAGCTTGGCATCCATTGTATCTCCCGTTCATGGACAGAGGGAAAGTGACTCGGAAAACTTGAGGCTTCATCAAAGGAATATCGAATACATGAAGCAATTAGATAATTATTTGAAAGAGCTCATCAAATACGTTGCTTTGACTCCTTTATCCAATTTAGTGTTTATGTTTTTTGAAATTTCGCCAATTTCTTCGTTGTTAAACTATGAAGGTTCATTTCAAGGAAAACAAGGGTCAATTCACATCAGCTCATCAGCTAAAAAGCAAGGATGGAGAGTTGGGCATTTCAAAGCCAATGACTTGAAAGGAATGTATGATCGACGAACTGAAAAATGGATGTTGGTCAGAAACAGCTATGTGGTTTATGTTTCCGACATAAATTCAACAACACCCTTGGATGTGTTTTTGGTTGACTCAAATTTCAAGATTCACTCCAAGAGCAATATAGTCAAAGACGATGACGACAATGTCAATTTTGATGAAAATGAAGCTGACAAGAATGTGCGTCACCACACCAAGCTCTTTCCGCATTTGAAAATTGTTTTGGAAAATAGGGAGCGAAAATTGGTGGTTAATCCCAAGTCCTCAAGAGATCACAAAGCTTGGTTAGAATCTTTCCGTCGAATGCAACATAGCACTGAATGGGGAATGAAACATCGATTTGATTCTTTTGCTCCAATTAGACAAAATTGTTTTGCTCAATGGTTTGTCGATGGAAGAGATTACTTTTGGGCAGTATCTGCAGCTATGGAGATGGCTAAGGAGACTATATACATTCATGACTGGTGGTTATCTCCAGAACTTTACTTAAGAAGACCGGCATTGGGTAACCAGCAGTACCGAATTGACAGGTTGTTACAAAGAAAGGCAAAAGAGGGTGTTAAAATTTTTGTCATTGTGTACCGGAATGTCGGAACAACTGTTGCCACTGACTCTTTATACACAAAGCACTCATTATTGTGGCTCAACGAAGAAAACATTCATGTTATAAGATCACCCAATCAGCTCTTACAAAACACCTTTTTCTGGGCCCATCATGAAAAATTATGCATCGTAGATCTGACTTATGCATTTTTGGGAGGCATAGATTTATGTTATGGTCGATACGATACAGCTGACCATGTTCTAACTGATGATTCACCCGAAGACTTTGAACAATTTGGAATAGATGATCACGCCACCGCAGCCGATTTAGAAAATTTTCAGGTTTTCATGGGTAAAGATTATTCCAATCCTAGAGTCAAAGATTTCTTTGATTTGGACAAGCCTTACAAATCCATGTATAATAGAAAAATTATTCCAAGGATGCCTTGGCATGATATCCATATGATGACTTATGGGAAAACTGCAAGAGATTTGTCACGACATTTTGTCCAACGATGGAATTATTTGATTAGACAAAAAAGACCCAGTAGGCTTACACCGTTGTTGTTACCACCACCAGATTTCACAGATGAGGAAGCTCGAAATGCGGGATATAGCGGCACTTGTGAGGTTCAACTATTACGATCTTCAGGAAAATGGTCTTTGGGTCTTGAAGAGCACGAGCAAAGTATTCAAAATGCCTACTTGAAATTGATAGAGACTTCGGAACATTTCGTTTACATTGAAAATCAATTTTTTGTAACATCATGTTTCATTGATGGCGTTGAAATAAAGAATAGAATTGGTGATGCCTTAGTTGAAAGGATAATTCGCGCACACCAAGAGGGTCTCACTTGGAAAGCAATAATCGTCATTCCTTTGATGCCAGGTTTTGAAGCTCAAGTTGATGAAGCAGAAGGATCATCAGTTCGGGTAATCATGCAATGTCAATTTATGTCCATATCCAGAGGTGAGACTTCAATCTTTGCTAAGTTGAGGAAAAAGGGCATCAATCCCGATGATTATATTCAATTCTTTTCCTTACGAAAGTGGGGTAGAATAGGTCTACAACGAACCTTAGTCACCGAACAACTATATATTCATGCCAAATGCATGATTGTGGATGATCGATCAGTCATAATTGGTAGTGCCAACATTAATGAAAGGTCTATGCGTGGAGTGAGAGATTCTGAAGTTGCTGCAGTCGTAAGGGACACAGAAATGATTTCAACTCATATGAATGGTGAGCCCTATAAGGCTGCCAGATTTGCTCACACATTGAGGATGAGATTGATGAGGGAACACCTTGGCGTCAGTATTGATATCCTAGATGCCGTCGAAAGGCGCTTCAAGAGGTTCGAGGAATATGCTAAATCTGAAGATGGGTTGAAATTCGCCACTAACAAGTTCAGCAAAAAAAGCTATTCAGTTAACTCAGCCATGGTTGAAATAGCCTCGAGGGATGTGTTGAATGAGAAGGAAGGTACCAGAAGATGGAAAGATCACATCAATCTTTCAAAGTTAGATGAGACCGTAGCTGAGGTTGATTATGCGGAAGAGATTGAGGATGCACCAAAACCCTTGGACCTACCAACAATGTTCAACTATAGGACCGGTCCAAAGGAGGCTAATATAGGGGTCCGTGACAAGAAGAAGAAGTCTTATGATAATCGTGTGCAACACAATGAGCAACATAAGGCAGACGTTCGGGGCTACGGTATAGACAAGTATCAGTCGGAATTTGCTAAAAGTGCTCGCTTATCGAGTAGCAAGTTCTTAAAAGAGAAATCGCTTGAGGTAATGGAGTCTGATTTGCCAAAAACCAACTTTGTACCCCTGTATGAGGACGTTCTTGATTTCTTGAATTGCGATGACGAACATGTTGCAGCCAATGATGATGAGGAATCTGAGCATCTCATCAACGAAAGAAATGAAGAAAGATGGCTCTTGTTGAAAAAGGTTTCGTATTTGCAAAGAGTTGCAGCCAATGAAATGAAGTACGTTACCATTGAAAATAAGAAACGTGCTGATGCTGGAATGCTGCCATTAAAGGCTTCAACTGATGCGAACGGAACTCTTACTGAAGCCAACGAGTCGACCACTGAGGACAACTCAAATACCGAGGAGGCAATTAGAAGTGGTTTCCAGGCCGATTCTCCTGTTTCATGCAGCGACCAAGAAATCAAAGACATCCTTGAGACTATCTCTTCTCCAGATGCTGATTGTGCCAACTCATTCATTGACCCTTATGGGTTCGAGGATCCATTGAGTCCTGAGTTTTACGAGCTATTATGGTATGAAATAGCGAGAAAAAACACTGATATTTTCCGTATGGTGTTTCACTGCCAACCTGATGATGCAGTTGCTCGGTGGTCTGATTATACAAATTTTGCTAAATTGCAGAGCAAGTTTATGAAGGGTCAATTGTCTGACAAAGAGGCGGTTTCTACATCAAAACCAGAGACGAGTGAACTAAGTGATGACATCCTTCGCCTCGGGAACGATTTTAAGCAATCCGTGGATGATTTAGAGGAAGATATGGGAGTTTTGGGAAGAGTACCTCCAGAAAAGAAAGAGCTTGGCAAGTCTGCTGAACATGAGGGCAAGAGACGTCACAAGTTGACCAGAAAATTTAGCTCTGTTCCGGATAAAGAAGGGAAGAGGAACCAACCCGAAGACCAAGATGCATTTGTTGATAACAATGATGTGCCAGAGCTGGATGAAAACGACTTTCACAATGACCTTGGACAAGACACCACTGATGAATCACCAACTCACACAGCGACCAGAAAAGAAAATGGAACTTCAAAAACGCACGAGAAGTACCGCAAGAATAGAGCTACTAATTTTGCAACTCGTAGACGGATGTTGTCTGGAGAGTTGGTTTACGACAAGGAAGCCGCTGAAAAATTGTTGAGTAATATCAAAGGGCATTTGGTTCTATTCCCCACCCAATGGCTTGATGTTGAGTTGGAAAATAACAATTGGTTCTACAACACAGATAGAATTCCTCCAATGGAAATTTATGATTAGCTATTATAGATTAATTGAATCCTCTTGTGTGTCCTTGTTTTGTCTAAACCAACCTCTTGTCGCAATTTTTCCATCCCACGGTTAGCGGAAAAAAGAAGCAAAGTCAAAGAAAAAAAATTGTATTCCTTTTGCATCGTCAGATACTGTGTTCAGCACAGTGAAGAACTCAATTCAACAACGCTTTCAACATCTCGTCTCCTACGATGATATTGCAACTACTTTCCTACGCAGGATTGGTTATAGGTTTCCTATTTCTAGTGCTATCGATTGCTTCAGGGTTGTATTACATATCAGAGCTTGTTGAAGAACATACGGAACCTACAAAACGATTTTTAAAAAAGCTCATATATTCTATTATAGTGATATTCATATTGCTCGTGCTTTTTGACTCGTTCCCAATCAAGTTATCTGCGTTTTCGGTATTCACATACTATGTCTACTTGCAAAACTTGAAGAAATTTCCCTATGTTGAATTGACGAGTCCAATTTTCCTATTGAGCATTGTTTTAGTTATAGCAAATCACTTTCTTTGGTTTAACCACTTCCACAACCCATACATCCCTCCATTGGAAGTGAGATTGCAACCTGATTATAAAGCCCCAAGGATACCAGAATTTGCCGAGATTTGTTCTTTTTTCGGATTGTTAATCTGGTTTGTCCCCTTTGCATTGTTTGTGAGTTTGAGTGCTCATGATAACTTGTTACCCCATCATCAAGTGAATGTGCAAGATGATGGAAAGAAGAAAAAGAATGGATTGGCCAAGGTTGTTGTGGCTAACCTTAGAGAATACATTTACGCCATTAGTAGACGGTTTGGCTATGAATTGGATCCCAATCACCAATCGATAATCTATTGATATATATATATATATATATATATATATATATATATATTCAACTTTCTAAAAACTTCTTTACCGGTTTCCCGATATCGTTAAGGCTCAACAAAAACGTGTCATGACCGTAGTTGCTTATATCGTTTCCTAGTTCGAAATATTCAATCTTACCAGTTGTATTGTTTTCATTCTCTTTCAAGACATTTGCGATTTCTCGCTGCTGCCAAACTGGGAAGAGAATATCTGACTCAACACCGATCACCAACACATCTTTGTTTGCCAATCTCTTTTGCATCCCCCTTTTTAGATCCTCTAAAGATTCCTCAACACTAAACTTGGATGTGGTTTTTTTCTCTTGGTACGGCTCCTTTGGAACAACATCATATTCCTTTGGCACTCCTGAAGCTGACTTGTACCTTTTTTCACTTCTTTGTCTCTCCTCTATTGCTCTTGATCTGGTATTTTCACCTAAATCAAACAAATCCATTGCTTTGGAAACATACAACCAAGAGTTTGCATCATATTCTAAACAAAACTTTTCCCCCGCATGATCCAAATAGGTTTCAACTAAAAAGTCAGGACACAAGGCTGGAGGTCTTGCGTCATCAGCTCTTGCTCTGCCAAATCTATATTCCCATTCAGGGCCAGACCTGTACGTTACTGTTGCAATTTCTCTTGCCAACTTCATACCCACATGAGGTGGTATCTTGTCATAATAAAATCCTCGGTTCCAATTGGGATCACTCATTAAAACTTGTCTTTGTGTGTGTCTCAAAGCTATAGAGTATGGATGGGAGCGAGCACAGCCGCTAATACTAATGATTTTCCCAACTTCGTCGGGAAACTCCCAAGCATATGCCAAACTTTGCATTCCACCCATTGAAGCCCCTACGGATGCATGCACCTTTGACACACCAAACTCGTCACGCACTACCTCCCTTTGCGCTCTTACCATGTCGTTCACAGAAAGAATCGGAAATCGTGTTGCATATCTTTGATTATTTGCGGGATCAATTGAGGAAGGGCCCGTAGATCCATAACAACCCCCAAGAACGTTTGTGCACACCACAAAAAACTTGTCAGTATCGATAAACTCCCCTGGCCCAATAAAGTTCTCCCACCATCCTGGCTTGGTATTGTGGGGTTGTGATTTTGCATGACTCGAGGCTGAGAGACCTGTGTGTATCAATATCAAGTTAGATTTGTCCTCGTTGAGTTTTCCCCAAGTTTCGTACGCAATTTCATACTCAGGCAAATGTCCTCCATAATCTAAGAATATTGGTTTTCTAGACTTGTAAGTTTGAAACCCAGTTCGAACAAACCCATAACTTGGTTCTGGACCAGACTTTAAACTTGAAGAAATATTTGACAGATTAAAGACACCGCGTGACAACTCCTCTGTCTTTTTTTCCCGCTTATCCAAACATGGGAACGATAGTTGGGGATTGGATGCGCTTGAGTCTTGTGCTCGTGATGAAAATAATCTCGCCCTCCTTAGATTTTTTGGTGGTTGCAAAACCCGTGACTTAGATAGCAATTGTAAAGTTGTGGATGATTTAGGCATTAAAAAGACTGTTTGTGCTCTTTTGGGTCACCTTAATTGTAGTGGGCAGTGTATTTGTAGCGGGTTTGAGGATTCTCTATTGGTTGCTTATTAATCGAATGGTTTGTATCATTGCTATTCGGGAATTTGAAAAATTGATTTCGATGCGCAGATGTAAAGATAACACAAGAAAGCGTGCACATTGGCAACAACTCAATTTAAGATTTTAATTTTTTTTTTTGTTTGTAGTAGGGCCCTTTATTTTGAACTGCTTTAAAGTGTTGGGTTGTTGTTGTTGTTGTTGTGGGTGTGGTGTGCAGCCCGTTTGGAACATGTTTTCGATTCAAACAATCACTCAGAAGCCATGGAGTAGTGTATGCTTGCTATACCCAATCGTTTATGTCATCTCCATTCCATTTACCTTGGCATTCAAAAGATACAACTTGTACATTGGCAAACTTTGGTTTGTTCAGTTTTTAGAGCAATATATTGTCAGAAAATATATGTTCCATTGGTTTTCGGTAATCTATGTGGCCAATTTGATCAAGATTGAAAATGGACACGCTTCAATACCCTTAAAGGAACCGTGGACCGTTAGCGCAATAAAGATCTATTTTTATAATATGATTTGGTTGACACTTTTACTAGAGTGGTGTTTCGGGTCTCCTATCTTTGAGAGGGTTAGCGTTGCCACTGGTGCGTATTGTACCATTCCGGATATATACAGAGAATATAAGTGTGATAAGGCAGGAGGTACCTGGGTGAATGCGTTTGATTCGTCGAGTCACTATACCATGCTAATTTCAAACAGTCTCCTTGTTTGGCGATTGATTCTCCCTTACGTCGGGATATCACAGAACATGTCAAGGTCAACGACAATTGTTGAGGACGATCTCGAAGCAGGTTGTGTGCAAGGTCCCATCAATAATGAGGATTATTCATCAAGGAGTGGACGCGGTTACGCTATCTATAAAAAGGCTGTTTTGCTGATATCATTTTTATTCCTCACCCTATGGTTTATTCTGTTCTGTATCACTTCGGTATTTTATCACACGATTGTTGAGAAGTTTGTCGGAATGATCTGTGCAATGACTATTCCATTGCTTCTGCAATATGTATAAATAATTGGCTAGAAGGTGTTCAACCTTTGAACAGAATCGGGAAACAAGATGCATTGCAACTAGCTATCAAAATTGGTGTGATAACCCGGTTCGGCAGCAACAATGGCAAGAGTAGTTGTAGGCGTTGCTGATAATGAAACCAGTCCGAATATTTGGCTTCTACATGAACTAAATGGTATCAGTGTACCTAAAGGGATCGGATTCTGAAATTTTTTAGGGATACATAGACGGAATAAAGATCTTCAAAAACTGCCTCAGTGACTCTTGTGCTTTCATTCTCTATCATTGTCAGATCTTTCTGACAACAAATAATCCTGACTTCATAGTTACAATACTATCTCACTATTTGTAAGATTTCGTCATAAGTTCACAAAATGTGTGGCGTTCTTTCGGATTTCGGCGCGTGGAAAGAAATTTGAATTGCGGAGTCTCGGCCGAATGGTGCAATCTTGTCACTTCTACCGTGTATACCTTGCATTTCAAATCTAGAAGAGGTGAAAAAAAGTTCTCTCATAAGATGCATGTGAACAATACCCTGTTCTGTAAGATAACAAGTGGTGTTAATCTTTTCCCCGAACCGATTGGAAAAGACCAAATGTAATCAATTTTCCGTGCCGAGACTGCTACCAGTTGCGAAGTTGAATTACAAACTGTGGCGTCGACGATTGCACACATCTTGTGTTATCACTCTAACTATCAGGCACAAAATCCAAACAATTCTATGAATTTCGTCAGTATCAATCAATGTCACGATTAATTACCAAAACCAACTCTCCGGGTGGTTTAAAAAATTATATAAAGTGATCAAATTGTCCAATTGAACTTTTCCAAATTATTTCACATACTCATATACTCCCTTCTTACGTACACATTTACACACATACACACACACATACACACACACACACACAATGACGACAAAATTTGGTAACTCTGATATCCACTTCAACAAGGAGGTTGACGAGATTGACGAAGATGGTGTTTTGGTCATCAATAGACACAACAGAGCACAGGCTAAATTTCCCGATTTTTTGCCTACATGGGACCCAAGACAAAAATATCCACCTTTGAAATTTGAGAAATACATTGACCCAGGTTCCAGAGCTGACCCTTCATTCCCAAACTTGTTCCCCAAAGGTGGTAATTACAAAGCAACTAGAATCACCCCGAAGTTTGGTACTGAGGTGGATGGTATCCAGTTGTCACAATTGAATGATGCTGCAAAGGACGAATTGGCTTTATTTTTAGCACAAAGAAAAGTATTGTTGTTCAACGATCAAGATTTTGCCCAACATGGACCAGGTTTTGCAGTTGAGTTTGGTAAATATTTTGGAAATTTACACATTCATCCAAGTTCAGGTTCTCCAAGAGGTCATCCTGAATTGCACATTACATACAGAAGACCAGAAAAGGGCGAGTTGGAGAGAGTCTTTCGTGACAGAACCACCAACACGTCTTTCCATAGTGATGTCACTTATGAGATAACTCCTAGTAGATTTACAATTTTTCAAGTGTTGGAAAGTGGTGACGGTGGTGATACTGTTTTCGCTGATACAACTGAAGCTTACAGAAGATTGTCACCAGCTATGAAGGAGAGATTGGAAGGTTTGCACGTTTTGCACACAAGTGAGGACCAAGCAGCCAACTCCACGTTTCAAGGTGGTGTTGAAAGAAGAAAAGCTGTTTCGAATATTCATCCATTGATTAGAGTTGATCCAGTCACTAAAGAAAAATCAATTTATGTCAATAGAGCCTTTGGAAGAAGAATCGTTGAATTGAAGAAAGAGGAAAGTGAATACTTGTTGAATTTCCTTTATGATCTTATTGAAAGAAGTCACGACTTACAATTGAGGGTCAACTGGGAAGGTGGAAAGAGAAACAAGGTTGCTTTGTTCCACAACAGTGGTGTTTCTCATACTGCTACATTTGACACTGAGGATGGTGAAGTTAGACATGCTTATAGGATTAGTGTGTTGGGTGAACGTCCTATAGGAAAGCTCGAGGATTTGAACAAGGAAGAATTCACCACTGGCGATTTAGAACAAGCTTTGAGAGCAGTCAAGCCAATTTAAAGAACTTTTTTTTATAGTTCAGTAGGGGAATGTTATTTTTATGGTCTGGCTTGACGCAAATTGTAGACGGAAGTGAAAAAAATAGGTGTCCAAGTGCAGGTGTGATTAGCGAAATCGTACTTTAGTCTGCGTTGCACCGGTCACAACTTGAAAAAATGGAGAAGATGCCTTGCTAAAAATACAAATCGCAATTTATGTAGCACAAATGAACTTTGTATCGTGTGCATGCATGCTTCTCTTTCAAATCGTAAATGCCTATCGGATTCGATTTTGCAGCTTAAAAGTTAAAAAATTTCTTTTTCTCTGTGATTACCTTGCCACAGTCTCGTGGTGAGTTTCCTTTTCTTTCTCTGTGGCTCCTTGTTTTTTATAACCGCGCATGCTTTTAATTGCCATTTTGAGATTAGTGCTAAGGTGTTACCTTCCATTTTCAAAAATAAAATCCATTTTGGGACACTCGCGGTTAAATTTTTGGAAAATGCCAATTTGGTTAAGTTTTTTTCTTTTTTATTTTTGGAGAAGAAGCATTAGGGCAATGTTTTCAGAGCATGATTCATATAGACGGTGAAAATTTTTAAAAATTAGAAGCTCCTTCTCCTCTTTGCTCTTCTTGTAGTAATAGTGTTATATTCAAAAAATGGAAACCAGCTATAGGTCGTACCAACGAGTTTTGAACATTTCAGTCAAACCCTCACCATCATCATTATTATCATCAACAAAAAAGGTAAATTGCTCGCGTACAAAAGTTAGCAAGCCAAGGAAGGACGAAAGTCAAATCAAAAGAAGAACGAAAACTGGTTGCTTTACTTGCCGAAAGAGAAAGAAGAAGTGTGATGAAGATAAGGTAAATGGCAAATGTCAAGCTTGTACTAGAAATTTTTTGGAATGTTGTTGGCCCGAACCTGCCGCCAATCAAGATAGTCGGAAGGAGCTAGAAGAAAGCGTCAAAACTGCAACCGTGAGGTCAACCAAATGTGATATAAGTTCATTGTTATCGTCACCAATTACCCATGAAGCACCTTTGTCACCAGAAGTTGCAATGAAATCCACACCAATGGCTGTAAAACAGGAGGTCAATCCTTATCCAAGTCCCATGCAATCCCCCATATCCCATCATCCAGGCAGTCCCAGCCAAGATGTAAGTTTCATGACTTTACCACCATTACGTAATATCAGCTACAAGTTACAAGCTAAAGACAGCAATGTACGAGGACTGCGATTTGAAGATTCTGGAGAGAAGGAGAACAGAGACGACATCAAGAAGCACGCGTCAAGCACAAAGTTCATAATCACCAGCTTTGATTCTCGAAAGGATTTGTGTGGGGTTTAAAAACTAGTTCAATGGGAGGGGGTATTGTTTTCGTTCTTTTAAGCTGATGTATTTTTCTATTTAGGTTTGTTTTAGGATTTGGAATAGGTTGTTTGCCAATACAAGGCATTTACAAATGAGGGTTGTTTGTAGTGGAAGTTCGCCAGATATCGTGTTGTAGTTCTTTATGCTCTCGTTGAGTCATTATTGGTGGGGTTTCCATGACTGTGGCGAACCAAACGAGCTGTGAGTTGTTTGGCAGCTGTATATATCAGCTACTTTCAACGGTATCAATGGCTAGCATTTTTCTACAATACTGTTTTATGCTATTGAATATCAATCTGGATGTTCTTCAGATTGATTCCTCCTGTTAGTATTTATTGGGATTGCCTACACGACCGCGATTTATCAAATGAAAATTTTTTGCGTGCCCCATTAATATCAACAGTATCAAGCTAAACACTATTGAGATGCCTGTCAAAGCTATAGCAAGAACCTCGATAGCACGGAATGGATTAGGTGCTTACGTACTTCCCTGCAACAAACTAACGCTACAGTACTGTAACTGGGGAGGGTCCTCCCAAGGTATGAGACACATTTTAACAAATGGACAATTGGATAAGCTAGCACAATCGAAACCTCAAGTGATGTTTGAGGTGCTCAAGAGACAAGGACATCCTAAACTCATTTTTCGTTATAATGATGATAAAGTTACAGAGGTTGATGTGAGGAACATGAAGAATCACGAAATTGTTCAAAAGATCAATGAGTATCTACAACGATCAGGTAATGACTTGTTCAAATGTAACCACAAGGTTGCATCAGAAAATGATTCGGTTAGAGGAATATGGTCACCTTTGCATGCACCAAAGGGACACAGGTTTAACATATAGAGATGTATGTCTTGTAAATAGTTGAACAAGAATTATGTTTTGTTTTTACAAACTAATACTGCTCTCATACTAAAACAAAATCCCAATAGAATTGAACCTCTATTTAATATACAAAGGAGAACTAAAGAAAATTAAGCGATGATCATACCCCTTTGATCCCTCATTTGACCACCTCAACATTTTCACCGATTTGATCGATCTCATCAGCATCTTTTGAAACTTTGTAAATCTTATTTCTCCAAAATCCATCGTCACCCAAAATCTCTTTTGCAACAAGACGATAACCACCAAAGTGTGGCAAAATCTTGACCCAAACAATCCAATATGCTAAACCAACCCCAAAGACACCCCAAGTTACAACGGCATGGATCCAGTACGGTAAGTCATTGTACACTTTTTGTCCATGAACTGGTGGGATATATGGAGCAACAATCAAGTATAATGATGCAAGGAAGAAGAAAATGACAACTGGAAGAGAGGCCTTAATTGGAGGGTTCCACTCAGTCAATCCTTTGTACTTTTTGTAGTATATGTAAATCAATCCACCGGCAAGAACAGTGTTGACAACATTCAATGGGTATGAAATCAAGTTCAAAATGAAATTGTATGCATCACCTGGTGGTGGGGCAACAATGGTAACAATACAAACAATCCAATGTTGCATCAACCCAACAAACGGAGTTCCAAATGGCTTTGAAGTAGCAAAGAAACGTGAAAATGGTAAAGAGCCTTCACGTCCCAATTGTTGAATGATTCTACCTTGTGAAAAAATGACAGACATAACATTTGCCCATGCCGAGATGGCAACGAAAGCCGAAGCAGCTGTTTCGGCCTTGTCACCAAAAGCATATTTGAAAAACGAAGCAGCCAAGATTCTGCCTGATGATGCAATTTCAGCCTTTGGAACGACAGCAAAGTATGCAATGTTGACAAACATGTAAATGATACCCAAACCAATGAATGCAGATGGTGCAGCAATTCTCAAGACTCTTTCTGGGTTCTTGATTTCACCCAAGGCGTAGTTTGCATTTGAGTAACCGACGTAAGACCAGATAACATTGTATAAAGCATTGACTATACCAAAACCAGTCGGACTCTCCCCTTCAAAAGCATTGTGGAAATTACCAGTTGATTGAAAGTTATTCGTCTTGATTCCGCCTCCCAACGCAACCCATCCAGTAACACTGATGAAAAGAACAATGATTACTTTGAAAGTACCCAAAATATTGGCCAAAAACAAACCCGCCTTGACATTGATAGCGTTGATCAAGAATGAAAATGTTATAACAGCTAAACCAATACCTCTAGAGTTCCATTGGGTGACTTCTTTGCCTGCAGCATTCAAGATATACTCACCAACAACAATTGAGTTACCAGATGCCCAACCAAGAAAAAACACGTACGAAGCATACATTGCCGTCACCAAAAATTTCGGTCTTGGAAACATGTACTCAAGGTAGTTTTTCTCACCACCATTTCTTGGTAAAGCTGTTCCCAATTCCATGTAAACCAAGAGCCCAGTGAATGCAATAACTGTACCAGCAAACCACATCATCAATGCAGTTCCCACTGAACCTGATAAAGCATAAATTGTAGAACCAGTCGAAAACACACCTGCTCCCAACATTCTATTGAGCATCAAAAATGAAGCTGAAACAATTCCAATTTCCTTGACATTTCTATCTGTTTCCAAAACGTGTGCCCCCTTTTCGGAGCCTGAAGTTAGTTGACTATGATTATCAAAACTATCTATGCCATTGCTGTTGTTTTCGAATCCTTCTTCGGTTTTCTTTTCGGAGTTTGAGTTACTCAGAAACCTATAAGCGTCAGCGAGCCCCATTGTGGTTGAAGATGATTTCGTATAGGAGATAATTAATAACCGCGATGAGTAAAGGGGAAGGGGAAGGGAAATGGCAACGTCTTTATAATAAATGATTTGAAAGAAAAAAAAGGGACCTTCTTGTAGCTGCAATTAATATTTTATTTTTTACTCACACCGTTTAAATTTCTTTTTTTTCTTTTTCCTTTTTATGCTTTCTGTTTTAAACTCTTCGCATTAATTTATAACAATCGAAAAAAAAAACTGTGGCTTATGAATTGAGAGTAATTAGGTGTAACACATACAGAGCCGTATAGAGTAATGTATGGAGCAGGGAGGAGGTTGATACAGAGGAGTCAAGAACCATCAGTAGAGTGCTCCAGTGTTGAAGAAATTGGGCAATTTATGAGTTCTCTTGGTCGTTTTTTTCTCCTTATTATTTACATGTATTTTTCGTGGCAGAGAGCCACAGATTACACTGTGGATCATCCCACAGTAAAGGAGGGGTCGTCAATTAACATCGTTCGTATTAATTACAGCATGAATTAACAGTGTTTACACTCATTTAACCTCAAAATCGCCGAAACGTAACCAAAAGCATCCCACTGTAGTACTGTCGACCGGATAAATTGTCAATTTATTTTATAAGGCAATTTGCCTCTGTGTCGTTTTAAAGTTTACTTGATCACGTGAAGTTGCAATAAAAAGGCATTTTTGCAGCCCAATTGATTTTTTTTTAGTTTTGTGTCGTGTGAGTTGATTTCTATTTTTTCCGTCAACGGTTTATTTCAGGCATAAACATGAAATTCAGGAGAATTCATCTGCAAAAACGTGTGTAGACGTACAAATGACAAAAAAGAAAACTGTGGTTACTACTGTGGAGAAAATGCCCCGACGCCTTACGAATCTCGCTACATGTCGTTTACGATGAAATTTCAGATCTATTCGTATTCTACCTATTGTTTTGGACATCTCGTCTTTTCAAAGACACTAACAACAACAAAGGTGGATATGTAAGGCAAACCAGAGGCGTTGGGCACTCTTCAACAACATCTTGATTGTAGCAATCGGCAATTTCACTTTTCTTCAATTGTGGCTTGCTCTTGTAGATAAGAGGTGAAGCTTGGCATAATTTCTCCAGAATAAAAATGGATTCCCCGTTTTTACTGGGCGAAATGGCGACATACTACTTGTTTGGAGCAAAATACCCATTCTAACTTCAATTCACAAACTGGAGACTTTGGTTGCGGGTCGGGTAATCTTTTGCAATTAGTGTATTCGTTCTAGTGTCGTGAAAAAGGTTCTGCGACAATCATGTGACAAATGAATCACCAAACTCGCTTACTACTACATCGGAAATTATAAAGCTATTCGTTTATTTAAAGTAAAAAGTTATATAAAATCAAAAATCCTTCGCCCGCTGTTCAAGGGGTATACTTTGGTGGAGGATCGTAAACATCATTATCTCCAAGCATTGACTGCACATGTTGCTGAACTCTTGGCCCTTGTTTGTTTCTCTGTGGTGTGGGTGGTGGTGGTGGTAGTGATGACATTGACGATGATGATGATGGTGCTGCGTGGTCCTGCCTATTAGCAGCTCTTCCTTCACGGTTATAATTCATTCGACTCGATTTATCTGTGCTAGGGGTTTGAGAATGTGTTGCTGCTTCTTGTGCGCGACGCAGTTTGCGCAGTTGTCTTGGTGGTGCATATTGTTGTTGTGATGGGTGTGCGTATCCTTGCTGGGACATCTGTTGTTGTTGCAGCATCCTTTGCTGAGCTCTTTCATAGCGTTCAAACTCCTCTCTTTCCTTGATACTCATATTTCTAAGCTTCTTCTTTCTCTTGTGTCTATCAGCAGCTATAGCTCCTATTGCGATTGCAGTTCCGACTACAAACATGTTGGATGGTATTTATTAGTGTGTCTATATTGATTGTCCCAGAAAATTTAAAAGATTGCTGTTTTGGAAGATAAGCCATCTATTTATATTCACTTATCATCTTGAAAAAGAAAGTATTTTACCGCGGCGCATAACAATCTACGTCATTCCGAAACATAAAAAATATACTACTGACGAGGCGCGGCTTACCTCCGCAAGCTCTTTCTGTCCGATTCACCCGTACGACGCGGGCTTAGTCTACCTACAGTATGGCTTCACTACAGCCGTTACTTCAACAACTAAAAGATAAAACTAACCAATGATATATTCTATTTACAATAGCTTTTTAATCTCTTCATGCGCCTCGTTCAAGTTAATCTCATCACCAACGAGGTAAATGAATTTAGAGAACTTGTCATTGGCTCTAGGGATTGTAATGAATGTATTTGTCTTTGAACGCAATTTATTAACCTTTGATCCTTGAGGTCCAATGATTTTTGAAAACACTGACGGTTTTGATGCATAGAACCATGCATGAGCAGTAGCAGATTTAGCCAACTCCAATTTTTTGTTGATCAATTGAACCGCTTTTTCAACATCTTCCTCATCTCCCTTCAATCTCCAAGGGATAACAACGTCATCATCACTGTTTTCTGGCACAAGTTCTTCAATTGTAAATTTAAACTCCTCCTCGTTCTCTGGGTATGCTGATTCTACAGGAGCAGGGATTAATGCTGAGGATAATTTACTGGCTCTTCTGGTAAAATCACCGTGGGTCACTTCAACTTTATAATCGCTTTTTAACTTTTTGAAAATAGCACCATGTTCAGACACTAATGGGTGGTATTTTTCCAAAATATCGATAGAGACTTTCCAGTCATCCTTGGTCAATTCTTCAATCTTGTCCTTAGCTGCTGCCACTTTCTCGGGTAAACCACTTACTTTGACAATAGTGCTTTCATCATTTGCCCTTGGAATTTCAATGGTGACGCCGAAATCTGACTGCAATGAATGACGAATTGAGCCACTTGGTCCAATAATCAATCTGTGTTTTTCCTTGGGTAAATCGATCTCCTCAACAATAGACGCTTCTTTCTCTTCAACAATTTTCTCAATTGCACTAATAATCTTGTCGACGATTGTCTTGTCACCTTGTGACACAACCTCATCAGAACCAGAACCTTCATTTGGAATGGTCAACAAACGATGGTACTTTCCTCTTGGTAAATCATCCCCACCTGCTGAGCTGATAATTTGCTTCATAACTGATCCGGAAGGACCAACCAAATCACGGTGGTACTTGGTATCAACTTTGATTGTACGCACAACAAAGTTTTCAACCTCATCAATGATTTCTTGAATCTTGGTTGTTGCATCTTTTAAAGCTGCTTTGGAACCAGTCAACTCCAATTCAACAAATCCACTAGACTCGTCGTTTTCACGTTTAAAGTTGTATTCAACGCCAGTACCATCAGCAATGTCTTTAATGGTTTCTCCGTTTTTACCAATAATTCTGGCAACTGCTTTTGAAGGAATTTGCAACAACTTTTTGAACCCATTTTCTTTTTCAAACTGGTACAATTCTTGCAACTCTTCCTCTGCTTTAGCAACACCCTTTGACGGACCTTTGATTGTAACCTCATCTTTTGACTTGGGTGCATCGGCAAATGGGGATGGAGATGAAGCATCAGCGGCGGGGAATCTAATCTTGACATTGTATTTGTCTTGCAAACGGTTGATAAACACACCCTGGGCTCCAATCATTCTACGGTGGTATTGGTTTTCAATTCTAACTCTAACCAATGTTTCATCAGCCCACTTCTTTGCCAACGCAGAAATTTTGGCCCTGGCTGCCTCAACATTTTTCTTGACACCTTTAATAGTGACCTCTGCTTTCTCAGAATCATCTTTCTTTGCATCTTGTTCTGGTACATCAATCCTAACCCCAAACTCATCACGAAGGGTATTCAAAAATGATCCGTTCTTACCAACCAATCTAGACAAGATTTGTGATGGTACACGAACTTCGCTTGTGAAACCATCTGGGTACTCCTTTGCATCAGCCAATACAGATTCAATCTCCTTCTTGATAGTTGCAACAGACGATTTAATACCATGAATGTAGATTTCATTCTCAGACAAAGAAGTTCCATTGCTGTGCAATTTAACAGAGACAGTATCAGGTTCAACAGTAGATAAAATAGACCTTAATGTCACACCCTTTGGACCTGAAACAACTTCTTTTTGATCTTTGGTGGGCACCTCCAAAGTAGCGCTTGATAAATTAGCAGCCAATTCTCTCAAAGTATTTAAAGCAGAATTAATCTTAGCAAAAGCGTCATCACCACTGGAATCAATATCGTCAAAGTCCTCTGCCTCTTCTTCTTGTTGGTTTTGAGAATTGAACAAGACAATGACATTTTGCAAAATGACATATTCAACTTTCTCTTTCTGGGCGAGAGCACCAATGACTCCATCAACCCTGTTTAACAAAAACGATTCGATATCATCAATAACTTTGGTTTGGTCGGGAGTGATCTTATTGACTTGACTAACAATAGATTTCTTTGCAGCTTTGATTTGTTCATCTCCACCTTTTGACACAATTTGAATTGGAATTGAAGTGACAGATTCGTCGTTCAATTCCTTGATTTTAGGAGCATTGATCACAACATCATTGGCTTCAGCAATGGTTTTGAAAGCACCAATTTTATTCAAGTACGCGGCAACAGCACTAACATGTCTCAAATTTCCCTTGTGGGCCTTTGACATGTCCAATATTTCAACCTTGTACTGTGAAGTGACTTTCCTTGCCTCTTCTTGAGCCAACTTGATATTTTTCTTCTCGCCAATGAATTTAACATTCGTCTCGCCGTCTTTTGGTAATTGAATCAAAACATTGCACTTGGACAAGACTTCATCAATTGGCAAAAATTGATACTTGGTTCTAGGAATGGGGACTTCTTCAGTGACAATCTTTTGAGACAACTTCTCTAAAGCTGCCTTCACATTAGCTCTAGCCTCTAATGCCAATTCACGCTCCCCGTGGATCACAATGGAGTTTGAGCCTGATTTGAAAGTGGGTATAGAAAAGTCCAATTCATTATTTTGATCAACAATGCTTTGTAATTCTTTTTCCGCAAATGGTTTCACATTTTCATTCAATGGAACCTTGACGGTCAAGTTTTTGGTTTCTTCTCTAACAATGGCCAAAATTTCGCTCTTTGCTGCTTTGGCACCTTCGACGTCACCATCGATGCTGATCACGACCGTTGTAGCAAACAAGTCGTCCTCATCATCACTAGCATCACCTGAATTGTGTGATTCTTCCTTATCGCCAATCTCAATTCTAACTTCATTTGCTTGAATGATTGGCTTCAAAGTTCTGCCACCTTGACCAATGATTCTAGATCTCAATTTGGCTGGTACATTAAAGTTGATTTGAACTGGTTTAGTCAACTTCTTGACAACCAAACGCTTGGCAAGTTTAACATCATCTGGCTTACCACTTATCAAAAACGTTCTCTTTTTTGTATGTTGAGAAGTGGTACATTCAACGTTAGTTTTCGTTTCTTGCATAACATAGGTCAAAATTTTGATAAATTCGGGACGGGCGACGTTCAATTGATCTTCGACATCCAAAGAGAAAGCTTCTTGGATAGTGGAGATTTTTGGCTTGACAGCAAAACCATTACCATTCTTAGAAGTCTTGGGAGTATTAGATGCAACCGGTACTGCTGTTGGAGGTGCTTTCATTTTTGGGCCCCATGAAGTGGCGCCTGATTGTTGAACACCAGAACCCATTTTTGATCCCAATGCAGGGAATGCAGAATCGTCATTAATCGATGGTGTGTTACTTCTGGACTTTGGCTCAGGTGCAACAATACCCTCAACCTCTTCTTGCTCAACTTCTTCTGACTGGTTGTTTAAACGAGCAGCGATAATTTCAGCAGGAGTGGGCATATTTCTCTTTAACGATAAGACAGGTTTTGAACAAATGGACAATGCTTTCGGGGGGGAAGCAGCGGGGAATGGGTTTCGGGAAGGAGTGGGTAAGTAGCTGTTCCGGGAATTCAATCTCTTTGAACAGTGTTTTGACAACTGATGTTTCTAGTTGGAGTAGAACTTTTTGGCTGTAAAAACTGAGACAATTTTTTTTTTTCATTTTCTTTTTCTTTTTCCAGTTGATCTAATTACTCTTTTCTCGCTGTGTTAATTCTAATTATTCTGCTGTCCTTTTTTTCATAGTCCGAAAAAATGTTGAGCAAAAAGAGAAAGGACCCTCTAACATTTGAGAAAGAGAGTAGAGGAATTTCTGCAACTCGTTTTTTTTTCTCCATTGTAACTGTTGTGCAACAACAAATAGTTTATGGTTCATCACTCACTCGTCCTGTTTAACTTCGGCCAAACCATCCCGTTGTATCAAGAATGTTCTTGTGTGACTGGACTTGTTTTGTTCATTGAGGTTGCAGGATTTTCTATCAAATCTTTGAACCATATCACCTAGTATGTTGTAACCTATAAACGTATTGTCACTCTCATTGTTGCCACTTCCATCTTTGACAAAAAATTCGGCATTGCTTATAGTCATGAGATTTCCATTCCATTTGTCAAAAGAATTGAGATCGGGAACACAATTGGATATGTATTGCTTCTCTAATGTTGTGTATGCATTTTCATTGGATACAAACTTGAACCCATTGATGTTGACGTAACCAGTTTTTTCTACCGATGAAATTGATGAAAGTATGGACTCTGGTCTCGCGTATTGTTGTGCGTTGTCAAACAGAGAATCCTCTTCGTCCTCTGTGTTTATAACATACGCACTTCGGTCCTTGTAAGTCCGCTGTTCATCTTTAAACAGTTGTATCGTATTGTTATCAACTTCATGGCTATAATGTCTTTTCCTATTATAAGTGGCGGCAGCAGCTGTTGCTGCTAACAATGTATTATTTCTTCGATTGAAACTTGATGGGATTGACTTGAAATTAGTGACAGTTCTCGACTCCAACGGTGAGCTCAAATCTTTACCAATAGTCATGGTCCTAAACCATCTAGCCATTCCATGAAATGACCAAAATTGAAGCAACACTTGTTTGTATTCAATTCTTAGCCGAAGCGAGTTTTTGTACTTGACCAATGATGATATGTTTGACGTCGATGATGAATGATCTTCTTTGTACATGGCGGAAATCAATTGGTTCAATGATGGTGCTTCACCAACTTGTAAATGAGCTAGTGAATATGAGTGAAGTAATGAGCCTTTGAGTTTTTCAAATGTGGTGCCTTTGATGTCGCCGCTAGTTGGTTCGAAAAGTAATTGATTGTCTTTTAATATATCATAGTAGTTGGTAATGGTGGAAAGTATCTTGTGATTCTTCTGCGTCTTGAACTTGTTCTTTAACTTTCCAAACTTGGATTCGCTAAACGGATTATCCTTTCTGATACCGGCGTACGCATCCTCAGAAAAGAAATCATCTGGTTCACTTTGACTTGAATTGAAATCCACCCCATTGTTTTTCTTGTACTCAGTGTTGATGTCAGCTGTCAACTGCTTTAAACTATTCAACTCAAAGTACAAAATGACGAGCAACTCTTTCAACTTTTTATCGGCATTGATATTGTATATGTTTAGTTGAGTTGAGTTTATTTGTAAAAGTACTGGTTTCCAAGATCTATTTCCATTGTTGCACTGATACGGAGTCAAAAACTCTATTTTGAGTAACGCAAACCCATGAAGGTTTATCGAGGAAGTATATTTGGGAAGTAATTCATTCCTTGAGGTGTACTCTGGTAGTGTTGAATGCATATCTAATGACTGTAAAGATGAACTGTTAGTAAAAAGCATTCATCGAGGTCAATAGGAAAGAGAGACCCCGCCTCTAAGTAGCTTTGTTGGCTCCTGATACTTCACGGCACAATTGAAGAGGCACCTGAGTGCTTTTATTGCCTTCTGTTGTATTTTTAATGGGTGTTCCGCATCAAAATTGATTGTTCCCTATTAGTGAACTAGCTGCCAAATAATTCAAAACGTTTGTGTATTTTAAAACATTTGAACGCAAATCAAAATGGAACGTAATTCTCGAGCAGGTGTGACTGCTGACCCAGCAGCGCCATGGCTTCTTGTGTGTAGGAGAACTGTATCAGAACTTTTTCAAAAACTCATGTAGCAAGACTTTCTTGTCACGATTCATCAACACCCAGTTGTGGCTGCTGCGTAACATAAGTGCCCCTTTCCATTCTATGAATATTTTCCCTACCTTGACATAAGGCGAAATACATACAATACTCAAAGTTAAGGACTTCACGTTACAGTAGATGTTTCTTCAAAAAAGTACGACAAGATTTCTAAAAGCATCACCTTTCAAGAAACTTCAATAAGGTATTTATAAAATCTTTAATTATGTGAAGCTTTTGGTTTATAAATAGCATCATCCTCTTTTCGCAACTCACAGCACGTGACGTATTTGTCCTCGGTAAAATGTGGCCATAAAATGGCAGATTTTTGTACACCAGTTTGATTAGTAATTGCGCAGTTCTTGGCTGTCAGTATGAATCGTTTTGTGACTCGAGGTAAGGGGCAAAGCAGGCACAAGTGGGTGCGGACTTGTTTTGTTTCTTTTTTTTTTTGCAAAGAAGTCAAAATGACAAAAGAACACAAAATAAACGACCAAACACAGAAGCTTGCAAAATTGCAGTCCTTGAATTACCTGCTTAAGTCGGTACAGTTTGTTGATGAGCAAGTCCGAGTCTCAGGGGCAATGTATACCTGTAGAAACTTGATACTATAACTAACGGCAGTGGTGAAAGTTGCATCTCTGAGTTTTTCAAGTTTGCGATTATATTGCAAACCACCATAGTTTTAACGACCTTCTTGCATTGTTTCCGTCGGTAAATGTCGTTCGGCCCTTTAGTGGTATTTTTAGCCTCTTGTTACAAATTTTTGTCTCTAGGCATTGTCTTTCGTCGGAACGTTCCACACTTGCGCTTCTTTTATGGGCTCCACGTGTGTGAGAAATGACATACCTGACGATGAATACAATAAAACACACTAATATCTTGATTGCGGTTTTGACTTTTGTGTATACTTGACTCGGCCCCATCTCTGAGTTTTTTAAATGCCTTCTATAAATAGATGAAGAATCTAAGATATTGAAAACGTTCTACACAACCACCCGAGACGAGACGTCCAAGAATTTTGACAGCACGTTTCAAATTCCGTCGTGCTACTGTCTAAAAAGAGCAGGATGGGGTATTTGTCTCTGGTCTTTTTCATGATTGCAACAAACTATTTTGCGGCAGTTGCAAATTGACGCAAACACTTTGCGCTTCAATGAAACCTACAACGTCCTGGGGCTAAATAAGTATAGATAATAACAGAGACTTGTCCAAGGTACAGGTTGGTCATTAAACGGATTTTCAAAAACGATATAACGGAAATGAAGCAGATTCAGGCGGAGATTAGCAAGCTTTTTCGAGGGTGACACAAGGCCAACTTTGTGCCTTTTTTTTTAACCCTTCTACTTCATTGAAAATTATTCATCGAGTGGCTAGGCAATATCGGCCCCATTAGTCAAAGAAGATATCCAACTATACGTATTGTGGACCAGAAGGACGAATCCTATATTATAACCTTAGATGCAACATAGAATGGTTTTCAAAGCAAATCATAATAGCGCTGCGTGGAGCTTTCTCTGCAAAAAGAAAAGTGTAGGCCCATGGCTACTATAAATAGAAACCTAAAGTCATAACGTTTTGCGTAGCGATAGAAACCAACCCTGGTGGTTGCTGCCACTTTGTGGGAAGACCCGTTTGTATTGAGTCTGTCTCATAACGAAGACTAGATACACCACTTGAAAGCATTAAATTATAATCTGGCGAAGATTTCTATAATTGATGCTATGCGGTAGAAATAAACGAGTTAACAAGTGGATTAATCAAAAGAAAAAATAGCATTTGATTCAATGTACTCATGTGTAGTGAACTAAGCGTTTCTATTCGTGTAGGAATTTATGTACTTTAAAACTTGCAAAATTTTGAGCGACAAGATATCGCCAAGGTTTCGGGTTTATAAGTAAGAGTTTTTCTTCCTGGCTGCGAGAGAAATGTCGATTAATGATTAGTTTTTGATCGTAGCTTTGAAATGAAGATGTATAAACATCATTACAAAAAAAAAACACAGGGAAAACTCATGAATACAAAGAGGACACTAACTTGAGCCTGCAATACACGTACCTTCGATCTTGATCATCACAACAGTTATGTATATTTACTCGTGAAAGTCGTTAATCGTTATATAAATAAATAAATAAATACGCATTTTACCCTCTTCAACATTCCTGCGCAATGCCAACCAATCCGCTTTGGTGAATAAGAAATGTTCTTGTGGAACTGATCTTGTCCGGTTGATGCAAATTGGAAAATTTTCGATCATACAGTTGAACTAAATCACCCAATGCACTATAGCTTATAAAGACATCATCTTTGTTTTTGTAATTTCTTTCATCTCTGACAAAAAATTCAGCATTGCTTATTGTGATTAACCTGCCGTTCCATTTATCAAAAGAGTTCAAGTCGGGGACACAGTTTGAAATGTATTGTTTCTCAACCGTTGTATATTCATTTTCTCTGGACACAAACTTGAAATCATTGATTGTGACGTAACCAGTGTCATCGGAGGATGTTATTGAGGATGTTGCTGATTCTCTTCTTACTTGTTGTTGTACATTGTCAAAGATTGACTCGTCCTCACCATCGGTACTAATCACATCCGAATCAAGCTCCTTGTGAGTTAATTGGCTAGCTCTAAACATTGCATGCTCGTCACTAGCGGCAGCGGCTTCTGTACTATGATGTCTTCCTCTACCATAACTAGCAGCAGCAGCAGTGGCAGCAAGCAAAGCATTGTTTCTGCTGCTATATCTTGAAGGTATGGACTTGAGCTTGGAAACAGTCCTCAATTCCAATGGCAAGCTCAAATCTCTACCAATGGACAAGTTTCTGAACCAGCTAATCATTCCATGAAATGACCAAAATTGAAGCAATACTTGTTTGTATTCAATTCTTAGCCGAAGCGAGTTTTTGTACTTGACCAATGATGATATGTTTGACGTCGATGATGAATGATCTTCTTTGTACATGGCGGAAATCAATTGGTTCAATGATGGTGCTTCACCAACTTGTAAATGAGCTAGTGAATATGAGTGAAGTAATGAGCCTTTGAGTTTTTCAAATGTGGTGCCTTTGATGTCGCCGCTAGTTGGTTCGAAAAGTAATTGATTGTCTTTTAATATATCATAGTAGTTGGTAATGGTGGAAAGTATCTTGTGATTCTTCTGCGTCTTGAACTTGTTCTTTAACTTTCCAAACTTGGATTCACTAAACATTGACTTGTTTCCTTCAAGACCACCATAAGCATCACCAGAAAAGATATCATTCAAGTCAACTTGGTTTAAATTGAAATCCATTCCATTATTTTTCTTGTACTCAGTGTTGACGTCTATAGTTAACTGATTCAAGTTGTTTAATTCGAAATACAAGTTGATGAGCAAGTCCTGTAGTTTTTTTTCACCATTGATATTGTACATGTTTAACTGAGTTGAGTTCATGTGTAAAAGTACTGGTTTCCAAGATCTGTTGCCGTTGTTGTATTGGTACGGAGTCAAAAACTCGGTCTTCAACAAGGCCAATCCATAAAAGTTTATCGAGGATGTGTAGGTGGGAAGTGTTTCTGAAGAGGTGGTATACTCCGGTAATGTTGAATCCATTGTAGTGGTAAGCTATGGCTGTTAGTAAAAGTGTTCTACAACATGAGATCTAAGACACAAGAAAGGGAAGGATATTGTTGTGGTTATATATTCCACATTAAAGGGCCTTCTATTGTTTTGGTTACTCCGAAACGCGGTAAACTGATGATTGAACCTTTTGTGTGATTATAATTCTATCAAAGATCGTATATGGATTGTGGTGAGGGGGAGGGAGGGGAAAATCTCGTAATTTTTTGCTCTTGTTGTTGTTTAAGTTTCATTTATACTATTTTCTTAACTGTGCAATCAAATTGTGGGGAAGAAGAAAAAAAAACAAAAAAAACAAGAAAAATTCTATGCGAACAATAGGGGATTGCACGTATTGTATTTGGTGTTTCATGGTTATGAGTGTCTTGGCTTCTTTTCCTCCAATCAGGTATATACGTTTGGCTATCTCGAGGTGGTTGAGCGGTTTGCGTGTTTGACCCTACACAAGGTGTTGCTCTCGTTGGTGTGTTCTTTAAGTGGTGAAATCTCTTCCCCCGGCGTATGTCAAAAGATGTGCTTTGAATATTCTTCCGATTGTGATGCTAAACTCTCTCACATCCAAAGTGTTTCTTTTCCTTTTGAATGCATGGGTGTGCATCAAGATCCATCCTCGTTCTAGATTCTTCCGTCCATATGGACTTTTTATACATACTGAATGCTTTTTTGAAATATTAGTGGGGTAGATGCAGAAAACTGTCAAAACTAGGAATCACTTGGCTTCGAAATGCAAAGTTGATATATATATATATATATATATATATGTATTCGTCATACGTCTTTTATAGATCATCACTCTTCGGGTATATCGTTTCATAGAAAAAATACGAGAGTGAGAAAAAAAAAAGCACTAAATTTTAGAGCTGCACACTAGAACAACAAAATTACTAATACATACATCGGGCCTATTGTGTATTATGTAAGGCCGGTTAAATTACAATATGTGTAGTTAGGTCACTCACATGAACTCGCAAACAAAGAAAACACAAACAATTGAAAGCAAAATATTTTCTTTAGATTAGTCCGAACGCGTCTGGAATTTCGCCATTTTTTATATTGTAATGCTCGGCGTTTCAGTTGGAAAGCCAGATCCACAGACTACATCTACATTGCTCAAGAGGTGAACAGTGTGTATTTTTCCATCTTCTGTCTTCTGAACTTGCTGAAGCAATTACAGATATAAATTTACTTTAATGTTGTTCTCTTTCTCGTTGGTTTCATCCAACTTCTATTATTAGTATATGACGTTAGACTTTTTTTTTCGATTTGATATTGAAGTTGTCGGACCGAACAAGGCTTAAAGTATTTTCCTCCCTTCCACCCTCCTGTTATTGACAATTGATAAGAGAGCAAAATTCGCACAAATCAGTAAAGAATAACAATAACACGGAGAACGGATGTAAGTGGTTATAGGGAAGCTTATTGTTTTCCACTTGAGACAACCCGACTTTACTTCTATTGTGTATTTTGTTTTTGTTGTTCGTCTCATTTCTCCGTCGGATTACATCACACAGCAACATCAAGGAAAAGAAAATTAAAGACATCACGTCTCAATCGTAACTTTAAACTAAATTGGATTCTCGCTACCACAAAGTCGGTCGAACTGAAAAGAAGAGGACAAAAAAAAAAATTTTCAAGATGATCACCAAGCAATAAAAGGAAACTTACACTTCAAGCACACACACAAAAAGGAAAAGAACAACTATGTCTCTGTTATTACTAATTTCAAATCTCTGGATTCTCATTGGTGCGGATAATATTGCGTAAATGAGTCCAATCTAAAGAAGAAGACACCAGCCCATTCTTCGTGTAAGTAGATGAGATATGGAAAGATCATTACTCTCTCTAAATTTTGTTTTTGTTTTTGTTTTTGATTTCTGTAGCGAAAGTGAATAAGAAAAACTGATTATTGTTTCAAAGCCAAGCTAAATTATCATATCCATAAGCCACTTTTGGTTTAGTTGCAAAAAGATTCTTAGCCTCTAGATTCCGTGTTCTTGGCTTTTGAATTTAATAGGCAAAAGTAATAGCAAGTAGTAAAGATTTTTGTCGAAAACTTCAAACTAGTAGTTCCCCGCTTTTTCTTAATTTATTCCATCGCCATTTGGGCCAATTGGAGTTCAGTTGCTTTGCCAAGATCAGAATTAAGCCAAAGGTGTAGTTAGTTTCGCAACTTTCGCAGCCCACATACATAAACAGCCCTTATTCTTGGCCAGCAAGCAATGATTGGATACGTTTAAGAGGCAGCGGGGTAAGTAAACTCATACAACCTTGGTGCTTGTCTGTTGCCACGCGGAAATTCTCCTCTTAAGAAAACACCTTACAAAGTAGAATTACACGAAGAGAATCTGGAATGGTGGCCACAAATTTTATTAAAAGTGCGCAGCTCTAAGTCAAACGTTTCATAAGAATTTTGATTTCGCGATACGTCCGAATGTTGATCGCTTGTCTAATTTTCTTTTTCTCCCCCTCCGCTGGCTCGGCTCTCGCTTTTAAAATGTCTCCCATCTTCTTCGCCTCCTCTCCAGCAGTTGTGCCAAGATTTAAAATTTTCTCGGAGTGGCTCGATCCTAAACATCGGAGAATCGTAAAACCAGATGCATACTTATGACTGCACTATCTTGCAGGAAATTGGTAAGGGTATTTAGTCGTAAAAGTCACACGATAACAAGAAAAAATAAAGCAAGGTACATCTTTTCGGAAATATCGTAGATTTAGCAAAACACCAGATTACGACAGGGTGAGGGACGGTATAAACCACCACTTGGACCGAATAGACCTTTCTCCTTGGTATGTCGGGTGTATCACCTCCAACAAAGTGAAGTTGTAATGGCACTGTCCTTTAAGGTGAACGTAAACAAAAAAAAAAAGATTCTCCCGGGGGCGAGTCGAACGCCCGATCCCAAGATTACAAAATCTGGACAAAGTTACAGTCTTGTGCTTTAAACCAACTAAGCTACCAGGAGGATTTTTTGGCAAATATTTTGCTCGCTCTATTATACTAGCATAAATTATCAAGGTATTTGAATAATATAAATGGCGCATTCTACATTGTTCTGATTTTAAGGTGTAGTTCTCTGTAATCTATAGTAATCTAAGGCGGTCAGAGAAAAAAGTCAGGTACAACGATTAGACAATTGCTTCATGTTGTCGTGCGATGGTCTTGTAAAACAACTTGTAACGTTTTTTTGGTCATCTAAATCGAGTAAAATCGACATCCAAACTCCTTGTTCAAAACACTGTCTATCCTATTAGTAGTATAAATGCTTTCAGCAAGGCCCAGTTGCTAAAAGACTAATATTTGAGGTTTTCGACGTTTTTTTTGTCGTTGTATACATATTTTTTGCGTCCAAATGGTAATCAAAAATTAAGAAAATCAAATAGCAATCCAAAATTGGCATGAACTTCTAGTCTTTCATGGATTGAATTCGATATGTCGTGCGAAAGTCCAAACACGGATGCCCAGACATCTTGTACTCCCTCCTTTTTCCAAATTCCGATGTCATGAGGTGATCATGCAATATGGATTAAAAAATGACACATGGTTACGAGACTTTGCAACCGTTGGATACCCCCTTTGTGGCTTTACGGAATAAACGGTGAGTTCAGTCACGTTTGTTTTTGCTCAAAGGTTAGTCAGTTATAAAAGAAAGTGCCAGAACAGAGGGATGGAGGAATGAGGATTGAAACTATCCTATTTTTAGTTCCAAATGCCAATTTTTGGCGAAGGAAACTGATCTACGTTTAATTACTTTTAATATGTTCCCTGCGCTTACTCTCTCTCTCGTGTATCCACCAATTAAAACCGTCTGATAAGGCCTTTTGCCCTTTTGAACTTTTTCTCTGTAGGTCTAGAATAATGGGGCAATAACTTAAATGTTGCTTGAGATAAATGCAAAAGCTTGACAGGAGGAAAGTATAAAATCATAATCAAATGTTCAAAGACGTTTTAGGTTTTGTTCATTTTTCCATTGGCTCCGCTTAAATAAAAGAGAAAGGTTTATACTTCATTCACCTCTGGTCCGAAATAGGTAATCTTTAAAACCTTATCGAAGTTTTCCAACTAAAATAAAAATGTATGGCTTTATTGGCAGATCAATTTATAGTGATCAGAATGTAGAATAAAAAGAATTAAGTAGTACTAAAATACTCTCAATTGGATTACAATAAGAAAAGAGAATAGAAATACTTGAAATAGGTGATCGATCTATTTCATAGAAAACAGGGCAAACAAAACGCAAATAAGAAAAAAAAAAGTGAATAATATAGAAGATATCGCTTGATAATAAAAAGTGGCCCCATTCTTTTTTCGATCATTATATGTCATAATAATTCTGTTTGTTATTCGCTCATCACAGCTCACGTCAGTGGAGCTCATACAAGGCTGAACACCTGTGTGTGTGTGTATTGGAAAATGGTTCTAGTCAATTTCACACTTTTGTGGATCTGTTTTCCAAGCCAATCAAACGAAAGGTTATTTCAGAGATTTTTACAACTTTACCCCGGATTTCGTGATGAATTTTTTACCTGAAATGAAAAGAAAAAAGAAGAGAAAGACGCAAGAAAAAATAGTTGATTAAGAAAAGTTACAAAACCGACTATGAATTTTATGTCTGTCTGAGCGAACTCAACACAATAGCACTTAGTTTCGGACACTCTCATTTCATTGGCTGAACAAAAGGATTTACTTTTGTGTACTGTATCGGCATTAAAATTTTAAAAGTACTTATTATGACGTATGAGCTAAAAAGTACACAAAATTAAGCTTTTTTTTAGAGAGAAAAGAAAAAAAGTCCGACCAATACTAAGCTTTCACCCTTGAGACCCAACAAAATTCGAAGACATTTTCAATCGCCTGTTTCTAAACAGAAGGTGTTCTGATTTCCAATTGATCCCAGTTTTTGAAATTTATTTGAAAGACGACGATAGTGGCATCCTCTAGGTGTCTTTATTAAAATAGCATTATAATCGTTGGTCTATGTGTACACGTGGACTTTGCTCACTTGTATCAAACGAGTAAATACGATTATGCCCGCCTTTGGTAAAGATAATAAGTTCTCATATATGTATATTTTTTTTAGCCACAATTACACGTATGCACACCTATTACACAAACAGGTCTTTTTGCTTTCTTTCCATTGCAATATTGAGATTTTACGAAATCTAAAGTAGTAATTTATAAAATCTGGGGTTGGAGCTTTTTTGTGATAAACCTTGTTTTTAAAGCTCAAAAAAACCTAAGGAAAACTTTCACTCTCGAGGCAATTCATCGATAGAGATAAAGAGCTTGAAGATAACATTGTTGAGATAAGACATTGAAAGTCACATACACACTGTTGGGCAAAATGTTTATATATTCCTCATAAAAAAGGTTGCATACAAAACTTTGTACAAATGAAATTGGCAACACCATTGATGTCTTGGGACGACTGACAATTACCATTAAGTAGAAAGATCCTTTATTCCGGAAACTATAAACAACCTTTATCAACAATATAACTGTCACATAACTCCTTATACAGATACTGAGAAACTCGATTCTATGAGAATGGTTAACGCTTCTCCTTAAGGAAGCGATGGCTCAACAAAAGTTTTCCAAACGTTTGGTCGTTATTGATAGTGTAAAGAGAAAAAAACTCCGAGATACTTCAGACACGAAACTAAAACGAGGGATCAAACGTACCGAGCTTAAAACGAAAAAGGTTGTATCATGCGGAAACATGGAAGTTTTGAAAATGATTCGGTCAATAGAGTGATGAAAAGATTGAATTGTTAGTGTTGGGTGTTTGGAAACACAATCTAGCACCACCACCTCTACCAATGGCTCCCGGAAGCACAATTGATTAAATACTGTGGTGGGAGAGCAAGCTGTTTCACACCAGTTCATAGTAACCGAAAATAAACACAATAAAACAAGCTTTAGCTTTAGTTAGTGACACCGAATTAGAATGATATGATATTGAGAGATGGAGGATTGTCAACTCGGTTATACCTCTAGTTTTGTAAGCCAAGATAATAAAATGCATGCAATGACCATGGAGAGAGCTTATCTCTTATCTATACTCACTCCATATGATAGGTGGAAATGTAGTTGTTTTTTTATTCGTTAGCCAAAACCATCGCTAAATAGAGGACAGAGGACAGGTGAACAAGAAAATAAAAACAATTACAAAGTGGCATCAAGGGGGTTTCATATTTAGACCTTTTAAAATGGCTTACTACTCAACCATTATGCATAGTACCACCCCCCCTTGCGTATCCTTGATGCAAAATTCCAAACCTTTATTTTATTGTGCATGAAAAGTCCGAAAGATTTTACACACATACACTTTAGAGACCTTGCTCTTTATCCCCTTGCTTTTCCATCCGGTTCTAATTGAACCTATTTTGGAAATCATTAGGAAGTAAAGAAACCAATAGAAGACTAAAGCACAGGGGGTGTATTATGCACGGACATCTTTTACTAAAATGCGTTTGCACAATGACATCTCCCTTATAACAATAAACGATAAATTTTTCAATTATTTGCCATTAGTTCCCAATGAGGTAATAGGCGCGTATGTTTGTTACACCATACAGGGCCAAAATTATATTGAGCTAAAGGAAAGATAGAAATAATAGTTAACAACAATAGTTAATGAGACTCAATAATAGTATAGTAAAGTTGGGAACATATGTAGAATAGACAATACAAATGACTTCTTTTTTTTTTCTGAATGGTACAATGTGTAATGAATAATAAGTAAAGGAGACGGATAAAGGTGGTTTTTGCACCGAAAAAGGAACCATTTCCAGTGTTCCCCCACCACCAGCATGAAACGGTGACAAAAACTTCCACATTGCCCCACGGGCAAAAAAAAACAAGGGACAACAATAAAGAGAAGAAAACCAAAAAGAAAAAAAAATTTAGTCATTCTTCCCACGACACACAAGTAAGAAGCGAAAATAAAAAAAAAAAAAAATTCAGCTACACATCAAGACACGAAATCTTTTCCATAATACATATTATACCACAATGCGTACAAACAAAAAGGATCAGCCAGTATTGTGGTATTACCTTCCCAGAGTACATGGAATGAAGAAAAAAAAGGTAGTGATATGCTGGTAACAAGAACAAGTAAGAAAGAAAATGACTGGGAATGTCGGTTGTGTTGTTATTGTTGTTCTCTTTTTTTTTTTTTTTTGATGACTAAGGAAGTATCTTTTAAATCGGACACAAATTAGATTTTGTTAGTAAGGGTAGTGTACTTTGATAGAAATATAATAAAATTTTTATGTCTGTCTGAATTTTATCCTTGTTTTACATTTGTGACTACTTGTGAAACTATGTTTCTGCATATATGTGTAAATTTTTTTTCTTGTCCTTCCAAAGAGTGTCTGACCTTAAGGTTTTAGAAAACAATAACGGACAATTAATGTCTTTACTTTAGTGTACTTTTGCGGACTTTAAAAATAATTTGGAATAAGACAAAACACGGAATTATCAGTTTGTCAGTGTTACTGATTAGGCATAAGAGGAATGCTCTTTTCTTGTTATTGTGTCTTTGTTACTTTATATTGTCTTTGTCTTACCATTGGGGGAGGCGCATGACACTGACGCATATATACAAGAGACATATACATTTGTCTCCTATTTTTTTCGACAACTTTGAACTAAATACTGTTCTTCTTTATACTGTCCTATCCCTGTAATGAGTGCTATATTATACTTGTAGCTAAAAAAAAACATACCAGAGCATATACGTAGGTTATTTTACTTTTCAAAAGGATACTCCGTATATAAACTCACTATATTTTGTATTTCTGTCTGACTTCTTTCTATAAGAAGTAAAAAATTAAATAAAAATTATTTTTTTTTTTCGAAAAAGGCTTAATAAAAGACACAGACACAGACACAGATTTCTATTTCTTTTTTTTTTTTTACATTAAAATTCCCATACAATATACAAAAGTACATAAATATATATATCAACAAGCATAATCTCACGAAAAAAAGAAAATTTGGCAACCAGGTATTCATATAACTTAGGGGATAAGTTACTTTTATTTCAACAGCAGATCTATCAATTTCACACTACAACTCATAAACCACCCACGAATCCTTTTGCAATCATGAATATGCAACCATCTTTGTCTCTATGCTCACCTCAGACATTGTCTTCATCAACTTCTATACTGGACACCAATACAAATAGTGATAGCAGTGGCATCAGTATCAAACCTATGCGCAGAAACACCATCCATTCCAATATTACACCACCTATTGCCACCCAACCAATTCCCAAAAAATCACAACAAATTAGAACTGACAAACCAAGACCACATATGTGTAGTGTTTGTACTCGTGCTTTTGCCAGATTAGAACATTTGAAACGTCATGAGAGAGCTCACACTAATGAAAAACCTTACCAGTGTGCTGCTTGTGGTAGATGTTTCGCTCGTCGTGACTTGGTGTTGCGTCACCAACAAAAACTTCATACAAATTTACCAACATTGATGCGCAAAGGTTCTTCGAAGGATCAAGATATCAATGAACATATAAATGTATTGCAAAACAATACTGATCCAAATGCCCCTTTACCAAATGGTGCAACACCTTTGCCTGAGGCTTTGAATGACGCTATTGCTGAAACAACCAACCACAGTAAACCTCAATTTCGTACTGGTTTATTTGGCAACGACAACCAATCTCAAACACATACCAATGGAAGTCTGCCTCATCCACTGATGGGTCCATCACCAATAACTTCAAATAGTTCACCAAGACCTAGTATCACTCTACACAGTAGCAATGGAAGAAAAGACAGTGTTTCTTTCAATCAACTGGTTAAAGCCACACCAATGTCGCGTCAAAGCTCAATTGCTAGTAGAAGAAAATCGAGTCAAATTAAACAAGAACCATCCCCAGAATCAGATACCCCCAAGAGGAAGAAAATGACACCTTTTAAGCCAGACTTCACCGACAAGTCGTCTCATTACTTGCACAATTACAGACACGCGTCGTATTCAGCTGCTTCGGGGATTTCTTATGCCAATGCCAAGGATGCTATGCAAATTCAAGAACAAAATGCTCTCGAGTTTGGCGATGCAGTACCGTCACAAGTTGAATTTGGTACCCCACCACTTGGTCCTCAAAGTGAAGAGTATCATAAAATTATGGAAATGGGTGATTTATTAGACTGGGGTAACATTGATCATCTAGATGTAAGTGATGACAAGTTTTCACTCCGTCAAAAGTCATTGAAGAACTTGCAAGATTTCTTCACTCTAGGTCCCAGGAATAATGGCAACATGAAGGCAATTTCTATGCAACATGCACAGAGTGTACCACAAAGGAAATCCATTTTCGCTTTAGAGGATGAGTCCATGGATCCGGCAGCTGGATTTCCTGTTCAACCACCACCCATTATGGAGAATGAAACAGCTCAAACGCAATCGCAACAGCAACAAACACAACCACAACAGCAAGCACAACCACCACCACAACAAGCACAGCAGCAGCAGCAGCCATCACAATTGCACCAGTTGCTGCCTCAATCGCAACAAGGCTCAATTTCCTCGGTTGGAAGCATTGATCCACTGCAATTAAGCAACAAAAATGGTAATATTGCAACCTCAAGTGCAGGCAAAAGATCAAGATCATCAATGGAAGCTTCTGCTACCCCGCAAGGCAGCTTACTAGGAAATGGCAATATGGCACCTACATTCCCTAACGAAACCGATTGGGTCAAGGATTTGGTTAATCCAGGTCTTGATTTGAATTTGAATTTTAGTGCAAGTACCAGCTTTGATGATTTGAAAGGCTATTTCAACAATCAAAAACTGGGTGAAAACTCCATCAATCTTCCAAAGAAGCAAGCTCAAGATTTCATGCAACAATTACTTGCCGTAAATGGCCATGATGCGTCACACACGATTGATTATTCGGTTGAATTCCCACCCAATTTTTTCAATTTTGATTCCACATTGATTTCAGCTGAGGTCAGAGACAAGATGATTTCAATGAGCCATGTTGATAGTAAAGATTTCCCCTCCTTGGAGAGTTTGAAATACTATGCGCAAATGTTTGAATTTGGTTTCAACAAGTATTGTTCGTTCATTCATTTGCCATCGTTGAAGAATGTACGTGGACAAAATTTTGAAACCGTGCCACTTTTATTAGCCATCACTGCCATTGGTTCATTATATGCATATAATAACCACGATGCTTTGTTGTTGTTTAATATGTCCAAGTACCACATCCAAGGTTTTTTTGAAAGAGAATTGACTGTGGATAATATTCAATTCAAAAAGATTCCCTTGATGGCTCACCAATGTCTAGTTTTGCATATTATGCTTTCGTTGTTTTTCAATGAGCCCAATGTCATTGACATTACGGCAAGACAAATCAAATCAATGATTGGGTTGATTAAATCAACCAATTTTAATGAGCCATTGGAACAATCTATTATTCCACCCCAACCTGCACCTCACGGATTAATGATTACTGATGAAATCAAACCCATTATCCAGCACAATTATGACTACTTCATCTTGGCACAATCAAGAATTAGGACATTGCACACTTTTTACATTTTGCAAGTATTTAGATCCAGTATCACTGGAGCACCAATTATGTTCCCATCAACAATGATGAAGAGTGGATCTTATTGCAACAATCGTGAACTATGGTGGAGCCCAAATGCTAGTAGTTGGTATTCTACCGTGTGCAAAACCAACCCTCCAAATTGGTCTATTGTTGAATTGAGCAATGGAACAAGTGTGAATGAACTTATTAGTTATTTGCATAACCCAAATCCATTGACCAATATCCCCAATGCTAATCTTCTCACCATATTGTTTAACATTCATGAGCAAGTTGGTGTTGATTTACGAGCAAATGATTTTAGCTACATCAACTGGAACGTATCGAAAAGACCCAAGTATCACCATTTGATGAACAATTGGCAAATTCTTTTTTACAAGAATGGGGGAAACTTAGACACTTCATCATTGAACTGTGATCAGTTTAGTAGTTCACCTGATTTGAAACAAATTATCCCGCTTTGGTACATGTTGAAAATGAAGATGGATATCAACCTTGATGCAACTTTTACTCACATTTTCAAAAAGGATTATGTTTCGTTAAACAAGGAATTGGATTTGATGGATTATCGTGAATCCAATTATAGTGTCTTGAGTAAATCTTTGGGTTCAGGATATAGCATATTGGATTTATGGATTCAAACTACGGAAACCAATAGTCTTGATGTCCGTGAAACAACTGTTCGCACACCAGTGTTTTTATTCAGTGGACTATTGGCTAGTATTTTGGTTATTGCCACCTATCTTGATTTCTTGGAACAGCAATGCAAGAGAAGAGATATTTCCAACCAAGAATTGATGGAATGGTTAAGATGTCAAGAAACATTCACCAAGATGGAAAAAGTTTTGACTCCAAGCGTCAAATCGGTGTATTCCGATGTCTTGACGAAAGATATGCAAAATTTGAGCATTGTCACTGAGTCAGTCAGAAACAAGATTATTAAATTGAGTGAAGAAAGATCAAAATGTGATGATAACTTGTCACGCGGGGTTCAGTTGGACTTCAATAGAGATCGCGTTACCAAATTGAATCAGGAGATTAGAGATTACGTGACTGAAAATAACTTGGCCCAAAGGGCATTTTATTTGGGTATTAGAGTTTTCGCTGATGCGCCGGTTTGGCCAGCAGCTATGGGATTTGCTGAAGCTTTACAGATTAGAGCCACCCATTTGGCACAACAACAAAGGGCGATGTTTTGAGAGGTGTTACACCACGAAAGTATATGGCGAGAGGAATGGTCTGCCATGATGACGATGACGATGACGACGACGATGACGATGACGACGACGACGACGATGATGATTATAATGATGACTTGTAATGTTTTATTTATACTTTATATTTATTATACACTCACTTTTCAGTTCGATTCAATAAATAAACAATGTATTAGTATCTATCTATGTGTGTCTTCTAAGAAAAAGCCAGTCTAATAAAACCCTTGTTGTTGCAAAAAGGATACAATTTCATCAATTGTAACATTGAGATCCTCATTCAACTTGAATTGTCCCTTTGATGCATCACTATTTGATCCAACAATGATGGAGTTTCCCTCACCCGCTAATTGGGCAATTTTATCAGTATGAGTGTTTTCAGTAGTCAAGATCACCCCAGTTCCTGATTTAACCAATTCATTAATGATGAAAGGTTCAACATTGTGTTCTTGTTGATCAATTTTGGTGATTCTTCTTTCCCCGCTGAACTGGTTTAAGGTTGATTGTAAAGCAAAACTCAAATATTGGCCCAATTTCGATTCAGTTTCAATGATAATGACAAACCCTTGTTTAAATCTTGGTGGATTAGTTTCACGCAAGATCTTCACTACTTCAGGGTACGAAAACCATTCAGGGATGGCATCTCCAGTACGCAACTTGTTTCTCAATTCAGTTCCCGAAATGTTTGCCGTTTTAACCTTTGTGGTATCAATAGTATCAATAGGGGCATACCTATCTTCATCAGGTAAATAAGTAACCATTCTAAATGGAACAATCTTGATATCCAATTCATCTTGGTACTTTTGCAACAATTCTTGAGCATCATATGGACCATAGAAATCAACCCCTTGCGAGTTTTTACCAGGACCTGCATGATCTCTACCAACAATGAAATGGTCAACACCATAATTGGTTCTGATTAAAGCGTGCCACAAGGCTTCTCTATCACCACCCATTCTCATAGCTAAAGGCAAAAGCGATAATGAAGCCAACCCTTCCGGGAATTTTTGCAAAATTTGTTTGTAAACTTTAACCCTGGTATGATGATCGATATCACCTGGCTTGGTCAAACCAACAACTGGGTGGATTAAAATATGAGCATTGGATCCAATATCATTAGCTGCTCTAATGGTCAACTCACGATGGGCCCTGTGCATTGGGTTTCTCGTTTGGAAAGCGACAATATTTTGATTTGTCCATCCCAAGGAATTGAATTCATTTCTCAATTCAGTTGGAGTCTTTCTTGCATCGACATAATCGTAGTGTTTTGGGTAGTTGATACCTTCTAATGAGCCACCAATGTAAACATCACCGGCGGTCTCGAAAAGATATTTGTTGGCTGGATGTTCGGGATCACCTCTAAATACCAATTTGGCTTCTTTTTGTTTATCAGGAATGTAAATTGATTCAATCGTCAAAATAGCCAATGGAGTTTCATCTCTTAAATCCAACAATGCAACTCTATCACCAATTTTGTATTGTTGAGCAGTTTGTTGAGAAACATCCAAAGTAATTGGAATTGGCCAAATCAATCCTTTACCTTGATCATTTTTGACTGAAGTTAACCGTAAATCTTCAACAACGCTATTATAATCATCTTCGTTGAGAAATCCAGTCAAGGGAGAAAATCCACCATTCAAGATCAATTCTAAATCACACAATTGTCTTGGGGTTAAAGTCAAATGGGGTAATTTTTCAACTTCTTTCAACAACTGTGGCTTTTTTTCAACGTCACGAATAATCAAGTCGTTAAGTTGACCTCCATGCGGTTTTGGAATCGGCATTATGTGGTGGAGTATGTGGGAAGGTTGATCTTTTTGAGAATGAGATCTAGGAGTTATCAAAGATTGAAATTTTTCACTTTTTTTTTTTTTTTTTTTTTGGCATGAATCGGTGTCGGTTATATGCGACTACAATTGTATAGTGCATTGATTTTGTTTTGTTGCTGCAAATGAAGAGCACAAAATTGATTATGGAACCATTGCACGTGACTAATTGAAATCTTTATGTTTGACAGTTTTCATTATGTCATTGCTTATTTGACTGTGTTGGATCTATTTGTCGTGAAAATTACGCGTCATTGTCACATCAAAGTGACGCCCTTTGGGTACATGATCAATATCATCGATGGTATTCCCTATCATCTCAGTAAAATCTGGAGTTACCTCGAAAGTGATGTGAAGATTTAGGCTAATGCCACAGTATATACAGTTCCATATCGTGGTGGCGTCATAGACTTCAATACCAAGAAAATAGACCCACAAGAAAACTAAAGAGTGGGTCTATAGCGTCACAACTGTGGATCGTCAGAAGCTAATCAAACACTACCACACCTGTGATAGTACCCATAGTGGGTGCTTGGCTTTCTTGTAGTTATAATCTTGTAACATAAGGTCTTTTTCTATTTCGTGTTTATATTCTCCAAAGTGTTGAAAATTTGCATGTTCACTGAGCTACATACCCTAGGCTTTAACTGGGGCGAACAAAACAATCTCAATTCCCCTCCGTCACAATGTAAATGCCGTGCGATTGTATATTAAGGTGGAGGATTAATTGGTTAGGACAATCTCTTGGTTCTTGAATTCATTAGTTGCAAACACAAATCAATGTGGGGGATCAAAAAGTTGGGGGAATATCTGAGGGGGGACACATAATATTCCAAGTTAGAACAACCCAACAATATAACCACTAATCAAGCAGCCCCCCACGCTGCACGAATGCCGCGGGTTACAAAGATGAAGTGCTTCCAAAGATCGTGAGTCTGCCCGTTTGTTTGTTTACTCAACAAACTTTGAGTGCTCCGTGTGATACACAAAAAAAGGTGGGGAAGAATTGTGAACGGTACCTGCTACGATATATAGAACGAATCAGGGAATTACAAAGTGTTGCACAATTTGATGTGAAGGGGGGGGTAACGACAACTTTATGCATCTCAGTTCGGACTTTTTCAGCCTTGATTAACAAAGCGTATTACTTTGAATTCAACAAGGGCGAGCCTTTCTGCACTTGTTCGGGACTTCAAAGAAACGAGCATGACGATTGTAACTTAGAATATGAGAATTGTTGAGTCGAATGACAAGATGATTGCCCGGGTAATCCTTTGCTAGTTTCAATTGGCGGAGATTCAATTTTGTCACTAATGTATTGTTCGCCGGAAATGCGTATTCCGATATCGCTGAATCGTGTGCCAAAAGGTTCTTCTATCTTGGGAGTCAAGTTCTACATACATTAGTATCTACGCCAGGCCATCGAACATGTAAGTAGTGGCAAAGCACCTGCTTAGCAGCTTTGAAGCTCATCTTACCTGTTCAAGTGATACCCAATGACTCAATACTTCGGCGCACCGGGCGAGCTGGGATATTGTTTCCTGTATACAAACCCCTCCTTATTTTTTTCCTCATAACCTCTATTTTTCTAGACTCTCGTGGGTCTGTTGAAAAAAAAGGTATAGCAATTGAGGTATATAGAGTTGCTCCAGTCCAGCCGGTAATGACCCGCATCATATCCCGTGGTATACTACTGTTACAAATCTTCACAATCGGTTACGTTCAAAGCAATGGCAAAACTCTAAAAGTGTTCAACAAATAAATAAAAATTTTGTTGGTTGCAATGTACACTACCTCTCTTGTTTGCTATATAGTACTACATTACACATTACTAATGTTTTGATAAACCTTTTTCCTTTTTGTTCTTTCAAATGCAACAACAAAAATAAAAAACAGTAAATGGTATAAAATTGATTCAAAATCGCCCTCTCATAAAATTTTTCAATCCCAAATTCTTTCAATTGCTATTCCATCTATAAGGTACAAGTTTACTTCAAGACTACTACTACTACTAGTATTTACTCAAAATGTCTTCTGATTCAAAAGCTCCAGCTCAACCACAGTATGTATTTTGATTTATCAATGGCAATTTCCCCCCGGGGGAATCTCTAACGTTTCGATAAGCACAAAGGAATTGGCATTGCATTCATTTTCAATAAACACTGCAAACTATGCACTACATGAAAGGTCAATTGGATAAAAAATAACAGAATTTGCAACCGCGTTTCAATTTAAAAGGATATTACTTTAGATTAAATCCGTTACAACTTGATTGAGTGGAAATTGTCGACATCCAGCGGATAATTCGAATCGCCCAAAACAATCTGAATGACCGAGCATAGTTTTTTTTTTGAGTGCGAAGAAAAAAAAAAATTAATCCGCTCGCCCCAAAAGCCGTTTATCCCCCACGGTCTATAAATATATATACCCACTAGATTTCCTTAAACGGGTTCGATCTAGGTGGTGGTTTTTTATTTTTTGCAATCATTTCAATTTCACATTGCCGCCAATGTCTTCCACTCGTGCTTTGTCAAGGATATCTGTCATTTCTAATCATTTGTCCATGAACAATACTAACAATGTCATACCCAGAGGTGATCTCGGTTTAATCGGTTTGGCCGTTATGGGTCAAAACTTGATCCTTAACGCTGCTGATCACGGATACACTGTTGTTGCTTACAACAGAACTGTTTCCAAAGTTGACCACTTTTTGGAAAACGAAGCCAAGGGTAACAAGCACATCATTGGTGCTCACTCTATTCAAGAATTGGTAGACAACTTGAAGAGACCAAGAAGAATTATGTTGTTGGTTAAGGCTGGTCCAGCTGTTGATGCCTTCATCGAACAATTGTTGCCATACTTGGACAAAGGTGATATCATCATTGATGGTGGTAACTCACATTTCCCAGACAGTAACAGAAGATTCGAAGAATTGAAACAAAAGGGAATTTTATTTGTTGGTTGTGGTGTTTCTGGTGGTGAAGAAGGTGCTAGACATGGTCCATCTTTGATGCCAGGTGGTAACGAAGAAGCTTGGCCACACATTAAGCCAATTTTCCAAGCTATTGCTGCCAAATCAGATGGTGAGCCATGTTGTGACTGGGTTGGTGATGCCGGTGCTGGTCATTACGTCAAGATGGTCCACAATGGTATTGAATATGGTGATATGCAATTGATTTGTGAAGCTTATGATGTTATGAAGAGAGTTGGTAAATTTGAAGACAAGGAAATTGCCGATGTTTTCGCTCAATGGAACAATGGAGTTTTGGACTCATACTTGATTGAAATTACCAGAGACATTTTGAAATTTAATGATCCAACTGATGAAAAACCAGTTGTTGAAAAGATCTTGGACACGGCTGGTCAAAAAGGTACTGGTAAATGGACCGCCATCAATGCTCTTGATTTGGGTGTTCCAGTCACTTTAATCGGTGAAGCTGTTTTCGCTAGATGTCTTTCTGCTTTGAAGAATGAAAGAGTTAAGGCTTCAAAGATTTTGAAGGGACCAGAAGTTGGTGAAAAATCACCAATCACTGACAAGAAGAAGTTTATCGATGATTTGGAACAAGCTTTATATGCTTCCAAGATCATCTCATATGCACAAGGTTTCATGTTGATGAGACAGGCTTCAGTTGACTACAGCTGGAAGTTGAACTACAGTGTTATTGCTTTGATGTGGAGAGGTGGATGTATCATTAGATCGGTTTTCTTGAAAGAAATCACTGCTGCCTATAGAGAAAACCCAGACTTGGACAATTTGTTGTTTCATCCATTCTTTTTGGATGCTGTCACTAAAGCCCAATCTGGTTGGAGATCAGCTCTTGGTCATGCCATTACTCAAGGTATCCCAACACCAGCTTTCTCCACTGCTTTGGCTTTCTACGATGGTTTGAGATCAGAACAATTACCAGCTAACTTGTTGCAAGCTCAAAGAGATTACTTTGGTGCTCACACTTTCCAAGTTCAAAAGGGTAAAGGAACCAGCTTTGTCCCAGAAGACAAGTGGGTACATGTTAACTGGACCGGAAGAGGTGGTGATGTTTCTGCTTCAAACTATGATGTCTAAGAAGGAAAACAACATACAAAACTTTATATAGGTTTGTAAACTTTTGGATAAAATGATAAAGCGTTGTAAACTGAGAATGATTGTAGATTTGGCGAAGTGGGGGTGAGGCGTGTCGTGTGGAGTAAATTTGTACAATGAATCTCAAACTTTTTACGCCTTACTACACAAAAGGGATGTAGGTTAAACTTTAATCCGATCCACCAATGGCTCAAAGCTGTAAGGCATTGCACGATTGTCTACCAATCTCAGGTGATGACCATTTTGTCCTAAGGCTTTCAAAAGGAATGATCGAAGGAGTTCATTGCCCTAATATCTAATCGAGTAAGAACCGATGTTTTTGGACTTGCCTCATTTGAGGTGATCGCGATTATGCTGTGACAGTCGTGGCCATTAGCGTACTCATACTTGATCTATGTTTTGTTTGACCTCAAAGTAGCAACTGGAGCGATGCATTGGGGTCTAGATTCATAATGGGAGTTCATAGACCAAGATTTGCCTTCACCAAGTTTGACAAGTCACCAATTCGGCTCCCTTTACTTCCCATACATTATGAAAGTTCTCCAATCATACACACAAGAATGAGGGGTAAGTATGAAAATAGAGCTTTGGAGGTTTAAGTAAAGCTAAAGCTATCATGTATCTTTCCTTTGTTGCACTAAAAGAAAACGGCGGTCTATACCCGTGATTTGAGCTAGCCAGTGCCAAGTTAACGTTGTGGAATGATATTCACCGGTTACCGAACATCAAAGTACTACATTGCGTTCAGTTTCATGACAGAGCTGGTTAATAGGTTTTTGATGCACAATCTCATCACATGCAGGGTAGATGCTCAAGTAACCACCGTTAATGCCACCGAACTTGATTCGGAAATAAGCACACTTTACGGTTTGCTTGGTAAGTCTGATCGGGAAGTGTTATCTGCGGGGCAAAAGTGTCAGCTGAGACCTGCAGTTTCGAAATAAGTTGTTTGAAACTTAAATTTGTGCTGCATCATTTTGATCGACCCATTCGCACAATGGGTTCATTACTTCAGCAATAAGCTAGATCTGTTCCTGGAAAATGAGGAAATGATATTTCCTAGCTGGCAGTGGGTTATGGCGTCCGCATGAAGCATCATCTAAACCATAAATGCAATCGGATAACCAATTCCATTCTTGCCCAGCAACTGGGAACCCTCCAAAATGAATCTGTATTTATACTGTGAGACTTTTGTATGCTCCAGTAAGTATGAACAAAATCTCATCAGCACAACATGACTCTATCAGAGAAAGGAGGCAACGATGATGAAAAAGCTCCGGAGATTCAAACAGTAATATCACATGGAAATGTCGACTTGCTGAATAAAACGGGGTTTGAGCTTTATGAAAAAGCACAAGACATATCAGAACAAGAGGATATCGAAGTATACAGACGTATTAGACGAAAGTTGGATTGCAGGATTGTGCCCTTGTTGTGTATCACCTATATGTTGCAATACTTGGACAAATTATCGTTAAATTATGCCTCCGCATACACACTCAAAGAGGATTTAGGATTACAAGGTCAAAGGTATTCGTGGGTTGCTGCTATTTTCAATTTCGGGTACTTGTTTTGGGCATACCCAGCCAATTACTTAATTCAAAAGCTACCAGTTGCCAAGTACACTGGGTTTATGCTATTTACATGGTCGATAATCTTGATTGGCCATGTAGGTTTGAAGAACTATGGCGGTGCTCTAGTCATCAGGTTCTTACTCGGTATGTTTGAAGCAGGTATAAGTCCATCCTGTATGATGATTTGTGGGTCATTCTACACACTAAAACAACAACCAATTCGTATGAGTATGTTTATGTCATTTAATGGAGTAGCTACTATGTTGGGTGCATTGTTGGCATTTGGATTAGGACATGTTGATAATGCCAAAATTAACCAATGGCAATTGATTTTTCTTGTCTTTGGATTTATAAATCTCGTGTGGTCAGTGATTTTCCTTTGGCTTTGTCCTGATTCGCCCCAGGGTGCTAAATTTTTAACTGAGGAGGAGAAGGCCATCTTGATCAAACATATTGCCAGTAACAATCAAGGTGTCAAAGATCAGAAATTTGAAAAATACCAAGCATTTGAGGCGTTAATGGACCCTGCTGTAATCATGATTGCAGCAATTGGATTAGCATGTGGTGTCAGCAATGGAGGTGCTTCCAATTTTATATCGGCTTTAATCAAAGGATTTGGGTTTGATGGCATTGAGGCCACTGCTTTACAATTACCATTAGGTGCCGTCGAACTAGTATTGCTTGTTATTGGTGGCATCATTGCATTTAAAGTTAAAAACATGAGATGCTATGTGCTCTTTGTGCTTTGCATTGGACCCTTAGGTGGGTTAATTGGCTTATATACGATTCCGTTGGAACGCAAATGGTCATTAGTTGGATGCTCATTCATGCAATATGTTGTTGGAGGACCCATCATCATGTGTTGGATCTTGTTAAATGCCAACATTTCAGGAAGTTCTAAAAAGACAACAGCAAATGGATTATGGTTCATAATGTATGCTACGGGTAATATAATTGGAGCAAATGTATTCTATGCGTACCAAGCGCCAAGGTATGAGAGTGGTATCATTGGCATGATTACTAGCTATAGTGGAAGCATGCTTTTAGCAATTTTGATTCGTTTGGTATATATGAGAAGGAATAGGCTTAGAGATAAGGAATTGGGGGAACAGACTAAAGAGCAGGAGGAGCAGGCAATATTGAATGGGTTCATGGGAATGACTGATTTTGAAAATAAGGGGTTTAGATACTCCTTATAGGGATAAATGCGCTGAAAGCATACATTGTAGCGTTATCAATCGGAATCCAAGTTGAGTAAATTAATTGATGTCTTATTTTTGATAAGAAAACGTTGTTCAGTTATCTCTTTGTCAGGAACGACGCATGTTCAAATTAGGAAATAAACGCGACTCGTATTTGGCTGCGTTGGTTTATCAGATGCAATCGCCGCAAGATTTTTGCTGCAAGGTGGCTTAATTAGCGGAAAGATATTTATTGTTATCAAAGTGGAAAGACCAGCACACTTCACCACAATGCAATATATATATAAATATATGAATATATGGCAATGGATATGCTTTGTTTTGATGGAGATCCTCGCAACTGACCCGATTTTAAAAAACCAACATGACTGAAACCACTTCGACATCGAAGTCCAACAACATAAACAACGAGAAAATACACGAAATCGTCACCACCATCTCCGAAGAGCGAATCGAACATGAAAATGCCGCTGGGTACAAGCTTTATGAAAAAGCTCATGATTTCTCAACTGATGAAGATTTGAAAATTTATAAACGAGTGTTGCGTAAAGTTGATTGGAGAATAGTACCACTACTTTGTATCACTTATACTTTGCAGTTTTTGGATAAACTTTCATTAAACTATGCTTCGGCTTACAGTTTTAAAGAAGATTTGAATTTATTTGGACAACGGTATTCTTGGGTTGCCGCAATCTTCAACTTTGGGTATTTGTTTTGGGCAATCCCTGGAAATTACATTATACAACGGCTTCCAGTAGCCAAGTATACTGGTTTCATGTTGTTTACTTGGTCTATTATTCTAATTGGTCATGTTGGGCTAAGAAATTATGGTGGGGCATTGGTGATCAGGTTTATCTTAGGGATGTTTGAAGCTAGCATCAGTCCATCATGTATGATAATATGTGGTTCTTTCTACACCATAAAGCAACAACCGATTCGTATGAGTTTATTCTTATCGTTTAATGGTGTAGCGACCATGGTTGGAGCATTATTAGGATTCGGTTTGGGCCATGCAACTCATGCCAGTATCAAACCGTGGAAGTTGATTTTTTTGGTCATTGGATTGTTGAATCTTGTATGGGCGGTGATTTTCCTTTGGCTATGTCCTGATTCTCCTGAACTGGCCAAGTTTTTAACCGAGGAAGAAAAAGCAGTTTTGATTAAACATATAGCTAGTAACAATCAAGGTGTTAAGGATAAAAAATTTCAAAATTACCAAGTTGTTGAAGCATTAAGGGATGCGTCAGTGTTGATGATTGCTGCCGTTGGCCTAGCTTGCGGGGTAATCAATGGTGGTGCTTCAAATTTTATTTCCGCTTTGATCAAGGGGTTCGGGTTTACTGGGATTCAGGCAACCGCATTACAATTACCTCTAGGTGCTATCGAGGTGGTGTTTGTTGTTGTGGGTGGTATCATTACATTTACCATCAAAAATACTCGTTGCTACGTGTTGTTTGGTTTTTGTATTGCTCCTTTAGTTGGTCTTATTGGAATACACACCATTTCACTCGACCACAGGTGGTCGTTAGTTGGATGTGCATTTCTTCAATTTATCATCGGTGGGCCGGTGATTATGTGTTGGATATTACTCAATGCCAACGTTTCGGGAAGCTCTAAACGAACAATCGCAAATGGCATTTGGTTTTTGTTGTATGCTGCTGGTAATATTATCGGTGCCAATATTTTTTACACCAATCAAGCACCAAAGTACAACAGTGGAGTTATTGGTTTGATAGCTTGTTATTGTGGCATTATGGTGTTAGCCATAGGCATTAGGTTGGTGTTGATGAGGAGAAATAGAGTAAAAAATAAGTTGCAAAATGGTCAAACCGAAGAACAGAAAGAGCAGGCAATATTGAATGGGTTCATGGGAATGACTGATTTTGAAAATGAGGGTTTTAGATACTCCTTATAGAGAGGATATAGATGCTTTACAAAAAATTTGTACGCCTTCATGGCTCAACTTGTTTTTGTATTTTCTATGCAGATATTTTATTCATGCTTCTATCACCATATTCACCACCAAATACAAATTCAACAACGTAATAAAACTCCAAATCAAAACCGCAAACACTGACGTTAACGTAGAATTACTGAAATCTTTATAACCTTTAATACGATAATTCTCTTCGTCCAAAAAGTCATCTTCAGTGTCTGTGGTTAACATGTTAGGAGACGGAGATAATGACGATGACGATGAGCCAACGCTTGCATCAGGAACTGTTTGATTTGATAGCAGGACTGATGAATTCGACCTTGGCTTGATTGTACTATGAGACTGGGCATGGGGTTCTGCTTCAGTATTGGTGTTGGAGTCATCACCAATCAATCGCCTGCTTTCTTCATTATAGTTGCTCGTCAATGGATTATGATGGTTTCCATTCTCTTCCTCTTCGTCATCATCTTCCCAACCAGCACATGGATGCGACTTGCGCAAATCTTGAAGTCTAATTGCCGGCTCCGAGCTCGTAAACCTCTTGATGGAATTGATCTGAGTATTGACTGGCGCAACATTGCCCACTTCGTTATCAAACAAATTGGTTGCGATATCAATATCTTCGTCACCATCACGCACGTAAACAGGCACCTTCATGGTATGTTTATTGCATGTAAACCAGATTAGAGGAGCACTAACAATAGGCAAAAGCAAAGATAGTACAACTTGACTGGCATTCAATGTCTTTGCTAGTCCCTCTCTTCCAGCAAAAGTGACAACAAATAAACATGGTGCAATTGCCATTCCACGTGTAATTAATCTTCTAGCGATTGGTGGTAAGCTCCATGACAAGAACCCCTCAGAAACCATCTGTCCTGCCAATGTGCACACCACACCTGCACTTTGACCAGAACATAACAATGCTAAAGCAAATACAAATCCAGCCGTGGGAGACAAGTGCTTTGAAAGTAAATGATAAATGGTAAACAAGTCGGCATTTTCGTAATTGTCATCGTGATCGGAATCATAATCAGAATCATCTCCATCGTCATGATCATCACGCGAGCTAACTTTTGAGCTACTGAGTGTGGCGCCTGCAACTATTAAAATGGCTGAGTTCACAAACAAAGCCACAGTGAAGAGTGAGATCACCAATTCAATAATTGTGTATGACATCGTGTCCTTTATTGCATGAATTGATGGTCTATAATCGTCGTCTTCATCTTCGTCATCAAGAGTTGTTGTATCAGAATCTTTTTCGAAATGAGGAAGGGGTGTATTCAATTCCCCTGGGTGGTGTGGTATAGAAAATGTCAATTCTTCGACATTTGGTGGTTCATGTTCTCCTGAATTGATAGTGATTTCATCACTTGTAGTTACAGCTGACAATGAAGACCGGGGTTTTCCCTTGGGCAATGGCTTATAAAATCCATTCTTGATATCGTAATCTTTCAATCTCGACTGTACTAATCCAGACCCAAGGTACAAGGAATGTGGCATTACAGTGGCACCCAATATGGCCAAACTCAAGAATAATCCATTCCCACCTTCTCTTTCAGACATATCAACAACGTTTTCATTGGGGAGAAAACCTCGTAGTACTTCAATAGTGGAAAAATTTATCGATTTATCATGACTTACCTGATACAATTGGATTCCAAAGCAAACAACAGTGGCAGCAACCAAGATTGACACAAAGGATTCAAATATCCGAATGAATAAGAGTGGACCCTTAGGTCTATATGCAGCCAAAACAATCAAAACATCAACAACGGTAACAATGACCCCCAAAAACAATGGTATTTTGAACAAGATATTTAATGCAATTGCTGTACCTACAACCTCAGCCAAATCAGTTGCTATAATGGCGATTTCAGTCATAATGTATAGTACGAGGTTCGTCCTAAACAGAAAATGGGCTTTGCAATTAGCTGCTAGATCCAATCCCGTGACAGCTCCAAGTTTGGCCGCTAGTGTTTGTAGGAATATGGCAAGACAATTTGATAATAATATGGAAAATAAAAGGCTATACTTGTATGCATTTCCTGCTGATACTGCTGTTGAATAGTTACCTGGATCTAGGAAAGCAACACTAACCATAAGACCAGGGCCTATGAATCTTGAATATTTTTTGATGGTTGCGATGATATTTCGTAGGTTGATTGTTCTTGTTATGCTTGTGAATGACATTTTTGGAGAAAAAAAAAGAAAGGATGTCTGTATACTAGTTACTGGTTGCAAAGTTAAGTTGAGATGATGCTAGTGATGCTTGACAATTCGAAGCTTGTAGTAAGTTGGTAGTGTATCCTTGAAGGTGCTTTTGACAGTGAAGACAAGTACTAGTGGTTACGCAGGAGTAAATGTCACGAGTTGTAAAAAGTTTGTTTAAATTTTTTTTTTTTCTGGTTGTGTCTTTGTTTCTGTTGTAACCTTTTTTTTTTTTTTTTTTTTTTTTTTCTTTTTTTTTTTTTTTTTTTGTTTGCGTGTTTTGTATTCTGTGGGTAGAATAACTGTGGTGTTCCGTGTGAACCCTTTTGGTGAATGAAGTTGTAGAGCTGAAAGGTAATTTGTTCTATGCCTCGATGCGAGACGTAGTTGCGAGTAGTGTGTGAAAATCTGCGGTTATCAAAAATGGATTTGGATTTATGTGTACTCAAAAAGATCGGAACGGAACAATATTTCTCAGCCTTGTTTATTGTGAAGACGTGTTATGAGGACAGTTGCGGAAGTTTCGTTTGACAAATAGATAGTGATTGGATCAATCTTGTGGTTTAGAATAAAGCGAAAGTGATGAACTATATGTATATACATGTACAAGCAAGATCAAAATGCTTAAAGTTCTTGGGTAAATCCTTTTCCATCCAATCTACTTTAAAAAAATTGGGGTAAAAAAGAAAAGACAACTCTTTATCCATCGCTAAAAACTTTTGTTTCCTATTTCTTCCGAGGTAAGTCACATGATGATCACATGATGTGACGTGCCATTTTTTGTTTCTTGCAGTTCTTATTTTGCGACATTGCTTTTTCACACTTTGAATTTTGTGACATTCAAATAATTCACCGGACTTCTCTTTACCATTTGTCAAAGAGAAGAAAAAAAAAGAAAACTTCGGTTATTAATCTCCATCACTTTAGGGTTAGATTGATACACATCTCAATTGAAGGACAGATTTGTCATACGATCAAACTGCACCACACATACTATAAATAATTATCTATTCATTTCAACTTTTAAAATATGCTTAGAGTCACATTTGCTAAAGCAAAAGTACCCTCTTACGTTCGATTATTCCACCAATCCAGTTTCAAATATGCCGCATCAGTGTTTAAGATGCCGGCAATGTCACCTACCATGACTGAAGGAGGAATTGTGTCATGGAAGGTTAAACCCGGTGACAGCTATAATGCGGGGGATGTATTGTTGGAGGTGGAAACTGATAAAGCAAACATTGATGTTGAAGCAGCCGATGATGGAAAATTATGGGAAATATTGGAAAACGATGGTGCTAGTGGTATTTCAGTAGGGAAACCAATTGCTTATATCGCTGATGTTGACGATGATTTGAGTACATTGGAGAAACCCAAAGTTGAAGAAGAGGAACAACCAAAGGAGCAAAAAAAGGATGAAACACAAGAAAACAGCAAGAATAAGCAAGAATCAAAGGCGAAATCAGCAACTGAACTGTCAAAATCAAAAGATACCAAATCAACCAGTGAGTCCAAAAAATCACCATCATCATCAACAGCATCTGATTTAGAAATACTTCAAAAAGCCAATCCATCACAAAAGTTTTCACCAGCTGTTGAATTACTCTTGAATGAAAATAATATTTCTCGTGATGATGCCATAGCCAAAATCCAAGCTACAGGACCCAATGGAAGGATATTGAAGGGAGATGTATTGGCATACCTTGGAACTATACCAATTGAAGCAGTAGTTGATCTTGCCAAATATATCAAATCAAGAGAACATTTGGATTTGTCTAATATAGTGGTGGCAAAACCAGAAGAAGATGCGTCTAGACAGCAACAACAACAACAACAAGGAAAATCAAAACTGGGAGAAGCTGCTGATGCTAAACCAAAACCAACAAATATTCTTTCAATCGAATTTTCTGCTCCATTAGCTGAACATATTGGTAAACACGATTTCAAACAAGTTTTTGAAACTGCAATTACTTCAGCAATTCATGATACATATGCTCATAAGTTCCCACAATATGCCACTTCGCCCTCACCAACTTCAGTTTTTGATCAATATGATGTATTCGAAGAGTTGATTACTGCGCCAGTTACGCAAAAGAGATTTGAAGTTTTTGATATCAAGTACAATTTTTATGGTGGTGCCACAGCTAAAAAACCAGCTGTCAATAGATTATCTCAACAACCAAGGACTGATTTTGACGATTTGATTGGGTTACCTAATGCCACTACTCCAGTTGTTGAAGTGGGAAAACCAAGAGCCAATGTGAGTTTTAAAGTTAAATTTGATGAGAAATTGTCAGATTCAAAGGAGTTTATAAAGTATTTCGAAAAGGCATTGCTTGATGAAGCTGAATTGTATGATATTCCTGCTAATTTGTTAAGAGTATCAAGCTAAAGTGAAGATAATTTTGTTTAAAACGATAATGTATAAACAATAAAAAACATTGATGAGTAGTACACTTTGAGGGGTTGGGATAGGGTGTAAGTTGGTGTCGTATCTTGCTTCTTTATGACAGTCTACAAACGCGACATTGAAGTAAAAAAATAAAAATATAAAAATTAAAAATTAAAAAAAAAAAAAAATTAAAAAAAAAAAAATTTAAGTCACTTTTTTTTTTTTTTTTTTTTTTCCCTCTTCCTATTCTTTCTCCTCATACATAGCTAGATTAACATAATCTACCCAATCAATCAATCTACCCAATAAAAAACCAATCAATCGAGTTAGGACCGAATTTCACTATTTGATTACCCATTGTATCTACTAGTCATTTCTTTTGTTTCATTGGATTCTAATTTAACACTTCTAGTGGGAGAAAAAAAAAAAAAGAAAGAAATTAAAAATTAAAATTACAACTTTACATTGTTTTGGTTTTGTTTGTTGTTTGTCTGTGTGTCTATTGATTGTTTTTGTTGCTTGTTCTTTGGAAGAAGTATAAACAAAAAGAGGAATAAAAGAGAATATATCATCCATCCATTAACAACCCCCCATTCCTAATAACATAGTAGGGTATCATTGCAAACAAAATTGCATAGATTGGTAATTGGAGCTTATAATTTGTATATTCAAATATTCACACCACAGGGAACCACAACCACTTTAGTTAACCTAAAAAGGGCATGTTTAACAATATGTATCCATATCTGGGATACTCCACCAACTTCACCACCAATCCTTCTACTTCTGCTTCATCAACAACCAAGGGAGCACAACCAGGTAAACAGCAGTCACCATCATCTTCATCTTCATCATCAACACAACAACAACTTCAACAACTTCAACAACCACCTCAAGGACATTTAAACTCTCCTCCCAGTACAAGACAACAACCTTTTATTGCAAATACAACCAATCCTGCATCTTATTTCAATAGAAACGTTAGTGGTACTTCTTCATCTACCAACTCATCAACCAATTCACGAGGCGTACCTTCATTGAGCCACAACAGTATGCAAATCTCATCAAGGTCAAACTATGGTATTCAATCTATGAGTGGGTTGGGGACACATCCAAGCCAATACCAGATCTCCCAACAACAACAACAACAACAACAACAACAACAACAACACCAACAGAACCCTAATCATCTTTACTATAACTCATCCTCTCATGCAGTCACGCCACAAATATTTAACACTCAGTTACAAAACGATCATCCTCAACAATTGGATCCTAAACAGTTGCAAAAGTTTAGTCCACAACAACAGCAACAACAATTTCACCAACAAGCACAATATTATCAACAACAGCAAAATCAACAGCACCAACTGAAAAGACAACAAAATCTGCAACAATCCCCACCAAACTACCAACAACAACAACAACAACAACTGCAATTCCAGCAACTGCAGCGTCTGCCTCAGCTCCAACAACAACAACTGCGTGGGTCTCCTAATGTGGCTTCCTCACACGCACACCAAACTTCCCTTTCTTCAAACAACACCACTGGTGTAGCAGCAGCAGCTGTCTCAGCAACTGGTGTCACTGGCGATCAAAAAGTGAAGAAACCCAGAAAGCCTAGAGCTACTAAAAAGGAAATGGAAGAGAAGAGACGATTGCTTTTGGAAAAGGAAGCCCTTCGGATTCAACAAGGTGGTTCACCTGTTGTAAAAGGTGATGCTGCTAGCGCTGATGGCAAAAAGAAAAGAGGGCGTCCAAAGAAATTTATTCTTGACCCTTCAACCAACACAATGATTGATTCTACACATCCTAATTTTAAACAGTTGAATAAAATCTTGAGAGAAAATAATGCTGCCGCCGCTGCCGCTGGATCTGCGCCAGCCCCAACCGGGAACAGCAATGGAGTTTCCCACACACAAACGCAACCTCAATACATGTCGAATTACAGTGACAACTCGTCAATTCACCAACATCAACATCAACAGCAACTACAACAACAGCAACACGCTCTACAACAACGGGAACTTCAGCAGCAGCAACAACAACAACAACAACAGCAGCAGCAGCAGCAACGAGAACAGCAGAAACAGCAACGAAAGCTGAAGCAACAACAAAAACTGCAACAAAAGCAACAACAAAAGCAACAAGAACAGGAGATCCAGCAACGAAACGCTCTTGTAACAACCGGGTTAGCAAATCTTGGGGATGTGGACCTCCAGCAATTGTTGAAGACGAAAGATAAGCGAGGCAGGCCTAGAAAATTCCCAGTTGAGCAGACTGGTATTACAATCAAAGGTGTGAAGATCAATGCCAAGAAGTGAGTAAACTTTTGCAATTCAGTGAGTTTGTTGTTACTGTTTCTGTTTGCTGATGCGTTGTGGTTTTGAAATATGTGACTTATTGATTTCACAATGATAGAGACATAATTAGTGAGTTATTTTCCAGACCGTTTTCCTTTTAACAATTTGAATTAATACACTGCCATACTTTATATGTTTTATTTTTTTATTTGTTTTAATCTTATATTTTATTATCGTGATATATCATTGGTATTCAATTACCAAATATGGATTTTTGTAGTTGTAAAAAAATGACTACTGTATAAGGATGTTTTTAGACTAAACTGCATTTTTCTACTTTTCCCTAATTTATGTTGCAAACCGCTGAAAAACAGAACACCATCGGATAACCACACCATACAACAATTCAAAATCTTGACAGGCTTTTCTTCGACTTACATCATCCTTACATGATTTTATTCATAAACCTACCAACGGCAATCATAGGCGAGCAAAAAGCTCTCACCATCATACACAAAGCATCAACCAATCGACTCACTTCATACAAGATCCAAACAAACAATATCAACTCCAAAACGATAATCAATGTTTGCAACTGTGGGAAGTATCCACCAATAAAGTCAATTGGTGTATAAATCAATTGCATAATGTGTATTTGTTTGATCAAATCGAGCAAGTTGCTGACTGTGTTTAATGGAGATATGGAGTCATTTGTGAAGTCACTGGTACTGCTGTTGCTGCTACTGCTTTTGCTCGTTGTTATCATGGATTGGAATGAAGTTGGTGGTTGAGCCTCGAGCTGTTTTGTTTGTGGGTTATAATATAGCTCTTGTGTTATTGAATCTTCATCACTTGAATCGTATTCAACAATGAATTCACTGGGTGAGGAAGAGATCAAGGAGGATGTATCGCTCTTTTTCGGGTAGATTACTCGATGAGTATTTCTTCTTGCGGTAGTGTCACTTTGAAACATGTGCTTGGCTGGTTGGTTCCAATTTGTGAATAATTGTCTTGAACCATTGGCAAACCTGGCCCGTTTTTGACCTTTCAGTTTATGAGGCGACTGTGTCCCGACATTGTCATTGATATGTGTAGAAAACAAAGTTGTTGCAGGAACCATTGCCTTATCTCGACTCTGTCCTGGTACTGACTGATCACTTGGACTTTTGTTGTGATAAAAATCATACCATGACCATAAATAACTAAAACTCAGTGAGACCATCGAAGTAATTGCAAACTCGTTTCCAGTTTTAGCTACTGTATCATTTCCTTTCTGATTAGACTCGGGAATATTCTCACTTGATGATGATGATATCTCAGCCAAGACATCTTGCTCTCTGTTCCCACTAATATGCGAATCAAAATCTCTTCCCAATTCTTTCTTAGCTCGATTGACCTTGTTTTTCCATATGGTTTTTAATGTTTTCTTCTTCTTACTCCTCCTTTTCGGTGTGCTCCCACGATCACCAACTTGGCTAGCTTCTTGTAGGCTCGCTGCCTCTTCTGCATCGTCATCGTCATCATCATCGTCGCTCACCTCATTCACAAAGACATCTCTTCCGCTTTTCCTCCTTCGATGATCGTAATAATTGTAATCATTGTAGTCGGATTTTACAACTTTGATACTCTTTAAAAATGTTGCAAGTTTGGCATTGGTGCCTTTTGTTCCAGCAACATCATCACTTTGTTCAAATACTGTATCTATAGGATTATACTTGTGTTGTGGCTCTTCCTTATTAATGAATACTTCACGGAAAGTTTTATGAGTATAAAGTTTGGGCTTAACCTCCTCTGCTTCGTCATAACGTTGTTTTTGCTTCAAGTAGTAGTCATTGTTTTTATTCTCTCGTGAGGGGAGCTTTCTTTTCTGATTTTCTTGCAACAACTTTGTACGCTCAATAGGCGTAACTAATATGTTGTTATCATGAATCTTTTTCAATTCCGCTGGAGTGGGCTCTGATCCAAGTTGATCCTCTGGAGCCACTTCAGCTTCAATTATTGGCTTGGATGGATTAGCACTACTTGCTTTAGGTGAGTCATTTGAGTGCAGGCTGGTAGGCGGGTCACGTTTAGGACGGACGTTTCGCATAATTGGTGCCCTATCATCCGTTTCAAAACCTTGTAGGTTCTCATGAGGTGTTCGTGGAGTTTGGTAATTATCCTTGTGAGCGTATTGAAAACGTTGTCTTTGTTGTCTTTGTTGTTGGTTTAGATATTGGGTTGTGTAATAGCCATTGCTTGTGACGTTCATCATTTCATAGAAAAAGCTCAACTGAGTAGTGATGTTATACAACTGTACAATCAAGAAGATGTGGTTACACTTGGTTTTTTCACATCACAATTCTTGATTCCAGATCAATGCCAGAAATGAAAAAAGATGGCTGGTTGATCTGAAATGTGATACAAAATCAAATGTTTGATACTTTTTGTGTCGCAAATTTCAATTTCGTGAAATTGCAACCATGAATTAAACCTTAGTCTCATTTCAAGTTGCGAGGATGTTATAAAGAGGGCAACTCCATGATGATGCATTGTAGTGTCTCAAAACAGTCATCGTGTTGATTAGTATACATATTTCATTTTGCGGGTACAGTCGACTCAAATGACCATATCAGTTAATGACCTGTTCTGGCAAAGACAGAGACACAAATAAAGTATGCCAGGATCAGTTGAGCTGAGATCCATCTTGCCTGAGATGTAAGCAAGCTACCTTATAACCAACACCTTTTAACCTTCATTACATGGGCGGTTGACATCATTGATTAAAATGGAAACCGGAAATCGACAAAACAAAGCAAAAAAAGGGGCTAAATATTCACTGCTGATATACTGAGGATCTTAAATCTCCACGTGTTATCCTTCTTCTTTCGCAAACTATTTGCGAGAGATCCATTACTTACTTTTTTGTGTAGTATCTCCTCTCCCGCGATAATTCATCATATCGCACAGCAGATTTTTATCTCTTTCCTCCCCGCGCTTTAAATAAGAAGGAAGCCGATGGAAACAGAAAAATGAGAAATAGAAAAACCGCGCGACGTATGCACTAGAAGAGCAATCATCACATATAGTCAAGGACGATTCAACTCCCAGAACAAAAGTACGAGAAATTGATCAACGATCATACGCAGAATGGGGCGGGCCATGCACATAAGTCATTGCAGTCTATGACCACTATTGCTCTAGGTATTGAAAACCCGGGTGCATTTACAATATCGGACGTGTGTAAATGAACAAATTTGATTATTGCTGCATAATTAATGGTTGCAATTTACACCGGGTGCATAGAATTATTCCAATTACTTCGAGCGAATTCGAAATTCGGTATAATGAAATACAATTATGCCTTACAAGAAAAGGAGATTTGAGGGGTTTCCTAACAATTAGTTTGATTATAAATATGGAGCCAAATCCCCTTGAATTTGCAGACGAATGTGTTCGATTTTACTACTTCAATCATTCATCAACACAACAAACACAAACTTTACAAACAATCGAAAAATGGGTAAACCAAAGGTCTTATTAGTTCTTTATGCTGGTGGTAAACACGCTCAAGAAGAAAAGAAATTATTGGGCGCAATTGAAAACGAATTGGGTATTCGTCAATTCATTGAAGATCATGGTTACGACTTAGTTGCAACTACTGACAAAGACAGAGAAGGTTCTGCTTTTGACTCCAACTTGGAAGATGCTGAAGTTGTTATTACTACTCCCTTCTATCCAGCTTACTTGACCAAGGAAAGAATTGCCAAGGCACCGAAATTGAAAATTGCCATTACTGCTGGTGTTGGTTCTGACCATGTCGATTTGAACGCCGCCAATGAGAGAGACATTGCCGTTTTGGAAGTCACTGGATCCAACGTTCAATCAGTTGCTGAGCACGCCGTCATGACCATGCTTGTTTTGATTAGAAACTACAACATTGGTCACTTGCAAGCTACATCTGGTGGTTGGGATGTTGCCGCTGTTGCCAAACAAGAGTACGACTTGGAGGGTAAAGTTGTTGCCACTGTTGGTGCTGGTAGAATCGGTTACCGTATCTTGGAGAGATTGGTGCCATTCAATGTCAAGAAGTTGTTGTATTACGACTACCAACCATTGCCAGCTGAAGCTGAAGAGAAATTGAACAAGGCATCTAAATTGTACAACGATGTTGACACCATTGTTGAAAGAGTTGAAAGCTTGGAAGATTTGGTTGCTCAAGCTGATATTGTCACCATCAACTGTCCATTGCACGAAAAGACCAAAGGTTTGTTCAACAAGGAATTGATTTCAAAGATGAAGAAAGGTGCTTACATTGTTGACACTGCTAGAGGTGCCATTTGTGATGCTGATGCTGTTGCTGAAGCTTTAGAATCTGGTCATCTTGCCGGTTACGGTGGTGATGTTTGGAACGTCCAGCCAGCACCAAAAGACCACCCATGGAGAAAGATGCACAACCCATACGGTCCAGAATATGGTAATGCCATGACCATCCATGTTTCAGGTACTTCATTGGATGCTCAAGCTAGATACGCTGCTGGTGTTAAACAAATCTTGACCCAATACTTTGACAAGACTTACAAATACAGACCACAAGATGTCATTTGTATTGATGGTCACTATGCTACCAAAGCTTACGGTCAACGTGATGCTAACAACGCTGAAAAGTAAGTAGGTGTATGATTTTACAGAACCAGTTTATATCCGTATATTGATTGAATAACTCCATTCTGCTTTGCTTATTCGGTTCTATACCTCTTTATGTGTTTAAAATATACTTTTCCTAAAGCTTTCACCATGAAATACGTTGATAAATGTAAAAGACGGATATCCGGAGGGTGTGTTTTGTTTCAGGGACTGAATACAGATTAACCCTAAATTGAGTCCTTGTGATACAAACAAGCGCAAATGTTTTGCGCGATTTAGCTTTGTGTGATAACTATAACATGTGAATTGCGACAGAGTTTTGCTACAACTGCTTCTGACGCCGTCATCGTGTGTTTCCTTCTAGTGGCATAGGTATCTAAAGTGGTTTTCACATGAAGACAATCTTATGGTTATGTAAGTGTAATACACAGACGGTCCTCCCCCTCTCAAATCATAGTAGAAAAACGATGCCAGATTCTATGTGAGCTCATGCAATATGGCTTTACTCTCGCTCGGCTCTTGTTAGCATCGACGTATCTGTCTAAGCTTAAGCAAAGTCCGCTGTCCAAATGTCATAATGCTATCCCAAGTTACAAAATTAGAGTAGAACATTGTATGAGGATCTTGTCGGTGTCCATTGAGTCATAGACACCTATTAGAGACGTTACAACGAAACTCTCCTTTACAAGGTAACTTGCATTCGTAATCCATTCCAAAACTACATATAGACTGCCTAATATCTACTTTTTGTCGCGTTGTCCATAGGCTTTAGTGGCATAATCACCATCAATACAGATAATATCTTGTGGTCTGTAATTGTAACTCTTGTTGAAATACTCAGTCAAAATCTGTTTCACTCCAGCAGCGTATCTAGCTTGAGCATCCAATGAAGTACCGGAAACATGGAGAGTCATACCGTTACCATACTCTGGACCATATGGGTTGTGCATCTTTCTCCAAGGATGATCCTTTGGGGCTGGCTGAACGTTCCAAACATCACCTGCGTAACCTGCAATATGGCCTGACTCCAAAGCTTCTACAACAGCATCGGCATCACAAATTGCACCTCTGGCTGTGTTGACAAGATAGGATCCCTTCTTCATCTTTGAAATCAAAGACTTGTCAAATAATCCTCTTGTTTGTTCGTGCAATGGACAATTAACAGTGACAATATCAGATTGGGATACCATGTCCTCCAAACTTTCAACCCTTTCAACAATGACATCCACACCATTGTATAATTGGGAAGCCTTGTTTAATTTCTCTTCAGCCTCGACTGGCAATGGTTGGTAGTCGTAATACAACAACTTCTTGACATTGAATGGCACCAATCTCTCCAAGATACGGTAACCGATTCTACCAGCACCAACAGTGGCAACAACTTTACCCTCCAAGTCGTACTCTTGTTTGGCAACAGCGGCAACATCCCAACCACCAGATGTAGCTTGCAAGTGACCAATGTTGTAGTTTCTAATCAAAACAAGCATGGTCATGACGGCGTGCTCAGCAACTGATTGAACGTTGGATCCAGTGACTTCCAAAACGGCAATGTCTCTCTCATTGGCGGCGTTCAAATCGACATGGTCAGAACCAACACCAGCAGTAATGGCAATTTTCAATTTCGGTGCCTTGGCAATTCTTTCCTTGGTCAAGTAAGCTGGGTAGAAGGGAGTAGTAATAACAACTTCAGCATCTTCCAAATTCTTATCAAATTCCGAACCTTCTCTATCCTTATCAGTGGTGGAGACTAAATCATATCCATTCTCTTCAACAAACTTGCGAATACCCAATTCATTCTCAATGGTACCCAACAACTTTTTCTCCTCTTCAGCATGCTTACCACCAGCGTAAAGAACTAATAAAATTTTTGGTTTTGTCATTTTCGATTGATGTTTATGATTTGTAAAGTGTAGATAAGATTGATATTGACGCTATCATGAAATACAATTGACGTAACAGGTTCATTCTCTCTATATTTATACCTTCCCCCTCTTGAGGTGGTTTCCCCTCTCAACCCCTTTTTACTTTGTGAGATTTAAAGTTGCAATAATCACGTAATTCTGTAGGTTGTGTTAAATTAGCGCAAATGAGGGAGAATTGTGTAATACTCCGCGAATGGTCCAATAAAAGTGCGTACTTCTCGGTAAAGAGACTCAACTATTGTTAGAGCTGGTAATTTGTTCCGCATTGCCTGAGCTGGTTATGCTCAATTGGCAAAGTCCGTTTCCCAAAAAAATATAACTCGGATTTTGGAAAAGGTATCCAATCAGGAAGGCAGACCAACTCCAGAAAGTCCAAGTCAATTAATTATTACTCTTTCCTGGCATTCTGTACACAAAAGAGAAATTATTATAAGCTGCATCTACGCAATTAAGGAAATTTTCATCTTATCCGAGTGATTTAACTAAAATGCCTCTCTCTTTATTATCCTGCTCTGTTTCACCACTTACTCAACAAAAGACTAAAATTTTAGTTTTTGTGTATGTGGGGAGGAAGAAGAAATTATAACGAGCTCACATTTGGCGACGCGCACTCTTTGAGTACACCCTAATTAGGAAAAAATTAGAGAGAAGATTCTGCTACTTCAAGGGGCTTTGATATCGGAGTCAACGAGCCTTGTTTTACAAACTCCGAACTACCAATTTTTGCAAAGAAGGACGAATCGTAAAATCAACCACTGTTTCACATTTCCACACAAAACTACAAACATTACATCACCTCCAGTCTTATGCCCTATCAAGTTGTATGACATTGCTGTGGTATCCCAATTTTTTCAAAGTTAGCGAAGTGTCACAACCATATCCTTCCAACGAGTTCATTTGTAAAGACCCATTCCAATAATCAGCGTATACAGAACACATTGGCAATCCCATACCCAACTTGTATTCATGAGGTCTCGCCATAAGATCTTCCAAAGTGGATCTTTTGTTTCCTAAAGTCCACTCTGCGGCATCGCCTTTCGTTCCAGCTGCTTTTGGTGTCACAATGGATGAGCCCGCTTCAGTGACCTGTAAGTTTGAATACAATTGTAGACCGGGTATGCGGTGAAAATTAGCTAAACTTTTTCTTGCCAATTCAGGGGATTTACCAAAAGACCAAATCAGTTTTAATTTATCGTGATGAAGTCCTCCTCCTTGATCCGATATTCTAAAGATGACATCTTGTTTCAGGTCGATTATAGTCACTTTAACTGGGGGTAAATTTTCCCCCTTTGAGGAGTTCAATGTCGCCTCAAAAGAATTGCGAAGAATTTCGTGCAACATATAGTGCAAATGGGGCACCATGAATTGGAGTTGGCAATCAAGATCACCCTCTATCTGCAATCTGGGTAGTAATTTAGCTTGGGAATACTGATGGCACAACGATTCCTTAACCATTTCTGCCACATTATTGAAATGATCAACAGCTTTACAGTTTTGAAAAATCTCACCGAGGTAATGCGGCGGCTTTTTATCATACGGCTTCTTGCGATAATTTTCACTCAAGGACAAGTGCTCCTCAACAATGAGCCTTCTACTGATTCTTGATCTTAACATACTGCTCATAAACGAATCTAATTGCTCTTGTGGGAGACTTTCAGCAATTGACACCTCCAAAGCCCCCATCATTAAATGGGACAAGTTGAATGTATGATCATCCAACAATGCTGACAAAGTTGCGCAAAATTTCTCATTATCTTCGACTGTATTGATCTTGCCAATCTTGCGAAATGCATTAAACAGATGATAATAACTTTCATAAATTTGTGCCAAATGAAAATTGTTCACCACCCCAAAAGGCAACACCTGTAGATCACGAATCCTCATTGCTAACCTTATAGGGAGCTCAACGCGAACAAAGTTGGCACTGTTGATAATTTTTTGTTTTGTCAATGTATTGCCATAGCCAGCTAATTGTCGCAACGACACTGGATGTGGATGTTTTTTCAGGTAATCTAGTAAAACAGTATTTTGATAGAAATGTTGAGGATTGAGTATATTTGAATAGTTTGGGAATGGGCCTAGGTTTTGCATGTGTTTCGCAATCTCTTCCTTGCTAATGTCAGATAAAGCATCATCATGAATGTATGAAAACGAGCTTATCGGGGGTCTGTATTTAGAATTGAAACGCTTGCAAAGACAAATACCCTTGAGCAGTATTCTGGACTGGTATTTGTATAAGAATGACTTGTTTGACCCAAGCATTGTTCACGCCACGGTTGAAACGGATTTCTGGGGTTTTGGTGAAGTACTAATGAATAAACAGAACTTTTTTTTTATTTTCGCGACCGGTCGAGGGGAACTAGGGGCAATGAGATGCTTGATAAACTTAGGCTCTCATTATTTGAGAATATAGTCAATGGGTCAGAAATTGTTGAGGATGAGGTGTTGAATGAATTTTTGAATGTCCCATACAACTGCGATCCTGAGGAGCTATGTTATTACACCAAAGACGAGTCTACGTTGAAGTTTGGAGACATCAGCGGCCTCCATGAAGTCAAGATACCGTTTGGTTCAAAGGGCAAAACAAAGAAGAAGAGAGTTAGTGATAAAGGACCCGTGATAATAGGTACTTGCCTAACAGAAGGGTTCGACAAATTTGAACAACCAAATTTGAACGACGTGTACCTGCTAGAGGACTTATTCAGGTCGTTGCAATATTTGATACAAAGCGGTGAGCTATCACGAGATAGCCTCAAGTTTCTTACTATGAGGCGGCATTTAATGAAGCTAATGTGCATTCCATTGAATAAACAACCAGTCAGTTTCAATGTAATTTATTGGCGGGGATTGATTATATTTGCCTATGATTGGGATGAAGAATTAAAGTTGATTCCTGACGATTATCTAAAATTATACCAATATAGCGGTTTCAAGTTTGAGGAAGTAGTCACCGACCATGCAGCAGATGAACCAAAATCTCTGTTTCATTCAGTAACGCAACACTTTGCTGGCAAGAATATGATCACTTATTCAGCTGAAATTGACTGCGCAATTTCCAAAATGCCAGGACTATCCAACTACGTAGAGTTGAAAACACATTCCAGTCTTCCAGATGACAAACTCAAGACAGCAAACAAACTTCAAAGAAAATTGATGGCATTGTATTGTCAGAACAAGTTCATTTCATGTAACTACTCAGCCATTGGCTTTAGAACAACTGACTTCAGACTTCTGTCTATTAAAAAGTATACTCAGTATGAGTTAGTGGGGTTGTTAGACAAATTGCCTATATTCTTATCAAATCTGTGTTTTATAAAAACTAAACACATTTTCCAGTGGTACAACCTTGTCATAGGTTGGTTATGTCAAAAACTGTTTAATGATAACCAACCACGTGTATTCAAACTTTCCTTTGAGAGGGAAATTGAGCTAATGGATTCTCATTTGAGCATGAAATCTGTCACTGGTGAAGAAGAGTTGCGAATTTTCAATAGACTCGTCCCTGAATGGTTTCAAAATTTTTATTAACCTATTTACATGTCTATACGGTATGGTGTGTAGAGTCTTAGCTTTATAGACAACCTTAGTTCCCCAATCAGTAGTCTAGTCTTATTCCTGGATGGAATCTTTTATAGCCAACTTTCTTGAATGCGAGTCAAAATAGTCACCTAAATCAGCGACAGTCATAGCACTAGGGTCAGCAGTCATGACATGTTTGTCTTTAAATGAAACCTTAATTTCTTGTTGGTCGGATGGGTTCTTAAGAAGCTTGAAGTCAATCCTCGCTGTAGGTGGCATGCGCGAGAGAAAAATTCTCGCGCTCTTGGCACCAGTGCTGAACGGGTTGAATTTTACCAGCACGTTTGAGAAATACTTGGTGATCATTGTAGGTTGTGGGGAATGTAGGTTATATGGGCTCCAGTAGATGTATAGAGGTAAAAAAGAGTGAAAAAAAAAAAAAAAAAAAAATAATAATAATAAAATGTGGTAAAAATCTAAAGCCGCACTTTTCCTAACTTGGAGTTCTATTCCCTACAAACCTATTTACGAACTGAGCTCCCTTCGTGATGCAGAAGAAGTCAATACATTGGTTGACATTTCAATGTTGGCGGATCTCACTTGTCTCTTTTGAAGTACCAGTACGTATTTGATATTTCTTCTCGTCTTGAGATGTCCCCAAGTAAAATATGCTACAGGAATGTATACCACAAACATTGCCTTCAATACTAATTCATGGAAAGAGTCGTCAGCAACAAATGATAAGCTTAAAAACACTTGAATCATTTCAACTATCACAGATAATGGGTAAGTAACATAAAAGTTATTATATTGCAACCAAAATAAGAAATACGGCGATGTCCTTGTCTTAACTCTGAATGCATGATAGCTGTAATGAATCATATACTGTAAACACCAAGCTGTAATGAGCAAGGAATATGATGTATGCTTGGCAATCTTTGGGTGAGGGAATATAACTCCATAACAGATCCATGTCATTTTGATGCCATTCAGTAAGGACCATAGTTGAGTTTTCCATTTGGTACTGTCCAAGGTTAAAAGCAACAATGTTCCAATAAGGGGAGTCACAGCAACAACGTGGAAGAAATCGGCAATGCCTCCTGGGAGAAATCGTCTCCCTACTAGTGGTAGTAGAATCAAGAACCGAACGAAACAACAAAACCATAGTGTCGTCGTGGCAACATTGTAAAATAATAGTAGTCTTTCTTTGAAAGAAAGTTGATGTAAAGGCATTGGGGGAACTCAATTGACCAAGTATGCTTGAGGAACAAGGATGGAAGAATGTTTGCATTGAATTTTTCAGGAAATCAAAAAAGAAAAAAAAGTGACACGCGACTAGGTTACAAGTTTACACATGAAAACCTGAACTTTGCCGCTGCTTTGCCTCACCAATGAAGCTCATATTTCTTGTTCTCCTTATCATTGGTCTCGCCTGCGCCTGGAGTCCAGAAGATTACGAAATATTCAAGCTCAATGACAAAGTTCGACAAGTATTAGGTCCAGATGTCACTTTTTATCAATGGTTTAATTTGACCAAAGGTTCCAAGTCAACTCCAATAGAGATTAAAAAGGCGTACAGGAAATTGTCGAAAGCATTACATCCAGACAAGTTCAACAACAATGCAGCAAGGAAGAAGGCAGAAGAAAAGTATGCCATTCTATCCTCGGTCAACAATATTTTAAGAGATGCTTCGAGAAAGGAGAGGTATGATTATTTTCTTGACAAGGGTTTCCCCAAATGGAAGGGGACTGGATACTACTATTCAAAATTTCGTCCTGGGTTAGTTTTAACTGTGGTGGTGATCTACGTCCTCGTCAGTGTCTTGCACTATTTTGCTTTAAAAATCAATCGAAGACAGAGCTTCAAAAGAATCGCTGAGTACAAGAATCAGATAAAGAATCAGGCTTGGGGCGGATCAATTGTGCCACCTTCAGACGGTTCAGATAGAAAGCTCGTCAATGAAGCAAATAACACCACTTTTGTTGTCAAAGGTTCTGGGGACGTTTACGTTGAGAACGATGACGGCTTACATCTCATTGACGAGTATGACATCAATGTCAATCCCACTTTCAAAGACACTTTGATTTTCAAAGTACCGGCAGGATTGTACAATTTGACATTAGGAAAGGTGTTTACACCAATTAATACAGAGGTCATCTACGAGAAGCCACATTCGGAGACTCCAGTGCAAGGTCAAGTTGAACAGGTTAAAAAGAAGAAAAGTAAAGGTAAAAAGATGGAATTGGCAAATGGAAAGGTGGTATATAGTAGAAAGAAATAAAATCAATAGTTTCTTTTTCTATTATTACTCATTATGCTTAGACACTCTGCGCAACTCATTCCCGTCATCCTCCTCATCTTCATCAGATGAACTTCCTGATAAATGATCCACGTCATTGTTTTCTATTGGGTCCTCTAGTTCTTCATCCTCATCCACAGCATGTGGAGTTATGTCGCCACTCGGGGTCATTTTCCCAACCTCGACATCAGCAACTTTGGGACCATCCATATCTTCGTCCTCGTCGTCATTGCCACTGTCATGTACAAATTCATCATGATTTGAAGTATCACCAAGAATGATTTTTTTTGGTTCATTTGGATCCACATAGTCATCTGAATTGTCAAAAGCGTCACCTTCGTCAGCACCCAAGACGACGTTGTAAACCTCCCTCGTCTTTGTCAAGACGTCGTTAACAAACCAATTCCATTTCTCGCTCAGAATGGCCTCAACGATTGTGTGTGATATAAGGTCAGGTTTGTACAAAGAAGTGAACTTGACGATTTCTTCCCCAATAAGAATCAAATGCCCCATATACCCAGGTCGAGGCTCAATTTCGTTCTCATAAGAACTAACAATCAAATCGGTCAAATCACACTGATTCTTTTTGAATAATTCAACGATCAAAAACGAATTGTACGAGTTGAGCTTACCATTGAAAATCTGTTGCACCAAGTCAAACACCACATTATGGAAAAAATTGTTCCACTCATACTTTGTGAACTTGCTAACAATACTCAACAATATTTTCAGATCAATGAGCTTGATCTTGAAAAAATCACCCACACAAGGGTCCAGTCTGATCGCCTTATTTCTTTCTTCACAAACAAAGGGGTTTTCTGGGGAAATTGAAGGTTCCTCATCTTCAGAATCTTCGATGGACTCTATATTCTTGATTAAATTGGAATAATCGTGCTTGTCATCATGGGCAAATTGTACGTCATCCAACGACACGTCGTCTAGCCCAGAGGTGACATCATGGATATTGGGAGACTCCACGAACGCAATCTTTTCATCTAATGCCTTCTTTAGACGTTTTGACTGTTGTAATCGAATATGATCTCTTATATTGATAATTTTCCTGATTTTCTTTGAATTCAACAAGGTCATATTTGAACAATGAAGAAGCTCGGCTATTAGCTCGGATATTTTGAACCGTGTAAATCCCAAAATGTCTGAAGTTACTCCATTGGGTGGTATTGGCTCGATTTCAAGTAGTTGCTCAAACTTTTCTAAATTGTCAGAGAAAATCTCCAACATGTCGCCCAAATATATAGGATCTCTTGGTCCAGGTGGATTTTGCTCAAAATCTTTTAGCCACTGGAACATGACATATGAGTTTACTTCACCTGGCCCGCCATCGGCATTTTGGAGCAACGAGCTATATGAGCCACAATTCAAATCATAGTCCGAATTGTTTTTCCTGATGAGCTCAATGACTATACTGACACAATTGTTGATTCCATGTTTATTGGTCTGGATTCTACCATCTTTCCCTTGCACTTTTTGCAACATGATTTCGTGTACAATGATGTTTACCACCTCCGGTGACACCAATTGTCGCGTTAGCTGGTTGGGTCCTATATTGGTTTCTAATACAACTGCCAACGCGGCATTAGATGATATGGTAATCAAGGCTTTCAAAAAGTCCGTTGCCGAGCTCTGTCGAAAGTATAGCTGGTGATCAGGGATGTATGGCGTTTCGTCAAATTGTACTGGTTGTGGTTTCAAGATATCGATCAACTTCAACACAACATCCTGTTGGGCAATTGTGTCAAGGATACCAGTCGGTGAATCTGGTTTATCAGTTTGTATTATTCGGAAAAAGTAGTCCATTATTGCCGGTACTTCGATCTTGGCCAAAAAAATATCCACAAGATCACCTTGTCGTCTCACAAAGTTCAAAAGCTCGATACTGTTAAACTCTAGTAGTTGATCTAATATGTGCACTAGATAGGACACAGTTGGGCAATTTTCCTGCAAATTCTCCAATTTCAAAATCAGCCATAATTTGTTCATGAGATTGGGGGTCTCAATAACTCTGCTGGAAATGATTGAAATGTCAAATGAAAGAATGTCAGCCGCCGCCTGGACTGATCTTCGAAAAGCTTCATCTTTGTCTTCTTCTCCTTTGGCGTTGTCAATTTCGTCCACTTCTTCCAAATCAGTTGCTGGGGTGTGTTCTGCTAATGCATTTTTGATATTCTCCTCCGCCTTTAATCCTTGTTGATGAAAAAAGCCGACACTTTTCTCTAGAATTTCAATGAGGCCTGTTAGTATATGAGGCTGTATCAATAGTTCAATCAATTTGATCCCTCTCGCCTCTTTGTTCGACCCTGTATTATTGTTATCATTATTTTGTGAATTCAATGATGCAGAATCAGATAATGCTGCATGTGTGGGATCGGGGTTTGACTGTGCAAACAAAAAATTGCCACCTTTGTTGACATTTCCTTTAACTGTGTGCAATTCATTAAGCAATTCTTGTACCAATGTTTGATCCTTGACAATATCATCAACGCTCACTGATGAGAGATCATGAATTGAATCCAAGAATTTCAGCAACGTATTGTTGCTCAGTGAAGAATTGTTAAACGGCCAAAACGACATCTTTGTTGGAAAAAAAAAAAATATCGATACAGGCCTCTTCTTCTACAATTTATCTCTCTTTCTATGGATCAGATGAAATGCGTGGCGATAACAAATCTAAAACTTGGGTTGTTGTTGTCATTCAAATTTTGTATCACAAAAGATTTTTGTTCAATCGATAGAACTCGGTGGATCGAAATTTTACGAATTTTCACAGCGCAACCAAATTTAGCCAGGCATTTGTGGAGTGCATGAGAAAAAGAGTTCAAAGAAAAGTCTTGAGTTGGTGTCACAGGAAGAGTTATAAGTACTACTATTCACTCTAATTCAAAGATAACAAGAATAAATTCTCATTGAGTCAGCTCTCTTCTTCCATGGTCTCCAAAGTTTTTATCGCACGATTATACTCATCGAGTATATACTGATTCATCTCTCTCATTGATTGCGCAACAATGTCCTTGCAGTTGGTGGCACAATGTTCTATCCATTGCTCAATTGTCATTTGCTCTTCCTCTTCAGGCATTTCTGCTATAAATCTCGTCAAATCACCATCGAGATCATTATAAAGGTCATGCTCGGAGTTGGCTAACAATTTTAACTCTTTTGAGCTATCATCCAAGTTCTCTATTTGCTGTACAAATCTTTGCATAGAAGAGGCTCTCCATTCTGGTTCAGTTATGGATTGTATTTCTTCTGCTGCAGGTGTGATATTTTCATTCAAAAATGAGTCCATAGCCAAAGGGCCAGTCAGGTCTGAAAATTTGTCAGGTTCCTTTTCATTGGTGAGATAATTCTTTTCTGCAAGATCCCCTTCACAAGCCTTATCCGAGTTTTGTAAAGAGTTCGTCAACTTCTCCTCTCTTGTAGCGTCGATTGAAGGTACCTTTATTGAAGTCCATTTTGCGTCATTGAAGGGGTGAGAGTCAAGTTTAGAAACATTGCTCAAAGTGTTTACATGTTGCTTGTTTGGACTCTCGGTAGAGGGTTGGACTGCTTCGTTGCTTCCACTTGATGCCTCACTATGTTCAACAGTGTCATTAGAATTGTACTTGTTTGTATCGTGGTTGATATGTACCACATCTTCCTTGATTGTGTCAATTTGCAACTCATTTGGTGATAGATCCGCTGTTTCTTTCTGTAATTTCACATTCACAAAATCGTCATTGACTATTGTCTTGCCATTAGCGGATTTATCAGGTAAACTCGATTCAAACGTTTGCGCTTGCTTTACTTCAACCTTGTCGATCTCTTCAACAGGATCATCAACTTCAAAGTGTTTATCAACTTCGTTTATCTCATTTAAATACTCTGAATAGTCCAGCTCAGATTCACTTTCTTGTAATGATTCAGGAAGTGCCAATGAGGTTTGAGACGGTTTTTGGTTAATAAGAGAGGTTTCTGTATGTTTTGCGTCGTCAGTCTGGTCTTGTGGAGAGCTGTCATTTTGTGGATTCTCAACAGGTTCATCTTTCGAATCGGTCCCACTACCTACTCCGTCAAGTGCTGTCTCCGATTTTGGTCCTCTTTCAATTTTTGTGTCCCCATCACTAATTGCTTGTGGTCCGGCGCCAGCTATCGAGTTGCTGGCAGTGCTTGATGCTTGGACAGTTCTTGAGTCCACCTCGACTGGGCTAGCGTTGTTAAACTTGTCCTGAGAATGACCCATCTTTTCGTTCTCAGATTTAACAAATGTACTAGCTTTAGGGTCCTTGGAGCCCCTAGAACCTTCACCATTCTCCTTTGAGTCTTTTAGTGTCCCACCCTCGAGCTCATACTTCTTTTCCGTATCTCCCACATTTTCAGTAGTGATATCAAGCGACAGGTCAAAAATGCTAGGCTTGATGGAGTCGGTTTTTTTCGCCAGCTCAGGTATCTTTGTAGGTAATATGCGCACTGGTGATGTAAACGTAACTGGTTGTTCAAAACTCTTGTCCTCTTCAGGTAAGAAAACATTGGATTTGACAATGTTTTTCTCCAACTTGACAATATGAGCCTCATTGTAGTCCTGATCAGTAGAGCTATCTTCAAAAACAGGCGCTGGAGTGGTTCGTTTAATCATTTTTTTGCGACGTGTAGGTGATAAACTATCACCTGCTCGTTTCAAATGTTCTTCTGGTTGCAACGAGGGCAGTTTCTTAATCTTTTCCATTTGAGGTGTTTTCTTCTTGGTCTGCTTTGGTCTAATCTCTACAACTGAGTCGTCCAAATCATTTGTGGGTTCAAAAGATGCTGAACTTGGGTCGTAATCATCGTTGGAGCTGGACTCTATGAAATCTTCGTCATCCTTATGAGAGCTCCCCATAGATGATTGTACGATGCTATCATTTTGATCATCATCCATCTCTAAGTCATCTATATCATTCATCGCAACGTCGTTATCATTGTCACAGTCATTGTTGTGAAGCTCCACCTTTCCATTCTTGTTGATAGGACCACCTTTTAAAGTATCTTCTAATGCACTTTTGTCCCGCACGGAGTCTTCGTTATTACTATGTGTTTGCCTAACCTCAGTGTGTGCATCTATCGAATTGGGCCCACCTGTCACCATTTCAGCAATTCCATGCTTCGAAACCTGAATAAACTCTTGCAAGAGATCTTCATCGGGTAACTTTTTCCAGTACTTCAAGTTTGGATCTTCTTTGAAATGAGCATGGTTATGGCGATTCATTGTAACCCCGTTCATTTCATTGCCTCCTAGTCTATCCTGTTGATTCGATGTAGAGTCTGTTCCAGTCTCTCCATTGTTGTCGCCTCCGATATCGCAATCATAATCATCCAAATGAATGGATTCATCAAATGGTGACTTTTCCACACGTTTACTCAGACCTTGTTTCCTCTCAACATATTTATCCAAAAAGTAACAATAACTCGAAACGTTGCTCAAATGTTCCTCAATTGGGTCATCTTGTTGATCCCATGAATCTAGAGCACAATGGCAATAGGCACAAACGACTCGATCGTCGCCATGATAGCGTGGCTGATAAAGAAAACCAGCTTCAGCCAATGATTTGGAATTCGGTCGGTAATCTAAACCATCTAGTGGAAAATCCTTGAAAGAGTTGGCTCGAAGTTTGACTGATTCGTGACCAAATGGCTCTCGAAATTTTGATTTGGACCAACACTGCTTTATTTCATCGTCAAGATGGCCACGGCATGAGTAGTATACATTCAAAAGGCTAGCCATGGGACATCTAATACTTCGCATGGAATGGTTGGATATTATCTCTTCAATGCTCAGGTTGTTCTCAATAGTTGTTGATTTCTGACAATAAGCACATGCGATACGATTGGTGGTTTTCTTGAGTGGTGAATAGTAGAACCCAGCTTCAACCAACTCATTGGTGTCGGGGAAATCAATTATATCTAACCATGTGTATTTCCTGCCATCTTTGGCAACAGGATACTTGAATGTGTCGATCCTGTTGTCTATAAATATCATAGATTCATTATTCATTAAAGGTGACTTTGTTTTGATGTCTTGATAATTCCCCATTAGCACGCGTTTAATTTTCTTTGTGAGTGAAAATAGAGAAATCCAGAAAAAAAGCTCTACAGAACCGAATCCTAGATGGAATAGTGTGTATTACTTTACTTCTATTGAACACGTTCTCTCTCTCTCTCTCTCTCTCTCTCTCTCTTTCTCTCTCTTTCAAAAATTATGTCCCACAAGTAGTTGGATAGTCTTCAACGCTTCATACCTAAGCTCATTATTTCCTTGATTATTTTCCAAAAACGACATAATCAATACCTTGTACAGTCCACCATTCTCAGTATTGATGAAATGAATCAAATCTTGACCAAGGTTCTTGATCAAATACTGCAAATCATTCAATAAAACCACACAAATTGTTGTGTCATTGGAATTGGCACCCAAGATGTCGAAAATTCTCCTTGTTAATTTATAATTTGAATCTTTAAATTTACCTGAATTTTCCAACCAAAAATCACTAGACTTGTGTATTGGTGATGCCCAACTCAACAATTTGGGATTTTCCAATGCAGTAAGATACTCGTCAAATGAAGTCAACTTGGTCTTGACTGTTTCTTCCAACGTATCAGATAAATAAGCAAGATCACTACATAATTCCTCATCACTGCCATTTTGTGCAAATTTTCTCTCCTTTAATGTCTTTATTGTGGTTAATGCATCGTGAAACAACAATAATTTAACAACTTTAAATTGCTCCTGAGGAGTGACACAACAACTAACGAAATTCTTCAACACGGCAACTGAAATACGCACAATTTTCAATTTAATTGAATCTTTCGCAATCAACAAAAGACTACCAGCAATTTGTGGGAAACTATGGATAATTGACTTGTTGATTTCAGCATTGAATGATAATATCCAGGTTGCCAACAATACATTGTACGACAATTGCAAACCAGTTGCATTGGGGTGAGTAGACAGCTTAGTGATTAATGCATTTATTGGTTTGAAGTTGGTTAAAAGATTGTTTTCTTGGTATATTGTCTTGTATTTTCTGTTTGAAACCAATTCCTGAAGCAATTGGATGCCAATAAATTGAAAATTTGAATCAGTATTTTCAATGAGCAGGGTAATCGCCGTAAATGTACGAATAATCACCTCTTTATCGGGGGACCCTTTAGCAAGGATAACCAAGTTGTACAATGCCAATGACTTAATCAACGGCTCCTTGTCCAAGTGTTTGACAAATGGGTCAAATGGTAAACCTGTATCTATTGATGACAAGCTCAAAAGTGCATCCAAAAACTCAGGAACATTAAGCAACAAATCATTAATCAAGGTCAAAACATTTTTAACAACGTCATCTTTATCAACTTTACTCAAAACATTGAGCAATACTTTCGAGTACAAATCCAATTGCGATTTAACCGTATTGTCTCTATTTTCATTAGATTGTTTCTCTAAAATCTTTATATGATTGGCATCGTCTTCAGTGACGACTCTCGATCTCGCAAGCCCTTCCCATGGTATGATTCTCTCACTAATAATCTTCTTAGAGTCGTTCAAGTATGTGCTGTCGAGAGTGAATTGGGACATGCCTGGACGGGGTTTGATTAATGTGTCTGGTTCTTCCTTTTTTTTTGGTTTTGGATTGTCGTTGATGAATTTCAAATTCCCATGCGCAATAATGTGAGAATTTTGTGTTTTTGTACACGACTTTGTGGCTGCAAATTGAATTTTGGGCGTTAAATGAATCAGCGTTGTTCCACCGTGATGCATTTGCCGACTCTGAATTATTTTGCTTTTTGAAGAGCTGAAAAAAAGAGGGAGTGACTAGTGCTGAGAGGGGGCTCGATCTGGGAAGAGGCAGGTACAAATTTTACAGGGTAGAACATTTTCATTGAAACTTGGTGCTAAAACAAAAAGAAAACGAGCAAGAAACAGTTATAAACGTCACCAATGTTGATGCTAAACCTTGATGAAAATGTTACGAGAGCTAACCTCAAGCTTTGATCTAGTGATCATCAAAGGAAGTCAGTTTTGGAGAATTTTTTTTTTGTAGGACAACACCAAAAAAAGTTTCAGTTGTATTTTTCGAAATAGTCTCTTTTGCATGTACAATTTCACTCTCGTCCTACAATGCATGTTTTTTTTTTTTTCCATGAGAGGCATACTTGCTAATATTACCCTTGAACATTGACTTTAGCTAATATGGAAAGGTAGGTGTTATTTGGTTGCGAACAATTCATGAGTTTTCTCCTAGAATCAACGAGAAAAGCTACTCGATTACAATTTTACAAAGGCCGTAGCCATTTCGCTATTGCTGGATGTAATATGTGGTTCCTTAGAGATGAAGAAAGCCTCGAATGAGCACTTGAATACTTGGTGAAACGTGATATTATTTTTCTAGTGTGGTTGAACTTGGACACAATTTCTGGCATATTTCTTAAGCATGGCTTAGTTGAAGCCGGTGTCGTATAGAGGTTAGTACAAGTCGTTGTGGCTATAAAGCAATACCGACTAAACCCAGGTTCGATTCCTGGCACCGGCATAGAATAAGATTTTTTTTTTTTTTTTCATCTTTATTGTTATTTTGCAGCTTTGAGCTTGTAGAGCATTTCAATTGGGATGAATAGTGATTATGTATCCTACTGATAGATTGTAATTTTCATCGATGTTCACACCTGCGAGTACAGATTTCTTTTGGAGGGTGACAAAAAGTACTTCGGTGAGGTGCAGAACAAAACCACGATTTTGAGACAAGATTTGTTAAAGATTACCCCTAAACGGTGGTATTGATTCATCGACATACAATTGGTTGCTGCTGATTGGAGATGACAAGGCTACGTAAGAGTGCATCATAGGTCGCCAATAGCCTGAAATTGGAATTGAGTATGGGAGTATTTTTATTCGTTTTATTTGCATCAACTGTCAATAAGAAACTCTTCTCTACGTGATTATTAAATCTACCACAATTATATTATAAAACTATACTTTTTCTTGCTAGTTCATTGATAAAAGATACTAAACTGTAAGTGAAACATTGTTAATCTGCCTTTATTCTATACACACAAGACAACTCCATCACGAGCTTAAAATCCCAGCACTGATACATTTTTCACCACCATTTATTTATTCAACTTCTCTGAGAAACTCTTTAGCCATATCAGCATCTGGAATTGAACCACAAATGGTTTCAACCATGATACCAGTAACCAAGTATGGGTCAATGTTGGAAGCTGGTCTTCTGTCTTCGAAATAACCAAAACCTTCCTTGGCAACTGATCTTGGGATTCTAACTGAAGCACCTCTATTGGCAACACCAGATGAAAATGAATCACTAGAAGCAGTTTCATGACGACCAGTTAATCTTTGTTCATTATCAGCACCATACAACAACATATGTTCCTTGTGTCTCTTGGCCAATTTGCTTAAAGCAACTTCAATAACCTTCATTCCACCAGCTTTTCTCATATCCTTGGTGGAAACATTGGTGTGACAACCAGCACCATTCCAATCACCCTTCAATGGTTTTGGATGGAATGAAACTTTAACAGCAAATTCTTCAGCAGTTCTTTCCAATAAATACCTGGCAATCCACAATTGATCACCCATTTCAATACCTTCACATGGACCAACTTGGAATTCCCATTGTGATGGCATAACTTCGGCATTGATACCAGAAATATTGATACCAGCGTATAAACAAGCTCTGTAATGAGCTTCAATAACATCTCTAGCAACAACTTTACCAGTACCGACACCACAATAGTAAGGACCTTGAGGAGCTGGAAATCCACCTTTTGGCCATCCATATGGGTAATCAAATTGATCAAATAAAGTATATTCTTGTTCCAAACCAAACCAAACTTCTTCATCGGCATGAGCCTTCATTAATTTAGCACATTCATGTCTGTGGTTAAACTTGTTTGGAGTACCATCATTGTTATAACATTCATTCAAAACAATAATATTGTCACCTTTTCTAAATGGATCTGGATAGTAAGCAACTGGACGCAAGTAAATATCCGAATCATGACCTGGAGCTTGACCAGTTGATGAACCATCATAGTTCCATTCTGGTAAATCATCAACACTAGATGGTTTCTTGTTTAAAGTTTTACATTTGGATCTAGTTCTACCTTCGGCATCAATCCAAACATATTCAGCAAGAACTTTACCATTTTGGGGCAAATCGAGATATTTTGATAGTATAGCGGTGTTTTCGGTTAAAGAGGCACTCATGATTGATCTATTAATATGGTTGTGATTCAAGGAAAATTTTTCTCAGTCTTGTTTGTCTGTGTGTTCTTTTTTTCTTTATAAGCAATAAAAAAGAAAAAAAAAAGTAAAACGATAGGTGATTGAAAAGTAGTTTAGTTGTTGAAGTGAAGAGTGTGTTGTGTTGTGTTGTGTTGTGTTGTGTTGTGTTGCGTTTGGAACGTGCTTGAGGAGGAGGAGGGGGGGGAAGTGTTGTTGGTTCAGTGAAACCAGTTTAGTTGAAGTTGTAGTTTTTGAGTAATAAGATTAAATGTTGAGGGAATAATCAAATGGTTTTATATATAAACCGTTGTGTCATAAAATCTAACTTTTTTTTACTTTAGTTTTGGGCATGTTGTATGTACTGCATATAGGAAGAGCAGTAGTAAGTAGTAGTGTTCTCATGACTAAAAAATAAAGGGATGAATGGAAATCGCCTCTTTTCCTTCTTTCTTTTTGTACTAGGGAATTTCTTTTTTCCTCTTCTTCAATATAATCAATTTTTGTCTTAGTTACTGCATATAGTTTATGGCACAATGCACAATTACTAAATTTGCTTTGCTCTTAATGTCGTAACCAAAATAATGTCTGTTTATTTCTTGTTTCGCTTATCATCCAATCAGATGCTTTGAAGATGTTGTTACATTTTTTTTGACTGCAAAAGCATAGGAAGAAATAGAATAGAACATTACAATACATTACAATAGGCAAGATAGAAGGTCACTATAGCCCTTCTTTCTATCTGGCTCTTCCTTTGCTCCGTGCTCTCCTCATTTACCCCGTAATTTCAAATGCCATCCAAACCAATACTTCATATATACTATATAGACCGGCCAAGAATATATATATATATATCACCATTCTTGGACATTTGCTGTAATGATTGCTCCCTCCCCTTGCTATTTTGTCTGATATTTATGAGATAGCCTAGATCAAAAAAGCTTCATTCACTTTCATACCCCTCCACTTATACTCATTTTGATGATAGTACGTTTTTTTATCATTTGATAATTTTTTGTATTAATTTTTTTTTTTTTTTGATAAGAAATTTAGGCTAGATTAAGCCTTACTTTCATCACAGGCGATATTTTTTATTACAGCTTTCGTCACTTTTATTGTATAATCAATTCCTCAACGATGCTCGCTATTGGTCTCTACGCTACTCTCTTAATGATAGCCACTCGCTTGCTTGCACAACTGCCCACTATGTTACCCTCCCTAAAGCGCTGACAAGAGTCAAGAGATCAATTTATCTAAATTGGGTTTTCTTTGTGTATTTAGTGCGACATTGGACTTTTTATTATCACGACATTCAAAAAAAAAAATGCTTTTGTGTAAAGTTGAGGGATTTTGAATATTCCGAATTCATCATCATCAATTGTTAAAAATAAAATTAACAATTGAAAATCAGGTTACTTTCCTTTATTCTGTTGAGCAAATTGAGATTAAAAAAATTGAGATCGATAAGGAATAATTGGATTCATCTTGCTAAATATGGAAGTTGGTCTTGGTGTCGTCAAAATCGCAACTCATCCTATTTTCATGCGTGTGCTTCTATACACTACCCTTTCGATCATCTTTTGTGTACTATGTCGTGTGAGCGAAAAAGAAAAACGATTCTCTGTCTGAGACTAAGGATCACCTTCCTTTTAATGAGACAATGGTGGGGTTCAAACACGTCTTGATACTCATGTTTACTCATTGGTCTTCAAACGAAGCTTACGACCTTTTTGAATGCCACTTATGGTTAGCGGATCCACTGTTTTCGTACATCGAAAGAGAACCCGACTTACATGCAATTTCACCTTGTAAGTTTCCACAGACGCACGCCGCGCCTCCATGTTTTAGTGTCTTCGGGATAATTATCCCAATTTTTGAACCTTTTTTTTCCCACCGCGCTTAGAGAATAAAGTTCTTTTATTACCTAATTGGGATCTTTTCCAACCAAGGGTGCACAAACAAAACAATGGGATTTACACGTTTCGTTTCTCAGGTTTCCGTCTCCTTTCAAAGCAGATACGAAAGTAGACAAAAGAGGGTTAAATATCTAGCTGAATCCACAGTTTTCCTTTTTGCAACAAAGTAACAACCTTGTTGAAACCATCGAAGAAAACGTAACTAACCATACATTAACCATCTATAGATATCTCATTATTCACTTTACTGATCCCACAGATCAACTTTCCCATCAGTCAATTCATAAATCAACTCTTCTCTGGCTTGGAAAGCCAAATTAGCCTTAGCACGCACCAATTGTAAATAATCAGCATTATCTCTAAGTAAGAAATTCAAATGAAACTCAACATTTTTCAAATACTCATTCCACACACTCATGCCAATGGCACTATTAGCATAAGCTTTATTATCTTGTTTGTATCGATTGGCATTGGTTAACAATTCATCTCTAAATTGGAAAAATTGATCTTTCAACTGATGAAATTTTTTCCAAATTTGCCAAATTTGCTCATCAGTTAAATATGAATCTTGTTGTTGGATCAAGTAGGATAATTTGGAATTGAATTCGTTGATTGATGAATCGGCAAATGATTCCAAAATGTCAATTGTTGATTGAACTAGATTGAAATAGTCAGTTAACAACTGCTGATGAGTTGATGAGAGAAGTTCTTGTACTTTTAAAGAACAGTTTTTAGCTGATTCATAACTTGCAGCAATATCATCGCGAATTTCTTGTCGGGAAACGGTTTCGACACCAATGGTTTCATTAGTAGCTTGAATTTTTTCAGCATCTTTATGAATTTGTGAAATCTTATCATGGATATCCTTATATTGTTTATAATTGATTTGTTGTAAATTTTGAAACTCTTGACTAATCAATGGTTTTAAATCTTCAATCAGATGGTTCAAAATGGGTTGTAAATCAGATTCAAGATTGACTTTAGCTAAATGCAAAGTCTTGTTGATTTTAGTTTGCCAATATTCAATCTCGTGGTAAATCTCAATCAATTCTGGTTCGTAGTCTTCAGTAACCAATGCACCATTCTCCAACACTGATATAGTTGAAGTAATAACAACAGTTTCTCCACCATCATCATCGGTGTCACTAACATCTTCCCAATCTGCTTCATCGTCATTATATTTTTGCCCCAACAAGTCTTGAACCACATGAATCAAACTTGATTTAAACTCACGAGGCGAAAACTCATCAAATTTGATCAAATTCTTGACCTCTTTTTGAATAAATAGACTGCGTTGATGCAACTTTGTTGCATGGGACGAATTAATCAATTGACAATAAACATCCTTGATTTGTTGCAAGATACGATTCACTATTGGAATAGATGCAAATTTGTCCATCAATTGACTCAATTGAACCCAAATTGGATTCAAAGTGGAACCAATGTTGACTCGTGCCACATTAACCCAATACCAAATCTTAATCAAGGACAACTTTAATCCACGTTGAATATGAATCAATACAGATGTTTCAAACCAAGTATAAAATTTATTCAATGCATCAAAAACCAAACTCAATCCAGCTCTAACACCATACTTTTCATCAAATGAATCATACGTCTGCATCGCACTTTGAACACGATGACTAATCTGCCATTGATTATCCCAGTCATCTAATTTGGGCTTGATTTGTGAATCATACACTGGTTGTATATATGGTCGTACATATCCATCACTCACTTTACATACATGGAAATTGATGGGCGATAGTTTCAATTCATTGGTTGGTGTTAGTATTGCTGTTGGAGGACACACAATCGTCCATGCGTATACCAAGTAGGTTACAATGCCAATTGTGATCCACTTATACGATGCCATCTTTAAAAAGCGGGAAATTGTACTGGTAATTCTTGTTGGCTAAGTGAATTCAAATGTTGACAGAATCTTTATTCAAACAGGGGCAAATGTTAGTCCTGGTGATGTTGTGGCGTTTTTAGTTTTCTTTAAGCGGGAGATGCTCCGTAATATGATTTTTTGATGTTATGATTTAATTATAAACAAAACAACAAACCACGCACCCAAAATTTTCTTCCCTTTCTTGCAATCCAAAAGAAGTAAAATGTGCGGCTTTGGCATTTATAGCCCATTTCTTTTTTGCAACCAACACAAGCTCATGCAAACTCTATATCTATTATTGCCTCTATACAGCTCTAATTAGAATGCATTTGATGATTGATTAGTAAATATATCAATCTCATCTACTGATCTCAACACCGGTTCATCCCACTTGAAACTGAAATATAATACTCCCACCACAACGACAATCAGGGTTAAATAACAACTGGCAAATGAATCCCAGCTAAATTGCCAAATATTAACTATTCCATTACTCAAGATAATACCAACAATGCTCACTATACTTATCCAGGAGCTTTGCTTCATGGGAAAACAACAAAACAGTGATGTATATACAAGATCACCATGATTGATATTGTTGTATTCCAAAGCCTTTCTAAACCGGAGATAACTTATCAGAATGAATAACCACATGAGCAAACCTGAAGTTGCTGATAAATTGATCAACAAGGTCAAAAAAATCCCAGCACTCTTGAAATTAGATAGTAGAGCAATCACCAATCCAATAAATGATGTTAACAAGATGGCATACACTGGCACACCGCTATTCATAATGGTTTTACCAAACACACGCCAAAAATATCCTTCTTCAATCATAGAAATTAAACATCGTGATCCGAAATAAATGTTTGAATTGGCTGCCGATATCATTGATGTCAAAATGACAAAATTGACAATTTGAATCAAGTATGATCCATTGCCAATTCCACAATTGATCAACCCAACAACAAATGGTGACGACATCAACATGTTTGATGAACTATCATTGTTGTTGTTGCTAACCAATTGTGGATCATTGCTGGGAATCATCAATGTGAGCAAAATCAATGATCCAATATAAAACACCAAGATTCTCATAACAATATACTTGATGGCTTTAGGTAAATTTTGCCCAATATTTTCAATCTCCCCCGAGCAAATCCCCACTGATTCTATTGATTGGAATGTAAAACATGAAGATACAATCGATGATGAAAGGATGTTGACCAATTTGTTTAATACGGGGCTATTCACAACTTCAATAGTATTGATCCCCCAAATCAATTCGAAATTTAACCAATTTGTGAAACCAACCCCGGTAAACACCAACCATATGCTCAATCCAATCCAAGTAACCATAAACCCGACTTTGATAATTGTCACCATAAACTCAACTTCTCCATAATAATTTACCGGAAATAAATTAGCACTAGTTAAAGCCAACCACGTTACGGCAATCACACTTGATTTATCACCAAGCCATGAAGCAGCCATTGAACTCATCAGCAGCAGTGGCATCAGATCCATTGATATTATCAATTGACAAAGCAATTCATAAATCAAACTCAATTCTAATCCAAGTGTAACTGACCAACTTATCCAATACACGAAATTATTCATTATTCCCACAGGATTGGAAATGAATTTGAATTGAAATTGACATAACGATCCATTGAGCGGCATAAAGCACGACATTTCCCCCACGGCGGTGATTATATAGTAGCATAGCATGCTAATGTACATGTATGAAATTATGCTAATTATTGGACCATTGGTTAATGTCTGTCGAATACCAATAAATAAACCAGTGCCAATGATGCCTCCTATGGAAATCATTGATATGTGACGACTGTTTAGTAGCCGTTTTGTATGAACGGAGGTGTGCTGGGGGAAATTATTTTGGTGGTTGTGGCCATTGTTAAGTGTATTGAAAACACTGGCGGTGTTTATCAATCGGGTACTCTCATCAGCCATACTTGCACATTCATAGAATCCAGTTAAATTTAGTTCTGCATAGACTACCACTACTACTATTGCCGCCTTGTTTGTGTTTGCGAGTGGCTTTGCCCCACAGGATGCATTTAGAGAAACTTCTGTTGGAATATTTTATTGCGCACGTGAATTTTCAGTTTCCTTCTCAAAAAGGGTTTCAAACAGAACAACTTACACACAGTTTGACAACATTGATTCGACGGTAATAATTATACGTATATTTGGGAAAACGCTTTCGAAACAAAACTATATACTAAAGGAGCAATCAGCAAAGAGTTGTTTCCAAAAACCTTTGCAAGAAGACTCTCAATCATTGTGAGGTTTTATTTAATCTTGCTTCAACTTACCATGAACAATTTCTTCAGCTTGTTTGTAGATAGCAGTAACTTCATCGTAAACACGAGCCTCAGCAACATCAGTAAATTGGTACAATTGGTAAACCACTGGGTAAACATAAGTAGTCCATCTGTTCTTTGCACATTGAATATATTCTTCAATCTTGTACTCAATAAACAATGGATGAGAATGAACATTTTTATCCAAAAAGCCATGGACTTTGTTAACGTATGGTGTTGCTCTATCAATCCCACCATTGACCAATTCACATAATGTCGAGTGTTGGTTTGTCAATGGATGCAAGATTTTCTCTTCCAATTCAACAATTGGGGTTAATGATGGACATTTATAGTAGTGCAAATAAGTAGCGTAGTATACAAACAAACCAAATACGAATGTCTTGAAATTGAATAAGAGTGCCATTATTGAGGAGGGGGGGGGAAGGATTGTTTCAGGTGAATTTGAAAGGTGATTAAAGAAGATTCAAAGTAGAAAAGAAAGAGAAGTGGAATATAAAATTGTTATTCTGTAGAAAGATCTCATTTTCTCTCTAATTTTTTTTTTTTGCTTTGTTTGATTAATTCTGAAATTTCAAAACATACTCAGTAAAAGGGAGAGAGGAGGAAGACGGATAAATTGATTCTTACCCATAACAAAGAAAAATGGTACACACAAAGCACTTTGAACTAGATAGGAGTTAGTATGACTCTTTTTTCCTGATCGAGTAACTGATCTCAAGCTCAATGCCGGCATTGTCGATATTCTACTATCCTCCTGTCTGGTACTCAATTGTGTCAAAAAAGCTGTGGAAGGATGCGCGGGTGGCAAAAAAAAAAAAAAAATTGACAAACAATAAGAACAAAAGCAGGGAAGAATTCCGGTCATATCCGCCCATTCTTCCAACCATGGTGTAGTGAGTAGTGTACACGGCAAAGAGTAGAAACCCGTAGCAAAGAGCCCATGAATCAAATTCACATACGGCGATTAATTGGTGTTTTACTCGATACACCAGGATGTCTTTAGCAAAGCATGTGCAAAAGAAAAAAAAAGCGATTCTCCGTCTTTTGAGCAAGCGCACACGACCCGGTACCATAATTAGTTTTACAAAATGTACCAACTTATATGCAGTATCGTTATTATTGATCAAATTGGGTGTGCTGCAAAAACAAAAAAAAAAGTATGTATGTTCCTTCTGTTTACATTTTGTCCTAATTTGGGTTGAATATTGAATATACCCAAAATGCATGCACTTTAAAACAGGTGCAAAAACTAACAATGTCCTGCTCTTACGGCTAGACATTGAAATAAAGGGGTTCAAAGAAAGAAAAAAGAAGACTCCGCTGCAATAAAGTCCACCTCGGCTTCGTATCATATACATTAAGACACATTGCGTTATGGTGTTTGTTCAGTCAAATCCTAATACTCCAAGGAAGCATCTGCGCAATGCAGGAGTAGACAGAAGAGTCTTGGGGGCCACATCACCTAACAAAATCAATGTATCATCAAACACGACAACTTCACCATTCCACTCAATCAAACTCAAACCTGTTCCATCACCATTGAAACCAAAGTCAATTGCGTTGCATCAGCCTCAAACACAATTGGCACCTAGTCCAATCAGAAAGGGGACACAAGCTACACCATTTGCAACTTCACCACTTAAATCAACCCACGCTACAGTCAAGTCAACTCCAGTCAAGCCTCAACTGAAACAAGACACACTTCACACGTGTTCCCCTGAAGATCAACCCGGAGCCTTAGATTTGCAACAACAAAAAGCCAATTTATTGAACCAATACAGTATTAAGCAAGCTCAAATCAAACGCCACCAACAAATACTCAGCCACAAACAATTGCAATTACTTGAAATAGAATCTCAATTGCAAGAACTTAATAAAATTCAACTCCTTCAATCAACTCCCAAGAACAATACCCATCTTGATATCTATAAACAAGCATCATTGGAAACTGAACGGCAATTGACCAATGCTCAATTGACAATTGTTGACTTGAACAAGACGCCGAGTCCATTGAAGAACCCTACTCCCTTGAAACATACATTGCTTAAGCAAACTTCATTCATAACTTCAGCCATCGACGAATGTTGTACTACGATGGGGAAAAAGGCAACGGTGATGTTCAATAACAGCAGCAACAACAGCAACAACGATGATAACGAGAGGAATATCTTTGCCAAACCGCAATTCAAATCGGACAGATTCGAGTCCTTGACTAAGCAAACAAGTCAATTCTTCAATGACTTGTTACAGATCAAGGATAAAAAAATGGTTGGTTTCAATGATGATGATGAGCAAAATCACCATGATTCTTTTGATATTGACAGCCTTGGCATCGATGTGGTTTATGAACAAGTAGATATTGATGACTATGATTCATCTTTTGACTAAGAGATGCATTTTATAAAGTTAATGTCTATTTTAATTCTATACTATCTCATTTCATTTTAATATCACATTCAGTCATCGGGTTTCATTGTCTCTCGTGTCTTCCTCTTAAATATCCACTTTCATTGTCTCTCTTGCCTCCCCCTAATCATCTTCATCTAACCAACCTTTTGCTCTTTCAATAGCTTTCTCCCAACGACTCCAATTCTTTCTCCTATCAGCATCAGGTAATTCTGCTTTAAATGTATTGGCATCATCATCGGCATTTCCAGTAACTTTAGCCACAACATCATCAAAATCTTTCCATATACGTTCATTTTCATCTTTAAAAGAAACACCAGCAGCAATGGCAGCCCCCAAAGCAGTACATTCAGAAATTTGTGCTCGTTTAACAGTAACACAAGGCCCCAAAATATCAGCTTGGATTTGCAACACCTCGTCGGCTTTTGACATACCTCCATCAGTGGCCAATTGTGACAATGGTTGATCATCGTCTTGTGAAGTACGTGCTTCTTCCATAAAATGTTTAGAAGCTCCTGCATCACTTCCCATTGCTCTTAAAATGGCTCGTACTTGATAACAAACACCTTCCAAAGCTGCTCTTGCTATGTGGGAAGATGAAGTGTATTGAGTCATACCAAAGATGGTACCTCTGGCGCCTCTATCCCAATATGGCGCATACAATCCACTAAAAGCAGGAATGAAAACAACCCCACCAGAGTTTTCCACTTGTGATGCCAACGGTCCAATATCCTGAGCTTCATTAATCAACCTCAAGTTGTCTCTTAACCATTGAATAATGGATCCAGCAACGGCAATTGAACCTTCCAATGCATAATGTGGCTTACCATCATCGCCACCAAGCGAAGGAAACCAAAATCCAAACGTGGTTAACGCACCATGAGAACTGATCAATTTACGAGTACCTGTATTGTATAACAAGAAACAACCAGTACCATAAGTACACTTTGCCGAACCTGGTTTCAAAGCCAATTGACCCACTAATGACGCACTTTGATCACCCAAACAACCACAAATTGGAACACCAGTGATGGTTTTCAATATATCATAAGCCTCCTGGGTGATTTTATTGTGGAATCCCAAGTGGGACAAGTTGGGTGCGGCAAATGCACCATAATGTTCCGATGATGAAACAATCTTGGGCAATTGAATTCTTGTGGGATCAATACCCCAGAAATCCAATAAATCGTCATCATAATCATGAGTTTCCAAATCCATAAAATAAGTTCTTGATGCATTGGTAATATCAGTAACAAATGATTTCTCCTTGGTCAAGTTATAAATCAACCAAGTGTCAACAGTACCAAACATTAAATTACCGTCACCTTTTTCATATTCGTCTCTAATCACATCATCGTTATCCAACAACCATCTCAATTTAGCAGCAGAAAAGTATGTAGATAACGGTAATCCAGTCTTTTCCTTCAATTCAGCTTTTCTATCCTCATCAATCATTTTCTCCAAATGTTGAACAATTTCAGCGGTTCTGGTATCCGTCCATGTGATACCCCCACTTAACGGTTTACCAGTCTTTCTCGACCATACAATAGTTGTTTCTCTCATATTGGCAATACCAATACATTTAACTTTGTACTTGACTTTTAAATTGGGATTTTGATTGATTTTTCTTAATGTAATCAAACAAGCAACTAAACATTGCACTGCATTGGCCAAAATATGAACTGGCATACATTCAACCCAACCAGGTTGTGGGAATCTTAAAGTGGGACCGACTGAAGACTTGTTGTTTTCAATTTCAACATTATCAGTGATGGAGATGGCAATACCTTCAGCCGAAAAAATTGGTTCATCGTGTCTAAGCAAAGACGATCTTCTTCTAAATTGATCAGTATTTTGAGAATTCTCAGGCGCTTCTGATGCGGTTGTTGAATACTCTATTTGATGTTTAGCAATTTCTTGCCCTTCTTGAGAAAACAAAATAGCTCTTGCTGAGGTAGTACCGATATCTATAGTGGCAACCAATGGGTTCGATGGAAAGTTGCTATTACGACGTGGCATCGTTTGAGTTATTTGTGGAAGGAAGGGTATACAAAATGTCAAAGTAGAATAGATATAAGTAACAGTTTTGCTATTTTATAACTTTTTGTTCGAAATATAATAATAAATCAAAATGAAAAGATTGAACTGCGTTCTGTATTGTTTTGTCGTTGGTTTCTCTCTGTCGCAAAAATTTTTTTTTTTTCTCAACTTCTTTTTGTTTTTGACTTTTGCTATTTCCTCGGCAAAACTATAGAGAATTATCACCACCACCACCTCCACTGAGAGCCGTAGATATACCCGGACCAACTTTTGGTGAAGACTTCCCTCCCATAATATTGAGTTATTTCACACCGTGTTTTCCATTGGAATCTCTAACATTGGAATAACTCAGGGTGCTGCGTTGCCCCAATCATTCCAACAGCAATTAAGAATTCTGCATTCTGGTCTTTGTGTTTAGCACCATATTGTGTAACTTTCAGGAGGTTTACTCCGGACTTCAGCACCACCATTACTTACGCACACTGACGTAGGAGGCGAAGTAACAAGTAAGTAACAAATGCATGGCAATGGATATTGAGACACAAGTCAAATTCAATACGTCAGTGAGGTCACTGAAGTGAAAGCCCTCTCGAGGGAACCACTTGCACTACAATTCTCTCCCCTCAAAGCCGGGGTAAATGGCGGGGTATGCCCACCTCACTACATCTGTCATTGACAAAGCTCTCTTTTATGTATTAAGTAAATCTATTCAGATATATTTTCGTCACTTTCATCGATAATAAAATCAACATTGAATGGGTCATTAACATCAATATTATTTACACCACCATCTTCTTCACCTTCAACCTCTGCATAATCATCCAACCAGGGACAATTAACCTCCAACTCATCTTTATGTTCCTTTACCCAACTATGCATATCATTTACCTTGTCAACCTTTGTTTGACTCAAAATTTGGAAAATTGATGTAAAGTAAAAAATTAACGAATGAATACCTCGTAAATAACCAAAATCTACCAAGTCTGGATGTGATGGTGGGATATTCACATGATCCTTCTCTTCTTCCGATATAACCGATTGGGCAAAATCAATGATTTTGACATTTGCTGGTTGATCTTCTTTTACAGATCCACCTTCATACATTAAAAGAATCAGTGATCCATACATGCGATAACCCGGTAAATTCTGAAAAATCTGATACAAGGCTCGTAATTGGTGAATTAAATGAGGTATGCGGAATAAAATGGAGTAAATGTCTTTGCCATTGTATAAGAATTTGGCAAGCACTTTGCAAAATTGAACCCCGATTTTAATTCTTCTGCCAAAATATTTATCTCTAATCAATCTTTGATCATTATACTTGAATATTTGTAACCCACATAAACGAACTCCCAATTTTCTTGATGTTGTGGCTAAACATTTGCGTCTTTGAGACTGTTGTTTTATGAAAGATGCATCAACACCGTACTGCCTAGTACCCATTTTCAAATCCAAAACACAAGGTCTCTTCATTCTTGATGTCAAATCTTCAAGTAATATAAAGCGTTCAAATCTTGTATGTTTACGAAGCAATACTTCATCACTCGGTTGAGAAAACGAACGTTGATGCGAACCTCCTTCATTCGCTTCCCTATCCTCATCCATTTCGAAAAAGTCATCATGCAATCTTAATGGCTGAAAAACTTCTTGCAAAACTTGAAATTGCAATTCTGTGTTTACTGATGTAGAGCCTGGGTTTGGATGTTGCGAAGGCGAGTTGGTTAAACTCGGAATGGGACTCTGTTTAGGACTGTCCATGAATGACGATTTGGGTGATGGCATCGACTCTGAATAATGCTTCCACAAAGTGTCGGGAATAATGTGTTTGTTATCATCAAGAACGACTTCGGGTGACATGATTTCCGATTTACGACGCAATTTGTGCGTTTCGTTAACCTCCAAATCTTGTTCCTTCTCACCATTGTCAACTTTATCCTCCACATTGTCATGTTCATTTATCAAACTGGAATACCGCACATTTAAAACGCCAATATATCTTGGCATGAATTTCAAAAGCTCAGGGTGATGGATTTCTATACTTTCATAGAAAATGTTTTCTCTATTTACTAGTGCTTTGCACACTGCTTCTTTTGAGAACGAGAAAATGGCAGTATGACCACCAACCTTATTTTTGAATGGTCTCAATTCGACAGCTAAGGGAAACTCAGTTTCCGCTTCAGGTGAGCTTGTATTTGGCGATTTATCATCAACATGCTTTGTATACTCATTGACTAAATCGGCTTCGTAAAGCTCCTTGGTGGGACTGCATACACGAGAAATGATGGGTGAAGCAACGCAGCTATCGGCATCACTCTCAGACACTTTATTTTTATCCAAAATGGAAATAATCTTGGTGATGTCCCCGTTAAGACCATGATCAAATTCCAAATTAGCAGTCAAATGTTGAGGTTGTATGGATAATACAGGCGATACTGAACTTTGTAGTTCATGTGGCATAATTTCATCCAATTTGGCTCGCTTGTGTTCCAATGTTGCTGGTGTATGAGGTATATAAGTAGCCGATGAAACAGGTTCAAGCTCAGTTTCCTTCGCTCCTAGTTTTTCCGCCAAAGATGATGACTTTGTCTGATTATTGTCGTTTGCTGCTTCTTCTTCAACCACCACACCGTTTTGATCTATGCTTCTAAATAGTCGCAAAGATCGGGCAGCTTTTCTTCCTGTGAGCTGACTTGTTATTGCAGGTGCTTCACTTGAAGCAGCTTGATACTTTAGTGATGGAACTGGTGGAAGGGTTTCTGATTGCTTTTCGGAATCACACTTGGACGAATTTTCTTTTGTCAGCAGTGGTGTCTGTTTAAAAGCCTGATTTGTTGAGGATTGTGATTCGAAGAGTGGCTCTTTTAGTGAGGGTTGTGAGCATGTGTTCAAAGTGTTTATTACGGGTGGTTTCGCAATAGATATGTTGTTTGAAAATTGTTGTTGTTGTTGTTGTTGTTCTTGTTGTTGTTGCCATTTATTGTTTTGACTTAGTGTTTGGTGATGATGATGTGTAATATCTGGTCTACTCACAACATTTGCAGTAGATGAGTTATTGACCTCCATATTGATGAATCGTGCATGTATGACAATATGTTATGTTGTGACTTTGGGGCTGTAAATTATATTTTGATTGGAACAGTACTTTCAAAGATGTATTGAATCAGAAAAGGAGTGTGATATAACTATTTTAGTTGTGACTTTGATAGAATTTTTCCTCTTGAAAAAAAAAGAAAATATTTCTCCTTTTGTCTTTTTGTATTGTATTTTATATGTTGAATAGACTTTTTGATAACTTTTACCCCTCCACTTGAAACACATCACTCAATGACAAATTCAGTTAAATAGTGTCTTCTTTGTTTGGATGCAGAGAACTGTCAATGCAATTGCGTACTTATATATGTCTGCCCACCCACACATCGAAAGCAAGCTAAGAGATTATTTAGAATGCCACTCTATCACGAAAGCTAACTCCAAGTGATACAATCCAACAGATACAATACTACACACACACACACACACACACACACACACACACACACATACACATACAAAGAGTCCGAGCTCAACAACGTGGGCTACTCAAAGACCCCATCATTGCAGAGACTTTTGCACTTTAAGTTGAGTCGAGGGGGAGAAGAGCGAATACATAAACAAACGAACTCCGTTTTCCGCGCACCCCTCGTGCGTCAACCCCTCGCCCCCACGACCTCGTGCTCTTCACAAATTTACATTTCTTTTTCTTTTTTTTTTTGCAACTGCCAGAAACGTGCCCATGTGGTACGTGATGCCAAATCCACGCATGAACAGCCTCACCACGTGTGTCTGTCTCTGACAAGCCGCTATGTATTTTACTTTTACCGCAAAGCATACACGAAAGCTGTTTCAATTCAAGTGTCTCAGTTGCTAACCATTTGAGTTCTCATATGTTTTGAGTTCAAAGAAAAGCCATGTATTGTTTTTGATATCGAGGAAACTAAAAAAAAGCCAATATACAGCGTAACAATTCAGAACCAGCTTATGGGAGCTTAACGAAAGGAAGGAGAGACATTGCGCATCAATAGGTGGGCTTATCTCATAATTTATTCATGCTATTCGTTTGACATTGTCTCGGAAGTTTTCTCTCGTAGCAGAGTGGTTGATGTCCAATACAACCAATTTGTAGACATTCTCGATGCCACGTTGACATTCCTAATCGTATTTATATTGGTAATACACACTAAATCAATTCAGGGGTTCATGATAGTCACGTGATGGTTTTTTTTCACTAAAACCACAAAAGTGGTAACAATAAACAGATCTTGAAAAGTTCATCAGTAATTTATAATTTTGACGCCACAGTTATGCAATGATTAGCGAAAGCAGCCGACCCGGCCAGCAATGTGATATATATCACACACAATTTCAGAAGATGTGAAAAATGGGCTTCAAAGGTTCTTTTATCAAGAAATGGCTGCCGTAATCACACCTTTCCAAAGGCTCAAATGGGGTATATTTCCTGTCAGGAGAATCGTTGATGAGGACGAGAATGGGAACTTTATAGACATTGATGATGAAGGAGTTGCAGAATCCACAGATGAAAGGGAAAGCTTGGAGAAGACTGACTCGAAATTGGAAGCTACACATTCAATCAAAGTGTCTGAGCCTGAAATTGAGTATCGTGATGAGAAAGATCGTCCCTGGTGGAAGTTCTTTGACGAATATGAGTATCGAGTCACTACGCAACAGAAAAAGAGTAGAAAGTGGTACAAGTGGTTCCATGATGATGACACACCTGAAGAGAAGAAAGTTATCACCAAGATTGATATTTTGTTAACTTGTTACTCCCTCATGGCGTACTGGGTGAAGTATTTGGATCAAACGAATTTGACCAATGCCTATATCGGCGGGATTAAAGAAGCCATCGGTATGGAGGGTAATGATTTTATCAACACACAAGTCATGTTTACAGTGGGAAACATCGTGTTTCAAATTCCCTTCATGTACATATTTTACGCACTCCCATTGAACTACGTGTTACCGGTTTTGGATTTCAGTTGGTCAGTGTTGACTATTTGTACAGCCAAGGTGACAAATGTTCCCGGTCTTAAGGCAATCAGTTTCTTTATTGGCGCATTTGAAGCACCTACTTACATTGCTTATCATGCATTGTTTGCCTCATGGTTCAAAGGAAGTACAGGTGAGGTAGCTCGTAGAGCTGGGTTTTTTTACATGGGTCAATTTTTGGGAATATTGACATCTGGTGTGCTTTCAGGTGCAATCAAAAGACACTTGGGTAGTGTTAATGGATATGAAGCATGGCAGTGGATTTTCATCATTGATGGGATAATTAGTTTTGCCGTTGGTCTTATTGGTATCTATATGATCCCAGGTACACCAGAAGATTGTTACAGCATCTTTTTAACCGATGACGAGATTCGAATTGCCCGAAGAAGAATGAGAAAAGATCAGAAAGACGCCAAGCCTAGAGAAAATGCGTTTTACCATTTCTTCAATTGGGATTTGTGGAAAAAGGTTCTTTCATCGTGGCATATTTACGCGTTAACTTTGTGGACAACATTCTGTTGGAATAATTCCAATGGTACTTCTGGTGCTTACCCATTATGGCTTCAATCATTAACCAAAGACGATGGTAAAAGTCCTAGATTTGAAGGAGGCAAGTTGCAAGATTATACTTCTTTGACACCGGCATTGGGTATTTTATGGTTGATTTTAACCACGTCAATTGCAGATTTACTCAAGAGCCGTTACGGAGCAATTATATTTTCGCAAGTGTTTAATGTACTTGGAAACTTGTTGCTAGCGATTTGGGATATTCCTGAAGGTGCTAAATGGTTTGCGTTTTGCATGCAATACTGGGGCTGGAGCTCTTCACCAGTGCTTTACCTGTTTATGGGAGACATATGCCGAAGAGATGTACGTGAGCGTCAAATCGTACTTGTCTCAGCTAATATGCTTGCCCAACTGACCTCGGCATGGGTGTCGGTATTAGTGTGGAAGACAGTCGAAGCACCGAGGTTTTTGAAAGGCTTCAGTTTCACTGCTGCTTCAGGTTTTGCAATGGCAGTTTGGTCATTTGTGGTGTTGTATTTCTACAAGAGACAAGAAAGAGCTGGAGCTCTTGATAACAACATAGTTCTTTATGATACAAGCAAAGATGAGGAGGGAAAGCAAGCCGAATAACGATATATGGAGCTTAACGAATCAGTAACGTAATAACTTGAGAGTTCGTTGTCAACTAATTACTGTAGAAGAAGTAGCACCAGTTCGATGAGAAGGAAATTATTGATGTCTATTGATGGAAGAAGGGAGCGTTCCAATACGGAGTAAAGAAGATCAAATTAATCAGCCAGTGCCTAAATGTAAGTTTTCACAATTGAAAAAAAAAAGGCAATTTTTAGAATCTGTGTGCATCCGTTATAGCCACCTCGTGCCGAAAGTTTGCAAAAACTAAAATGAGTAAGAAAAAGATCCAAAAAAATGGCACAAAATACCAACTCCGAATTATCTGCCAAACGATCCCTTGCTCAACCGAGTTGAACATATTCCCGAAAGCAAGCCAGTAGTATAAGTAGTGTTCGATACCGCGTATTTCCGTGGAGCCTGATAGTGAGATCAAAGTACACACCACATAAAAAAACTCCCCTCTTTATTACTCTTTACAAGAAGCCCTCTCTACCCTTGAGATCAAAGATATTTTTCACCAGTGACCCTTTGCCACAACAATGAATGATACAATTTGTTGAGAGTGTCATGCGTTTAGTGCCGTAGTGTACCTCGTAGTTAGCTTTTGACAGATCGATGATACGGGGAAAAAGGGGGGTATTTTTTTTTTATGTTTTATTTTTTCGGTGTTTGGTTTTTACTTTCTGGGGTAATTGCAAAAAACGCCTTCGATAACCGAGAACGAGCTAACCGAATTGTGTATAACCCACCAAATCATTCATGTGGCATCAAAAGTGATTCCTCTTCGGCTTGTAAATGCAGATTTTCTTTTGAAAGTGTGTTTCCAAGACCTTTACAAGTGCACACTCTATTTTCAAGTGTTTATATATATGTAATTCAATACCCTCTCTTGTTTCTCGTCATCTTTTGACAACCATTCAGTAAATCAAAAACTAGCAATGGCTCCAGTTAGAGAAACAAATTCAACTACACCTCCTGCCACTGAGGAAGCACAACTTCCTTTACTTGTTCCCCAAAATATTGCCTTAGGGGAATACATTTTCCTTAGAATAGCTCAAGCCAACCCTAAACTCAAGTCAGTTTTTGAAATCCCTGGAGATTTCAACCTCAACTTACTTGAATATGGATACTCTCCATTGGTTACCCACCAAGGTATCAAATTAATTAATACATGCAACGAGTTGAACGGTGCTTATGCTGCTGACGGGTATTCAAAAGCCATTGACGGGTTGAGTGTTTTTATATCAACATATGGCGTGGGTGAATTGTCTGCTATCAATGGTATTGCTCATGCTTTTTCTGAATATGGTGCTGTGTTACATATCGTGGGGACTCCATCATTGAGACAGCACGAGGAGTCGAAAAGTAAGATTGTGAATATCCATCACTTGGTACCCAATCACAATTCACTATGTCCTCCAGACCATGACGTTTACAAAAAGATGGTTGATGGTGTTTCATGCATTCAAGAGTCGTTGGATGGAAACATAATAAATAATGTGGCAAAGATTGATAAAGTATTGAGAACCATTATTCAAGAAAGAAGACCTGGATATCTTTTCATCCCATGTGATGTACCTGATCTACTCACACCTTCCAGCGTATTGTATGAAAGCCCTTTTTCATCATTGTCACAATACCAAGGAACAGCTTTTGCACAAAATGCATTAAATGAAGTCACAGACTCCATCTTGTCCTTGTTGTATCAATCGCATAATCCTTCATTGCTTGCTGATTGCTTAGTTACCAGATTTGGCGCACAAAAGGAGCTTGACAATCTTGTTGCAAAGTTGCCCGATAGCGTCAAGTTATTCTCCACCAATTTTGGAAGAAACATTGACGAGACAAGATCCAACTTTGTTGGTGTGTACATGGGAGCTGGATCATCCGATATCATGGTAAAGGAATTATTTGAGCATTCAGACTTTTTGCTTCTCTTAGGCTATTACGATACCGAAATGAATAATGGAGGTTATAGTCGTGATTTCTCTAAAGCTGCAAACACAGTAATCATTCATCCTGATTACATACAAATCAATAATTCAACACATCACATTAAACAATTTAATGGGGACAAATTATATTCAATGAGTGAGCTTTTGCAAAACTTGACTGACAAATTGGAGGCATCGCAAATAACCGCAACTAGACTGACCACATATCAATTTGTACCTCAAGAAACCCCTATTCCTTCCAAAACAGACAATTTCTACTGCCCTCAATCCAAAATCAATGCATTTTTCACAAAACACTTGCAACCAAATGATTATTTCATTGTTGATACCATGTCTTTCAGTTTTGGTGTAACTGATATCAAATTTCCACCAAATGTACATCTTCTTTCTGGTTGGAATTATGGATCAATTGGATACGCTGTGCCTGGAACATTTGGTGCCACAATGGCAATCAATGACTTGGGTCTGAATCAGCGTATCATTTTGGTGCAAGGAGACGGTGGTGCTCAAATGACTGCACAAGAATTTTCCAGTTTTATTAGATACCAACACATTTTACACAACTTGCCCAAAGTGTTTTTGCTTAATAATGACGGGTACACTATCGAAAGAAAAATCAAAGGACCCACAAGGTCCTACAACGATATAAATGGCCTTTGGAAATGGTCTAAATTGTTGCTGGTATTTGGTGGCATTGAAGGTGAATCTCATGATGCATATAAAATTCATAATGTGAAGGAGTTTGATGAGCACTTTGGAAGTGGAAAATTAGGCGACAGTTCTAGATTGCAGTTTTATGAAATCATTGCTGGTAAGTTTGACGTTCCTGCTCGTGTTGATAGGATGATGTCGTCTAAATAGAGTAGAATGTAATGTAAAATTGTATGATTAGTTCCTCGGTAGCGTTTTGACAGGTGTAGAAAAATCGAAAAACAAAAATCATTCTTGCTCACAACAAATATTTCTGTAACAAACACTCTGCTCTTTAATTATCTTCACAAATGGTATGTTGAACCAACACCAGTGAGCTATGTCACAAATACTAACTTCTGTTCTCATAGTCTGCATTATTCAATTTTCAATCGCTTTTGCAAGTGCTACTTCTCCTCATTTGCACATGCACGTATGTTCATAGCGTGACACCAGCACTTCTAGATAACAGGAAAACAGGAGTCTTGAGTGTGTTTTACAAATTTGCCAGAATCGGAGAGAGATTGAGTCCTTACGTTGCTATTGGTTGCTTTATCATGGCTTTTAATACATTGAGTTCTTAGTTTCGGTAGCAGTTTACCTACCTAAATTCATACATTTCATTTCTAGAATGACAAAGAATTGGTGCACGCTCATTACCAACGATTCTATCCAAAGCAGTTGCATCCCATTTCGAATAAAGGATTTTCACAGTGACTAAATTCAAATCGCATTCATCTTTGAAAATTGATTTAGCAATGAATCGAATCAATTCTTTATAGAAAATAGGATTTGTTGGTGGTGCATACATGATGATGTTTTTAGCTCCACTAATTTCGTATCTTCGGAAATAATGTAATCTTTCTGTGTACAATAAAACTTTGATTTTGCCAGTGGCAAACTCGTGTCTGGTTCTTGTCAATTTGGACTGTGAGCTGTATTCATCAATGGCTCCAAAATTAAACTTTGTCGAACTTTTGAAGTAATCCTTAACACGAAGGTAGTCGAAATAGGATGGTATGTAAATCATTATACCATCATCATAGGACGTTGTTTTCAATAAATTGGGGAGTACTGAATTGATAAAGAAATTAAATCTAGTGTCAGGGTCAGTTGCCGGAGATTCACTGGGAAATCGTTGAAAAATTTGCTTAATCTTGATACCAATGGAGTTCATAATACTGGTATCTGATGTAATGACTGGTTTGAATTTAGTCTTACCCAGTAGGTTAAACGACTTTGATAAAACTAAGTTATTTATCGATGGCGTCAAGTACTCACAAAACACCAATGTTTGTCTCAACAATTTGGCTTGATCATTGATGCTCCACATTCTAATTCTGCTGAAATCTGCGTCATGAAAATCTTTTGGAACTTTGTTGATGTATTTCATGATGGTGTTTACATGGTCCCAATTTTGCATTTCGATTTGGTTCGCCCTGTCAACGATAAGCACTTCGATGGATGAAATGAAATCGTATTGACGCTTCTTCTTATCAGGGTTTTCCAAAATCATTGACAATCCAAGCGGAGATGCAATGATGAGATCAGAAGAATAGAAGGATGAGTACAATTTCAATGACTTACGAGTCAACTTTAACCCAATGCAGAAATAATCGTTGTTGTTTCCCTTGAATGCGTCTTGAAAATCTTGAGGTTTATTGCTTCTAGGAGCATCTTTAGCATGAAATTGGGTGGTGAATCTTTTTTTATTCTCTTGTTGCGTAGTACCTGATAATTGGATCAACAATTCAACTAGCGTATGACACGCTTCCCTCGATGGTAAAAGGATCAATACTTTTGGACGAGTGAAACCCTGATCTCTCAATTCCAAATCCTGGTTACTCTCCGCTGCTTGATGCAATTTAGCCGAGTTTTTGATAATCCTGTCTCTAGTCTTGTATATGTGATTTAATGCGTGCAAGGCATATAGCTTTCGGTATGATTTATTTATGTACGATTTATATTGATAATTGACATCTTCATAGTTTAGTATTGGTTGAAGTAGTACTGAGTCCAATTTCGAAACGGCCTCGCCAAACTCATTCAAATAAGCATCCAAGACCCTCATTTTCAACGACTTGAAATCTTTGATGTTAGTAGGGTCTTTCTTGGTAGTCACATAAGCTATACCTTCTCCAGGGGGTGTCAAGGTCATCGAAGTCAATGACAAGTCGTCATAAATCACTTTTGACAGTGTAGCCCATTTGTTGTGTTCCTTCAACACCAACTTCTCCTCCTTTTCCAAATACTCATCACTCGGTTGATTAAAATGTACTTCAAAGGGGTCAATTGCCAATTCTGCTGGTGAATCGTCCACGTCATTTTCCGATTCATTTTCCGATTCTTCGTTATCCTCATCAAAATTTTCACCAGCAAGCTCATCCTCATCATCTTCGGCAACGGGGGCTTGTTCCGGCTCTTCTTGTGCTTCGGTGTCTATCTTATCTGAATGTGCTTTATCCTTCTTGTTTGATTTTAATAGCGTCAACAACGCAGAGTACGCTTTTCCACTGTCATCACCCTCTTCAGACTCTTCTTCTTCCTCACTGTCAATTTGGTCTTTGGAGACATCGCCGTTATCGACATTATTATCCGCATAGCTTTGTTTCTTAAGGTCCCTATTTGGTCTCCTAGCAGTTCTAGTGATTGTTCTCAATTCTGTTCTTCCACGCTTGGCATTTCGATCCCTGTGGTGAACCAGATGTTCATTGCTAGGTCCTCTTTTATTCCTTCCTTGCATGATTCAAAAATAATAGTGAATGAGTAGATCAGTAGAGTTCCAAAGTGAAAAATCTTGAGAAGAGCATTGCACGCGATGTGTCTCTAATACCCACGACATTGTGAAATGCGACACTCAACTCTGAAATGTTTTTGGTCTTTAGTACACTACTGTGGAAAACTACAAAACGATTATTCTTCTGATTCTCTCCCTATCAACAAGCAGACAGAAGAGAGAGAAAAAGAAAAAAATCACCAATCTAATCGTTGACTGCAAAGGAGGAAAAATATCAGACAATGGTTTCCTACAACGACAAGAGACTCATATAACATTTCACATTTCAAATACACACTACCAACTGAGTAAAAAAACAGCGCCAAAGCTATTTCACACAACAGATTACCTAGGAGCAACTAAATTAGTTAATATTGGCTATAAGAGGTGACCCACCGCCAGACACACTATTTCATTGGCATTATGACGGAAAACGCCGACGGACCATTTCAAATGGATGAGGATATATCGGGTCTACCGAATGATAATGCGGGAGGTGAGTCGATCTACAATGGAATTGGAGCCAGTGCAAGCACACTTGCGGACAACACCGACACACTGCTACGTTCGACGTTGGACCAACTCAAGCTACATGAGAATGAAAATGAAGCTAAAACTACAGAAGACGAAGAGGAGAAAATATATGATGAAGATGCCGACGATAAATTGGATATAAATTTGCAAAAAAAACTACAATTGGAGTATGAAGAGCAGCAAAAGCGACTAAAGAACACCAATGAAACCACAAATATGACAGATGCCGAAACCCATCATGATTTTGACGTTGAGGATCAAGAATTGACCCCGCCAGAGAATTTTGCTTTAGTCATTGGATCCATTTATAGAAGTTCTTTCCCTCAACCTGCCAATTTCTCATTCTTGAAACAACTCAAATTAAAATCAGTTTTATGTCTAATACCAGAGGAGTATCCAGAACTTCAACAAAGGTTTTTCGAAACCCACAATGTCAAACTATTTCAATTGGGGATGTCGGGAAATAAAGAACCATTTGTTAAAATTTCACTGGATTTGATCACACAAGCGATTAAAATTGTTTTAGATCCAGAGAATCAACCGATACTTATACATTGTAATCGTGGTAAACATCGAACTGGTTGTTTAATTGGGGTTTTAAGACGATTACAAAATTGGTCTAAGACTATAATTTTTGATGAGTACAGGAAATTTGCTGCTCCCAAAGAACGACCAATGGATCAACAATTTATTGAGTTGTATGATGATCGACATATAAAGGAGTATTGTAATGAACGAGGGTTGTTACCGTTGAAATGGGGGTGACCTCACAATGAACGGCAACCCAAAATTATGTAACAACTGTATATTTACGAAAAATGATAGATTCTTTATACACTATAGTACAGTCATACCTCCTCGTTCATTGTTGGAAGGGACTTCTCTTGCTCCAAAAGAATTCTCTACCATACAAAGCAGCATCAAAAAGAGCCAATCCTGACAATGCAACTGGAGTTATTCTTCCCCTGAAAACAGACAGAATGGAGGATTTACCATTAACAATCAAGTATAAAGTCAGCCAAGCAAAATTGAAACCCGAGGCATTCAATGGATCTCCATCAATCATCATATAAGTACCCAAAGCCATAGCTGATCCAAACAAAGTGCACGATAATCGCGTAGGTCGAGATGCAGCTAACGTCTTGTGAAATGCAAAAGACGATCCTGAAGTTCCTGAATTGGGTATAGCGACTGCTGATGATGTCTTGGTTAATGCTTTCAAAAACAACGCTCCTGATAAAACACCCGATGGGATGGGCGAGACTGATAGAGCATCAAGTTGTTCGTAAAGCGATGGTGGTGGTTTAATAGTTGAGTCAGGCATGATTAATGATTGGTTTGTTCAAGTCTTGAGCAAAAATGCATGTGTGATTGTAAAAAATTTCAGATTGCTATTCATGCTCGAGAGAGAGATCGGCATTAAAACAACTAAAAATTATTTGAGCCACAAAAAGCGATCAAAACCTTAAAGTTTGTATGTGGTGATGAATTGCATGGAGAGTGTAAAATATGAATGAATGGTAAAGAGCTACACTACTTATAAGTTCTGCTTTTATTGATAGAAAAGTGCATTGAGCAGACTATAGACTTTAGTGGTGGGGTCAGCAGTTTGGCCAAGCTTTTTAGATATCAGTCGAAGAAAAGGAAGTACACTAAGAAAATGTATTCAGGAAAAGGGAATATCTCTATATTTATACACGGTTTGGTAGGGGAGAGAGCGCGTGTGTATGTGTGTGTATATAGGAGATGCCAGTTAATTACTGTGAATTTTTTTGGCAACACACATGCAACCAAGTCCCATCATAGTTTGCAGAAAAAAAGTATAAATAGTGCTGCAAAAGTCACTAGTTTCTGTATCTCTTCACAACACCTTTTTCTTTTACCACCAGTCCTTTATCAAGAGGTGTATATTTCATGAACCTGGAGTCACTTTTAATAATCTGTCCAAAATAGAATAATAACAGTGCTAGTAATCTTGACAAATGTTTGTTTGATGTATATATCACAACACGAGTATGATATTATTACCTCGGGTAAAAACACTCATATCCGAGATTATCCTAAACAAAGATGCTGCCAGCCTTTAATTTGTTCAGGATCATATGGATGAAATTATTAGCTAGTGCTGGCATCTATCATGTTTAATATCATTGTGAGCATAACGCTGCATTGATGTTTCCGATTATTGTGTCCACGGTACCCAAAATTTTACTTTAGTGTCCTACTGCTTGTGATGATACTTGCCAATGTCTTTCATTTTAGGCATGTCAAAGGGATATACGACTGTTATCAATCTTTTTTTGTACGTACGTTTTGTCCATACAAGTAAACAATTATTATTGCATTTAGCCTCCTAAATGGTAGAATTCTTCTTTGTACAAGGACAAGAGGGGGTGAGTGAGTCTTAAATTATCCAGTTGTCCAGCTAAGGGTTTTTGAACCTCTCGCTTGGTTTCGACATAGGTCTAGCTTTGTCTCTATTCAAAACGACGACAAAAGCAGGGGTTGGATTACTGGTGTACCGTGCTGTTTTGGGCGATCCATGTCACAAGTGGATCCCTATTGTACCGAGGTCAGAATGTTTAGTTCAGTCCAAAAAGTTATTAAGGACACATTAGAAAATTGGTGTTTAGTGAATGGAAGCAATTGTTTATTTTGTTATGTTCATCCAACAGATCAAGGAGGTATAGAAGAATAAGAGGGGCAAGGAGAATAAGGTCACGATTTTTATTATAGGCTCTTCTGGGTTTACTTGACAACAACCGTAATACAACAGAAACAGACACACACGCACACAACCATAAAGTGCATACAGTAATATTTGTTAACAATTTTGTGTTAGTAGAGGGGTATTTTAGCCCCTCAAAAAAGGACTTAATAAGAGTACAAAACTACAAAGGAAAGGAACAATTAAACTTTGTAATGCTTTTTCAGCATCAACTATCAACGAAAACTTATCAAAAAGTATAAACGATTTTCAAAAGTCACATTTTTGAACTTTTTCCGATTTTCTTTTTCAATATCCCCAATGATTTGGGTGCTAATAAATAATTACTACTGATCATCTGTTTATAAAGATTTGGGGGTGTAGATTGTTATGTCTAGTGTGAAATTTCCTTTTATTTTTTTAAAGTGAGATTTTGGAAGTAATCAGTTTCATGATCAACCCAAGGTGCTTCTTTCAAAGGTAACATTCTTGAAACCCCCAAAGTATCTTTACTTTAGTTTTAATCCTTATCGATTCTATTGAAGAAGTTTTACACTATTTGTGAGCTTCACGTTGATCCGGTAACTTTTGTAATTTGATTAATGAGTGTCACTGGCGAGTATCAATTTCGTTTAAATCTGGATACTATGTCGTTCCTCCAAAACTTGTCTTTCTATGATATTTTAAAAGTTTTGCAATCTCATTAGCGATTAATAAAATGACATATGTTTCTGCAAAGATCTGAATTGTTTGTACATTCAACTCTGTTACTCTTGGATAGTACTGTGCTGGCTGACTGTGGTAGATGCACCATCTTGCCCAATAGCCATACCCTCTATTACTATTTTCAATTTAATTCTAATATCTTCGTTACTTAATATACATGTTATAACCTATAAAACCCCACCAAAAAAATAAAGAACTGAAAATCAATAAAAGCCATCAAGGTCATTACCAATTCTCTGCGCAAAAAGAAAAAGCCAGTTATACTACAAAGTACCCCCAGCTTAAGCTCTTTCACCTCTCAATCTTCTAGCCAATTGAATATCCTTCTTTTGAATAGTAACTCTCTTGGCATGGATAGCACACAAGTTAGTGTCTTCAAACAAACCAACCAAGTAAGCTTCAACAGCTTCTTGCAAAGCACCAATAGCTGAAGATTGGAATCTCAAATCAGTCTTGAAGTCTTGAGCAATTTCTCTAACCAATCTTTGGAAAGGCAACTTTCTAATCAACAATTCAGTAGATTTTTGAAATCTTCTAATTTCTCTCAAGGCAACGGTACCTGGCTTATATCTGTGTGGTTTCTTGACACCACCGGTAGATGGGGCGGATTTTCTAGCAGCTTTGGAAGCCAATTGTTTTCTTGGGGCTTTACCACCAGTAGATTTTCTTGCTGTTTGTTTAGTTCTAGCCATTTTTGTTGATTCAAATGTGTTGATAGAAAGAAAGGGGAAAACTTTAACTGTGGTGAGATAAGGTGGGTAGAGTAGAGTTTATATATAGAGATTTGTGGGTGCGGAACCAACTGATGATGCAATGGTTGAGTTTGTTTACATTTTCGTTTGATAAAGCGAGAGACAAAGGGTAGCGGCTACGCTGCTGTCTGTAGTCGCGCGATGTGAAGAGAAGAAGCGTCTTTCTTATTTGTGCCAGAAAAAAAAAGTTGAACGTGGTAGCTCTAATCTTTTCCCACTAACAAAAGACAAGGAAAAATACGCATCAATGAGGGTAAATTTTAGACTGATGCGTAAATTGTATACTAGTACGTCTTATACATCGAACAAAAGACAATAGTACAAAGTACGGTGTCCTTTCTTGTACAAACAAGTAAAATACAAGAGCACATGTAACAAACAAAAGAAAGCACATTAAGTTTATAGATGACACGAGATTATTCTCTTTGACGTATCATACACTAAACTACACGACAAGAGGATTACTCTGTTTCATTTGTTCTCTTCTTCTTCTTCTTCTTCTTCTTCTCCCTCTGCTTGGTATTTGTGTCCCATTCTCATGATTACTCTCCTACTCTTACTCTTTTTGAGCCTCGCGCGTTGTTTGCGATACTTACACGCTTTAACCCACTTCCTATCAAACTCAATCTCAGTCTTAATTTTTTTTTCTATTTAAATATCACATCAATTTCCCCAATTAATCGAGTTCATTTACTTTCTTATCATTACTTATACCCAACACACATATAATTATATACAACAATGTCTGGTAGAGGAAAAGGAGGAAAAGGATTAGGAAAAGGAGGTGCTAAGAGACACAGAAAAATCTTGAGAGATAACATTCAAGGTATCACCAAACCAGCAATCAGAAGATTGGCAAGAAGAGGTGGTGTTAAACGTATTTCAGCATTGATTTATGAAGAAATTAGAATTGTTTTGAAACAATTTTTGGAAAATGTTATTAGAGATGCTGTCACTTATACTGAACACGCCAAGAGAAAGACTGTTACTTCATTGGATGTTGTTTATGCTTTGAAGAGACAAGGTAGAACCTTGTATGGTTTCGGAGGTTAAACAAAGATAAAAACACACATTGTTACACTGTTGCTTTTTCCTTTTTTCATTTCGTATTATTGTATAGCATATATTGATACTATTAAATTTTGATGACCATTTACTTAGAGCAACGATAATTGTAAAAGAAAAGTATTGAATAAATTATGTGATAATTTACCACAAGATAGCTAACTCGTCTATAAAATTATCCACTAGTATTCCTCTATACAAGATCCTCTTCCATGCTACCACCAGCTATCAAATGATGCTTAATCTTTCTCGTTAACCGTTTCTTCCAAGATTCAAGATTAACCGGCTCTGGATCCTTATAATCATCTTGAGTGTACATTTGCCATTTCTTCATACACTCGGAATCTTCAATATCATTGTATCCCTTGGGGCATTTGCATCTACACCCAACACCATTGTACCTCGGCTTATCTGGTGATACAACCACAGCAGCTTCTTGTGGGTCCGCAAATGCCGCATAGTTTGCATTGGCAACATACTCCAATTGATGTTCTGGTGCATTGGCGGGACAATGAGCAAAAATCTCATGCCGGTAACCTATATCTCGGAAATAGTGAACTTCATTTAAATCCAAAAACATGCCAATTGCTAATGAATGTACTGGAGCATCTCCCCATCTTTCTTTATAGAACCCACCAGCTGACTCAAGATGTTGATAAAATTGTTGGTATTCAGGCGATGTGAATAAATCAACTCGTGCAATTTCAAAATTCGACCAAAAATGACATAAATTGTAATCTTCGTTATTGGTTCTATCTTCATGTAACTTGGGCATTTGTTTACTTTTCTGCAAGATTCTTCTCGTCAAGTATGGATTCTTGGTAAACACATCTTCAGTTTTGCCTTTAACTTCGTGAATAAATTTTTGTAAATAGATTTGATCTTGAATTTCAACAACTAGTTCATGTGAATTATGGATTCCATCATAGACTCCCAACTCATCTTCCCCATCTAACCATTTCGAGTTCAATACAAACAATTTCCAACTACTCTTGACTTTGATTTCATGTTTTTTGATGAAATTTTGTACATGACGAAACAACCCAGGAATGGAATAGTACAAGTCATATATCATCACATTAAACCCATACTTCTTACCTCTCTTTTCCATCTCAATGAATGGATCGTATGTCAAATCACAATAAAATTCAACATTGGGCTCTACTCTCCAATACCAATCCAATTGATTAACCAATGGATGTAAATAAAATTTACCAGAGTAAAAACGACACATTTTGTGATAACTCTTTAAATTGCCATACAACAACTCACGATCACCTTGAGATTCAATCCATTCATTTAATTCAGCTTCAGGTATATCAGAAGGGAAATCCCAGTCTTCCATGGCAATTTTACCAAATGAAACTTTAGCATTGGTATGATTGCCCACAGCATATTTAAATTCGGGGGAAAACTCTTCATTGTTGAGAAAAATCCATGGGTAGTTGTACCACTGATTAAAATGTCGTTCCATTGACTTGATACTTGCAATCACTCCTTCAAGTTCCAGGTTTCGACACAACATGATAAATGCAGCATTGGCACGTGGTTGATCTCCATTAGGGACAGCAGCACATCCATATTGGAAAGGGGAATCAATTTTTGTATCTAGCTTCTGTTGACTAAGTTCTGTAAGTGACTCCTTTTTGGGTGGGTTGGTGATTTTAAAATTTATCCAGTATGGATCATTATTCGGTAGTAGATGATCCTTGAATAATAGAATTACTAAAAAAATGAATAGCGTTGATAGTAGGACAGTATTACTCTTTCTAGAACGAAGTAAAAAAGCCCTCAACTTATTGAAAGACATCTGGTGAGGGGAGTGGGCAAAACTAGTTCATATGTAGTCTAATCCAAATGGTTTTCCACAAGGGAGAGAGCCTCAGCCTGTTAGATCGCAGTTTTTCAAGGTTTAATGCCGATGCGAGAGAAAAGAAAATACCGATTTTCAACCAAAAAAACAAAAAAACAAAAATAGAATCTAATAATTACACAAAATACAAAATTATATATAAAATACATCAATCTTAAAGATATCAGAAACGAAAGAGTCTTTGATTGTCTTCTCTTTGGATCCTATTCCGTTGCCATACTACTTCTCCTTCTTCACTATTGCAGTGCGTAGTAGAGCCAAATCTTGATTCAATTCTTCCGGTTTCAATCCTTGAGGTCCCACAAACTGCTTATGCGATCCACGTGTTTGCACTTTATAACTAGTGTGGCTTCCATCATCGCCATTCAATCCATTTCCATCATAAATCAATGACTTAACTCCGTCTTCATTCTCCATTATAAACGAATTCAATGCATCGTAATCTTTATCACTGAAATTGGACTCGTATCCACTTTGAACACCACCATTGGATCTATTCTGAGCGTGTATCGAGCTATGTTGATTACCGGCAGCAGAAGCTGCAGCAGAGCTTGCATGTCCGTTGTGCCATGGTTTAGCACTCGCCGTACTGCTCGATACTTCATCGTTTGATGAATACCGTGTTGTATGTAGCCGTCTTCTTTTGCCCAGAGAAATGTAACCAGAGCCATTCCGTGCCCAAGATAGATTACCATTCAAACCACCACCTCCGCCATCTGATAGATCATCCATTTCTCCAGTTGCGAATCTGCCAAGATACTCACCACGTTTTCTTAAAGATCTTCGATCGTGAAAGTTCAACCCCATTGCCGCCGCTAGTGTTTCATTGTCTCTGTTTGCTCCTCCACCTTCTTTATCGTGATTGTAACTATTACTGTTTAAAAGATTCAACAAGTACTTATCCTCTTTTAAAGTCTTGATCTGTTTCTGTAGTTTGTCGTACAATTTTTCCTTGATCAATTTGATCATCTTATCGTGATTCTCCTTCGCCTTTTGCAAAGCTTGATGATATTCCATTTCAATGCTTTTCACTTGGTACTCTTCCCAAAGACGTAATTTAGTCAACTCGTAATCTCTCGCTTCCTCTAGTTGGATTTTCTTTGTCACATATTCTTCATTGGTGCCTTGTTGTAGACTTGCTAATTTGTTTTGTAATTCATGTAAGCTATTGCGATAAAAAATATCTCGATCATTTTTGAACGTCAGTTCTAGTTTTTGTAATCGAGTAGCAATATTGTTTCTCCTCTTATCTCGCTTGCTGATGGCTAGAAATGGGCTGGTTGTTAGTAACTTGCTCTTTGCGGGATGATGAGTGGGGGATGGGTTCAACATACTGTCCGTTGCGGTTCCGTTTCTTTTAAAGTCTTCCATGTTATATAAAAGATACTGGTTGATAGATATGAGTGGTACAGATCATAAAACCGTAAAGTGTAGGCTGTTTTGTTATTTGTAGTTATATGATATTTGCTGAAAGGGGATAACTTGTTAGAGTTGTATTAGGTTAGTTACTAAAAAATTGAGTTCCCAATTGGAAAAAGAAGAAGTTCAAAAATTCCATCAACAAAACAGCAAGTCTTATATGCAGGATATGTGACATTGCAAAACACACACACACACATAAACATAATGATCAAATGAAGGAAGAAAAAGAAGAAAAGAAGTAGAAATGTGTTTGCTCGGGTTATACCGTTGCCTTTATCCACATAGATAAAAGTAAATTTTACTGCTTATGATGGAGGAAAGTGTTTAGTATTGCTCATGTCAAAATTTTAAGAAAGTTGATTGATATATTAAATAATTATGACGCAAATTATTTCAAATACATCACTTGATGTTACCTGAACTTCAACGAAAAAACAAGAGACAGAGACAGCCATTTTTGTTTTCAGCGACTTGATCACGCTACTTATACACCCTCACGATAGCTCCTCATCAGATCAGAAGGAACCTGCTTCGGACCGATGATTTTCTGCTACCAGCTTTGACGCGAAAATTATAATTTGAATGCGGCTTTTGACTTCCGGTGAAATCAACAGTTTTTTTTAGAAAAAGCATAACATATTGAACTGCATTAGCAGCACCTCTCTCCCCTCCATGGTTTCAGGCAGTGCTACTTATGAATCAGTGAAAAACCTTCCCTTTGCGAACGAAACATTCGAATCTACTCCACAAGTTAAAGATGCCGTGATAAATTTCAATTTAAAAAAAGATGAAAGACCAGTTACCTTGTTTAACATTCATGATGCTTCCATAGTTCCTCAAAACCTACTCATTGCACTCCAAAATGAGTTCAATTATGTTGTTGAGGAGGGCCTAACTTACCCTTACCACGAAACGAAATCATTTGAAAATTTCAAGAGCTACTGGTTTCATCATTTCGTTGCAATTTTATTAGATGGGAAATTCGACTCACTTAGTGATCCACAACTCCAAAATCTTTCAGTTGAACAATGGAATGACATGTTTCTCGGCACTTTTTATGTCAAACCGAACTACATTGGTCGTTGCTCACATGTCTGCAATGCAGGATTTGTCGTGAATCATGTGAAACGTGGTTTAGGTTTGGGAAAAGAGTTGGGAGCAAAGTATTTGGACATCGCTCCCCAATTGGGATACGTCTACTCGGTTTTCAACCTAGTTTTTGAAACCAACCTTGCTAGCTTAAAGATTTGGGACTCGTTGGGATTCGAAAGGATAGGATATGTCAAGAATGTGGCAGTGTTGAAAGGTCATGACAAGTTGATTGGAGCTTTCATGTTTGGAAAAGATTTGCAATAGGAGAAGTTGCTATATACTTAGACATTGTAGATAGAATATACTAAGAGTTTTATGTAAAGTTTTGTGTGAAAACTGAACTTGGTAGCATACAAAGCTATAATACTTGCCAGGGCAACTGTTTTGCTTTGATAGTATCATATGACACCCGATGACGCTGTGACAGCTGTTCGGCAACTGAAACTGATGATCAAGCCAGGCAGAAAAAGACACCATAGTGATGTCGAAGACCAAAATGGAGCATTACCATCAACTTACCGAGATCAATCAACGATACCCAAGATAAGTGAAAGATATACAATTCTTCTCAAAGATGGAGTAACAACTGCCACAATATATCCAATCTTGTCTCCCCTTGACATTCCAATTGGCCTACTACACTTTTTATGTGATGAGTACAACATGGAGATTGAAAGGGGTGAAACATTACCCTATTTCGATCCGCTAACACTTGAACAATTTGTTGATCATTGGTTCTCGTCTTTTGTAGGTGTGATGTGTCTTGGTGATGATCTCAATTTGAATAGAAATTCAAATGGTAGGTCATGGGAGAATGAATGTTTGGGGATGTTTTGTATTCAAGCACAGTACCCAGGGAAGAGGTGTTCACACATTTGCACAGCAGAATTTCTTGTCAATGCTGGTATCAGAGGAAAAGGTATTGGCAGGACTTTAACCGACTGCTTTTTGCAATGGGCTCCGAAACTTGGATATACCTACACCATGTTCAATCTCGTTTTCGAAAGTAATGCAGCTGCCAGAAAGTTGTGGGAGTCAATGAATTTCAAGAGGGCAGGAAAGATTAAAAGTGCTGCATACGTGAAAAATCTCGATCAACCAGTTGATGCAATCATATATGGTCGTGAACTTACAGATAAATCAGTAACAGAGTCTAGTGCCTATAGATTTGATAAAATAAAGTATTATCTAGAGACTGGCAAGTATCCAGCCACTGCTGATCGTCAGGAAAAAGCGAGATTGAGAGCTGGAGCAATGCACTACAGTCTATCCAATGGCAAACTAATGTTGAAAGGGAAGGAAGTTGTAGCTGATTTGGATCAACAAATGCGCATTTGTCACGAGTTGCATCGAAATAATGGACATCTTGGGATAAATAAAACAACCACTCAAGTGGCGGAAAAATATCATTGGCCGCGTATTAAAGAGACCGTGGGGATAGTGATTAAGGAATGCGACAAATGCAATAGAATACCAAAAGACGGCCACAACGAAAGATATGACGTAGCCAACCACGATTTTGAAAGACCACAAGTAAGTGAGCACATTCAAGCAGTCGTGTCGGAAGTCCAGCAAGCACATCGGGATGGATTAAGACAAACTTATGCAGAAGTTGCTGCCTCATCTGGTCCAATCTTTTCAATGGTTGAGAGATACTTGTCTGATGAAGATACCGAATCTGATATCATCCGTCCAAGAGTTAGAACTTACCAAAGAAGATAGTTTTGTAAACAAAACGAATTATTTTACACTAATGTCAAGTATGGATATATATACAAAGCACAATGTAATTTGTGTGGAAATCTCCCCCAAGATCTCTTTCTCCATCATGCCCTATACTTTGTAGTGAAAATGTAAATGCAAAAACAAACCCACTTTCTAAAAATCGACACCAATGACCATGGCCAACAATGCCATTCTAATAAACAAACCATGTCTCATTTGTCTGAAGTATGCAGCTCTTTGATCGAAATCAACTTCTTCTCTAATCTCGTTAGTTCTTGGCAATGGATGCATAACACACATGTGCTGTTTAGCATTACTCAAGATCTTGTTATCAACAATGTAAGTGTCCTTCAATCTTTCATATTGCTGTTTATCTGCAAATCTTTCCTCCTGTACTCTAGTACAATACAAGACGTCGGATCTGGCAATAAGATCATTAGTCAATTCTTCGGATTCAGCAACCAACATGTTGTGTTCAATCAACAAGTCTCTAATATCTTTTGGAATTGCCAATTCCTTTGGTGCAACCAATTGGACTCTAACGTGGTAGTGACGCAACAAATGTACCAATGAATGAACTGGTCTACCATATTTCAAATCACCCATAAATGTGACTGTAATACCATTGACGGTACCCAATTCTTCTCTGATGGTGAACAAGTCCAATAATGCTTGGGTAGGATGCTCTTTTGTTCCATTTCCTGCATTGATGATTGGTACTGGAGAGTATTTAGCAGCAATGTCTGCACTTTCTTCTTTTGGATGTCTCAAAACAATAGCATCAGAGTAACACGACAAAGTTCTAATAGTGTCTTGTAAAGTCTCGCCTTTCTTCACCGAAGATGCGTCCGAGTTGATAGCAACAACTCTACCACCCAATCTTTGCATGGCAGCATCGAATGAGGTTGAGGTTCTCGTGGATGGTTCGTAAAACATGGTTGCCAAAACTCTTCCCTTCAAAATATCCAAAACGCCTTGCCTTTCAACAGCTAATCTCATTTCTTGAGCAACAGTAAACAATGAATGTAAATCAGATCTGGTGATATCCTTTACCGATAAAATGTTGTTTCTCAAAAATGTATTGTTCTTTCTGATGTAGTCGCTCAATGCGGCAATCTCTCCCATGGAACCAGCAACCGGTTGTGAAACCAACTCTGACCCCAATTTTTCGAATTCAGCTGGTTGTGGTTCGGGTGTGCTTGGAGCAATCGACGGACGACGCAATCCTGAAAATGAAACCCTTTTTTGGCCCAATACAGGTGATTGTGGCATAGTGGTAACTGAGTTGAATCTTGACCTGGATCCAACTTCATTCTTACCTAAAGCAGAATCAACCAAAACTGACCCATCTAGCACAACAGTTTCGTTATGGAAAGAGACTCTTTCAATCGCACCTCTCAATTTCAATTTAGCAAACTCAGGATAAGATGGATCAATTTCGGAGTATCTGTCCAAGTCAAGAATAACCTGAGCGTCTTGCTTTGGAATGTTGAAAATCTTGGCTGGTTTGTCGTGGAATTTTGCAACAATATCACCAATGGTGAGTTTACCTTTATTGACAGCAGAAAGCAACAATGGGAGAGTTTCATTGATTCCCAAACCTGGTACGATCTTTTGGTTAGTTGCCTTGGCAACCAAGTAAGGCAAGACACCAGTTGAGAAACAATCGATGTCTTTCAAGTGTTGCCACAAGTAATCTTGATCCTTCTTGGTTGGTAAAAATGGATAGTCCAAATCATCTTTTGAAATGAACAAGGTAAAGACCGCAACATCGCAAGTAACTGACAACCCTTTGTTCTTTGCCATCAAAATCAAGTCCAAATCCTCTTTGGAAGATACGCTAGTAATATGGATTGATCTGTTGTACAAGGAGGCCAACAAAAGAACAGATGCCAAGTCTGTAGCCTTTGCATCGGTGACAATTGGTTTGGTTTGTGGCCAAGCGGTGAATTGAGCATTGACAGCCGAGACTTTAGACCCATCAATGTCGTTGAATGGGATGTATAAAGAGCCAGCGTTATCAGCAGCATCAGCAACACTTTGTGAATTAGTTTCTGAAGCAGCAATTGCGAATGAGAAATCAGTGTATGCGTCAGCTCCAGCTTGATCAATAGCTTCAATTAAGCTTCTGTAGTCAGTAATAGCAACACCAGTTTGAGTATGTGGCAAGAAGCAATTGAAAGTGAAACCGGCAGCCAATGATTGTTTGGTGGTTTTCTCAAAGTCGTTGAATGAAGTGGCAAATGAAGAAATGTTAATGAGACCCGGCAACGTAGCAGTTCCATGGGATGTTTGAGCATCTCTGTTGGAAACATCCATGGAGATGTTTCTGGCAATAGCCTCAACTAACAATTTAGCATTCTTGACATTTGTAACCAACGGAATGGCAAAATCAACAGCCATACGACGAGATTCGTAACCTTTCGACATGTATGAAGCAGGACGACGGAATCTGTTTGCTGATGGCAAGTTGACATACAAATCAATCAAGTTGTTTGCCAAATGTTGAGTCAATGAATATTCTGATTTTTGGTCCTCTTCCTTACTCAAGACTTCCAAGTAATGAACCTTGATACCATGTTCTTTGATAAAGTCAGCGGTACCAGCAGTGGCAAAGATCTTGTAACCCAATTCACTCAACTTGGCAATACTTGGCAACAATTCTTGTTTTTCTTTGTATGAACCAATCGAGAATAAGATGTTCTTCTTTGGTAATTTGAAGCCAGTAGATAACAATGATTTCAAATATGCTTCATATTTGTTTCTACCAAACGTGGCAACTTCACCGGTTGAAGCCATCTCAACACCAAGAACTGGATCGGCACCAGCCAATCTTGAGAAAGAAAATTGAGGCACCTTGACTGCACAATAATCATCGGGTAACCTTTCACCTGGGTATGGTGTGACAGGCAAGTCCATAATAGCCTTCGTGGCCATTTCAACCAAGTCAACACCAACAACCTTGGATACAAATGGACAAGATCTTGAAGCTCTAACATTACATTCAATAACTTTGATGTCGTTATCCTTTGCAATAAATTGAATATTGTAAGGACCAGTGATATCCAAAGCTTTACCAATCTTGGCAGTAGCTTCAACAATTCTTCTTACAGTTTCAGGATCCAAATCTTGTGGTGGGACAATCAAAGTAGCATCTCCAGAGTGAACACCAGCGTTTTCAACATGCTCGGAAACAACATGCATAATCATCTTACCGTCTTTAGCAACAGCATCCATTTCAATTTCTTTGGCATTTTCAATATATTTGGTGATGACAACAGGGTAATCTGGAGAAACATCAACGGCCTGTGTCAAATACGATGCTAAATCATCCTTGGAATAAACAGTATTCATAGCTGCACCTGACAAGACATAAGATGGACGGACCAAGACAGGATATCCAACCTTATTGGCAAAGTCTTCTGCCTCCTCAATAGAGGTCAACTCTTTCCACGCTGGTTGATCAACACCAATTTTGTCCAACATTCTTGAAAATTTGTACCTATTTTCTGCTGAATCAATCATTTCTGGTGATGTACCCAAAATCTTGACATTTTGTCTATACAATGGCAAAGCAATGTTGTTTGATGTTTGACCACCCATGGAAATAATGACACCTGCAGATTGCTCCAATTCGTAAATATCCAATACCCTTTCCAAATTAATGGTTTCAAAATATAATCTATCAGCTTCATCGTAATCAGTTGAAACGGTTTCTGGGTTATAGTTGATCATAACAGTCTTGATTTTGTTCTCACGCAATGTTCTAATGGCTCTAACTGCACACCAATCAAACTCAACGGATGATCCAATTCTGTAGACACCTGAACCCAAAACAATGACACCATTGTCATCGAAAGTGACATCAGAGGAATCGGCATTGTAGGTGACATACAAGTAGTTGGTGAAAGCAGGGAATTCAGCAGCAACGGTATCAATTTGCTTGACGAATGGGATAACACCAGCATCTTTTCTCAATCTTCTAATGGCAACTTCATTACTATCGACAAATTTAGCAATTTGTCTATCCTCGAAACCCAATTGCTTGGCTTGTCTAATGATTGACACTGGCAAGTTTTCCTTTTTACCATAGCTGGCAATTCTGTTTCCAAATTTAATCAATCCGTCCAATTTGTTCAAAAACCATTTGTCAATGTTGGTCAACTTCCAAACTTTATCAACTGAATAACCATCAGACAAAGCATTAGCAATGGCAAATAAACGTTGATCTGAGGGGGTTTGTAACTCTTGGTCAATATCAATTGACATCAATGCAGCAGTCTTGTTGAAACCCAAATTATGATAGTCAGTGGATCTAATAGCCTTTTGAATAGCTTCTTCAAAAGTTCTACCAATAGACATAACTTCACCAACAGATTTCATAGCCGAGGACAACAATGATGAAACACGGGTGAATTTTTTCAAATCCCATCTTGGAATCTTGACAACAACGTAATCTAAAGATGGCTCGAAACATGCACATGTGGATCTAGTCACATTGTTTCTAACTTCATTTAATGGAATGTTCAAACCCAATTTGGCAGCTGTGTATGCCAATGGGTAACCAGTGGCTTTAGAAGCCAAGGCCGATGAACGTGATAATCTGGCATTCACTTCGATAATACAATACTCTTTTGAAAATGGATTCAAAGCATACTGAATGTTACATTCACCGACGACTCCCAAATGTCTGATAACATTGACAGCAGTAGTTCTCAACATGTTGTAATCTTCATCAGATAAAGTTTGGGACGGAGCAACAACGATAGAATCACCAGTGTGGATACCCAAAGGATCAAAGTTTTCCATATTACAAACTGTGATACAGTTGTCAAAAGCATCACGAACAACTTCATATTCCACTTCTTTCCAACCTTTCATCGATTTTTCAACCAATACTTGTGGCGAGGTGGCGAAAGCCTTGTTACACAAGGCAACCAATTCCTGTTCGTTATCGGCAAAACCTGAACCCAAACCACCCAAAGCATAAGCAGCTCTGACAATCAACGGGTAGCCAATAGCATTAGCAGCATCGACGGCTTCTTTAACATTGTTACAGGCTTCTGATCTGGCACATTTTTCACCGATTTCCGACATAGCAGTGGCAAACAATTCTCTATCCTCGGTTGTAATGACGGTGTCAATTGGAGTACCCAAAACTTTTACACCCAAACCTTCAAATTCATCCTTCAAAGCAATACCAACACTCAATGCAGTTTGACCACCAAAGGTACAATAAATACCATCTGGCCGTTCATGTTCAATAACTTTTCTAACAAATTCCGGATTAACTGGAAGAAAGTAAACCTTATCAGCCAAACCTTTTGAGGTTTGAATGGTGGCGATGTTTGGATTAATCAAAATGGTGTATATACCCTCCTCTTTCATAGCTTTGATAGCTTGAGATCCCGAGTAATCAAATTCACCTGCTTGACCAATCGATAAACCACCTGAACCCAAAACCAAAACTTTCTTGACGTCAACTCTTGGATGAGCGGCCAAGTTGTCTGCCAATTTTCCACCTGGAAATTCAACTTGCTTGTAAACTCCGGTCTTGTTATAATCAACAACAGCATTGATGAAGACATCAAACAAGAATTCAGTATCTCTTGGACCAGGGGTGGATTCTGGATGGAATTGCACCGAAAAGAATGGTTTGGTTTCATGATAAATACCTTCATTGGAGCCATCATTTGCATTTACAAACAACTCTTTCCAGCCATCGGTCAATGTGTTGGTATCAACTGCATAACCATGATTCTGGGATGTGATGTAACATCTTCCTGAAATTGTTGATGTACATGGAATATTGTGACCACGATTACCAAATTTCAATTTCAAAGTTGAAGCACCGCTAGCTCTTGCCATTAATTGATGACCAAGACAAATACCAAAAATTGGTGTCTTTGCTTCTTGCAAAGCCTTTTGCAATCTTGCAACAGTTTCATCCATAACAGCTGGATCACCAGGACCGTTGGAGATGAACAAACCGTCGTACTCTTCTTTAGTGAAATCATAGTCCCAAGGAACAACCAACAATTCAACACCTCTTCTGACAAAGCATCTAATTTGGTTATACTTCATACCAACATCAATAACAACAATTCTAATTGGTTTGCCGTCCTTACCCAATTTGATATTTTCTTTCGGAGCATACAAAACTGGCTCCTTAATGGAAACTTTGTCAACCAAATTCTTAACATTTGGATCATCAAATTCGGGAATTTCAAAATATTGCTTCCAATTACCGGACTTGTCACCAATGACATCTTCAGACTTGATACTTGATTTTTGTAAAGCCAATCTACCCAAAGTTGAACCCTTTTCTCTCAATCTTTTCGTTAACGATCTTGTATCAACTCCATATATAGCAGGAATGTTTTGCTCTTTCAACCATTGTCCCAATGACGATTTAGCCAAAAAATGAGAAAATTCCTCAGTGTAATGAGCAACAACCAAACCGGCAATATGAATTCTGTTGGACTCAAAGTATTTTGGTAATGCTGGAGTGTAATCGTCATCTAACAATTTTCTATCTGGTACACCGTAATTACCCACCAATGGATAAGTGATGACCAAAATTTGACCTTCATAAGAGGGATCAGTGATAGATTCTGGATAACCTACCATACCAGTTTGAAAAACCACTTCTCCTGCGGCTGGGACCTCAGCTCCGAATGAATAACCTTGCAAGGCAATACCATCTTGAGTTTCTAAGGTCATCAACCTATCACCCGTTGACTCCATTGGTGGGGAAATTGGAACAGATAATTTAGCCATAGTTGCTGATCTTTGTAAAATTTTTCAATTGAAGTATATGTGGATATTATAAATAATTGGGGGAAAAAACTTATAATACTACCAGACAATTATCAAAGTATGAATGAAAGGTGATCAGATCAGCTATGACTAAAGTTAGTATATGAACTCTGTGAAAAGTGGAATAAACGAAAAGAAGAAAGTTAAAAGATGGGTTTTGGTCTAGACTTTGTGAATAAAAAAAAAAAAAAAAAAAAACTCAATCCCTCGCTCATCGCATCATCGCAATTGCTGTTACCGCGCTTAGTCGAATATGGCAAACTGTGACTATAATATTAGGTTTGGAGGATGCATAATAAAGCAAGCAATTGATTCGCTATGTCTCAAGTTCAACTTCATCCCTATATCTTCTCAATAATCGCGTCTTTCGACTATGAATGCAACTCGGTTATGGTACATACCAATAAAGAAATCGATTAGTCTGCACTCAATTCACAAAAGGAGGACGGTGACTTATTGAGAAGAGAAGAGAAGAGAGAGAGAGAGAGAGAAAGAGAGAGAGAGGAGGAAAGAGAAGGAAGAAAATAAAAATAATAAATAGAAGTAAATGATATAAATTGAAAAAACTTTTTTTGTAGAAGATTATTTGATCTATTTATACTAATCACAGTTATTGCTGAAGAAATTTTTTTTTTTGCAGATGAGCGAGATGAGAATGATGCGCTACCAATATTGAAACTAACGCCTGTGCATTCACGGGTTTTGTGTCACTTGAACAGAAAAATTTTTCACAAGGTAGATTTCTTTGTTTTTGCAATTCACTTTTGTATGTAACTATAGCTTATACCAATAGAAAGCGGCTCTTTTATGCAGCTTACTAGCACTCTGAAACTCTTTTGCATAAAAAGCACCTCACAAATAGAACCACTGACCAGGCGTCCACGATCAGTTTGTAATAGTTAGGGTAGTGCAGAGAGTACGTGAAACTCATTGGAACTTGCAATTATGTGTTTCCGTTTCATTTTGTGTTGATTACGTATACATATACGTCATTTTGGTTGCATATACTACAGACTAAACAGTGTAAGCATATCATGTTAAATGTGTCATGCTACAAGAACTACAAACATATCCATACAATAAACGTCAAAAACACATAATCATTGATGTAGCAGTAATTCACGTTTTCTCCTCCAAAACTCCCTCAATATTCTTAACACTCGAAGTTTCTTCTCCCTCCGACTCTGTGCCATCAAGATTGGACTTTGGTCCAGTGTAATTCTTGTAGGCCCATAGGTAATAATAAATGATGCACAATAACCAAGCACCTCCATTCACCAAACAAGTGTAATTCATACTATCTTTATCGACACGTGTGGAATCAGGGACCATATTCATAGCAATAACAAACGGTAGAAACAATGTGGTTACGATATTCACCATCAACGATTTAGTCTTTCCAAAATAAAAAGGTCCTGGTATGAACTTCTTTCTACCATATGGCAAAACTAGAAGTACAACTGGTGTGCCCCATGATAAGGTGTTTGATGCTATTGCAAGGGAAAACAATGCATTGGCACCAGCACTTCCAGGAATAATACACAAGCAGCCCATAACCAATGCACAACAACCAGCAAAAATTGTAGCTCTGATTGGAACCTTAATCTTTGGATCGACATATTTGACCCATTTGTAAACCACTGGTAACCCATCATCCCTAGCAAATGACCACACTTGCCTCGATAATGCAATCATCAAAGAAATTGCCATGAGGTATTGACCCACACAGATTAGCGACATGAAAGCAACAGCCCATTTCTTTCCCAAGGCATCATAAATGATTTGAGCCATAGCGGATCCTGTTTCCGAAGCAAGAACACGAACGGTGTCACCGTCTTTAATGCAGGCGGCACAAACAATAACAATCACCCACCCTGTGACCCAACAAGCAAGAATCGATCCCAATATGCCAATGGGAATGGATCTCTGGGCATTCAATGCTTCTTCAGAACAATGGATAACTGAATCAAATGCTCCAATGGTCCATATAGCTGGGTTCCATGACATGATGGCACTCCATCCCATAGGCCAATCCCGTTGGTTCTCCCACTGGCCAAAAATGTATTTTCCCGAGTTGAAACTATTGTTTTTGGAAAATCCCACTGGCACTGCAATGAGAAATAGTACAATCAAAAACACATTGACACATATTGAAAACGTTTGAAACTTAGCAGCATGTTTAGTTGTCAAACATGCAATAACCATATTCGATACAATTCCTGCAGCGAATACACCATAGGTTTTCAAATTTGTGTGTTCGAAATTATTGTCCATTGAAATTGAAACAGCTGATAACACCTCTATCGCAAACCCATAAGTGATGCTGCATATGGCACTGGTCAATCCGAGGGAGTTTGAGCATCCAATTAAATAACTCAATACTATTCTATATCTATCGGGACAATAATAGTTTGAGTAATAATACAAACCCCCACTGGTGGGTATTGCACTACCCATAAAACTCATGGAAAGACCAACACAAATTATAAACAAACCAGCAATAAACCATCCCCAAACTAAACCAGCAGGTCCAGTTGCTAAACCAGTAGCCATCACTGATGCTATGCTTGGCACAAGTCCCATGATTGAAAATGCAATACCAAAGCATTGAATAGTAGAATAATGACGTCTCAACTCTTGCTTGTACCCAATTTGACGCAATAAATCAACATCTCCAAGATTGTGTTGTGGATCAACAAATCGAACCGCCGAAGCATTTGTATGAACGTTTCGTAAACTGATTACTGGCGAAAGTGCTTTCATTTTGAAATGTTTGTGTTTTGAACCACCCCTAGCTTTATGGTGCAGAGTGTGCAACACTTTTTATAATCTTTTTCAAGAATTGATAATGGAGTCCCCCCCCACAACCTCAATTCACTTGATGTATAAGCATTGGCAAAAAAAAGCACTGCCGTAATCAAATTGATTGACTCCACATATACATATAATGAAGTTTTTGTAAGCAAGATGATAGATACTGGAAATCTGCCAGTATTATACCACCAAGAGCTTAATTGCGGAAGTAAATGAAGCGATTTAGGTGATTTAATTTGTAAGATTGAAGTTTTTCGGGGCTCGTAACACGATTTACTTTCGGGATTCGATGTACGAAACTTGCAACAATCTTTCCCCTCAACATTGGGCTTTGCTCTCAGTATTTGCTTCAGTTAACAAATAAAGTCCACTTGCACGAAAACAGCCTTTGTGGGTTGCACACTTCCACTCGTGTGGATTAAACTTCGTGGGGTAACTTATTGGTTAAATTGTAAAATCGCCGTTCCTCCAGAATAATATGTAAAGAAGTATTATACTCTCACCATTATCGGCATTGCATTTAACCCCAAACGCAATTTTTTAGTCAGACTAGTAACCAATTTAATGATGCCCTACAATCTGTTTTGTGTTTGATCTAATTAATTTGCATGAAGCAACTTTTGGCTATCTATCAACATTAACTTCTCCCCAAAGTCTTGATTTCATATTCTTAAATCAAAGTAATGATAACAACACCATTCAAGAACCCCACGCATTTTGTGCAACACGATTGATTTTAAGCACTCTGTGGAATTTTGCTTTCCACAGTTCCAAATGGGGTTGAAACAAGGTTCTATGCGAAAGTGTAAAGTGAATAAACTCTTGGAATAGAGTCGTACTCCTTCTCCCCGATCTCTTATCAGGAAAATCAACACCGTTCAGTGATCATTATAGTTAAGCGGTATAGAAAATTACCACACAACTATCCCTTCAGTTACGAGGATAGCAGCCGCGGTGTGTACATTTTGCAACGTGTTGCACCAACTGTAAGCCTCTTTGCTCTGGTTTCGACTGTCCAAGAAAATAAAGTTTCGTATTTCCTGATATAATTTTCGATTATTGCAAGTAAATGAACTTTGAACACTTCGCGTAGAGTAGTCCGTGCCAAAACACAGGCTGGGGTTCCGTTTTCCTTAACTAGTTTCTGATGACTGTCGTTTCGACAGATTTTATTTTGTTGCAGTTGGTACGGCTCTTACCGAAGAACGGCACACACGTGATCACATTCTGAAAATTTTCGTGAAACTTTATTTTTTCCCTCAATATGGAATTTCATCATATTGCACACCAAGAAAAGCACCAAAGCAAGCACATCCACAAACTCCACAGACCATCAATCAGTCATTTATCGTTTTGGCTGTCGTGTTCCAATCAAGCGATAGGAGCTAGCCGGTTGCTTTTAGCTCATTCTATTTTTGGTGCTATTTGCAAACTCGTGACTAAAAGTCATGCCATCAGCATCGAATGTGCACGAGCGCTATAAACGAGCTCGTTTTAAACACGATCTTGGGTTTAAGGTTAGAAATTTTATGCAGAGGATTATCTCTGCCGTGTACCCTTATGCCAAGAAGGTGCTACCGAACTTCAGAGCCGTTCATTACTTTTACATTCTTTCGCATTGCTTCATCGGTTCGATATTGATATACCCTGTGAAATCCATTCCATACATCGACGCCTTGTTTTTTGCAAGTGGCGCATCTACCCAAGCTGGACTTAATACGGTTGATGTGAACAAGGCATCTCTTTACCAGCAAATCATCTTATACATAATCCCATGCCTCACCAACCCGATTTTCATACATGGTTCGCTTCTTTTGGTACGTTTATACTATTTCGAGCGACATTTCGACAATATAAAGGAGAATTCAAAGTTGAATTTTCAGATGCGTAAATCGGCAACTTTAGCTCGACAAAACACAATAGCGTCAGCCAATTCAACACGAATAAATACAGCCGCAAACAAGGATTTGGGTTACAATCACAAAGACGACGAAGTAGAGAGTCCTCAATCGTCATCCCTGATTCCTGGTAATGGGTCAAATAATCAAAATGGCAAAACTGAACACATGTCTGAGCCCTCTGACGATGAGGATGATTTAGGAGGCAATGTTGAAGATAAAACTGCCCCCAGTCATGCAATCAAGTTTGGAGCTCTACCGCATCCCCGAAGAAGAAAATCTATTGATCCAGAGGATATGTTTCGATCTATCAATATGCTTCGAGAAAAACAAAAATCTCAAAACAATACTCATAACAAGAACGACAATCAGGAGGGACTGCGTCCTCCCCAAAGCACAAGTATACATTTTGCAGATATGGCTTCACCCAGTAGAACTAGAAGATCGCGTCTTTCAGCGTCTGCCAGTCAAAGCCCTCATAATGAAGGTAATGGAGATGGCGACGACGACGACGATGATGACGATGTTCTTGTTATTAAGCCACCCAATGAGATTGAGGATGCTGCTAGTCATAATGCGATTTTCACCAAAAAAAAGCTATCCAAGCCCCATCAAAAGAGGAGGTCACTGTGGATTCCCTTGTCTTCGCGAAAAACACATAAACCGTGGAAGAATAGACTAAGGAGAACGCTTTCTAACTCAAGTCGTAAAAGGCGCTCACAAGCATCTAGTGAATTAGAAGATGAAGTCGACGATGATGCGTCAATAGACTCTGAAGTGGAGGAAAGTAACATTTCTGGAGACGATGCGACTCGATTCGATGGTCGTAGCGGTGTTGAGACTGGTGATGACGACGATGACGACGACGATGATGATGACTATGACGGAGAGGTTGATGAAAGTGCTGTTACAGATGATGAAGATTTAGCTGAAGGTGATATATCACCGACACAGCTGGCACAAAACTCAAGAAGGCACTCTGCATCAAATGACCCCGAATCAGGAAATACAACAAGAACACTCAAGTTTGACCATGCACTTCCTGACAAGGAACGGGAAAGAAGGAGAAAGAGACGTTTCAAAAAACTCAAGAGGATCAGGACTCCCATCATTTCGCGTTTATCAAGTGGCGACACAGCTGCTAACAACGATGATGAAGATACTGAGGAGAGTGACGAATCAGATGATGACGATTATCGAGATGGACTTGCGCGTACTATGAGTGGGAATTATTTGTCTTTCGCTCCAACTGTGGGCAGGAACTCTACTTTTATGAAAATGACTGATGAGCAAAAAGATGAGTTGGGAGGTATTGAGTATAGAGCTGTCAAGTTGCTTATAAAGATTATCGTGTGCTACTATCTTGGGTTTTTAATCGTTCCCTCATTCATGCTTTTGATTTGGGTTTATTGCATGCCTGGCTACAAAACTATGCTAAACGACAGCGCCATCACTCCTGGATGGTGGGCTTTTTATACGGCACAGTCATCCTTTAATGATTTGGGGCTAACTCTAACTGCAGATTCTATGAACTCGTTTCATGAAAATGCATTTGTGCAAGTGCTATGCGGATTCTTGATCGTAATTGGAAACACTGGTTTCCCAATATTCTTGCGATTTATAATTTGGATCATGTTCAAGACCGCCCCGGAGTTGTCATTATACAAGGAATCATTAGGGTTTTTGTTGGACCACCCTCGTCGTTGTTTCACCTTACTTTTCCCGCTGATCCCTACGTGGTGGCTATTCTTTATTTTGGTTGCATTAAATGGGTTTGATCTAGTGATTTGGTGTATTGTGGACCTCAACAGTTCCATGTTTGACGGAGTGCCCAAAGGGTATCGAGTATTGAATGGGTTGTTTCAAGCACTATGCACAAGGACTGTTGGGTTTTCCATTGTCGATTTATCTCAATTGCATGCTGCAACACAAGTGGGTTACTTGGTAATGATGTATATATCCGTCTTACCCATTGCAATTTCAGTGAGAAGGACAAATGTTTATGAAGAGCAAAGTTTAGGGGTGTACACGAAGGAAAGCAACGAGGGTGACGAAAACACACCGTCTAATTTCGTTGGTGCGCATTTGCGTAATCAATTGTCTTATGACTTGTGGTATATTTTTCTTGGATTATTTATCATTTGCCTTGCTGAGGGAAGTAAATTACAGAAGCAAGAGTTCAGGTTTTCAGTTTTTGCAGTATTGTTTGAAGTCATTAGTGCGTATGGTACGGTTGGGATGTCGCTTGGGTATCCTGATGTCAATACATCATTGACGGGTAAATTCAATGTTATTTCAAAGTTGGTAATCATTGCCATGATGATCAGAGGTAGACACAGAGGTTTGCCATATGCAATTGATAGAGCTATTTTGTTACCCAACGCTGAAATGAGCCGTCACGATGAGGTTCAAGAACAACATGCAATGAATAGACAAAACACCCTTGATCGCGGAACTACTTTGGCTAGAGTGGCAACTTTTGCAAGAGGTGGTCCTATTGATGGAGGTGACAATATACTCAGCAGAGTTTTGACCAATGTGAGTCACTTGAGAAACAAACGCAAGAGAAACAGAGGATCAACAAGTAGCAACAACAATGGCGATACTCGCGACGGTGAACAATCCTTACACTCAAGTAATCCCAACTATCTAGTCACAACTGTGAGTCATGTATAAACATAGATAACTAACGCAACTTTATTTATTTCACAAATAGTTTTTTCTATTCGCAGTACGTATAAATCTCCGTACTTGCCATTCGACATCAGCGTCAGTATTATCAGCCAAACCCAATCTGATCTCATACAACTTCATTTCAAACCTTGGTCCGATTTCACTAACCTCAACACTGTCTCTTGTACGAACATAAATATGATGCCTCACACTAATATAATCGTCATTATTTACAAATGTGATTACTCTTGATGAGTCGCGTTTAACTCCAGGTGGGAATAGATGCTGCAAGATTTTCACCACTCTTTTACCCAATGGAGTATTGAAATTTTCAAAAATCAAATGAGGGTAAGATTCACTTATATTACCTAAGTTTGGCAAATCATGTCTCAATTTCACATTGTGCAAAGTGAATATAGCTGTTGGACCATGAGGAAAATGACTGACTGTAAGCGACGTAGGCACACCTCTATGTTCATGCAATATTATCAAGTCGGAGACTTGAACCCTTGTACAAGTCTTGACCAAATCATTAATAATGTAATTACCACGATTTAATTTCAAGCTATTGGGGAACATCAATTTTATTTCCTTGGAAAATTGTAGTAATCGAACACTTGGGTCTCGCGACGTGGTGATGACCACTTTGGGATCAGATATACCCGAGAGGGCGCTGTATTCATCATCGATATCTACTTGATCTTGTTCACTTTGATCGTAAATGAAATCACGTTGTAGTTGAGTATCCTCTGCCAATTCTTTTGATAATGGTTTCCCCAGTGCTAATGCAGCTTTGAGTTGTTGACGTTTTTCAGTGCGCGATGCTTCTTGAAGTTGTAAAGCCTTTCTGTAGAGGTATTCCCTTCTCTCTCTTGCTTGTTTCCTAATCATGATTGTGGTGGTGGTGAAAGGTAAATTTAATGCAAAGAGATGAGATTGGGAAATAAAATTTCATAGGTTGCGCTACCGTATAAATACATTGCAACTGTCTCAAGGAATTAGCCTTTGAGAGATCTTCAAAGAAACTTTCTATGGGAAGTTTGTTTCACGAAGAATAATTTAGAACGTTAAAGACACTGCTTTGTTTATCATAATGGACCTGTTGTTATACTCTACAAAACATCACTAATACTGTAGCACATAAAATCTTCCAATAGTTCAAAAAGATTGGTTTCAAAATAAAGTCGAGTTTTCAACATGTCAGTAAAGTATGTGCTATCACCTATCGCACCCTTTCAAAAATCAATTTCGCTTTTGCCGACGTGTCCCCTAGACTAGCACTCTTTCAAACTCATCCATATTCTCCAACTCATCTTGTTGAGTAACTCGCTTCAACACCTCTTTCTTCGAGCTCTCTTGCACATAACCATCAAGCAACAACTCATCCAAAACATGGTATGCCTTTTCAAAGCCAAATATTATATCTAGTTCACACACATTGCCGTACATTTTGTCCATTTCTTCAACGAATCTGTGGATAACTTCTAGTCCAATAAGCTCATTATCGTCGTTATCAATACCAATGACAAAAAATAACGATGCATACCTCCTGTAAATGATCTTTAAATCCTTGTATTCCAACACATTACACATCTTAGCTCTTCTTGATAATATTATAGTTGACAAGTCGCGGATGATCTTGGCTTTTTGTTTTTGTGGAATCGTTTGGTACCATTTCGACAATCTAGTTTTGCCCTGTCTGGAGATGAGGAAAAGAAATTGTATTGCCATGATGTGGTTGACGAACTTGAGCTTTGTTATATTCTGGTGAAACTTTTTGTTGATTGTTTTTGGTGGTGGTACAAAAAAGTAGGAAAATTAAAACAGGCGTGGTAAGATCAGCACTACCAATTTGTATATAAGTCTACTTAAGATTGCAAAAACTGGAGGAAGTGACTATTGCAACTAGTCTTGTCGTTTAGCGTAATATCCTCATCGGGATTGCAAACGCATCTATTCTTCACATACGCTACGGGATTTTGAGGGCATTGTACATAGGGTGGATGGGTGTATCCTATATTTTCAAACCAGTAGAGATCCTTTTTGGATAACAAAATCATCATTGCCATAGTATGTACGGGCGCATCACCCCACCTCTCGTAATAAAACCCACCAACCGAGTCTAAGTACTGGAAAAAGTTTTCATATTGAGGGTCATTGAAGACGTCCAAATTTGCAATCTCAAAATTTGACCAAAAATGACACAAGTTGTACCAATTGAAGGCGTTTGTCAACATTGGCAAAAGCTCGGGTTGTAATTGCCTTTCTTGTATATATTTTATCACATGTGGCCACAATGTTGGTATAGTCTCGGAATACTCAAAAAGTGCAATAGCGAAACCATATTTCTTATTCTTCTGCCTCATTGTCTTGAATAAGTCCTCATCGACATCGCAGTACAACTTAATATCTGGCTCTATCCTCCAGTAATACTGGTACTGTCTTACCATTTCATGCTTGTAAAAAAACCCTGAATAGTAACGACACATGTGTCTGTAACTTTCCGAGTCTCCATAAGGAATATCAGCGAAATTTGCACGCACTTCAGCACATCTGGTAGTATTGATATGACTGGGATACGACCAATGCTTTTTTGGTATGATTCCGAAATTGACCCTTCCACGAGGAATGTAACTACTGACAAGGTAAATAAAGTCTGACGAAAATGGTTCGTCATTGAGAAATGTGTAGTCATAATTGAACTTGTCATTAAATCGATCCTGTATTACCTGTAAAGTTTCCAACACCGAATAAATGTCATGGTTTTGTGCCAACATTAGAAATGTAGCATTTTCACGATGATTGTACACTGGTGCTTTCAAAACACTCAAATTTTCAGTTTGAACATGCGGGTGATGAGTTTGCAAATACGACTTGAATTTAGCATCGTTTTTGTATCGGTAGCTCTTATCATCACGCTCTTTGCCAAATAAAGCAAATGGCAGGAGGTAAAGTGAAGCAACAATGAACAACAAGGAGATAACGTAAACACGTCGGAGCATAAGTAAAGGGAAAGAAAGGTTTCAAATTTCGGCGTGAAATCTGGTAGCATTACAATTTCTACACCACAGAGGCTTATTCAGCAGATCAAATTGATGCTGGTTTTACAATGAATAACTAACCTACATCAAGCATTCAAAATAATACCTCACTGAATTATTCCTATAAACTCTATATATGGTTATTCGGCTTGCTTTTTCTCCTCATCTTTGCTTGAATCATAAAGCACGATGTTATTATCAAGAGCTCCAGCTCTTTCTTGTCTCTTGTAGAAATACAACACCACAAATGACCAAACTGCCATTGCAAAACCCGACGAAGCAGTGAAACTAAAACCTTTCAAAAACCTCGGTGCTTCAACAGTCTTCCAAACCAATGTCGCAATCCAGGCAGTACTTTGTTGAGCTAAAATGTTACACGCAACTAAGATGATTTGACGCTGACGAAGATCCCTTCGACAGATATCACCCAAAAAGGAGTAAAGAGCTGGGGCTGAGCTCCAGCCCCAATATTGCATACAAAATGCAAACCATTTGGCACGTTCAGGAATGTCCCAAATCGCTAGCAACAAGTTTCCAAGTACATTAAACACTTGCGAGAATATAATTGCTCCGTAACGAGTATTGAACAAGTCTGCCATTGTACTTGTGAGAATCAACCATATTATACCCAACGCTGGCGTGAGTGCAGTGTAATCTTGCAACTGACCTTTGTTAAAACGAGGGGTTTTACCATCGTCTTTGGTTAATGATTGAAGCCATAATGGGTAAGCACCAGAAGTACCATTGGAATTATTCCAACAGAATGTTGTCCACAAAGTTAACGCGTAAATATGCCACGATGAAAGAACCTTTTTCCACAAATCCCAATTGAAGAAATGGTAAAACGCATTTTCTCTAGGCTTGGCGTCTTTCTGATCTTTTCTCATTCTTCTTCGGGCAATTCGAATCTCGTCATCGGTTAAAAAGATGCTGTAACAATCTTCTGGTGTACCTGGGATCATATAGATACCAATAAGACCAACGGCAAAACTAATTATCCCATCAATGATGAAAATCCACTGCCATGCTTCATATCCATTAACACTACCCAAGTGTCTTTTGATTGCACCTGAAAGCACACCAGATGTCAATATTCCCAAAAATTGACCCATGTAAAAAAACCCAGCTCTACGAGCTACCTCACCTGTACTTCCTTTGAACCATGAGGCAAACAATGCATGATAAGCAATGTAAGTAGGTGCTTCAAATGCGCCAATAAAGAAACTGATTGCCTTAAGACCGGGAACATTTGTCACCTTGGCTGTACAAATAGTCAACACTGACCAACTGAAATCCAAAACCGGTAACACGTAGTTCAATGGGAGTGCGTAAAATATGTACATGAAGGGAATTTGAAACACGATGTTTCCCACTGTAAACATGACTTGTGTGTTGATAAAATCATTACCCTCCATACCGATGGCTTCTTTAATCCCGCCGATATAGGCATTGGTCAAATTCGTTTGATCCAAATACTTCACCCAGTACGCCATGAGGGAGTAACAAGTTAACAAAATATCAATCTTGGTGATAACTTTCTTCTCTTCAGGTGTGTCATCATCATGGAACCACTTGTACCACTTTCTACTCTTTTTCTGTTGCGTAGTGACTCGATACTCATATTCGTCAAAGAACTTCCACCAGGGACGATCTTTCTCATCACGATACTCAATTTCAGGCTCAGACACTTTGATTGAATGTGTAGCTTCCAATTTCGAGTCAGTCTTCTCCAAGCTTTCCCTTTCATCTGTGGATTCTGCAACTCCTTCATCATCAATGTCTATAAAGTTCCCATTCTCGTCCTCATCAACGATTCTCCTGACAGGAAATATACCCCATTTGAGCCTTTGGAAAGGTGTGATTACGGCAGCCATTTCTTGATAAAAGAATCTCTGAAGCTCTTCTGTTGCCAAGTAGTCCGAGGAGTTCGATATTTATAGCATGATACTTGTTCTGTACAATCTGTTAAAATTTTCCTCATCCTTTAACGGCATCGGAATTGTGGCTCCATTGTTATCGAGTATGCGTCTAGTGATTAAACTTTGTGATGTCTATAACTGTAATTTTTAGTGCATTGGTAAACACACAGTCAGTTCGCCATATTCCCCCTTTAGTAGTGAGATCTGCGTTTCTACCGATCGGAACTGTGGCTGGCTCTTGCGGCATTTGACATGGTTTGTTGTAGCTTGATTAAACAAAAGAACGGTTTTTTGTTTTGTAGAGATAGACAATTGATGAGGCGTTATTGTTGCCATACTTTGTGTCTCTTTTTGATGCATTAGTTAATTTTTTTCTCGCACTTGATGCAAAAATTAGTATTGTTGCAATTGCACGTGAAATCCTCACTAGAAAGTGTAAACGACTAGTCTGCGGTATAGCTATGAAGTCCTTGTCGCAATGAAAGAACAAAGTGATTAGGAGTCCGGTTTTGAAAACCGACAGTTTGTTTTCACTTTGCGTCAGGAAGCTACTAAAATGTATCATGTCTGGATACGGATGATACAATATGAAAAGTGGCTTTAATATTGCATTTGTTACAGCCTAACGTACTTTATTGATGGTAATTTACGATATGTCGCATCCTCACATTTTCTTTCGGATCAAGTTGTTAACTTTTCACTGGATACGATATTCACAACTACATGTAAATTAATAACAAAATTACTCTGTCACCTTTACCCCTTGCGACTTCGAGACTTTGCAATTAACCCCAGCTGTTGACACGATGTTATATTTATAGACGGGTGCTTTGTGCGAGACAGAAAATAATGTACAACCCCCCGCCAATATACTACTTGATACTTTTTTGTCTTTTCTGCCAACTTTTGCGAATCTAGAACGAGAAGAAAAAGAATAAAAGATCAAAGAAAATTAAGAAATCTTACAGCAATTGGATCGGTTTCGTAAAAATGATGACTCTTTCAGTATTCTTGTAGTCGTTTCTACTTTTATAAGCGATTTTTTCTTTGTTATTTGCACATTATCTCCGAATTGCGGTATTAGTTGGAGATGAGACTACACAACGTCATCCAAAACGCAAACTATGAACTAAGTCACTGTATATTATACCACACCCCAGACCAATTCTTTTCCTCCTGCTGGTTAGCTCATAACCCATAAAACATCTCCATGTTGAATCTGATACTTCCTAAAGTTGGCCTCAAGTTGAAACGAGACACGTCATTTCAAACCAATGATGAATTTGTCGCTGAATCGTCACCACCGCGTGATGTTGTTCGCAATCGACGAAAGACAGAATCTGTATCACCATTGATGAAAAAGAAACCGATTTCTACAAGAAGAAAACAAAACCACTCTCGGACCTCCTCTATAACGTTCCCCGATGGTGCTGTACCAGAAGAGTATGGGTTACCACCAATAGATAAATCGTCGGATGTTGATCATTTACAAAGGTTCGAAGTGATACGGTATCTAGAGGCATTCAACATATTTCCAAACAATCATCTGGGAGAAGAGGAATTGAGAACCATGTTGAAGGAGACGATTTATTGTAAACGGTCCAAAGAGGAGTCAACATAATCTTTTCATGAATGGATGAAGTTGTGGTTCATGATCTCCGTATTGAGTATAGATACGATCTATATGGCGCAAACTGTGCACTAAGACGTAGCTGAGATGAGCCAAGTCAGACATTAGAGCTTGGTAGTTGAAAAACTCGATATCCTGGCAGAAATTGGGCAGAAGAATGTCTTTTTGAGTGGTATTTTTTTTTTTTTTTCTTGCAGCCAAAACTTACACCCTTGTTACCACATTTCTTTCTATTCGTATGAACTCAAACAAAGAAGCCTTCGCAATGCTGTCCAGAGAATGCATGACACCATCTACTACTAAACAGAGAGAATTGATGGAAACCATCAATAGTTTGTTATATTTTGCTGAGCAATCGCGGTTTCAAGTCATTGATTTTATGAAAGACATTGAGAACAGTTTGCAAAGTGAAGACCTTGAAGTAGTTCCGAAACAACTTTTACACAAATGGAGTCAATTGATCAAAACCTGTGTTGCTTTGCTTCTCAGTATTGATAATATGCAGCATATATTGGAGAAAATGTGTGATGAATGCATGGATTTCGTTCAATGGTGTTGTTAACCCCCTATGTAACTTGTTTAAGGAGAAAGGGACTTTAATTCAGTTAATTGAAAGGTCCATGGCCGAATCATGCTACGAAGGTTGATATTTGTATTTACAAATTTGAAATATTACCGTATGATGGATTGCACCATTTATATATTCTGTATAGAGGATTCTCAGATGTACCGAACATGCCGATTCAAGTGGGAAAAAAACACTTGGGTGACGAATTCAGTATCAAGTACACATGTGTGTGTTTTGTATTCCATCTGTCACCAATTCTATTGTATGTATATACTCGTAAGACAATAAGAGACAAAGCACACAACGGTGTAAACTAAGCGTTTCAAAAAAATAATGAATGAAATAATTACACAAAGTACTCACACACAAAGTACTCACACACAAAAATTAACAGAAAACTTTTTCTCTAAGCAACAACAAAAATTTTTGAGATATAAACAGACAGACACAAGTTACTAGAGAAGGGGGAAATATATACAATTCACAAACACAATTGGGTATCAATCTACAACCAGACAGCTGTAATTATTCCATCACAGGTGCGCGATAATACCAGCGATAGCCACCATCACCTTCCACCTCATACGATCAATAACCCCCAGACCACTCCACGCCTACACTATTTCTGCCCCTATTTAATGCCACAACTACAATTATTCAATGTCTTTTCCATCTAAAACATTAAACAAATTTGTGAGGGCTCTTTTTGCATCATTGTATCTAGTGTGGGTAATACTTACCATTCCACTTGCCTTTGATGTTGGTGGTGTCAATTGCGGACTAGCATTTTCATTGACTCTACTTGTTACCTACTTCATTCTTACAACAATACAACTACTAGCACGAAGAACCAGATATTTCAAATGGATCTCACTTGTATACTATGGTCAACATTTCCTTATTCCCAGTTTATTGACTTATTTCCTTAGCTATTATAGTAATGACCCCAAGATCGAATCCAAGTTAAACCCAGTCCTTATTTGGAAGTTTCTTTTAATCAACGCCACACCCATTATCACCATCTTGGAAGGGTTTTGTTCTTTATTGTTGATTCAAGCAATAGGTCAAACAGTCAATTGGTTGACGATGTACAAGTCAGACTCGTGGTTAATTATATCGTTAATCGGAAGTGCCGTGGTTGACACTGGTGCCTTTTATTGCTTGTACAGAATCTATGTTTTACCCATCACCATTGACATACTAGAGTCATCACTCTTGGGCTCATTGTTGACATTGACATTTGGATTATGCTTATATGGGATTGTTAGTGGTAAAGGGTCAATGATTGAGTCATCATTGTTATTTGCATACATTGTGCGATGCATATATGAGACGTTTCCTTCATTAGCCGAAGGTGCATCGCAAGCTTTGGCAAATTTGTTAACCCTGGCATCGCAAAATGTTCGAAATGAAATTCCAAAGATTCCTCCATCAATCATGAATCCTATATCAGAACTTGTCCCCTTTTTAACAAAAACATTTCCACTGTCATTAAAGGGTGTTTGGGAATATTTGGTTGAAGCTTTACAAAAATTGCCCTTGTCGTTGCTACTCAATCTTGCGTACCGAATTGGTGTATTTTATGCTGCAACCAAGATTATCCCATCTTTATACAAATCTGTATCATATCCATCAACAACTTCACTACAACAAAGATCACGCCAGCCTTCAAGCACACGGTTATCATCCTTGGAATCAAGTGAGAGAGTGCCTTTAAAGTCAAGAAAATCGTTTCATCTCAAACCTCCACATCACCAACCACCTTCAGCATTTATACGGCTAATTTATGCCTATTCTCCATGCTTGGTCATTGCGGTTTACACCCATTTAATGTTGTCATATATTGGAGAGTTGGGTGTTGAGTTGCAAGTGTGGCCAATATATGGAAACGCCGGTACAAAAATAGTTGTGCATCCATGGAAATTTTGGAATTGGGTCAATATGGCTACTACATTGATCCTTTACGTTGCTGAATTACTGAACAATGAGAGCTCATCTGGTGGTGGCAATAGTTTAACGAGCCATTGGAAAGTAGAATAGTATATAACAAGGAAGTTTTTATGCATCGAACCCATTTCATTGCAACTATACACATTGAAACATCTCAAATTCAAAAGCTTTCGCATTTTTTTGTCTTTTTTTTTTTTTTTAATTCAGAAAAATTTGCAAATCTCTTCACCTTCAATCAACTTGCCATCTTTCCAGACAATGAAGATCAAAGTTTGTTGCTCAGAGCTTGACTCTATGTTTGCTTGGATGTTTCATCATGTTAAAAAAAAAAGAAATGGATGCCCCCAAAAAGCTTTCATTCTTTGAGATATCTCCATCAACCTAGAAAATAAAACCGTAAAGTAAATAAATAGAAACCTGGCACCTTCGACAGTGCTGAAATTATCAAAATAACAGGTTTAAAAATAAAAAGGGGGTGTGTGACGTCCATAAAACAAGAGTAAGCTCCATTGGGTTGATCGAAATTGATCAATCGTCATGACTATGGTCCAGGACACAAAGTCCCATTGTCAAAATGGTAATACCCGAAACGGGCACAACATCCAGCTGGGAAATTAAATACCCAAACTGGGAACCTCTAAACATCATCCAAGACCCAACGGACACCGGTATCTATTCAAACAATGTTCACTGCACTTAAACGCTAATCCTTTTCTTTGCTCCGTAAGCAATTAACTGCGGGGATTCAGAGATTGAGACAAGACCTAGCGCAGGCGACACCACAGGTCGCAAACAGTTGAAACCGGCAGAATCGATTCAGTGTGGCTAACTCCTTGACAGTAAGAACATGGTCTGACAGATAGCTTTAGGCATGTACCAGAGCTTGACCACCCGATCCAACCGGGGGGACAGACAATCGTGCACCCGAGGATGCACACGGCCCGTACGAGCTAGTAACACAACCATAAACATCGACAGAGCCTCGACTCACAACAAGGATCAACCAATGACCGACCGATACTTAAACCGAACTGAAAGCAAACCATTCTTGGAGCACCCACCGAATTGCTCTATACCTCCACCCACACGTATCCAGTAAAAAAAATTTCCAGTAGAAATCAACCATTGTTGTGGATGGCAGGGGTCATACCCCCCGCACATCGCGCGCAACCTTGTCGCGCAGCCTTGTCACGGCCATACTGTCATGGTGGGATTGGTGTGCATTCATGCCCTCCGAGAGGTTCGTCTAATCAGGGGATACTTGTGAGTCACAATTCTCCAGCACTGATAAAGACCTGAATTCGGGCCCAATGTTGGAAATCTAAGGAAGACATCTAATAGAATTGATGATATTCTATCGCGTTTCCGCTGCTGTGACAGGAGACTTTCCCCGAAGCAAATACGCTAGTGAATTAAGCGTATGACATGAAAAAACATGTCCTTTTGTAAGCTTCGATGACAATTCTTTGTTTATGGACGTGAAGAGGGGAAAAAGAAGAAAAAAGAAAAGAAAAGAGGTCGAAGGAGTGGAAAATTTTTTTTGCGAACGATGGCAACGGTCAATTTATAGAAAGTAAGGTCGTGTATGGTAGTTGAATATTTTACAGCCAAATATTTTATACATTTCCTCTACCAAGCTATATACCACTCGAGCCAAGATATAGGCAATATTCTTGCTAACCAATAGTAGAAACGAGCACCTTTACCACAAAAGACCACAGCAGGGGTTTTGTTTGCATAAATCACATCAAAGATTAAGTGAAACAATTGCTTCATTGGAGTACCTTTACCTCCACTTCCTCTTATTCCATTACTCTTGTGTTGGATCTTGGCAAAATCCGAGGCATACAAATCTCTCATTTCCGATGTCCAAGCTCTGATCTCCGTGTTGACTAAACTTTCAACTCTGGTGCTAGAGTTGATCTTTTGATTTGAGATGCTTAGGTTGCCTAGTGGGATTTGAGTTACCGATATTCCATATTGCAGTAATTCGCGTCCTAATATGGTAAACAAATGACTAACCTCATTTTGAAAAATTGATTCTGGTGCATGATAAGGAAGATCCAAGTTGCTGATGCTAGAATATAGTAAAATGAATTTGGAGTTCTGGTTCCTTGCAATTTGCAACAACCCACAAGTCATCACTTCCATTACCATTTGTATTCGACTATTTAGCTTCTTCCATGTACTGATGCTAGTGCTTTCAATTGGACCGACTGGGAAATGCCAGCTAGGAGCAAAAATAATTGCTTTTAAATTGAGTTTATGTGGGTCGGCATTGGCGAATGGCACAACTGGGGATTTCAAAATCTCATTTAGCTCACCAACTGCACTCTCAATAGACTTCCTAGTGAAATCCACAAATCTTATTTCTTCACTGATTTTGTTTGAAGCAATGTATTTGACATCGGTTGAATCTAAAATTGAGCAAAACACGGTGAACCCTCTCTTTCCTAGGTCATATGCAGTTATTCGTGTTAAGTGATCAGTTATAGAGCCCATGAGAAAAACTGCATCGCTTCGAGCACCGTTAGGTAGTTTGGGGACTCTCCTATTAATTCGTTCTGTATCACGCTCATAAAATCGATCCCGAAGTTGAAGGACACCATAGCCTAGTCCTAACCCAATCAATGATACATATATGACCTTATTCCTGCTGATGTTCTCCATCACATGGCTAAATAGGGATTTAATGTGAGATGGTGGTTGCGGTGGTGGATTAAAAGTTGGTTCATGATGAAAAATTTTATGCAACAGGTCCGAGTTCTGTATTTTTTCCAGTTGTTTGTTTATAAAAGCACTAGTGTCATTTATCACTTTATTTAGCACTTGAACTGTTGCCAGGACAGGTTCTGCAACCATTTTTAGGGCTTTTTACCTTTAGTCTATGTTGGAAAAAGATTGGAGACAACAATTGATCATCAATTGCGAAAATGAAAGAAATTTCCGAAAATAATTCAGCGTAGATATCACTATAAAAACTATAACAGAAAAACTCGACATACAGAACATGTACCCTATTGATTATTATGAGCTGTCTTAAGCATTGTGACTTCTCTTGCAATCATACCACCATCGTCTTCATAGAAGTCATTGTTTATAAATTTTTCCAAATCTTTGGGCAAACCAGTATCAACTATTCTTTGTTCAGGGATAGACCTGTCTAATATAAACAAAGAGTCGTCTTTCGATGTACCCGGTGTTATGTTAACGGTATTTGATGTGTTGTACTTTGATATAGTAGCTCCACTGTGTAAAGTTTCGTTACCACTTCTGTTTGATGCTTCCCTTGAGATGAACGACATGCTTGGAGACGTGTCAATACGTCTAACATTATTAGCTGTTTGGGCCCATAAGGAACTCAATGGTAATGAGATAACAACTAAAAGAAGTGAAATATTAACCAAGGTTGTTTGTGAGTCGTTTTGATCGAAGTAATGAACAAAAAGAATGATGGAAGGTATAATCATCGTTTGAGTTGACATGATGAATAAGATATGGAATGCATCAAACTGCTTCAATCCCAAGTACCTTCTAGTTCTAATGGCTAATCCCAACTTGCATACCAAAAACATTGAAAGCACATTGATACTAACTGAGAACAAAATAGTTGGCATGTCCATCCATGCTGAGGTTACTTGCAGTGGAGATCCAGTTGTTCCATTAACGAAATTCACATGTGACATGACTGTGGTGTAAATTTGTGTAGCAAGTGTGGCCAACCCCAATACCCCAGCTAAAACTGACGCAAATATACCCCAACTTTTTAACATTGGCGTTTTAAACATTACATAGATTTGGTATGTCAAAGATACTTCAATAAGAGCGACCAAGATAACCTTGAAAGCATTGGCGGCATCAGAGCTCATGAATGACTCGTCATCGAAAATACCAGTGAAAAAGAAACTAATACTTGACAAATTATTCATCAAGTAGTTGATATAGCAAGCTGACCTCAAGATGAGCATCAACAATATTGCAAAGTTTATATTGAAAAGCAACGATTTCCTCAATCTTTGGAAATTTTTGAACAAAATACCGATCAACATTATCAACAACATTGAACATGCACCAATAGTGGCACCGAGAACGACTGCATTTTCCATCCTTGAATAGTGGTAATTGTCAATTGCGTAAAACGGAACTTCATAAGTGCCATCTTCTTCGTTGGGAATGGTGACTGTGACGATGACATCGCTCGAGCTGAGTTTAGATACTATTTTATTCATAATTTGATGTGGTGGTAGAGGAATAACAAGAAACTGCATTGCAAATGTGAGAACAGCAAGTACGGCGAATGTTCCACTTTATATGTCATGTTAAAAGGTATTTCATGTTTCAAGTTTGATATTGCAATTGCGAAAACCTGTCTTTAATATCACTAAAGCCAGATGAAACCCGAAACTTCTTCTTATGGAACAAAACTTAAATGACCTCAACTTTATCGAATAAACTTCTTAAGCTGCACATTTTGACTCGCTAACAAGTGAAGAAAATTATTATTCAAGTTGTTTCCACAAATGTTGCAAAAAAAATTTCCCAATTGGGACCCGACAATGAATGTAAAAAAATAAATACTTCAAATAATCATGAAATGAAGTTACACTCCGAAAGGAGGAGTCATTCGCTTAACTAAGTGGCTCATATTTGGTGTGTTGGTGTTCGTAACAGGTGGGTGAAATAGCTCTGTAGTTGGGTTTGCTAACTTTAGTGGGGGTGCAAGCTTTCAGGTAACAATGATCAAATCACAATGAAATTAGCGTAAATGGGTAATGCATTTGCTTCAAGAGCCTCAGTTCATGGAGGAAATTTGAAACGAGTGAGTGCAGTATACAAAGTCTTGGCATGATCAATTGTTGATCTTTGTATCATGTGTTTTCATATATCAAATTCTTGAAACTTTTTGGTTGCGCAAAGGTTTTCTATTCCTAGCCGGCACCCGTACGAAAAGGTTACTAGTTTGCACCGAACTTCAAGCTTAATGTCAAAGCCTCAATACCTCCACCCGACCAAGGGTTATCCACAGCGATTGAAAAAACTGACACAATCAACATGAACAAAGAGTAAGAATAAGAAGATAGCATACAATTCAAAAGTCGCTCGCATAACGAATTGGCCTCGGTTCTTGTGTACTTTTGGCTTTATTGAAATATGTTTCCCTGTAAAAATCAAAAGTGCGTGTCTCGTTTATCATTCTGCATTATACTCCACCCCTGCATGGGAATCCAGTCAGTATGATCTATTTTTAGCAAAGTGAAACCGTCAGATAAGCCACACGTCAAATGTTTGGTCGAGATAACTAAACAGTCGATCCGGCGAGGAATGTCCACTTTTTTATTTCCGACTATATTGTTTGTGATATTGGCGAAGTTTTACGGGAATAAGACGCATGCAACGAGCACATGGCCAGGGCTAAGTGTTATTTGTTACAATGCGGTTAATTGTGAGTACTAAGGGAGCTTTGTGTACAATATGTATGACCATATTTGGGTAGAAGAGCAACATTATGGATCACACTCACTCAAAACAGTGCTGGTTCAATTTACATACTATAAGCTATCATATAGATACATTTTATCCCGATAGCAAGCCCTTCCCGTCATTTCTTGACTTGTCATTCGCTAAAAAAGTTAAAAATTTAGTTTGACATTGTTTTCAAGATTACCTCTCATTTGTCATCGATAACGTTGCAAGTATCAGAACATGATGTCATCTCCTTTTCACGAAGAGATAGTCCCGACGAAAGTCTAAAAAGGAAAAACTTAAAATTTAACTAGCTAATTAGATGTTAGCTTACATAAACTTGATATTGGAACGCTTTGGAGTATGCTCACAGTACCTTCCCAATCCAGACACACATACTTTTGACATATGTCAACACAGCCTCAATAACCATTCTTTGTTCACCATCAGCTATCTCTAATCTATCATTACAATGTCCATTCAAGCGAAACCGGCTAACAATGAAACGATGATAACTGTTCTTGTTCTTTTTTTTTTTTTTTTTCGTCTAGAACAAATTTGAAGCCTCGATCCGAGCCTTTTTCGTAGATAGAGAAAAAAGAGCAGGTGTTCTCGATCCGGCTTTGTTTCAAAAATTACAATAACAAACCAAAAAATAACATGGCTTGTGATTTTATCACTTCTGCATTTAAAAGTTCCAACTTGATAGAGCTCGTTGCTGGTGAAAAGAGTATCAGTACTACTATAGGAAACCTCCAGTTAGCACAGTGGTTTTGATGTTGAAACCTATGTATTTATTAAATTTTTCTTGTTGTGATCGGCGGCAATCCCCGTCTTTCTTATTTCCGGAATATCTAACCAAGCAAAAAAAAAATTAAAAAAACAAAAGAAACAAAAAGAAGACTAAAATTGTAAATACTAAAAAACAATTGAAGCACAATGATAGATAACAAATTCTTTTTAAAAATGGAGATTATGTGTAGTAGCAAGCTTTGCCCTTTGGTTATAAGTGACCTGAGCCAATCGTCTACTTTGAATGAGTAAAGAAAGTATACTCCACTCTATGCTCAGCCTTCGTATTAATATGACAAGGCTTCATCACGGTGTTTGAACAGGTAGAACAATAAGATAGAGCAGGGCTTTCCATTCACTAAGCCTATTTGCCAAGAAATCCGGTGATCAAAAATCGCACCCTATCTGGTAATTTTGTACGATTTGTATGCAGGAATAAGCACACAAGAAGTAAAAAGCACCTAGTTTGCAAAACTAAATGCCGGCTCAATGCTCGCACAATGAGTCTTGTATTTTACAATGACCAATGTTTCAATAAAAGGCTCACATCAATCAAAGCTATTGATAACACGTTCATAGTATGTCATTGAAAGTAACAAATATAAAATGACAGTTTTGTACCACCCCGACAATTCTTGCCTAAAACATACTTTTCTCACTACTACGATATCGAAAATTTAACCACAAATAACCATTACTGTGAGCTGCGCTGAAATGGCTCGATAGCTTTCTAAATTTAGCTCTCTGTGGCCATTTTAAAGTTTGTTGAGAGTATGGGAAAATTTTTACGTAATACTAAAAAAAAAAAAAAAAAAATGGTGAAAGGGAGGCTATGCCTACATACAAATTTATGCAAAACGAAATTGGAGAATACATTCCCCTTTGTCGGTATAGTTTCCCCTCATGGACCATACCTCATCTTCAAGCCTTGCTATGCGACAGTTTGTGTTTACGCAGACACGGTGGCTTTAAACAAATTCAATCACCGAAACTATTGCTTTATACACATTCGGGGAATGCCGTTCTCTTAAAAAAGCAAAACAAATTTTTCTTGGCGATTCTATTTCGAACTCGTAATGGCTTTTTAGGTGACTTTTAATTCAGAACAGTGTGATTGTTTTTCTTTTTGTTAACTATCGTATAGTGCATATTTGTTGAGTGAAATAACCAGCTAACTCACGATGCATATTTATCAACACAAAAGAATAGTATATGATGAAACTTTTTATTGTTCATTGGTTTAGTGCAATTATTATTCACTTTTGGGCAGCTATACACTACCCTACACAAAATACTCCTCTCGTTCCTTTCTTTTCTTTAATCGCCGGCAGAATACACCTCCGATTTCGTTTCATTATATAGCAGATACACAACACACAGTCTAAACTATACTCTTTTTGTTTACCGTGTAAACTTATTTTTTTTTTCGTTTCTTTTGTAATAAGTTGAATAGACGTCATATACTCTATCGTGCTTTATAAATATAACCTTCATTCCCCGTCGAATTTCCTTTAAAACTTTTCTTGTCAAACACCGGTATATGAGAAGCGCCCTAATTATACTGATAAGCTCACAAGACATAGAAACCACCACATAACTGTCATAACTGTGTATTAACAAAAGGACATTTTGACACACAAACACTTTCTACTCTCCATCCACGGAGTATCAAATAGATTTTTCCACAATCACTCTTGAACAGACTAGCATCATGGATAACGTACAATTACGCCCAACAACAAGTATCAACTTACAATATCCTCAAGATGGTGGGTCAAGAAATGTTTATGCTTATGCCAATAACCTTCAAGGAACTGATGCTTCTTCTTGCCTAGCTGGTGCTAATTACAACTACGTTCAAGAGTGCAAACCATATGTACAATATCAACAATCATTCAATCAACAACCACAAACACAACACTACATCAAACCACAGCAATCACTGCAACAACTTCCATCAATCAACCTTTTACAAGCACAAGCGCCAGCGCAAGCCCCACAAGATATGATTTACTCACAATCTTCAATTTCGGCTCCCAATTTCAACTTTCTGTATTTAGGTCAACAGGATTATACTACAAATCAACCCTATGTTCCTATCCCCAACTACATTACTGGTGCAAATAGTAATGGGAAATTTACAACTAATTCACAGCAACGTTTCCCATTAAGCCCCGTTTCATTACCGGATAAAAACGCATCATTACCATCAACAACGTCCTCGATATCTTCAGCCACGTCGTCACACTACAGCTACCCATTACCACACCAACAACAGCATAATCATCAAATACAACAACACACTCTACCTGCGCTCATATCAGAATCCGACATTGACTATTCATCCATAGTATCATGCACAATATCACCTTCACTTAAACGCAAAAGAAGAAAAAGAAATGACAATAGCGAATTATCAACTACTACTGTACAAGACCCCACCACTCAAGAAGAATCCTACCCATGCCCTTCATGCGATAAAGTCTTTCTCAAGCCATATAATTTGAAATCACACATGCGTTCGCACTCCAATGAAAAACCTTATGCTTGTGCTCATTGCAGCAAACGTTTCTGTCGCTCCCACGATAGGAAAAGACACGAGCAATTGCACAAGGGAGCTAAAAATTTCAGTTGTCAAGGGTATTTGAGAGATGGTGTTACTAAGTGGGGATGTGGTAAGAAATTTGCTCGAAGCGATGCATTGGCACGGCATTTTAGAACTGAGACTGGGTGGATGTGTATTAGACCGTTGATGGATGAAGCCAAGAGATTAGAAGAGAGTGGTGGCAGTAATAGTAATAGTAATAGTGGTGGTAGTGGTGGTGGTGCTGCTACTGCTGGAGCCGCCGATATGTTGCCTCTGGGTGCTCCAGGGTCAATGACGCTGGCTATGAGTGGATTCAACGGTATAAACTCATTAACTTCAGATTATAAAAGCTACACTCAAGAAGAGTATGATAACTCAAATATGATCAGGAGGATGATAAATAATAGATAAGATTGCATTTCTTTCAGTTCTAATAAAGATTCTTTTTCACGACATTTCAATTCTTCGAACTCTTCTATACTAATTTTGAATCATTATACGTATAATACTATAGACAGGACTTGCTAACTTGTTACTTTTTTCCACATCATGTGCTTAGAACATTGGTGGGGCTCCTCCTGGAGCAGCTGGTTCATCTTTTCCAGCTTGTGCAATAACGCACTCAGTAGTGGCCAAAAGAGATGCAACACCAACGGCATCAGTCAACCCACTCTTGACGACTCTAAATGGATCAATGATTCCTTGTTGAATCAAGTTACCATATTCGTTTGTGGCAGCATTGTAACCCCACGTAAATTCGGGATTCTCTTCAACTTTTGAAACAATAACTTCAGATTGTACACCACTATTGTCCATAATCTGCTTACATGGTTGAGTAATTGCTCTTTGAATAATTTGAATACCCAATTTTTGATCAAAAATGTGACTCTTTGATTTCAAATCTTCCAATACTGGAACTGCTTTGATTAAAGCAGTACCACCACCTGGTAAAATACCCTCTTCGACAGCAGCTCTGGTAGCATTAAGTGCATCATCATATCTATCCTTTTTCTCACCAACTTCAACTTCAGATGATCCACCAACTCTAATAACAGCTACACCTCCAGACAATTTGGCCAAACGCTCTTGCAATTTTTCTCTTTCGTATTCAGTGGTTTGTGAATCATCAATAACGGATTTTATTTGCTCTACTCTTTGTTCAATGTTTTCCTTGGCTCCTTCACCATTAAGTACAACAGTATCTTCTTTAGTGACAGTGATTGAACCAGCCTTACCAAGCAAGTCAATGGTGGCATTTTCTGGCTTGATATCCAATTCTTCGGTAAATACGGTACCACCAGTGAGAATGGCAATATCACCCAAGGTGTTTTTCCTGTTATCACCGAATCCTGGAGCTTTAACGGCACAAACTTGCACTTGACCTCTCAATTTGTTCAAAATACAAGCAGCTAAAGCTTCTCCATCGATGTCTTCAGCAATAATCAACAATGGTCTTCTAGTTTGGTTGGAGATTTCCAAAGATGGTAGAATATCTTGAATACTAGAGATTTTCTTCTCCGATAATAAAACTAATGGATTTTCAAACTCAACTTTTCCAGTTTTTGTGTTTGTAATAAAGTATGGGGAAATGTAACCACGGTCAAACTTCATACCTTCGGTTACTTCCAATTCATCTTCCAATGTTTTACCTTCTTTGATGGTGATGACACCTTCTTTACCAACCTTTTCCATGGCAGATGCAATCAAATCACCAATAGCTTTATCACCATTGGCAGAAATTGTGGCCACTTGGGCAATTTCTTCAGCTGTGGTGATTTCCTTTTTGTTCTTTTGCAAAAAGTCAACAACAGCATCAACTGCGGCTTGTGAACCTCTTCTCAAATCCATTGGATTACATCCTGCAGCAACGTTTCTAACTGACTCAGTGAAGATTGATCTTCCCAAAACCGTAGCAGATGTTGTACCGTCACCAGCACTTTCATTTGTTTTGGAAGCAACTTCTTGCAACAATTTAGCCCCTAAATTTTCAAACTTGTCTTGCAAAGTGATGGATTTTGCAACTGTGACACCATCCTTGGTAATTTTTGGAGCACCGAATTGTTGTTCAATCAAAACATTTCTACCTTTAGGTCCCAAGGTAACGGAAACAGCATCAGCCAAAGTATTAACACCTTTCAATAATGCAGCTCTCCCTTCGATACCGAACTGCAATTGGTTGTAAGAAGCATGACGAATAAAAGTCTTTGTGGCTTGATGTAATTGTCTATGGTTAGCCTTCAACATGTTTGATCTCTTTTTCTATTGGTGTTGTAGTTTGTGTAGAAGTTGGGGGATACGAAGAGTATGGAAAATTTGAAAAAAACTAGATTCTTTTTATTTGAATGAGAAGTGCGTGCAAATGTGGAAAAAAAACTTCCAGAAAATTCTAAGCACGTTGAGAGAATTGAGCAGAGCCAACAGAAAAAAAAATTCAGAAAAGTTTTGCACATAGCATCGGCCCGGCGGTTTTACTAGCGTCGCTCGCAATTGATAAACACTTGGGGGGAGTTATTTAGGTCGCAAAGGAACGAAGATGGCGCGAATTGGTTGCAAAAAAAACAAAAAAAAACAAAAATAAAAATAAACCATAATTAAAGTATTTTAAATGGACTGAACTAAAACCCTCACTCGAATGCACTACGTCTTCTCTCATGTACCTTCTAATGTTTTTGCGTTGCCACAAGCGCCATTCTTGAGTGCTCGCTGTTTAAACTTGTCGGCAAACTGTTGAGAACTATCACCGAGAAAAATCCACTTCTAACAGGGCTTCACCTGCAACAAAGTGCTGGCTGTTTTGTAGCCAACCGGACAACTGAAAGCTTGAATTTTGTAAACTTCACAATACTCAATGGTTTTCTATCATTCACATAATGTATTAGTGTTTATGTCAATCAATGATATGGGCTCGAAGATCCAGTTTTGATCTCATCACTGGAAAAAAAAAATCTACAAAACAAAAACATACAAAAACCCATTTCAGTTTTTATCAATTATTTACTAAAGCTAATGAACATGATATAGCAACTGATTCAGCCAGTGACATCCATTTATGATATTTGAAGATATAACAGACACCGATCACAAACTACGACGGACTAAACGCAACAAAACCCAACTAATATCAAAATATGTAGAGCTAAAAAGATTAGAAAGTATCTACCAAACATCAACACACTTGCAAAAGAAGAAATTACGACATCCTGAAGTGAAACGATACGTACTAAAATTGATACATGATGAACTTCGACAAAGATTGAAACCAGAGGAAACATTCGAATTATGGCACAGGGCCGTCTCCCAAGAGGGGAAGAGATCAAAACCAAATGGGAAGAGAAAAATAAAAAGTAAGCCTGATTACGATGACACTCAGTTTAATAACGATAGGTTGTCTACAAATATTTACCGTTTTCTAGATGAGCTGGTACCAGATGATATAAATGAGGATGATGTGGAGCTAAAGTTGCAAGTGGACGACAATCTTGATGACGAAGAGTATGATGAATACAATATCATATCTAGTGCAAAACTCGACCAAATAACAAAAAATTTTGATGTTCAAAACACTTCTATCAAAGCTCAATTCATCATTGAATCTAGCGGAATGGAAATATTGCCTAATCAATCGACAAGCTCCACTCATTCCGTTCTCAATCGGCACTTGAACAACATGAATACTTTATTGCATATCAACATTCTACGACAAAATTGGGAGCTATCTTACAAACTATTTTGCATTATAATAAGATTTCCTATGGTTGATATACGACAACTTTGGCCATTGGGAATCGAGATCCTAACACAACTAGGAACAAAGAACAAGGAGCAGCCAGCAACGATGAGGGTAACCAAATTTTTCAACTACTTGAATTCTTTTTATACCGTGAGCTACCGGAACACAATCTCGATTGAGCGGAGCGACAGGTCAGCTATTGCGCCAGCTTGGAGATCAGGAACACGCTCATTAACACCCATGTATTTGATTACTTCTCTTTGGCATTTATTTGTGCAACAAGAATACGAGCAAATCTTGAACAAGATTTTAGAATTAATCTTGGAGCCTCCATACCATAAGGAAGGGGTGTTGTATTTTATTGCTGCGTTATGTTACTTGTGTCAATGCTGTACAGTAGTGAACCACTTTGCATTGCAGCACGATTTGGATAAGTTCAGCGAGACAGGAGCAACATATCGGTCAACAAAAGAGTGCCTTAATTTGCTCAGTACGAACTGGAAGAAAATTGAGCTGAATCTGAACAAGTGCAAAGAGTTTGAATTTGATTTGCCATTTACCGAGCTTCGAACACAATGGGAGATGATTGTTGAAAAATTGTATGAGATTGAAAAGTCCAATAATGATGAAAAGGTGAAGGCAAATGGAACAACCATTATTGACACCATTCCTGATGTGGAGGAGACAAATGTTTGGAATGAAATTGTTTTGGATGACGATGAAGCTATGGCTCCAATTGAAACTTCAACCCAAAACAAAAATAACAAGAACATGGACTATAACTTTGGAGTCCCTGAAGCGGTGGAAGACATAGCTGATCCTGATGCGGACGATGACTGGTCTCAGATACGATCAGACTCAGAAGAGGACGGAGATGTGATGGAGAACAGATTAAACAAATCTTTTGGAATGGAAGCCGAGACTCAAGTCGATGGTAATAATGAGTGGGAAGCCATTACCTCGGACTCTGAGGAAGAGAAAGACACGCTTCAAAAACTTCAAAACCTTCAAGAGAAGGGGATTCATCATGAGTCACCTACACAGCATGATAGCGCCTTCCTCAATATTGATGACACAATTCTCATCGATGAAGGCAATCAAAACGAGATGAATGATACGAATGATGCAAACTTGGAAGAAGATGAAGATAATTGGGAACAGATAGAGTCCGACCATGAAGATATCGACGCACCGATGAGCGATGGTGGAGCCGAAAAAGATTTGGCCGCGTCTTGGGTAGATGATGCGAAGCATAAAGGAATTGGTCTGGTGAAACAAATGTATCGTTCTTTAGCTGATTCACAAGTAGACGACAATGATGTGCATCTCGAATTGAGATGGACCCACAATGACGATGCTGAACTGGGTTTGGAGCTGAGTGGAGAATCCATAAACCAAAAGCTTGTAGATAAAACTTTGGAGGATGTTGAAACGAGTTCGAGCAAGCACGGTGTGAACACACTGAGTGACAAATTTGATTCAAATGTCACTGATTACGACTTGGAGTGGTCTCAAATCGAGGACGGTGATGTGTCTATGAGATCAAGTTTAGATGCTCCCGTCATAAATCAAATCGAAAAGCCCAACAACATAATGAACGGAAATCAATCAATGGCAACTTCCAAGAAGGAAGTGCCAGTAGAAAACGATTGGAATGAAGAATGGTCTCAAATTGATGATGATGTTATGCCACTGGACGACAACGAGCACTTTAAAAAAGCAGAACCTTACGTGATTGAGCTTGAAAGCAATTTTGAAAGGACTGAAGCTCATGATACTAGACAAGCACATCCCTTCGATCTGCAACATATCATTGACTCAAACACAACTGGTAATACGCTAGGTGCTGGCAACTACTCAGCTTCAGTAGTGTCTGAGGTCGATGAAAGCATCGAAGACTCCCTCGCCAGCAGCTTTAATGACAGAAGAAACAGTCTCGAATTGCACCAAAAACGACTCAAAGAGGATGCCAAGTGGAAGGTGAGAAGGAAGTCGACGTCGAAGTGGCATGATAAGACGAAGTCGCCATCATCGGATCACAAGGTCAAGAAACACTCGAGTCATAAAAAAGAAAAGAAGCATAAGTATAAGCATAAGCATAAAAAGCTAAAGAAGGACAGTCAAGTAACTAGCACTAGTAACGCATTATAGACTTTAATACATACATGTATACATACACCGTTTTTTAGTCATCACTTGGAATGTCGTAAAACTTCAAATCCCTATTCCCGCCCTTTTCAAGAATCCTCAAATTCGCTTTAAGTTCAGTCGATAAACTCACCTTGTAATCGACATTTTCTTCCTCTGTCTGTTCCAAGGGAAGTAGAACCCAATCTGGTGGAATCACTGCAGAAGAAGGTAGATTAATGGTTTGATATAGTAATTCACTAGAACGATTAGTTGTTGCTGCTGAGGTGGAAGTTGAGGAGGCCATAGTGGTTGATGTTTGTGCCGGCACTGCACTCGTTGGTTCTACATCCCTTGAGCTTCCTTCTATCGGAGCAACATGTGAGACAGCAGAATTTCTTAGTATCTCGGTTTGGCGATCCACAGTAGCAATTATACTTGCTGTATCGTTGTCGGATCCGGGACTTGCAAGATTGTAGTTATGTCGTGTTGTTGGCATTGTTGTAGTCGGAGTTGGTTGTGGAAGTTCAGCTCTGTGTTCTGGCTCAGGCTGCGGTTGCGGCTGTTGTTGCGGTATAGGATCTTCTTGTCTCGGTTGATCCTCAGGTTGTGGTTGAGCGTTAGCATCTTGTTGTTCCTCTGCGCGATGTTGAGCTCGGGCGCCTGCATTATTCGGGCCAAACACCTTTCGCCTACAAAGCGGGCAGCTATCGGATCTTTCCAACCATTCTTTCAAGCATCCCATATGCAAAATATGGTTACATTGCAACTTCTTAGGCACTCTTCTTGGCGCTTGTGGCTTTTTAAATAATCGGTGATACTCTTCAACTGAATACATATCATCAAGACAAATCAAGCAAGAATTGTCTGATTTTTCCAAGTCTTCTTTGGTAGCATTAGGTAATTGAGTATCCAATCGCTTAGATGATTCAATGAGTGATAAAAGTTGAGACACTTGAACCCAGGCTTTCCTCAACGACGAATACGTTCCTTGAAGCATCGACAAGGGTAATGACAATCTTGAGTGGATTGTCAAAAGATAAATGAAGCAAACATATGAAATTGCCGTTAGCAATGCTGATGAAATGTCAATGGCTTTGCTATAGTACGGTTTGTTCTCCCACACATAGTCAAGTTCATTGTCATCATCATTATCAATCTCCACCTCAATTTCGTCCGTTTCTGCATCCTCAACATCCACTTCCGCGTCTTCAGCTTCTTCTGCTTCTTCAGCTTCTTCAGCTTCTTCAGCTTCTTCAGAAGTTTCTCTTGCGAGTTCCCTTTCCCTCTCGACTTCCCGGTTGTTCCTCTTTACTTTATAGAACACTATCTCGTAAAATCCCAACATCAACTTGGCAAAATTAGTCAATGCTTCAACTCCTTGAACGGCAAATTGAAAACCAAATAACAAACATGTGAATGAATTAACACCTTGAAACACATCATAGACTAAAAACTTTGCCACAATAAAGTCAATCACCACAAGCGCAATGTTGAGCCAGAAGTTGGTCAGGCTAACGTAGTACCTGATGACGTCCTTCAACTCAATACGATCGCCAAATTCGTCGTCATTCAATCTGTTATAGATTTGAAGATTTAAGAGGTCCAAGCGATCAAACATTATGACGTGAACCACTTTAAATGTCATGGCAATCCCCATGAGCAATACATTCAATAAGATATTGTTGTCCCCAGTAGCTAGGTTGAGAAATAAGTTGATGGCGAATATGGGTAGTTTCTCTAATAAATGCTCAACCTCAATCATCCGAAGTGTGCCAAACAACAATACTTGCAACACCTTATTGAAAACAAGGAAGACAAACACAATCGAGTTGATAAATATACCTAGTTTCAACCCGTCGGTAAATTCAATGATAAACATGATGTAGTTAAATGATTTGGATAGTGAGTCGTATACAGACCAACTTAGTAGTGCCACGGATATCGAGGTGTACCCGACAATATATTGAGTTGTTTTGTCCATGCTCGATATCAACATGTATTGGTGGGGTTGAGTGAGGAGGAAAAGGTCGATGATGAAAAAGTTAAATCGGGGGTATCACGTAATGCTCTAATGTTGATTTGTGTTGGGCCTATGAGCGGAATTTTGTTAAAAACGGACTGGGTGTCAAATTTGGATCTCCGCGAACCGAGTTACAACAACGCTACCAACGTACGGAAAGCATAGATTTATAGGGACATGGCCTTCTTTAGAGATACAAATGGTAAATTATATATTACATAGTTGAATACAGCAACTAACTCTTTACTGTTATAATACATTGGATAGTGACAGAAAAATCTTTCGTCTTTTGGGTCTGTCGTCATCAGTGACATTAGTATTCAGCCGTTTTATAGTGGGAATTTTGGATGGAGTCAGTGCTCTACTGGATTTCACTGGTGACAATGAAAGTGCACGTCTACGCATCGGGTGTAATGATTTTTGATTCATATAGGAATCACCCAGTGGTGACTGATCAAGTTTTGATTTTAGTGGAGAAATTTCAAAGGCACTTTTAGCATCAAATTGCTGAATTTGAGTTAGGTTGGAGCTGATATCTTGCAACTTTTGTGAAATTGTATCATTAGAAGATTTGATAGTATTACTTATTGTGGAAAGCTCAGAAGAGTCAGGTAATTTGTCAAGGGGAAAGTTCAATGTTTCTCTTGATATAGACTCAACACTCTGAGAACCCTTGGCATAAAGTGCACGCAACTTGTCACTTGAGTTTTCGAAAACCTGATTACTATCCCGTAACTCTTTTTCAATGTTTGGGACAATCTCATCTATCTGGCTCTTCCAACTTCTGGTAAACGTAGCAACTTGTGCTCTTTGTTTTGTTAGCTCATCGTGAGTTGCGGCACCAGTGGTTTTCACCGCGTTCAAAATCGATTTCTCAATTTCATTGCTTATCATCAGCTTAATGTTGTCGCAAAATGTTGTGAAATTGTTTTGTAAAACCTTTTCGTGCTTTTTCCGTATAGTTTCTTCAATTCCAATCAAACAATCTTCATTCAAGTACCGAGCTAGTTTTCCATTCGCAACCTTCAAGCCCGTCAAAACTTCTCGCATATTGCTGTGCAGTCTTTTATGAAGAGAGTACAAATTGGTCATACTTTCCAGCAAGGAATCAAACGTTGGCTTCAAATCTCCATTCACCTTGTCTTGTATACTCGCATTATGTAATTGCAAATTTGACCGAAGGTCCTCTTTGAAGCTTTGCAAATCTCTTTGAAACTTTTTTTGGAATTCATCCATGGCATTCACGGCAATTGAGTTTGATTGCATGTCAATAGTATCACTGAGTAAGTTTACAGACGCATTTAGATGGTTCGATAGAAGGGAAGTTAACATCGTGGCTGAGTTTGTGGATTTTTCGAGGACCAGTTTCAACTTTGCTGTCAAGGAATCAATTTTGGCGTCTTTATGGGACAATTGTAAATTAGAATCGCGCAATTTTGACTCAATAATGCAGACTTTGTTACTGATGACTTCATTCTGAGACAAAACCTTTGATAGCTCCTCCTTGCATTGAATGTTCAGCTGCTCCAAGACATCACATTTCTTACTCAACAGTTCTGTTCTCAACGAACTCTCCTTCAATTGCGTTTTCAAGGACTCGGTTTCCAAAAGCAAATTTTTGTAGCTCTTTTGATCCAAGTAGATACCATTTTTATGTCTGGTCGCCATCAAGTCCAGATTTAGCTGGCTAATCTCGCTTGTTAAATTTTTGACCAAAATCTTTTTCAAAATAATCTCTGAGTCGTGGCCATTTTGCGGTGTGTTTTTAATGTTCTTTGCCTTGCTTGCATAATCTAGAGTAGAGCAAGTCTCCATGGCGTTGATCTGAGCTGGAGACACAGTCGCGATTAGCGTAGTTTTAGTACCACCCCCAAGCGAGTCTTGTAGTATATGTGTAAGTTTTGATTCTCTATAAGGAATGTGCTGAGATAGCTTTGAATCGTTTAAAGCATTAATCACTCTTCCCAAAGTCAACAATGATTGGTTTATTCCACCAGCTTCTTTCACAATTGATCCAGATCTGCTAATGTTCTCTGATCCTGCTAAATCAACCAAATTCATCTTTGAAACTCTATATATTGATGCATCATTTGTATCTTTTCGATACAATTGTATGCTAAAGATCGTATGAGACCGAGAAGATGTCTCATTCATATTTGTGGTTGCCGTTTTTTTCTTATTGAATCCCATCTTTAACAACTTGATGCCCTCGGCATAATTGTTGATGCAAAGCTCGGATAAATTTTGTATACTTATTGACTTCCGAGAGGCACCAACATTTGATAATGAGTTTACTCTCTCGTGTATCCGCAACTTTTTACTGTGATTCAGTAGTAAATCTGTTAGTTCCTCGTTGTATATTTCCAAATACGACACTTTCACCATGTAGTCGTCACCCATGTACTCCAACTTTTCAAAAAGCTCAAACAATGTCCTGGGTATGATTCCAGCAACTTCGGGTAAAGGCAATTCATCCATTTTGTTACTGTTGTTGAAACCACACATGGTGTACGTCTTTCCTGTTCCTGTTTGACCATATGCCATTATGGATACATTCGTTCCCTCCAAAAAATTTGATAATAGTGGAAGTGCAACATGGGAATACACTAACCCTTGATCGGCCTGTGACCCATACACTTGATCAAACTTGTAAGCCCTCTTGGAAGCATTCGTGGTTATATCCAGTGAATTGATTGTCTTCCCAAGGACATTATTGCTGGAGCTAGAAGGATGATTAATTGACACATATGGCTCTGTGATGGAATAAGTATCATCTGTTAGATCTAGCACAATTGGAGACCTTGCCGCAACTTCTTGTTGATTTCTACCACGGCACCTAACTACCACTTGGATATTAGACATGTTGACCGTGGAAGTAAAAGTGGACTAATCTATGTAACCCATAAAGTGTAAACAAAAATAAATAAAGAATTGAAGAGATGTCACAAAAAGATTTCAATGTGTCGCGTTCAATCTCATTGGGCTTTACAATCACATATCAGATGAAGCTCATGGACATACACTTTCTTCTTCCTTCATCACTTCTCCTAAACATGCTACAAAGAGGCTTCCATAATTCAATCTCTCAAAAGTTCAACCGCCGCTGTATCCTTGTGATACATATCCATTCCTCGCGACGACTTTGACTCCATTTAATCAAAAAAATCATCTTCGTCATCGTCATCAAGGGTTTGCTTTCTATTATATACAATTTTGGACTGTTGTTTTTGCTGGGTGTCTCTACTTAGACCATCAAGTATTTCCACAATGTCCTTTTCACTCAATTTTTGCCTTATTTGTCCAATTGAATACAACTTCATGATGTAGTTTTCCACCGCTTGTGCCCTATCTGGCCTCACAATTCTCACCCTACTCAATCTCTCTCGTGCTTCAGTTTCCAATACTTTCCCCAAAATAGCACTGGTCATGTCATTGGCTGCTCTTTGTTGTTGTTCTTGCTGTTGGCCCAGTGCCGTCGAAGAGCTGGAGCTCCCTCCACCAGAGGTCTTTTGTAGCTCAGCTAGACGCGCCTGTCTAATGGCATTCAATTCTGCATCTTCCATCTTGCCTTTGATGATGTTGTAAGTTTGAAAAGATCCCGATTTCACTGTGTCTAGACTTTTTTTTTTTTCTCTTTCTGTTTTCCCTCTTTTGAGTGATTGCTGGAAAAAAACGACAAAAGAAAAAAATAAAATTATTGTTTTAAGTCCAACAGTGTCACCAACAACTGGATCCTGCTGACCAGCTTCATTCATTAGCAAATTCAAATATTGGTCCGAGTGCATATATCATTCATTTCATTTTAACGAAACCTTCTATTACATACACATGACTACAATGAGCTCGGACAAAACAAATATCCTCAAGAAATACAAGATTGTCTTTTTAGGAGATCAAAGTGTTGGTAAAACCTCTCTTATTACGAGGTTTATGTACGATACATTTGACGAGACATATGCAACTACAATAGGGATTGACTTTTTAAGTAAAACCATGTACCTTGAAGAAGGGAAGACTGTGAGATTACAATTATGGGATACAGCAGGACAAGAAAGATTTCGATCGTTGATTCCTTCATACATTCGTGACTCGCATGTAGCGGTAATATGTTACGATATAACAAACAAAAAGTCATTTTTAAATCTCGATAAGTGGATCAAGGATGTTAAAGTGGAAAGAGGCGATGATGTGGTGATTGTGCTAGTGGGCAACAAGCTGGATCTAGCTAGTACCAAACGGCAAGTGAGCGTCGAAGAAGTGGAGCAATTGCATAATAAGATTGGGTCTAAATTTTTCATAGAGACGTCAACAAAAGCTAATCACAATGTCAAGCTATTATTTAAGAAAATTGCCCAATCTTTGCCTGACTTTAACAATGATGAAAATGACGAGAATAGGGAACCGGCTAATGCAGATAAACCAGAAACTATAAACATTACGATTGAGAATGACGATAAAAATCAAGGTACGAGCTCGTGTTGCTAGTGTATGAGGGTATAGGGAGAACAATATTAGACAACGGTATATGTTAATTTTGTATTGTGTAGGTTAAATATAGGGGATACTGCTTAAAGAATAAAATTGGAGGCTCTCATTTGCCAACATATATGACCTAGTTGATGTCTATGTGTGAGGTGATTCAAGGCATAATCATAATTTTGCAACAATATTACTTCAAAATTTCTAGGGCAGAATTCTCAAGTCTCATACGATGATACCCTGCATAATTGTTTTGACCACTTAACCCAATTACATTGTATAAAGTATTATCAACTATAAAGCTTATTAGTTTCGATCAGCTCTGAGTTGAACTCCACTAAGCTTACGAATAGTTTAGCCGGGTCCTGCATCCAGTAACTGCCTATGTTATATTATTTTTTGCGCCCCCAACTGCCGACGCTACCATGCTCAATCAGACGAAAAAAAAGAAAACAGCAAAAGAGAAAAAAGATGGGCAAATTTGGCATTCGTAAAATGGGGAGTGCGAAACATGCTCATAGTTAACAATCACTGAAATTGTACAATAAAAACAAACAAAAATTCAAAAAAATGTTGGCTTATATATTGTCGAGGTAGTGTGTAAAAGTACAAAGGAATGACAAATTTTTTTTAGCAAAACAGCAGAAGTGGAAAAAAATCAACAGGCAAAGGGAAAGCAGAACCTATACACAGATTCTGGAACCAAATTGAAAGCTAAATTCACTACACACTACACACTACACACTACCCTCCCCCATTACAGTGACAATCACCAAGTTTTGATCCCGCAATAAAATAAACACGATTTGCAGCCATTTTTTTTTAAAAAAACCGAAACCACTATAGATCACAACGTTGAGGATTTAGTGCAATGTCTCACGGAATGAGTACAAATGTTTCCATTTCGTCGCTTTTGGATTCCAACTCGTCATCTACCAATACAAATGTGCCAAGCTTGAAAAAGTTGCAAGGCAAGGGGAGCGATATAAAGCAGGTCCATACCCCGATTCAGCAACTTGTTTCTCAATTTCAAACTTCCTTTGACCCCACAGTGAAGTCGAATAATGGGGCTGTTGCTTCAAACAATACAATAACGTTAGGAAATAATATACCTAAACCCAAAGCCAATGTCATAGTCGGAGCAGATAGTTCGAAATCGCGATCATTGTCTTATTCTCCACCACCGTCAATATCAGCTCAAGTTAAGAAATTCCAAACAAAATTCCAATTGGAACCCGTTGCGTCACCTCAACCCAAAAGTAAAACCTCCATCAACTCTATAATCAACATGGACGATGAGGAGTTGGCACCCACTCCACCAATTCCGTCCCAGTCAACTGATGTAAGAAACCAAAATGTGTTGAAAAGAAAGAAACCAAGTGGCACAGTTAAGCCAAACGATACTAAAAAGCGCAAGTCTGGTACACCAGATCTCCAACAGCCTCCGTCAATAGTGTCTAAACTGAATATACTGAGAGAGGATAACACAGCCAATACAAGCAAGAATGAAACAAAAAAGCCACCTCAAACTGGCATGAACACGATAAAGGCTCCCACGAAACCCGTAAAACTTGCAGGCCCCACTGTTATTGATTTGTTAAATCCCGATGATGGTGAGGACATCACCCTGACAGCATCCCCGATATCATCACCTGCCACAAGCAAAACTGATAAAGCAAAGGAAAAGCTAATCGAGAAGACACCAAGAGAAAAAGAAAAAGAGAAAGAGAGAGCTGAACCACCAATTGTGGCATTGAACATTCCACTACTAGATCCCAAGGACCCACAACCTGGAAAGGCTGAAGTAGTTGTCAATGTATTAAAACTAGCGGAAGATAAATATGGTTGGTCTGTCATGCACCCAAAAGCTAAATCGGCGATTGAGGTTATAGACGACATGATTGATGATGAAGACGATGACGAAGATGATGACGATGTAGGTGATGATCAGGAAAAAGCCCCACAGCAGTCAAATAACTCGGTCCTACCGATTGCTCCAAGAGGTAAAGAATTAACTGAAGAGCAATTGGTACGACAGCACGAGATTAAAATGATTCGAAAAGTGGGTAAATACGATTTCGAGGATCCATTCATTGATGACGTTGAGTTACAAATCGAAGAAGATATTTCGAGTACTAAAGAAGGGTTTTTCGTTTATTGGGGCCCTTTGGTTGACGATAGGTCCTCCAATAAAAAGGGGTTCAAAAAAAAGTAACATTGCAAAGTGGGTAATGTTTATCGACAATATAGACATTTTTGATTTATTCTTTGATTCTTTCGATTGTAAGCTTCAACATTCCAGCTGCATTCCTTTCGAACTGGTTTGAACCGTTCTTGGCAACGTAGTCAACATTTCTTTCAACACTTTTCAAGACTTTTTCTAGTTTGTCCTTACTTGCAATAGCAATCTCATGCCTCCTTAGTGTCACGAGTAGATTCAAGATTGATGCTAAAGTAGAAAGTCTACTTGGATCTATTTTGGCACCGCCATCATTTTCAATAAACGCGTTAGACTGAGCTAGGAGGACCCATTCAAGAATGTCTTGGAATTTCTCTTCGCTCAAGGCGTAGCAAGTACTAGCCTTTACCCTTCGAGGAGGCAACTCAGGAGCTTTGCCAGTTCCATTTTCGTCCTTCAAAGAAACGCTTTTTAAAGCCAGATCAACATCATTGACATCGGTTCTCAGATTCAACAAAAGTTCTTTATAGATACCAATCAAAGCTGGCCGCATTACTTCATAAGGACAGTTTTCAATGGTATCTTTTATGAAGTCATATCCAACTGATTCAGGAGTAACAATCAACAACTTTGTCAACAATGTCAACATCATATATCTGAATCTGGGCACTTCACTATGATGGAAAACAAAAATCAAACATTGGAAAAAAATGGGCAAGTACTCTTGAGGGATTGAAGTCAAATCATTCTTTGCATCATAATTGGAGTCAACCTTGAGCTCATTTTGTCGTAACGCATACCAAATCCAATAAAGAGCTAAATCTTGTAATGACCTATGCAAAAAGCTCTTCTCAACCATTTGAGGAATGAGCAACCGTAAAGCAATGCTAATCGCATCGCTTAGCTTAACTAAGGGGGTATCAAACGTATCATTGTCGGCTTTAAACTGTGTGAATAAAATGATCTCTCCTAATATTGAATCATTAACTGACTTGGCATCACTATCCACAATACTGGTTATCAAATTTGCTTGATAATCAACAACACATCTCTCAAATAACAAGTCAGCGAAATCCTCCTCCTTGTGGCTGATTCCGTATACGAATTTACGCGACTCTGCGACAAATTTTTCAAAAATTGTTTTCAAGTACAAGTCAAACAGATAACACAATTCATAAAACCTATCAAAAATTGCAGTGTCGAGTGGTGGTTGACCATCGAGAGATTTGCCTGAGCATTTTTGCAAATGGTTGAAATGACGCATCGAAAACGACGAAGTGTATGCTCTTGTTCCCATGTAGATTATATTGGTAATAAAACCAGTTAATAACTTTCTAATCAAAAAATCCTCATCCTCTTGTATTTTTAAAAATGCAGATTCGGAATAGTTGACATTTGGTGGTTGGGGAGCACGATCATAGTTTCTAGCAAAACTATAAGCTCTTTTCAACACAAACACATACGCTGGTCGAGACACTGGGTTCTGTTGCAAATTAAACATCAAATTAACGTACGCACCCACAGCCATGGCCAAGAGTCTTGATGGGTACAACGTTGGTATTTTGCGCAAGCAAGTGGCCATCAATTCATTGACGTTGTACATTTTTATTTCAAAAAAGTTTTCCTTGTGGTCTAAATCAGTACTTGCGACATCGCTCAAGGTTAATGTTCCCAACAACTCACAACTTTTCAAAAATAACTCCTTTGGGTTCCCCTTTATTGCTAATATTTCGAATATTTTGAGAATTTTGTAGACACATGGTGCATCTCTGATCCCGGAACTAAAATCAAAATCCGATTCTATATAAGGGATGATGATACTAGGTATATCCCAACCAATTTCGTAAACCAAAGTGTCATTCAGTTGCAATACTTCCAAGAGGGATGCCATAAGTTGCTCCCTTTCATCATAAGTGTACCGAGAAGGGTCATGTAATTGAATATCTAGCAACGTGCTATATGACAAGTAATCTTTATCAGCTATAGCATCCTTTGCTCCGTTTTTCAAGCTTTCCAAGATTTTGTCAAACAGAATTGGCTCATTAATAGTTGACTCACTTTCTATATCTGAAGCGGCTGATATTGTGTCCACCTTCTCATCTGATTCGGAAGTCATTTTGGTATTGTAGTCGAAGAAGTGTGCCTTTTGATGAAAAGAAGTAGATTGTCTCAGTTTAACCTCTGACTTTTTGTTCCTTTTTTTTTTTGGATTCGCGGCGGAACTTTCAAAATTGAACAATCGACGGGTATAGCAATGACGACGAAATAACAATGTCATACATAAGAGAATCAGAGCCAGAAGACGATGGGGACTCCTCAGACTTGTCCTCCAGTTCATCTTCGAGCCTATCGTCAGATAGAGTGACCAACGCTCAAGAGATTAAGGGTGAAGAAGTGGAAACACGCATACCATTATCTACATCAGTTGTCTTGGACAAGCTTCCCGCTGGCCAACAGGAGCAATTAGGGAAAACATTTCAAGAATACGAGCAGAGACAAGACACCAGTGCGGATCCGATTCGAACGACGGCATCAGAAGAAACCGCAAAGATTAGTATTCGATTCCAGCCGATTGGATCAACAATTGCAATCAATCCAAAGGTGTTTAAAATCTCATCAACACAAACAATTGCCACTTTAAACAAATTCTTGTGTAAGAGGCTTAAGCAGACTCGTCTTTGTTTATACATCCAAAGCTCGTTTCTGCCGGCTCCTGAGGAGAGAATTGGTGACTTGTATAACTTGTTTAGGACAAAAGATGAGTTGATCATAAGTTACTGCAATTCCGTTGCCTTTGGGTAATGCAAATAGCTATAGCTTCTCTACGGATACATTTTGAAAGGCAAACATTTAATATAAAAAAATAAATCTAAACAAAAGAACTCTTCCATCAACCTTTGTAGATCAACAGAATAACAGGTGTATGAAAATTCATGGTATCAAAAAAAAAAAACAATAAACAAAAATAATACAGCATTCAAGGTGAACAATCATTTAGCATCAACGCCAAATGTTGGTATTCTCTCAGACCGAAACAAAGCAAAAGCAAAGCAAAGGTAACCGATCTCTGTGATACTAATTGAAACCAATTTTCAATACGAAACGAAACGACAAAAAAGTAAGGAATTCAAGTAAACAAGACTTTTTTCTTCAAGTGGACTTGTATTTTTGCTTAATAGAAAACAAACTTGGCATCACCAGAGTTGACAGTCACAGTACAACCATCAGATCCAGAACCATTGTATTTTCCATTTTCATACTTACAGTCACCATTGACGTCGTCACCTTCGATTTTGATGTTGTAGTTTGGTTTCTCAGTATTGTTTGGGTTTGGAATCAATGACAAGTAAGTCTTACCATTGGTAGTACCAGCACCGAGAACAACAGGGGCCCAGTTACCAACACCAGATCCAGATGATCCCCAAACACAACCATCTTCAACAGAGACACCAGCATTGTTGACATAGTATTGAGTAGAGGTCTTTCCACCTTTCCAATTGTAATAGTTGTCTGAGTCAACAACAGCAACAGGAGCAGATCCACCACCAGACAACAAAGTTGGGATATTCATGTTTTCAGAACCTGGGTAATCGGTTCTACAGATGGCAACATCCTTGGAAATTTGTGAATCGAATTGTACATTGTTGGAACCCCATGAACACAAGTAGTCTTCATCTTGGTTTGATCTGTACAATTTACCATTTTTACAGTACAATCCACCAACGGAGATACCATTGCTTGGTTGTTCTGATGGCCATTGGGTCTTTGACATACCAGCTTGACAAGCGTATGAACAGTAGTATCCGTCCTTACAGGTGGATGAAGTGTCACCATTTTGGTTCATGATGGTAGTCCAACCACCATTTAATCCTGACAACCAATCAACGGCAATAACACCTTGACCAGTAACAACGGAGTCACATGAATGGACACCATCCTCGAATTTTTCTGTTGGGTTAACAAAAGCCTTCAAGTCACCAGCAATTGAGGAACTACCAGTTGATGATGAACCAGTTTCGGATGAAGAGTTATCTTCTGATGATGAAGGAGAAGAAGATGATGATGAAGTGGAAACAGATGAAGATGTTTCATCTTGTTGGGTGGTCTCATCGGGAGAAGATGATGATGAAGTGACAGTTGATTGAGCTGAAGCTGAAGCTGAGGCTGAAGCAGTTGGACCAGTAACGGTGTTTCCACTTCCGTCAACATAAACAACCTTAGTGACAGCAGCTCTCTTTTCCTGTTGATGGTGGTGGTGTTGGTGTTGCAATGGGGCAGCTAAAGCAGATGCTGCAATAGTCAATAAACTCAAGACGGATGATTTCATTTTAATTCAAGCTTTTTTTAAAAATATAAACGATTGGTATAAGTTAGTTTTGTAAGTGAAACTCTTGTTAATAAGGAAAGACAATAGTTGGGTAAGTAAACGTTGTTGTAGTAGTGTTACTAACGGTGAACGTTCTTTAAAATGAGTGTGTAAATAAGCTTGATCGTTGGGATAAGGGGAAAAGAAAAAGAAGCAAAAGAGGAAAAACGGGCAAACTAAAAACATGAATCGTCGGGATTACCCTTAAATATATATTTATATGAAATTAGTAGGCAGTGCCCTTTCTTCTGTTTGTTTATTACTTGTCCCGATTTGAAAAAATTTTCACGCATTCCAACAATAATTCTATTGTTTATAGTTTGTTTGCCATTGCCTTTGCATTGTTTTTCTGTACGAAGGGATACTGCACTGATATCACACAAAACCATGAGTTGACATTGTTTTTGATTGATTTTTTTTTTTTTTTTTGATTTTTTTGGCGTCTATTCCTGTATAGAGATGAGCCTATTGTTATTATAAAAAATCGTTTTATTTACCAATTCGCCATAATTGGATAAATTGGTCCCAAGCTAGCCCTGTTTTTGTGTTGTCTCTGATAATATTTTTTTAATCTTTAAGGTTCAACTGTGCATAACACAATATCAGAGATCTTGGAATCTAGAATCGCTTGTGACATTGGGTAGCAAATTGTTTGCAGTTCATACTTCAATTATTATTGTTACCTGTAACCATGGAAACCAATAATAGGCCCCCCTCCCCACCTTGCTTTTTCTTTTTTTTCATGACAGGGAACTACGTTGCAACGGTCACTGACAAATAATGACGTAAATACAGCTCCCCTTCCCCCCCCCCAGTAATGATCATTTGTCGGTTGCCTTTTGAATACAAAATGATTCACTATTGTTGAATTGCGAATAACTTGACTTAGCAACTAAAGGAGGCGACAACCGTAGGAATGCGACCCCCTATTTCTCACCGAGTGATCCACTCAAGTCCACGGTGAAACCAAATATATCACAGGATCTTCTTTTTCTCACTTTCAACAAGATAATAACCGATGTCCAAATAGTGAAAGCTTATTTTACAGGATGAGGACTTACTCTTTTTCTTGGAACTTCCCCTATTAGTCATTACTTGTCCGTTTTGGGCCGTTAATTGGGTAATTACATTAAATCAATTAATTAATTAATTGCAAAGAAAAGGTTTAAAAAAGAAAAGGTGGTGGGATAGGGTTAAATTGAAAACACTGAAACTGAACACAAAATAGGGCAATTGGTCGTGTGTTGCCATCTTTTTTCAAAATTAAAATTGTGACCACAATAAAATTCTCGTTTTTGTGTGGCTTTAACCAATTTTTGAATACCGGTACACACCCTATTGCAAATGAATTTACAACCATTGGCTCCCAGTCAAATTAACTTCATAAAAACTTGGCCAATTAGCAAATGGCTTAGAAGCCCATGTACTGGGTGGCTCCATTATCTGTTGTATTCGAATTGGCTTTTCAACGGTATTGACTGGCTTTTCTTTATACTCTTTGCGAGTGATATTTTAGTGCCGTTCATCGAAAAAGCTTTTATTCTCAATCAAAGTCCACCACACTAACTCCATAGTATGTACACCCGCCCTGCTACTTTTGCCACTGATCTGAATAAGGTGGTAGTTCTAGTCTTTCTTTTTTGAAACACTCTCTCTAGTAATTTGTGGTGTTTTGATTTTGTGGTTGCTCACAATGCACTTTTGAGCAGCAGTGCATACTTTAACCTATAGGAGAAATGTTATTGAAGTATGAGGTTTATCTTTCCACAAGTAACAAGAGAGTTTGTGCTACGAACCTATCACCAGAAAAACCGTTGGTGAGGTAACGAGTGGGGCAGAGTGCTTTGTTGGGAACAATAAAACAAATATAGGAAATAGTTATAGCCAATAAGTGGTGCAAGTGTAAATGCAAACCGTAAATGCAGCCTATTGTCCTTTTGAGACAATTTGCAAAATGGCCAATCGGACGATTTGAAGAGTGTCTCTCATTCTCCACTTCCTACTGAGCAAACTAGAGAATATTCATATTTAGCTCGGATCTGGAAAGTCAGCGAGAGGCATGATTACAACGAAGAAGAATTTCTTTTCATCATGTGGTAAATCTGCTCATATTGTGTCTACGTATTTGATCCTCTCGCACCACAACTTTTAATCTGAGACATACATATATGTTCCCTGCACGACAAAGATTTAGTGCCACTTGAAAGTTGAAAAATTTTTTTTTTTTCACCAAATAAAAATTTTCATGAATCCAATGGTCTTTACTTTTGTACTTTATCGTATGTAGCCAATTAAGAATCAGTCTAAAGCTGATTTGACTTTATCTTTTTGTGCTCTATGGCCAACTGTTACATTTCTTGTTCAAGCTATGACCATGTTACGAATCTAGAATTTCTTGAAAATAGGGGGACAACAACAATTGAAAAAGCTTCTTCAGGTGTGCTTTTTACACAATTCTTCGTAAACGTGACTGTCACATTTTTTGCCGATGTCTTACACCACGGTTACAGTCACTCCTTGATGTTACTACTCAAACAACTTGAACGACGGCTGCTTGTTCTAGATTTGTCTCCTTCTAACGTCTATTCGTTTCTTTTTGTTATTGTTCTCGAAACTCCGCTTCGGAAAAATTCATAAACGAGAACGTTATGAAACTAAAAAACATCTCATTAGATTAAACCAAGAAAAGAGGTCCAACCTAGTTCAAAATGAATGACCTTGAGTAGTGTTTCTCTTTTACACGGTGTACATCGGGTATAATTTAACCGTTATGTCATATGGATTTACGACGTGCACACTATTTCCAAAGCCAACATATTTTTATGTAGCCATAAAAAGAAATTTAACTATTGTTCTTGTTTACTCCCCTCTTCTTCCACTCCAAAAAAAAGGGCAAGGCAAGAGTCTAGATCATTTCGATATTGATGGTGGTGTAGATTGAGATCATCTTTGCTGCATTTATTATTACATCAGTGTAAATGCAGTCAAAAACTTTGTGGAAAGGAGGGTGGCCACTTGTTCAATCAGTTGAAAGCTCTCACGTCAAAACTTACCCGTTCAGCCCCTATGCAAAGCACTGATTCAATAATCATGCAAATGGCTTAGTATTACGATGGCAAAAGAGGCTCAACATGCTCTCTTAGTGTGAGTCTTAGCCCCCTTTTCTTCTCTTAAACGAAGCACAATGGTAAACTACACATAAAATCCAAAATTAAACACACTGAATTAAACACCCACATATAATCAATCAATAAAAGGGTAAGTAGGTAATGTAAAACAAAACTGAAAAACTAATCACATGAAAAATGGTATCAAATAAAAAAAAAATGGGAAACCAAAACGAACTGAATAAAGAAATAAAATTAAAAAAGTAACGGAGGTGGCAGCGAATAGCAAACCAGTCTTTCAAATTCCAACACACACACCCCTCTCCCCCGCAATGAACCAAATCAAAAAGTCGGCAAAAGCATTCTTCTATACTGTACCTTCATCTTGTATACCCAAATTAAACCACGGATGGTTCAACGCATCCAATGCGGTAATTCGATCTCTAGGATTAATGACAAACAACTTCCGCAACAAGTCAATGAAAAACCACCAAAATGTAAAATTGCCAAAATTTATCAAATGTTTATTCTCCTCATAATTTTGATTTAATGAGTAATCAAAATTAATCTTTAATCCAATTCGAGAACTGATGAATAAATCGATTCTTGACAACTCTTCCACGGCGTCAATGAACTTTTGTGGGGTCGATGCAGTTGGGAACTGTAAAGTCAAAGAGTTGGCTACAGTTCTCTCCTCATCGAAAATAACATCATCATCATCATCATCAGAATCAGAATCATCAAGTTGTTCCAATTGGTGCACATTACGACGTCCGCGTTGATGATGATGACGACGTAAAGATGGGTCGTAACCAGCATCACTATGAAGACCCACAGCACGCACATTTCGTACAACTTCTTCTTCCTCATCATCATCATCATCCACCGACGACGACGATATAGATGTCGTACCCGAGGGTGAATCTTGTGCAGAGTTGTGCAACAAGTGGTCATCATCTGAAGACACACCGACATACTCATTGGTGAAGTACTCTAGTCCACATTCATTTTCATTCAACTTTGACAACTTTACCATCTCTTTATCGATCCTGTAACCGGCAATCTTTTCAATCATTGCCAAATGCTCTAAGTTGTCATGAGTTTTGAATAAGGGCTCACCGATAATTAGCTCAACAAGGATGCAGCCAATTGACCACATGTCACAAGGAAAAGACCAGCCAGTTCCCAATACAATTTCCGGAGCTCGATAATGACGAGTAGAAACAATCAGTGAATGGTACTCATCATCAAAAATAGCACTGCCAAAATCAATAACTTGTATCAATGGGTTTTTAAGTACTTTCGATGTCTTGGGCACCCTCTTGGTGTTGCTCTTTGGCGAGGCGGCAGTGGTGGCAAGGTTCATAAATGCACTCTTGATGGTGGAACTATACAATTGTTTTTTTGTAAACGAGTCATCGTGTAGCAATATATTCTCTGGTTTAAGATCAGTATGGATCAAATTCAAATCATGGAGAAAAGTGACGGATCTAATCAACTGCTTTGAAATTGCTTGGATGTGACTTCCAGGGAATGAAATGAATTTATTATTCTCCAAGAAATCATATAATGAAATCTTCAACAAATCAGTGACAATGCAAATGTGGCCACGATAGTCAAAGCATTCACGCAAATGGATACAATGGTTTTTGTTTGCGTTATCAAACTTTTTCAACGTTGATAATATCCTTAATTCAATCTTGGCTGCGTCTCTATATTTTTGGATGTTTCGTATAATCTTTATTGCCACTTGTTCTCTATTAACCTTGTCAAAGCATTGCACAACTTTTCCAAACGTTCCCTGTCCCAACAACTTGACAATAACAAATCGATTGGCAAAATTGTCGTTAATTTTAATGATGTAATGGCCATTTTCATCGTCGCATGGCGGTAGGTTATTCTGATGTGGTATGACGTTGGCTTTGATATTGCCCAACTTAGGTGTTTGCAAGATATAGTTATTGGGTAGCTTGTTGTAAAAGCATTTAACCTGAGGCAATTGAGGTAGTGAGCTAGTTCGCTGTTTTTTGGTTCTTGTGGATTTGTCAATTTCAAATTGATTCACATTGAATAGATTATAAGCTTCTTGTGCATCAGGGTTGATCAAAATTGAATCACTGTTATTTCTTCTGCCTCTAGGTACAATATCCTTCTCATCGATTATGATGATATCGTCATCGTACTCATCTTCTTCCTCTCCCGTAATGGCATTATCGCCACAAGTACCGTGATCACCACCACCACCAAAGCCATCAACTTCATCCAAATCGTCCAAAACAAAAGCATCTGTCTCACCGTCATCTAAAATAGCGTCATTCTCTTCAACCAGCAAGAAGGGATTACTAAATTTTGATTTTTTGGGTTGCATGTGTGGGCTAAATCCAACTGCAGAGTTACCATCATATCCAAAGTTTGAATTTTGAGCAAATGAACTGCTTGACGTGCCTTCAAATGGATGTCTTGGGTCATGTTGGCTAGATTGAGTAAACTGCGAAGGGTCATATTGTTGTTGTTGTTGTTGCTGATGATGTAAAAATTGCAGTTGTACGTGGTGTTGTTGTTGCTGACGGTGTTGCTCTTGTTGTTGCTGTTGCTCTTGTTGTTGCTGGATCAGCAGTTGGTACGAGGAATTGAGAGTTGCCGATTGCAGTGGGGCAAAATTCTCACTATAACCTCTTGGACGTTTCCTGTTGGTAAGGAGTGACATTTCTGATAGAGTGTATTGTGAAGAAAGACGAATCGACTGAGTATTCTCTCTGATTGAGAAAGGGGGTGCAAGGGGTCCGAAGCTTGGATGATTTAAACAAACGAAATCAAAAGAAAAGAATTGAACCACTCGTTGAAGTGTGTCTTTGTATTGCCAAAGATAGTAAGAGACGGACCTACTATCCCTCTAGATGTATATATATGGTTTTTGTTGTCACTGTATTATGATGGTTTGATTTTGCACGTTTGAGTCAAACAAGATAGAGAAAGAATTGATGATTTTTTTTTTAGAAATAAATTTGGTTGCCTGTGGGCAAGAAAGCTGATTCTCCCTTTTCCGCATACTAAAATAAAATAATAATAATAATAATAATAATAATAATAAAAGAAGAGAACGTTTTCACTCTTTGAAAAAACGTAGAGGTCAGATGGGGTAATGCAAAGTAAAGCTTTCCAGTGGTCAGCACACCCTCCACCGCACCTATGCCTTATACCATTATTTTTTCATCTTTGGCTTCTGAACGTTGTTACTTTGATAAGCTCTACTGATACCCACGTTGTTGTGCTTCATTTGATGCATTTAATATTTGTGTGCGTGTGTGTATGAAGCACAAAAAAAAAAGATAGAAAAAGGGCAATCCAAATTTTGATTTAGTAGATGAAGAAAGCGGAGAAACGCCGTTTTAGCTTTTACTTTGGTATTATGTCGTGTTTACTCTTCCGAATCAGTTCAGCCATCGTGTTGGGAATTCTGAGGCTTTTGAAGCTATGTACACTGAGAGTGTCCACAAGGGCATTGTATATTATTTCCTTATCGGACTATCAGTGTCACCACTACACAATAACAGAGCTTATAAATTCTCCCTTGTATTTTGTAAAGGTATTTTTTTCACTTTTGTACAACACATTGAAACAAGGCTTATTCTACTCAACTGCCATTGCTCTCTGCTGTTCGTGAAAGTGGACAAACACAGACCTAATGGTTTATGCGTAAGAGAGCTCAAAGCGGCCTTGAGTAAATCTGCACCAGTTATTGGTGTTGTGACTAAGGAATGACAATAGCAAAGTCTCATTATGATAAAACAAAGTCGTGTAACCTTGTCACGAAATCAAAAAAAAAACGTAGAATGAGAAAAATGGAGTCACAAAAAAACATGAGACGACGAGAATGAAGGAGCAACGTGGGGATGTGTGCTCATCAAGCTCAAGATGAGAGTAAAGCTGATGAAGGCGTTTGGTTTGAGGTGGTGGCAAGCTGCTGAACCTACCTTGCTTTTCCAACTACTTTCCTCTTTACGACACTGCTAAATGGCTTCGAATGTTTGCTAATTCCAGCTTCGTATTTATGTAGCAACCCAATAATTTTGTAAATTTTACACGACTAGTATAAGTCGCCACAGTTAATAGGTGATGTGTGTGTGCTGCCAATTACTTCGCCAAGTTTACAACACCTCATCTTCATGTCACTGCTGAACTTGGAATTGCGCGATGTCTTTTAACAAGCCCCACAATCTTAGTGAATCAATGATGATTGTAAAGTTTGATAATCATTAGCAGCTTCTATAAATCATGGTCAACCTTACATTGTGACATAACGTGCTCTAAACTACTTTGTTTATAAGAGAGTTATAGAATATTAAGCCCCACAACGTATTCAAGTTACTTTCGAACCACAAAGCACTATTTCGGTCTAATTTCATGTAAATGGATGCAAATTGTAGTTGCAACATCATTCATAAAAAAAAAAAAAGAAAAGAAAAATTAACTCGATCTTGTAGCTTTGTTTTGCAACTGAAGGTGTTTCTAGTTTAATTTGAGTTGGAACACCGCCAATCTTATTTTATACCAAGTCTTGACTTCAGCCCCTCTATTTTGTTCATTTACATTAAAACGCAAATCAAAATCTTATTTTCAGTTTGCCTTTTGAAAAAAAGCCTTGAAATTCTAAAACGTCCTACTTTAGTATGGTTTTAGTAGTTTAAACGAGAGATCGACAAAATGTAACCTTTCTTTCTCTCAAGCATAAAAGTTTAACAACTTGTTATTGAACGTTACAGAGTCTGTGGATTGCATGGCTTGAAATTCTATACAAGTGAAAATTGTTTGTACGTTGGATTCAACGCACATTTCACATCCTCTACGTCTCGATGCAGGGAGACATTGAAAAAAGACCTTGCTAGTTTTCACCCCACCCCTCTTTTACCCTTTTGTTGAGTACGACTCCATTTGAAAAAGTACGAGACGGTATATAGGGTTGCTTATGAGATGACGAGGTCCAAAAAGTAAGCCTACACAAACGAAAGCAAACTTATCACACGGATTCTATGTACCCCACATTTATTAGATTTATTTGCTTCCCAGTGGTTGAATTCAACTTGCATTGAGGAGGTACTCATTCCAGTGAAGCATTGGGTTACTAGTAACTCATGGGGTGTGCTTTGGCACAGACCGGTTTCAATCTCTCCCCTCCTTTCGCTTTTAGTGGAACTCCAAGCGTTTCAAGTCTCAATTGTATTCCTCAATTCGCCTATTCTTGTCTTCTGTTTGAATTGCACCACGTTTCCATCGTCATGAAAATGTACAATGAAAAACGGCAAGAACAATGTCAAATTAATGTTCAATAGGAAATGTATGCTTACACAAACGCGGTGACTGAGGTATTAGAAACATTTGGTGCTTGACATTATACATTTTTCTTAGCTTTGGGTTTTTGTTTTTCCGTTTTTTTTTTCTCTCTACTACTATCGCAATATCGTTTTGTGATACTTTTCTTTTTTTTTGTGCCTGGAAAAATGAAAAAAAACCAGGCCATATATTATTTTAGGTTTTTTCATCAACGGTTTTTTTTGTGTGTTTTGGAAGACCGGATTTCGCTTAAAAAAAGTTAAAACATATAGCTGGACGCGGAGTTACATACACCTGTTAAAGTGCACATGGACAGCTCACTCTCTTTGCCACCAGTCATATTCATTAGATTGCTATGTACAACTCTCTCTATAGTGATGGGTTTGTGTAAATGCACACAAAGCGAGCACATATACACACCTGCAGTTTTCCGCCATTCTTTACATCCCAGAACAATAGATGTAGTGTACCTTCTTCCAAAAAAGAGAAAAAAGAAAACATAACAAATGCTATTACCGAATGAGGCAAAAAGCAATGTGATTGGTTAACCCTTCGAACAAAAAGAAAAAAAAATGTGATGTGGTTTTTAAAGTTCGATGGGTTGGTTTCAAACACCCCCGGTTATTGATGCCCCTTTTGTTGCAAAATCGAAGTTTTTTAACAGCCATACGGAACCGATTATTAAACCATTGTGCATAAATCTGAGACAGTTTCTATTGAGTTTTATGTATGTGATGGAAAGACGGAAAAACAAAAACAGAAAGAAAAAAAAAATCAGCATAGAATAAACAATAATGATAATAATAATAATAATAATAATAATAACAATAATATTATTATCTATGGAAAAGTGAAAAGCTTCTTTGCTGTTACAAATGCAATAGATTATAAATTATTATAACTTCGTTTGTCTCTCTATATGTAAAATCTGAAACCAAAAGTCCGAAGACGAGTTGTATTTGCAACCAATTTACAAACCACAGACTACGCTATTGTAATATGGAGCTTGGTTATCACAAAACTTTCATTCTCTAGCCAATGATTACTGACTTTGTGTGAGCTGCTGTGTTCTGTTTTGTTTTTCGCTGAAGAACTTTTCTACTATTGATTAAAAACTATTCAAAGAAGTCGCTATAGAGAACCAGCTAGACCACAACGTAAAGACTGCTTTTGGGACATTCCTAATCGCAGATGTCACTCATCATTTATAATCATCTTCTTGTGAGTTTCAGACACTCATCAACTGGTCATAAGCTAGCCACACCCCACACTCCATTTGTATAATAGATTCAATGAAAGATAGAGTTATAAGGTTGCTGTCTTTTTGCTTTTGTATCTTGTAAAGGAAACAATTCAGCCGCTTTGCAGGAGTGTCGGTGTGTGTAATAGAGGTGGATGTATTTTTTTTCTTGTTCTTCTGTTGAGTATAAGTTTGTGTAATAAAATTGTCTTCTTGATGCCTTTTTTGATCTGTGTACACGACGACTTGCCACAAAAGAGCAGTGCGTATCTGCATATGATCACACTCAAATATTAGTATAACATTATAAGGTTTTCTTTTGTTACACTGTATTTTTTTTTTGGACTCTTTTGATTTGAATAAACTTTTGGTCTATCCTTCTCTCTCATTTGTAGCTTGTGAAGATATATATATAATAAATATCTTCAAAATATGAGCCCACGGATAAAAAGAAAAGGAAAAAGCATTTGAAACAATAGCTATGGAAGTATGGTTACGTTTCTTTTCTCTCTATTGTTTTTCAGAACAAAGAGAATATAAAAATATAAAAAAATAAAAAAAAAAAAAAAGAAATGCAAAAATAAAAAAAAAATGTATGAATAAATGAAAGTTAGTTCAATATGTATCATCCTTATATGCTGATTCTCATCGACTTATGATATTAGTATTAAGCTTTTTTCCGTGGATCAATACGATATCTATGATGAACTAGATTCTAGTTCTCTTTGCCGCGATTCTATAATCAACATCGTCTGTGTCACGCTGTCTGTGACACGCTATCTGTGACAGTCCACAAAGAAAAATATTAAAGTTTGTATATATATAAAAGCATATCTCACTCGCCATCAAAACCGAGCACCCCCTTCAACCTTCCAACCCCCCTGATCTACAACATTCAAGGAATCGTTCCATAGTTTTTTATTATTTTCTTAGTAATTTTTTTTTACTTTCTATTGCCACTGTTCTTCCTAAACAAAAAAAAGAACAAAAGGTGTTTGATTTTGTTAACAACAAAAAAAACAATTAATTACAAAGATATTATTATTATTCAAATAATAATAATATTCCATTACATCATACGCAAAAACAGAATTTTCTTTTTCTCAACCATAATATAGCCCAAAAAAACTTTTGATTGTATTGGAGATTTGTAAAACAGCACTGGTAATTTACAAGTCGGAGAGAAGTATCGTCAACCACTTTCAATCATACAGGTTTTGTCCTCCACTACACCAACAAGTGATAAAGCTTTACTGTTCCACGCGTCATCTGCTGCATCAAGCATAGTCATTGCGAACATTACTATTAAACCCATTTTTACATCCCATTATTAAAAAGAACAAACTAGCACCAGCAAGCAATTGAATGATCAGACAGCTTACCAATCATAGACATATCTGCTAGCCATTTCCACCCATGACACAAATCCCCACACTGTCGCTACATCCGAATCAGCTGGTTCTGCGTACACTGTCACCTCTGTCGGTGCAGCCACCATCATTACCACTACAGCAGCCACAGCAACAACAACAGCAGCAACAACAGCAACAACAGCAACAACAGCACCCACATCGCCATGATCATGCACTACAACAGACTCAATCTGAGGTGCAGTTAGATGTACCTCACCCACCAGATCAACAGATGGACTACTTCCATCCACAAGCAGGCGATAGTACGCTTATACCGAATACACCAGTCCATCATCAACCCCCGGAACAAGACCTGTCCCAGTTAATATCTACAACTGGTAAACAACGACTACCTAGGAAGTACTTTTGCAAAACTTGTAATCAAGGCTTTACTAGAAAACACAATATGGTAAGCCATGAACTTATACACTCGTCTTTGAAACCCCATATTTGCAACGTTTGCCATTTGAAATTTAGGAGAATACATGATTTGAAACGTCATGAAAAACTTCATACTGGAGAAAAACCATATAGTTGTGATAGGTGTTCACGAAGGTTTGCCAGACCTGACGCATTAACGAGGCATCAGAACTCGACAAATGCATGTACAGTGAATGCAAATAGCAACAACAACAACAACTTTTGCAATAACAATTCCATGGGTAACATTCATAATGGTTACACAAATGGAGAATCCAGTTCACCCAACTTCAATCAAAATCCTGTTAATAACCAAACAAGACCACTTTCCCATTTACATTCGGGTAACAGTGTTGACAGCGGTGACGAAGTCCCTCAACGTCCGGCATTAGCGGTCAATCAACACGACGAACGAGATTCTTCAGCAGCGTCAAATTCAACTGGTGCATCCTCCAATTTTAGTTCCACAGGCAATGAACCTGCCACCAGTGGTGACTCTACAACAACCCACGATACAAACTGTATACCGACATTGAAAACAATTGGACTCGATCAGGAAAATTCGGACAATAAACAAAATACCAGAAGTCGCAGTAACCAAGAGTTTAGCACAAATCGTCATCAGCATATGACTGAACAACAACGAAGAACGCAAAGTCTTGACAACAAAACGTATCCAACTATACAGAAACACATCTTGCAGAAAGCTTCCAGTGGATCATCATCAGCATTTACACCAAACCCAATACATCCCCTCAGTTTCTACCCATTTCCTAACTTCAACAACCTCAACAGTAGTAACAATAGCAACCCCAACAATAATAATAACCATCACATGAATCAAATCTCATTACCGCCACTTTCAGTACCACATCAACCACTGCCTCAAGCTTCATTCATCCCCCAAATGACTCCACATTTTCCCCAGCAAAATTTCGATGGACTGCTACCAATTATCACAAAAGGCACTGGTGCTAGCTCCATCACCACCATCAGCGGTACACCCTATGGTGACGAAGTTCATCCGATACAGCGCAGTGATCTGACGAGTGTTTCCACTCTTGCACTGGCCAAAAGCTCGCCAGGTCTACCGGGGCTTACCCATATTGCTGCAACACCAATGAAGTTCCCACCCAATCCTACATCCATACTGAGAAACAACTCAATTGGCAACTCAATTGGCAACTCAATTGGCAACTCATTCATGATTCCTGCACTTAGTGGCAGTCGTCCTCAATCGTTGCCGGCAAATATTGGACATCAAACTTATCTCCAGGGAGGCCACCCAAATCAGGGAAACATTACAGCTGGTGTAACTGGCGCTACTGGTGGGACGCCTATTTCAAACCCAACGCAAATTGGTAATTCTAACTGGGGTCCTTCGCAAAATCGCGGTGCTTTCATTTCATCTTTGCCTCCTCCTTCTCAATTGTTGAATTCAGCCTCATATTCTGGGACAAATAGAAATGTATCACAACAGCTGGAGCTAAAAGCAGATGGCTCATCTTCTCAATCAGCTCAAGATCATCATTTTGCACCCAGACCACGGGACTTGTAATGGATTGTGTACAAAGAATCCAGACATGAGATGTTAGAGTAAATTCAATTTGGAGTTAGGGTCTGAGTAGTAATACTGATGGGGAGTATCTATTTGACGATGCGAAAGTCTACAGGAACGTCGTTTATGGATCTTACTATATTTATTGACATACTCAGCGTGCTATTTTGCTGATATGCAAGCTCATCTCAACCAGTTTAGACCTGCCTGATGAAACCGTATTTGATTTGATAAGTAAAGAATTTAAACACAACTGTATCCACTACTCAAAACCATCAAACGCAATCCGCTTATAAAATTGGATCCAGAATGGTGCCATGTGCATGTTTTATCCCAAAGAAAACTTTGGTATTTCATTTCCTAGAACTTGTGAGAGCATTTTGTATAATTCTTTCGTGTATTTGTTTTCGTTTTATCCATTATTTATGAAGAGTGTAAGTAATATATAAGTGGACGTCTGAAAAGTAGAGTTGTAAAAAGTGGCCAATATTTCAAAGGAGCAAATGGTAGGGCGCACAAAATCAAACGGTAGCTTATAATATAATTGTGGCTCTTGGTCTTTGTCTTTTTCTTTTATAATTACATAAACCACACTTTGTAGTTTGAGAGGTTAGTAGCTCTGGATAAACATCCATTATCCATTTCTTTTTAAATGCCTGCTTACAAAAGCGAGTAACCTGGGATGTAATTCATCTTGTGGGTATATTTCAAGGAAAGGTAGTGTACCGTTACACAAATGGCTTATCTTTATCTGCATGATCATTTTGTGTGTGAGTAAGCTACATATCCTTTAGTAAGAGTACCCTTCTGAATGCTTTTGCAACTACCCAGTGAAACTGAGTCCAAACTAGTCAGCTTATGAGAAACATGGCTTAATGTTAAATTTATAGCAATACGGCGGCATAAGTACACCTATTTATACATTTTGATTTTGTTGTTCCCTATCTGTTTATTTCCTTATCCCCTTTTTGTTTCTTCCCTCCCTAAAACAATCCTAAAAAAAAATTAAACCCACATTTAAATTGATAGCAACAAAGTCATTCACCCTTTTTATCTTTTTTTTTTTTTAAAAAAAAAATCTGTTTAAGACTAGGTTTTCACTTCAGCAGCTGGATCTCAAAAAGAAGGGGCCTTATACCGCGTGAAACTTCTTCGGATATAGGTACTTCAATCAGGTTATAACTATTCTTTGCGAATGCTGGAAAGTACTAAAATTAAAGGAAAGGGTGGCGTGTCATCAATATCAAAAACGACAAGCTCCGGTGGTGCTAGTGGCGGTGCAAGTTCGATTGATGAAGACTGGTCTATAATTTCATCATCTTCCGATTTTGATGATGAGAGGTCAACTACGAGTTCCGATGGGAAACACAATACTGAGTCGGAAGATAAGTTGGGGTCGCTGAATATGGATGGGTCGTTATTCAAGGTGCCTAGTGTCATTCCTGGACTTGCTGATCAGGGTTCAATGCTGTCCAAGCATGGGTCAGAAGTGAGAGAAGGTGCTGTTGCGAATAATGAAGGCAGATGCACCAGAGACGACGTAAATGATGGCCACTCTCCTTTGTCATTGTCACTGGCTTCAAACCTGGAAGACTCTCGATCTGATGAACTGGCAAAATCTGTCAATGTCGGGTCAAAAATTAGGTTTTTTGAAAACATGAATCTGTTCAATGAGTCGATTAAACAGAAGTCAAGTGATTTTTATACCAATTACGCTAAAGACAAGATTGATCAGTTGAACAAATACGTCACTGAACAGAATAGGTCAGTTGGATTACATGATGATACAGAAGAGAGAAGTGATGAAGTAAAGGAATCACAAGCTGATTCTGCTAGCGCTCTTGCTGCAAGTTCTGATGATGTTGGCGCTGACTTGGAAAGTACTATCGAATTGCAAGCGGAATGCAAAGAAGAGGGTGATACAGCAGCAAATATGGAGTCAACTGCAGAACCCTCCATTTTGAAGGAGTCAGGGACCAAAGCGAAACCCACCTCGCCAATAAAAGTCAGATTAATCAATACTTTACAACAATTTTTGGATTCCCACTCGGAGTATCTTTGCTACTACCTTTTTGCCATAATTGTGGGACTAATACCAACTGTTTATGCTATTCACCACTTCGCCGTCAATAGAGAAACAAAGCCAGTCACTGCATATGAGAAGCTCAATCAATATTGGGATAGCTTTATTTACCAAGAAACACCAGTTACAAGTGGCAACTTTTTCCCATTCGGTCACAAGAAATTGAAAGTGAATAGATTTGTAAACTATGGCAAACAAGTTAGAGCTAGTTTAGCACCAAGGTTGCAATCTACACGTGAGTGGGCTAATAAAGCTGTGGAAGACGTGGGCCCTATTGCAAACAACTGGTTGATCAAAACTCAGAATGGCATCATGTTGGCGAATAAGAATATACATATGTGGTTTCATGAGACGAGCAGGTTCACAACAAATGAATATCATAATATAAAGGATTTTGCCACTCGTGGTAGCACCATGGCATCAATGTATGGAAGATTGGGTATGGACTACGCATCCCGAAATGGAAGGATCTTTGCTGGCAATTTATCCAAGTACACACGCACTTCAATTGATACGATGGATGATTGGTTACACGCTTCAAGTGTCGGAGCAGCTGTGTTTTATAAAACGTCTGCAAAAAGTTTCTCTAAGCACAAAAAGATCACATCAATAATTTTGAAAAGGTTTGGAAGAAAGTGTGCAAGGGTTGGAAAATATGGACTTCGGAGATCAAGTAGATATAGCCGCAGGGCTTTTAAGAAGCTTGTAAGGCTGTACCCTGGCTGGAGAAGGAAAGTGGAATCACAAGTCCTTGCTTGGTCAAAAAGAGGGGCACTATTTTGGTCAAAAGATTCTTTTTTTGGTAAACAAATCAAGAGCCTGTCAAGACTCGTCTTCAAGAAGTACACCGAATTCGCCAAAACTTTTCGTGGTGTTTGTGACGAGAATGGGTTGGAGGTGCTTTAATTCGGAAAGTGGCATTCAAAGCTGCATACAAGAATGCAAGTAGGTAACGTGATATCTGTCATGCTACCTATGGAACGGAATTTGTTGGTTAAGCAGGATTTAGGTTGGTTTAGTTTTAATTCACTGGTTTGCTTTTGCTATTTTGTTTTTTATATATATCCCGTACACTCAAGTATATGTTTTTTTAATTCAGGAGAAGTCGTGTGTATCGTACAACAATTGAATGCTCGTGGTGGTTGGTGTGTCTTAGAAAAAATTAAAACCTCTCTTTTCTTTTACTACTTCTGACGGAATTTTTCGCAAAAAAAAAAAAGGTTCGACATTTTGAAAGGCACTTTTTGCTTTATACAACAACAAAGTATACACAAGAACTAATATTTTTACAAATATGGGTATGTCTATTGTTCATCCTCTTTTGAGTTTGTCCTTGGCTACTAACTTAGACTAGGTATTCCCAAGTTTTTTAGATTTATATCAGAAAGATGGCCTTTGATTTCGCAGTTGGTTGATGAGAAGCAGATACCAGAATTTGACAACTTGTATCTCGATATGAACTCGATCTTGCATACGTGTACGCATTCGAACGACGGATCGATAACACGTATATCAGATGACCAGATGTATGCTGCCATATTCAACTATATTGATCATTTGTTTAGTATAATCAAACCCAAAAAGACATTTTATATGGCCATTGATGGGGTTGCACCTAGAGCCAAAATGAATCAGCAAAGAGCACGAAGATTTAGAACTGCGTATGAAGCTGAAATCAATTTGAAAAAAGCCATTGAAAATGGTGACGAGCTCCCAAAAGAAGATCCATTTGATTCTAATTCGATTACACCAGGTACGGAATTTATGGCCAAATTGACGGAGAATTTAAAATACTTTGTACATAAAAAGATCACTGAAGATTCCCGATGGGCAAATATTGAAATTGTTTTGAGCGGTCACGAAGTTCCCGGAGAAGGTGAACACAAGATTCAAGAGTTTATTAGAGCAGTTAGATCACAAGATGATTATGACCCAAATTTGAGACACTGTATTTATGGATTGGATGCTGATTTGATAATGTTGGGATTAGTAAGCCATGACCCCCATTTTGCCTTGTTACGAGAAGAAGTTACATTTGGGAACCGCAAGACTTCATCGGGTCCAAAAGATGTCACTGACCAAAAATTTTACCTTTTGCATTTGTCGTTGGTAAGAGAGTATTTGGAATTGGAGTTTAAAGAAGTTGAAGAGCAGGTTGATTTCGAGTATGATTTTGAAAAAGTTTTGGATGATTTTATTCTCATCATGTATGTCATAGGTAACGATTTTTTACCTCACTTGCCTGACTTGCATTTAAATAAAGGTGCATTCCCGTTGTTGTTATCTACTTTCAAGCAAAGTTTGCTTCAATCTGATGGGTATATCAATGAAGAAGGTAAAATCAATTTACGCCGGTTGAACATTTGGGTGCATCATTTATCGGAGTTTGAATTTGAAAATTTCGAAGAAAGAGAAGTTGACGTTGAATGGTTCAACAAGAAACTTGACGATGTTTCCATATCTGGAGAGAAGAAGAGGAAAAAGATTGGTAAGTTGTTGATTTTGAAAGAACAAAAAAAGTTGGTGGGTTATATTAAACCATGGCTTATGGAAGTGTCGAGCCAAACTGTCAACGATCTTATTCAATTGGCTAATGAAGACAAGTTGCCCACTTTGAAATTGAACAAGGAAGATGTGGAGAAAAATTTGGATTTCCTTAAACAATTTGCTTTGGAAGCTGGATTTTTAATTATTCATTCGAAATCAGATGATAGTTATGTGGCCAAATTGGATATTGATGGATTGTCACCAGCTGAATCAGAAGAAGATTACGATGAACGTATTAGCGAATTAAGGAAAACCGTCAAGTCGTATCAAGCGGCAAACTTGGTTGAAAGTCAAGATGTTCTTGGTGAGACAAAGGGGGTTTACGAGGAGAAATTTAAAACTTGGAAAAACAACTACTATGAAGAAAAGTTGCACTTCCCCATTGATGATAAGGAAAAGTTGATTGAAATGACTGAACATTACGTTGAAGGGTTGCAATGGGTTTTGTATTACTACTATCGTGGTTGTCCTTCGTGGAATTTCTATTACAAATACCACTATGCCCCAAGAATTTCCGATGTATCCCTTGGGTTGGAAGAATTGATCAAGAAGGGAGTTGATATAACATTTGAGAAATCAAAACCATTCAAACCATTTGAGCAATTGATGGCAGTGCTTCCTGCAAGATCCAAGAAATTAATGCCAGCTGCCTACTGGCCATTAATGACTGATGAAAAATCCCCCATTATTGATTTTTACCCTCATGAAGTTGACATTGATATGAATGGTAAAACGGCTTCCTGGGAAGCAGTTGTCTTGTTGGATTTTGTTGACGAAAAGAAGTTGCTTGATGCTTTAAAACCTATAGAATCAAAATTGACACCACAAGAAACAAAGAGAAACTCGTATGGACATAACATTAAATTCATCAACAATCCGCAAATCGACAAAGTTTACCCTTCACCTTTACCAGGGTTTTTCCACGATATTGAACACGACAAGTGTTACGAAACTGAGTTTGTTTTACCAGAGGTTGTTGAGCCCAAAATTGGCAAACTCGCGGAAGCACGTACAGGTACCGATTTACTGGCAGGGTTCCCAACTTTGAAATATGTCCCATTCACGTCTGAGTTGGCATTGAATGAAGTCAAGGTTTTCAATTTCTCATCCAAGTCGGAGACTATGATTTTGAATGTGGAAAATGTATGGTCTGATATGACTCTGCGTCAATTTGCTCAAAGCTTTGCTGGTAAATTGATTTATAGCAATTGGCCATTTTTAAGGGAATGTAAAGTGGTGAAAGTCGTTGATGGCGAATACAACTATGAATCAGTTAGAAACACCAAGGGGTTCAAGCATGTTGTTACAACTGACATGGATCCAGAGGAAAAAAGAAGTTATCGATCAACTTGTAATAACTTGGATTATTATTGGGATAAGACAAAGGGTGTAAAACTTGGACCTATTGAAGTTTTGGTCCATGTGAAAGCTGTCAATGGGTTGATAAGAAACCCCAATGGTGCGTACGTCAAGACGTACTCCAAAGACATTGAAGTGTACCCTTTGCAGTTAATTGTAAAGGATGTCACTCACAAGGATCAACGTTTCGCTACTAGACCTCCATTGCCAATCGAAGAGGAGTTTCCGGTGCACTCCCAAGTTATTTTCCTCGGAGATTTGGGTTATGGGGCTCCAGCGCAAGTTGTGGGCTACTCTGGTGACAAATTAAGTATCAGGGTCTCAAAAATATCATCTACGGCTGAACCAAACATTGGTAAAAGAAGGCAAAGTATAGAGGCTAAACAAATCAACTATGTTCCATCGTTTGATGTCAGCAAAAAGCTTGCTATCAATCCGCTCTTGTTGTCAAAAATTACAAGTCTGTACATGATACAAGATGGTAACAAAAAGATCAACATTGGATTAGAGTTGAAGTTTCAAAGCAAAAGACAAAAAGTTTTAGGGTATACCAAACAACTGGCTAATGGTAAATTTTGGGAGTTTTCCCCATTGGCAATCAACTTGATTCAATCTTACAGGCAGAAATTCCCCAAATTGTTTGCAAAACTATCTCAATTGAAAGGGTCAGATATTCCAAATTTGAAGGATGTGTCCGATGCAGATGAAATACAGGAAGTTAAAAAATGGTTGAAGGAGGTCAAGGCTGATTTGATTCCGGTTTCATTAGAGAGTCAATCATTCACCAAATTCAGTTTTGGTGCTATTGAGCAATACATGGAAAACTATATTTTGACTCAAGTACCCATGATCAACAAAGATATAAGGGGTGTTCCCAGAAATGCTATTCTCAATGCTAGCGAATCATACCAATTGTTAAGTGATCAAAAATTTGAGTTGGGAGATCGAGTCGAGTATGTACAGGATTTTGGAAAAGTGCCCAAAATGTCCAAGGGAACAGTTGTGTCGATAATCACTGTTGGCTCAAAAACCTCATTGGGTGTTATTTTTGATGTTCCTCAATTGAGTGGGAACAACATGAACGGTAAGCTTCAATCGAACCGTGGTCTTTTGTTGGATTCTTCGTTGGTGCTCAATTTAACTAATAGACAGTTTGTTTATCATTCCAGAGCTTCCAAGCAAAGAAAGCCAATGACCGAGGAGGAAAAAGTGGCTCGTATAAAAGCTTCTCAAGCAAAGAAGACGCATAAACCTCAGTCTCAGGGAGCAGCGCACACTGTGGAAAAGAAGACTGGCTCAGCCGCATCCAGCGAGAACGGTCAAACTAGTAGCAACCCAACAAAATCTAAAGGATCCAACGAGTTGTTATCCTTGTTGAGAAAGAAACTGTCGGACAAATCAGCGAACATAAAAGAATTTAAAGGGGTAGAAGCCGCCGACAAGGAAACACAAGATGAACAAAACCAAGCACACAATCCACAAGCAGCAAAGCAAATCTACAATCAAATATATTCAAACGTTATGAGTGAAGGAAGCTATCCAGTAAATGGCGGTCCTTATGTTCCAAATGCTCGCAATGGACCGCAATATGGTCAGCCCATTCCACCCCCTGCTCCTTATGGATTTCCGCCTGGCGCATATTATCAGCAACATCCATATCCAGTACCCCCTTCAGCTGCGTCTGCTTCACCGGCTGCACCACCCACTTTTCCACCACAGCAAAATCAGCTTCAGCAGCAAAGAAGTGGGTCTAATGGTGCTCCTGCTGCTACCCGGTCCAGCCAAGAAGGAAAACCTGAATCTAAAGAGCCCAATGCCATTGATCGGTTTTTGAATGCTACAAAGAAGTCCGATGTTGGTTCTGAGAAAGACCAAAAGAAAGACAATTGAGTACATTTTTCACAGTCTCATCTAAGATATAGATTTGTAAACTGTAATACTAAAGTGTTGAGCCACTTTGCTCTATATACAAGCTTTGATGCCAATTTTCTATTTACAGGAAACATAGCCGCCTCATTCACTTCAGACTACTTTGTTCTTCTTTCTTGACAACTTTAGTATTGCCATGACTATCTTTATCCCCTGGTAGATTAACCAACCCTAGCGAATCCCAATCACTCTTTTCCATCAACTGATTATCCATCCGGCACTTCAAATAGTCTTTGGCTAATATCCGACAGTTTGGAGCATTCTTATTCTCTGTGTATTTCATACATTTAAGGTACTTCATCATTTGCTCTTTGCATTCACCATCGTGGTCTAATGGGAACGACCCACGCTCGGGTGGAGTTGGTGTCCAAGTTCTGAAATTACCTCCTGATGAATGGTTGTTTGTTAGTAAAAAGTGATACGTATAGTGATATATTCGAAAGGCGTACCTGGTGCTCCTGTTGCCATTGTTGGATTATGAGTTGATGGTATGTCAGGAGATTTTCGGATTAGAAATTTTGAATAACTTGGTAGCTTGTATTGATGAATATTTTCAGTGTCCAAAAGTTTATAATAACGGCATTCACTTACACATGTATCCATGTGCATAGCGCTAGACAATTTAAATGTCATTGTGATTCATTATTACAGTCACGGCATTAATCAGTTTGGTATCAGGTATGAGTGAATTTGTGTTGAAATTTTGTATTGGGGCGCCGGGTACAACGGAATTACAGGTGAATAAAAGCCACAACCATCATTGGCTTTATTCGAAACTATGATAATTTAAACGAAAAGAATAAATATATTTATGAAGCAAATGAATGTAAGTTGAATCGAAATCCCTCAACAGAGGATGCTTACATCCTATTGTTGTATCATCATCAAATGGAAACACAAGGAGGTCATACTTGGGGATTGTTGGAAATCTGAAATAATGTTCAAATTCGTAGAATGTGTGACATCCGTGTTGGGAGGGTGTTTGTCAATATGGGCTGGTGGTATTTGATTACTAGTCAGTGATTTTAACGCAAGAAACCCATTTGGACAAGAATATAAGGTCGTTGCATTCAAAACCCTATGTTGAATAAGATTCACCTCAAAGTTGTTAACGCGAAGGCGGGAATAGACGCATTTAATCTATTGGCTTAATGTGGTTGATGTCGATGCACGAGCCATTGACAATACAGAATCAAGATAATACAAATAAGGTGATATCCACTTCTAACAATGGACTTTTAATTGTTGCTGCGCAGCAAGGGGGAGAGAGGGATAATGAGGTATTTCTTGCCGCGGGCTCTGGTTATGAGCCCTTAACGGACCGAAGGGCCATAATTTTTTATAATGGAGTTAAAGAGCCATGCTGAGGTATATTCAATTAAATCCGGACAAAGCTTTACCCGTCATCTGCTAATGACATGCCTCCGCGTATTGAACCCAAAAGCCCACGGGACATTTGCGTATATTTGATTAGCTTGGAAAACTGGAGAGATGCAGGTACAAACCTAACACTAGTGGTAGAAAAGTGGCACAAATAGTTTGGCATATTTTCAATAGAGTAAACAAGTTGTTTCTGTTGAAGTTATTGAGGGTTAGAACCGACTTTTCAGATACAGGGTGAAGGATATCGACAACTAACATTGCCACTTATAAACCGATTATATGGGAACATACGTTGAACGTTTTGCATAAACTCCGTGAACATTTACTTTCCTGTGCCGTTCGCAAAAGAATACCATTGTGCTTTTCAAAAACGTGGCTTTATTGAGCTCTTTGTTTTTAAACGGTTTCCACAGTTCTATTGCTATATCCGTATAAAGGCACATAGCCGACGCAACACGATCGTGTTCTGCCTAGAGTGTAATTGCAAATTTTGATTGTGGTTATGATACCATTTTGCACGGAACGGGTGGAAAGGTGAAATACTTCAGGGGAACTGCAGTTCTTAACCAGAGATTATAAATATTTGACCGGCTCCCTTGAGTAGCGCTTTTGAACTTGGAAGTTTTCAGCAACAGCTCCAACGAGAAAAAAAAAAAAAGACACTCAATTTAAGATGAAATTCATTACCATTGCTGCTATTGCTTCTATTGCTGCTGTTGCTAATACTGCTCCAGCTACCCCAACTGGTGTTGTTACTGTTTCCACCCAGTCATCAGTTCCGCTTTTCCAAGAGATCCAAGAGTTGGAGAAGGACGTCCAAACAATTGTTCAAGACGTTCAAGCTGTCGTCCCATTAGTTTTTGGTAGTGGTAATACCACTTACCCCGAGGACCTCAAGGAATTGATCTCAGCTATTTCCAAGTCTATTAAAGATGTTGAAGGATTAGTTGATGACATTACATCCGACCTTGGCGGTATTTTTGGCCTCAAAAATTAGAGGAGCTAATGTGGGGTGGTCGTCTTAGACCTTAGTATTTCGTGTATATGTTTTAATACGCGTTGATGTAAATTTAATTTAGTATTCTCTAAAACAGAACGAGGGAGTATCTGCGCTATATTATAAACGAAGTAGTGTATGCCTAAGACTTACTGTGACTCGTGGTGCTAGTCTCAAATGGTAAGCAGAGGAGAGCCATGTAACTTTAAAACACTGTCAGAGAAGTATCGCCTGTCGCTCTTTCGATATTCCCTTTAAATGATCGACGTTAGTGAAAGGTGGACGAAAAAGGATTGTCCCACAAAGTCTACCATTTGTAGTGTTCAAGAACCCTATGACAACCTTATGTACTATCGGGAAAACGCTCTTCCACGAAACGACAGCCAGTGTTGCACTTTTATTATCAAAATAACATCGTCTCTTAATTAACAAGTGCGTCGTGAATTGCTAGACCTTTGATTGTGGCTGTCTCCACCAAAAGAAGCAGCAAATTTGTTATCAGCGAAGCGGCTAAAATAATAATCCTTTCAAAACCGTTGAAATAGGGGAATTAGCCGCCTAATTACACAAACCTGTAACGCCGGAAAAACTTGATATTTTTCGTCCTATCTAATTCACTTTGGAAACATCATAGCTATCGTGTGCTCTCTGACGTCGGAGTCTGTTTGGAAAAGAGCGCCCTGCAACAAAGCGTGAAGATGACAGGTTCTGAGCGATTGAGGCGTTGAATTCACCGTTTCTTTCAACTGTTCTTACCATGCAGAGTCAAACTCGGCTAACGATGCCGAAAGAATAATCTCAAGATGGAAAAATTACCATCCAAATTTGACCAGGTTACTCGCTTTCTATCTCCGTATCCCCATTGTTATTGTACCAAACACTGAGGCGTGCATTTTGCACTGTCACTGTCCTTTTTTGATGGCTTTTGTGGTGGGGCAAAACTTAATAAATGTGTGGCTTGCATGGGTTAAAGGTCGACGACGTCGGATAATAAAATTTCACACAATAAAAGCAACCGTATTCATCGTCTTATAGTACTTACACCATTGTTTACCTTACACCCACGTGTAATAAACTTTTTGCATTGTTTTATGCTGCTGTTAAGTCCGCACTTGACAATCAGCCTTGAGGTCAGAGCTTCACGCTGACATCTACGGATACTGGCTCAATATATAAGTGTCGGTAGAAATCTTCAACAAAGACATATTAGGATCATTTCATCAAACTTTCACATTCAATTGTACCACCACCATGAAATTTATTTCAGTTGCTACCTTTGCTACTCTTTTGGCTTTCACTACAACTGCATTTGGAAATGACGCTGCTGCTCCAACTGCTCCTGTTGTTGTTTCTCCATCTTCAATCCAACCAGTCTTTGGGCAAATTGCCTCCTTAATCAATGACGTTAGAGATCTCGTTCAAAACGCTGAAACGATTTACCCATTGATAGTTGGAGATAACTCTATCCCCGCTGAAATCAAAGAATTGATTACTGATATTACAAAGACTTCAAAGGATGTTGGAACCTTGGTCCATGATGTTTCAAAAGAGCTTAACAGTACTTTTGGTGTTCCCAATTGATCTAGTTTATATAAATACCATCTATAGCTTTCCAATTGCAGATTAAATATAAGAAACAAGTCCTCGTAGGCTTTTGTTTTTCAACATCAACAAAACAAATGTAGGCACCTCCTTTATTGTAAAACTGGGATTACTTTCACTTACGATACTTTTTCGTATCTCAAAGCTCGACCGGAGATTGCCGAATTGAGAGATAACAACCAACGAAACGCGGAAATTAAAGGGCTAGAGAGTTTTGGTGTTTGTCACAATAGACGAGAGGGCGGCAATATGAGTCAACTTTTTGGTTGTTGATGATGACGGAACAAATGTGTTGTTGTGATATACATTGGAGTACAAAACCATTTTTGTGCCACCGGGGAATTAGGTACTTTCACATCTGACCAGTTTCAATTCATGGTTTCTGATCTCAGAAGTTCACAGGATAATTATTCCTTCTGCTCATCTATCTTTCACCAATTGGACCCAGGGGTTTGAGGTTATCAAAGTTCTGACTCTGTCTCTATGAACCATTACAAAACCACCGGCAATGTGTGGCTTTGTTTGGAGAATAAGGCGGATAACGGTTGAAGGGTTTAAATGCTTCACCGCAAACAAACAAAAGCCATTTTGGAGAACAAAAAGAATGGATTAAAAACCGACATCGGAATAAAAGCGCCACGATTTGAGCTAAATAGTGGTATTGTTCAAACTATAGCAACGGTGGCGTTTGTTTTTAAACAATAAGAAATGAAAAGACTATGGGCGGAATTTTTCATTGAAGATTATACAACGAAAGCTGTTTTTCCAAAGCTTACGCCTCTGTTCATTTTCGTGCATTGTTTGTTAACGCCGCTTCTTCGTGAACACGATAATACTGTAAATGATGTCAATAATAGGACACCCGTGGAAAATTAGAAACACATAAACAGCTTCAAAAGTATAAATGGCTCATAAAATATCGAATCGTCGATAAACATTCCAACTTTGTCTAGTTCACCATATTTGAAATGAAATTTACTACCCTCGCTACCATTGCTAGTGTTTTTGCCGTTGCAACTGCTGCTCCTACACCAACCACTGTTGGATCATTCCCAACTGCCACGGTTACAGTCGCAGCCCACTCCATCTCACCTGTATTCACTGGTCTCTCAACCATCCAGGGAGACGTTGATGCTATTATCCAAGATGTACAAACTATCACTCCATTAATTATTGGTGATTCATCCATTCCTGCGGAAGTTGTTGAATTAGTTACCGCTCTTGGAAAATCGGCTCAGGATATCGCGGAAATTGTTGGAACCGTTTCAGGAGACCTCAATAGTATCATTGGTGCCGCAGCTGCCGCATAAAAGAATATCTGAAGTAATTGATTTATGTCAATTTATAATTCTCAATAAATTTTGTTATGCTTCTATAATATATCCTGAGCTCGCTATCAGATGGCACGTAAAAGAGATAGACAACTACACCACTCAATAAATGGGTGGCTCTATAGAGATCTCAGAGTAACGAAATTGGGTTTTATAATTTATTTGTAAGAGACAATCTAAACAACAATTCACTGGTTTCATATTTGGAAAAAAAGAAACGATGTCCAGCGACTTAGCGTAGAAAACGAGCTGACATATCTATGCGAGCTTTCCAAGACCGGCAGCAACTTCAGCAGCAATGATTTCTCCAATCTTAGCAATGTATTGCAAAACAGTCTCTCCTGCTTTCAATCCGTATTCGGCAGCAGTGGCAGCATCAATACCCAAGATTTTTAACAACTTGGCAAAATCTTCAGCTGAGCTTCCAATCTTTCCACTCAAGAGATCTGAGAGCGCTTGGTGTAATGCTTCAAGTGGGATAGCAGCAGATTGGATGATAGAAGACAAGTCTCTCTTTCCAAGACCGGCAGCAACTTCAGCAGCAATGATTTCTCCAATCTTAGCAATGTATTGCAAAACAGTCTCTCCTGCTTTCAATCCGTATTCGGCAGCAGTGGCAGCATCAATACCCAAGATTTTTAACAACTTGGCAAAATCTTCAGCTGAGCTTCCAATCTTTCCACTCAAGAGATCTGAGAGCGCTTGGTGTAATGCTTCAAGTGGGATAGCAGCAGATTGGATGATAGAAGACAAGTCTCTCTTTCCAAGTGGTAAACCCAAATCGGCACCAATCAACCTGGCAAATGTTTTGAAAACTTCAATAGTTGATTCACCCTCATAGAGACCCAACTTTGCAGCATAAGTGGCATTGATTCCCAAAACATTCAAAAATTCAGCATAACCTGAACCACTAGTAGACAAAGTTCCATTGGCCAATCCTCCTTCAGCTTCAAAGATGGTGTCTAATGGAATGCCTGAAATTTTAGTGCTTGTGTCTCTTGCCAATACCAAGGTGTCAGCATCGGTTGGATAAATTGCAGCGGCTTGAGTTGAAGCAGCAAAAGCAGCGACAAAGATAGAGGTATTGAACTTCATAGTATGGACTAGTTTGTTTGTTTTGAGTAGTTGATTTTTGGTTGATATAGATTAGGAAATCCATCCAATTTAAGAATCAAGGAAAATTCACTGGGTTTAAATATTCTTTCCAGCTTCATGAATGAGAGAAGAGCACAATGTAGAAGGATCCACATGGTAAGGTAGTTAACCACTAAACTTCACCATGAAGTTTCATTGTTTTTCGAAATAGCTTATTAACCCACCCCGCCCACAACGTGCTCTTTGCGCCATAGTTTCATTGTCGTGCACACATGCTTATGGCACACCTTCCACAATCACAATCGCAATCATAATCGTAATCATATTGACCTCGTGTCATCCTCACCACCATCACGGGTTCGGGAATGAAGCCACCACAATTGTTGAAAGCAGCAAAAGTGCATTGTCCTCCACCCAAAGGTATTTGTGCAACTAACTAAAAATGAATTTCATTGAAGTTGAGAAGCACAAGGTATCACACTCTTTTCCACAATCGGAATTGGTGAAGAAATGAAGGGGGTTGAAGAGATGGAGGCGCCATCAGTGGTATACAAACCATCTAAAATGTGAAATTTGAGTTTCGACAGCAAACTGAACAATGGGACAGTGCTTTAGCTGAGCATGCGGGATTTTACTTTTCCACTTGTGGATTCGTGGGACTATTTGGTTGGGGTTGTTTTTGAAACTAGTAATGAAATTTATGGGATCTTGCTTCTATACCACTGTTTGTCCAGCTTCTGCTCCCTTGTTAGTGCATGTCTACTTCAATCGTATTAATGGGTTGATATAACGGCTGATTCATTCTAGTTTACGAATGTGAAGTTCAGTGGCTTCACTTTGCAAACCAATTTCATCGTCAGCTACTGATGTTGTCCTTTGAATGAATGAAGCGTTTTCTACATTTTTTCTCCCTTCCTATTGTTAATTGTTTTGACATTGTATTTAACCCAACGAGCGTCATCACAATAAATGCAACAAACGCATATGAACAATAATATTTGCCAAAGCTTTGCTGTAAGGAATCACCTCATAGGTTAAATCTTAAACACATTGATGTCACCTATTGCAACTGAAGAGTCACACAAAGCCGTGTAATTATCGTAAATTACAATACTGAAGTCCGTTGGGTTTTCAACAGCAATGTGGCCACGACAATAGAGTTATAACCGTATAGCTATATACGAAAACCGCAATACTACTGATGGGACTCATATCAATCTTTGCTGGGCCCTTCTACTGTGGCGGAATAAAACTATCGAATCAAGAGCTTTCATGAAGTTTCCAAAAATAACCAAACATAAAACGTTTGTAATTAGAACGGAAGGGGAGAAATTTTTTCCAGAAAAGGTTCAGAGCCCTTGCACTAATTGTTTACAATTGAAAACTTTAAAAGAAGTAAGCTCTGTGGTTATTTGTGTACATTAAGTCTATAGCTCCCTTCCTCAATCACGTTAACTAGAGCCACGTTCTTGTAAGCTAAAGTCTATTGCTTCATAAAATCCAGCATTAAACAAGACAAGGGCGACTTATTTTTATCTTTTGGCATGTACCCATTATCAACGACGTTACTAATGCGCCTGTACCCAACTTCAAGTGGCAAAGTGAGGTCAGCGCTCAGATCACAATTTATAGGAGGGTTAATTTGCAACACAAAATGTCAAAAAGAAATGCAAATGCATAACACAAAACTAGCTAAGTGGTTGTGCCCACAATAATCCCCAGAATCCACACTTTTCTTTCTTTAATCCTTCCACGCGTTTGTTCCATTTGTACACTTGATGAGTGTCACAATGAATTAACAAGAGATAGCAGTTATATAATGAAATTACTACTTTGAGAACTAATTTCAAAATGGTTAGATTCAAACCAGGTAGTGTGAAAGAAACAAAAACGTATTGTTTATACAACAATAAAGTTCTATATTGTATTCTTTGAGTAAGAAGCTGTGTATGCAAAGCCATAACAAAAGAATGAAAAATGTGGCTTTTGCAACGAAGTCTTTCTCGTAAACAACAAATGAGACTAGAATTGCTTAATTGTTGGAAATTTACGAATTCTATCGAAAGAGTCTTGTAACAGCTTTGTGAAATAGTAAGTGGCCAGCCACCCATGTGCTTGTAGCTGGAATTGAAGTAAGAAAAGAAAACGGGGTGATTTAAATTCCCATTGGTTTTGAAAAAGCGAAGATTTTCAATTGTGACTTGCTTGTGGTCCATCAAAAAATCCATTCTCTTGATCAGACTTTATGTTTAATTTCGTTTGAGACTTAAGGAAGTTGTACTTGATTATCAGTTCGATCTGATCTTATCTTTTGTTACATTTGCTCAAATATTGAAGCAAATATTAACATTACAATTCAACTATAAAGTTTATTGAATCTCCTGAAGGGCTTCAAAATCAAATGAGACAGCACTTTCGAGCAAACATATGAGCTGTATTTGGTGTATTTTTAGTGGGGCACTTACACTCTTCAGTGTCGCATCTCGTGGCGCGCCCAAATTTAACACGACACTTTGGTCCATGTCATCAAATATCAAATCAAAAGGTCGGCTGGTAGCAGCAAATTCCCCACCGGAATAAATGAACCCAAGCATAGTGCGATTTTCAAAATCGACAAGGCAAGAGAAAAAAAGAAATGAGAAAAAAAGTGGGGAAATAATTTTCAGCTGATCCTAGATGTTCCGAGAATTTAGCGCATGCAACAACAACAAAACTCTCTCTCTTACTAGGAAACATCACAATTCTGCATACTAGAGTAACCCCTCTTTTGCAATATATCAGGCTACTTGAGAGCAAGCAGTTGCGGAGAGTTTGTTTGAAATTTCTACAGAACCTCTGGAATGATGTGTACACACGTAACGTACATTTGATTTCGCTACAAGGGAAGTTTTGCACGGGATGTGGTGGAGAAAGGGCAAGCGAAACCGGGGCCCAAGTAAAATAATTTATTTTTCCCTCCTCCGTGACATCCATGCATCCGAAATACTAAAAAAAAAAATTACAAAAGAAATGTCGGATTTAAATTCACTTGACATAGATAAAAATGTCGCTCGGCTGGGAGAGGTGCTTATAACGCATGACGGTGAAAGAAGTGAAATATCGAGTCTAAAAACCTTTATTAGGCGTTTTGCTTTGGGTAAAAAGCGGTTGAATGGTTGAGGGCTGTTTGGATTAGGGTGCCTACCTACGATTGCAAAAGATGAGTGCGCTCTCATCAGCCTTACTATATCCAAGTCTCCATGTTGTTTTCAAAATCACGTGGAAAATGTGTGTTTACTTTTTTTTCTATTGTTTCTCGGTTAAACCTCGAAAAACGATTGGGTCGGCATTTGGGTCGCCGTTTTTTTCTCCCCCACATAAAAATATTGGCTTCGAGCGCGAAATTATAGATGCGACAAAAAAATAATATTTACTCGACCAATGCGACATTTATATTTGACATATTTGATGAATATAAGGTTTCATTGTGAAAAGATACATGAGATTTATTGGACCTCACAGTGTTGTTGCTGTGTGTGCATAAGCTGCCTTGCAAGTCTTACGTAAAGAAATTAACAGTGACGTTCAACTTTTCTTCATATATTCGAGTATAAGTTCACATGTGGGTCGACTAGTGATTGCAACTAGAATAACGGGACCAGACCGAGACTCGAAAGGCATACGTAGTGCTGGAACTGTCTCCTACATGAATCGTTGCCCCAGAGTGCATCGTTATAAGCGCAGTTGTTTGTACGTCGCGGCATCAGAACCCTAAAGTAGTAAAAGCGCATTGCAGTTTTCCCAAGTGCAGATTAATTGATCAATGAATATAAACATCATCCAACTCAAAAAAAAGTAGGCACGATCTTCATATTCTCATTGAAGTTGGGTTGGCTCCACTAAAATGCTACTGCTAAACTGTCTCAAATGCAACCAGTGGTGAAAAGCGAAGTCCTCCGTCTCTCTCTTGTTGTAACATTCTTGTTTGCATTTGTCTTTGTATGATGCTGCAAAATACTCGTGCGACATTTTTGAGATTAAATATTTTTTTTCTTAATTTTTTTTTTTTTTTTTTTTTTCAATTTTTCCAAAAAACCCATCCAATCCAATCAACGAAAAACTAACCCCAAATTTCTTCTTTATCAACATTTGTTTTCTTTTACCTATATGGGTTTATAGAGATTTTTGCCACAGTATCTCCAAAAACACGTCCTTGGGCAGACTTTTATTCCATTATAATTTGAAAATATTGTCCTAAAGTTCCATTTTCTTATAGACAGGTCACTAAGCCTTTTATAAAAAAACACAGTACATCGCCTTACTCCTCCACATTTTCCATAGTCACTAGCTACTACATATTCCAAAAAATGTCGACTGAATTGAAAGCCAAAGAAATCTTCAATGATTTTGCAACTGTTGGTCAGAACCAAGAAAAGGTATTGACTTTGCCCGATTTTATTAATGTTTTGTCGCCATTCCAAACTGATATCCCCAAGTCAGCTTTCTCCCTTTTGTATTTAGTTGCTGACACTGAGAAGAAGGGTTTTGTCACCGAGGGTAATTGGTTGCACTTTATCAAGACTTTGACGTCAGCTGATGGTGAATACAAGTTATTGTATGAATTTTTGTCCTCAAGCGATAACGTCAATTCACAAATCACCTACCATCAATGTGTAGATATCTTGAACAAGATTAATTCATCAATTGACCCACTGTATCAACAAAAATTGATCAAGTTGAACTGGATCTATTTTCCTAAATTTTTTGAACCAAAGGGTGAAATTGGATTCAATGATTTTGTCACTTTGATCAGCTTCTTACCTGTAACTAAGTTGATTGGAAATTTTGAAATTGCTGCCAGTAAAAACAAGACCATCTCTGGTGATGATTTGGTTAGAATTTTAACAACTACTTTTAGCCATAAGTTGTCAGACAAGTTAAAGAAAAATTTACCAAACATTACTGGGTTCTTTGACAACCAAAAGGAGTACTCACTATCCAATGTCTTATTCATCTATGATACATTGAGCAAAGTCGACATGATTAACGAAGTTATTGTAAATACACCACCAACCACCAAGGACAAGAATGACATCATTATCAACAAAAAGGACTTGTACAACCACTTGAACGATCCGTTATTGAAATCAGCCAACTTTAGGCAAATTTCAAATTTGTCATTGGATTTGATTTATTACTTGATCAACCAAGAAAGTGATGATAACATCCCTCGTAAGCAAATGGTGTCATTTTTGAATCCAAACGTTAGTAACAATGTCAACTCGTTGGCCCCAATATTTGAACATGCGCAAAGTCGTTATTCAACTCATGAATCAAGCGACAATTTTTCTTTGTGGCCAATTTACGACTCATTGTACTCATTTTTCCTTGGTTCCATTGCTGGGTGTATCGGTGCTACCGCCGTTTACCCAATTGATTTAGTCAAAACAAGAATGCAGGCTCAAAAGCACAAGGCCTTGTACGATAACTCATTAGACTGTTTTAAGAAAATTTTGAGAAAGGAAGGTTTCAAAGGATTGTATTCCGGTTTAGCTGCTCAATTGGTTGGTGTTGCTCCAGAAAAGGCTATTAAATTGACAGTTAACGATTTGGTTCGTAAAATTGGTACCCAAGAAGATGGATCAATCACCATGAATTGGGAGATTTTGGCTGGTATGTCTGCTGGTGCTTGTCAGGTTATTTTCACCAATCCTTTGGAAATTGTCAAGATTAGATTGCAAATGCAAGGAAACACCAAAAACTTGACCAAGCCAGGTGAAATCCCAATTAAGCACATGAGCGCTAGTCAAATTGTTAGGCAATTGGGTCTTAGAGGTTTATACAAGGGTGCATCTGCATGTCTTTTAAGAGATGTGCCATTTTCAGCAATCTATTTCCCAACTTATGCCAATTTGAAAAAATACATGTTTGGTTTTGATCCATATGATAACACAAAGAAGCAGAAATTATCAACTTGGCAGTTGTTGGTATCTGGTGCTTTGGCCGGTGCCCCTGCTGCATTTTTCACCACTCCTGCCGATGTGATAAAGACTAGATTACAAGTTGTTGGGAAAAAGAATGATATCAAGTACAAAGGTATTCTTGACTGTGGTGCCTCAATTTTGAAACAAGAAGGGTTATCAGCATTCTTCAAGGGATCGTTGGCTAGAGTGTTTAGATCGTCGCCACAGTTTGGTTTTACTTTAGCCTCTTATGAGTTATTGCAAAGATGGTTCCCATTAACGCCACCAATCACGAGGGAATCCAACTTTAAGGCAATTAGTGGTTATCCAGGTGTTTACAACTTGACCAACGACCAAGTTTACAACTCACAAGAAAAAGGTGATAGATTAATTTATCTCAACAAGTCAGTCATTGACCCAAATGTTAGTAAAGAACAAGACACATTGATCAAGTTGCCTGCTGATTACACATACAAATCATATGATGCTATGACCTTGTTTATGGATATTGATTACAAATTCGGAAAGTTCGATTATAACTCCTATTTGAACTATATTCAAAAGAAGTAAAAAGTGTAAGATACACAGAATTTACACAAAAAACAATAGAGCAAGAAATCATAGATATGGAGGGAGTGCTTAAGTGATAGATGAAGAAAATAAGGTTTGTGAGTTGGTGGTAGTGAAAAAAAAAAGTTCCATGCTTTATTTGTGGCGGCCACTCTTATTTTATTTTTCGTTATTTTGGTCTCATCTAAAGCTTTTGCAACAATCTTTCAAATTGTTTTAATTCATAGAGTTTTATTTGTATTCAAACGAAATATACGTTAAAATGTTATTCAGTCCGATTCCAAGTGAACAAAACTTTGCAATATGCTCTCTAATTGGAAAAAAGTTTTTTCTTTCATTACAGCATCCCTCTACACAACGTCTCTATATGTAAAATGATTCAAAACGCGTATGTGTGTCGGCGGCATTTATAAATTGAAATCCCACGTGAGTTCGTCCATGCTTGACACCCATGTCTAATATGCGAAACAAACTGTAGTCTCTAAAGGGTCCATATTTGTATGTATCAAAGCTCAACTCCAACACGGCATACTTATCCTTGATTGCTCGAGATAGATTAACCACTTTGAATTTAGTACCAACGTCAAAAATCAAGTGGTTATTGATTATTTCAAATTGTTGAGAAGTGTTGTTACCATTGTTATATGTCATTATAAATTCAAATTCTTTTGTCCCAGGATCATAATACCGAATTTGAGCGCGGTTAATCACTATCCATTTTGTGGGCGATAATACGAAAAGCTTGCGAAGACCGACAAAGGGATGTCGTTCAATTCGTTTCTCCTTGTAGTTGATAACTAAAACCTCATCATTTGTTCTCACATAAATGAAATTGCCCGATAATTTAACCAGACAGGAGAGCAAACACATACCAGTGGTAAATAGTTTGAAATTCCGAAATTTCCGTGCGTTATAATCCCATTCGAAATAGACAATTTGACCATTGGTGGTTAAAGCAACAATGTGACCGCCCACAACATCGCAATCTTCAACCTTGTTCTCCGGAAAGTCAACTGCCCGGTAGACAAAGGCTGGCCGCTCACAATCGCGAGCTATCAAAAACGTCTCCAAACGATCTCTTATTAGATACTCAGGAGCACCGCTCTTTATTAGTTTATTCATTTCTTCAATACTGGTCGCAGAAGATTCGATAAATTCCATGCTATCAAGTCCAAACGACTGCCCAAGACTGTGGCCCTTTTTGCGTAACTTGCCGAATTGGACTTTGAGAAATTTCATCAACGGCAAGGTTAAATCTTCAAAAAATCGAAGTTTGGGATGAAAAACATGAAATTTTATCACATTACAATACTTTCTGCCGCTCAATCTATATCGTTGAAAAAGGTTAAGTCGGGCTCCAGAATCTTCGCTGCCGGCAAATATACGAGTGTTGACAGTAGCATACTCGTCCATCATGAAAAGCTTATCAGCTAATTCTCTTGTTAAATTCTGATAATCGCCACCTACATAGCAATAAAACGATTGTTCCGGGACTTGTAAACTTTCAAATGACGAAAACACAGCCATGTTGAGCACGCTCTCTTCTTTTATTGTCATTCTCGCCACAACAAAGTAACCCTCGTGATACGCCTCAATATGACCCTGTGGGGGTACCACGTGATTCTTTTCTACCTTTATCGTATTATGTCTGATTAGATCGACCATATCGTCTTTGTAATACACGTTCTTCAAATCAATAGTTCCAGTCTTCATATTGAGAAACGTCATATGATCCCAGTTGACACATTGAAATCTTTGATCAAGCTTATCCGGCGAAGGATATGGTTTTCCATTGGGGTTTGTAATCACCCCTTGTCCACGGCGCTTTTTCCTTGCAAGTTTCTCCTCCTTACTCTGTTCTTGTTTTTCTATTTGGTCAAAATGTTGATTACGCTTTTCAGCTTGTACTGCATTATTGTGGTATTTCTGCGACCCCTCTGCAACAGAGCGTACTGCCCCATTTGTTATCTTGAAGTATCTTCCTCGAGACTCATCAAAATAATAGCCTGGTATTTTTGCTGGTGGCATGGTTCAGTGACACCTTGGTGACGAGTAAGAAAAGGATTTTTTGTGAAATTTGAGCGGTTTTGTAACCATGGGGCGACGCTACCGGTTTGTTGCATTTTGAAACAGTCCTCTAGGCGTCCGAAGAAAGAGGACACCCTTGTCCCGCAGAAAACCTTAGAAGAAGCATGTAGTTATTTGGAATCGTTTGGTTGAATTTTGGTCTTCACCTGAAGACGTATGTATTAGAGTCCGTATAATCATTATTTATCTACAAAATAGGTTTTAAGGTAACTGTGATTCAACCCAAGTCAAATCATTAAACCGCTTGCTTTAGTCCACCCACATTTACTCGCACCCAGCTTCACTAGATCTTCCTAATCATCATCATCAAAATCCAAGTCATAGTCTTGATTAAATTTCCTCTCCATTTTGCTATAGCTCTTTTCATTAATCTTTCTCAACATTAACTCCTCAAAACCATTAGATCGATCAATTCCATCCCAAAAATAGCCAGCAGGTATGTCAAACCGATTCCGAGGATTGACACCCTTATTATACGTAAATCGTGACCGCAGTTTATCTTCAGATTCATTCTTCTCCAGTTCAACACTATCCTGGAAAATGTTTAAAGGGTCTTCGAAATTGGCATTGAGTTTTGGTTTGAATTCAATCGATTCCTGTTGCTGTTGATCTTGAGGTGATGTACGCACTTCTATTTGTTGCTTTTGCTCTTGTTTTTGTTGTTTCCGTCGTTCAAAGTCAAGCTTAGCTTCTTTAATATCTATTACTCTTCCTGAAGCGTCACGATATACTGTTTCCGATTGTTTGTGCGTCGTGGAGGGGGCCAGTGCCACTTCTTGATTTGTTGTGGATGATTTGACTAGCGATGTATTGTCTATTCGTTTGAATCCTTTGTTTTCTTTTACATTCTCCACCACGACGGGGCCTGATTCGTCATTGTCGTCAAGTTCGCTAAAGACGTCATGATTAGGTGTAGGTAGAAATTGTTTTGATTTGGATATCGTTATATTTGATGTTGGAATGGGAATGGTTTTCTTCTTTTTCCTTTTATCATTTCTTTCGGATTTATTAGCACCATCTAGGTACTTTGAAAGGTAATCTGCTCGAGACATGGTATTGAATAGCTGATTGTATGTAATTTTATTTGACTTGCTTTCTGTTTAAACATCTTTTCTCTTTTCGCTTTTTGAAGCATCAAACTCATAATTGCACACAAAACTTCTCTACTTTATATTACAGACACCTATTTGCTTTGCCTATTTATTTCATTATGTAATTGTGCCATAGTCTCACAAAGGTCCATGAATAGAGCATACTGAGATTTAATGACTTGAACAATACTAGCCAAACTTCCAAACCCTTCGCTGCAATTTCTTTCCAAACCATTTAGCACACTCTCCAACTCATTAATTGTCTCTTCGTAGATATTAAGCACTTCGTAATACTTTTTAATCTTTTTTATGAAAAATTCGTTCAACTGATATGAGCTTGATAACCTAGTTCCTGGAGTACTCAACTGAATTATTAGTTGCATAATGTTATTGATATCTTCAGTGATTTCATTATTCATATTTTTGAGGTCTTGTAGCTGATTGGTATCAAACTTGAGAGCTTGTTTTGTGGATAGTGATTTGTTTTGTAAATACGTTATATCTTTAGGAATGGTATTAATCAAGTCGTCATGCTTGGTCATATCTGAATTTAATGTAGTTGCAATTAGATGCTGAGTATTGATATAGGTGTCAAGTTGTTGTAACTCGTTCTTGATATTTGGCGGAAGATCGCCAACTCTTGTCATGGCAGATAATTGGGGTTCTGCATTTGATTGTTGTTGTTGTTGTTGTTGCTGCTGTTGCTGAGGTTGGCTCGTTGGCCCAAAAAGTCCACTAGCAACTGCAGGTTTATTTCCGAATAGCCCACCACTAGACTGGTTTGTATTAGAGCTAAAAAGACCCCCACTAGTTTGCGTACTTGTGTTGTTGTTGCCAAATAAACCACCACTTGATTGGCCTGTGTTGTTACCACCGCCTATGATACCTCCACTTGGCTGTGACGTAAATCCACTACCAAATAAGCCACCGGTTGTATTGCTTAGCTTACCAAATAATCCTCCACCCGTATTTGTATTCAGCGATCCCCCAAACAATCCCCCTCCAGTGGTGGGTTGCTGTTGATTTTGTTGAGCGAAGAGCCCGCCACCAGTTGGAGCCTGTTGCTGATTCAGTTGACCAAAAAGACCACCTCCGGTAGCTAACAGCTGCGGCTGTGATGGCCGTTGCTGTTGTTGATTTTGGGCATTGCCAAATAAACCACCCGACAGTGAAGGCTGTTGCTGTTGTTGTTGTTGGTTTGACTGGCCAAATAACCCGCCAGTCCCACCAGTAGTATTGCTTTGACCAAACAACCCCCCACCAGTACTTCCGGTAGGCTTACTACCAAACAATCCTCCTGATGTGTTCTGTTGTTGCTGAGGTTGTTGGGCATTAGATTGCCCAAATAAACCTCCACTTGGCGCAGAGCCTACAGATCCTGCCTTTGCTCCAAATAATCCGCCTCCAGTTGAATTTGTACTCCCAGACCCAAATCCACCAAATGATGGAGTTGTGGATGATGTTTGACCAAGCATTGATAAGTCAATTGTGTGCTCTGTTGGGTGTTTTGACTAACGAAGACGTTTTGATTAACAACTGATGGAATTTAGAACAATTTTTTTTTCTCTCTTCCTCTTTCTTTTTGCGAGCATTTTCTCTTTCGCAATATAACCAGGGATCTCAATCGCAGAGATATGTAGAAAGCACGTCTTCTTGCATCAAATGACATGACTAGTCTTCCCACAAATCTACTTGCAGCTATAACCAAAACTATCGAGGATGCATTTGAGAAAGTGAGAAAGGAAGACCACGAAACGATAGAGAGATTAAGAGAAGAAAATAATGCATTAAAAGAGACTATCCGACTACACCAAGAAGAAATTGGAACTTTGAAATCCAGGGTAAAAGAAGATGCAAGATCCAGCCAATTCTCGTCTCCTTCAAATAAGGGTCCAATACTACATATTTCCCCCAAGTCAACACAAGGGTCGCGCAAAGGAAGTGCAACCGACACCAACACGAAAACACCATCAATTGACAATATCTATCAGCTTCCAACTCAATATAGTGATACCGATGAGGAGGGGAATACTGTGGAAAAGACATCGTCTCCAGTAAAAATCAACTACGCACCACGGAAAGGGTCAATGAGTGGGAATGCATCATCAGGGTCCACCATTTTTGTTGGCAGCAAAATTGGTTCTGTCCAAGTGAAGCATCAATTGAGCCCAACTAGATATGAAAGCAAAGGCAACAGTAACGGCAACTTACACACACACTCACCACCTCGCAAGATAGCTCGTTACAAAAGTATCGAACTTAAAGAGGATGAAGGTGTTGATGAAAATACCCCACCTGCATTCCAGGGCAAGATGAACTCAAGTGAGGATGTCGAACAAATTGCAGATTCCCAGGAGGAAGACGAAGCAAACCACGTCATTAGCCAAACAGTAATTGCAGCAACACCTGAACCATCATTGCCACCACTAATTGAAATACCAAAGAACTTAACCCTGATTCAAACTCGACAGTACCTTTCTCGTTATTACGCCAATATACTCAAATCTGACCCCAATTTCAAAATAAACTTGCATCAAAACCCAATAAAGCAAATATCGTGGGATTTCAGTGATTTTATTGCCAACAAAAACTACAAACCAGACAATTTCACCCAATTCATCAAACGTAACTCGATAATGGATGCCAAAAAATTCAATCAATACAAACAATTTTACAATTTCAATCAAAGTCAACAAGATTTTGAAGATAAACTACTGCAAATATTTGACAAGTTTGAGTCTCCGCCGGGGTTTATGCAACTGGATTTCCCAAGTACGCAAGAATTGGACGAAAGGAAGCGGACTATACAAGAACGACAACTGAAAAGATTAGCGAGAAGGATAGCTAGTTGTGTGACGGTGGAAAATGGGGTTCAAATTGGGGAGTTTGTGTTTGGGCATGAAGTGTTAAATCAGTATGTTATACGGGGACGTTGGTATGTTGAAGGGAGTTAATGCCCCATCTTTCAGTTCTTTTTGAATCGTGTTTGTACATTATACTTAGAGTTTGTATTATAAGGTGGTACCTATATTGGAAACTTGCCATCATGGTGGAGAACTTCCTGTCCCTTGTGCAAGTTTTACGTTTTAGCCCCCTTACTAATCATAAGAATGAATAAGAAAGAGGGGGTTGATTTAAGCACGAAAAAGAAATATAGTGGTACGACGAAATACGAGGTGTTATTCTGGTAGGAATAAGGAATTGCAAAAGTTGTGTTTATCATTTGAATTGCGCATAGAGATCTTCAAGTAGGCAACTTGGTAGTAGGAGAAAGACTTTTATTTTCCAATTACTACACTATCCAAAGAAAACTACTGAATGATAATTCACGGAGTTGTTTACATGCAAGCCACTTCTCTAGATCTTTGTCAATATGTTCAGTGCCTCGACTCCCCTTCCACCCAGATATCAAAGCGTTTCTCGCTACCAGACCCCTTTCAACTCACTTTATTGGTTGGTTTGTGCATATGCACGTACTGCAATATGGTAAAACCAGACACGATTTCAAAATTTACACACACGTGTTGTCTTCAAATATTGAGTGCGGTTGAGCGTTCACTTACGAGGGTGTTTCTCAACACGTTCAACAGTGGATACAAAGAACTCGTTTTGCTTGTCGATGTGAAGAACTGTAGTGGTGAAAATTATTTTGTCTGTCAGGTACACACATAGGTTTAAATAGGAGAATTTACCGCGTTGCAGTATTTTAAATTTAATACAATTACTTGAATAGGATAGAGTAGAAAGAAAGAGACAAAAACGGCCATTGCACGTGACTGTCTATATAGTGTCCTGAAAATGAGGGGTGTACTATCTTTGTTTACCTTTTTTTTTTTCTGCTGTCCTTTACTTACCAAATTTTGTCTGTCTGATTGTGTAAAAAAGACTATTTCCTCTCCTTTCAATTATTATTTATATATACTATAGCAAAAGCTTGAGAGAATGTGAAACTTGAAACCATTGAAACTGAAATTATGTGATACCAGAGTAATATTTTTCGAAACTTCTAATTTTGTTCATCTGTCTGGAGCTAAAAATCTTTCTTAGATTTATAGTTGAAAAGGATCGAAACAGTGGGGAACACGCTCATCTTCTTCTCCACATCACGACGACTCAGTCCATACTTTTTTCTTTCGCTTGCCTCCCGCTGTCCTTCGTCTTTGTGATTTATCTCTTTTATAGTCTATGTTCCTCAATCGCACTGTTTAGGTATGAGTGTGTGCGTGTGTGTGCGTGTGACATTCTTTTCGGTTTTGAGACCCCTTCGTCAACCAAAAATTCTTGCGCCTGATCATGTTTGAATAAAACGTTCACAAAATTGGGATTTTCCTCATTTGCGTAACAACCAACACCAGTGAGGGAGAAACAATACGAACTGAAAGAAAAAAAATAGTAAAGAAAAAAGAAGGACAAGAGGAGAAGGAGGCCAAACAACAACCAGAACTCTTGTTGTTTGGCTGACAACTTTCTGAATTTGATTCAGCGGAGTTACCGTTTAATCAAAGCCATATTTTGCCTTTTTTTTTGGTGTGCGTATAGTACAGACAACAATGGAAAAAGAAAGAGAAGCCAAGGCGTAGGGGAGAGCCAAAATCTAGAACACCAACCTGACACTTGTCGCTGTTTGTTACCATGCAACTCCATATCGTAGAAGACCAAATGCTAATTACGATTCAGAGCATTCTACGAATGTGTGTGTGGTACTGGATGGTTTTTTACAAATGTATTTAGAGTTGATAGGGTTACAAAACGGAAGATACAAAATAATAATAGTTACCTAATAACAAAATGATTAGAAGATGCATCTATTCGGTGACGATGGAACCAAAGGGTAGGCTATTAGTAGAGAAACCATTCAGTGAACCAAACAGCTGTCTCGTATAGCAGTATAATAGATGCATGTTGATACCACCTTTCTTCACAGATGTTACCAGCAATTGAAGTAGAATGTTGAACTCCGTTCTTTAGAAGAAATGTTCGTATTTTTGTGTCTCTTGAAGGAGGAGTCTTGCCTCTTACAATAATAAATGTAAAAAGAAAACAACCTTCAAGGCAAACTGGAGACTAAAACAACATTGTTTTTTTTTTTCAAAGGACTGCACACATGGCTTGCAGTTTGTCTGATTGACGATATTAAATAACAAACACAAGCAGCAGGTCATTTGCTAACTACAGACACAGACTTTTTTATAAAGAGTAGAACTTTGATGTTGGCAGTTTATAAAACTTAGGGCAGCAACGCTTGTATTCTCAGGTTCCAGTAGGCGTCTATCACTCGAGTGTCTGGTACTTGTACAAGCTCTACAACATTTATATACTGATAGCAAACAATATTACCACTACTATTACTACCATTATGATCAATACCCTAAATGAGACGGCATGTTAGTAGTGTTGTTCTATACAAAAGGTAGTAATTGATGGGTATATACAGTACCCATTAAACCCAACCAAAAAGCTACAATTAACAAAAAAATAAAAATAAAAAAAAATTTAATATGTCTCTGTCTCTCTCTATAAATTGGATCAGCACAATTCCAAAAATTTCCAATTACACCCATTACAAACTTACTCACTCCCCTCCTTCCTTTCCCTTCTTTCTTTCTTACTTGTGAGTTTAAAAGGCTAAAGCATCTTATCATGTCATCGTCTCAACCACACCAACACACCCACAATCCACATAGTCTCTCCATCAACTCAATGACTTCAATAATTGAACCTACAACTCCACCAAATCACTCATTGTCTTCAAATAATAGTACCAATATAAATTCCCTACATTTCCCCCTGCACCAACAACAACAACCACTTCACCACCCCAAAACACCAGCTACATCCACAACTGCTTCCTCCAACTCATCATCTTCAACGGCAAATACTTCGTATATGCACAATCGCAGTTTATCGTCAAATGGGTCGTTTGCGAAATTTGGTACTCATCCTAATATAGGCAAATCAGTATTGTGGGATTCGTCAAACAAATTGAACCATAACTTAAATTTACCTAATTTCAACATTGACAATGAGGTAATATCGACTCCTTTAATTGTTCCTTCGTCAAATCAAGAGTCTGTTAGTTCTCAAACATCAACTCCATCGTCTCAAGTCTCCTCCTTTCAAAAATTATCACTAGACACTACCAACTATAACTCCACCACCACAACCAGTAATAACAAGCATATAAATATTAGCGGCGCCCCTCATAACAATGACGGTAACAGTATTGACGAAAATGCTACCCTCAATATCGTCAAAGATAACAAGGGCAATTACAAACTCGATACCAGCACTGACAATAAAGAAAATTTGTTGAGAAAATCGTACCATGGTAATGACATTGTTGTTGGAATTGGTTCGGAAAGTCTTATGAATGTTATTGGTGATGTTACATCCAACTCATCGGCATCAACACCACCATCATCAATAAATTATGCAGTTAATTCTGTTGTTGTACCACCTAAAATTGATAAAGAGTATCTCGTATCTATCAACAAGTTGCCGCTCATTCAATTGAAGCTGGAGATTCTAAAGCTTGCCAAAGATCAATATGGATGCCGGTTTTTGCAAAAAAAAATTGATGAGAATTTGATCCCCAGTTATCAAGTAAGGGCCGCCAACTTTGAGATTATATTTGATCAAGTGTATCCTTACATGTGTGAATTGATTGTTGACCCTTTCGGTAATTACTTGGTGCAAAAAATGATACCGTACTGTAGTGATGCCAACTTGGACTTGATGTTGGAAATTTTACAGTACAACCTTTGCCAAATATCCATCAACCAGCATGGAACAAGGGCATTACAAAAGATTATTGACAATTTGAACAGCACATCACAATTGAATTTGTTGATCAAGGGCTTGAAGCCATACATTATCGAGTTGATTAGAGATTTGAATGGGAACCACGTCATCCAAAAGATACTAAACAAGTACGAACCACCAAATTGCCAATTCATTTATGACTCCATAATTGAGGATTTATATACCGTTGCGACTCACAAGCATGGTTGCTGTGTACTACAGAAATGTCTTAATCACGTTACCCAACAACAATTGAATCAGTTTTCCAAAGCGATTTTGAAATTTGATAATTTCAAAATGTTGATTAATGACCAATTTGGAAACTATGTTTTACAGTATTTGATTTCCATCAACTCTATTGAAGTTAGTTGTGAAATGTTTCAAAATTTCTTCCAATTCGGTCTCACCAACTTGTGTAATTCAAAGTTTAGTTCGAATGTGGTGGAAAAGTTTATGAAGAATTGCTACAATAACGAAGTCGTCGATGTCGCTTTTGCGGATTTGAAATTTGAATTAATTTACAATATATTGGCTAATGATTTGAATGTATTGGTGAATGACCCATTTGGAAATTATGTCATCCAAACTATGCTTGATATCTTGATTAATCCGCAAATCAACTACCACAATGTGTCCAAAATTTCGTTGCTTTTGCCTAATAGAGACAGAGACCACATTGATCAGGATAGTGAGCCGAATATGCAGATTGCCATCATCAAGTATTGGTTTCAAAATTGCAAGATTGCATCCTCGTTTGGCAAACGTATTCAATCAAAGATTAATACCATTTTGAACAACAATGGCGCTACTCCTACTCCCTCCACATCATTCAGCAAAGTTGGCAAAAAGACTAGCCAAATGAATGCAAATGGCGAGTTTGTAATTAATGAACTACAATATCAATTCAAACCACAAAATTATCAAAACTTTGCCTCACATCAACAATCCCAAGAGTATCCACCGCAGCATGACCAACAACATATTCAGCACCAATATTTCCGCAATAGTTTGATGCCCATGAGAAACCAGAATGGAAGTACTCTGTCGGTTGATTACATCCAACCAATGGAGAATGGGTTACAAAGAAGAAACTATTCCATGCCAATAAACTTTTACTCATCGAAACCTTTTGCCAATGGCAACACCAACGTCAACAACAACAACAACAATGCATTTGGTACAAAAGAGATTGGCAACATGTACACTGCTGCAGCCAACAGCAATGTAATGAACCCCAACGCATCTGTATCTACAATTCACTCAAACAACTCCAGCAGTGGTGCGAATCCACCTCCTCCAAATTACTTGTCTAGTGGAGACAGTCAAGTCACCTTGAGAAATTATCCACCAGAGGATGTTGCTAATCGTTCAATTCACCAATATCTACCATACCCTCCCCCACCCATGAATAACGGGATTTATTACCCACCGCCACCGCCACCGCCACTGGGACCACCAGCACTGTCAGTACAAGTGCATGCTCAGATGGCGCCCCCCTTTTATACACCCATGAATGGTTCAAGTCATCAACATAGTTTGTCTGTTGGGTCTATCAATCAACCACAACAATGTTACCAGCAACCACAAAACGCTGGTCATTACACCACTACAAGTACAAGAAACACAACACCACCTACTAAGCAAGTTCCGCATTACCAACAAGGCTTGGCTGCCTCGCAAGTAAAGCAATATGCACTAAACGGTTTACAAGATTTACCATCACATCACTCGCATAATGTTTCTTGGTCGTCATCATCATCGAATCAAGGAGGAAGTGCATTTGGTACGCCAAGCTGGTAGTGGAGAAAGGGGCTAGAGGGGATGGTGGTAATGTGTGTCTGGAGGTGAAGCATATCCCGGTGGTTCTGCTTGTGCCTATCAAATCGGTTTAATGCAAATCTACACATACATACACTTCTTTGTCAATTTCGAATCTAGTCCAGTTACCTGATCACTATGTATCGCCATTTTAATGGTTGTTTCAAAATTTGCTTTTCCATTTAGTATTTTTTTGTTTGTATCTTTTCAAATTTTTGTTTTCATTTTATTGGCTCTACAGTTACTTTTATATATAAATACATACGATTATAGTTCAACGAAGAATTTGTTTGTTGTTGTTGTTGTTGTTGTTGTTGTTGTTGTGTTGAAGATTCAAGTTTTCGCAATTCCGGTCGTTTGCGAAAAAGTTATCGGAGTTAACTCCTAACACGTATTTTTGTGTCGCGAAATTGCAACATAATTATAAAGAGACATAGAGCTTGGAAGATTGTTTTTCTTCGAGGTCGGTTCAGCATTGTGTAGACGAAGTTGGGTAGTTTGCCTCTATCAAATCCTGCAAGGCTTTTACGTACATATATTGAGTCCTCTTGTAAGACAATTTTTTTTGTTTCTTGTTCTTGGATTAGTCTTTTCTTTTGTTTTTGTTTACATTTTTTTCTTTTTTTTTTTTTTTTTGTTGATGTTGCAACGTAATTTTTGCAGTAATTAAAACCCAAAAATAACATTCTCGCCCTATGGAAAGGGTAATTTTTTTTCTTTTTTTTTCGCAGTAATTCCGGAAAGATAAAGTCCTGATAAGAGAGGTTTATCACAGTTGGTAGCACCGAGAGAAAAAAATAAAAAAGAGCTTCTCAATATCAATGACGTAATAGCTTATCTAAATTCGTACAAAATTGGACGAGATATCACGTGGCACATTACACATCATTGATGTACTGAGTCATTGAATCAATCAAAACATCAACAACACCATCTTGCGATCCTTCACCTAAATCATGTGTGGCACCATCGATAATCTTACTGTTTGGATTCCAGTATTCAGATGGGGTTGAATTTTTAAATCGAGAAATCAATGCAGTTTTATTGACCGAAGTGGGAACGAATTGATCATTGCCCGAGTATAGAACCAATAAGGGAACAGTTATTTTTCCAAACGTCTCTTTGAAATCGTCATCTGTTAAATAAGACGAAAAGAAATCATCATCACCACGTTTGCTTGTCAAGGAATGAAATCTGTAAGCAGTGATTGGGGTATTGAATACCAATCTTCTAAATTTCTCTGGTAGAATATGAGACTGTTTCCCCTGGGAAATGTAAACTTCGTCTACTTCTTTCAACAAAGCGTCCAATTCCTCTTCTTTCAAGTCGTTCGAAAATGCCTCTGAGTCGGATACCGAAGCTTGTAAAATCGCACCTTGAACTTTACTTGACTCAGGAGTGTGTTTCGCGTTATTAACATTGACCAAATAATGCAATGAATTTTGACATCCAGTTGAATGACCCATCAACACAATCTTGTTTCTCCTGCCACCTGTTTCAGATCGAAAATATTCTATTGCTTTGCGTATCTGTGTTGAGTCTCTTTCTAAACTACTTGTTCCAAACCCTAAATACGCCGATGAAAGCAAAACTTGCACTAAATTCCAACTTTCTCCATCGCTGGATCGAAATGTCGGCGTTGACTCGGCAAGAGCAGGTAAGTATGGCACGTTCAATAACCCATTGCCTAATCCACCAATGAATAAGATAATGTTTGGCGTAGTTTGTTTACTATAACCAGTGAATTCAAACGCAGTCAAGTTGAATCCATATGTATGGACAATTCCTTCCTGTGGGGGGACTTTACTCAATGACATATGTGTAGTTGGATCTAAATCGAATTGATGGAATAAAATGTGGGTGATGCAATGAAAGGGGTGATGTCTGAACACGGAATGAAATCGTAACGTCAATTGTTATTAATATTTATTGTTTCGATCGATCTGAAACAAAAAGGAGTCTGAAAATCTTTTGGTAAACACTTTCTCTTGCGGTAAAGTACATCTCTCTGCGGAAAGATTGGAACATCTCACCAAGCTTCCGATAACATACAACCCATCAATGGCGTGAATCGTAAGAAAGCCCGCTAGTTCCTAACTTTGATGATATAGGTAGTGCAAGTGTGACCATTAATAGAATGCGTTGTGAAAAAATAAGAATAGGACACGAACACGGGCGAAAAACCGCAGAATTGCAACATTTTTTAATCTCCAGATCAGAATATTGACTTTCATATCCACGAATGCATCCAAATTCACTGTCTCCAATGATGGAAAAGTTTGGATTTCACAAGGTGACCAATAGTCCTACTTCACCAAACCAAGCAAAGATTACTCACAACATATCAGATCGCCCTCATCTTCCTCCTCGCCATGAACCAGTGGAAGCATTTAGAAAACAGTTACGGGTTGCTAATGCCCCAGGTAATGACGTTGTAGTTGCCAATTGTGTTGCGGTGAGTCCAGGAGATTTTCCTCATCTTCCAGACAGAACGCCAGTCATCTTGGATGGCGTTTTCGTGTATTCGATAGCCAAGGACGAGCGTGTGAAACCTGGACACATCGGATTGGCCGGAAATATGAGATCATGGGGAAAATATTCATTCGATCAAATTGTCAATGTTGAAACATATGACATTTTTCAATCGGGACAGCAACAACAATACCTCGGTGCTATCGATCTTCTGATTGATTTTGTCAAAGCCAAGTCCAACTCTTCTGCTTTGAATCATGATGAATTGGTCAACATATTTCACCAAAAGTATGAAAATCAAATATTGCAACCTACACAAGTGATCTATATGGATTTCCACAATGTTTACTACACAGTCAAAGTGGAGCAAGTTCAAATTATTGACGTCAACACTAAAGACAATTTGCCAAGTTTCAAGGATTCCGGAGATATAAAAACGAAAGGAATTTTTATCAAGTCAACCGATGTCGTATTTTACCCTTATGAAGGATCAAAAATCAATATATCCAAAAGCAAGAGTTTGAAATCGAGAATATTTGGCGGTAATGGTGCTCATGAGACACGTCGTCATACAAGAAAGCAAATTATCAACCCAGATTTCAAATTAGAGGACTTGGGTATTGGTGGGTTGGACTCTGAGTTTCAGGATATTTTCCGTCGTGCTTTCAACTCGAGAATCTTACCACCCGAGATTGCAGAAAAGTTGGATTACAAACATTGTAAAGGGTTGTTATTGTATGGACCTCCAGGTACTGGTAAGACGTTGATTGCTCGAAAGTTGTCCAAAATGTTGAATGGTAAAGAACCAAAGATTGTTAATGGACCCGAAATGTTGAGTAAATACGTTGGTGCGTCTGAAGAAAATATTCGTAATTTGTTCAAGGACGCTGAAGCTGAATATAAACTTAAAGGTGAGGACTCGGACTTGCACGTTATTATTTTTGATGAATTAGATTCCGTTTTTAAACAGAGAGGTTCTGGAAAGAGTGACGGAACAGGGGTTGGTGACAATGTTGTGAATCAATTGTTGTCAAAGATGGATGGTGTTGATCAGTTGAACAATATTCTTGTCATTGGTATGACCAATAGACTCGACTTGATTGATACTGCATTGTTGAGACCTGGTAGATTTGAAATTCAGATTGAGATTGCTTTACCAGATGAAAAAGGTAGAAAGGATATCTTTATGATACATACAAAAAAGTTGAGAGAAAATGGCTTGTTAACTAAGGATGTCAATCTTGATGAATTGAGTATGTTGACGAAGAATTTCACTGGAGCTGAAATTGAAGGTCTTTGTAATTCAGCTAAGTCGTATGCAGTATCGCGCCACACCAAGAAAGGGTCGTTGGCTCAAATTGATCCTGAATCCATTAACAATATGCACATTACCAGAAATGATTTCCTTTTGGCTTTGAATGATATTCGTCCGGCTTTTGGTACTGATGAGGAAGATCTTGCCCAACAAGCACAACATGGAATCATCCAATTTAACCAAACAATCACAAATATCTTTGAAAAGGGTCAATCCATTATTGATGTGGTTAGATCTAGTGAGTCCGAAACATTGAGAAGTCTTTTGTTGTATGGTCCACCTGGAGTTGGTAAAACCGCCATTGCCACTACTTTGGCATTAAACAGTGATTTCCCTTTTATCAAGATGTTATCGGCCGAGACGTTGGTTGGTATGGGAGAGGCTAGAAAAATTCAGGAAATTGATAATGTTTTCAGAGATGTTCACAAGTCGCCATTGAATGTTTTGGTTATTGACAAAATTGAAAACATTATTAATTATAACCCTATTGGACCAAGATTCTCAAATGATGTTTTACAAGTGTTAAATGTGTACTTGACCAAGAAACCACCTAGAGGTAGGAGATTGTTAATCATAGGTACAACTTCCCAATACTCAGTCTTGAAACATATGAATCTTGTTGATAGTTTTAATGATGCTATTGCTGTTCCTCCTATCAGGACCATTGAAGAAGTGGGTAAAGTAATGGACAAGTTAGGATTTATGACACCAGACCAGAGACAAGACGTTTTACAGCAACTAGGACAATATGATATCAACATTGGAGTCAAGAGTTTGATTGATGTATTGATGGTTAGTAAATACGCAAGAGATAGCGTTGATGACGTTGTTAACAATATTGTGGAAAAGATGACCGCTTAGAAAGTCTGTACTATAGATATACTATGTGTAGTAAGTATCTAGAAAATTTATTAAATCAGGTTTAGGCTTTGGTATCATCTTTTGACTCTTTAGCATCCTTGGTTTCCTTTAACCATTTCAAATGTGGAATAAACACTTCTTCACATCGTTTGATATTGTTTTGCTCTTCGTCCTTGATGTACTGAAGATACTCTCCCATATATGTGGTGTCTTTAGTCAAAGAAACATCCTCATCAATGGCTTTTCCATTAGACCCATAATAGTTTGGACAAATACTTTCAGTGAAAAATTGCAACACGCGTAAATCAAAATCATAGCCAACATTTTCCTTAACACCAGCATACATACGTATATGCTCATCTGAATTTTCGTAAATAAGATCATGATTATCCACCAACCAATTCGGATAGAACTTAGGGTACGACAAGTGCATAAAAATAACGTCAACATTCTTCGAATCTGTTGATGCTTGAACTGGATCGTAATGGGCCAATGCTTTCGACTTAAAGGAATTTGTTGCTTTTGAATGGTAACCAGTCCACTGAAATTGTTTCAATGTCTGGTGCCATGGTTCATTCAACGCATGCGCTGCAGCAATAAAAGTCTCCTTGTCACCTTCCCCTGCTGAACCTTGAGTCAAGATTGGGTAGTAATAATTAGGACCAAACACATTGTAGTACAAACAAAGAAGTAATGTTTTCAAATGACTAGTTTTGTTGACCATAAACATTCCAGTCTCCGAAGTTGGATCGGGTAACGTTCCATCAAAATCGTGGAACCAGGAGTTTTCAAAAGTGTATTCTGACATTGGACGAAGGTTTTCCTTTCCTCCAGCTTGTTTGATATCGTATGCACTGTACCGAAGTTTGTTCTCCCTTACTTCAACACCAGCGATATCGTAATACATAGGATTGGTGGTTCTAGCCCAAGCATCAGGCCATAAAATCAAATTGTTTTTCTTGTACAAATCAGAAGTAAAAAGGTAGTCCACATTTTTCGTGGGAAAGTTGTCGGAGTCCAAATACAACACATTTTCGAACCTTGAACTTAATAATGCCAACATTTTGTATTGATATCCTCCGATGTTGAATCTCGTTAGCAAATCTTGAGCCAAGTTTTTATCAAACACGTTACACCTGGCATTGTACGTTCTTAATATGTGTTCACAAAAGTTCTTTTCATAATCGTCCTCCGTTGCAAGAAATAATTCAATTGGTAATTGGGCACCCGTGGCACGTAATTGTTTTATAACAAGGTACGACAACCAGCTATATCTGCCTCCACCAACTAACACATAGCCTGACGACCCTTCATAAATATTCCAATCTGGATCACTGGGAACCATTTTACCAAATGTGACAACTCCCTCATTGAGAAGCTGTGGTATGCGTTCATTCACGTACATCGTGTGACTGGCCTTCATCTCGTCAAAAGTCTTTTCGGATATATCCAACACGTTCTCAAGATACTCTTTATTGAACAAAAACGAATCACTAGTGGAAAAAAGCTCCTTGGCTTTTTGATCTTTTTCCTTGTACCTATCCTTAATTGATGGTTGATTTATCTGGTATCTTTCGAGATCCTCAAAAAATATGGTATAATCATCAATCTTTGGGTTTTTGGGTTTCAGTTTCGAGTTCGCTTTCGTTGAATCAGACTGTTGTTTGGAACTGTCTTGCTGGTTTGGAGTCTGAGGAATATCCTTCCCAGGAGAAGGCTGTTTATGGTTGTTACTTGCGGGCTTTTTATTCAATGATTCATCAAGTATTCGTTGCAAGTCCTGATTGCTGAAGTTGTTGGTAGTGAGAAAGTGTAACCCAACTAGTGCAACAACTATCAAGAGGAAGAGCCTTAACCTGTGCTTCGATATCATTAGGAAGGGGGGAAACAAGTGGCTTAGGTAGATAGGATCTAATTATAGATTATATTGTTTTGGTCAAGAATTTTTTTCTTTTTCAAATTCTTCAGGTTTAGATTTTGAACCCCCTTGAAATTGAACGTATGGAAATATACGACGGTACATCAGCCGTGCCATCGTTACACTAGTTTTGAACGTGATCTGGTGTCTTTACGAAATAGACTGGATTATTCAGTATCCTATTAATCCGCTTTCTCTGGCTTCTACGTAAGTTGAGCTTAGGCAGAGGATGTTGTGTGTCGCATAATGTTACTGTAACGTCCACACGAAGTCTTGTCTGTACCATCTCAATACTTGAAAGATCCCTGATAACAACTTGCGTGTACCGCAATGTCTAGATAACGCTCAAAACAAGGAGTTGCCACTATCCTTCGATTGTATTGCATCCATGGCGGTTTGGTTTCCTCGTTACACAAAGTTGAATTAAAAGAAAAGAAAAGCAAAGCTAGATCTTCAACAATGAGTAAAGCAAAAGCAATCACAATATACAATATCATCCTTTCGATCTGTTTCTTTTCACCGCTATCTACACTCCCTTTTTCCTATTCCCTTTATGATCAGACAAGCAAAAAAAATGACAAATAACTCAAAGCTCCTTAATGCTGTTAAAACATCATCCTTTACTGATCACATTGCTCCTGATAATAGGATACCCACCATTGAAGTTGCCTTGGAGAATGAAAATAAAATTACCAACAAACCAAGAAACTTGTTAAGTGGAGGGTTTTCTTGGGTGTTGCCTACTCCTAGAGATAAGTACGAATTCTTAATTGCTAATCCCAAAGCATTGAAAGATTTGGGACTAGATCCCGCGGAAGTGGAAGACCCCATTTTCCGGAAAATTATCAGTGGCGAATTTTATGAGGATAGAAAGAGTTTTTTGGATAAAGGTTTTCCCATGCCATATGCACAAGCATACGCTGGATGGCAATTTGGACAGTTTGCAGGACAGTTGGGAGATGGGAGGGTTGTCAATTTGTTTGAGATAGACAAGACAAAGAAAGAAAATCTAAATAGACACAAATACGAGCTTCAACTCAAAGGTGCTGGTCTTACCCCATATTCAAGGTTTGCTGATGGAAAAGCAGTCTTAAGATCCTCGATTCGTGAATATATTATATCAGAGCATTTGAATGCTATTGGAATACCTACGACTAGAGCTCTTTCATTGACTTATTTACCTACAACCCTAGCACAACGACATGCTGCTGAAAGATGTGCAATTGTGGCACGATTTGCAGAAAGCTGGGTAAGATTAGGATCATTTGACTTATATCGGTATAGAGGTGACCGCGAGGGTGTGCGCAAGTTGTCGGATTATGTAATTTCGGAGTTGTTCACCATAGATGGTAACAAGTTTCAAAACTTTGAACGTATTAGTAAGTTGAGGCCGGATTTGACCAAGCTAAAGGATGAGTCGCTTACCGATTATGACAAAATGTATTATGAGACAATTATCAGAAATGCTGAGACTACCGCAATTTGTCAATGTTATGGGTTTTTAAATGGGGTTTTGAATACTGACAATACGTCTATACTAGGACTTACCATAGATTTTGGACCATTTTCCATCATGGATAAATATGATCCAAATTATACGCCCAACTCAGAAGACCATGAGTCTAGATATGGGTATAGAAATGTGCCAACAGCAATATGGTGGAATTTGACGCGTTTAGGGGAGGATTTGGCCGAATTGATAGGAGCAGGGCAAAAGTTGTTGGACAATCCTGAGTTTAAAGAGGGTGTGAAGGAGGAATGGGAAGAAGACATTATATCTAGGGCAACAAGGATTATAGAAATGGGTGGTGAAATATACCAATATGCCTACACCAAGAAATACGTTGAAACATTTTTCAAAAGATTGGGATTGGCTCAAGAGCTAATCGACGACAAGAATCCGGATGCACAGAATGTTCAATTACTAGTGCCAATGTTGGAAGCGTTGGAGAAATTACAAACCGATTTCAATTTGTTCTTTTTGAAGCTACAGAATGTCGATTTCAATTCATCTTATGAAGAAATAGCTGAGCTGCTTTTGGAACGATATGATCCAAATACCAACAGAAACCACAAAGAGGATATTGCTAAACAAGTGATTGACTGGCTCAAGATATACCATGGGTTAAAGAAAAATTCAGCTGAATTCCATGATGTTTCAAATGCTGCACATTATAACCCCAGATTTTTACCTAGAAACTGGATTCTCGATCAAGTAATTTACAAGGTATCGGAATCAAGGGGCCAAGATATCAGTTATTTGCAAAAATTACAAGATATGAGCTCCAACCCATTCAATGATCAGCTTTGGGGTGATGAATTGAAGAATGTTGAGGAGTCATGGATATTACAAGGAGAGAAGGGAGACGAATATTCTATGTTGCAGTGCAGCTGCTCGAGTTAGAAAGGACATCATTGTAGGTATAGTCCTGAGCTGGATCTTTTATAGAGTTCAATCCAGAATTTTACAAGTTCTTCTGGATCGATATGTAGGATGCGATATAGTTTTGCAAGGTAGCTTTGTCATGACCCTTTGTTACTCATTTTATATATGCTATCTTTGCGTGATGAAATTTTGTAGGTTATTGTCGTTGCAACCACAAAAGTAAAACCACAAGACGCGTCGTGCTTTTCAAACTATGGAAATAAAGAAAAAATAAAAAATAAAAAATCTACAATACGGCATGCGTTGATGATGCTACACAAAATCAAGAAACAAAATTAAACATAACGTGGTGAGGTAATTGGAGAATGTTTGAAGTAGAGTTAGAACTATGTGATTTTAATTAGATTCCGTAAGCACGCAGTAATCCCTGGCTGTTAAGAAGCGGCGAAAACCCCATTCGCTATGTAGAAATAGAGACACCTTGGCTTGTGCTACCTCTCTTTTCTCTCTGTCTTTCTGTCTCTCTCTGAAAGGAGATCATTAAACAACCTAATTTAGTTACACAGAGAGAAGATTAAAAGAATTCCAAAAGTAAAATTTGTTAGAAGAAAAAAAACAAACCTGAAGAACGAAAAAAAAAAAGGTGTAAAGATTTTGGCAACACAATTGGCAAACCCATCACCAGGGAAGAAGTTGTGTTTTTGGATTTACAGTACAACAACCATCGATTGAAGGGATATAGATAGTCAATATATCAAGTTCCTGGTGTGCTTTATTAATCTACTGCTTTGTTTATATCAAACTACAATGAGTGAAAAGGATCTATCGCACCACTACAAGGTCTTGAAACAGTTTCTTGATATTTCTGATGACCAACAAACCAGATCTAAATCAACCTCATCCAGGGCCCAGAGAGCTAGGGAAAAGTTGCTAAAACTTTCAGCTGCCCAGTTCAAAGAGTTGAGTACAGATGTTTATGATGAGTTGAAACGTAGGATTGATGAAAGCAGAGGAGAACCAGATTACTTGTTGCCTAAATCATCATTCCATCCTAAGAGAAACCAAGCCAGACAAAAGTTGGCATCTTTGCCGCAAACTAGATTTAAGGATTTGGTGGCTGACATTTCGTACGAAATTGAGAGAAGAGATCTCCACATAGAACAAAAGGAGTCAGCTGAACCACGTCGCTCTTCTTTGACATCTAGTCATGCTTTGAATGCTCATGGCTCACATGAACGCAAGGCTTCCCAAGCATCTTCTCACATTTCCCATGGAACAAATGGTCATCACAGTCGTCTGACGTCACATCATAACCTCCCCACTCATGAAGATCACATGAAACACGACGAGCATAACGATCGCTCGGTGGATCAAGTCGCTTCAAACAAGAGCCTCGGCATACCAGAAGCAGAAGCCTCCAAGCAATCCATTGGCATCCAACAGTCTACAGTGGTTCCCACCAAAGCCAACCTCACTTGGTCGAGTGATGAAGAAGATAATGGAAACGAAAGAAGTGACGAAAAGGGAGAAGCCTCTCACCTGCAAAGGCTGCTCAATGGTGGTCGTACTGTGCAAAAAGACTTGGAGTTTGATAAGAGTAAAATTTTGGAATTGGAGAAGGAATTAGATGCCTACAAGAAGCAATTAAGCAATGTTGAAAAGCAGAAGGAAATTCTTTCGGAAAAGCTCAACTCATTGCAAGATGATTACGACTTTTCCGTCAAACAAAATAAGACTCTCAGTGAAGAACTTGAACTGTTGGGCCAGGAGAAGGAGAATTGGATCTCGAAACATGAAAATTTAACCAAGTCCTTGCAATCGAGTGACAAGTCAGAGGAACTTGAAAAACTAAAGTCCATCAACGCTGCTTTGAGACTTGAAAACCAATCATTGAAGAACACCTCGCCCGTTAACCGCTCAATATCCAATCAGTCCCCCAATCAATCAGATTTGCCTGCCAGGACTAATAATACCAGCATCACTGCCTTTTTGGAGAAGTTGGAAAAAATTGACGTACCTTCACCAGAGAACCCTTCAACATTGGAATTAAAGAATCAGGTTAAACAGTGGCAACGTAGGTACGAGGACTCTAGATCGAAATCTATTGCTAGTGAGATCAAGAAAACCACGTTGTCCAAGGTAGAATTGAAGTCATTGATATCCCCTCAAGGTTTAGTTTCAATAAAGTTGGTTAGCGATGCTCAATCGTTGTTGGAGTCATTCCTTGTCTATATTGGTGAAAATTGGGATGTTAATGTGATGTTTGAAAAAGTTTCGAAAATTGCTGTTGTCATGAATGAGATTGCTTCTCAGGGAGAAAACCAAGTTCCAAACAGTAATGAACACTCTATCCTATTGCGAGAAGCTTCTGCCTATGCTTTAACTGCTACTAGATATCATGCTACGTATAGACAACTTTTCCCAAGGTTTATTGTTGAAAAGGCGTTGGGAGAAATGAATTGCGTTTTATGTGATTTAATCTCAACTTCGAAACTTAATGAGAATTCGACAAACTTGAGAAAACTTGAACCAGAAAAAAAGGCTGCTGCTGCTACACCCTCTCAGTCTGATTATGGAGTCCGGCCGTTGAAAATGGCTAACAAATTAAAGCTGAGCCACCCCAACATGATCAACGGAACATATTATCAAACGCCACCAAATAAGCTGCAACAACAACAAACACCGCCACAAAATATACAGCGCTCACCACCACAAAGAACTCAGCAAATCCCTTCTAGTAAAATTCAACAATCTCCTCCGGAGAGAACAGTTTCGCGAGGTAAGCCTTCGGAGGAACCAAATGGGCAAAGGGTGACACATGAGAGTACATCCAGAGAAGATGGATTTAAACAGACTAGAGTAGGACTGCGTGATGCACCACCTTTTGATAGACTGGAAAATGAACCATTTCAGAGAGTGCAACAACTACCACCAGAAGTATCTAGACAACAGCCGATTCATAACACACTGCAATCATTTGAACACATGACTCGGGCTGCTGATGCATCTGCTGCACACCAGAGAGCCCTGGATAAAGGACCGAGTCGTAGTGATGACATACTGAAACAAGGAAGCATGGAACCAGTCACGTCAGAGAGGAAAGTGTCTGCTGATCACAACAATGCCCAGAGCCCGTTCATCGCATCAGTTTCAGAAAGAAGTGAAAATATTGTTCCACAAATTGTTGAACGTGAAGCTGTGCCATTGGCAAGTAGAGATCTCAACAGAGAGCCGATGGCTGAAAAGCATTTAGAAAAGCATTTGGAGAAACAGCAGGAGAAGCATTTCGACAATGCGACAACTTCTACCCCATCTTCTTCAAAGATTGAAAAGACATCCAATGTTTCTGCCCTTGGTCGCAAGTTTGCAGGATCAGTTTCTGACCATGATCAATCATCTCCGCCAGCTATGAAAACCACTCCAACAAAGAAGGGAAATATAATGGATAGAGTGAAGCAATTTGAGAGTTCGCCAGAAGCTCAAATGAAGTCTAGCCCGGGACGATTCCAAAGATCCCCGAGATCATTTGAATCAACCGATGAAAGTGGTGATGAACCAAGACGACTTGCTGATCCATTCACGTCAAAATTACAAGGAGAGTTGGTGGGATCGTCACCAGCTGCCAAAGGAAATTTCAATGATGACGACACTTCACTAACCGGAAGAGGCAGAGGTATCTTACAATCATTCAAGGAAAGGTCTGATGCGGATTCAGATGCAAACACAAATGGTCTCCGTTCCAAGCCAGACCATTCATATAGAAGGGATGAAGGTGAGCGCACTTCCGAAATGGAGCGTGGTGGTACCAATACCCTGCAGAACAAGAATTTGTCTGCTCCCGAACAAGCAAGAAGGGTGGGTGAGTTTACTCCTATCAATCATTCGTTTGACGACAATGACAAACCTGTTGACAATGAGCCGGGGGTTCGTGTTAAGATCAGCTCTCCTAAACTAGCTCAAGAACCAAGTTCACTGGAAGATTCTGATGATGATGATTATGAAGACGAACGCGATACGGAACATGAAGCTAGACAGAGACAGGAGTATCGCAAATCTATGGCTGCTGCAACATTCAATGTTGACTTGTTTGATATTGATGATCCTGACAATACGTTAACTCAAGTTTTGCTTTATCTCGAACATCAAACGGTGGAAGTGATCAATACTATTCAATCATTGCTTGGAGCCATCAAGAAACCCAATGCAACAAGAGGAGATTTACGTAATAAATCAAAGGCAATTACCATTGTCATTGCTCAAATGTGCGAAGCTACAAACACATCAATGAATCAAACTCGAAATGCCCAATTGAAGGAACATGGCAGCTGGGTAGTCAAATCTTTGGAAGATTGTTATCATCGTATGGATATCTTGTGTAAACCACCTCAAGATTCCAATGATGGCCAATTCGCTGATAAGAATTTCAAACAAAGATTAGCCGGAATCTCGTTTGATATTGCTAAATGCACTAAAGAGTTGGTGAAGACTGTCGAAGAGGCCAGTCTTAAAGAAGATATTGCTTACCTTGATGCTAGACTTGGTCGTAATGAGGAAGATTTGACTTGAGAGGGGGAAAAGGAGGAGGAGAAAAAGATTTTCTTATGATCTGCTTTAATGTGTAATGTTAAATATACATGTCTTCTTATTCGTTATATATCTAGGAATAAATATACCTCATGATTTATAGACTGCGACAAGAAAGCGTGTGCTCACTTGATGTACTTTGATAAGAAATCTTGATGAAATTGCGAATTTTGCGAGTCAGTAGTAAAGTTCGATTTCAGGTCATGTTTCCTTTCATTGAATTTCTTAGCCAGTCTTCTCCATCCACTCTTTTTTGAAGTTGGTTCTTGGTGATATAGCAACCGGTCCAAATCTGTTGCTTGAGTGCTTGACACAGGAGTTAGACTTTGCATGGTTTTGTCTTGTCTTATCTTGTTTATTTCAGCGATCAAAGCATCAGTATCCTCTTCATCGTCGTCGTCGTCGTCATCATCATCATCATCATCATCACTTGATTCATCATGAGCTTCACTGACGATGACGGATTTAGTATCCACTCGAGATTTCTTCAACTCTGGTTCATCAATCGTAAATGATTCCTTCGCGGAAGATTCAACTTTGCTGCTTTCCTCTATATCGTCATTCTTCTCTCGTATCCTCTTCTTACTGTTAATTGGGTTTTCAAGTCCAACAGTATATGCTCTCAGATATGCGTCACATTCATCGCCGTCACTTATATCATCCACGTTAGCCGAAGAATCTCTTGTTGTACAGCCATCACCACTAGTTTTGTTTCCATCCCTCAACTCCTTGACAGCCTTGTCCAAAGTTTGCGGAGGTATATCTGATCTTACTTTTAGGTTCTGCAGTTGTGGGAAAGATCGAGCATGCACTATAGAGTCCCGTATGGTTATATTCTTTCCCTTTTTGCTTTCTAATGTAGGCCTGTGGTTTGTCGTCATTTTTGTAGGTAAAGATAGTAGTGATAAAGTGGGACTCGATACGAATTTTTTTGTAGATGGATAATGATGAGTTTGCGCGGCTCATGTCAGAGATCAGTGGAGTTGCATCGATAATACTAAATGAAATTAATTTGATCCGCTCTTCGGAGTCATCGTCTATTAAACACAACTATACTTTACTCTTCATCTCCAGAGACAATTTCTGCCTCCCAATCAACGTCTTCATCATCTAGATTTTCTCTTTTTGGCATCAACTCACTCATTATTGGCCCACCCAATTGATTCAACAACTCATTCACTTGTTGAACCAAGACAGGATCATTCTCATCGCCCAATTCACTATTGACTATCTTGTAAGCTGAAGTCAAGATTAATCTCGAATCAGCTAACAATTGCTTGATTTCTGGAGTGTTCTTCAACTGTGAAATTTCCAATTCACGATAATCATCAAATTCATCACTGTTTGTTGCTATTTTGGCAGTTGACATTTGTTTAGCTTTAAATAAGTTGGCCAACGCTTCAATGTAAAATGCATCTAAGATCGAATCGTTTATATCTTGGATATTAGAAGCGATATCAATGGCAGTATCATATTGTTCCAATTCGATTGCGTATCGAGATAATGTAACTAAAGGTTGAATCAATTCCACATATTCCAAACCCACTTCAAATGCATCCTCCCCATTACCGCTACCCCCTTCTTTTGTCTCCTTGGTATTGGCAAAATCTTCCAATTTTGTCTTTTGCAACTTGAACAATTCCCATGATTTGTTCAATGCTTCCACTGCTTCTTGTTGACGTTGTTGAGAAATTCTAATTGATGATAATATCGACAATGATTCAGGATTTTCAGCATCTATTGATAAGCTGTAATCGATCAATTCGTTACATTTTGATTCTGCTTCTGGCTCCATACATAAATCAGTCATCCATATCTCGATGCTGGCAAATATACCTGAATTTAACTTTTTAATAACCCAGGCTTTGTACTCGTCGACATCTCTGTATACACTTTTTGCCAATTCTTGTTCATCAACACTTCCTTCATTTATATTGGCCAAAATTTCATTCAATTTGTTTAATCCAGTATTGATATAGTTTAATCCATCAGCACCACCAATGATTTGTCCCAAGTATAAAAACTTTTCAACTCCCAAAGATGCGTCAGGATCTAGTTCGCATGCCTGTATTAGCACATTATAAGCTTGTTTGAGCTCGTTATTCTCAAGCAATGTCTCACCCAAAATGGCTAGAAATTCAGGTGATGAGGAATTGGAAGCAATATGAGGTGTAAGAATTTCCAATGCCTTTTCCGGTTGTGATGTACTTAGAAAGCCTCGTGCTTGTGGTATGATATCATTCATGATTGTAACTAAAGGGGAAGTCTGCACTTTGATCGTAGTGGTTAGTTTCTCAATGTTTTTTTTGTTGATTTGAAAAGCTCATCAAAAGATCATCGCTTGTTTATGAAATGCAAAAACTTTTTGTGTCTCAACCACAATCATCCACACTTTGTACATATCAACACCTTCTCCACTAAATGGACCATCAAACATACACAAGCCTACTAAACGAATATGATATACTAAACCTACTCCATCATCGATCCAAGAATCAGCACCGTCAACAGCATTGGTTCAAATACGTCAATATTATTTATCGTAATCTACGCAACCTTCTCAAACTACAAATTGATATCGATCGACTACCCAACACCGCCACCACCACCACCACATCATCATCATCATCATCATCATCATCCACGAAGCAGCAATCCCGCATTGAATACAAAAAGAGCCAAATCGTCAAATTAGGTAACAAGATACTTCAAGTGTCGCGAAGTGCGTACTGGGCATATAATTCAATCTTGGTTTTGGGTCAATACATCACTTTGGGATTCGCCTTGATTGGTAACTTGGCCAAAATTGTCACCTTGATTGGAAAAGTTGATGGTGTTGATATGAAAAGGGCTAGTTTGTCTGTGCCGGTTGGCGACTCTGCTGATGTTAATCTAGACAATTTAAGCAATTTGTTTCAAGGTGAAGTTATAAATGAAGATGATTTGGATGATTTGGGAGAGGAAATTGTTTACGATGATGATGATGATGAAGTGGGTGTAAGTACGCCTGTAATTGAAGAAATCGCTAGCTCGCTAGGTAGAGAGGATGGAACGAAACTGAGTACAATTGACAATATAAAACCATTGCCAGAAACCATTTCCGGTACCACTAAAATTGCCACCCACCAACCAAGTAAATCCACCAGTAAGAAACAGTCTACGCCATTGGATACAATCGACGATATTTTCGATACATCCTCCAAAAAGAAGAAAAGAAAACAAGACGGTTCAAAAACCGCCAAACCTTCAAAGAAGCACAAATCGAAATCCCCTTCAAATTCAAATTCAAATTCAAAATTAAAATCAAAATCAAAATCAGCAATTGACGACATTTTTTCATAACCGATTTCACATAAGAGCTTCAATAATGCTCAGTCGAGTTGTTAAATAGAAATCCATAGACCACGCTAATACAAAACTGACAACGTTAATTAAAAAAATACATATCTTTAAACTCAAGAAAAGTGACATAAAAAATCCATACAACAAATAAAGAAACAAACAAACCCTTTCTAATAAAACCACATCAAAGAACCAAAAACTTCATCAAATGAAAAGAAAAAATAAAGAAAAAAACCTTTTCCTGAATAAAAATAATGATAATACACACATTTCATCACGTAAGAAATAACAGCCCCCTAGCTCAACCCATGTACTGACTTGTAACACCTTGTACTACTTGAAGTTGTTGTTGCTGGTGCTGTTGAAAAAATGCTTGCTCCTGCATTTGCTGTTCCTGTTGCTGCAACTTGATCATTTGTGCCAACTCATTAAATTGTCGCGTCGACTGTGGACTCAATTGATCAACATCAAGACAATATTCATCATCGTAATCCTCCTGTATACTTGGCTTCAAAGCAGTATGAGCAGTGGCAATTTGGTCAAATTGATATGGCGCTGGAGTATATTGCGGTTGAGGTTGATACTGATGTTGGTCGTGGTGAATTTGAGATTGGTCTTGTTTGACAAAACTATTCGTCATTAAACTCAATGGTGATTTTGACGTCTGTGGTGTATATGGTGAATGTACCGAAGAAGATTCATATTGTGATGACGATGCCATTGAAGAAGGTGTATCCATATGTTGTTGTGGTGGTGGTGGCGACATCGTTATAGGGCCATTCAAAGAGTGGTGATAATTGGAGTTTACAGCAACATCGTAACGAAGTTGGTGTTGTTGTTGAACTTGTCTTTTTAAACTCTTCTTTTTCTTTTCCTTCTTGGCTAATCTCTTTTGCATTCTTTGCTCCTTGACCTCTTCAAGAACTTTTGAGGCAAAGGGTAATAATTCAGGATCGGTTATTTCTTCATTCTTTTGCAATTTTTTCTTCAATCTGTTTTTAATTCTTGATTTGCCTTTGTAATCGTGTGGTAAAAATTTACATTCTCCACCTTCAACGTGTATTTCACACCACATTTCAGCACTTTTGAAATATTCTCCACACATTGAACAATGCCCTTCGCTATTCCCTCTATTTTTGGACTTGATACCCTTTGGATAATCAAAATGTCTCGACTTTAAATGTGTTTTGTAAGTATCTCTTCTTGAAAACCCTCCAGTTGGGTGACATTTATGAGTGATGTTGTTTTTATCTTTATATATGCTTTGGGTGTGGAAAGGACAAGAATAAGCCTTACTAGATGAGTGTTTTTTCAAATGTCTGGTGAGGTAACCTCTGATTTTGAAATTAGCGTCGCAGTGTGGGCATTGAAACGTCTTCTCGCCATCAACTTCACGCTCATAATCATGTTCATGTTCTTCACCATCATCTTCCATATATGGTGAGGATGATGAATGAGATGATCCATTCGGTGAAACTGAATGTTCTTTGCTTTGTGAATTATTCAATTCTAATTTTGCAGACAATGTTGTCTCATTAGATGAGTTTGACATTGTTGGGGAAAGCTCATTATTGCTATTATCCCCTAATTTGTGATTCTGTGGTTGTGGAATCTTGAATACGTCCAATTCTGTGCCTTTATTCAACATGGAGTCGTCGTCAGTGAATACCCACTCCAATTCTCCATTTGCATTCTTGACAGGTAACAATCTAGTGGTAAGCCCCATGGAGCAACTTGTTGGTACTAAACACTCGTCCGATTGCTCCTCTTTAGTATGGTTGACATCATTGTTAGAAGTCATTGAAGGAAACAAACTAACATTGGAGTCCTCGACTTTTTCCTCCTCATCAATGTGTGATAAACCCTTCACATCTCTTGTAGATTGATCACTGGGGTGGCCATATTGAATAACAACTAGCGTAGACTTCTGCAATACAAACTCGTAAATGGTCTCAACAATGTATTTGAAAGTGGTCACTATAAATGCCAATATAGCAACATTAAAAAAACTTGCAGTTGATGTGCCAATAGTGGTGTTTCGCAACTGCTTTCCCCTATCCATATTGTTCTTATGTGGTTTATACTGTTTATTCAGTATATTTGTCTGATGTGTATTTTGTTTTGAAGGCATCATTTGTGTTGTCATCTTTGGGAGTCCCCTGCTTAAGCCTAGATTTTGTTTTCAGTGTATTTCTTTATTATTATTATTATTATAATCACGGATAAATTTTTTTTTTTCTCTCTTTCTCTCGGTTTGTCCCTGTAAAAGTTGAATTTTTCTTTTTATGTATTTTGCCCTCACGACTTTTTGAAGATGTCTAAGCCCACAGTATTGCAGTCGAAACTTGTGTCAAGTTGAATTGTGGTCTATTTGAAGACTGAATCTGAGTGTGTGCTTCTTTGTTGAAAAAAAAATAAATAGTTTTCCAACAAACTTTCCCTATTGATTATAGTTTTTTTTTTTTTCAAGTTTGGTTCATAGCTGATTTTTCTTCTAAGAAAAAGAAAAGACAAGGGATATTTGTGTCTTTAGGAGATAGGGTCGTGTACCAATGGTTTATTGTTTTGGTTTTTTGTCTCCTGAGTTTTTATTTTTAAAACGTTAAAGAGGGGAGTCGTGTAAATAGTGACAATTGCTATAGTCTAAATTCAAGTAAGTCTTCCTCTTTTTGGGGCATAAGAAAAAAAACAGTTAACCGTACTTGCATACAATGTATGTGTGTATGGAGCTAAAATACTCGCATATGACTTCCATTAGGGATCAAATCCAGATTACTTATTATTGGTGTACGGATGTCATTTTACAATTTTATTACGTCAATAATAAATAAAACCACAAGAAAAGAAAACACTAAATGTACATGTACACTACACTACAGCCCTAAAAGAACAAAATGGACAATGTAATTTTCCATGGATCCCCGAGCATCACCTGACTCGGTAGAGAGCCAGTTGCGAGGTCATTATATTTAGCGACAGAACTCCGAAGTTACACGATAGCTAAATGAGTATATTGTTTCATCTCTATTGTGTGACTGGTCTGGTGGCTATGGACAAGAAAGAATCGTGGCAACAAGTACACGACTTACATTTTAGACTTTGCATATGAGACAGCAAAAAGAAATTTTGCATATGCATCCACACATACATACGTACTTTTCCAAAATTACTAATCCCTCTAATCCCCGCGTTAAAAATACAAAAACACTCGGAAGTAGTGCACTCAGTACCACTTTTACACAAACTTATTCCCCTCTTTGAGTAAAAAGGTTTCGATAGTTTTCCAATTTAAGAAGAGTATAGTAAAGTGTAAATTCACCAGAAATAACCACGAAAGATTAAGGAGTAAGTGGGGATGAGGGTGAGGGTGAGGGTGAGGGTGAGGGGATGCCCCCATTCTTTATTAGGTTTGTTGAGCATCTTCTAGTTTGTTCAAAGTTGTAGGTAGAATAAGCCAATCATGAATTTACAAGTACATTCTTTCTTGTAAAAAAATAAATTATAGCCAATCTCCGACTGTAACCGATAATTTACTTTGGTACCACAATGTGTATGTGACCCAGCTTTGTCTGCCACATCGTTCGAACTGAATCAATTACTAGGGTAAGCTACTCTTGCTTCGGGTTGATAATGCAAAATGGAGATGTTTTATCAATAAAATCAAGCTTACACACTATTGGAACGTTGAACCTCCTGTGTGAATGTTCTCAATGCCGTTGTGAATACTTCCTTGTGGTGAAAGGCTTACTCTCAGCTCAATTAACAAATTCGATGAGAGGCACCATTATTAGCTAGATTTATGACACTCTTTCTTGTAACTGGCATATCTCAATACATTTGCAACTAGCACAAGACCAATTAACAAATCGAGTGTAATCTGTGCGTACTACACAAAATCAATAAAAGAGGGAAAAAAAAAAATTCAATCAGTTACGATGCGGAATGAAAGAAAAAAAAAATTTATTCATGGGTGTTATCAAAGCTTATCGTGTTGAAGGTTTGAAGCTATACAGGTGATAGATTGATTTTTATTCCATGGGACGCAGAACTTAGTTCGACTTTCTTTAAAAAATCCCACTCGCTTTAATAGAGCTACTCATTGTCAAATACACCCGTTTTATCACAATATGCACGAGTATCGAAATGGAAGTTGCGTGAGCTCCACAATTGAACCAGATGCACCAATAGACATATCCAAATTCAAACACGATACTATATCATGTGATCCGAGGAGTCAGTCATATTGGTTTTATGAAAAATCTGCTGATGCATTTCCAGGACAAGCATTTGGTTTGCAAGTGGATCAAATTTTATACCACACCAAGTCCCCATATCAAGATATCCTAATATTCAAATCTACCACATTTGGGAATGTATTGGTTCTCAATGGTATTATACAATGTACTGAAAAGGATGAATTTGCATACCAAGAATTAATCACTCATGTTCCAATTATGTCACATCCATCTCCAAAAAAAGTATTGGTAATTGGAGGAGGCGATTGTGGGGTTATTAGGGAATTAGTTAAACATGTTGAAGACAAAAGCGTGGAATCTATAACCATGGTTGAGATTGATGATATGGTAATCAAATTACTGACTAAATATCTACCACAAATGGCCAAGTATCATAACCATCCCAAATTGAACTTGATAATTAATGATGGGTTCAAATTTCTTCGTGAAACTAAACTCAAATTCGATGTTATAATTACCGACTCTTCAGACCCAGAGGGTCCAGCAGAAGAGTTTTTCCAAGTCAATTATTTCAAATTGTTACGTAATGCCTTGAATCCACGGGGGATCGTCATTATGCAATCACTGGAAAACATATGGCTTAATTTAAAATATCTCAAGAATTTAATTAAAAAATGCAAGTTTGTATTCCCCAATGTTAAATTCTGTCAATGTTATATGCCAAGTTATACTTCAGGTCAATTAGGGTTATTAATCGCAACAACTGATGAAACATTGGATTTAACAAAGCCATTAAGGACGTTTGATAGAAGGAAGGAAAGTCAGTTGTTCAAGTATTATAATCAATTTGTGCATCAAAGTTCGTTTATTTTGCCTACTTGGGCACTAGATTATTTGGAACTTGATGAGAAAGATGCATAAGTATTGTATACATGTTTAAATATTGTAATGCATACTATTAATATGATAGGTAGAGTGTCAATAGCCGTATATCATCTGATTGCAAAACGGGCTACAAGCAGTTAGCTGAACGCTACCATTGCAATATGTCAGAAGTACACGACTTTTGTTCATATATACACACAAAAATGCAGGATGGCGAGAAAGAGAAAAATTTTCTCTTTAAGTTTTTGAACATTTCAACACACCCTCTCTCTCACTCTCTCCTCTTTTTTTTTTTTTGTTATTTGTTGTTATTTCGTGTGTGTGTGTGTATGTGTACCCAATAAAAAGGTGTGTACCAATATCCAATAAGTAGTGTATCAATCATCAAGTTGCAAAAATAGGTTTTTGTTTACATTATCACGACCCCATACATATATATATATACATTGAAACTTGACTGAAACCATGTCTGCTGCTGAAGATGATTTTGCTAGTAACATTGATGAACAATTGCTTAATAGTGTTGATTCTCATCAAGATTCCAGAATCAAGTTAGAAGATATTGCTCATGCTGCTGAAGCTTCAAAAGCACAACAACAGGCACAACTGCAAATGCAACACGACCAACAGCTCGAACAGCAACTGCCCCAACATCAACAACACCCGCAACAATCAATTGTGAAGAAAGAGCAGAAACGTCAAACGAGAAGAAACAATAGAGCTTCAGCAAATACTTTGCCAAGTCAACATCAACCAGCCCAGCCAACAGCTTTAGATGAAGATGAATTCAGAAAGTTTCAGTTGCAACAACAAGCCCAACAAACGTCTGAGCAATTTGTTAGACAGCAACAGCAAGCATTGGCTGCTGCCGCTGCTGCTGCGGCCGAAATGAACAATTATGGCAACCCCCATCCATCAACACGTCATCACCCTCATCCTCATCATCATCATGGAGGTCCACAATTGCCTGATTTATCAGCACCATCGACTGACGAATTGGCTGAATACAATATCCAAATTCCTGACCCCATTGTTGATAATAGACTGAAGATTTTCCCGGTTGAGGAAAACACAATCACTGCTGAAGGTAATTTAATCACTCGTCCATACCCTGAACAAATTTTTCAAAGCCGTGATGATTTGAATGAGTTTATTGCTGATTTTGCTAGAGATAATGGGTTTGGTGTTGTTATTGCTCATTCCAACAAAAAGGCCATTTATTACACTTGTGAACTAGGAGGCCGGTACCGTCACAAAAAGACCAAGAAAATCGATGAACTGAAGCAAGTTGATGTTGGTGAAGGATACATGTTGGACCCCGATACTAAAACCAAGAAATTAAAATGTCCTTATGCCATGACTGCATCGTATAAAAAATCAACTGGAATTTGGACCTTGAGAACAACATGCAATGAACATAATCATCCCCAATTGGACCCATTGAGTAACCATCCCATGCTTCGCAAGAGAAGTGATGAATTGAATGTATTGATTTTGGATTTGTACAAGTTAGGAACTAAACCATCGCATATTGAATCCAAGATAAGAGAACTGTATCCCGATTTAGCCATCAAGCGTGAGGATATCTATAATGAAATCAGAGGGTATAAACGTAAGTTAAAGAAGCAGAATTCCAGATTTGGATTCAATAACCCATCAAGAATTGCTAATGCTCAGTACAGAAAGAAAGCAGCACAACAAGCTGCTGCTGCTGCCGCCGCTGCTGCTGCTGCTGTTCCTGGGAGTGGAGGTGTCATTGGTAATGGGTCCGGAAGTGGTAATGATACAGCTGATGCCGTTGCTGCTGTTACTGCTGCCGCTAATGCTAATGCGTTCTTGAGTGATGGTCAAGATATCACCAATTACGAAGCATTCCATAACCAACAGCAAAGTCAACAAGAACAACGAAATCAACAAGCACAGCACTTGCAACAACAGGCTCAGCAACAGGTGCAGCAACAACAAACTCAGCATCAACAAACTCAAAACCAACAACAACAAGATCAAGCTCAACAGGAACAAGAAGAGTTTCAACGCCAATTTGTCGCTGCCACTCAAGCTCAACAACATCATCAACTTGACGATCATCAGTACCAACAATACCAACAACATTTACAGGACCAAGCTAATCGAGTTCATCAACAACAACTTTCACAACATCCACACTCTCACGCCCACCATCATCATAATCATCACCATGGGTTGACTGATTCCGATGGAAGTGCCGCTGCTGCTATTGCTGCTGTTGCTGCCGCCAGCGGCGTCAATGTTGGTCGTCAACTTCATCATCACCAATCACCCCAACAACAACTGCAACAACAAGAGCAACTGCAACAGCAACAGCAACAGCAACAACTGCTGCTGCAGCAGCCTCATGCCAATACCTACCAAGATGGTGCTGATTTGTCAATGGACAATATTGATACTCGTTTGGTTGGAGAATAATAAGAGGCTATGCAAAACACCCTCTTCTATTGAGAAGTTATTGGTGTCGTTTTTTTTTCTTTTAATCTATATAGTTGTTAATTTTTCTTTCCCCATTTGTCTTTTATAATTCACCGAATGAATTTTTTGGAGGGTGCTATTATCAAACTTCAATTTCTTTTTATTCAACTCTATTGAAGCTTTATGCTAGTAGTTACATGCTATTTAAGATTTCCAAACCTTCAGTACGTTCTTCAAATAATTTAGCCAATTGTGATACTTTACGACCACGAATCACTGGTTTCTTCTTGGTCTTGTTGTTCTGTTGCTGTTGTGGTTCCGACGAATCTGCATTTTGATGCTCGACATCAACATGACCTTGAGCATGCGCAATTGTCGCCAATGTAGTCGATTCACCAGTAGGTGCATCATGAATTGTGGATTTGGGCTTCGTAAAGTGGTATTTCTGGGGTGGATATTGCAATTGGAGATTAGATACGTTGGTTAAAGTAGTTGACAGTTTTGGTGATCGTGGTGATCGCAATTGTGACTTTGAGACAGCACTTGTGATAGCTGATTTAGGTGCAATGTTTTCATCGTTTAACCATGATTTATCAGATTGAGGCTGTTGTTGAGAACCACAGTTGCTACCGTCTTGTATTTTAGTGCTATCGGACTGTTGTTGTGTTTTATCAATTGTAAATGCAGAAGTAGGTAGTGCTTGCTGCTGTTTGGTTACCCTTGGCGCTGGAACTGGTGGTGTGTCTTTTGGTTGACGAGTTTTACTTGGTGATGAATCTCTGTTTGTTACTGATCCAGCTCTAGTTGCTGGCCTAGGAGGTCTGGGGGGTGAGAACTCCACTGTGTCACCCCTCATATTAGCCTTTAATGGTGACTTGAGATCATGAATTGAAGGTCTGCCACTTCCCACTTCATTAAATGAATCTGGAGAGTTATCCTTATGAACACTGATGCCGTTTGCTTTTGCCTTTGCCTTTGCCTTTGCCTTTGCCTTTGGCTTCTCTTCTAACTCCAATTCGGAATTTGAAAACAAGATGTTACTCGCATTGAATAAAACTCTACCATCATCATCGTCACTATCTTCTTCATACGTGACTTCGTAGCTCATTTCATACGCAATTTCAGAGTGATTCGGTTGATGCTTGCCACTAACAATATCCTCAACTGATGGGAACTCATAAGATGCTTTCAACTTTTCCCAATAGAGTAATACATTCTTGATGAATCGTTGAATCACGAGTACACGGCTCTTGTCGGTGGAGACTATTTCATGAGATAAGCAATGCGCCATACATTTGGCAATAGTAGTAGTAGTGTGCTTGGTGACATGCTCATTTGAAACTAAATTTGTAAACAACTGAAATAATTGTAATAGTAACTGGTCATAATTGATAGTTTTTGCATATTGTTGATGCGATGTAACAATAGCATTAAGTGTGGCTTGAGTATATTCAAGATCGTCTTGTATAGGTAGTAGTATCAACTCGTACGGAACTAATGCAAATGGCAAATCCAGTAATAATTTTTTGAAAACAGTTGAAATGCAATATAAATCCCAATCATTTATCCAAATGAGTTGATTTCTCAAAATGCATTGATATAAAATCTCTATATTATCTCTCTTTCCCGGAGTGTAACAGATTAATTCCTTTTTGCAGCCATGAGTATTGATTATATTGAACAATTGATATACATGATGATAAAATGCAGGGTTTGTTTGTGGTGATAACATGACATGTGGATTGATAACAGGTGGTATTTTCAATGATAATTTAATCTCATTTTCCAATTGTAAATCATACTTGTAGATGTTTAATGATATTTTCAATAAAGTTATATTTAAATAGTGACTCAATTCACTCAATGTCCGACAATGGACAACATCAGTATGTCTTTGACCTTTTGGTTCTACAGCAAAAGCATCCAACATGTAATTGATTATTTCTATATTGTGTTTAGTTGTGTGATAATTGTGTATGACTGAAGTAACAGATTTGATGAACCATGAATCATGAACTGTGAAAATCTTGACCAAATTGTTTAGATTGATGGCATTACTCATAAAAGTCTTGATAAATTTTAACCCCCATATCCAACTAATTTTGTTTAACCCACTAGAAAACATTACCAATACGTATGGTTTTAAAGGCAAGTGTTGCATTAGTACCGGTATTAGTTTGTCATAGTTTATCAAATCGGTTGATGGTAAGTATGAGGTATCAAAAATGTATATGGGATAATTTGTTATGGGATCACGTAAAGTAGACTTGTAGAATATTCTGTCCATGACGGTCTTGGTAGTGGTGGCAGTGCTGGTGGTAGATGCTTTACTTTGTAGTAGCCACTACCTCAAGATGCAAATGCCGGAAGGATTGAATATATATATTTTTTTTTGATTATTTGGTTGGGTGTCTCTTTCTAAAAATGTAAATATAGATCTTACATATAAGAGAGCTTTACCATCAAACTTCTCTCACGCGTTTTTATTTGTAATGTATGATGATTTGGTAGCATTTGCTAATATCCAAAAGCTTGTAAAGATCACAGCTTGCGTACCTTTAACCTTTGTCCCAATGAAAAATGCTGAATCCTACAGTGGGTTGGGTGGATCTTAGTGCAAATAGTTTCTCTTTATCGTTTGGGTTGCTGCCCGCTTATGCTTGTGACCTTCGCAAGCATGATTGAACTAATGTTCCTGCACCAATGAATCTAGTTACGTAACTAGAGGGTTTTAAGACACGTCGTATCTCTGTGAATAGCTCAGTTTACCAGTTTCCATCAGCAATGAGAGCACAGTGCCATACTCACTACCCTCTCTTATCCACCCTTCTGATGCGTTTCCTCTGCCTGGCGCACTTGGTAGTTACCACTCTCACCTCTCTATGCAGGAATTCAACTATCCTTCATAAATTTTTTTTTGCCACTAGCACTCAGTGTGAGCGAAAAATCATAAAACATAGAGAACCACATTGAGAGGCAAATCAAATCAAATCCTAAACTATACTTTACCACTCACTCTTACTATCACCTGTGACTATATAATCTTCATATCATTTAGACACATTGATCCCATTACACAGTCCATATAACTGAAACTAAGAAGAAGTAAAAAATGGCACCAGTACAGCAGGAAGAATCTAAAGAACAGCAGTCTGTGGTTGCCAAAGACGCAAACCAACCACAAAAAAAACATGTTAACAAACAAGAGGAAGAGCTTTCTGAAGAAGATCAACAATTGAAAGAAGAGTTGGAACTGACAGTAGAGAAATTAAAAGAACCAAACCAATCAGAAGATCAGTATGCAAAATACTTGGAATCATTAAAGAGGTCAATTCAAGACTCCACCACCTCAATGACTGCCGTACCCAAGCCATTGAAATTTTTAAGACCTAGCTATCCCGATTTAACTGAAGTGTATGATCAATGGAGTAAAAAGTATGGTGAAAAGGCTACCATTGTATTCAACTTGGCTGATATCTTGTCGGTTTTGGCAATGACCTACTCAAACGAAGACAAAAAGGATTCAGTAAAATACAGATTGTTGTCCAATACCGATACTATTCAAGATTGGGGTCATGAGTATTTACGTCATTTGGCCTTGGAAATTGGTGAGTCTTACCAAGAAAACCTTGGTGTAGATGAAGAATTGGTGTCCAAATTAACTCAATTGGCATTGAAAATTGTTCCATATTTCTTACACCACAATGCTGAAGCAGATGCTGTCGATTTATTGTCAGAAATTGAGTCCATTGACAAATTGCCTCAATTTGTTGATGACAATACTTATGCAAGAGCTTGTCTTTATGTCACTAGTATGGTTCCATATTTGGCACCACCCGATGATCTTTCCTTTTTAAACACTGCTTTCGCTATATACTTGTCTCATGGGCAATTGACGCAAGCTTTAACTATAGCAATTAAATTGGATGACAAGGAATTAATAGAACAAGTGTTTAACTCAACCAAAGATGAGTTGGTTCACAAACAGTTGGGTTTTATCTTATCGCAACAGCTCAGCAATTTCAAATTACCAGAAGAAAACCAAGAAGTTCAAGAGACTATAAGTAATGTCAAGTTGAGTGAATATTTCCAATATTTAATCAAGGAATTAAATCTATTGGATCCAAGAGTTCCTGAAGATGTTTACAAATCACATTTGGAGAATTCAAAATTTGGATTGGGAACTTCAGGATCAATTGATTCTGCTAAACAGAATCTTGCTGCTGCTTTTGTCAATGCATTCTTGAATCTTGGATTTGGTAAGGATAAGTTGGTAAAATCTGAAGAGGACAACAAATCTTGGATCTATAGAACAAAGGGGAAAGGTATGGTTTCAACTACAGCATCTTTAGGTTCGCTTCACCAATGGGATGTCAATGAAGGTTTACAAGTGTTGGACAAATTCACATATTCTGATGATCCCGAAGTTAAAGCTGGTGCATTGTTGGGTACTGGTATCGTATCAGCAAATGTTCATGACGACGTTGATGCAGCACTCGCATTGTTACAAGAGTTTGTCAATGACTCCAACAAATTGTATCAAACAGCAGCAATCAATGGGTTGGGCATTGCATTTGCGGGATCGGCAAACGAAGAAGTATTGAATTTGTTATTGCCATTGGTTTCTGATTTGGATGCTCCATTGGAAGTTTCTTGTTTGGCTGCATTAGCTTTGGGACATACTTTTGTTGGAACTTGCCATGGCGATATAACTTCAACCATCTTGCAAACTTTATTGGAGAGAGATTTCGCTCAGTTGGCAAATAAATTTATCAAATTTATGGCATTGGGTTTGGGTCTTTTGTACATGGGCAAAACTGAACAAGTTGAAGATGTATTGGAAACTATTGATGCTATTGAACATCCAATCAGTAAAACCTTGAAAGTATTGGTAAACATTTGTGCTTATGCTGGTACCGGTAACGTGTTGCAAATACAAGCATTGTTGCAAATGTGTGCTGCTAAACCAAAAGATCAACTCGATGAGGAAAAGAAATTGGAACAATCCGAAGAAGACCAGCAGAAAACTGAGGAAAAAGAGAAACACAAGAATGAGGGTGAAGGTGATGTTGAAATGGAAGATGCTAAAGATGGTAACGAAACTCAAGAAGGTGAGCAGACGGAACCTAAAGCCAATGCAACTGAGGCAACCGAGAATGAAAATAAAGAAGAACCTGACGACGATGAAGTTGAAGAAGATGAAGAGTTGTACCAAGGAATTGCTGTTTTGGGATTGGCATGTATTGCCATGGGTGAAGATATTGGTCAAGATATGTCATTGCGTCATTTTGGTCATTTTATGCATTATGGAAACTCATTAATACGTAGAGCAGTGCCATTGGCTATGGGTTTGGTTTCCGTATCCAACCCTCAAATCAAAGTTTTTGAAACTTTATCAAGATATTCACATGATCCTGATTTGGAAGTGGCGCAAAATTCCATCTATGCTATGGGATTGGTTGGCGCCGGTACAAACAATGCGAGATTGGCCCAATTATTGAGACAATTGGCATCATATTATATCAAATCACCAGACACATTGTTTATGGTGAGAATTGCTCAAGGTTTGTTGCATTTGGGTAAAGGTACTTTGACATTATCCCCATTCAATGTTGAAAGAACTGTATTGTCCAACACAGCATTGGCTTCATTGTTGACCATTTCCGTGGCATTATTAGACCCAAGAGCTTTCATTTTGAATGATTCAACGACTGAAACAAGTCATGAATTGTTGTACTATTTAACTCCTGCGGTCAAGCCCAAGATGTTGGTGACTATTGATGAAAACTTGCAACCGTTAAAGGTCAATGTTAGAGTAGGACAAGCAGTTGATGTTGTTGGTCAAGCAGGTAAGCCCAAGACCATCACTGGATGGGTCACACAATCGACACCAGTACTATTAAATTATGGTGAACGTGCTGAACTTGAAAATGACGAATATATAAGTTTGAGCAATTCGTTAGAGGGCGTTGTCATATTGAAAAAGAATCCCGAGTTTATGGATATAGACAGTTGATCTAAGTATAGAGGAAATAAATGCGAAGGTGTAATTTTTGTATATAAAGTGTAGAAAGAATCCTACTTCTCAGCTAAATTCTTGTGCTTTACCAGTCATTAAAAGTCCTACAATCAACCCAAACAATCCCAACACTGATCCAAAAATTTCAACCACAAGAATCTTGACAAACAACGAGCTATCAGCAGCATCAGACACAGCAGCTGTCGACCCAGTGATACCAACAGCAATACCACAAATCAAATTGGAAATACCAACAGTCAAACCAGCCCAAAATAATGAATAACCAGTATATAAATTCTCCTTGGAGAACAATGCTTCTTTATCAACACTTTGCAACTTAGCACTAAATACAATTGCCATAATCAATCCATAAATGGCGACAACTTCACAAAAAATGATGGAAATCAAATTCTTTGTTGTAATTCGTGGCACTTTAACACCAGCTCCAATAATGGAGGAGCCAGTGATGAATATACCCCAGGCGGCACCTACGACTGAAAAGGATATACATGATCCAATACCTAATGATGACCACATGTATGGCGATGTGCTTTCTAAAAATTCACCAATATTGAATGATTCACCAGCTCCTGTGAATAGCATGTAGCCACCAACTGTTAAAAGTGAGAGTGTCACTATGGATGACGTTATGTACGACATTGTGTTGTGTAATGAGATATGCAATTCAATGAATGGAACGGAATGGAATGAAAGATGGGTGATGCGTGATGAGTCTGTATGTGTTTTGATGCTCAGTTTGATAATTATATGGTTTTGGGTCCAGCTTTGTTTGCTGATACTTTTTTCTCTCTTTCATTTCAAAGATAATTGATGGAAAGTGCACGACTTTTATCCTTTTGTTTTTGGTTGCAAAATAGGATCAGTCCGATAGTGGAAGGAAAGTGAGGGAATGGGGTGGACGACGAAGTTATGAGTGGATGACGAGGTGGCTAGTGGCTGTGATGGTGTGTGAAGTTTGAACATGGAAGTAACCTTTCAACCATTTTACGGGTCTGATAGTACTACCTATATTTTTTGTATTGGATAGAGGACAATTGAAAGCTTCAACAGCATGTTCATTTTCACCCTGTCATATACAGAACAACAACTTATGGTTGATACTCTTCTTGTTTTCGCAAGTTTTGGCGTAAAACAATGAGTTGTCCTTTGCCATCTTTGTACTTTTCTGTTATGTTCAAAATATCAACTGCACCAGTTTTTGCGTAACTTCGCCTTAATTCACACTTTTACAATCACTGGTAGAATTACTCCAATTGATATTCTTGTTATGCTGATGAAATTTAAAAGCAAAGTACCTTCTTTGAAGTAGCGTTATAAATATATAGATACTACATCTACGATGCTTGTTAGAATTACAAAATAAAATTTTCGAAGCACAACATCCTCCATCATTGATACAAGCTTCCAATATCTTAGAATGAAGCTCGGTTTTGTTATTTTGTTCGTCAACGGCTTTGTTCGTTGTATAAGTGCTGCAAATGGTAAAATAAGTATGTATAAATTTTGAAATGGAGGGCGAATTCACCTTACCGATACTAACATAAAGCGTTAAAAATAGATGTTATCAATGAAGATGATTTGGTCAGCATGGCAGTAACTGCACCCAAAAGCCCCGAATTGCTGTCTCCTTCTTTTGATGGTCTCCTCCCATTTGAATTTAGCAATGATTACGTCCAACAATGGTCCCAATTGAAAGATGATAACAATAATGATGACAAAAATCAAGACGAAGGAGGAGATAACGAAGAAGGCGATGATTCGTCGAGACCCAAAATTGATAGTAGTGTCCCCTTGCATTGTCAACGTGATGAGTTTATTATTCATTCATTGGGTGATTTGAATTCAATCATTGAATGTGAAACAATTGTTGGTAATGTTGTTATATCTGAATTTGACTACCCTATTATCACATTCACCAATTTGGTTAAAATCAAAGGTAATTTATCCATTTACAAGTCGCCAGAATTGGTTCGTATTGAAAGCCCTCAATTGCAAAGTATCAGTGGACAATTTCAATTGTTTGAATTGACGTCATTGGCATTGATTAGTGTCCCCAGCTTGAAGCAAGTTCAATCATTGAAGTGGCAGATTTTGCCCATTTTGAGTAATGTTCAATTTAATGCTGAAATTAAAGGAATTGAAAGTATAACCATTTCCGATACTTCATTGACTGGATTTTCCGGATTTGTTGCTAATGAATTGAAAATTTTGGATATAAATAATAATCGCTTTTTGGATACGATTGATTGCAATGTTGAAAAAGTGACGCAATTGTTGCACGTTTCTGCCAATTCCAACGAAATTAAAGTTCATTTACCCAATTTGAAACAAGTTGAAGAGTTGAGCATTCACAATGTGGCTATTTTGAATTTAGGTAATTTGGAAAGAGTTGGTAAATCAATGAGTTTGAGTAGTTCATTGTTTCAGGCATTAAAACTCTCCAAGTTGAAGTATGTTGGTGGTACATTGAATTTGTCGAAAAATTCCAAGTTGGAAGTTGTTGAATTCCCCGAATTGGATGAAGTGGATGGTGGATTGATGATTATCAATAACAATTTGGTTGAAAAAGTTAATTTTTTACCCAATTTAAAGATTATAGGCGGTGCTTTGGAGATTGTGGGAAAGATTACTGAATTGACATTTAAGAATTTAAAATTGGTTAAAGGTAGCGCAATTGTGCGTTCAACCTCACCACTGTTTGATTGTCGTAAATGGACCAAACTGGAGATTGGATTGGTTGTTAGAGGCGGTAAAATTGAGTGCACTAATGCCAATAATGAAAAAGTTACCTCCAGAACCAAAGAAGATGGTTCTGAAGCAAGTGAAGTGAAGAATGAAGGAGAAGAAGGAGGAGAGGGAGAAGGAGAAGGACAACATGTGGGACGGGAAAAGCCCAATCAAGTTGAGGAAAAGTCAAGTAATGGATCCAAGAATAAGACTCTGAGTTCCAAAAATGACAAGTTTACGAAATCATCGTCATCATCGCCATCATCATACAGCTGGAATACATTTTATACATTATATGTTGTCATTTTCGCGGCTATTGTCAATTTGTCGATATTTATTGACCTTGTTTGAAATAGTTTCTTGTTTACCCTAAATATACCAATTGTATATCATTATGCTTCTTTGTTTCAGCCCTGTTTCTCTTTGTAAAGATTGTTTTCCTCAATGTAATTTGCAACCTCTGGCAAAACTTGCTTCTTCCATTCAGGGTCACCCAGTAATATTTCCTTTCTTATGCCTGAGCTACTAAATGTAGCTACTTTTTCATTCATGTTTCTCAATATGAAGATGTTTTTTGACCAATGGCTAGGAATTTCTTCGTGTTGACCAAGTGAAATCTCCTTTACATAAACCAGTTGTTGGTTTATAGTGACTGTTTCACTATGCCTTGTTAAACAAACTAAATCTGTCATCTTCATAAAATGTTCCAATGATACTGACAACTTGTCCGGTAAATAGTATTTGGGGTTAAGTATCCTAATCAAGGTATCAAACCCAATTAGAAAAGTCAATTTAAAACCTGGTTTAATTGTTTGTTGCGGCTCTGCGTCAAGGTAGTTTAAGATTGACAATGACTTATTTACAAACATTGCTTGTTTGGTTAGTCCAATAGCAACTGTAATTGGGAAATTGGCAGCAATATGATCAGCCATTAAATGAATCATTGCTAATCGTTGATCAAATGATTCAGGTTGAGGATGCAACTTGTCAGCATTTTGTACCGATAATAATAATAGTAAAACCTTGTTGTTGAGGGGAACACCATCGTAATTGGACTTCAACAGCTCCTCAATTATAGCAAAATGAGCCAAATGAGGAGGATTGAACGAAGAGTCAAGTACACAAACCCGTTGTGTTGAATTGGTTATAAACTCCGGAGTTCCTTGTGATGATGATGCAGTTGAGTAAACAATCCTGAAATCTGCTTTGGAGGCAAGGAATTCTTGCAATGGCTTTAAGAATCTAGACATTTTTTTTTGAAATGGCGTGGATTAAAGGAAAGGAAGAAAGAAAGAAAAGGGAGTATATTTCCTGATAAAGATTGCATAAAGATTGCATGATATTTTTGTTCTCCCCTACCACCCCCCGACTTTGTAATTTTTGTTTTTTCTTCTCCCTTTTTGTGGCATTGTTGCTTCCTGCGGCTGGTAACTTTCGAGGAAAATCGGCGGTGGTGCAATGTGCGTTGGGGGCGTGGTTAGGACAACACCTAACCGCGTTGCAAAAACGGGGCGCTACCTCACAAGTCTGAAGAAGAAGAAGGGGATGGTTTTCTGACCAGTCTGTTACGGAGCAAATATCCCGAAGGTAGATCAAAAGAGACTAGACTCAGCCACGTTTGAATACCTCGATCTCATTTAAAAGGCTTCCCCTCGGTTTTAAAGCAGCTCAGAGAAGAATTCACACGATTTGCATAAATACCACTGGTGCTTATTGTTAGCTGAAAATATCCTCCTCCATTCATCAGCCCACTATATAACCATATGGTGAAAAATTGATCTATATTTAGCTGAAAGCCGAGTTATATAAATGACGATAAGATTACCAAAATTATAAACTTAAAAACAAAGGCATTCTTTCGATAGGTCTAAGCATTGTCTATTTCAAATTTGATTACAATTCATCTCTCTCAACCACAACCTCCTCCTCCTCCTCCTCCTCCTCCTCGCCCTGTTCCTGTTCGTCTTTCTCTGACTTAACCCCAGCAATATCAACCAACTCAGTCTCAAAAATCAACGCCGCATTAGGTGGGATTGGCCCAATACCATTCTCACCATAAGCAATATTAGGGTGACACCAAAGTCTCCTTTTTTCCCCAATACACATATCCAATAACCCTTCCTCCCAACATGTAATCACTTGATTTTGACCAATGGCAAATGGCAATGGGATACCTCTATCCCAAGAACTATCAAATTTGGTTCCATCTTCCAAAGTACCCTTGTAATGGACGGATATGGTGTCTCCCTTTTGTGATTTGCGTTTACAATCAACTTGGTTGAGAATGTCTTAAACATAAAGTGGATTGTTAGTATTTCAAATGGGGAAATCATTGAGAGATTGTAGCATCAACATACCAATCTTTAACTCATCTGATGATGGTGGTGAAGATGCCAATGACGAGGCGACAAATGTTGAAAGGGCAATGTACACAGTGGAGAGTTTCATGGTTAATTGAGTTGAAAAGAAAACGTTATATAATCTAATAATTGAAATTTGTCAACAAAATTGACACGCGAACCAAAACGTCAAGGCAACTACCATCTCCGACTTACATCAAACAAGACTCCGATATACTCTTTTCTACATAAAATCATTTGATGTATATATACAAATATTCTCTTTACTATACAAGACATAGTATTTGATAAACAAAAACTATTCACCTTCATTCTCTCTCTCTCTCTCTCTCTCTCCTCCCCCTTTTCTTCACCTTCTCCTTATTTTTTTAATGTTACAGCATAAAATTAGTGAATAAAAGATAGTTCCCAACTGAATTGAAATAAAACCCTCCCAAATTGAAAAAAAAAAAAAAACAAAAAATATAATAGTTAGTGAAATAGTTGTGCAATCAAAAGATTCTGCGGCCAGATTCAAGTTCTTCCAAAACATCATCTTCGTCTTCCATAACATCCAACATTTGGTACTTGGTTATATCCCAACGATGCCAGAATTTCTTGACATCATTCATATCAAATGATTCAATATGGTCTTGAAGAAAATCTTTTGACTTTAAAAGGCGACATTTAACATTCATCAATTCTTTATTGTCATCTTCTTCTTCCTCATCATCGTCGCCAGATGCAAGTGAAGCTGGGGTGATATAACCATGTACTTCATCTTCGACATAAGCAGTAGCATCGCAATATCTTGCCCATGCTTCGTCAATAGCTCCAACTAAATATTCAAAACATCTAGCTCTGGCATTTCTATCAGCAATAGCAACTGATTGATTGTTGGAGTCGCTCTCTTCTTCCTCTTCGTCGTCGTCGTCATCGTCACATTCATTGCCACCACCAACAAGCATCTTCTTCAAAGACAAACTGCTATTGACAGGACTCGAAGCCAATTTGCAATCCAAATTCTCAATTTCATCTTCAGATCTTAAAATCTTGATCGAAGAGTCTGAAGTACGACGTGAACAGCATGGACTCTTGACTTTGGTGTTGTAATACCTTTCTCGCACCTGATCTTCGTCTTCATCTTCATCATCACTATATTGTGAAATTGCCTTTGATAACTTTGGATCAATTGAAAATGAGGCACGTGTAGAAGCTCTTCTCTTGGCCCTTATTTGATCAGCATTGTAGCATGATTGTTCATCCTCAGAATCAGCATCATCTGATGATGACGAATAGTACTTGTTGTTGTCCAAGTCCTGGTCCGCCAATTCAAAATCATTTCTGCGTGATTGTTGCAAACAAATCCTTTTATTTGCCGTAGTAGATGGATATAAAAAATCACATCCACGTTTAGAGGCACCTCTTCCGTTGGTATTGATATGTGACGATGGCCTTGAAGAAGCTGCAAAATGTTTTTCAAAAGTGTATGGTTTAGGACACAATGCCATATTGTAGTGTTTGTTTGTGTGCGTTTAACAAATAGGTAGCGTCAGTCTTCAGACAAAAAATTATCAAAAGTCGTGTAATAATAGTCAAATTATCCCACAGACAGTAAAAAAAATTCAATTGTTTGGTCGTGTAAATATAACCAAACAAGACAGAATGTATTTTGTGTCTTGTTGTTCTCTAATCAACCAATCAAGGCGTCAGAAAAAATATTTCCTCTCAGTGCAAAAAAGAAAAAAAAAGCAAAGCTAATTTAAATTTTCCTTTGCCTTCCAAATTATTCAACCAATCAGAAGCAAGAATACCAAAAAAATTTTTGCTCAAACCAACAAAAATAAGTAGAACTTGTAGTTTGTCTTGTAGTTTTCTTTGATGGTAGAATTTATGAAAGTTAACAATACAACTGATAAATAGATGAGTATGTATATGTCAACAGTCGACTGGAGGTGTGTCGAGTGTGGTGTGTGTTGTTTGTTGTTATGGGTATGTATAATAACTTCAAAACAGAAAAAAAAAAACCAAAAAAAAAAAAAAGAACTGATGATGTGTTTGGTTGTTTTAGTTTTCAAAAGGAGGAAAGGAAAAAGATTGGGAAATTGAGCGAATTGAAATTTTGATTGGTTGGAAAAGAAGTGAGAAAAAAAAAAAAAAAAGAAATTGACAAAAGAAGTTTTTTGAATGACCAGAAGGAAATTTGTGTTTCCTTTTAAATGAAGAGTGGAACAGAAACATCAATAGTCAAATATGCAGACAATATTTCTTAACTATGTAAAAAGGTAGTGTAACTGGGGCAGAAATTAGCAAAAGAGCAAAATTAACCTACAAATAGGGGAAAGTTTTACTATGTGTGTGTGGGTCTGTGTCTGGTTAATGGTAGTGCAAGAGTGCAACACAATTTTCCCAATGTAGTTAAATTCTCAATGTCATACAGTTCAAGACAATTTATTCTGAATTAAGGACACGTCACGAAACCAAAGACAATTCGATACCCACATCAAATTGAGCTGCTCAGACCATTGCTAATTGGACAAACTGAGTACTGTGACGGTTCGTCTTGAAGGCTGTAGTGCCTGCTCTAGATCTACGCAACAGCTTAGAACCCACTTTTTACCCCTCATCTTTGTCGTAGAGTATCCAGTTCCATTTGCACTAAAATGTTTTGAAGAAACTGTCTGTCTGTTCATTTGAAATAAATTCAACACTTTGTCAAAGGAAAGCCTGAAATTGTGACAGCCAAACGTACTTTCGCTCTTTCGTCTTCTTTCTGCCAAATAAGAGGTCAATTGACAGATTGGTCCTTGCGCCATATCTATTGAGCTCCACCACAATCAATGGCAGACCAATATCCTAAATCTGCATCGAAATCGAGCGAGATCTGGTGTGATCAAGACAGTTTTCTCCACTATCTAATTTCAGTGTCTGACAAAAAATAGGACAAAAAATGTCACATCCACATCAATCTTTATATGCGGTCTTACCAAAAGACTTTAGATCAAAATATCAAATAGATAACAGATTAATTCTGTCAATACTCTACTCTTCATTGCTTGCTTTCTTGATTTGACATGATGTTAATCATGAAGAGCAATCAATAAACATACGGAAACGTATATCGATATCTCTCTTATGTTTGCTGTGTTATTAAAGAAACGTTTTTTGTTTTTTTTCGAGAATATGTCAATTCAATTGGCTTCTCTTTTTCTTTTTTATTTTTTTGGAAATTTTGCAGCAGTTTCACAGAAAATAAGAAAACAAAAGACATTACTGAAGAAGGACAACTCTCCTTAATCCTTTCTAGAAGCTCAATTACATTGAAATCAATGATGTATCTAATTTACATTCTAAATAGTAAAACAAATGTCTAATCTAGCAAACAAAAAACAGCAACACCCCTCCCCCGTCATCAACCTTCAATAGTAAGGCAAAACCTCTTTGCACCATGACAAACCCAAAAAATATCATAAACACATCAACTAATCGTAGCAAACATTAAAAAAAAAGACCTTCTCCCTGTAAGAACAGAAGTTTCAAAAGGATTAAGCACACAAAACTTCCAGAGATGGTGAACACATCCTTTTAGTATCTCATGTATTTCCTTTGACGTGAAAAACTAGATTGGCGACTAGCATCTGAAAAGGAGCCAGATCGTTTACTAGTTGCAGTAGCATACGCATCACTCTCTTCTTCCCCTTCTTCATCCTTCTCATAATCATCCACTTCATCTTCCTCGTCAATAAAACTTCCAGTTTCACTTTCTCTTGCTGATGAATCAATTGATTTACCAGTGAAATACATAGCATAGTTGGGATCTTGTTCATAATTCTTAACCATCTTTCTTGCTGCTACTTCAACTTCCTCATCCTCTTCTTCTTCTCCATCACTAACCACATTCTTCATTACCAAATCAAACATTCCTCGTTTAACATAATCATCCTTGGCAATAAACTTGTCCTTGAAATATTTTGGTTTGAAATACAGCTTTGTTCTCTTGTTGAAATCATTAAACATTTCTTCAATGTTTTCTTCCGTTTTGACATAATCCTGTTTCGATAACTGATTAATCAATTGTTGATTATCATTCAATTTCAAATCAAGATAATTCATAAACTTGATCAAAAAATTGAAAAATTTATTCATGTTTTTAGCATTGAATATGTACATTTGATTTTGTTGGAATTTGTACACCAAGTATCTGGTTATCGGTATGAACAACTTAATACCAGTGATGAATAGCTTGACTGATATAATGATGAATATTTGCACCTTGTCTATAGTGGAGATGTTTTCATTATAGTAAAGGGTTTTAACTGCTGATTGGGGTGATAGTGTGGCATCTTGATCATTATACATGTTTAAATCCTTGCGCAACAGATGTAACAAGTTGATTTTGGTTTTTTCATCCAATGAATCCAAGAAAATGTCGATTTTAACTTCATCATCAAGGTTGGTCATTAATTGATCAAATTTCTGTTGATCTAGGATGTTTTGTTGACTTAAATCAACACTAATCTCTTCATCTTGTTGTAGTTTTGTAACTGCTCGCGAACTGTCCAATGTCATCAATGCTTTCCCAAGAAGTGGTGATGCAAATGGACTCGATAACCTTTCTTGCTTATTTCCTACAAGATACTCATTAGTTTCTTCTTGAGTTACCACCTTCTTGGGATTTATGAACGGAATATATGGCAATCTTGAACTAACTTGTTGTTTTCCATATTTGTAAACTGAAGAAGCAATGACTTTTCGATTGTCATAAACCATGGACAATAAAGCCACGCCGGGGTTTAAATCTTTATTGTAGTTGAACACAATATTGTCCAGCTCTTCTTCTTGTTCTTCGTCATCATCTTCCTTTAATACAGCTCCAATATTGTTAGTTATCAACTCGTTAAACTTGCTATTTTGATCATTCATGTATTGTTCAACATGATATTTCTTGCCTTCTTTAGCTGATCCTCTTTGTTGTTCACTAAATGAGGATAACGCAGTTTGTTGTGGCGTTGATACCAGATCACTTTCATCTACCAATGTTGGACTCGTTAAAGTATCTAAATCAGGGGTTTCAATCTTTTCCACTTTTTCAGCTTTGCGTTTCGATAATCTGGCTGAAACAGGCTTGATGTGGCTTTTGTCCACTGCGCTTACCCTTTTTTTGGTTGGAGAGTCGAATAATGCATTTAGTTCACCCTGTTCCACTAACTGTGGGTCCAACACTGGTGAATTTGTTCTATTTCTAATGATCTTGGCATGAATCTTTTGTTTCGGTGATTGTGGAAGTACAACTTCTTGCAAGTTCTCATCATCAGTCATTTCATCTGAGTCGGCATCGTCACTATTCGAGTCTGATGAACTGGTACTTGATGCATCTGTCATTTGCAGTCGTTCTTGAATAAAATGGTTTATGTTGTTGACAACAGGAACTTTGTCGATAACTCCATATATTAACGATCTAACCACCATTGTGTGTCTGATTGAGATCTGTTGCGTTTGTTATTGAGTAGTTGCGTGTGAATGTGTGGTTTGATTTCAACAAGCTCTTTCCGTTGGTTGTTGGTTGTTGGTTGTTGGTGGGTTTTGTTGATGTTTTGGTCCAATTGGGGTAAATTGATGATTGTGTTGCAAAAAATAAAAAAAAAAAAAAGAAAAATAACAAATGACGAAGTCTAACAAAGTCTAGTCAGATCTCAAGGAAATGAACAGTTGTTGTAAGTTGATTCAAGTGGCGTAGAAGTCGAGAAGAGTGATGTTTGTGATAAAGTCTTGAAAGAAGAGCAATCAATGTTTCATTTATAAATGTAGGGAAGATGCTTACCAGATTTTTTGTTGGCTATACACACACATTTAAACATCATGTACCAAATGTTAAAAGACAAATTATCACATGCAAAAGTCTAATGTCGTAGAGTAATTGGTAGCAACAACCGCAAATTTCAGCCATTTCTTTTTTTTTTTTTTCGTCGGAGATGAAACACCGGTGACACGTGCTTACTAGAGTTATTCTTATTTTTTTCTTGTATCAATTTACACTACTTTTAGTTTCTTTTTCCGGTTTATTTAAAGCTTTTGGTTTATTAATTTTCCGGAGAGTTGGGCAACGAAACTACGGGTGGGGGAAACAGAACAAAAGTATGACGAGGGGGAAGCTACGCAGAGAATGATCTTTCTTACCGTTAGGCTCTGCAATCAATCTGATCTATGTATTGCAAATTTTGATGTCTCAGATTTTGTTTCTTTTGTTGCACTTTACATTCATTACTAATTGATAGCAATTTTAAAGTTTTAATGGTGGTTTATTACACAGTGGTGGTTGTGGTAGTAGTATTAGTTGTGATGTGTATGTAATATGACAAAAATATGTGTAATTTACAATCTCCGAGCAGTATTCTAAATTAAAGCGCTTTATGAGAGGTCATCAATATACTGATCTAGTTCTACAACATAGATTTACACCATCCATAGCGACATCCATAGCGACATCCATACCACTGTAACCCCATGCTAGCCGTCATCCGTTTACAAAGCAAGTTCCCTCCACTCTCAACAAAAAAAAACTTGTAATTGTTACCCAATATATACTTTCATCATCTCCGGTATAATTTAATTGTTTTGAACGCAAAAAGGGCGACAAACAGAAAATCAAAAGGGCACGCAGTGGCCCAGACTTAATTTTTCCCAACAATCCAATGGATGACAAAAGCAACATATAAATACCATTGAAAAATTCCCGATTCTTCCTGCAACACAACACAATTTCGACATCTTTTTCTTTTCTCGACGTCAATTGATTGATTATACAAACTCAACCTACAAAGAACTCATATATTCACCCTATACAATGTCTTCAAACTCATTAGAACAATTGAAAGCTACTGGTACTGTTATTGTTACCGATACCGGTGAATTTGAACAAATCGCAAAGTACAAACCACAAGATGCCACAACCAACCCATCATTGATCTTGGCTGCTACTAAGAACCCAGACTATGCTGATGTCATAGATGTTGCTGTTAAATACGCCGAAGATAAAGGATCGAACCCAAAGGAGAAAGCTGAAATTGCTTTGGACAGATTATTGATTGAATTTGGTAAGAGAATCTTGGATATTGTTCCTGGTAGAGTTTCTACTGAAGTTGATGCTAGATTGTCATTTGACAAGGAAGCCACCATCAAAAAGGCTTTATCATTGATTGACTTGTACAAATCACAAGGCATTGACAAGGATAGAATTTTGATCAAGATCGCTTCCACTTGGGAAGGTATTCAAGCTGCTAGAGAATTGGAAAAGGAACATGGTGTTCACTGTAACTTGACCTTGTTGTTTTCATTCCCACAAGCAGTTGCTTGTGCCGAAGCTCAAGTCACTTTGATTTCTCCATTTGTTGGTAGAATCTTGGACTGGTACAAGGCTGCAACCGGTGAAACTTATACTGCAGAAACTGACCCAGGTGTCAAATCAGTGAAGGAAATCTACAACTACTACAAGAAGTACGGTTACAAGACTATTGTTATGGGTGCTTCATTCAGAAACACTGGTGAAATTAAAGCTTTAGCTGGTTGCGATTTCTTGACTATTGCTCCAAAATTGTTGGAAGAATTGTACAATTCTAATGACAAGGTTCCAAAAGTCTTGGATGCAGCTGATGCCAAGAATGAATCAATTGAAAAAGTTTCATACATCAATGATGAATCAGCTTTCAGATTGGCCTTGAATGAAGATGCCATGGCTACTGAAAAATTGTCTCAAGGTATCAGATCTTTTGGAAAAGATGCTGCTACTTTGTTGGAACAATTGGAAAAGAAGTTTTCTTAGAGAGAGAGAGACAGTATCTAGTATAGTATAGTGTATAGTTGAAAGAGAGAAATCTACTGTGAGGTTTATGGTTATTGTAGTAATGAATTAGTAAAGTTTTGATGTTGCGATTATGGGGATTTACGACAACGAGAAAAAGAAAAAAAAAAAAAAAGACTTGTCCAACTTTTTCAAATCAAAAACCCACAGTTTCTCTATTACAAACTGCAAAACTAAAATTCCTATTACATATGACTAGACCAGAGACGATAGTACCCGACACTCCACAACCACCATACCCAATATGTCACAAATCCTCCATCGTTTCAGGCTTTGGTCGAGGTTCAAGTGAGTTGGGCATCCCCACCGCCAACATCCCCGTCAATGACCAACTCAATAATTTACCTACTGGTATCTACTACGGTTGGTGCAAGATCCACCCACATCCACAACAAAGCGACTCCACAGAACAAAGACCTGACGGACAAGATGTCGTATTCAATCATGGCAACAAACTATGCAAGACTGATTTATCGACGGTATGGCCAATGGTGATGTCCATTGGATGGAATCCGTTTTATCACAACAAGACCAAAGCTGCTGAAATACATATTATACACAAGTTTACTTCTGATTTCTATGGTGCTGATTTGGAATACGTGGTGTTGGGTTATATTAGACCAGAATTGAATTATACAACAAAGGAAGCTTTGATTAAAGATATTGAGTTGGATATTAGTATTGCTAAGGATATCTTAAAAAGGGAAGAATACGCCAAGTATGAACACGAGCTAAAGTAGTGGGAGGAGAGCGAGAAGAGAGAGGTGGTTAGTATATAGATGCATAGCTGAAATAAACAGTCCAAGTGCTTTTAGAGATCACGTGCAATAATCACAAAATCGTAAATGCATGCAATCTAAGACTCATTTAGTGGTGCATAAGATATATTTCTTGGAATTTATTGAAAGACTCACACTGGGCCCATTTTGACATACCACGAAAGGCCCTCTGTTTGAGGAGGGTGTGAGTGTCACCGGTATTAGTTTGTGTCTAAGTAAAGCCGTTGGTGGCTTATACTTTAATATTATTGAGTAACTGTTGTATGATTCTCGATTCGATCCGATAGCAAACAAAGTGAGAGACTTTTCTAAATTTAACACAACTTGCACAATACGAAAAAATTCAATCTATCTATCAATCATCAATTATTTAAAAATAACTACACCTATTGCAGAAAAAGATAGAGAAAGAGGAATGACATAAATAGAAACACCCAGTCCATATTTATACATATTCATACCAACTGCTTTCTTTTCATTTTACTACTGAATAAGGGATATGAAACTATACTAGAACCATAGAAAGTAACCTTTTTTTATTTGAAATTAGCCGCCGGTATGAAACTACCTCATTACCTATTCCAGCAGCAACTGAAAGCTACATTAATACTACTCATTACTGCTTGCCTTGTTGGCCAAACAACAGCGTTTGACGTATTCACAACTAGATCGACAAACACAGACGACGATTCTAACCAATGTTCATTTCCGGCAAAACCGCATTTGAATTATTGTTCCTATATTGAGCACAATTGTGATTCCACTTATTTCAAACTTGCCCAATTATATTATTGTCAGTTTCACAACATTGCTTCATTAATATTCATTTCATCATCTATACTATTCACATTGTGTCTCATTTTATTGTCACTTAGCATCTTAGTTTCCAATTACTTATTCCGTAACTTAAATGAATTGACAATGAGGTTGGGGTTGAATAATCAAATTTTGAGTTTCATTTTGATTCCATTGACTAATTCCGTAGCTGATTTGATTAATTACCATATTGCTTTGAGCCAAGGGAATTCGAATTTAGTTATTGGACAATTAATGGGTAGTATATTGATTATGTTTACTATCATTATTGGATCTATCGCTGTTTTAACAAAAGGTTTCAAAGTGGAACATCCCAAGATATTGATTATTGACTTGGGGTGGATTTTGACCGTATTGGTGCTATTTGCATATGTCTTGTCAGATGGGAAAATCAATCAATTAGAATGTATAATCATGTGTTTGGTTTATGTGGCTTATGTTGTATTTTTGAGCATATTTGATAAAGAAAAACTACGTGATTTTGATGAAGAGTTGTTGATTGAGCATTATGACGGTGGTTATGGTGATGGTGATAATGATGAAGGATGCCAACATATTATTGAACAGCCTTACAATGTTGAAGATGCATTGGATATCATATCGAATGATGAACATGGTTATGGATCAGTTAGATCGATTTCAAGAAGTGCATCGCCAAAAAACTCACCAAGGGGCTCTCCGTGCCCATCCCCATTTGGTTCAAGAGCTGCTTCTCCTTTACCAGTTAGTACAATGACTTCACCAACTCCAATATCTCCCGCGGTACCAAGTCAAGTATTTCCCATTATTGATACAATGGAAGAAGGGGAAGAAATCCGGGGTGATGATAATGATCCTGAAGCGGTTGATTATTTGTCGGTGCATTATATCCCCAAAGACCACTATCCTGGTTCACCGCAACCATTATCGCGTCCTCAATCTCGTTCGTGTTCAAGACAATCGCTGCATTCACATACACCAGTGGCCCTACCAAAGCGAATAATGACATTGACATTTCACTACATTTGCAACTTTATCGACTTTATTTTCATTTTCCTAATACCATTTTATCGATATGTGGAGTTGGAGGATTCTCAATGGAAAGCACAATTACGTCAGAACAAGTACTTACCTACATGGTACCTATATGTAACTCCATTGCTTTTTAACTACCAATTCACCCACATCAACTTACAAATATTATTACCCATTGTAACAATATCAATCCCCATCGTATTATACTTGAAACGGTTCATCAACATCAACACCAAAATCATAATTGTCTCCCTTGTCGGCACATTAAACAGTTTAATTATAATTTCAAACATTTCAATCTACATCTTACAAATTTTGAAAAATTTAGGTCTCATTTGGAAAATATCCGATTATATTCTCGGACTACTTGTATTTTCAATCAGCAATTCTATAAACGATGTCATTACAAATATAACATTGGCAACAAAGATTAATCCCATATTGGGTATCAATTCATGTTTAGGCACCCCTTTGCTCATCATATTGTTGGGGATTGGATTCAATGGGTTTTTGGTCATACAAAAAACCCCTCATGGAGGTGCAATCAAATTTGATTTGAAATCCAGTGTGATACTAAGTACTACAGCATTGATTGCAACTGTTGTGTTTATTTTAATTTATTTACCAGCAAAGAAATGGAAATTTGATCGGACTTTGGGTATGATTTTGGTTAGTTGGTACTTATTAGTTGCTCTGATTAATTTGTACTTGGAATGAATATGAGTGTAATGACGCCAAAGCTATACTGAATGTAGTAACTCCTCGTACATTTGAGTGAAATTTGGAGCAGATTGTTCCTCCTTGTCAAGCTCTCCCGAAAGCAACTTCATTGTGTTGTCATAATACTTTTTCCCCTTGAACTCCTTCATTTGTTCAAGAAATGCCAACTTTTTCTGATTGTCAATGGAATAATAAGTCAAGACATTGAAAAACCAATCAATTTGCGTGTCTTTAATAATCAACTTGAACAAACTGAGTATATGATCATCATCATCATTGAAAAGCCTTTCAATGCTAATCAATTTTTCGTAAATTGGAATAGGGACGGATACATTGTATTTTAAATAATCAACAATCAAATCTTTAGCTCGGTGGAATTGCTTCAAAAACACTTCCAAATCAATCAATTTGATCAAGATTGTATAATCACCAAGATATCTCCAACCTCGAATCAAGACATGTCGAGCCAGATTAAAATTTTTATAGTAGATTGAATAATTAGCAAAATTAATCCATGATTCTTGATAATTGGAAGCAATATATATATACCGCCAATAATTCATCTCAATGTACAGTTGTGGGTACTTTTTCAATTCCAAGAAGTCGAAAAACTGTAACCATGAATCTAGTTGCTGTCGAGAAATGAGTTTAACATCGTTGTAGTGTCGTTTGAACCGTTTTTCAAAGTGGTATAGCTCGTACACTTTGTATTGTGTTGTGATGTATGCATCAGTAAAAATCTTTTTCAATTGTTGTGGCAAGTTTTTCACATTTCGTTGTAGGTCGATAACAGGAACAAGATATTTCAATTCCAGATGGTGTTTCGAGTCACTTGCAAATTGATTGATCAATTCAAAGAACTTTTTGTAAAAATATTCATAATGATACAAGGGCACCTCAAGGATAAGTCTCAATAACGTATAGTATTTCCTTTTGAATTGATTCTCTTCAGTGGCATAACTTTCAAGAAATGACAAGTATAGAGTATAGAACTCATAACTGTAAAAATGAAGTCCAATTAACCTCCTTGCTTTTTCAAAAAGACCTAAAATTTGATCGACATTATTCGTGATTGTATTTATTCGAAATTGTAAATAATTGACCCATAATTCAATGCAGTATTGTAAATGTTGGAATGCATTTTCATAAACTTTCACAGCGGCGTCAACATCAACCAATTTGAATTCCCATTCAGCATATCGTATCCAGTACTTGTACATGAATGGATACTTGGCTAAAAACCTAGCATATGATATTCGTAGTGTTTGTAGTTGAGGTGGTGGGGTTGATTTCGCTATCCCTCTCCTATCATTGTATTCTGCTGATGCGATTAGCTGTTGCCATAATTCAAAGTTGTCTGGGTCTTTGATCAAATCTATTGACACATCTGCCCATTTCCTAGGTCGAGACATTGAGAATGAGTCAATTACTGGTGATATGTTATCGTTGGTGATTGTGGATTCTTTTTTTTGTCTTCTCGTTTTGATGATGAGGATGGATGTAGATTCGGAGATTTGATTGTATAGAGATTATGATGCGATTCGATTGAAAAGAAGTTGCTTTCTCAAATGGTCGATTCTGGTATTGATACCAACTGATGGAGTTGTGTTGTCGAGTATGCAAGCGATCACGTCGTTAAATCTCGGTTCCAGCACAGCTGGTACACTTGCAGCATCTCAATGATGTAACAATTTTTTTTCAATCATTTGAATCGAAATCATCTTTCTTCCACTACACTTACATAGCTCGTCCAGCATCATGTCCGATGACGAGTTATCCATTGATGCAAACATATTTGAAGAACCAGAAGGCTTCTTGCCACCACCACCGGAATCACATTATGCCACTTACGACCGCAAAGTGTCCCATGCTGAACCAAAACAGATTCGAATGAAGTTAGTTGGAAAATCACCCTTATGGGGTCACATGCTTTGGAATGCTGGTATATTTACTGCTGATTATTTGGATAAACACGCAACTGAGCTAGTTGAGGGAAAACGTATTTTGGAATTGGGGGCGGCAGCTGCTTTACCTTCATTAGTTTGTGTTGTTAATGGAGCAAAGGAAGTAATTGCGACTGATTATCCTGATCCCGATTTGATCAACCATATCGAATACAGTTTTGGAGAGTTGTCACAGAAAGTACCTCAGATATCAGATTATAAAGTGAAGGGGTATATATGGGGCAACAATGTCAAAGAAGCGCTTTATGGCGATGAAGAAACACGCGATCTAAAGGAAGATGAGAAATTCGACTTGATTATACTATCAGATCTTATTTTCAATCATACTGAACATCACAAGTTACTATCTGCATGCCGTCAATCACTAAAGTCGACTGGGAAATGTCTTGTTGTATTCAGTCCACATCGGGCTCATCTACTTGATGAAGATTTGAAATTTTTTCAAACTTGTGAAGAATATGATTTCAAAGCTGAAAGGATTGACATGATCAACATGACTCCGATGTTTGTTGAAGATGAAGAGACTGCTGAAGTTAGGTCAAGAGTATATTCATACTTTTTGATCCCGCGATGGTAGAGAATACTGTATAGAGGACAATAAAATCTCCAAGCCAACAGACCCTGTAAACTTGTCCCATAGCCTCTCATCTACAATTAATTACCATTGTTCGAATTTTATGTATATATTAAACTCATCGAACCCATTAAACCAAATTTATATAGATAAAATACAACAGATTTCAACGCAATTTTTCTTTTTCGTTTATCTAAGCAGATTGAGCATTCATCTTTCTCTTACCGTTGGTCAAAGTGACGTTGACAAATCTTCTAGTGTACTTCAATCTCATGTAAGCTCTACCTTGAGGTCTCTTTGGCTTATCTTGTTTTTCAACTTTTGGGGTTTGTGACTTAACTTTACCAGCACGAGCTAATGAACCGTGAACTTTTCCCTGAAAAATAGATTGTTAGTATTGAATGATGAAGCTTGCAAAGGATACTTCTGATAGAGATGGACAACAATGCTTTTCAATTGATTCAAGTGTATCTCGTAGAAAATAATTTAAAAATGATGGCCACCGTTTGCTTGATGTGATCGTTATTTCCTTGTATTAATTATTTGGGACGTTGTTGATATATATATTTTGTAGCTTTATCACTTGGTTAGTGATTCCACTCACAAAAATGGTGTTAGTTGCTGTTGTTTGAGATCACCGGTTTGCTCCTTATCACTTCTCTCTAGTTGACTGAATTCCAAGAGTTTGCTTGTTCGTTCACTCCATCTCTATCGCATAATCGTATCCTGTTTCGGTCATTCTTGACATACCATTTTGACGTGATTTGTTGTATATGGATATGACTTTGGTGATGCTGACGAATCTCAAATTTTTTTTTCTTCCTTTGGTGACAGGGCGAGAGGTGACTGAATATATGGGGGCGTGCAATACTGTACAAAATATAGTAGTGTAGGTCAAGAGCCCTAAGATCAGGTGACAAAGCTGTCTTTTCAACTTTGTGACACTGAACTTTATGAATAAAAGAAAATGTTATGGGTGCAAAACGTAGGCAGACCACGATGCCGGCATATTTACCTACATAATAGTGAAATTCGAATACACTACTTTAGTGGAAGCTATATGACTTTTAAAGAGTTGAGCGAATAGAGCGACTAAGGTTCTGTGTATACCCATTTATTTGATTCTTTTCTCTTTTGCTCCTCAACAAAGCAGCTCGAATTCAAAACCGATGAGTGGTAAATAAAGTACGCTTGCTTGAAATAACGTCACAAGAAAGGTTGAACATCAGTTCCTTTCTAAACCATCTCTTCACGATCAACTTAAACGCATTGATCTAGAGGCTGGTCTCGAAACTTTACTGAGTTGGACCAGATGTCTTTGTTTGTGCAAACTATAATTAGCACCAAATCCTAAGTTTCTATCTCTAGACAAGTGAAGTTGTTTGTTGATTCTCTTTTCAATGTACTACTAATTCACTATTAGTGATTGCACACGAGAGCTCCAAATCAGTCCCAGACGACTTCAGTCATATGAAGATTTGAAAATTGGGAACGGTACAACTATCAATGTTTGGACTCAACTTGGTGTAACGAAGATCATTTGTCAACGAAAAATCATCTCATAGTGTTCATCACTCAATCTATGGGTTTCATCCGACACATGGCACATGAGGCCAGTAGATTAAAGTTTTGTACTTTTGTGGTGTTTTTATATCTCTGCGAGCAAAATTTAGATTCCGGTCCGAAGAGAACAACATGCCAAGATTTCGACAAAGTACGCGAATCAAGATATGTAATACGTAGAATGTATATATTGTTGCCTACCTCATCCTCACTCTATACTATTATACTCATTAAAATCAGTCCTTTTGTAAGTATCACTTCTTCTATCTCCAATCGTCAATCTTTTATTCTAAATATCTTTTGTTAACCCTTATCACCTATTTTAGGTCGTGTATTCGATATTGGTCCAATAGTTCATGCATATGGCGTGAACAAAATTTAGTAGGTTCAATTGGACAAGTTTGAAAGCTACTCACCGCACACGAACTAACACTATACGTTCCCACGTCTTATTTCTTTAAGCTACCTATAGTTTCAAGAAGCGGAAACTAATCGTTTTCTGAATATGCACATTACAGCTTTCAGCCTCATTGCGCCTTTGCTATTGCTCACCTCTCATGTCTTTGCCTTACGGCATCAACCAACTGTGCTCAACTATACAGAGAATGAAGTTTGTCGCTACGTCCATACATCCACAAACAGACCCAATGGTTCATATATCCGCTTACTTGCTGATGAGTCTATTTCACAATACGAAATCTTCGGGTTCATTTTCCCACCTGAAATAATACTTGATTACCATTTTCCTAATGTTCAAAAATTCTTTGAGTTGTATTTTACAAAAAAACCAGATTTGTACCAGGAGATGATGAACAAAGACGGGCTATTCAATGTTAAGAAAAGTGGGGCACATACTGAAGATGAATTGATATTTTGGAGTGGTGTTATTGACAAAGAAGTTCTATTTCCTGTACCTGTTTCTAATATTTATTGTGTCTACATCGTCCCCAACTCTGAGAAGAAGCTTGACTTTGTATTGCCAGTGGACTTTAAACAGCATTACGGTAATTTGAGCTATCCACATTATTTATACTTTGCCACCCTCAAGACAATACTCACAATTGCCTTATCATTACTTGCAACAATCACTTACTACGTAATAATACGCAAGGATTGGGAAGCTCCTAAAAAAATAAGCCCAGTAGAAGCTATAGCAAAGACGTTTGTGTTCTGGACTTTGGCTTCATTTATTGTTGCTTTCTCAATTGACTTCATACAATTGTTAATTGAAAACAATTTCGTTGCTACTTACCAAATTTCCCAAACCGTTTTGGCTTTAGAACCTATTGCTGTACTTGCAAAACAGTTTTACGTTGGGCTTAAATCGTATCTTGCGCTATTACTTTCAATGGGGTTCGGTGTTTTATACTACTACAACGGTAAATCAGTCAACTATGGGAACATTCCTCGTAACTGGGTTTACATTGCATTTACATATCTAATCTTTGATATTTTCACTGCATTCATTTGGCAATTGTTACTGAATCAAGAAACTATATCGTTAATCGGCGAGCCTACGGCACAACCAATTTATGAGAATGCAAGACACTTGGCGTATTTAAAACAATTCAACTTCCTAGTGTGGTTCGTTTTGGCAGCATTGTTTTATTTCAAAACCAAAAAGAGAATCGCTACAACTTCCTCAAAAGCAGATATGACTTCAGCTAGTAACGTTGCTTTGGCGTTCAAAAGATCAACCTTGACAATATGGATCTTACCGCTTGTTGCAAAATGTGTGGTTATGTTGACATGCTACCTTATCAAGGTCAATTTTATTCATCGATTAAGACCAGTATATCCTCCAAGAAGCAAACTTGGCCCGATGCTCGAATTGATTTTTGATTTGAGACAGATGCAACTGGCACAGAAGTTTGCTTTATTGACCCCAATTTGCTTAGAGGCTATCAGTGCTTTTCTCACGGCAAGTGTTGTGTTTATCGTATGGGTCAAAAGCGGTAATAGGAAAATTAACCACAAAACTCAATGAAGAACTTGCAATTGGTTGTTAAAGCACATGGTCAAATCTTTTGTACGACAATTTCCCTACAATGTACATTGAATGACGTATGTCTAAACTCTATTCCTTTTCTACTTATTCTTCTCCCTCATTGTAGTGATGTTTGCATAACCAAAGCCAAGGTCACCAAAACAACACTCAAGATCAAAAACAACAATATTCCAATACCCAATCGAGCGGCAGGATAATAGGATTTCGTTAATAACCGCTGAACATGAAAGTATCGTTTGAACCCCATAATCAATGTCAAAATCCCCAACACTATGAATATAGACCCCAAAGGTTTCCCGTATCGTTTCAAATCATCACTCTTGTGATCCATTAGTAATTCGATTATTCGATCAGTGGTGTGTACTTTTGTTCCTGGTTTCTCTAACCGAAACAATTGAGTGACTCCAATGCCGATTGTTATGAACGCAAGTGAAGTACGCAACCACGCTAAAAAAGTACGTTCATTGGCCATATGATCACGAGCTACTGATCCTTTATTTTCCAATGTGAGGGACTTATAATCGAGTAGATCAAAGGACGTGTTGAAGTTGACTGGTGAATTTGCAGCTTTGGTGTTGGGATCACTCAATTGTTGTTGTTGCTGTTGCTGTTGCTGTTGTTGTTGTTGCTGTTGCTGTTGTTGTTGCTGTTGCTGTTGCTGTTGTTGCAGTCTTTGCCTCAGAAGAGAAGATTCAGTTGTGTTTGAGCGTTGGGGGGTAGCCAGTGCCGATAATGATGAGGATGGTCCGGTGTGATTTGGTGGGGTTGCAGTGACTTCAACATCTTGGTCATCGGTGATTGCCGTGTTCGGTGATGGTGATTTTGCTGTTTTGTTCGATGGCATGCTTTGAAGTGCTGTGGTAATGAAATTCAATAGTTATTTGTCAATGGCTCCTTCACCGAGGTCTTATATTGCTGAGCTTGGCTTGATTCTTGTCCATGCTATGAGTGGCCAATAAGAGATTTGTTTACCAGTCATTTGTGTCATGTAAATTCTCGCTTTGTCGCGACAAACCTAATTTATTCTAATCATAAGGGAGCGCGATTTGCGCTATTCCTCGTGATGAAAGAATTGCAGCCACAATTAGAAAATTGATTGCGGGCTGTTTCTTTTTGCATACATCTTAGCGTGATTTGATGACTTGATAAATGTGGGTTTTTTTTATGTTCAAGTAGTGAAGAAGACAGAGGAGTGAATTTAATTAGGTGTAAAGGAAACTGTAATTTTGTATTGAAATGAGGTAAATATATCTTGTTGTACAAGGAGCAGTGCTAAAATTTCTTCTGAACTTCTCCCTAGGGCCTTTAATATTTCGAATTCAGCCAAAGCAACTCTTTACCAACTAGCGGGAGCCAACATTTTGATTTTAAATTTCAGTTATTTTGCGCTCTGCAACTCGAAGTAAAGGTCAGGGCTATTTACTTCGTGATTTGAGTTTTGTAACTCATTTTACCCTGAAGACGGGACTCACTCTTTATTATCCTCGGCGGAATTTTTGAATCTGTACAATGATTATATATCCTCTTCAACACCAGGAAATAGAGCATAAGCCAGATTTTTCTTTCACAAAGTTTGGTGGTGTTTTGTTGAGTAAACATTTTCGGAGTTCCATGAGATCTCGCTTTGCATGGACCAATGAAGAACAAAGAACAAAAGGGAAAAAGAAATTTCAAATGAATGCAAAATAAATAAAAGCGTCGCATTTTTCAACACAAAAGCAGTTTGCAAAATATATGTTCCCGAGTGTCGTTTTTTGTTGAACGACACACAAAAAGAGATGCAATTCCATTACGGGACAAGAAAATGGGCGTGAGTTTCATCGCACCTTTTTTTTACAAAAGAATATGCTTCCAAGTGTATGTATTAGTAAATCGTCTCCCTCTATTAAAGAAGTATGTAAATCAACGAGAAAAGTCCATTCAATGCAATGAAACTACGACCAACAGCAAAACCATCGTCACCTGCTGCACCCGCTGCACCTGCCAGTGAGATAGTAGTTCTATCGTAGGTACGGATGTGGCCCACAACGCCGGAAATACTACCAAGTCCAATTGATGCCGATGAATATGTTTCTTCAGCTTCTGTATACGCACTTTTGAAGCTTTGGTAATATATACTTTGCGTTGTACGGGTTATTCCACTGGCATCAGTCCCCGTTACCCATACCGATGTATTACTTTGTGACGATTTGGTTGTTGTAGTAGCTATTGTTGATGACGACGAAGACGACGATGTAGTCTTTGCTGTGCTAAATGCAAGGAGAAAGAATAAGCTGTATACGAGTTTGAGGAAGTTCATTTATAGGATGTGTTGTTGAATGTGGGCTTTTTGGAATGCAACGAAATTATGACAGTTAATGCTATGGGATTGTAAAATAATTGAAGATAAAGATGAACGTAACGACGTGTCTATGTGTTGTTGGGACGCGGCGGTTGAAGTGAAAAATAAATGAATGAATAAGTGAATGGATTTATGCTATACGAATGCTCTCCAACAGAAATCATTTCCAGGAAAACAAGGGTTCTTTTCAATTCAATATATACTTTTCTTGTGCTATTCTAAAAATTTTACTTAGCTTACTAAAGAAAAGCTTATTGCACATCTTTGTACTCTTTTGTTAATCATTTCCTTCTAATCCCATCTGATTAAGAAGAAGAGTAACAAAAACCAAAACTAAAAATTGCAACGTAAACAAAAACACTAATCCCACGCTTAGCGTATAGCAAAAGTCTATATAAAGAAGAAGAAGAAAAAAATAGAATGAGAGAAAATCCAGTTTTGTACAACAACTGATTTTCAAAATACGTCACAATATTTGTTTTTGCTAAGCCAATATAAGGAGCTATTTTTGTTGGTGAAAGGAGAGTATGACTTACATGGCTTCAACTTGAAAGAGTACTACACGCATATGATGGGTCGCGCAACTCAAGTATCTTTTTCTCCAACTGCGATTGCGCCAGCAAAAGGATGAAGGTGCGGACATTATCATATTATCCGTTAAACAATGTAATTTCTTGATTACAATAGTCGTGAATCAACCAAACACGACGAATTTTGTTTTGTGTAGACCTTTGTAGTATGACAGACAAATTTTTTTGCTAGAGTGCGATATAAATAGTATTATTGTTTTCTAAACAATAGTAAACTTCTGTTTACGACTTTATAGTGAGGTTTTTTTTTCCTCATCTTTCTACTGTATATTAGATGTTTACATGTGCAAGCGAATTTATTGTCCGAGAATCTTTTCCAAGCAAACCAAACGAAGAGGATGTAAACAATAGAGATATACAATGGCTCGAAGAGAGTTGCTCTGTTAAAACTATTTTACATTCGATGCTATTGATGATGGAAACGTTTACCAATACTTTTAAATTTCTTGTTGTTAAGCCCTGGTAAAGAGATTGAGCAATCACTCCGATAAAACCTTTGTTGAAGGCTTTTTCATATGTCGTTTCTTGCAATAAAAAAAACACCGACGTCTAAGCCACTGGTGCTGCAAACAGTGCAATGACCGTCTTAATTTTTCTGTCCTTGTTGACTATTTTTCAGTCCCAAGGCTTTTTTCCTTGTGTTCTCTATCTCTCTCCCTTAGTTGAGAATATTTGGTTACAAACAAGCTGAGCTCTTCAGGGAGTACAAAAAGTTTCCTTGTTTCTATTGACGACTGAACGAAATTGTACAATAATTGTGGTACTTCTGTTTTGTGTATGAAATGAATAATCAAATTTCTTGTCTTGCTCAACACAGCTCTCCAATCACCCAATCCTTCCATAGCTGGCAAATACTAGCTCAGATTGAATAGCTTAGTGTAGCTAACACATAAGTTGCACGTTGCACTTGGATACTAATCCTCTCTCAACAATAATCTCATGTCCAAAAGATACAGGTACACTACCGTTCTCGTTCGACCAAATGAGCTACCCTTTCAACAGGTTTGTGTAATGTTAGCATTTGTTGACAACTAAAAAAAAAAAGTGCTGTAAAAAAAGAAATTCATAAAAGCTGTAAACAAGAAGACACAAAACTGTAAACACAATTTCTTACTTTTGTAGATCTTTATGCAGATGTCTCCTTATTAGCATACCCCTTGCCCCCCTGGTTTCTCTTGAGCAAGTGCTACATTCACAAATCATTGGAAGATGTAGAGAGATTCCGGAAGGTGAACATTTACGGTGATGCCTTTTGTGAATAAGTGCACACTTCGTCAACGAAATTTTTGTTTGTCTTTCTATTGTCCTGCACTGTTGCGCAACAAAACGAATGAGAATTTTGCCGGAAATATCGTAGATGCATAAACCCGCCGCTCGATCCGAATCCACCGAGCTTGACCCAAACAAAGGATTTTTTCAAGACACATTAGGAGAAACAATAGATATAGAGGTGAAGTGGAAGGTCTTTGGAAACATTAAGCGATCTATAAGAGGTTTGTTTCAACGGCACTCACAGTGAAGCTTTTGACACGGATTCGGGAACAATGTTTAGAAAACCTTGAGTGAAAAGCTTATGCTAAATACAATTGTACATCTCTTGCCCCTCCACTACCTTCACAGGCTGCTTGTTTGAAATGGAAGGCAAGTATAGTGTCAACTTCCCTCTAAGCGTAATCGTCATCAAACTAGTAAGCCTTGTCTGAAGTGTAACAAATCCAGGAATGAAGCAATTGCACAGTATGTTTTAAAGCTCCTCAAAGTTGTAATTTAGAAACACAACAGGAACTTGCCGTTCACGAAAGTCGGACAAGTCTCACTTTTGTGGGGTTAACATGAATGAAGCGCGTACACATCAGAAGTTGAAATGCAGCAATAGGCGAAGTACTTTATTCCCTCATGCATGAAGTTTTAGAAAGGTATTTGGACTAATACATGGACCATGTTGTGTGGTACGCATCTAGCGCATTCATGTTGATCCCCGGAATGCTTTTTGGCATCATCATTCGGCAGATCTCTACACATGTTTGGTCTAAGAACACGCAAGACCTATATTCCAAAACTGTCAATAGATTGACCACATGTACCCACATTCAATTATGAAATTGTCAGCCCAAGGAGTAGTGTTGGTGATTTTTTTACTACTTGGTGCTGCTGAACCTTGCCGGATATAACAAGTACCGAGCAAAACCCTTTTTGACGGGTTTTGTGTCTCATTCAACAAAGTCGCGAAAAAATAAAACATTTCGTGTCTTTCTTTTATTGAACACGCGTTTTGAGTCAAAAATAGGACACAATGAAATATTCATGTCAAAGTTTACAGTAGATTGTGTTTAGTCTATACTTTTGACAGATAACCATCGTATTAGTCCAACACACAAACAATGGCTTTTTCCCCTATTGTTCCGTAATGCCCTAGCCACGAACAAGAGGGATATCATTTTCTCGGTTACTTCCCAATGAGGAAACAAGTTTACCTTATTCAGAATTAGAAAACATTGCTTTATGTTCAGTTTCGGAATGTAAACTTCAACCTCCTGGTTTCAAATTTGGTGTCAACAAGCCCCATATTTCGAGCTGATTATCTAGCCAACTCCCATCATCAATCTCTATCACGACAATCTCATTACAAAAGATTTACTAATAGTACAATGTAATACAATGTAATACAATCTATATTCTACACACTCTCTACAAGAAATACTCAACCACTGGCTTCTTGTTCAATGCACCGGCGCCGAACTTGCTCCTCCCACCTTCTTGTCCATCGCCGTCATCTTCATCATAATCAACAGCTTCAAACACCTTATACTCCCTATTTAAACCATCATCAATCTTCAAGACACTGGCAACATTGCCACACCGATAACAATAATTGGGAGCTGACCACACCGTAACCAACTTCAGATCAAACATTTCTCTATAACCCTCCATTACCAATTGATGAGCACGGGCAATCAAGCCGACGTTGTTTAAATGTAGAAACTTGTCTACTTCAGATTCACCGAAAAGGAACCCAGCTCCACGTGGCGATATACTCCATCCTTTAACATCTTCTTCTGGATCACTCCATAGTAGGTCACACATGCCTCCTTCGTGGGGCACTTCTTGCTTTCGATCTAGGATTCGTATTTGATCAATAGAGTCAATCTCGGGGCTAAGGCCACCATGTACACAAAACACACCCCCGCCATCATCACCACTACCCTTGCTATCCCCACTCTGTCCGTTGATTATTGCGCCTAGACTTAGATAATCAAAAACTTCACAACAATACCTCCACACATTGACTGAGCCGTATTTTCTCAAGCACTCGTCATAGAATCCATACACCGTAGTTATCTGTCGCGATTCATGGTTGCCTCGTATTAGCGTAATCTTGGAAGGAAACTTCAACTTGTAGGTCATGAGTAACAACAATGTCTCCAAAGAGTTGAATCCGCGATCAACAAAATCACCAAGAAATACATATTGAGTTTGTGGTAAATCGCCACCAATGGTAAATATCGTAATCAAGTCATGTAGTTGTCCATGGATATCACCACATATAGTGACAGGCGTGTTTAGGTGTTGAATATTTGATTCTTCTATTAGAATATCAATTAATTGTGTGCAAATTTCTTCAACGTCTGACTCTGGTATTAGTTTGCATTGCTTTATGTGCTCTATAGTCCTAAAAAGGGGAAAAAGGGAAAGTTAGTAGTATTCAGATTAATGGACAGTGTGCGATTTACTGAAGTCAACATACTGGTCTAAATCCAACATCGCCTTTTGAACGCGTTGAGTTAATGTCGCCTTGCGTTTCACAGAGACGTGATTGATTTTTTTTTTTTTCCTTCTTTGGTTCGCATCCAGTGTATTGTGATGACGCACATTTTGGTGATAAGTGTTCCTCCTCTCCATCTACGACTCTCATTTACTGGGACACAATTTAAATTTAAATACACTAATTCTATGAACTGAACAGAAAGATAAAGAAACAAACACCACCCATAGGCAATTACCACAAACCACCCCATCACCTAGCTCTAGTAGGCAAAGTATATTTTTGAAATTTGGCTTGTAATTGTTTCTTAACTGTAACTTTTTGAGCACCAACAAAACTATCAATACTCACTTTAATAGCTCTATTCAAATCATTTTGACTAACAAAATCACTCAATCTCATTTTGGCAAATGATTCAGCAATTCTCAAAATACTCTCCAAATGACGGACAGTTATAGGGAAGGATCCAGTTGATATACTTTCTTTTCTCAAATCAGCATACACCTTGGCAACTTTATCCATATCCATTTGATGTAATTTCGGCTGTACTTTAACTCGAGCATATTGGATATACTTGATCAATAAATCTTGCGGGATAGGTGAAATTTCTTGTTCTTTTTGTTGTTTCAATTCAGCCAATCTCTCATCTTTGGTTTTAGCTGATGCATTGGATTCAATGATATCTTCTTCATCGTCATTATTGATAACACCATCAGCATTGGCTGGATGGGATCTCATGTGGGAGTCGATTACAAAACTAGCCAACCTTTCATCTGATTCAGGATTGACCAAATCACGAACAACACACAAGATATCAAAACGGGACAAAATTGGCTCGGTTAAATTAACATTTTGTGACAAGGGTAAAGTAGAGTTGTATCTACCACCATTAGGGTTAGCAGCAGCAATAATGGCACATCGTGCTTGCAAAGTAGTGACAATACCAGCTTTTGAAACCGAAATACTTTGTTGCTCCATAGCTTCATGAATCGATGTACGATCTTGATCATTCATCTTATCAAATTCATCAATCATACACGTACCTTTATCAGCAAGCACCAATGCACCACCTTCCAACGTCCATTCGCGTGTAATGGGATCTTTTCTAACCGAAGCAGTCAACCCAACTGCTGATGCACCTTGACCAGTGGCAAACACCGCACGACTAGCCGTCTTTTCAACATATTTCAATATTTGTGACTTGGCGGTACCAGGATCCCCTAGTAACAAGACGTTGATATCACCTCTGATGGATAACTTACCATTGACATTTTTGGCAACACCACCAAATAATGAGCAAGCTATAGCAGTCTTTATGTCCTTATGGCCATAAATTGATGGTGCCATGGATGAGATAATCTTGTCAATCAACCCACGTTCACGAGATAATTTCCGGAATTCACGTTCTTCTTCTTCAGTCCAAATATTAACCAAATTGTTACCACCCATAAATGCACTACTTTCTTTTCTTCTAATAGAATTAGCTTCAATGATTGTGGCAAACACTGGGAACCCATTTTTGGCATTCAAATTACCATCGTAATTATTTTTGTAAATGCCTGTAACTTCAATCTCTTCTCCTGGTTTGGCAACATCAACTAAATCAGATAACAAGATCACTTCTCTGTGTCTCGGCAACCTACCTGCTGGTACTGTACCTGGTGCTTCTTGTAATGTTACTCTTTGATAGTTTCTGTACAAGGTCTTTTCCGAGTTCATCTTGAATGGGCCTTTGCTTTGACAATTGGTACAGAATGAAATCTTCATTTCACTATTTGAATCTTGAATGAAGGGACCTAAAACGACTCCACATTTGAGGCAATCAAACTTAACATATTTCAATTGTGGGAAGACTCCAGTTCTTCTTGTAACCACACCAGACACTTTAACCAATTGATTCAAATTGTTTTCTCTCAAATCACGCAAATTCAACAATGTGGGATACTCAATGATTCTAACATGAACTTCTTGATGAATTTGGGAGTAGTTTGGATAATGCAACTCAACTGCTTCCATAGCAACAATATCAAATATCTTTAACATTTCCTCAGGACTCGTGGCTAAGAAAATAGCCAATATAGCTTTAGAGTCGGCTAAATCCTTGTAACTTACCTCCAATGATTCTGCATTGACTTCACCCAATGTTCTCATTTTATTACCATACACGGATTCTCCATTAGCATCGGTATATTCTAAGAAGAACGATTTCAATTCACGTGCAATTGACCTGCTAACTGCTGGTTGCAAGATCCATTCGGTAATACTAGGAGCTTTTACGTCGGTTAAACTCTCCAATGACAATTCCTCACTAAATGGATCAATCTCAATATCATCCATCATATCATCGTGATCTTCATCATGTTGTTGTTGGTGTTGTCTTCTTCTTCTTCTTTGAATAGGCAAACCATACTGGTCAACTCCATCTAAATCTTCATCCTCTTCATCATCTAAAAATGCACCACCCCTTGAACGATTGGCATTATTGAGAATAGCATCTCTTCGATTTAATTGTTCATCAATTCTTCTTCTTGTTGCCGCATCCATCTCATCATATTCTTGTGTATCATCAATATTTCCATCACCTAAATCGTATTGGTCTTGTTCTGGATTGGCTCGGTAATCATTTTCCAAATTGTCCATCAAATCATCACCATCTTCTTCATCTGAGGGATTCAAGTCAGCAATATCATTTCGAATTTCTTCATCTTCGTCATCATCTAAACCTGCATCAAAAGGGATAGCTGGGGATGAGGGTAATTGTTGTTGTTGATGATGCTGTGGTGAAGAAGCTAATGGGGATGAAGGTTGATGTACCGGAGATGATCTATGATTGTATGAATGTGGTACTCCTCCTCCTCTTTGAACAATTTCATCGTCATCATCATCGTGATGTTCATTTTGTCTCTTTCTTGAACTACGTGAAGTTCTGCTATTGTACGGTGGACTGGACATGACTGTAGATTAGTGACGGAGAAGAAAAACAAGCGTGAATAAAGAAAGGAAATATGAATAACCTGTGGATGATAAAGAAAAAAAAAATTCACTACTTGATAATTTGGTGAGACGCGTATACAATTCAAATGCAATTTGATTTCCTAATTGGGATTAATTTAAAAGAGTTTGATTACGTAATGACTACAATGTGAGCGTGTACTTGGGTATGGAAATATGACACGTGATAGGACTACAAACCTCAACATTGGCCAAATGAGTGTACTTTAGTATAGTGCTATACTACACCTGGCTAGCAAAAAAGTTTGGATAAATGACAAGGCCAAACTGCAAGTTCCATGCCATTCATTTCAGGGGCCCGCAAAAAGTTGAAGTTCAAAACCGATGTCAGAAAGATAAGTTTGGACGTGCTAATGAGCTTGACATTAATTGTAGTGAAAGCAGCAAGAGCAACCAGTTGAGCTCTTTTAAACCATTGCCAGAATCTAGTACTATTCACCTGTCGTATATTATTCACAAAAGCGTGATACTTTAATTTGTTCGCCTCTGCCTTTCTCCTTTAACAATTTTGTTCTTTGATAAAAGTAACCCACAGCAAGTATTTATTGTAAGACTGTTGCAGCCTTATTGTTCTTAAAGTTGGAGTGGGAGGGTGTTTACCCAACAAAACGAACTGCAAGTATATTGTTTTGTGTAACCAATGCATAGAAACTCCGAGGGGTTGATGAATTGTGCCGTTTCAATCACTGGATACGAGAAGACTGATTTAGGGTACCAAGTATGGTATAACTTCAAGCTACTTTAGCTTACCAGTACATAATAATTTTTAGAAGCCTCCCAAAAAATACATATTCAAAATCTAGCCATTACATTTACCGTTTATAAAATTTCCTATACAATAACCATCCATTATGACAAAATTTCCCTTTATCCAAAATTAGAACAACTTGAAAAACATTTCCAATTATTAAACTTTTCCTCCCTAAGCATTATTCTGTCTAATCTGGTCCTCTGAGCAAAGGAAAGTGAGCAAAACCAATAGCACCAATGTCTTCATGATGACCTTGTCCAGGTCCATGCAAGTGACCACAAGGACAATCAAAGCTGCTACTAACTGTAATCAGTTGCAGTTGTGAATACATATGACCCAGCAGTTGTTGGCCAGTGGTAAAATGCTGTTCATTAATCATAGATACAGTGCTTGGTTTTTGAATCAAGCCATCATAAGAGTTTGTAGTTGTTAGGGGGGTGAATGTACCCTTCAATGAGTCGTGATGCAATGTGGTTGAAGAGCAACTTTGTTTACCCTGTTGTTGTTGCTGAGCTGACAGAGCTGACATTGTAATTGGTTGTTGCAGTTGCAGCTGATGATGAAGAGGTTGTTGTTGTTGGTGCTGTTGTTGTTGCAATTTGAGTCTTTTTGGCTCAGGATCAACCGAAACCTCTAGTTTGTGTATGTGTTTTAAAACGGGTTCCAGCACCACAACCGGAGAATTTTGGGCGTATTTATACATTTCTTGTAGAGCTTGGGGGTTAGAATTAGAGAGTAGATGAGTTTTTTTTTATCTTTTGTTTCCTTTTTTTTTTTTTTTTTTTTCTTTGAACTGCTTCGTTCTCGGAGTCGCAAGCACAACGTGGGTGGGGGCGGCCAAACAAAACCATTCCCCTCCTTTTCTACCCAAAAGAAGAAAGAACTCTTGTTTACAATATATCCACATTTGGTTCTTTCTTGCACAGTACAGAATGTTTCAGCGTTCAGGTGTGATTCAAATCTCATCGACGTGATTGTAAAGAATAGGAGCGGGGAACAAAAGGTCACCACATCATCAGTCCAAATATAGTGAATGCAAGATCATTATTAATATGCACAATAAAGTAGGTACACCGCTACTAAAAAAGAAATCTTTTCTTTGGCACGTGCTGAACTTTTTTTTGGAAAAGAATATTCTACACAAGCCGCATGTTACTTTTGGTGATGCAACAAAATAAGGTTAGAAAAGAAGTTGAAGTGGACCCTTTCCAACTCAAAACCCGTACGTGGAACCGTCCTATCCCAATAGGGGTTGTTTGGCCCTGTATTCTGTTCAAATCTGAACACACTGGGGACCGCAATACGAAGAAACACCTGGGACTGAATGGTACCGTGACCAAAGCTACTCCGAAATTGCCGAGTCTCGTATAATCCATACCCAGAGTGGCTTGACCATCAGACATATAGGTTTGTCATCCAATTTTTGGCTTCTACTTTGTTTACAAAACAATCGGCATTGCAGTAGTTAGTTTCTAGAATTGGGCCAGTTACCCCTCATAGATGATGAGTGATTATGCCACTAAACCAAGAAAACGACAATTCTTTATTGTCTATTGTTGTTTGCATGCTTGAATGTTTGTTTATATAAGATTTAGATAAAGTCGTGTAAATGATACCAAAAACTTGCTGAAAGTATGCCGAATTATTTCCAAAATAGAATCTTTCTATTTTCTTTCTCCCAAATATTATCAATCGATACTGATTTGACAAAATTTGAGCTGACAACTCAATTCACACTAATAGACCACATAACTGTACTGATCAGTACTTAATGACGACAATATAAAGAGACTCACCATTACTAACATTCATTTCTGTTAAAACCAATTAATAGATCCCTCAGATAAGATGCAACCTCATGAACATATCCAAATCAAAGAATCTTTTCTTGTTGGAAAAGCATTGTTGATCTTCACATCTGTATTTGTTTCCCTTGGGGTGTTTTTGTTTGGATTTGAACAAGGGTTAATGTCATCGTTGATTACCAATAATTACTTTAAACTTTACTATGACAATCCAACTCCAGCGGAAATTGGTATTATGATTGCAATTCTTGAGATTGGTGCTTTATTTTCTTCGTTTGTGGCAGGAAGAGTAGGTGACTTGGTGGGGAGAAAGAAAACCATCCGGTATGGATCTTTTATATTTGTTGTTGGTGCTTTAATTCAATTCTTATCTCCCGATATTTGGATCTTGAGCGGTGGCAGATTGATAGGTGGTGTTGCCATTGGATTTCTCACTACGATTGTTCCCTGTTACCAATCAGAGATTAGTCCTCCAACCGATAGGGGGTTCTATGCTTGTGCCGAGTTTACTGGAAACATTATTGGATACGGTGCTAGTATATGGGTTGATTATGGTTTTTCATTTTTGGAAAGTGATGCCAGTTGGAGAAGTCCCCTCTTTGTGCAATTTTCCATGGGTGTATTGCTTTGGTTAGGAACTTTTGTTATAGTGGAAACACCACGTTGGTTATTGAATCACGACCATGATTTGGAAGGCATGATTGTTATTGCTGATATGTATGCTGATGGTGATGTTGAAGATGAACACGCCAGAAACGAGTACAGAAACATCAAAGAAAGTGTATTGATTGATAGAATTGAAGGCGGGGAAAGATCATATCAATACTTGTTCAAACGGTACGCCAAGAGATTATCAGTTGCTTGTTTTGGATTATTATTTAGTCAATTAAATGGTATCAATTTGATTTCCTACTACGCGCCAATGATTTTTGAAAGTGCTGGTTGGGTTGGTAGAAAAGCCATTTTCATGACAGGAATCAATTCCATCATTTACATTTTAAGCACAATTCCACCGTGGTACTTGGTTGATTCATGGGGCAGAAAACCATTGTTGATGCTGGGAGCATTGTTGATGGGTGTTCCCCTCTACTTGGCGGGCTACTCTTTGTACTTGAATAATGATTACACTGCAGCCGTTGTTGTTACATGTATCATCATCGCTAATGCGGCATTTGGCTACTCGTGGGGTGGTATTGGGTGGCTCTTACCCTCAGAGATTTTGCCACTTCCAGTCAGATCCAAGGGTGCCGCTATTGCAACCGCCACCAATTGGCTTTCAAATTTTGTGGTTGGATTAGTATCACCAATCTTGTTGGACCAAATCAAATGGAAAACATACTTGATTCCTGCCTCATTTTGTATGTTGTCATTCTTTGCTGTGTGGTATTTGTTTCCTGAAACTAAAGGTTTGACTTTGGAAGACATGGGATCGGTCTTTGATGATAAATCATCCATATTTTCCTATCATGCAGCAGGCACTAATGGCAATGGCGGCGGTAGTAGCAGTGGCATTAGTATCCATTCAAGCTCCAACTATGGCTCAACTCAAGAGCGAAGATTATCCAATGCCGAGTTTGTCACAGATTCAGTACAAACAGCAGCTTCAATGGCTAGAAATCCAGCAACCATGCGTCCGGAATTGGATGATAATATAATTGCCGGAGCTAGCAGTCCGGCTCACCTTTCTTCAGGTGGACCTTCATCTTCAATCAAACCAGTTAAATCAGATGGTACTTCAACGGCATCTATCGATGGATCAGCCTATGCTGCAGATGCTATTATTCAAGAAATCGAACCACCTGCATTTGAGGATATTTTAATGTTTAAAGTTAAGGAACAATCGCGACCATTCTTTTTCGTTGAGTGGTTTACTCGGTCACAAAAGAAGAAGCAAAAGAAGAGGACCACTGATGAAGAAAGTAGATTATTACAAACAGATACAGTATAGATTAGTACAAACAGAGTAAAGCTATTTATTCGAACATTATACAAAGTAGGTATAACTTGTATAAAAGGCCAATATTTAAACTTATTTAAACACCCAGATTTACTGGATATTTGTATCTTTCATCGTCCATTAAAATATCTATATTTCCTGCCCCATCTACCTTATTGTAAATGAATATCCATTTCAATGGCCTTCAGCAGCGTCTTCTCCACTGGTTTCCCCAGTTGAGTCAATTTCCTCTCTTCAAATAATTTCTTTAATTCACGTTCAATTTCAGGTATCAAATACTCGTAATCACACGATCTTGATCTAACTCGAGATTCACGTAACAACCGCTCAGCTTTGTCATAGTTTGACAAGTGCAAGTTTACCACCCCCAATCCATAAGTGGCCAATGCTACAGTTTCATTAATTTCATTGTGTTGCTTCGTAATTTCCTGAGGGATTGATTTGGCAAATTGCAAAACCGACTCATAAGACTTGATTGCTAATTGAATACAAATTTGTCGTGATTGTGATACTTTGGCAAAAAGTTCTTGGTCATGAGAAGGCACTTTTGCCTTTAATATCTCTTGTGTTGATTTATCTTGCTTCAACTCGACATCGTTTGATAATTTGGAGTAATCGATATTAGCAAGCTCTGCAAATTTCTTCTTCATCGCAATCTCTTGCGCTTCCAACTCCTCTGCTTGCATATACAATAACGAGCCCAAATTACATTGTGACAAGAGCATCTTTCCATGTTCAACATCAGCCAAGAGCATGGACTCAGTCATGGCAATCTTTACTTTTGAAGCCATTGCCAAATCTCCAGTTGATATGCAAATGGCACTAAGTAAATCCATAGCGTTGAAAAATTCATCAGTAAATGGTTCCCAAACCTCTGGTGTTTTTTTGATACTGGCAATTTCCTTTCCTGATTCATCATTGATTAAAATTGAGTCATTGTCCAAGGTTGCTGTAAATTTATTTGGTTCTTGTTTATCCTTCTCATCAGGATTGAGCTTGGTGACCAAGTTCAACTTTCCTGCTGAGCCTCCCAATTTGTTGACTTCATCTTGAGCAATAATCAAATGAGTAACCAAGATTGCCTTACATAAAGCAGGATTATTCTTGTTCAATTCAACCAACTTAATAGCAATCCTCAAATCCTTTTGAATCAAATGCCGTCTCAAATCTCTGCTTATGAGTCTTATAGAATCTTTTGAATCAATTGGTTTTGCCGTCAATACACTCAAATACAATGTAGCAATCTCATTATAGACAAATGCTGCATCACTCATCATCCCCAATCGTTCGAACATTTCCCCGATTTTTAATTGCACACCGGTATATTCATCACACAATGGATCCATACCAATTTCTTTGCAATGTTCCAATGCTTCAAGATAATATTTCAATGCAAGTTGATAATCATGTTCACCACGATCACTTTCAGCCCAAAGTCCCTTTCGCAAAATCTTGGCCACTGAACTGGGGAAGGTATGTTTTGGCCACCACATATAGTAGGCGTACCCTGTGATCATAGTAATGCCAAGGGTTGCATAAAGGAATTTTCTAAACAATGATGTTTTTGGAGACGGATTGTAACTGGCATAAGTTTGGTTATAGTTGTACTGCGAGTAGCACCGTTTCGAGTTCGAGGATGCCGTTCTGGAGCAACGATGAATGCACCTAACTCGATTGGCAGCATATCGTGACATGCTTATTCGACTGATCATCTTTGAAGAACGGCAATCTATGGCGTAAAGCAATGATGATTGTATGATTCCTTGATTTTCCAGAAGTCATGCGAAGAAATTATGAAACTTCAAACTTCGCGCCTGACTTTCTTGAGGACACAATCTTTCTTTGCCCCAGGAATCATCTCCGGACTCTGAGAACCCTTTTTATCATCAATCATCATCGTCAAACCATGTCCAATATCCTATCAGTGTTTAACCCACCCCCACCACGAGATATACCCGAGAAAGAATATATATATTGTTTACCATGTACCGCCATCCAAGCAGCAGTTGGATTAGGTCTCGGATTTGTGCTTCGTTCACCAAATCAATTCAAGGATCCAGTTACAGGGAAAATAGATCTTGTGAAGAACCCCCTTTGGTGGCAGCGGTCGGTCAGAAGTGCAGGATTTATACTTTTGGCATTGGGGGCTTATCGTGCTGGTGAAGTTGTAAAAGCCGTATTTCAAAAGAAGTTTTGAAATAGTGTTTGCTGAGTAGATGAATGGAGTTACTTTTGAGGATTGAGGAAGTGGGAACCAGCTGCTGCTTGATGCTTCTCACGATGGGGAAATTTAGACAACGGGGCGAGTATTTTGCACAATCCAGCGAACGGAATGGGGAGGGAATGGAGGGGCGGATTCAGCCATTGGGAACGAGTGACCTTAGTGGTATATCAATACTTTGTGTGGAGTGAGTGCTAGTAAAGGCTGTAACTTTGGAACAAAGGGTAAGCAATTAACAATAAGAAGATTGGGCTTGTATATATGTAACTCCTAGAGGAAAGAAATTTAGTCTATTTCGGTTCGGAGGGTATTGTATTGTTCTGTCGTGTGCTCTGGCATAATCAGTTGAGCTGAGAATAGGCCATTTTTTGAGCTGCCTTTCTATTGGCAACGCGTAATTTAAACTAGAATCAGAGACGGCAACCGTACACACTCGTCAACAACCCTAGACAAATATATGCTCTTGAACAAAGTACGAGATACTACAGACGACTTTTTCCCCGACAGGAATTTTGAATGGTCGCTTTTAGTGGCACGTGGAATCTCATCTCTGTTTGTTCCCTAAAATAGAGATCTGGACAATGAATGCGGAGTTCAAATTTTGGCTTTCAAGGTTTAAGCAAATGCACCCATATTGTAGTATCCATTCGGGTAAACTGCCTACAACTTCCATAGTTTTACTATTCCAACTCACCAAGCTCAACCGATGTTACCTTACCATTTCTGAATTCAGAAATGGTGAATGCCAAAACACTAGCCATTACCTATTGACTGGCATGAACATCACTTGAAAAACTGGTGATGCAAAATGCAACGGTTCTGCGCACGTGCACATTCTCCGCATTCGACTAAGCTTTACAACCACCATGCCGAGTATTGAAAAAGATCGATCAATTCAACGTGAGCACTCTCTTCAGAAAAGAAGGAACCTTGGTTTTTTCAATTACCGTAGCTGTGCTATATTATTGTTCTCACTTACACTAAAATATTATCCACTAAATGAGATACACGCAAGACGTTTCAAAACTAATGCATCGAATGCAAGGGGGACAACTCTATTACTTGTCCAAGCACCCTAAACCATACTTAGAATAGTATTAATAGTAAGGAAATTTTCAAAAAAAAAAAAAGAAGAATAATATTTCCGATTGTACCCGCCCAACATAACCAAACACAAATTGCGTGGAGTACCAACCAAAATTTCGAAGCAACAATTTCGTAGTTTTCAAAAACTGTCAGCCTCTTCCATAAGCTTACGCTAGCAGGGGCTCTAAAATTACGTGAAGTGTATCTGCGTGTGTCTTAAGAAGTGATACGGTTATGTTTATAGAGGAAAGAGGGTAACCAAAAGGACAATTGAACTTTACCAATGCAGTTAGAGGTTAGGTAACACGCAATTCAGCTGGTGGTGTATTTAGCCTATTGTTCGACGTATGGTGGGTAAAATTGTAATTTGATTCATCTTTATAGGATTTAAAGAATTTACTGGCTAACATAGTCATATCAATAGGAACGTATGTAAGCTGCTTATTAATGCTATTACTAATCTTAGGTAATACCAAGATTGTCAGAAAGCAAAGGAGACACAAACTTGTTCAAAGAGAAATAAACAATAGGTAGCTCGTTATTGCGAAACATTTTATTGGCTAGCGAGTACAAAGTTGGGGAAGGAAAAAAAACAAATACTTGAGTTGACAGTTCCAGATGCAGGAAACTGATATGGACGATATGCTGATAAGCAATGGTGGTAGATCTGGAAACCAAACCATTATTATAGATGTATGACAAAGGATTAGATTAGCTATTCAAAAGTTAAAGCTTCGAAAGGGAGAGCATTTCATTTGTGTGCAATCAACAACAGGTTAGATTTTTTTTTTTACTCTCATTCTTGACATACAATGACACAAAGCATTTATCCTTTATCACACAAACTCGGAAAGTGACGGTGGAAAGCCGCACGAACTTTTTATTGAGATGGTCAAAATTAGTTTGGATTTCATTCAAAAAAACCTAAAACATCGTGCTCTAAACTTATTGATAACTGACATCGATGTTGATCTACTGCGTTCTCTCTCTCTACTAGTACAAAAGGACACGATGCCGACTTGGAAGAGGAATCATCAAAAAGTACCAATCCGGTGCAATTTTAATGTTGATGTAAGCTGAACAATAGACAAACGTCCGAAACAAGAACATAAAAAAACCTCGTGAATTCAACAAAGACAACTTTTTGTTTATTGTTGAAAAAAGTACCTAAACTTGAACAGGTGAGCTCTGATGTAGAAACTTGTCTAAATCCACCTTTTCTAATTCCATTTTACCTTTTTCCGATACCATAGGTTGAGCAAACTCAATTTCGACCTTTTCTTTGTGGTTTAAACTTTATTTCTTGTGCAAGAGATATCATGATTAACTCATTTTCTACAGCATCCAGAGGTGCTGATGCACTATGCATGCAATAGATGGAAGGCTACTTTCCGGAAAAGAAACAATAAGGGTGTTACGCTGCCATACAAACTACTTGTGTAAGGTTGTCAAATCATGATGAATCGCAGTCTCCTATTTAGACACAGCTACTTTTGTAACTACATATCTAAATTTACTCTTCAAGCTAAAACTTTATTGCGTCGTGGGCAATGCTTTTTAATAAGTGGCTTATCTGCAATGACGTACTTGATAGCACACCTATGGCTTAGTTGACGTAAAAGTGGGGACGAGCAAAATAATGACCAAAAGTGTTGTGATTGCGCACAAATACGAGCCAAGCTCAACAACAACCCCCCCACTTGATTACCCAACAACTCTTTAGTAAACCATCTTTCGCTCCACTTTTTGCACAATGGAGGGGAAAGTGAGGGGCCTGAATGAGAGGGGGAGGAGGGGGTTCACACACACATACACACGACAAAGCAAGAGTGAAACAAAAACAAACTCAACAAAAAGTTGTATAGTTATTGTTCGTTTTGGTTATGAGCTTCGCTGATCTTATATTTTGCAAAGTTTTGTTTGTCACTGTAAAGGCAACTTCGAAAGAGAAAAAAGAAATAAAATATCAGGCCACTGGCAAGAAACTTCTAACCCATCATTCGTGAAGAGAACAATGAAATTATATCCAACAATATAGCCCTTGGTACATTGTGTGTGGAATGAGCAAACACTCCACTAAATGGTTATGAGCCTTTTTTTCTTTTCTTTTCTCTCACCGGTTGTAGATTGCGAAGAGTCTTGAGGTCGCACAATGTCGGTTACAAGAGTATTTTTGCATTTGTGCAAAGTACAATCTTTGTGTGCCCATGACATAGGTACACGAGAACAATAGGAACAAGAGGAACAAATGGAGGCTCAACCTTATTACAACTGAGTGTAAATTGCAACGTTTTGAGTGCATTGGTACACGGTTGCATTGAAAAAGGGGAACACCAAGAGCGCAAAGAAGGAAGGGTTAGTTCATGGCTCAACACTTTTAATTCAGTAGCTCAACTCTGTGGCGTCTTTTTGTTCACTAGACCTGCATTAAGACTTAAGTATCTGAGATTCCCAACGTTCAAATTAGTGCAGCAGTACGTGGTAATTTCTTGGGGGTTTGTGTTGGGAAGATCGTCCTTATCGTGACGCCTTAGATGCTGAAACGCCGTGTTTTTCTTGAACCCACACACTAAAAAAAATCTCTTGGTTCTTCCGGCAGCCACGAAAACGGATTATCTCTATGTAAGAAGGGTTGCTCAGTGTGTAATGCACACCCAATTCAGAGACGGCGACTTTGTTTCTACTTTCCCTGTAAAGCGATCTCATGATCGAATTTTGTCCCAAATTGAAAGGAATTCAATGCATGACTGTCTTCGGACAAACTGGAACGTTGAAAGTTTAACGATGAGAGGAAATTAAATCAAAAAAAAGTATTCGGTGCGTTATCGGCAATGAAGTTTAACTGCAAAAATTATAATTCTCGCTTTGATGTAATGCTTGTGAAATTTAATTGATCCGGCGTAAACAGAGATTTTACGTGAACCCATGCACCAACATTGCTAACACAATTTGCTGCGAAATACTGGACCCCAAACTTCTGAGTGGGCTCAGAGGGGGTTACTTCAGTGGTTAAAAAAAACCTTGCTTCTCTTAAACTAACTCTTCAAACCAAGGCCAAATTTCCATCTTTCCCCGGCCAAGCAAATAATGCACAACATGTAAAGTCATACCACCACTAAAACCCAGCACCACACAACGACAGACAATTCAACAACGAAGAATCTATCCTCAACTAGGCCTCAAACTATGCAATGGTTAATCGGTTTAAGAAACCTTTGTAAAATTTCATAACCAAAAAAACTTTTGACTTTATACACGACCAGTGGTGAAAGTTATTGTTATCATTGCTATTGTTCGTAGTTTTAAACTGCACCAGGGTCAAATTTTGTACACGATGTCAAGCTCTCTACCTCTCCCCACTCCTGAAACGGCATAGCAATTGACTCTGTTTGGAAGGGCAAGTAGTAAAAGAAGCCTTTTTCTTCAAAACCATAATGACTCTGGAAAAAAAGATCAAAACACTGATGGCATGTGACAGATGTGAAGAGAAAAACAAAAATCGAAAATAAGCTTTTCTAGCGCGTCTTGCCACGCCCATCCCAAAGAGTTCATTCCTCTAGTGAAGAGAAATACGCAATGCTTTTTCGACCGGTCGCTGCGGCCTTTTAGGCATTTTTTGTCTTTGCCTTTGCTCTTAGCTTACACACCGTTTGTGGTGGATCTATATGCAGAATAATACCAAGGAGTATTTGGGTTTTTGTACACAAAATTCCTATTTGTGTATCCAAATATTGACTTTTGATCGGTCCTGATAAAAAAACAATAGTTGTCTGAAAGAAAGCTTCACAATTGTTCTTAAGAACAAACCGCCTGGAAAAGGAAATTGACACATAAAGCCTACTCTCATTTATTCTTCAGTAACAAAAATGGTGAAAACGACATGCAGTAAATTTTTCCAATTATATTGTCCCCTGTGCATGTCACGCACCATTACACAAAAAGATCATGTGTGTCGTCTACTGTCCTCAATTGCTAGTTTATTGTGAGGGGAAGCAATGAACAAAATATGGTAGCTGTTCATTTAGAATAGGTCTAATTTTAGACGAAGTACATTTCAAGTATGCCCTTAACCGCCACAAGTCTTTCTTTTTTTTTTCCAAGAAGTTTGTGCGATACTAAACAGTACATGCACATAAGGAAAACAGAAGATTGAGTTGGTTTCATTTTGAAAAAAATACGAGGAGATTTACTGTTAGATTTTGTCTTGAAATACACTGCCCCCCTTTTCTTTTCTTTTAAGTGCTACTGCATCATTTCAACCATTCGATTAAGCGAACCCCACCTACATTGCTTGACACACGCAACTTTTCACCACAACTGAACAATTTAATACTTTTTCTACAGGAGGGCTTTTTTTCAGCAAAACAGTTTGGCTCTTGTCCATACATGAAAGGACCTAACCACGTTGCATCATAATGCATTGTTTGTTTGTTGTTGAATGGGTCAGTGCAATCAACCTTGGTTTCTGGAAGCCACCTTAACGGAAGCAGCATAGTATTTAACGTGGTTATTTCTCGTTAAGTAACCCAACCCTTTAGTTTTGTATCTCTTTGTTTATGCTTTTTACTAAGCAAGATATGAGACAAGAATTATTTTAGTCATGTATTTTAAACCCCGTTGATGAGTGCATGTCGAGTTTTATTACCGCAAACATTGCCGACACAAGGCCACTCTTTGGTATTGTTTGTAGACACAAAACGCTTAGAATCGTAACTAATAGGGTTAGTCTTTAGACGGTCGTGCTAGCGCCCACACACTGACCCCCTCAAGGACCTTTTCATGATACGCTTTCGTGCAACAGACCAACTCTTGTTGCTCGTCCATTGTTTGCAATACAAGCTGTTGCGTTGAAGTCTCGAAGAGTCACAAAGCTAGACAATCATTTGCTTATTGTTTGATCTCTGAGAGAAAAAGAACTCAAAAATGGAATGCTCAAGTTTCCAAGAATAAGTGGCTCTGCATATTTTTTCAAAAAACCCTATTGTGCTGTTTGTCGTTTTTATTTTTATTTTTTTTGTATCACAAAACCATTGAAGTAATCTTTTTTTTTTTTAAGGTTTATTTTTTTATTTTAAATTTAGTTCTTCCTACTATGGGTCTAAAAAATTAATAAACACACAGGAAGGTTTTATATAAAATACCTACAATTAGTCCTCCAAAACTCACTAAATTCATTTCTAGCTACGAAATTCATTTGACTCAAATTGAGTATCCATAAATATATCAATTCATTAGTTGTTAGTCTTATTCACCATTTATAATTGATACTAGCGCTTCAATTCTACAAAATAAATCAACAAATTCAATTGTCTTACAAGTCTTACCAAAGATTAACCATAACACGAAGTGGAAAAAGTAGTCTGTTCAGTCTGCTAGTTCTAAAGCCTTTATTTTAACCTATTTATTTTTATTTCCCAGTCGAATTTCCCTCCCCTCAGAAAAGCCACCATTCACATTGACGACTGCAACTCAAAATTTTGCTCCGCAATTGAAATATTTTGCTATGGACCACCCCCCGTATACGGAGTCTAACTTGCATTCTGATGAAAATAAGGAAGTAGAGCGCAATAAGCAGGGATTAACAGAAACCACCAACAACGATCAATCACCACCACAACTGCAACAACCACAAAATCAACAAAACGAGAAACAGGAATACACAACAGAACACCACCACCATCAACAACAACAGCCCCATCAAACTATGTCTATTCATAATGGAGAGTTTGGTAGATATCAACCGCAAATGCAAATGAACCCTTTACTTCATCAACAGTTTTCGCAACCACAACCGTACCCCACTTCTCAGTATTTGCAACCACGTCAACAACCATTTTCACAACCAGGACTGTTTTCTATCCCCATTTCTCAAACACAACCGCTGTTGGCGCCTTTGCAAACTCCCAATTATGTTGTAAATTCTTATCAGCAGTTGCCCATTCAAAGTCCATACGCAGCTACACAAACACCGCACTTCATCCAACTTAACCAAGCTGGCGCTCCACAACTGAGAAGTCGTCACTTGCTGGATTCAAAGTTTGAAGATGCACATGGCAACTTATTGAGCTACAATTATGACAGAGGTTCGGGGTCTTCTGCCTCTGCTATGCACGAGACTCAACAACATAATATTGGGACAACCGAAGCAAATGAGCTTGGATCAAAGTCTGGCGCCCCATCATTCAACACGGGAGCATCCTACACACATATTCAAAGCTCAATGCAATCGCAATTGGTTCCCAGCAGAGGCTCAACTACCACAACAACAACATCCTCTACTACACCATTTGATAACGGTCCACTCAATGAAAATCAAAAATCAGTGGTATCCCAATGCACTAGATGCAAAAAGGAGTTTGTTCAAGTGATCACAGTTCCACCTAAAGATGGTGATAGTAGTAACAACAACAGTTCAAAACAAGTCACAGGTCAAACAAAACTATTCGAATTGTGTCATCATTGTCGGGAACTTCAACGACAAAGATCAAGAAGATGGCAGATGAAAACAAAGGATAGAAAAGGTGTTTGTCGTCGTTGTGGGATCGAGATCCCATTCAATGAACAAAAGTACGTGTTGTGTGCTAATTGCCGCCTGAACTTACGAACAAGAAAAGCTGGTCGTGCATCACAAGGTAAGTGTATTCATTGTTCAGGTTTTTTGGAGGACGACCAGGTATCTGATGATCTGTTGATGATGAATGAATCGTCAAGCGTTGATGAGTATGGTAAGCACTCCCCTAAATCAAGCACTTTCCGTGTTTGTCAAAAGTGTAGAGGGAAAGATAAATTGAGAAGACACAATTTAGAACAGATGGGGTATTGTAATCGTTGCACGAGGGCATTGGACCCCCAGGACCAGGGAAGATTTAAAGTTTGTGGTGAGTGCCGGATGAAAAAGAGACAATATGGCAATAAAAGTCAAGATCAACCAGCTTCCCCACCTTCACTCCCGCAATTGCAAAACATGAGTACGAGCCATCAATCTGGCAGCAGTCTTGCATCGCAACCAGGTTCATCATTGCAGTCATATGCCACACAGCACTATACACCATATCCACAATACAGTAACCATACTTATAGTACCAGCGGGAATGTTAATGTGAATGCCCAATTTCCCCCTCCGTCACAACTTCCTGGCCCGTACATGCTGCTGTCTTTTACACCAAATCTGTTGTACAACAATAATGCTCAAATAATGCTGCATCAACAAATTCCATATGGTGTTCAACTGCAACATCCTATTCACAGCCATCCTTTCCAAGGATCTTCTACACATTCACTGCAACCTCAAGATGTACAAAGTCAAAGCCAGACACAAGATCAAAATCATAACCTCCCAGGGCAAGGACAAGATTATTTTGGGACCACAAATTATCCTGACAGACGGTCCTAGTGTCTTTTTAGCATGTTCGTTGCTTTACAAAAAGAGAATGGGAGTACATAAAACCTACACGAGGGAAAGGAAAAGTTTAAACACCGCCATCACTGAGTTAATTTTGAGTCAATTTGCTTATATATGAAATACTTTACTTCTTGGTGGAACTACTTAATAAATGAGACGTTTTTTGTTAGTCAGTTTAGACCGTTCACGATTGCGTACTTTCATCCTGTAGCCCTGCCCTTTTTTTGGCTATATGCTAGCCTTAGGTTTCTCTCGTCTAACTTGTTTTGCAGTTTGTATTCATGAGTGTACTGCACACTGTAGCTATAACATCAATCATATGAAGTGAAGATAAACAATAGAGTTGTAAAATTTTTGTTATAGCTTTTGTGTTGTCGGAAATAGCTGTTAACAGATATTTTATTGTATTTTTTTTTTTATTTGTTGTACTTTTTTTTTTTTTATTTTTTTATTTTTCTTTCCTTTTTTTTTCTATTTTATTTCGTTCTCATTTTACATGATCGTTAAAGCAAGTGAACGATACTGTAATTTAGTCAGAGAGAAAGTACAGAAGCTGCATAGCTTTAGATATTACTAAAGAAAGAAAAATAAAAAAAATAAATAACGCTTATGGAAAGGATTTAATGCATGAAGAGGAAAAATTGCAAAGATACACAAATGAGAATAAAAAATGAACTGATTTTAAGCGCCCAATGAAAATACACAATTTATAGCTACTAAAAATAAAAAAATATCCAGGAAAACCACATTGCATCATGCTAGGGTCTTAAAGAAGGTTTCTGTCATACAGTTGTACTGTTTCATAATAAGTTATTTCATCTATTGCTTATTGCTTCATCAATTGATCAATAGAATATGCTGTTTCTGGCGTATTTTGTTAGATGTTCTTAGTTAGAGTATGCGAAAGTTTTGATATGTGTTATGGTTGGGAGCCATAGCCTCATCGCGGTTGAGATCTTTTGACCTTTAAAAAGCTTAAAATAACCACATGCTCTTGTTTTACGAGAAATTCAAGAAAAAGAGGGTCTTTTAGTTGCTGTTTTTTTTTGCATTATTTTGTCTTCTCCCTCTAAATTTTCTTTCGCTGGCGTTGAGTAAACAAAATACGCATGTGAAAAAAAGAAAGAAAAGTTATATTATTAAAAAAAGCCCCCTGAAATATTTTACGTGCTGATGGGACAACAAGAGTGGAAAACAACCGAGTATAATGATGTCAAGGACATAACACAATAACGAATAAAGAATGTGAGGGACATGGAATACCGGAATTTGTGAAGACGGTAAACAAAACAAACAATAGCAAACGTTTTATTTTATAGGACTTCGTGTTTATATTTTTGTCTTTATGTGTCGGAATTAATGCACAATAACTATCATAGTGGGACAACAGCTATGAACAATGCAATAGACGATTGTGTTAATCTAGAATCGAAGAGGGAAGATTAACAAACAACAATTGCGATTACAAGGGTATCCCTTCCGTTGATCCTTGAGAAGTAAAAAAAGAAAACGTTTGATCATGTTATTTACAAATTGATTGCTTCTTTTAAATTGCGCGAGGCTAAGTAAACCATTGTTGATAGTTTTATATTCTAAATCAATTCTCCTTCTTGTGAAATAATATTCAATCTGATCAATAACTATCCTCGAGTTTAATTGAAACGTAGCCTTTCCCCAACTCTGAGCTGAGCACTTCCCCAGCGGGGTCAATTGCTTCGATCTGCCCTCAATTAGATCTACGACACTAAGGTTTTGTTGACTAAAGTAAATATAAGCGAAACTTTGAAAACCTGCATTGATATACGCTATCTAATCATTTTCACCAATTGACAGGGAAACCAATCACATGTGATATATTGGGAACTCAGTTTTCATTTTATGGCCGAAATCACAAAATCTCTCAAACTGGACACTTTCTATGTGCACCGTCAATCGCATCTAGAAACAATTACATTTCGAAACAAACAAAATAAACAATGTTGTACTTTTCTGTTCGGAATTAAAGGGTTGTTTGTGGCGCATTTAAATATGCAGTGTTTCTTATTTTGTGCTCCCTACTTTTTTGTGGATTCACCATTAAATGGTGATCAAAACGTTTTCAATTTTGAGGTTTTGCTGGTTCTGTGATGGGAAGGGGAGTTTCGGAAAGTTGATTCAAGTTTACATATAAACCCAGCAAGTAAAATGTTTACAAAGACGGAGCAAGGTTTTGTTGTACATATAAGTTTGGACTCCTTTGCATGCCTAGAAAGGGAAAAAATGGAGACGCTTCTTTAACGGCATTTTCAATCGTTTGTTGCCGAATCAATCAAAGACAGTTTACTTATGAATGCTTCTTTCGACCCAAAAAAGAAACTTGGTTACAAAGTTGATGTTGAAAGTATTCATTTTGCTGCAATTTTGTATCAAACAGATGCAAACGCGAACGCATCAACTTGATGTATCAAAAGGAATTGGCAATCAATTCTTACAGTCGCTTGCTCAGATAAGGTCACAAATAGATAATATGATTTTCTAATCGCTTCCCCAGATATAGCTATATTTAAAGAACTGAAGGCTGCCCCTTGCCGCCAATCTGCAAAGTTTGAGCATCGGTCTAAAAAAAGTCATGCATGTCGTAATGTTGGTGCATCTATGAAGTCGGTGCAAGTTCACCTACACAGGAGCCACCATGTTTTGTGCATCAAGTTGGAAATACACTTGGAGCTTCCTATTGACTCCAAACAACCCCATTGCCAACAAACATTTATCACCATTGGAAACCATCACTTTGCTACTCAGATTAATTCTTATGCGGTTAAACAACTTCCCGCGCTACCATTACACTGAAAACGCCGAATGAGAAGGGAAGAAAAAAAAATACAAACTAAAAGTTGATCCTATATTTAGCAACACGAAACATATCAGTTTCAAGTTGATTTATGCCATAAAATCAACATTCGATTGAGACATTCAACCACGACACTACCACAACAATATCGTTTACGACATCGCAAAGTAGGCCACACATGAGTTTAGAACGTGGCCCAAGTGATCTCTCGCGGTCAAGAGGTGCGACAATACCAACACCACCACCACCACCATCACAAAGTTTGAACGACGAATATAAGAGTCAAACTACCATTCGTGCAACAACCAATCCATCCAACAAAACTATCCCAACTAACTCTGATCCCAACCACGCACATACTGATGATTCGGAAATATTAGAAAAGAAGACACTAAATCGAAAAAACTTCAAACACTTGTCCCTATCATCACCAATGACTCAAAACGAGGTCAAGCATGATGAACTGTATTTGATACGAGAGCCAACATCAATGAAGAGGAGGCAACGACCGGCACCAATTCTCGGTCTAGCGAACACATCACTGTCTTTGCAACAGCCAGAGGATACCCTGAAGCGCCCAATCATGGCTCAACAAGCAACTGCACCTGCAATTTTGGCCGATTCGCGGTCGCGAAAATCTCCGCTGCTGAATGCCGTTATAACACAAACCCTTAGTAGGCCTAATAGTGCTGGACTTGCAAATTATGATTTCAACGGTAGCAATAGAAATATGGATCCTGAAACCGAAGCTTCAACTGCAATGCTCATAAATCAAATGTCTCAATTAGAATTGAAAACAAGACCGGATTCCCAACGCAGTAAGTCAACACCCAATGATACGTTTGGACGAAAACGGCAGACTGTTATATCTTCCATCTCCCCTACAAAGATGTCTGGCCAGCAAGTCGAGTCGAAAGTTCAACTTGTTGACACATTGAGTGAAACGCAATCACCAATTGCAACCACGAGTAAAATCAAGCTACGCAACAAGGACTTGTTGACTTTGAAGCAATTGGGTCTGGGGAACTCGGGCTCTGTATCCAAAGTCTTGCATATCCCATCACAAAAAACCATGGCAAAAAAGATAATCCATGTTGATCTGAAGAGTGTTATTCAAACGCAGATTATTCGAGAGTTACGCATACTACATGAATGTCAATCTCCGTACATTATTGAATTCTATGGTGCCTTTTTGAACAGTAACAACACTATTGTAATATGCATGGAATATTGCAACTGTGGGTCATTGGATAAGATTTTACCATTTTGCGGAAATCGACAGTTTCCTCTTTATGTGTTGAAGAAGCTATCATTTGCCATTTTGTCAGGGTTATCATATCTTTACAATAAGCACAAGATCATTCATCGTGATATCAAACCCAATAATGTTTTGATGACACATCGAGGTGAATTCAAATTGTGTGATTTCGGCGTGTCTCGAGAACTTACCAACTCACTAGCAATGGCGGACACATTTGTGGGAACCTCAATGTACATGTCCCCGGAAAGAATACAGGGTTTAAACTATGGTGTCAAGTCTGACGTTTGGTCAATGGGACTAATGTTGATTGAATTGGCTAGTGGCCTTCCGGTTTGGACCGATGACGATGACGATGACGAAAACGGAAATAGTGCTTACAACAGCTTGAAAAGTGATACTAGCAACAACTCGTTCAAAGGTCCAGAAGGTATATTGGATCTTTTACAACGGATAGTGAATGAAAAACCACCAACTTTGAAAAACAAAATCAATCCAGTGACAAAATCACGATACGATCCACTACTTTGTGAATTTATCGATTCTTGTTTAATCAAGAACGATTCAGAGAGGAAAACACCTTGGCAGTTGTTGGAGGATAAACAGGGTTTCTTACATGGTGTTGCAGAGGGTGTTTATGATCAGAAACATAAAGCCTGGGCTAAACAAATTCGAAAGCTTAACAAGGAAGCTAACGAAGCTGAAAAGTGACTTAAAATGCCAAAGTAAAATACTGCAATTGAGTTCTGGGTAAATATTTGCGTATACATGAAAAAAGAATCTCGATAAATATAGAGCTACACCAGAAGAATACTGTGCGCCGCTAGCCCTCCCTCCTTTCAAATCTCGTCATTAACCGCCTTCGAAATTTCAATTCCCTGTACTTTTTGATTATAGGTAGTACTAGGTTGAAACTTCCTCGTGCTTCTAATCTCATCCATGGCATAACCGGGTATTTTGATATTCCAATTTTGATCCAAATGTACTTGTACATCTTTAGCATCGATTGAGTCAACTTTTCTATGCTTGGCCAATCGACAAGCAAAACTTGTAACAGAATAGATGAATTCATCAGCCAAGTCCAACAACAATTCCTCTACATTTCCATCAATTGTAGTCTTCCCATCACCCTCATCTACTCCAACAGTACTGATAATATCTTGCAATTTTCTCTTGTTCAAAACTCTACCTGATTCAGTTGTAGATTCTCCACCTTCCAAATCAAACATGGGTAATTTGGTTATTGCTGGTGTATCCCACAACATGCTCAATGAATTTGCGCCTCCTCCAGTCAAAGTAGGTCTTGTGTCAGTTGTTGAATTAAACGTAACAACAGTTGGAGGCTTTATATCGATCGAACTCGAAATAGGAATTGATGGGCCACTGGGTTTTGTTATTCCAGCAAGGTTCATTGACATTGCCGATTTAGGCCGCTGTGGCGTTGAGCGACCTTCCACACCAGGAGATCCAGACCTTGCAGCGGATCCATTCGGAGTTCCATCGGCGGTAGAAAGTGCTCCGGTCCCAATTGGTTTTTTCTCAGACGAAGCTGAGCCTTGTCTGCTTGAATGTTGCATTAGCTGCGTTTGAGCTTGCGGTGTGGCAGAGGCTTGCCGACTAGGTACCCTCTGGTTTTGAAGCGGTGCTTGTTTTTGAATGTGTTGAGACGGAGTAGCATGCGAGGCTGGATATGAAGGTGTTCCTGCTTGAGATGGTTGTCTCGATTGGTGTTGAAGAGGTTGGTTCAATGCTGCCCCATTCATATTTGTTGCTGCCAATTGTGGTGGCACTGCCTGTTGACCATTAGCTATATTCCTCTGGTGCTGTGCTAATAGCTGTTGTTGCTGTTGCTGCTGCTGGTGTTGCTGTTGTTGTTGTTGTTGTTGTTGTTGTTGACTTTGCGAGTGAAGCTGTGGTGATCCTTGAAAATTATTCGATTGTTGAGGTGACAATTGTGGGGAAAATTGCTGATTGTTTCCTTGAATTTGTTGAGGTAATTGGTTTTGTTGTTGCGGTTTCGATAACTGTGGCGATGATTGAGGTAAAGGCCCTTGCTGATATGATGGTTGCGGTAATTGGCTCTGCAGATTGTGACTTTGTTGGTTTTGCACAGGCTGGTTTCGAATTTGCTGATGCTGCACTTGCTGATTCTGTCCCTGTTGCCTTTGTTGTTGTTGCTGTTTAGCCTGTTGCACCAATTGATTTCGCATATATATACCAATTTTTTGAAACTGTTGAAACTTGGATCTATATTCAACCAATTCTCTATCAATGATCGAAACTTGTTCTTGTGTTGCATTGCCAGCTTTTTTGCTTTGCTCTAATAATTGGATTTTCCTTTGTATTTCTGTCAACTTTTGCCTGATTTGATTGAATTTTTCCATAGAAATGGTATTTGATGGAAGATTAATAGATCCAGCGGTGCCACTACCAGCCCCACTAGATGTACTAGAGCTCATGCTTGTTAACATGTTTCTATATTGTTGCAGCAGATTAGGATGGTTCAGACTTTGTCCTTGAATGGGATTAGCCTTTCTCGGAGGCTGGTATTGCTGATTCTGTTGCTGTTGATGTTGTTGATGTAGTTTTTGTTTACTCTGTTCCTCCACTTCATGTTTATTTTTGCCGACTTGTGATTGACGACCGTTAGATATAGCCGAAGTTGCAGGTGGTATATTGCTTGAATCTAGACCAGGAGATTGATAGTTTACTGCCGGAGAATTGTTCATCACTGGCAGGCCTTGACCCGTGTTACCATATTGATTGAATGAATTGTTATTGGCTACATTAGGTTGTGACATGATATTGGATTGACCAGATGTAGGCCGTGCCTGCATTCCTGGTTGTATACTTGCAATCTGAGGCAGTTGGGAAGTCATATTACGTTGCTGCTGCTGCTGCTGCTGCTGCTGTTGTTGTTGTTGTTGCAATCTATTTCTTTGCGCTTGATATCTCGCCAACACCTTTCTTATATTTTCGGCCCGACTCAAATGGTGCTGCTTCACTTGTTCGTCAGTAGCATTCTTGGCTATTTCAAAGTCATTTTTCATAGCTTGAACAAGCTGTGCTAATTGTTGAGGTGGAATATTTTGCAAGTTTTGTTGTTGTTGTTGTTGTTGTTGTTGTTGTTGTTGCTGCTGTTGTTGTTGCATCCGTTGTTGTTGAGCACCAGGAAAAGATTGGTTCTGTGCCCCATTGTTCATGTTTTGGTTTATCTGGTTATTGGGTCCTTGATTGTGCACCCCGTTATTATTGTTGTTTACCATGGTTCCAAATTCACGTTATAAAACAGTCAAGTTTTGATCCGAACTGAATGCATCCACGTAATAAAGTAAAGCGTTGGTTTAGTTACTCTAAAAGTTCAGTAAGTAACTCCTCAAAATGATAGACGAGGATTGATTGAAGAACTTCTTGGGCTGCAAAGGCTGATAGTGTGTCTATTAACTTTTCAAAGTTGCGTAGAGAAGAAGAAAAATAATCTTGAGGTTTTGCTTTTTCTTTTGAAACTATGCACAACTGACGTGAACCCTGTGAGAGCTACAATGTTATATACAATCGACTACAATAAAGACTAGGGATTAGACTTCATTAATGACACCCATTTACTTACAAGAACTATACTTTAGTGGCCACATCCTTTTCAGGATTAGGTGGTTGTTCTTTGTTACCACCTTGAGCTTTTTCTCTAGCAGCTTTCTCTTCAGCCATTTTCTTGAAAAATGCAGCATATCCAAACTTACTTCTGGCTCTGAACTTTGGACCAAAATAGGAGAATATGAATGGTACAGGCACCATGATCGCAGCAATAAATCCAAACAATGATCCCGCCCAACCGATTCCCAAATTCTCAAAACACTGGACAGTGAAAAGTGGGAAAACCGAAGCCAAGACGTAACGCAACAAGTTATTGGCTGCAATACACGATGCAACAATCATTGGTGGGAATGACATGGAAAAATACAAAACAACAGCAAAGAAAACCAAAATCAACCCAAATCCAAAAGGAACACCACTTGCTACTGGAGCGAGCCAGTGTATATTTCCAGTTCTACCTGTCCAACCTAACCAGAAGAGAGAACCCGGAAGACAAAAAGCTCCAATCTTTGCCACCAACAACCTTGATTCAGGTGCATCCCAGATTATGTTACCGTTCTCGTCTCTCTTACCCCTTGTGCCATCAGGATTTTTGGGAAAGTAAATAGTCTTGTCCAACACGACGTAAAACACAACGCCCGCAACAAGACCAATTCCGACGGAAATAAATGTTAAACCAGATATACCCAAATCCATGTGATACTTCCCTCTGAAGATAACGGGGAAAGCTTCAAAAAATGCGAACAAAACAGCAAAGACAAAGGCGATGTACAAAGACAAGAAAAAAACGATTGGTTCCATAACCAACAACACCAATGGGGTACCCAAACTGACTTTCATCATTTTTTTGATGTAAGCCCAGTTAACAGGTGGGGCTTCAACCTTGATTCCTCTCTTCTTGGCTCTGCGAACTAAAATCGCCCTTTTGAAAGTTTCTGGGCACAAGATGGCAGAGGGCCAAATGGCACCAAAAAACATTAACAAAACCCAAGCAGCAGGCCATTTCCAATCTTTGTACTCACCGGAAAATCCACCAATGATTGGACCCAAAACAGGTCCCAAAAATGGACCCAAGCAAAATATAGCAACAGCAAATGATTGTTCTGATGGTTCATTGGACCAAAGATCACTGATAGTACCACCTGCGACTGATAATGCTGGACTGGAAAAGAATCCACAAAAGAATCGAAGAACCAACAAGGTTCTGATATTGGGCGATAAACCAACCCCCATGGTAAAGAGCATCCCGATAGGCCAACTAATTACATAAAGAGGTTTTCTTCCATAGGTTTCAGATAACGGAGCAGCAAGTGCTGGCCCAACAGCCAAACCAATCAAATAGAATGTCAAACCAGAGAGACACAATTCTTGTGACACTCCAAATTCTTGCATAATTTCAGGTATACCAGCGGTGTACATGGACGATCCCAACGAGCAAACAAGACACATTGTTGCTGCTGTACAGGTAATCCACCATTTCTTAAGTTTTGACCAATTGTGTGGATTTTCTTTGTCATCAGGACCATCCCAATCAAGTTCATTAACGGCATAAACACGATCACCAGTTTGTAAAAATTGCTCCGAAGCCACTTCCTCAATTGATTTATGAGACCTTATCCTCTCCAAAGTATACTGTCTGTTTAAAGCATTTTCATCATCCTCTAGTGGATCCTTCGCTTGAAAAGGAATAGGATGAACTCCATCTTCGGATGCTGTCTCGCTTGATGTGTAGGGTTCTTTTTGTGATGTGTTAGCTTCCTGTAAGTTGTTGTTAGCTTCAAGAGTTTTTGAATCGCTATCATTCTGCCCGTATGGCATTTCGAATTGGTAAACAGGTTGAGACGTTCCTTCAGGTCCTGTCACATGATCTTTTGGTACTGGATCTATTGGCATCTCTTGGTAATCTTCATTGGGCTCTGAAAAGTTATGGTTGTCATCAGCAAAAGCTGAGTACTCGGATGCAGTTTCGTATTGTGACAAATTGTTCGATGTGCTGCTGGGCCTCCTTCCTGATTGCTCTAAGAAGCCTTCTTGTTGGTGTTGCTGAGAAGACAAAGCTGCCTCTCTGAGCTCAGCTTCTTCTTTTTCTGAGGTGCCAAATATTCCCATTTCAAAAAATTAAACTGGTGTTATTCTAGAGAACAAAATAAGCAAGAAGTAAAAAGAATAGGAGCTTGATCAAGTTTGTCGAAATCCATTGCAGATCGACTAGCCTTTATATATGTAGCATCTCTCAAATTTTTATCATTCCATCACAAAGATTCAATCTTGGTACTAAGTATAGCCGTGGGTCTTTCTTTTGTTTTTGTCCCTTCTTTTTTGTTTTTCTTCTCTTTGTTTCCGGCTGTAGCACAAAGTTGAGTTAGCAAAATTGATTTAACTCCGAAGCACGTTTGATTGTAGTCCAGTAGCAAGAATGGTCTTGGTGGAGGTAATCTGGTTCGAAAAAAGCTGACCATTGTGGGTGCAAGATATAGGCATACTGAAAGGACTAAAAAGGCAAAAACACTTTGCATTCATCAATGGAAAGTGCCGGTTTACTGATAGCAAAAACGTGGTGTATTCAGAAATAACCCTGTATACCTTCAATCCCACATGAGCAATAATGCTCCTACTCTTAGAAATACTGGACACCAAAGTAGCCATGTTTATGGTCGAACACAAATTGAAAGAAACAGAGCGCAAGAAGAAGCTAAGAATAGCGATGACATCATTGTGGGAAGCTGCACGCAAGGCGTTAACATCGAAAGCAATTTAATTGAACCTTCAATTTGATTACCTTCAACTTAAGGCTTGATCCACCCAGTCTACGTGTACTCAATGGGCAATGCGTTGTTCGTGTATGTCTGTCGCTTGTACCAAAGTAAAATTAAACATAATTACACAAAATGGAAGAGATCTGGTTCCTATATCCGTGTAGTTTACCATAGAGCTCAAGAATTGATGTTAGGGAAAACTATTGGAGTTTAGTTTATGGCACGTAGCTTACTAACTACTTCTTCTGATCAAGTCAGTTATCTAAAGTTAAATAAAGTTCGTAGTTTGCTTGTGATGGTGGATTTTCGATTGCTTGATAATCCATCATGGATTAAAGATAAACCTCAAAACTAGTTACAATAAGCAATGTAGTAAAAGTGAAATCTCACTTGCTATCCGGAGCTAAGCACGTCACTTCCTAGTATAATTTGATTTTAGTTAATAAGCCCGTTATATCAAAACTTATTTTTTGAGTATTCTTTATATAATATCACTAACTTATTCTTGATATTCTTATTATCCACGATGGAAAATTTAATATTTCTCCGCATTACACAAAAGTATATTATGCATTGATCCTCGGAAAATTAAGAATAAACACAAGCGAACTGTGTGTTAACATCTCTACGCACATTGGCACAAACAGTGAGAGACGTAAAGATATTCAGCCATGATAAATAGTTTACTGTCAAATTCCACAAATAATTGGTCATTTATTCGTGCTTTCTAATCAACTCTTTGTCGCCTGTTTGACCTCCATAATAAGTCCTTGCTCTGACAAATCCAAATACAAAATTGCACCCAAATACTACAATGCCACACCATAATAAAAACATAAAGAATTTGAAACTTAATGGCTCAACTAATGAATTCAAAACAAGTCCTATGATTTGAGCATTGATCATCGACAAATTTCCAACAGAATTCGGGTCTTGATTCATCCCTCGTGCTAGCGTTTCACATTTTTTGCGTAATATAGGTAGACCGTTAAATGAGGGATCATCACATTTACTTTCGTAGTATAATGTACGACAAGAGTCGATTTGAGCTTGAATAGCCCGTTTTTGAACCTGTAGTTTGTGGTTAACATCTGATTTTATCGACGTGACAATGTAGTAAACAAAGTAGATAAAGTATATGGAAATAATGAAATTGATGAATAGTTGCAAATACGATGATATAATGTATGGCACTTTTTCGATTGGATGTATATCTTGTCTCCAAGGGGCTGGTAAGTTGATAAAGCCGGATCCGTGAGTAAGATCAGACGCATTGTGCCCCCTCGATTCCACATTACTGTCTTGATCCTTCTCGCGCAGTTCAATCACCTCCGATTGATTGAAATACTGTCTTCTCATTCTCTCAAGCTGTGTCTGATTATCATCATTACCATTGAGATAGTAATGATGATGATGGATCATTTGCGGATGTGGTTGGATTGGATGTGGGTTCAGGGATTCATTGGAAAATGGGTGCGTGGAATGCCCAGACGCTGATGCAAACACATTGGGGTTGGATATGTTGTAAAATGCAGAGATGTCGCGTTTGGGGACCAGATTGTTTGAATTCTTTACCGTTGGGTACGAGCTGACGTCAAACTCATAATCTATTGAATGTTTGGCCTTGGTAATGGGCCGAGGCTCCAATTCAGCTGATGCACCCATCACTCCATTCTTGTTTACTTTCGGCGAAGGTGGCATCAAAAGCTTTGGTCTATCGGATATTGCTAATCTAGCGCCCATCATAGTTGGTGACAATAATGCGAGTAGATTTTGATGTTCATCCCTTTCGAGAGTGGTATCGAATTCCTCGATTGTGACTCCCTGGTGTTCCGGGGATGCAGCTTCGCCTATGTGTTCATTGAATGGTTCTTCGTCAATATCCATCGGGTCATCATCGAGGTCCATATCATCCTCATCAGCAAACTCGTTGAAGGACCTCTGAAATCTTTGTGAATTCCATCGTTGTTGTTCTGTTTTGTCTTCTAGCGATAGCGATTGAAGTAAAGTCTCGTGTTCAATAAAATCGTTCAAAGACATTGCACTCAACCACCGGTGTCAAAAAAAAAAAAGGTCCGTATTCTACTGGTTTCGTGCTGGTTAGATCTTGATTAAGCTTTGGCTTTCTTTTATTTTTTTGACGCGCAAAGAATTTATTCTGATCTCATCGTGAAACTTTATCAACCATTATCACACTCACACATCCTATAACACTCACTCCACCACAATGGGCTCTAAGAGGAAACAAAAGGAAAAACAAAAGGATTTTAAAAAGACGAAGTTGAAAGTTGGGAAAACCTCACAAAAGGCAGACAATTACACTGATACATCTTTCAAATCAAAAAAGATCTCTTTGCCTGGCCAGTCAATAACACATGCTCATTCAAAGGATTTACAACATCAGCTATCGCTAACTAAACACCACTCTCCAACTGCTAGAAAGGAAGTCGTGATTAGCTTGACTCAAAACTTACCGTCAAACCCATCGAGCTATAAGAAAATTATATCTAGCGTAACTCCATTGATGTTAGACGAATCCAAACAGGTACGGTTGGAGGTGTTGAACCTTTTGAAAGAATGCGGTAAAAAGCAACCGGGTCTTTTAGATTTGCATAAGCGAACCATCATCTTATTTATCGTATCGGCAATGACAAACATACAATTTGATATAAGAAACACAAGTACAAAATTTCTTGATGTAATGATTGAGTACGCCGATGTGAAACTGTACTTTGTCAAGATATTGAAAAATGTATTTATACTTATGGGGTGGTCATTACAAACAGATTCAAAGTCAAAGAGTGTTTCAATCACATCAGGTTCATCAATACTTCTCGGTACGAATACTAAGAAAGCACGGGTAGATCACTTGATAGCATTGGCCAAGTTCTTGCAAGCAACCTTGTTTGAAAAAGAGGGTGAAATAGATGACGAATATGTTTCTGATGGAATATTGACTCATCCACAATCTTACAAGTACTTAATACCGAACACACCACAAGCATATGCACCATTGAAATTGTTTGTTAATGAGATGAATATCAAAGACGAAGATTTTGGAGACTTGCAAAACTTGGATACTTTAACTACGGAAGATTTATCTACAAGGGTAAATGTGATGAACACCTTCTTTAAAGAAAAAATGATTGTTAGTCTATCGAATTTAGTAAAAGAAGGCAGCGCAGTTGGTCGTGAAGCCACAAAATGTATACAAATATTAGAAAAGATATAGGAATGAAGGGCGTTTTGTATTGCCGATACTCAGGAGTAATCGAGTGTAGTCTAACGGTGTGTCGTGTGAGACAAGCGCCTTGCTGCAAATTTGGAAAAGGCGCAACCAAGTGAAGTCCAACAAATTTTTCATCTAAACACTTCTCGTGATAACTTCTCAACCATGTTCAAACACATCTTGAGAACAGTGCCTCCTAGGCCAATTAGAGTCTCGACGTTCTCATTGATTCGTATAACTGTGGGTCCACACACCGCCAAATTACATACGAGTACAATCCTTCTAGCCTCAAAAAAGAATAGCAAATCAAAAAAGTCTCAAAAACAACAAAAGATCCAAATTGAGGACGACAAGATTCAAGCTGAGGCCGAGGAAGAGGTTGTCACTCCAACAATAGATTTCAAAGATGCCACTTCCAGATTTGAATCCATTTTAGCCAAATTTGAAAAGTTGGCAAACGAAATCAAGTTAGGTAAATTGAACCCCAAAATCTTTGATAATTTGTTAGTCAATGTGGGTAACCAAAAGGATGTTGAAGAAGTTCCATTCAATACCATTGCACAAACGTCAGTCAAGGGGAGAAATTTTGTCATCACCATGTTTGATCCTCTGAATGCTCAAGCAATAATCAATACAATTATAGGCTCAGGTTTAAACATGAGCGGTGTCATTGATCCATCAAATAAGTTCAATATCAAAGTTCCGTTACCCCCAATCACATTGGAGACTAAGCAAAATGACGTCAAACTTTTAAAAGAGTTGTATGACAAATTGAGAAATAACAAAACGGGGTCATTGACCGCTGTCAGAGGTGATGTCAGACATAAATTTCAATCGCATTTGAAAACTCACAAGTTATCAGATCTGGAGAATAAGCAGTTGAATCAGTTGGAGAAATTGCACAAGTTATATGTTGACAAACTACAAGAGTCGTTCAAAAAGTTTGAAAAACGTGTAATGCAATGATGATGGTTTCACTTTGTAAATAATCGTGATTGATTATTCTTACACCATTTGATTATAGAAACACTAACATCAACCAATTTCCTTGAATCGAGATCATCATTGATGATACAATAAGATGCATAGGCGTCCTCGGTAATCATAAACCCAGTCACATTGCCCCACTTCATATACGATAATTTTTTGTACTTAATAGATACATCCTTGATCTGTACACTGGACTTGTTATTTTTCAATTGTGTGTAGTAATTGATCAATTGGAGTACAACATCTCTATTTTCGTGTGGTGCTTCGCTGCATACAAATTGATTAGTTTTTTTATTTATATACATGAAATGCTTGACGACAAATGGGATCTGGCTCGAGATTGGTGTACTTAATTCACGTTGAAAACTGGCAAGAAATTCACGGTTCTGTGATCTTTCGGCTGTTAGTATTATACCACTTGCTATTTCTTTTAATTTGTAAAACGAATTTTTGTTCCCACTAATGAGTATCAAACTTTTCTGACCCCATGTTCGAACAAATACGTATAGGAAACCATTGCTATTGAATTCTGGCATACATAATGGCATCCATAAATCTTCTTCTTTGGTCTTCATAGATTTCACAATAAATAACAACAACTTCATATCATTGCTAGATAAATTGTGGGTTTTATTGCGAATATAATTTAAAATAATGTGAGACTTGGCCAAAATGGTGAAAATTAGATCTTCATCCTTGTATGTCTTTAGTATTTTGTTCATTTTTGATCTTAATGTGTATCGTATTTTGATGCTTTGTTGACATGAAAACAACTGACTCAAATAGAAATCAAGTCCATTGGGCAATCCAAAGGTCAATTTCATACACAAGTCATCCAAATTCGAAAAGTCCAATGGGCTCAAAACTCGACGCAAGTCATAATTTAGTCCATTATTGAAATGCTTATCGATTGCTGATTTTGACAATATACTCAACAAGTACATGTATAGTACGTTTAGTTGGGATTCAAGGAAGCTATCTGTTTCATGATTTAACTTGGTAATTGTAATCAACACTATGGGTGCTCTATTCAAGGCAACAATTTTCAACTCATCTTCTATTCTGATGCTTTTCAAGTCTTTGTGAAGATCCTCTTGAAATGTAGAAAGTATTGTTGTCAATACACCCACATAACCAATAATCACATCGTCCGACCCATTCATTGAGTATATCGGTTTTCCGGCAGTAGAAAAGATGAAAAACTGCTTCAATTTTCGATGAAACTGTTGTTCATCATCGGTTTTGGATATGGTGATGCACAGACGAAAGTATTGATCCTCCTCCAAATTAAATGGGTTCTTATATAATGCCAAATAATTATGATCATTTTGAGGTCGTTGTGAATTGCGCACTTTTGAAGGCAAGAACGGTAGATCTTCGATATACTCTGATAAGTGAAGCTCGGATGCTACACTACTATTATCGAATTGTGTTGATGGAGAACCATTTCGGATTGATTGTATTTCCAGGTTTACATTCTCGTAATTGATTGCAGTTGTTGCCACTGTAGTGGAGCTGAGCTGCGGTACTGACGCCGTTGACAATAAGCTAGAAGCTGATTTAGATGCAACTTTGAGAAAATGTGGCTGTTCCATTAAACAGTTGAGATGGTTAAGAGTAGGTTTCGGTTAGACATTTTTATTTGTCGCGACAAATACAGAAAGAGGGGAGTGGACAAGGATTAAAGCAATTGCTCAAAGCTGTCACACGATTTCTATCTATCTTCTTAATAGGTAATAACAAATGAAAACGAAAATTAATCCAACCCCAACAATTGGAATATACTGCTTAATCAATGCTTCCAAGTTAATTCTCTGAGCCCGTCTTCTATACTTGAGAGAATCCTGCTTTAAAGAGCTTGACAAATCGCTCATTTTATCCAAAGAATCTCCTCTGTACAATAAATCCTCGATATTTTTAGTCATAACTTTTTTTACGTCAGCTAGATCATCATTCAACTTATCCAAATTGGATTGGGCTCTTTGATCTTGGTATATTTTTTTAGTCTTGTGCAAGAAATTATCAAATGAAGTAAACCCAAATGGTCTAGCAGTTGGACTTAGTGCCTCTTGACCGTGACTATTGTAAAACTCATGTGCTATTTCGTTTAAATATGAAAATGCAAGCTTCCGTGGGTATGACTTCTTACATATGCATAGATATATAATCCCCTGGGAGATCAAATAATGAATGTTGAACTCCCCCGATTCGATAGTAGCTTGAGGCTCTGAGTTCGGAGTGATCCTGCTGATTAGGATTTTACATTTCTTCTTTTGTTCTAGTAATGCTTGCGAGTTGGTGCTATCGTCATCATCAACCGATCCACACAAAGGAAGTGCTACATACAAGTTAGTATGTTTTTGTCAGCTGATCTCACATGAGATTTGGATATGCATACCATCGTATCTATATATCAAAGTAGATTCAACCATGTTGGATGTTCTTGTATTTCAAACGAATCCAAGGTGTGTGTATATGTATTCGTTGTTCACAAGTGAATTTATTTTTCGTTGTGCGTTTGTTTGAGCCTTTCACGAAGTTTTTATGAACAAAAGCTAAATAGAGAAATAGCACTACAAAGAGGACATTAGTCAAAGTATAGCTTCACTTAATGGTATGGCTTTATTGCTAGAGGCACGGGTGTAAAAAGAAGTGTTTTGGCCACATTGACGCCAAAATTGCTCTTTACTCAGGAGTTTGGATTGTTGCAAATATTGTTCGACCGAGTAATACACCTGTAAAGCAGTCAAAACATGGAGGTACTACAAGACCTGTCCTTTACTCAGACTCTATGTCAGATAGGTTGCTATTGATACGTGTAAGCGTTGCTGGTGTATGTAGTAGTAGTCATAATAATAGTTATGGTAGCTTTGTAGGTTAGTGAGGAGAAAAAACCAATTCTACTTTAAAGCACAATGAGACTACGATCATCACCGAATTTTTATTAAATCACTATATTACATTCTACAAGTGCTTACAACCCTACACAAGATGGATTTATCAAATTTGTCCAATACGTTACCAACGCTGAAACCTTTGCCGCGCAAAGCTGAGACTTCTGATCATTCAAGCTACGATGACCCATCATCGCAATTAAGAACAAGTTCACAATCAAGCATTTCGGATACCGAACTTACGACACATTTTAAAGACGCTGCGAAATCTGTAGCATCCCTATATAACTCATCCATTAATCCACAATCTGGAAGCGTGGTGACCGCTGCGCAAAAGCAAGCCATCAAGACTGACTTTGCCAATGCGGCAAGAGCTGTTGCTGCTTTATACAAAACTGGCCAGGGATCACATTCAGCATCCCATGAGTTGGGTTACCTACAGTGCCTTGACGACTTGCTACATGTGATCACAAATGATGAGGACGTGGAAAACTGGGCATTGACAAAGCGAGCGGAGATTACAAATGCAAAGAATAAGTCAGACTTAGCGACAACACAACCTGCTAATTATGCAACTTCATTAGATGATGCAAAGATACCACAAGATTTCGTATTTCAGTTTGAGCTGGATTTGAGGCCCTCAAGTTCTTTTAAACCAAGTATACCACCAATGTCAGTTCAACACAATGCTGCCCAAAGGAATAACATGATAAAGAAGAAGAAGCTTCAACATTTACACAAAAAGTTTTATTCGTCAGAAGAGTCAAGTGAGAGTGAGACGGATGATTTAAAACGTGCTAAACTCTTCAAAGACCCGGTGGATAGTCCGTTGAAGAAAAAGAAAAAGAAAAAGCTTTAAGTCACGATTTAGAGGCTTTTTTATTTTTAATTTGGACCAACAATGGAACTTTATAGAGTAAACGACATTTTCATGTGCTTTAATTGTCTGTAGATCAATTCAATATGCAAACAATCCATCCTCATTACCAGTGTATTCATCTTCAAATTCGCTTTCATCTTCGCTCTCATCATCTTCATCGTCATCATCTTCAGAACTAGAATCACTGAGTGGGCCAGTTTTCAATACAAATTCATCCTCGCTTTCACCATCCTCTACAGCTTCTAAACTCATGCAGAGTAACGTGTCACCTTTAGCTTGAGTTCCTGTTGTAACTTCATTTGTAGATTCAACATTACAATTGATCAACTTTGATTTTGAGGGAATTTTTGCGTGATGTCCAATGATACAATTTTCTAATTGAACGTCATCACCAACAACTACGTTATCAAAAATCAAACACCCAGTGATTCTAACCTTTTTCCCAATTTTACAGTTATGACCCACCACACTGCGCTTCACATTGGTCTTTTCGCCCAATTCAGTATTCTCACCAACTATTGAATCATTCCCGACATGAGCAGCAAGTTTGTCTTTCTGTTGTGCACCTTGTTGCGACTGACCCTTTTTCATCGCTTGATGTTTCATAAAATGTCTATTTGCCTCCATCAATACCGGTAGGTTATTGACCCTAAAGAATGTAGCCTCGCTTGGAACTACAAAAAGACCAACTGTTGCCTTTGTAGCTGAGTGTTTCCACGATCTTCTTGCCAAATCGCGAATGAATTTGTCATAGTTTCTTTTTTCAAAGTACAGTTCATTGAATTTTGTTGACGCCTCCTCGATCACATTGAATATCTCTTTGGAGGCTACAAATATTCCACTGTTTAGTAATTTTGTGCTGACAATAGACTTCGGGTACCTCCAGCACATTTGGGTTCTTATATGCAACATTTTAGACATCTCGATATCCGCTTTGCCGTACACGTCAAGTAACTTTGAATCATCATCTGCATCGCCAGCATATACTGTGTATTTTTTGCTGAAAATTTTCAGTTTCTTATCCTCAATGTCCAATTGATTTTTGTATGCAATGTAAACTCCTAAATCGGTCTCATTTCTATTTCTAAACGCTTCAATAATCACCGATGGGGGCAAATCCGAGAGGAAGTCACACGGCAAAAATATAAGATCCTGTAATCTGAATTTTGAGTTCTTGTATAGATGGTAGATGATTTCAGCACTGTTTTCCGCAGTGAATGGCATTATTTCGATGGGGGTTGCAAAACTAGCCTCTGGTATATCGCTTGACGTCGCAAGTAGCTCGCGTCTCTCTTTCTTATACTTCTCGATTGCAGCCATTACTGCTTCACTCGTTTCCACTTGCGTGATGACTACTATCTTTGACAAAACAGCATCGAAACACCAGTCGAGAACATAACTAATCATTGGCCGATTGGCAATGGGCAATAGAGGCTTCGGTAACCCCGTGCTTCGCGACTCCGAAAACGGCTCAAGTGATTTACCTCGGCCACAAAATATCACAGCGGTGAACTCCATTTAAATCAATTGATACGGGTATTGGCTGTGTTACTTCACTTTATGATTCATAGAATCATTTGAAAGAAATTTTTGATGTAATTTCGAAATGCTACTGCTACCAAATGCGTTTCGATGTGTGAAAAGTCGTGCACATTGAATTTTTTCGACTCGCTCAATCAGAGAGAAACAGTTTTTTGCCACTTTGAGTGAACAAATATCATATTGTCTCTTTCAAATACTCAATCCTTCATAGATATAATCACTACGAGCGATGGCGTCTGATGAAAATGATCCTCTTTTGCAGGCTTTGAACGCGGAACAAAGTGGTGCCAATGCAGGAGATAATAACGCTAACGATTCCTCTGGAAATCAAGAAACTTCTTCCAATCAACAATCTACAGAACCAACTGATCCCGAGAGAGAAAGGGCACTTTTGAAATTCAAAGACAAGTTGCTTGAGCATAGGAAATGGGACGCCAGGTTGAAAGACTTGCGATTGGGGATACGAGATTTGGAGAAGGATTACGAGAAAACCGAAAACGATATAAAGGCGTTGCAATCTGTAGGCCAAATTATTGGGGAGGTCTTGAAGCAATTGGACGATGAAAGATTTATTGTTAAGGCTTCTAGTGGACCCCGTTACATTGTTGGATGTCGAAATACTATCAAGAAATCAAACTTAAAAAACGGTGTTAGAGTGTCATTGGATATGACGACACTCACGATTATGAGAATATTGCCTAGAGAAGTCGATCCGTTGGTTTACAATATGACAACTTTTGAACCAGGTGAAATTTCCTTCAATGGTATCGGTGGTTTGACGGACCAAGTGAGAGAGTTGCGTGAAGTTATAGAATTACCATTGAAAAATCCAGAGCTTTTTACGAGGGTTGGTATCAAACCACCAAAGGGAGTTTTGTTATATGGTCCACCTGGTACTGGTAAGACTTTGTTAGCCAAGGCAGTGGCAGCAACAATTGGAGCAAACTTTATTTTTTCTCCGGCCTCGGGTATCGTCGACAAGTATATTGGTGAAAGTGCCAGGTTGATCAGGGAGATGTTTGCTTATGCCAAGGAACATGAGCCTTGTATCATTTTCATGGATGAAATTGATGCTATTGGTGGGCGTAGGTTCAGCGAAGGAACGTCAGCAGATCGTGAAATTCAACGTACATTGATGGAATTGTTGAATCAAATGGATGGTTTCGACACTTTGGGACAGACAAAAATTATCATGGCTACAAACAGACCAGATACACTTGACCCTGCATTGCTCAGAGCTGGTAGATTGGATAGAAAGATTGAAATTCCTTTGCCCAATGAAGCAGGTAGATTGGAAATATTCAAAATTCATACGGCCCAGATTGCCAAACACGGAGAGTTTGACTTCGAAGCAGCAGTTAAGATGAGTGATGGATTCAACGGTGCTGATATTAGAAATGTGGTTACAGAAGCTGGTTTTTTCGCAATTAGAGACGACAGGGAATATATCATACAAAATGACATCATGAAGGCGGTCAGAAAAGTGGCAGACAACAAGAAGTTGGAAGGTAAGCTAGATTACGAGAAATTATAGTTGAGATGAAACACCTGCATAATCTATTTACAGTATATCAATTTTGACTTTCTTTATTTGCCAAATCCTCTTCATTCTTTGTCTCCTCAATCATCTTTGAAGTCTTTTCAAAATCAGGTATTTTCACGTTCGACAATGTTTCCAAGTGATGACGCAACTCTGGACTTTCGATCTTATTCATGTGTTCTGCCATCTTTGATCCAATGAATTCCCTAACTTCTTCCGATAATGGGTACAACTTCTTCTTTGGTTTTTCAGCTTCTTTTGCTAACCATATCTTTTGCTCAATTGTCAATGGCATTTCAGGACCATGGAGTTTTGCCACTTGCAAACCATCAAGCACCCTCTTTTTGTATTTGCTGTAAGGGTTTCTTAACTGATTGACCAATTGTTTTGGTATCGATGACTTCCCAATTGTGTTAAACTCGAAAGTCCTTTCCGTCGCTATATTCTCAGGCGTGGACAAGTCTCCTTCATTGATTTTGGCAGGAGTTGGCCAAGGTAACAAATAATCATGATGCTTTATATATCTTTCGGGAATCCATCTTTTGTACCTATCGTCGTAGTAAGGTTTCCCCATTACAACTTCTTCGGCAACGATGTACGAGATTCTCCCCTCCTCTTTACTTTTTCCAACCACTCTAACTTTACTCCTTGGTATATAATCGGGAAAGTCGTATACATGGGATGTTTGACCTTCAGGCCAAAATGGTTTGGGCAAAAGCTTTTTAGTAGAGATGTTGGCCAAAGACACCGAGTCAAATTCAGGACTGTACGCTAAAACTTCGGCAACTTTACCTTTGTGCTTTCCTTCTGTCACATATGCCAAGTCCCCTTCGGTGATGCCAGCCTCAAATCTGGTCTTTTGTTGTGATCTAGGTAATCTTTCTGGGAAGAACCCCTTGAATGTTGGTAAAGAAGTCGCTTCTTGTTGTTTCAACCACTGTTGCTTGAGATGACTTGGAAGTTTATTGATATCTCTCTTGAAACGAGAACGACTGACAACCCAAGACATTGTATGATGTTGAACTGTGTGTGGATTTGATTTCTACTACGTATTTAGATAAACCTGAAAATTTTTTGTTGTCTGAGAGAGAAATGGTTTTGCGTACACGAAATGGAACGTTAAGGTATACATATACTCATACAAAAAGGGGGACAGCTTATTTTGATATTTGGCAAATGGTATTCCATACAGTCAAGCTTTTCTGCTATATGGTGGTATTCTTGGCACTCAGATCACTCAGTGCAGATTCTTATAAATTCTTCTTCATTAACTAAAGGGGAAACTCTGTGTTAGTAAACAAAATTTAATGTGTGAATAGATAACATCAATTGATACATACTTTCTCCGTCTTCGTCGAGATCAAACTCATCTATCATAGCTTGTAATTCCTCGTCACTAAGATTTTCACCAAGATCTTTAGAGATTTTTCTCAAATTCCTCACACTTATTTTTCCAGTTCCGTCTATGTCAAACAACTTGAAAGCTCGACGAATTTCGTCCAACGGGTCTCTTTTCAAAATCATCTCCCCGACTGTTTTGTAAAAGTTGTCATAGGTTAACAAATTGGTTTCGTCTGTATCGTATTCTCGAATTATATCCAACACTTGTCGCTTAGTTAGTTCAAATCCTAACGCTTTGAACGCAACTTTCGTTTCGTGGTAGTCCAAACATCCATCTCCATTCATGTCGAACAATTGAAATGCTTCTCTTATTTCGAGTTTCTGTTCCTCAAGTAGCTCTTGTTTAAGATTTACATTCGAGTTGTTGTTGTTGTTATTATTATTATTGTTGATTGATGAATGCACTCCTCTTTTTGGGGGCGTTAAAACACTACCTGAATTATGATTGAGATTGCCGCTATTGACGTTATTACCGAGCGATGATATTCTTTCTCCACGATTAAACATGTTTGATGGTTTCAAGCGTGGGTTAGGAATCAAAAATGGTCCTGCACTGTTTATTTTTCTTTTTTTCTCGACGCGTTGTGATGGAAACCAACTGCAACTACCACAAGCTAATAATGTTAAATGCGATTTCGTATCGGTGATTATGTCAAGGTTAAAGGAGAGTCAGGTCGTATAAGATACATAGGGACCACCAAGTTTGCTGCAGGTACGTGGTTTGGAGTTGAATTGGAAAGACCAGTTGGTAAGAACAATGGATCAGTACAAGGTGTGCTATATTTCCAATGTCAAAGTAGTGACGGACTACACGGAGTATTCGTTAAGGAAGGTCTACTAGAAACCGTTGCTGATGACGTTTCCGAAAGTGTAATTGGCTCAAGTTCTGCTAGTGACAGCTTGCAGCATCTTCAAGAGCAATTGAATGCCGTCCTCGCTGCCAACACCGAATATAAGGATGACTTGAACAAGCTACAAAGTGAGTTGAATGCGAAATTGCACTCATATGAAATATTGGAATCAAAATTGGAAATGCAGCTGATCGACAATCAATATTTGCAAGAAGCAAAGCATTTGCTTGAGACCAAAGTTGCCGAGATGACAAAGAAATATCAATCGTTACAGAAGGATTACGAGCTAGTGTTGGAGGAATTGGAAGTAAGTAGGGAATTGGAAAATGAACTACGTTTTGTTGATGTTGATGCGGTATCTCCGAACGAGATCAAGTTACTCATTGAGAGAGGCCGTCTTGATGAGAAAACGATTGCCAAATTGAACGAAAAGATACAAGTGCGAGATGAAAATCTATCTAAATTACTGAAAGCGTTGATGGATTCTAACAGCAAAGTCAATGACTTGGGTGCCGACTTAGTTAGCAAAACTGCAACAATTGCCCATTTGAAGGAGAAATTAGAGACGTTTTCAGATCTTGAAGAATTGACAGAAAAGTTGTCAGTCGAAAATGGTGAGCTTATTGAGAAAATCAAAAAGTTGGAACGCTCAATCGTGGAGCTTGGCCAGTTACATGAATTGGACACCAAAATTGAAGCAAATCTTCAAAAAAATGAGCATAATTTAAGGCTGGAAATTGAATCGTTGAAGGAATCTTTATTCAAGGAAAGAAATAGAGTAAAAGATCTCGAAAGTCGTGTTGGCTCTTTTGGGTCATCCTCGAATGCAAAAGATTCGATGAAATACAATCCCCGTGAACACCTTTATGCCTTGGAAGTAGCACAGCAAAAACTATTTCAATTGGAGCACAAATATCGGCAATGTGCACTTGAACTACAGATCTCCGAGTCAAAAAGAAAATTCGATGTCGAATGCCAAAAACTTCGTGCATCTAGTCCAGTGAGCCCAGAGTATATCGATCTTGTTTACGATATAAAATCTCAATGTGAAGTTTTGAATCTACTCAAGAAACTTTCAAGCCACGATGAAAGCTACTTGTTTTATAAATTTGCACTATCCAGAATTCTCCACTTTCATCAAACGATATTGACGATTCTTGAGTACAATTACAACCACAAACTTTCAGAAAAATTATTCAAGCAAAGCAGAGTGTATGTATGTAAGATTCAAACCATCACTGATGAGGTTATGAGTTTATTAAATGATGCGTCTGGAATCGTTCAACCCGAAGTGTGCTACTCATACTTGAAAGATGGTCTTGATTTATGCGACAGCCACGCTGCGGAATTATGGGAAAACGAGGCTCTGTTTCTATGTCAACACGATCTGTTCATCAAGCATGTTTGGTTCTCGATAAATAAGCTTTTGATTTTTGAGACTGATATTGCCTCCCTGCGCAATGCCCATGAGGAAATGTCGAAATTGATTGAGTCTGTCAAGTTATTAAAATTCAAGTATGAAAAGGTATTCGGATCGCTTGTATCGCAGTCTTCTTCAACTAATTTTATTGCCAAACCGCTGTTGTCGCCTGCAGATATGTTGAGATTGATAACAAACAAATCTTTTCAACTTCTCAACGCTGAGAAGGTGACAGTTGATGAAATAGGTGATCTTGAGGGTGCGTTTGAGCGTTTCGCCTCGTCTCAGGTGCATATAGAGCTAGACTCATCTGAGATGGATATTAAGCCAATCTACGAGCTTGTTCGAGCAAAAACAGTTGTTAAGGATGTTGAGACCGACAATGTGGCCATAGAAGTTGGCAACAAAACCCCAGAGATGCTTATGCAGAAGAATGAGGAAATCACGAATTTGAAATTGAATATAGCATTATTGGAGAAAAATATGAAACTCTTCACTAAGCAAACATCGGATCGAATTCAGCAACTCGAGAATCAGGTCCGTAGCTTGAAAACTGAAGTGGAGGCAAAAACTACAAAAATTGCAACTCTCGAGGAAGAAAACAAACTCTTTCGAAATCAATCATTACTTCAAGAAGCTGATTTTAATGACATTGAATCACAAAGGGCCTACAATGAAAAGATCAAGCGAATGGAAAAATTGATCGAACTCAAGCAACGAGCAACTGCTTCACACGACATTGATGATTTGACATGGTTAGCATTTCCCAAGAGATCGAAAGTTTGGAAAAAACCTACTCAATTACAAACGTTATCCCGAGAGATCAGAAATTTGGCTACGAATGCGCAATATGTACACCTCAATGGCACAAATAAACAACACTGGGCTCCACGAAAAACGACAGCAAAGTTCATCAATGCATGTATGAATGAACAATTTAGGCGCTATCAGTCAAAGAAAGAAGAAGCACATTAAGAGTGCTTTTCCCTTATTCTTTTGTGTCTTTTTTGCTTAGGCCATTTAGTAGCTAGATCGACATGTTCGCCTGGGTACAACCATTCGAGGATGGTGTATAGAAAAATATCAACAATCACACACAAAACAAACAACTTTCCGGCAATTAAGCCACAGCAGTAGAACTTCAGTAGTCGAGGGATCAATAGTTCATTTAATTCAGCCAAGTCCAAGCTGTCATAAACCGCCTCTGTTCGTTGAGCTATATCTGCCCAACTATACATCTTGCCCACCCTTTCGTGAAAGTCTGACGTGTCGATGTCACCTGATTGAATTTTGTGGATGGCATCTAATGTTGCTTCTACAAGTGAATCCTCCTCTGGCTCGGCAAAGCTTGTCATATTGGACGGCAACACTTCGGGAATACCACCAACTCTTGTCGTAACTACGTACAACCCGCAAGAAGCCGCTTCAACTAGCACAGTTCCAAATGCCTCGGTCAATGAAGGATGTAGATATATCTCACCTTGTGTCATTACATTTCTAACCTCTTCATGTTTAATGGCCCCAATAAGTTGCACTCTCTCTTGAAGGAAATACTTTTCTCTCATTTGTTCCAAATCCATGTATTTCGGACCATCACCAGCAATTATAAAGTTGACCTTAGTGTTTGAGAAACATATTCGTGGTATTATAGCTGTCAATAAGTCAGCACCTTTGTTGGGGAAAAGTCTAGTAATTACAACAATTGTAATCACATCAGAGTCTACCCTACTCCCAATCGGTAATTCAGGCCTGAAATCCTTTGAAATCACAGCATTGGGAATCACTGAGACCTTCCATGGCTCGATACTTGCTCGCAACACTGTATTTTCTTTGCACGTGTGACTTACACAAATAACATGGCCCACATCGCTGATTGCAAATTTCAAAATTTTATTGCCCCATATTGAACCCATATCAGCAAAACCAAACAAGGAATGGTCAGTAAATACTGTTTTTCGCCCCATTGTTCTTCCATGAAATATTGCTTCAAGGCCCAAAGTACTTAAGGATCCATGCCCGTGTATTATATCAATGCTTTCTCGAATGAAAATATTTCGTAGTATTGGAAAGGCTGAAAAAATTGTAGGAAAAGCTGAAGACCTGTATAGTACCCAATATGGTACGTAGTACACTTTCAATCCATTGGTTAGATATCTTATTCCATTTCTGTCGCCATAATTGTGCGTTATAATGATTACTGAATGACCCAAGTCAATAAGTTTTTGAGATAAATGGTACACATGAAATTCCACACCACCAGGTTGTGGATAGAAGAAATCTGTAACCATTGCTATGTTGTATCCCATTTTGAATAGTAATGAGTTTTGTCCAGAAGTATAATCTTGTTGCAAGAGGTATGGAAATATTAGCATCTCTCAAAAGCGGTTATTTGAAATTGGTGCTACCTAATGATGTCGATCCCAGTTTAATACAATGATTATAATTCTGAACTTTTTTCGATTCATTCATTATATACTGTCTATATAAATGCATCTCGAGGCAATGATGAAGCGGAGTTTTTGAAATTAACCATACTTTGGTTGTAATCCCATTGACTTTGTTCGCAAAGCATTATTGCATATTGTAAGTTGAGTTTTGTTTCCACTATAATCTTCACCAACAATTCTTGTTGTGGCAATTGAAGATTGGATTTGATTTCTGGCGGTAGCTCTACAACTGGTGGGATGGACGCAGATGGTGCAGGTGTTGCTTGGGCATTAGGTCCTGGTAATCCGTTGAGTGGTTGTTGGCCCGGAACGCTCGTCGCAGTTGATGGTGGTTGCGATGAAGTTTGAACTGATGCGGCTTGATTCAACCATGGAATCTCGCTAGTAAATGGTCGAATAAGCAAGAGATCACTGGCCACTACCATACTCCCGTTTGGGCCTGGCAACACTATGAATGTTCTATCAAAACTTTTTTTGCTCAAGTTTGGTTTCTTGTGCCGACTTTGCGAGTGAAATCTCCCACCACGAGAGCCTTGCGAAGCACTGGTATCCGCTATTTCAGGCTGTGCAACTTCTTCAAATGATCCATGTACAGTGATGACTATTCCATTGAGGGGAACATACTTGTAACATTCCATACTAAACGAGTTAGGGTTCTCAACTAAGTTATGCTTGGTCTTGGGTAGTTGCTGAAAGCTCTTAAAGATTTGCTCCGTACCAATAGCAACCTTACTCATTCTAGCCTTACCAGAAGAAATCCGTGTAAGATTCCTTGAGTAGGGCATATAATTACCAAAGTCAATGTTTGAACTAGTGTTCGCATCTTCAATCAAATGAGGATGCGACGTATCTAATTGCATTGAAAATTGAGACTCATTTTGATAAAGTACCATCAAGTTGCCTCTATTTGTATCCCACAAGTTCAAATAATTAGCGACAAAATTCGTTGCTACATTTTTGATGTCTTCATCTTGGAAAAACATTGCTTGACAACCAAATGGCGATGTAGAATTGGCCTCCAATGCTTGTTCATTCCTCAACACTTCACCATTCAATACAACTAACCTTGGGAAGCATCTCATCAATTCCAACTTAATTTCTTGTATTTCAGCAGGATTGGTGGTTTGGACAATAGGATTATTGAATAAAATCAACTCTCTCAAGAAATTGAGTTTATGCTTCCACGTTTCAAATACTTTTGTTTTGGCCAAATTGTTGTTTTGAAGAGATAGATTTTTCAATTTTGGAAACGACTGTGTCATTGATGTGACAGCTTGCAAGTCACTGAGCTCATTATTAGATAAATCAACACTTTCAACATCAATTTTCAAATCGCTGGCAATTTTCATCAATGCTGGAAAAAATTTGGACGTGACAGATACTGATGCGAAAAAGCCTTGAGCATTGAGCGTGGCATCTTGCTTGACCCCATTTAAATTTAACATTTTAATTTCAGGTTGATATCGCCCTTTCAAAAAGTTGGTTATAGTTTCAATTGTACTTCCAGCTCCAGATGCTGGACCACCACCCATCTGATTCGATAAAGTCGAAAGACCTTTGGAAAACCTCAAGGATTGGCCGGCAAATTTCACGCCAGACCAATTGAGGAGCTCATTTGCTTGTGATTCATTTTTAACGTAACCTTTTAAAACCCCTGTGTTGTGATCAACACTATAATTACTAACAACGATCCTGCATTTTCTGGAAATAAAATTGATGCAGTCGCTCAGACTAGCACCATTCCATCCGACAATTTCAATTGGATATGCATTTGCTGCAACAAAGGCATCGACATTTTGTTGCAGGTTCCCAAAATTACTCTTGTGTTGGTAATTATTATTGTTATTGTTGTATCCGCCTCCTCTACCTCGTCCTCGATAACTCATGATAAATTTTGAAGAGGTAGTTTGGAAATAAATACGGTTCAATCCGTAAAGATGATTTGAAGTCTTCACTATAAAGACCGGGACTTTTATTCTTGAACTTCTCTTTTTTCATCATCAGAGACAAGAGAGAAAACTTTTTTACACTACAAAAGTGATGTCGCAAATACTACTAATGCGACATAAGTACAATAAATATATATATTTGACAATTTATAGATAAGTACCCTTTATTCCTCCGCAGAAGTCCTCAAAGACCACGGATTTCTTCTTTGACAGTTCCATTTTCATGCAACGAACCAACAACTTTATACCTATTTTCAAAATGTTCATCCCATTGTTCTAAAGATTCTTGTTCTAATTTGGACAAATTCTTCAAATCATCAATAGGTTGATCTAAAGGAGTCAATACGGCGGGATCAAATGAGTTCAAAGCCAATCCTCTTGACGCATCTCTGCCGGCAAAATTCTCATATGGACCTCCAGGACCATAGAAAGCAGCACCTTGACTAACATCAAAGACTCTTTTCTTTACGGCAATGAATATCTTTGGATGATCCTTTCCATTGTATTTGGCCAATGATTTTGGTGTGAATTTCCCTTCGACAATGGTGGCTCCATGAGCTTGATTGGCTAATGGGTTGCTGTCATTGGCAATAAAATCTTTGTAAATGCTTCTAGCAAAGAAGAAAATGACCAAAACGACAATAATAGTGGTAATCATGTTGTTTAGTGAAACCTAATATTGTCAATTGCGGTTTAAGGATGGAATTGGATTTGGAAGCAGAATATGAAGCTTTTATAAAATGATCGTTGGGATTGTGGTGGTCGCGTCACTTAACTCCGCAATTCCCTTAAAAATCAATTCAGTTTTGCATATGAATCTTTTCTAACGCTACCTTATTTGAAATCATCAATGTCATTTTCCCTGGCCCATCCCTCAGTTGCTTTGGGCAAAGTGTACACATTCTGTCCGTGAACGGTATAAAGGTAATAGTAAAGGAAAGTGGCCCTTGAACCCTTTACATCCTTGCATAAAAGTTACCCACCGTGTACATCAGCCCGGTTCAAGAGGCTCTGAATCTTACTATCTGTAGTGAAAAGCCTTTCGCTGAAAAAGTATACGTTACGCAATTTGCGAATTCCATTGTGCTTGACAACAACTCCTGCTTCGTCTGCACTTATAAGGTGATGTGTCTGCAGTTCGATAAATGCCAAGAATGTAATACTACGATTCATCGCATGATCGTAGTTTCAAATGGAGAGAAGATGGCTTGTCATTGAAATTGAACACTACAACGACTCCGTTGCACTCATCCATCCTGATATTTGTACAGTTTATTATTCTTATCTAGTGTATCGAGAAACCAGTCCATTGCAAAGCGACTTTTGTTGATGCAAAAAAGCCGAAAAAAAAAAAAAGAAGCACTCGAGTGCAAATAAGAGTTTGGAACCTGCAACACCTTTTTTGGTCTTACCAAAGTTTCCAATGGGTAGAAACATTATAGCATTAGACGACCTAACGGTCAACAATCTTGGGGTTTTCAAAAAAATCAATGAGGTTTCACTCCCCACAGCATATCCAGAATCATGGTACACGGCATCGCTTAATTCTTCAGACATCATTGTCCAACTCGCATTCTATTCAGAGTTGCCCGTGGGTGCCATCAGAGCACGCTCCTTCAACAACAATCAAATCAAGTCATCCTTTGCTGAGGCACTCAACTCAACAACATTGCAAAAAACACCCAATTGTATATACATTGAAAGTTTTGCCGTGTTGGAAAAATACAGAAACTTGGGAATAGGTTCAGAGTTGCTTTCATGGGTTATTGAAGAGACAAAAAAGAGATTCATTCATGAAATTGTTGTTCATGTACAAGCGAATAATGAAAAAGCTATAAGCTGGTATTTGAAAAAGGGGTTTGTAAAACAAGATCTTGTCAAGGATTATTACAAAGAACAGGGCTTGGAATCACCAGATGCATACATACTAAAGCTACTGGTTTAGTCAAAAAAAAAACTAGGCTCTTTTATGTATTTGTAAGGTACAGATTTAGCTCTCTATAAAAACGATATTCAATCCGCTTCGTCTTCGGTATCGGTATTGATATCAGTGAATACATCCTCATCCTCTTCATCGTCAACTTCTTCAATCTTGTCAGACTTCTTTGACGTTGCCTCTCCTCTCAATGCTGCAAGGGCACCTGCTAAACTATCCTCCTCTGGGTCCGAAATATCACTATCTGAATCCTCTTCCTCTTCTTCCTCATCGGAATCTAAATTTTCACTCTTTTTCTTCTTTTCCATCAACTTCTTGACGCCCGCTAAACTCTTTTCCTGAGATGGTGGGACTACTTCCAAATCGACTGGAACATCAACGTCTGATCCATAGTATGCATTATTCTTCATGATCAATCTGTAATAATACTTCCCCACATTACCCAGTGCTGCAGGTAGTGGGATTTTGAAGGTGCCAACAGTCACCTTCTCACCATTTATCCATTCCTCTTGAGTCAAGTTCAAATTTGAAAGATCAATGTTTTCCAAAGCATACGCTTTGCTATTTTCGACCAACTTGTTCTCTCTTTGAGCAATGATATAACAAGTCCAACTACAACGCACTGGTTGTGGGAAATAGGGTGTGAATGCAAATGGTAACTTTGGTGCTAAATCATTCACACTAAATGGATTTTTCATATATTCCAAAGTTTCTTCATCCTTCAACCTGTCTTCGTCAATCTCAGGACATGACTTTAATTTCGGGGACTTTACTAAAAATTTGACCGAAATGTGTCCACTAGAGTTTGGGGTTACTGTTTCCTCCCCTGGGACTTTCACCTCTGCTTCAATGATTCGAAGCGAGGGGATCAGTGCGGCTACAGACATAGCCCTCTTGAACTCATCATAATCCTTAATACCCAAAGCCTTCTGAGCCTCAGCAGGCTCTAGCGCAAAAAGTTTTCCCAACTTCTTTACTTGTTGTTTCTTGATGATCTCATCATCAACAAAGGGTAATTGTAAAAGCTCTTGATATTTGCCATTTGGGCTGACGGCTTGCAAAACTGCCTTCTTCAAATCTTCGGCAGCAATTATAGCCTCTTGTAATCTAAAAAACAATGCAATATCAATAAGTCCATCAATCAAATGTGGCAAAATAGCAACCAATTCTGTTTTGTTCTTTTCTCTTTTCTCATCATCGGTGAATTCACGATTGAAATGGTTATATACTAATTCCTTTCGCTCCTTGATTGATAAGTGGGGCAACAAAACATTGACATCCTCACTATCCAAAATGTGATCAAGAATCACATCCGGAGTGATCACTTTTGCTGGATCTTTGTCTGCAAGCTTACGAACAATGCTAGCAGCAGTCTTGACATGTAACCCCTGTTTAGTATAGCTCTTAACATTGTTCCACCATTTACCAACAATCCACGGTAATAAAACACCAATAAGGGCAAAATATGAAATCACAACCAAGGATGAATATTTACCCTCGACAAGAAACTTGGGAAGGGCAATACCATGAGTTGTTGGTTGTTCACCATCTGGATGACCGTATTTAATGAAATTTTCCCTAGTAGCTTCATCGGTTAACGCCTTATAAGCGCTAGTCAAACGAATGTACTCCTGTTCCATTTTCAATCTTGCTTCCTCTGTGAGATCTCTTGGCAACTTGTCTGGATGGTATTTCAAAGACAACTTTCTGTAGTGACTTTTGATCTCCCTTTCACTTGCGGTAAATGAAACATCTAATATCGTGTAAGGATCAAACAAGCCAGACATGTCCGTCTCTTTAGTCAAGTACTTACCAATGAAAAGCACTGCACTCCAACCAATAATCAAAACCAAAAGGGTCTTGTTGAAGATCTTCAGCGACCTCTGCTTCCTTTTGTAATCATCAAGACTTTTTAAGTTAAGGACCTTGATTGTATCTGCATTTTCTGTAATTGCCCCCACGACTGAGGCATTCACTTTATGTGGATCTGAAGAAGCCAATCTAGTTGCATACTTGATCGTCAATGGTATCAAGACAAATGTCAGCAAAGCCAATACAAAGAATGGCCAGGTTTCACCTTCCTCATCGTAATTGTACTCTGACGAAGCCATCTTTTATTGAAATGTGTGAGCTAAAAAGTCCTTTCTCACTGCAACCAAAAGATTTTTCGACTGTTGTAATTTTTTTTCCCTTCATTTTTCGGTTGACGTGTCTATGCGCCTTTTCACTTTTGTCTCAGGATCAACCACACACCTCCACTTTACGAATAATTATAAATAAGCATCATGCTTTTTGACCATATACAAATATACACAATACGCAGTACAATACGATCAATGGTGGAACAAACGGATTGGGTTTTCGACGTAAACTATGTCGTTGGCATCTGCAGCGTTGAAAACTGCTTTATCCATAACTGACCCACTTGGAGCGGCAATAAACTTGACGCCAGATCTTGCGGCTCTGTAAACATTGTCTGGGAATGGGAAGAAGGCATCTGAGGATAATGCTACATTGTCCAACTTTTTCAACCAATCCTTTCTTTCCTCTGCGGTTAATGGTTCAGGAATTTCTGCGAATTTAGACTCGTATTCCGATTTTTCAGGCTCTTCGGTTGGAATTTGATTGGAAACGTATAAGTCAATGGCGTTGGACTTCTCTGGTCTCTTTACACCCTTGGCCCACTTGAAGCCCAAAACTCTTGGATGTTGTCTTAACCACCAATTGTCGGCTTTGTCACCGGCAAGTCTGGTACAATGAATCCTGGATTGTTGACCGGCACCCAAACCAATAACCATACCATTTTTGGCGTAACAAACTGAGTTGGATTGAGTATACTTCAATGCAATAGTTGCAATGGTCAAATCAACCGCACCTTGTTCAGTCAAATCTTTGTTTTTCGATACGATTTCCTTAAAAGAGGATCCTTTGATGATAGCATCATTTCTCTTTTGTTGCAAAGTGACTCCAAAAACTTGTCTGTTTTCCAAGTTTGCAGGAGTAAAGTTTGGATCAACTTGCAATATGCAATATTTACCGCCTTTCTTTTTCTTCAAGAGTTCTAAAGCTTCGTCAGAGAAACCTGGTGCAATAACACCATCAGATACCTCTTTAGAAATGATTTGTGCAGTTGGCTTATCAACAATGTTTGAAAGAGCGATAAAGTCTCCGAATGATGACATTCTGTCGGCTCCTCTAGCTCTAGCATAAGCGTTGGCTAAGGGAGACAAATTTTCAATGTCTTCAACGAAATAGATCTTCTTTTCAACATCAGACAATGGTAAACCAACAGCGGCACCAGCTGGTGAAACGTGCTTGAAAGAAGCGGCAGCCGGTAAGTTCAATGAAGCTGATAATTCTTTAACCAATGGCCATGAATTCAAAGCATCCAACAAATTAATATAGCCTGGAGATCCATTCAAAACTTTGAATGGTAACTCTCCCTCGGAAACAAAAGCTTGCGCTGGTTTTTGATGAGGGTTGGCTCCATATCTTAAAGGTAATTGTGAAACTCCTTCAGCATATTGCTTTCTGAAAAAATCTGAAATGGCAACATCATAATCAGCCGTGTGTTCAAATGCTTTTAATGCCAATCTGTTTCTAGTCTCTGTAGTAATTTGGCCATTTTTCAATTCTTTAAGAAAGCCTGAGTAATCCTTTGGGTCTGATAAAATTGTAACTCTTTGGTGATTCTTAGCTGCTGCTCTCAACAATGTAACACCGCCAATGTCGATTTCCTCAATGGCTTCATCAACAGTTACAGCAATTTTTGAAACTGTTTCTTTGAATGGATACAAATTACAAACGACAAAATCAACCTTTTCAATTCCTTGCTGTTCCAAATCTTTCTCATCGCTGTCTAGATTTCTTGCTAAAATACCCCCATGGACAGCTGGGTGCAATGTCTTGACTCTTCCACCAAGCATTTCTGGTGCGTGAGTGATTGATGAAACATCCTCCACTGGGAAACCTGCTTCACGTACCAATCTTGCTGTTCCACCGGAAGCCAAGATACGGACATTGGCATCTGTTAACCCTTTAGCGAGGTCCAAAAGTCCGGTTTTGTCGTAAACGGACAATATTGCGGTTTGCTTGTGGTCAGTCATTGATGATGAATTCTCTCAATTGAATGTGATAGTGTGTCAAAATAGCAGCTTCCTGTGTAATCGCAATAATTTTGAAAATCCAAATGGATAAAAATGTGCAATAAACCTAAACCTAAACTAATTGGAGAGTGGAAATCCCAACAAAATTGAATATCAAAAATTGGATCGAAATCTGATGCCAGGGCAATAAAAAATCGACTTTTCGGATTTTTGAATTTTTTTTTTTCTTCTGCTTTTAATGGGGAACACAAAAGATGTGTGGATAAAGAAAATCTAAATGTCTCTATTCAATATGTACAATATGTAAGAATGTCGCAATAGAGAAGAAAATGTCCCACTGGTCTTGATGAATGTCGTTTTAAGACGACTTTTTGTGTTACACCACATTATTGTAACTAAATTAGTCTAATTATTGGTGATTGACTCTGGTACGTTTTGATGGAAAACTCCTTCAACATCCCTTCATCTAAGACCCAGTTGTATTCTCATCAGTCAAGCAGTAATAATACTCCTGTATCGATGTTAACGAATTTTTCTTCGTTCAGTTTTCCTTACACTATCAAAATAGAAGTTCATTCAAAATATGTATGGCAACGTATTCACTATTCTCTACGCACTGACTATCGACAATATACATATAATCGAACAATATAAAGCAAAAAGCACCTCACAATTGAAGTCAAACTTAATGTCTGTATCTCCACAAAGACAAGGTGTTGTGCTTTTTCCAAGTGTGTCTTCTACCAGCTCTGGTCTTGTTGTACAAGTGACCTTTGTTAATACCTCTGGATTTCTTACCAGCTGAGGTAAGACCTCTGGATTCTCTGTGTTTGTGAACAGCATTGGCAATCCAGTTGTATCTTGGGTCTCTTCTAATAGCCTTGTGTTGAGGATCAACCAAGATAACTTCGTAGTATTTGTAGGTTGAATCTTGGTTAACCCAGTAGGAGTTCAAGACTCTCAAGTTAGCAGCTCTTCTACCAACTCTTTCTTCAGCAGTAGATCTCAATGATCTTTGGTACTTCAAGTGGTTAACACCTTGGTTGGTTGGCTTACCATAAGTAGCACCCTTTGGAACTGGTCTCTTTCTACCACCTCTTCTAACTCTGATTCTGTAGATGACGAATCCTTGCTTAGCCTTGTAACCCAATCTTCTAGCCTTGTCTGGTCTGGATGGTCTAGAAGCTCTGTGGATGACGTTCTTTTGTCTGTATTCCCAACATCTGACTCTGTAGAGGAATCTCATGACATCGGATTGCTTCTTTCTTTGCAATTCTTCCAAGTATTTGTAGGCACCCATTGTTAATTAATGATTTCGACTAGAAGTAGGCGGTGGTGTTGTTGTTGTTAACAAGTCTTGAAAAGATGAGAGAGGGCACTTTTTTTTTTTGAAGTTTTTCACTTTTTTTACTTGCACGACGCACAACTTTGAAAAAGAAGACGAAAAATTGAATACACAAAACAAACCACATAAACGCATAAGTTGGGCACTTGATTCTCAGGAGCACCACAATTGTTGGAAAACAGGGTGGATCATAGTAAAATGGTCATAGCTTAGCCCAGTAATATCGAAATTGTACTCTTCTTGTTCAAAGTATTTATGTAGTTAAGCGTGCGAATTCACATACATATAGGGCTCTAGCCCTGTATTTTATGCTACCAATTGACAAATGCCATGGAACTGTATTGTCAGAATGTTTATTAGTGAAAACCCCCATAATACTTTCTTCCTTCTCTATATCCGACAGCCAGAGACTATATAATGCTACTCAGTGTGCTCAACCGGTGATTAAGTGGTTTTGTTCTCGAAAGATACTTAGGCTTAAGATTCGTTTCTGAGTAAAAAGCTGAATGTCTTATCCCAGAAACACATATTTTCCTCGTCATCCCAGAAATGCATTTCTTTTCATTGATACCCTCGAGTCATATCCACTGTAGCATGAAATAGCTTTATTCCTGCGTTGTGATCTTTTTAAGCGTTGACGATATTTTTTCACATGTTTTTGCAGCCAAACAGGCCAAATAATTTTGCACAATGAGAAACAAAAAAACAAAAACCCTCTCTTGATCAAACATCGTAAAATGAAAACAACCCAACCGGTGGAGCGTAATCGTCTGAAGTAGTGAGAAGATCAGAGCACTTACTTCCGGTACTGTTGTATTCGAAGTTGCAAATATTGGCGTGTTATAAAACATCATCAAAATGTATGAGTAATCCCTTTCCGACTTTTAAATGAGCAATTTACATAGATCCAACATTCAATACCTTTCATCTCGTGTTTGCAAGTAGTTGACCCATTATACTGTCAATGCCTTCACGCATTTAATTGTAAGAGTAACAACTTTTGTGTCATGGAAGATACGCGACCACATTGGAAAACAAAAATATCCGATGCTCATCACATTTGCGGCACCTGGCTCTTTGTAATAACTTGAGTCATGAGCGAAGAAATCATTATGAAAAGTGATCAAAAAGACATTAGTGAGGTTCTGGAAAGTGCCAAATCGGCATCCCTGTCGTTGGCTAAAGCCGCGCCCACTGACAATAACGAGAACAAGGACATCACATACCCACTTTCTGATGATGTCCTTTCGAGTGATCAAAAGGAATCTACTGATAAAACATCACAAACGACACCTAAACGTAAAGATGGTGAGATAAACTTGCAAATTCCACTGCAAACCTCAAGCGTGCTGTTAGAACAGGCGTCAAACAACGAAATGAGTGATCTTGTGCATGAAAACCAGGAGGAGGTTCCACGTGAAGTGGAAAACAATGTTCAACAAACTGAGAGTGCCCAAATTCCAGAAGAAGTAGAGAGCGTACCTACAGACGAAATAGCTTTTTTTATCAATCAAGATCAAAATAACGATATCAAAATTGACGTTCTTTCAGATGATGAGATTGACGTAAAGGACGTTCCTTCTGATGATTCCAGTAGTGATAGCAGTGACAATAGCTCTGGAGAAAGTGATAGCGATCTGGATGACAGTGACGACGAAAATGGAAATGATAATGACGGTAATGAAGGTTGTGTTGACGAGGAAGAGGACACAACTGATGGACCCATCAAGTCTATAAACGAGGTTACAAATGAAAAAGTTCCTACACTACCTGAGAACTACACGGTTCCCGAAAACGCTCCAATTGAAGAGATTGGCGAAATTACTGGTCTTGTTGATAGATCCATCATCATCAAGGCAAAAACATCCGGCGAATTTCGCATTTTAAAAGAAGGTTCGGTCTTGTGCCTAGAAGACAAAACTCTCATTGGTTTGTTGTATGAAATTTTTGGTAGAATCCAGCTGCCTATCTATACCGTGAAATTTAATCTGGATGAAGAAATCGAAAAGTTCAAAGGCACGAAGGGGAAAGCTGTGTATTATGTTGTTCCTGATTCACAATTCTTATATACCGACACAATCAAGCATATCAAAGGAAGTGACGCTAGCAACTGTCATGATGAAGAGCTCCCTGCGGAGGAACAAGAATTTTCAGACGATGAACAAGAGTTGGCAGCAAAGCAAGCCAAAAAGAGGAAGAAGAACAAAAATAAAGTTGTCCAAAAGGAAAGAGATCAGCCTAGTGTGAGTGTGCACAAGGCACATATTCCAGCATACTCGTCAATTACATCATCGAGGTCAACTGACGCGACGAGACGGGCTCATCTTCACAGTCAAACCCCGGCTTGGACCAACCAATCTCATCAGGTTAGCGTTCCACCAACACTTCAAACTTACCAACAAGCTCAACTGTACTATGCACAACAAAACCACTATGGCTCACCTTCGCCGTATAACCAGAACACAATATATGGCCACCCACAACCAACACAATACCAGCGGTACCTGCAAGGCTTTGGTGTGCCACCTCCACCTTCGCAATACGGGCTAGCGCCGGTTCAACTTCAACCAGGTGTTCCTCAATATGGAAATACATCCTATCAACCGACTCCTCAACATCAAACTCAACACTTTGCACCTCAGGTGAATGTGCCGCATAATTCTCAGCAAAATGTTGATCCAGCTCAATTGGCTCGTCTACAAGAGTTGTTGATGCAACAAATGCAGAATCTACAACATCCTCCGCAAAATCAGTAATCTATCAAAACTTTTTTTAGATCCATTTACAAGTGAATAATCCTATAGCAAATCTAATACTTCTTCAGCCTCCTTCAATGTTGACACAGGAAAACCTGCATTTCGGGCAACTTCCAACGCATATGACCTTTCAGTGATTCCAGGCTCCAATGCGTGGTCAATCACAGGCGCCAGATCATCATTAGATTTGACAACTTTTGTTCTGTAAAACTTGAGTTGACTTTGATCAACCCCTCTCATTTCAAGAATTTTTTGTAATTCATTTGCAAAATGTGTTGCGAATAAGGTGCGGCATTTATTGTCCATTAATAGGTTCTTCAAAACGGCATAAGCAATGGCCAACCCTTCCTTACCACTCGTCCCTCGTCCTACCTCATCCACTATGGCAAAAGACTGTGAGGTTGCATTACGCAAAATATTACTTGTCTCGATCATTTCAACCATGAATGTGCTCAAATCGTTGAACAAATCGTCGTATGCACCTATCCGCGTAAAAATTCTGTCCACAATTCCAATGGTGGCTCTTTCGGCGGGAACGTATGATCCTATTTGAGCCAAAATAATCATCAATGCGTTTTGCCTCAAATAAGTGCTCTTTCCACCCATGTTGGGACCTGATATCACCCACAATCTCGCATCCAATCCTAAATTCGAATCGTTGGGAGTGAACATGAAACCAGACTCCTTTAAGCTGGATTCAACAACAACATGTCGACCTCTCAAGATCTCGAGCTCGGGGGTTTTAACAATTTTGGGACATACCCAATTATTCTCATCGGCGATAACAGCAAAAGACGCAGTGACATCTAAAAAGTCTACTGCTTTTGAAAGGGAACGTATCACCGGCAATTCATCTAGAACTTTTGTTTTCAAATCGTTTATCACTTCCTCCTCGATTGCCCTGATAGCCGTCCTTTTGTTACATATTTCGTATTGAAGGGAAGCCCAATCGGGAGGGTTATACAAAAGTGTGCTTTTGTTTTCAGAAGCAATATCAGATTTTAAGGTATCGGCTATTTTCTTTATAGAACTTTTGGATCTAATGTGTATGACATTGACATATTTGCTGATCTGGTCTTTCTTCTGCACAACAATTTTCGAGTCGTATTGGACAAGGGTATTTCTTAAAGAGCTCAAGTATTTGTCTTCCTTTTGTATCAAATGCTCAAGCTCTTCATGCAACGCACTCAAACTCAGATTATAGTCTTTGCGAATACTGCAAACTTCTGGTTGCTCGGATAATGAGCCTATCTCTTCACTGGAGTCCTTAAGAACCTGCTCCGTATCTGATACGCCACTTGATGTAGTTACCTCATCCTCTAAAGCGATGACGTCCTCTTCTTCCTCATTAGTAGCTTCATCCCCAACGATTGCATCCGTAACGGACTTGGCCACATCAAGTGGTACATGGAAATCGTTAAGAAACTCTACAATCACATTGTACAATGGTTTATCTCGCCGGCACTTTTCGTTCAAAAACTCCTTTAATTGGTGCAAGTCATTCATAGCATCAGCAACAAGCTTCAAGTTCGTAACAACGTCGCCCCTTCCTGCTGACAATCTCTGAGCAAGTCTTACAAAATCTGATAGATTCAGTAAACGTTCTTGTACCCCAATACGCAAGTGCTGATCCTTCAAAAACACTTTGACATAATTTTGTCTCTTTTTTATCTCACCCATGTCCAACAACGGTGACTTCACCCATTGTGTCAACAATCGAGTACCTGACGATGTACGGGTTCTTCTTATCGACGAGAGGAAAGTCCCAACCACTGATGTTCTACCTGATGTAACTCTATCTGTGAGCTCCAAAGCTTCCCTCGTCCTTGAATCCATTTGAAGAGTTGATTCGTTGTAATATCTTGTGGGCAAATCCAAAAGTGAATTGGCTTCGGGCAAGTTGACACTGATGTAAGATAAAACCAAATTCAACGCGGCCAGCTCTCGAACGGTCAAGTCTTCAAAAGCTTTCCTCACAGCTTGAACGCCTTCTTTGAACTGAAATTTCAAATCAGAATAGTCAGTACTATGGTATCGTATGTTGTACTTTTTGATTTCCAGTAGAGGTGGATACCATCTCGTCAATGGTATATCACATTCAAAAAACTCCTTTGAAATCAAAACCTCACTTGGGTTTATTCTCGACAAATCTGATTTGAGGTTACCGAGGGTTGTTTGTTGTACAAAAGTTTCACCAACCGAAACGTCTACCCATGCCAAGCCCACGGGTAAATCAAAATCTGCAGAAATTTTGGTCACATTCAAAGGAAATGATATAGCAAGCAAATAATTATTGTTATTATGGTTTAAAAAGGCTTCGTCCACCAACGTCCCTGCACTAATAATTCTTGCCACCTTCCTATGTACCAAATTCTCATTAGTTTTACCTAAGTCGTTATACTGATCAATTTGGACAACGGTTTCCTTGAGTTCGTTTACTAACATTTCAATATATTTGCCACGTTGAGGCAAGGGAAATCCAGCCATGGGTACTTTATGATTACTAGTTTGTTTCTTACCTACCTTGAGCCCCAACATCGGACCAAATTTTTCGGCCTGTTCGAAATACATTTCATAAAATTTACCCACTTGTATCAAGCACACCTTCCCGTGGTGACGGTCGATCAAACGCCTCGCAGTTTCCAACAGCGCAGGCATCGCATCAGTCGTTCGCATTTTACCTGGAACTCTTTCAGTTTTACCACCCCTGTTCCATTTTTCCAATCTCTCAAAGCATCTGCAGCCATTGGTTAAGTACCTAATGTTTAGTCTAGCAACCTCTTCCGCAATTCTTGTTCCATTTAGTAGTAATAATCTCATCCAATGGTTGGGAATAATTATGAGGAAAAATGAAACGCGCAATTCTCGAATAAAAAAGTTTGAAAAGAAAGTTGTTAGATTTTGAAACATGCTCGTGTCGTGGAAAAGAGGACAATTTGAGAGACGAAAGAAGTCACACAATTGAGTCAAGTTGGCCGTAGATGGTCTAAAAGTGGTTATAGTCTAGTGACATGCATATACATAATCCAATCTTTCAATAGCAGTTAGATTAACCAAATTGCCTTCCTTTTCATAATCACCTTTTCCTTGTACTACGTCTTATAGGAGGTGTCAGTCTTTTTGAATCCTGCAGAGCATTAACTCCACGACCAGACCGTCTAACTGCTGTTTTAATAGGTTCAACTGAGCCTTTTTGGGACTTATCGCTCCTCCTTTCCAGTTTTGCCAGCTTTTTCTTGTCAGACCCGTCCTCTGTGGATTCATTCTCCAGTTCTTGTTTCTTAATATCATTTCCCTTTTTTTCACGTTTGGGACGTGTGTCTTCTTCTTCTACGTTTTCAACGTGTGCCTCAGATCGAGTTCTTCTTCGTCCTGTAGACGGTAGGGGGGCAACAGAAGCCGTATTTTTGCCTTTCTTCGAAAATTTCTCAACTGTGGCTTCATCAAGGGGTCCTTCAGATTTGACATCTGATCTCTGCTTTTTACGAGGGGGCTCTCTTGAGGGAGCATCGTGATCTTCAACATGCCTTCGGCCTCTAGTTCGTCTTGAAGGTGCAACATCAGGACTTTCCTCTCCTTCTCCTTCCTCTTTAGCCTTTTCATCTCTCCCATTTTTACCATCTCCCTCTTCTTCCTCTTCCTCCTCATCCTCATCCTTCTGATCTTCGTCTTCGTCTTCTTCTTCGTCTTCTTCTTCGTCCTTTTCTTCCTCATCCTCTTCATCCTCATCTTCTTCGTCTTCGTCTTCTTCGTCTTCTTCGTCTTCTTCGTCTTCTTCGTCTTCTTCATCTTCTTCATCTTCGTCCGCTTCGTCCGCTTCGTCCTCCTCGTTTTCCTCTTGGTCTTCTTGTGCCGCTATTTGTTTGTCCTTCTCGGCTTTAATATGTGGACGCGTTTTTTTATTTGATACAAAATCTAATTTAGCCTCTTGGCTTTCGTCTTGGGAGCTATTGTGCACCTCACTAGTCCCTTCCTTATCTTCGTCCTTTACTGATTCATCGCCAACTGAATTTCTTAATCGTCTTCGAGTTGAATTCTCCTTGCCACCTTTACCTGTTCTGCCCCTACCTCTTTTCTCCAATTCTAGGCTCTTCTGTGCTTTCTCTTCTTTATCGTCTTGTTCATCGGCATTATCAATAAAATCCTTTTTTCGTGTTAAAGTGGGTTTTACTGATTCTTCACCAGCAGTTGTATTGCCACTAGCATTATCCAAACTATCACTGTTGGTAATTTCATCACCGCTGAGCCCCTCAAGAAGGTCAATCTTTGAAAGATTGAACAATTGTTGTAGTTTTTGCCACACATCCGACTCATTAAGTGGTGGTACTAGTGGTTCTATAGATTCATTGATTTTGTTTAAAATAACAGCCATATTCTTGTGTTTTTTTGAGCCTGCTGGTTTGTAATCACACACCAAGCTGAATAACTTTATTTCCTCATCTACACTCCAGGATCTATTCGGTAGGAGCTCTTCATTTTGTCCAGATTCTTTACTAGACATTGCAATCTATATGTATAAGTAAAAGGTGTAGTCCTTCATATGGTAACACTGGATGGTTATTACTTTCAAACCCAAAAGCGAGAACCTCAAAATTTGAAAGAACTGAAAAAAAAATAAAAAAAAAAATTTATTCAGCAAGAGACTTCTAACCCAACAAGCATACACCGTTGCAATGCCGAGAAAGTTGGACAATGTTTCTCGCATGGTGCGAGGTCACATTGGTATGTCGATGAACAGGTTTAATTTGTTTAACCTTCAGAGAAAAGTACCCTTGAACTATGCTGGGAAAACTCTCTATCAACAAAAATGGGCAGCTAAATCAGAAACCAGAGCATATCACGGAGAACACTTGAAAGAAAAGAGATTTAAAAAAGTAATTTTTGAGCCCGAGTTGAAGACGTATTCACAGCTTGATGCATCGCTAAAGTCACAAGAAGTTGCTCCAACGCCCATTACCTTGCAAACGTATGCCACGTTGGAGAAGAGATTAGAGTTTGCTTTATTCAGAAGTATGTTTGCATCCTCAGTAAGGCAAGCAAGACAATTTATCATGGGGGGATATGTCAAGGTTAATGGAGTGGTGATCAAGCACCCCTCTTTCCCATTGAGAAGTGGTGACGTTTTTTCGGTTGATCCAGAGAGGGTTCTATATGCCTTGGGTAGGGCAAAACCAAGTTTGGGCAAAGCAATAGATATTGATAATAAACAAATAAGGTACTGGAATCATTATGTCAAACTCGCTCGCAAAAACCCACAAAAAGTGTGGGAAATGCAACAAAACAAGCCTGCTTCTTTGAATTCCGTTGCAAACATCGAGGCAAAAATAAGATTGAAGGAAAAACAGGATAGCGGGGAAAGCTTGATGAAAAGACAACAGCAAAAAGTCAACAAAAAGTCTATTTTGGGTGACATCGTTAAATTGGGTAATGCGGCAGGAGCACATCTTACGGCAGATAGTTTTGAAAAATATGGAGATAAGCTCGCGAAAAGCAAATGTTTGCAGGTGTATGAGTCCTTACTTCTACAAAAATCAGGTCTTTTAGGTGATTATTCTCCAAAAGCATTGGACGTTTATTTCTCAAAAGAAACAGAGAGAACGCCCGAGGAAAAGTCTTTATTGAGACATGTAAACAATTTGTTAAGAGAATTAGAAAAGAGTGAATGGGAGAGAATACGTTTGGAGTTTGAAAATTTGGGTGCAGGAGCTGCCTTCTATGACCCCTCTTATGCAGAGAAACTTATCCCCATAACTTCTTTGAACAAAGAAGAGCTTTTGGAAGACGAGACAAAAGCGAAAGTTACATTACCATGGCAAAAACATCTTTTTGGTCGTAAGGATGCATCAAAACCTTACTTTACCCCATGGACACCAAGACCATTCCTTGGTGCATTTGCAATCTTACCTTCGCACATTGAAATCTCGTTTGACACTTGTCATGCTGTTTATTTGAGGGACCCAGTTGCAAGACCAGGCCATTCCGAAGTCATTTCGCCATTCCCTGAACACGTTCATGAGAGAGCTTACATGTATTATATCAAGAAGGGTATGTCCTAGTTTGTACATAGAAAGAAATACACAATTGTATTTACAAAGCATTGTGAGAGAGAGACTTTACAGGCTAGAAAAAAATTGTAGAACCACAAACTTTATATGGGATGTCATAAATGCCCCGACTAACCGGGAGACTAATTCTACAAGCAAGGAGAGTAACACTGCTTTTGCCACCACTACTACCTGCCAACCGTGACATAGACAGAGCCCTTTTAGAACTCAAATGGATCAAGGAGGAGTTGCCTCAAGAGCATTGGGTCTCTGCTGTAAACAAACGTTTGAAATTTGAGCCACTCCAATATATTCTAGGAAGTCAGCCGTTTGGAGAGCTCAACGTGATATGTCGGAAAGGTGTTTTAATTCCCCGATGGGAAACGGAAGAATGGTGCATCAAATTGGGTTATCTTTTGCTGGAACAAAGGCTCGACGGACTTAGAATTTTAGATGCGTGTACGGGTTCAGGATGTATTCCGCTTCTTCTAAAGCAGAAGCTCTCATCAGCGAATTTGAGGTCTAGCATTTGCGGCTTTGACGTGTCCAATGAAGCGGTTTGCTTAGCGAAAGATAATTTAAAATCCAATGCGTCACTCAACTCGAATACTGCAAGTGAGATTGTATTTCAAATCGCAGACATTACAGATGCAAATGTACTATCCTCGCTTCCTGTGTCTAAATTCGATTTGGTCACAGCAAATCCGCCGTATATACCATTACATGACTATCAAAAGTCTGTTTTACGAAACGGAATTGAAAAATCAGTTAGACAGTATGAACCTGAATTAGCATTGATAGGGGATTCTGCACCCTATGAGTACTTGTTACACAATGTGGTGTTACCTTCGGAAGCGCGAGGGTTCATATTTGAGGTTGGATACTACAAGCAGGTAGAGATTGTGCTGAAGTTGGTAGATGAGAACTGGGGTGTGGGGTTTATGAGAGATTCCGCAAACAGAATAAGATGCGTTGTAGGGTGGAAGATGTATTCTGATTTTGAAGTATTGGAACGTTTATGTGATAGAAAAGTATAATCGGAAACAAATGTTTTGATGCTTTACTGGGCGTCATTTGTTATCTCTACATCATCTTCCCTTGTCTCTGCTACTTCTGTTTCAGATGCAGGAAAGTTCTCCGGCGTGTCTTCCGCCACGTTGGCCGAGGTCAATGAAACGCCTGACTCAACTGACTCCTCTCTTCTTCTCTTCATACCTTTTCCGACAGCAATAACACTTTCATCAGGAAAAACTCTTGTCCCCCACAAGACATACCCTCCTCCACTTCTCATAGTCATTAATGGGTGCATTCGTCCGGGAATAGTCTGATATGGCCTAGCTCTGGTTTCAAAAATAGAAGAGGCTATAACTCTTCGATCATTTGTGAAGTGTTGTTGAACCTCCGCTAATAACTCCTTGTATTGGTTGTATATAACCACTGGTCGGGAGCCACCAATTTTTGGTATCACAGATTCAACAACATCAGGCATGTACAAAGTGGACATTGATACAAACCCGTCAAAATTGCCTTCCACCACCAAGTCAATTACCTCGTTAACATTCCGCGCTCTTTCACGTTTCCGTAAAAATTGCTCCTTAAGTTTTGGCTTTTTCGGCTCAAAATCTTCCTCATCTAGCTGTATTCGTTCATTTTCGGGTTCGGCAAATTGTAGCCAATTAATTGGTTTTACCACTTTAGTAATGACTGACTCATCATAATCCGAATACCTCAACATGATAATATTTGCATGCTCGTTTTCATGAAGAAGTACAATAGTACCCTCACAACCCATTCGCTCCATCATCGCATACAAAAGTAGGCCCCCCGTCTCGTCAATCACTAGAAACTTTCCACCAGGCCGAATATTTCCATATGTCATCATTAATCCTAACGAATCAACACTCAAGTCCAAAACCTTTGAGGCGTCCTTCTCAAGATTATATTCCAAAAGCTCAGCAGCCCCAAGATAATCAACAGTGAATCTCCTAAGAAATTTTTGTTGCTTTCGTTTCAAATACTTCTCTTGTGAAAATATTGTCTTTTTATCGAATCCGTCATGATTTGCAATCATTTTCTCGATAATTAACTGTCCAACTTGCGAAGACGCTCCACTTTTCTTTAGTTCATCAATATCATCGTTGGTTAAATTTTGTATTTTGGCACCAATATCTATAATATTCTGATTGTTCTCGGCACTATCACTAAACATTCTCGTTAGCTCTTTCTTCTGGATGTCTTCATCAGCATCCCAAATATCCCCAGCATCAGTGATACTTTTGATAACTCTGACTGTATTGTCATCCACAATTTCAAACGAAGAGCCCAAGGGATGACCCAAAATGCTTGAAACTTCAAATGATCCAAATTTACCGAGACTAACCCGACCAGATTCTTGTAGATGCACAACCTTGAGTCCTTTTGATGGCAACCGTATTAGCACATGTTGGCCAATTCTAATTGTACAATCGTTTGCACTAACCATATATGAAGAATAGATTAGAGAAGTGACAGATCTCAACTTTTTTTTTCACCATTTTCCATGTTTTTGTCCCTCATCTCATCTCAGTGATTTTTCAAAAAAAACTATCAGTAAAGTTATATTCTCTACACAACCAAATCATGGGAAGAAGAGCAAAGAACAAGCAAGGGTTACCACCCACGTACGATGAGTTTCAAGCACTGAAGGACAAGAAGGAACAGAAAAAGAGAAAAGTTCAAAATGATAGTGATGCTACAGCAATTCCTAGTAAGAAACATAAATTGAGTGTAAACGAAAGGACAACAGAAGCTTCTCAAAAACCAAAAAAGTTCCAAAAGAAACCAAAGCTTGGAAGAGCAAAAGAAGAACCAGCTTCGGAGGAAGAACGTTTGCCCGAAGTGGATTTAGAGGAGTTAGCATCGGCAAGGAAATCTTTATTCGATGATTCTGACGAAGAAAATGAAGTACAAGAAGAAGAGTTTGACGACGAGGAGCTTGATGACGAATTCGAAGACGGTGATTTGGAGCAGGTAGAATCAGATGAGGAAGATCAGGTGAAGCATATGTTCTCGGATGACGATGAAGACGAACATGATTTGGAGGACTTGAATGCTGAAAATATGGAAGCATACTCAAAGCAACTTGACGATGAGGACGAACTTGAAGCTGAGGAAGCAGAAAAGGAATTGCTTGAAGAAGGTACAGTACAGCCACGAGCCAAAGTTTTGCCAACAGATGCTGAAGAAGAGGAAATGGCGCAAGGTCCACAGGATGTCACCATGGTAAGAACAAGAATGCTTGAAATTGTTAAAGTTTTGGATAATTTCAAGACGTTGGCTGAAGAAGGCAAATCAAGAGCAGATTATGTGTCAAGATTAATCAAGGATATTTGTGAATATTTTGGCTATTCTGAGTTGTTGGCCGACAAGTTGTTCAACTTGTTCTCACCTTCAGAGGCAATTGAATTTTTTGAAGCTAATGAAACTGCAAGACCAATCACAATAAGAACGAATACCCTCAAAACCAAAAGAAGAGATTTGGCCCAAAGTTTAGTCAATCGTGGTGTCAATTTGCAACCTATTGGTTCGTGGACCAAAGTGGGGTTGCAAATTTTCGATTCTCAAGTACCAATTGGAGCCACGCCAGAGTACCTAGCAGGTCAATACATTCTTCAAGCAGCTTCTTCCTTTTTACCAGTGATTGCATTGGACCCTAAAGAAAATGAACGTATATTGGATATGGCGGCAGCTCCAGGAGGTAAAACAACTTATATCTCAGCTTTGATGAAGAATACTGGGTGTGTGTTTGCCAATGATGCAAACAAGGCAAGAACGAAATCATTAATTGCAAACATACATCGTTTGGGGTGTAAAAATACGATTGTTTGTAATTACGATGCAAGAGAGTTTCCAAAAGTGATTGGAGGCTTTGACAGGATACTATTGGATGCACCTTGTTCCGGTACTGGTGTTATAGCGAAAGATGAGAGTGTCAAGGTTAGCAGAACTGAAAAGGATTTCATGCAGATTCCGCATTTACAAAAGCAATTGCTATTATCTGCTATTGACTCCGTGGATGCGAACTCATCAACCGGTGGGATCATTGTCTACTCAACTTGTTCCGTTGCAGTCGAGGAAAATGAAGCAGTTGTAGATTATGCATTGAGAAAGAGGCCAAATGTTAAATTGGTTGAGACGGGATTGGCCATTGGTAAGGAAGGTTTCACGTCTTATCGTGGTAGACATTTTAACCCAAAATTGAACTTGACCAGGAGGTACTATCCGCATATCTACAACGTTGATGGGTTCTATGTAGCCAAATTCAAAAAGATTGCATCTTCGCCTCATGATGTGTCGAAAGCAGGAGCGAAAGAGAAGGAGCATGCAGCAAGAGCTGAAGCAGAAGAAGAGGGTATTATTCATGAAGATTTTGCTGATTTTAACAGTGAAGAAGACGAAGCTTTTATTGAGAAATCAAAGAAGCATAGTTTGAGAAAAAAGGGTATCAATCCACATGCTAAAAAGGTGTGAATGAGATGCTATGTAGTTGAATCATGAAAGATCGTTAACTTTTACACTATAAAATACAAGCATTACCCAATCCATGCTCCTTTATATACTCTGGTCCATACTCTTCAAATTCAGCTTTGGTAACATACGCATGCTTGGAATCGTCGGAATTGGCCCACTTGTACATCCCGTGCCATGCGTCCAACAATGGATCCTTGGCAGTACGCACATGAAGCGGCGTTTCCGTCGGTAAAAATTGTGTGAAATCTCTCTGTACTCTGTTCTTAAAACCAGGAAGCAATGCCAACCCACCAGTTATAAATACGTCGCTAGCCATAGCATAAGATTGACCGCCTGGTTGAAAAATACCATCCAATCGTCTGCGCAACAAGTCACTGGATATCTCAGTAATTCCGGCTTGATCAAGCCCACCAAGTGTTGGTTGAAATAATATTTCTGGAACCCGTATACGCTCCACATTCAAATGGATTTGATGATTCTTTTTGATAATTTCTGGATGGTTAACAATCTCCTCTGGTGATAAACCTTCGGCTTGCATTTCGATGGTAATGTTTGGTCTTGGGCCATGGACGAATTTGTGAAGCACCAGGTTTTTCCAATCAAAAGTGTTGGCGGCGGCAAAAGTATCTTCATGGTGAAAATTTGGATCATACTTTAAAAGTTCTTCTTCGATTGCGATTATCCCCTTATTGAGCTGGTCCAATTCTTTTTCAACAGTTTGATTGGATATTTCCCTGTAAGCATTCCAATCATCATCATTGGTTCCAAATGTGTCATTGGGGTCATTATCAATGGTTGCGTTTGCATTACGACGCCTTTTCCTTGAAGCTGCGGAGGTGGACCCTGTTTCATCGTTGGCTAGTTCAGCAATGTTTTTCATACGTTGCTGTGCAACAGCTGATTTCCTGTCCTTCATGGATTCAAGAAGTTTCTGCCTATCCTTGACTTTACTAATAAGACCAGCCAATTCAAGTTTTTTCGTAGTACACCAATCATCCAAATCACGTTCTCTCCATTTCCTCTCCTCCTCTTCTCGAAGTAGTCGTTCTTCCTGTTCCTGTCTTTTCAACTCTCTATTACGCTCTCGCGCTTCTGCATTAGCCTTGAGCAACTTTTGTTTTCTCTTTTCCTTTATTTGATCTGGCGTCAATTGGTCATCAGGAATGTCTACTAATGGCCATGCCTTGGCAGGGTCTGATGAATCGTCGTGGTCATCATCTTCCCCACCATCTTCTGTTTGAGCTGCTCTCTTTAATGATCGTTCCAAAGAGCCCATGTACTTTTCAAAATCTTCAAGATCATCAAAGCCATCGCGCACTATTAAATCTTCAAATTCAGATGCAGACAAGCCTGCATTGTCCTCCTTCAACTTTGAATAGTAATCCCATTCTTCCTGTTTCTGAGCGAGTTTCTCAATCCTCTTTTGTTGAGCTTGTTTTTGTAATCGTTTCCCTTGTTCCCTTCGTTTTTCTGCTTGTCTCGCCAACTCTTCCTCCGTTTTCTTGTTCTCATTATTGACCGCTATTTCAACTGGTGCTTGAACGACGATATCTTTCTTTTCCAAAACATCCATATCTAGTATATGTTTCAACTCATTCAGGTAATCCTCTGAAACGTAACAAAAATCCTTAAACAAATTTGTGGTGTGATTGACATTCAATTTATTCGGGAAGTAAGGGTACTTTAAACTCAAAAGTTTAGACAAGTACAGCTGCGATTGATCGCCACCCCAATCGATTCTCTTTGCCTGAGATATCAACCCTTTCCCATCAAGCACGGGAATAATTGACGTCAGTTCGTTTCCAGTTCCAATGACCAAGCCAGTGGATTTTCCATCTGAGTTTGCATAGTAAGAAAATAGCGAATCGAGTCCAAATGACACTTTTGGCACTTGATAAGCTTCAAATAGAAGTTCATACATTGTTTTTCGTTGATTGTATGGGCAAGTCAACGGTTCTGTCATTATTATGGGATTATTCACTTTCCCGTTAGTGCTTTGTACAGATAAATGTTCAAACGAATAGTCAAGCATAAATTCAATGTAGTCCCAGTTGGTAATTAGAGGTCCATCATAAGGAGTTTTCGTTGTGGACTTCAACGCCGAGTCGCTAAAGACATCATTCCCAATAATTGTTAGCGTTTTTGCAAGCTTTCGATCCCTATGTCTTGATATGACTGCTGGAAAAACATTATTTGGCTCTGCATTGTTTGTCAATCCAATTCTCCATGTAGACGTTCCTAAATCTATTGCAATGGGCACACCTGTTTGATATTTAGTGTAAAACGGCTCAGGCTCATTCGACCCTATTACTACATCTTTCAAGTAATGAACTTCTTGAGGTGGATACACCTCCTCCTCTGTCTTTGACTTTGAAGGCATCTAGTGGGCTTGTATTGGGCAAAATGTGCATTTGTGCAGCGAATTTTTTTCTTTTCCCAATCATTTAATCGATACAGACGGGGACCTCAGCAATCTCTCAGACGAAAAAAAAAAAAAAAAAAAAAAATATGTGAAAGTCCGTGTTGTGGATTACTTCCATTTTCTTTTTTTGAACAACATTGTCAACTCAATTACCGTTTCCCACCACACACAAGAGGAAAATGTCCGGAGAAGAGAGTCAATTCAACGTCCAGGGCTATAATATTGTGACCATTCTCAAGAGGTTGGAAGCAGCCACTTCTCGTCTCGAGGATATTACTGTGTTCCAAGAAGAAGCCAACAAACAAAAGACTGGCGTTGAAGCACTGGCAAACACTGCCGCACGTGCTCAACATAACGACAGTGCCAATGAAACATTGGTTACTGTTTCATCAGCATCAAGTGTTTCTCCAGGAGGCAGCACGTCTCAATCAAAGAAAGTCGTCACACCCGAGAAGAAGAAGTCAATTCTCGCGTTTGAGCGATTAATTCACGAATTTGTTGTTCCATTTGTCAATGCATCAAACCAGATTGACTCTGTTGTTGGTGAATCCGCTAAGTTGTTTGCAGATACTTTTGTTGATCAAACCAAATTTTTGGAAATTGTGTCGGAATCAAAAAAGCCTGATATGACAGATCCACTTTTGGGTCAAGTGTTGGGTCCAACGAATGAGAAGATTTCAAAAATTAATAGCTTGAAAGATGCAAACAGAAAGTCTTCTTACTTCAACCATTTGAATAGTTTGAGTGAAAGTGGAGCTGTATTTTTCTGGATTGGGGTTGATACCCCTGTGTCGTATATTTCTGACATCAAGGATAGTGCAAAATTCTGGTCCGACAGAGTATTAAAGGAGTACAAAGATAAAGACAAGGTCAATGTTGAGTGGGTTAACCAGCTTACAAACATCTTTGATGAATTGAAGTCGTATGTGAAGGAGTACCACACAAAAGGTCCAGCATGGAACCCCAATGGAAAATCATTTGCACAAGCAGTGGAAGAGTTTAACTCGTCAGCAGAAAGTGGCTCCACAACAGCACAACAAGAGAAAAGTGCCAATGCGTCTGGTCCACCAGCACCACCTCCACCGCCACCAGCTTCATTCTTTGAAGATGCATCTGCTTCGTCTTCTTCTTCCAATACTGCTGGCTCCTCAACAGGCGGTATGAATGCTGTATTTGCTCAATTAAATCAAGGTGCTGACGTTACTTCTGGGTTGAAGAAAGTGGACAAGTCTGAAATGACCCATAAAAATCCAGAATTAAGAAAGCAGCCACCAGTTGCCCCAAAAAAACCAAAGAATTTAGCAGGACACTCTACGTCATCTCATGTTGTGCCAACAACGACTCCTAAAAAGACACCAAAGAAGGAGTTGGTTGATGGTAGTAAGTGGATTATCCAGAATTTCACACAAGCTGATGCACAATCACCCATTGTCATTGAAACTGAAAACTCTCAATCAGTATTTATTGGAAATTGCAGTGACGTCACCATTCAATTGAAAGGTAAAGCCAATGCGGTTACAATTTCCGAAACAAAGAAGGTTGGTGTTGTCATTGATTCTTTAATTTCAGGTGTTGAGGTCATCAAGTCGTACAAGTATGGATTACAAGTGGTTGGGTTGGTACCAATGATTAGCATTGATCAATCTGATGAAGGATCCATTTACTTGTCAACAGAGAGTATTGACAATGATTGTCAAATTTACACTAGTAAAACCACAGCTTTGAATGTGAATGTGCCAGAAGTCAACAACGATTTCAAAGAGTTGGCTGTACCAGAACAAATTGTATCTACAGTGAAGAATGGTGTCTTATCCAGTTCCATAGTGGAACATGCTGGATAGATGGAGGAAGGATACTAAAAAGAAATATAGTTTTTATAGTCTGATACAGAGGGACAAGTTTGGTAGCATTGGGTAGTTAGTTTTTGTTTCTTTTTGTCTCTCTCTCTCTCTCCCTCTCTCTCTTCTAGAACATTCTATAAGTTTGTGATTGTTAACTGTAGTTTGATTATGTAATACTTACTAAGTCGCCATCACCAAATAGCTCTCGATATTGAATGTCTATGAGATATGGTATAGTGAGGTAGTGAAGTCCGTAAGGTAGTCACATTAAGCTGAGAGATGTATGGATATGGTTTTAGGTCGAATGTGTTTATATATTATCATATGTGTGTGGAATATTAAAATTCTCTGTCGTGTCGCAGTTATATCACGACAATGCTCTTATATATTGTCTGTGTCTGTGTATGTGTGAAAATTTTAACGAAGGAAGAGCATTTGCTTTTAAAGAGGGAAAAAGAAAACTTTTGATCTTTCCCCATCCTTCTTCAACTGAACTCAATACAAGCACGGGAATAACCTGATACGCTTTCTGAAACTACATCTCGTTACAAAGCTAACACAGAAGCTACTTGCCGCTCCTAGATTAATATCAGTATAGAGTAACCTATTTTTGAAAGCTACACATATTATTTATCCACCCACCCATTTACGTTTTATAAATCACACATTAATACGTCATGGTCAAAGATACCAAGTTCTATGATGCTTTAGGAGTATCCCCTACTGCAAGCGACACTGAGTTGAAAAAGGCTTACAGGAAGGCAGCTTTGAAATACCACCCAGATAAAAACTCAACCCCAGAAGCTGTTGAAAAATTTAAAGAAATTTCTCACGCTTATGAAATATTATCTGATGAACAAAAAAGAGACATATATGATCAATATGGTGAAGAAGGGTTGTCAGGTCAAGGTGGTCCAGGTATGAACGCCGAAGATATATTCTCCCAATTCTTTGGTGGAGGTTTCGGTGGCGGTTTTGGTGGTGGTCCTCAAAGACCAACTAGAGGTAAGGATATCAAGCACAGTATTGGGTGTACTTTGGAAGATTTGTACAAGGGCAAAACTACAAAGTTGGCTTTGAACAAGACTGTATTGTGTAGCGATTGTGAAGGCAGAGGTGGTGCTGAAGGTAAGGTTAAGGAATGTCCAGACTGTCATGGTTCTGGTATGAAGTTTGTCACCAGACAAATGGGTCCCATGATTCAAAGATTCCAAACCGTGTGTGATAAATGTCAAGGTTCTGGTGATTTATGTGATCCAAAGGACAGATGTACAACTTGTAAAGGTAAGAAAACTCAAACTGAAAGAAAGATTTTGCAAGTTCACATTGATCCAGGTATGAAGGATGGCCAAAGAATTGTATTTAGTGGTGAGGGTGACCAAGAGCCAGGTATTACCCCAGGCGATGTCATTTTCGTTGTTGACGAAAGACCAGATGCCAATTTCCAGAGAAAGGGCAATGATTTGTACAGAGAATATGAAGTCGATTTATTGACAGCTTTGGCAGGTGGAGAAATTGCATTCAAACACATTTCAGGTGACTGGATCAAGATAAATATCACTCCTGGAGAAGTTATTGCTCCAGGTGAAATGAAGATTATAGAGGGTCAAGGTATGCCAATTTATAGACATGGTGGTAAAGGTAACTTGATTATCAAATTTTCAGTTGCATTCCCACCAAATCATTTTGCTGATGAGGATAAACTCAAGGAATTGGCATCCATTTTACCTCCAAGAAAACAAGTTCAAATTCCAGAAGGTGCAGAAGTTGATGAATGTGATATGGTCAAGTACGATCCTGCTAAACACCAACAAAGGAGAAGAGATGCGTACGATTCCGATGAGGAAGATGGTCAAGGACATCCAGGTGTTCAATGTGCTTCTCAATAAACGTAATTTATAGATCTTTTTATTACTTTCTTTGTCCAAAGTCGTATGTTAATATATAGTTGCTCATAGGTGAATATAATAACATCGCGTTTGCTGAAAAACATTGTTGTAGAAAAGAGAGCACCCAATATGTATTTTCAACTTTGAGAATGACGTAATATATTATTCTCTATATCTATAAAGGGGTCTATCCTACTTTATGGTGCTCTTTGATTCTTTTACTGGCTGAATGGAGAACGTAAATCAAGCACAAGTCAAACAAAAGGCAAAACCCAGCCACTAGTGTATAAGTTCCACCCAAATTCATAGCATCAATCATGCGGTCCAATACTCCCACACCCAAAGCGGCTAACCAACACCTCATCAAGTTTAAACAACTGGTTGAGGCACTGCCTTGACCCGGGTGTAAATCAACAAGTAATGTAGTACATATCGAAATAAATACTGACGAAGAAAATGCAATTAAAATGGTGGATACAATGATTGAAATGATGTGTCTATTGTATTCAATGCACCATCCAAAAATCACCAACCCAATGATCATTAGCAAGGCGGGGGCAACGCACAATGTTAGTCTTGTTGCAACTTGGTTAAAGGGCGGTCTTTGATCCAAAGGTAGTTCCTCGACTTGTTTATCATAAGCAGCTTTACGCCTTCTGTAATACCAGTTCATGAATCTGCCAACAGACATGGATCCAACGAGACAAGCAATTCCTTGTGGTAAGTAAATAAGACCCACATGCATAACACTGTAATTGTATTTTGATGACTCTAGTTCAGTTGATAATGAAGTCAACACCATTGTCCAAGCTGCAAAATGCAAGCCCGAAGGCAACAATGTCAAGAATATCTCCTTTTGGATGAAAATACGGAAGGGGCCAAAAATATCAAATGGCTTCTTATGGGCAATCGTAACGTAATCATTAGTCATCTTCTTTTGAAATGAAGGCAAATAAATGGTCATTGATTTATGAATCGGATTCTTTGGCATCACGGTCCCATTACCTACAATACGTCTCGATGTTTCTGCAAGAATGAAAAATGCCAACACAAATGTTACTCCTCCACCAATGGCTAAAAACACAAATATTGATCTCCAAGTATGGAAGCCACTAATTAAGGCGGCTCCAAGCAACCCACCAAGACCATTACCCAATAATTGCAATCCAGATACAGTGCCCACCATTCCGCCACGATTTTCGGGTGTGCAAACATCTCCAGAAACACCTGAACTAATAGCAATCACAGGAGCAATCCCGGCAGCTTGTATACATCTTAATACTGCTAATAGCCAATACACATTTGTCTGCGAAAGAGCAATACAAGCAGCAATGAAAACCAAGATACTCGCCAATATCACTGGTCGTCTACCAAATGTGTCAGCTAGATTTGACGAAATAGTTGGTGTTATTCCTTGAAGCAAAAGGTAGCACACAACTGAAATGTTGATAATGTCTTCCGTAGTGTTGAAATACTCGGTTAATGTAGGTAATGCTGGGAAATAAATTGGTGAACTAACAGTACTCCAAAATCCAACAAGACTTAAAATGATAATGAGTTGAAATTTCTCAAATTTGTGGAAAATAGTATAAGGGTATGCCAGTTTCAGCTCAACCGCATGGGATGGATCCAATTCCGGATCATCCTTATTTGGTTTCTTTTGATCCTCCATAACTTGGTAATTCTTCCGACTGCAGGTGCCGCGTCATGTAATGGGGAAAAGGGGGGATGAGTGTAGCGAACAAGTGAAAAGTCAGTATTGGGGTGTTAACAAAGTCAAATAGATGTGAATTCGAGCAACTGCATACGTTTCTCCTTCTCTGACTAAATTCACCAAAACAAAGTGGATACTGAAGTTTATTTATAGTTCCGATGTAGTGTGAAAAATATTTTTATTAACAAAGCTTTGAAGGTGAGGCTTTTTTTTTTGACACAATGCGCTCCGGATTTATTACTCAATTGGTTCCAACAATTTTAAAGCCGTGTGAGTTTGATGTTACATCGACCCTCATAAATCAATGGGTCAGGAAATTGGCTAACCAGGGTCCATAGGCTTTATCAGAAATGCTTAGTCTCTGCGTCCTCCACGAAGTACAACATTTCTTCGAATCTGTATTTGGCGCTTCTCGGAGCTTGGTTTTCCAGTCGCAGCTCTCTTTAGCGCGTTATCGGAGAGATTCAACGATGCTCCGAAAGTCCGACAATTCTCCGCGATAAAATTCCAAAACAAGTATGTTTGTCAATTTTATTCCGACAATTGCATACTTTGATGAAGATCTCATGAGCTAGTGCCGCACGAAATTTCGTGACCCTCTCTAACCTGATGTTACTCATTGTTGCATAAGATACGTAGTTGAACACAGAAGACTGAGCTAAAATACAAAATAAATACAATCATGAAACTGAATCGTATTGCTATTAAATGTAAATATATATTGAAGGCACCCTATTCTATACGGTTTGGTATCAAAGAAATTGGAAAGTTGGGAAAGCCTCAACTTGAAAATGAACTGAAGCGGTACGTCAAAATGTGAAAAAGAAAAAAGTGAAATAAAGAAAGGAACAGGGTATTGTATGTGACGTCAACAAACTGCAAGCCTACTCCTCTCCCATATGGACAAAATCTCTTACGTGGATCTTATATTGTTTCTTCACTTCTCCTTGTGAGGGTTGTTGTACCTCCTTGCCGGTGGATTCTTTGGTGTCGTAATCATGAAATTGATACTTCCAGTTTGTTTTGAGTTCTTTTGCCTCTTTGATGCAGGAGCCTCATCTTCAACAGATTTAAACACAATTTTTTTAGAGTCGTTAGACTCAAACTGATGTGTTGGGACAGGAGGTTTGGTTGTGTGATTCGGTTGTGGTTTGTGCTGAAACTGAGGACGAGGTGATGTTTGACTGGACGAGGAGTGTCTAGTATTCTGGTGTTGGTGGCGAGGTGAAACTTGTAGTGAAGGTTGAAGTTGTTGTTGTTGTTGTTGTTGTTGTTGTTGTGGAGGAGGTGGGGGTGGTGATTTTACCGTACCAATGTGGGCATATGCTTGATGGTTGTAGCTTGGTGGTGATGTGGATGCATAGTAAGGGTACTGATGAGGAGCGAAGTTGATTCCTGCTTGTGGGTATGCATGAGGAGGAGGTACGATTGGGTATTTCGGCAAATGCGGAGAGCCCAGATTAGACACGTTTTTGGATGAAGCTGGTGGTGGATTAGCGGTGTGTGCTGCTGCTGCAGGGGGTAACGGCAAATGTTGTGCTTGTGAAGCCGATGGTGGTTGAGGTATGTGTTGGGGAGTATAATAGTGACCCGTGTATGAAACTGGCGGTGGGGATGTTTGTGGCTGGATTTGTGGCAGATGCTGTTGCAGTTGACTTTGAACATCGGTGGTGTATGGCTGTTGTTGTTGCTGTTGCTGTTGTTGATGTTGACCCTGAGGCGAAGGGTGATGAAGATGATCGGGGTTCAGTTCCGATTCCTTCGAATTGACAATAAACAGAAGCGGCAAAAATCCTGAATTTGCTGGTGACGATCCTTTTGTGGTTGAGTCACTACTATCCGAAACCACTCTTCTGTGTACTAATGCTGGAGTACGATTAGGTGATCTCAACGGCGAAACAATGTTGGATCCAATTATACTTTGGGCAGTTTCTGAAAACGATGGTAGTTGTGTATCAGAATGCTTCCTTTTGAATCTAGTTGCATCACATTCAGCCTGTCTAGACTTCTCTTCGAGCTCATTTATTGCCTGCTTAGGATCATGATGAAGCTTATCAATTTGATCATTCAAACCTTTGGGTGTTATTGAATCTGATGCAAATAAGTATGGGATAAGATCGACATTCACATTTAACTCCTTGGCAACATTAAACAACTGCAATGCCGTATCTCCAATCTCCTTCTTGAGCACGCTCTGCTTGGTTCTTTCTTGTTCTATTTGCAACTGAATCAATTCACTCAAAATATCCGTATTAGGTGGCAGTGATAATTTTTCTATAGTGTTTGGTAAAGCAGCCAATACATGAGCCATTTCCTCCTCCACCACTTTTGGTTTAGTGGATGAACACAGTAAAGATCTTCTTTCTTTGTCTAAAAGTCCAGTCTCTTGTTCTGGTGTTGTCATATGCATAACCTTTTCCAAAAACTGGGAGTTCGTCAGTGATAAATGCCCATAATGCTTGAACTTTGTCTTGTCAACATTGAACTCTTTCAAACTCGAAAGAAGTTCAGCATTCGTTGAAGGCAGATTCTCTCGCACCGGTTTGTTGTTGCTATCCTCATCGGTTGGTGATGGAGTTGTATAATGGGAAAAGGACTTTGGTTGGTTAGCTACTGTTGTTGTTGTTGTCGTTGGAGCCGTTGCTGATGCCGAACGCCGTCCCAACTCTGGAGTAGCACTCATTAGATTCACGATCGATAACACCTTGGAAATTCTTAAGCGTTAAGTTATGTCAGGGGAATGCAACTACGGCAATTGAATAAAATGTTGAACTCAAAAAAAAAGGGGGGGAGGGAGGTGGTGAAAGTTAATGACGCTGAGTGGAATCAAATAGTCTGTCTTTAAAACGAGTGAGTGTGTGTGCTAGTTACCATAGGCACTGTTGTAACGAGGTTGTGATTCAGCGTCAAATGTAAGGTGTGATGTAGTTGAAACCAAAACGACTACTAAGGAAATGGTTAGACGAGTTTCAAGATATTCCTAGTTTGAGAGAATCTGGCAACAGTTTTGTATTTATTTGAGAAGTTCAGGTGCAAATATGGGATACAAAAAGAAAATAATATTACTTTGATTTTGACCAAAGCTGCAATGTTACTATTTTCAATAAGGAGTAGCCACGCACTGTTTGTTGTCCGGAGATAAAGTCTTCCAAGCACAAAGTTACCAAAATAGCCATGGTATATAGTTAGCTGTGTATTGAAGCATTCTAAAAATTTTATCTCTGTGTCCACAATCTTTTGATATGTTTACCTAATTGGGAAAGTATTTTTTTTTATTGTTGAGAAAAGGCTGCGAAAAAAGGAAATTTTTTTTTTGTCGCTGTTTAGTTTTAGTTTTCAGTTGCATTGTTGCATTGTGTTTTTTTTTAGTGTTCCGTTTTAGTTTTTCAGTTTTGGCTTACAGCAATAGAAAGTGTTTTTAAGCGCCTAGGCATATGTAAAACTCACATTTGAATTTTTTCATGCTCAGGAACACATTTTGCAAAGCACAATACAATGGGTGATGATAAAAAAAACATTGTGTTTTACAGATTATGCTCCAGATGAGTAAATGATGTGGAGCTTTTACAACAGCCTCGAACGAGAACGAGAACAAGCTGTTTAGCTTCAGGATGCTCGAATTATGTATTGCAAATTTTAGCACTTGAAGATTTGCATACTCGAATTGGGCAAAGATTGTAGTCGAGACCCGGAATGTAGAACTATGTATTCTGGCTCAAAGTTTAAGGCATCGACAATCAGTTCATTTCTCCCTTCAAACCCTTGGCCCCTGAAAACAGGAGGCAAATAGCCGATCGTTTTGATATGTTTGAAAAAATGCGTTAAATTTGGAAGGTCAACTCCTGTCTTGAACCTATACTACCTGGGCTCTTCAGAAAACTGCATAGCCACTCTTCCTTTTATTCCATGAGTCGTTAGATTGGATCAAAATAGGGTCAGTGTAATTGAATGCTTCTTATTGAAATCTAGCCCTTCTGAGTTCTATAATTCGTCTCTATATATGCACGAGCTCTCAAAACACAAAAAAAACTCTCTTTGGATCAAAGAGACACAAAAGTAAATATGCATGTTATTGCAGAATTAGAAGAAAACAAAAAAATTAATTTCCTAATTCGGTTAGGACTTTGAAGAGACAATTTTTGATCTACTACATGATAAGTGAAATATTATGTGGTAAAAACTTAAGCACAAATTAGCATGTCATGGAAAGATAACGAGCAAAATGAGTTAAAATTTACGAGCTTTCAAATGTTTGTTATGAAGGGATTGTGTCCTGTGACTGTTTTTGGGACATACACCAATTTCTACTGTACTGTACTGCAGCGAAGGATCCAAGTCTAGACCCGTGAATTTTCAAAATATGTATTGAACTCTGATTTGCTCAACAACTATTGACTGAAACACTACGTAACGACAAGATGTGCTCCCCCACGCCACCCCCTGTCTACTTTCAATGAAACGTTTCTTTTATAGTCAAGATGAAACAGAGAAAAAGAGTCCTTCATTCAGCTGTAGCAAGCGCCCACCATTGATGAGAAGTTGAAACGTTTCAGTGCACGGAAGTAAGACAAAAATTGTGATTATTCTGTATGGGTAAGCGGTTACTGTTTTTTCCTTCAACTCCGCGTTTTGGATCAAGATGGAGCATTTCAAAAAAAGAAAGAAAAAAAGTGATGTCGCTGATTTCATCCAGTATTGTTCCTTTATTCATGACCATTCAAGCTGACAAAGCCGTACTTATTGCATTTGGGGGACCATCGTCAAGTGGGAAAACAACGGTTGCGCTGACCCTTAAAGCTTTGCTTCCTGATGTAACGCTAATTCATTTGGATGATTTCTATCTCGCTGATTCACAAATACCTATAGATGAGGAAACTGGATATCAAAACTGGGATTGCCCGCAAGCAATTGATTTTGAAAAATTTACTACGTACATCCTGAATATCAAATTTGGTAAAGAGCAACCTCCCATAGAGTCTATACAATCAAACGATTTGGATGTAAAGTTGACTCCAAATGAAAAGAATACAATTTTAGACAAGATAAACCAACAAAGTGACAAATTCAAAAGAAAACGATTGGTGTTTGTCGATGGATTCATGTTATTTCACAATCCAGAAATAATCAAACTATTTGACATTAAACTACTTTTCCACGCCTCGTTTGACACGTTAAAAATAAGGCGTGAGTCAAGAGGTGGCTACAACACGATTGAAGGGTTTTGGGTTGATCCACCGGATTATTTTGGAAAGATTGTTTGGCCAGCTTTTGTCGATTCACACAAGTACCTTTTTGTTGGAGATGATGTGGATAACAAATTGAAACCAGAAGTATCACGACAATTTAACATATATGATATCAACAACGGCAATGACACCCCGCTACTAGATTTGGTTCAAAGGTCAATAGATATTATTATAGATAACTTATAGACATTCAATAACCACTTATTTTTTTCCCTTTTTGTTCTTTTTGACCGCCTTCATTTCTTGTTCATATATATCACTAGCGCTTTCTCCCGACTTTCTTTTTCCCTTTTTGACGGCAACAACGCCAGTTCCATTTGATTTACCTTTTGCTGCTTTGGACATTGATTTTTCATCCCATTCACCATCGTCTGCAATTGCATACTTGTCCAAATTCAAAGCATTGATCAACTCTCTTTGTTTTTCTCTCATTTCCGCAATCGCTTCATCGCCTTCTTCTTCCAAGTCATTATGCAAATTTTGTTCAATCTCATTGTAGTCTACTTCCTCCATAACATCTCCTTCGATTTCCTTGATTTGCTCATCCTCTAACTCTGGTAGTTCCTCTTCAATGGCCCTCGTCAAGACATTTCTGAAATAGGTTGAAAACTTTCTAATAATCTTAGCAAACATTGCCATTGCTTGATTGGTTGCCAAATTTAACTCGTTGGCTATTTGATCAATATTTTTATGCTGTAAACCAATGGCCAACAAAATGGCTGATTGCACTGACGACAAACTGACTTGAGTGCTGGTTCTTTTAGAAAAGTACAATTGTGCAATAAGTGGTAACATATCAACAATAACATGATAATCCAACAAATTGTTTGCATATGAATCTAATCTCTTCAAATCAAATGGAGACAACAACTCATCAAGCTGGGTTTTGGTCAAAGTCTTTGTTGTATGTTCCCCTTCACCTTGCTCGGCCGCTTCAATAATACCCAATGCTTGCGATGCTTGAAACTTTTTAAACTCATATGACAACAATTGCAAAAACCTTTTGTGGAAATCTTTTGAAAATTCGTGCAACCATTTATTCTGTCTGTCCGGTAAAACGTTTAATACAACTGCGGTGTGTTCCCCAGTCAATTCATTCGCTGTTTGTCTCAAGTAAACAGGAGTAAAACCTGATTTTTTCCAAAACTTGTGCAATTGTGGAGTAAATCCATAGGAGACACCGAGGTAATCCAAATAGTATGGGGCCTTCTCGGAAAGTTTCAACAACAAAGGTGGTAATGATGAAGCTTCTCTTAATTTGATCTCATCCTTCAATGAAGCATTAGCTAACTCCTTATCGGTTACACGAGTTAACGTATTGTCATTTAGGGTTGATGATTCACTGATGTCAGTAAACTTTCCTGCGTAATAATCTTGTAACAATTCCATAGCTCTTGAACCATACCCCATACCGGAATATTCTGGATTAGTGGCAATTCTAACAACCCTGGCTCCCGATAAAGATGCAAATTCTTCATCCTGAAACTGTTGTGAAATCAACCATGGAATCAAATCCCCACCTGCTCTTTGACCCCTGCTCAACGATTTCCTTACACTCTCCTTTGAAATCTCACCTTCCAAAGCTAGTTGTACAACACACAATGGATCGGGGATTTTGTTATCTCCTTCTTCAATAGGAGGCAACAAGACAAACAATTGATGGGCAGGCGCATCAGACATCAACTGCAAATCATTGGGTGAATTTTTGTAATGAGAGGCCACGTACAATGCCATCATTTTCTGCAAAAACGCTTCTGAGACAGGGTGATATGAAAACAAGGTGTCTCTGTTAACGTAAAACAAATTACATTGAGATGGATGTGGTGTTCCTTTGGTGGCAAATTTAGCATTTTTGGATAATGAAACATCCAAGCACAACAACTTGTTTAACCATTTCTCCACTGGATCACCAGGTGCGTATCTGATGGGTTCGTCCAACACAACTTCCTTCAAGTTCCTTGTCAACGACCCGCCGACATCTGTCAGTTTCTTGTCTCTGGAAACAATTTCAGTACCCGCTGGAGCATTGCTCATTTGCTGTTCATTTCGCAATTGTTGAATTAATTTCAATGATAATGACCTACCGGTACCTTCATATCCATTAATGGTGGAAGCCATAAATACCAAGTAAGGACCCATCAATTTCTTCACCACTGGCAATGGTATAGCCGCAGCTTCATCTATGATCAACAATTCAGCTTGTCCCAAAACGTGATTATCTGTTGGAGAGATGTATTGTATCGTTTGCCTGTGTTCTCTTTTGATGTCCACTCTGACAATGGCTTTGTTGAAGGAGGGGTTTGTTGACTGAATGATATCATAATCTAAATGCTTTGTATAACCCAATGCATCAAATCCTTTAAACACAAATTCAAACAAAGTTTTCAAGTTTTCGGGAGATGGCGAGGTGACAAAAATGTTGGAGTATCCTTGTGATACAGCCGCTGCAATCGCAATACCCAAAGCAGCCGATTTACCACGACCTCTACCGGCAGTCAATGTCACTGTACTCCTCAATGTTTTCTCGACAATGACATCGATAAAAGTAAGGATTGCTTGTGCTTGGTTTATGGTTTTTGCCAAGTTAACCAAGCTTCCGGCGGGTTGTACATCAGCCAAACTGTCTTTTAATTCTTTGAGTTCGACTTGCCGTGGTGACAAGTCATCGTCGTCTCTTGGTGGTAATGGTTTCACATGCTTGCCTCCCGATATTGGCAACACATTCAATTCATCATCCACTACCAAACAATTTTCGCACGAACCCAAGGATAACAAGAATCTTTCATTAAACCTTGCAACAACATCATCGTGTGCTTCTGTTCTGTACCTCGAGTGTATGTCCATGCTCATGGTGTAAAGTTGTTTCAATGAGGTCATATTTTTCAACAAAATCACCACCAATCCACCACCTTCAACGGTTTCAATTGTCCTGGCTAATAAGTTGGGAGTCATGGCTTCAAAATCTTGCAATATACACATCCCATACGTATTACCCAATATCTTGTCAGTCTCTTTATAGTAGACATATCTGATGTGCTGATTCGAAATGAATGCTTCGAATGGATCTTGGTCGTTCACTTCTCGTATCCCTCTCTTGATGTCCTTCTTTATCTTGGCTTCTCTTTTTTGTCTATGAGATGTGAAGCCCAATAATTTTTTCTTATAAGCCCAAAGAACAGACTTGTTCATTTTGAGATTAGCACTCATCATCAAATAATGCAAATTAGGTAGTTGGTTTTTTGCCTTGTCGCCAACTATGACAAAAAATGATCTCTGCTTTTCTTGAACTCCATTACGTATCAAAGCTGGTATACGGGCGTCAATTGCCTTTTTGCCCATATTGATTTAAGTTGAACTTGGTGTGATATGCACTTGGGATGAGATGAGAGGATCTTTTGAAAAAAAAAATGGCAAAAAAAGAGCATCTGAAGATATGGTTGTGTGAGCTACCAAATGTATATGGACCATTACAGTGACTTATAAGTGGTACACGAAGTCGACTACCCATCTGAGTTAATCATGATCATCTTAGCAAATATCTGAAACTGAAGCAATTCAATTTCGAGAGATGTTGTGCGGATAGAAACTTTGCTTGTTTGCTTATGATTGAGTACACTTTTGTGTTGCAGAAATACACCACTTTTGCAGCACTCGTTTCATAAAATGAGTAGTTTCAACAATAAAATGTCAGCCGAATCCATTCATTTGGATCCTAATCTTTTATCACATTTATCACCCCGGGTAGCACCAAGATCCCTTTCTCAATTCAGAATCGGGCCGCCATTTGGCACCACAATTGAAGTGTCGCCTCTATTCATCAAATCTTCCAACTTGAAATTGAATCCCATAATCCTGGCACGAATCGATAGAGGTTTCGACTATGAAGGAAATGGTTGGGTTGGGTATAAACGCAACTATTTTTCATTGGTGGCCACTTTCCATTTCGAGAGTTTCAAGTCAAGTGTATCACTTCTTCAAAAGCAAGGATTTTACTTAACAATAAAGGGAGAGCATCACGACATCAAGAGATTCGCAATAAGATTGGTAAGCAGAAATGTTGAAGACAATGAGGAGGTTGTGTTGGTGCAACATACTGCAAAAAGAACCATTGGGGTCACTCCGTCCATCATATACGCCATTCCTGGATTACTACCATCCCACACAACTGTCAAACAAAGTTTCAATGTCAGAAATTGTGAGAAATTGGAAAGATTGAAACTGATGTTTGTCACCAAATACAATCATATTGAGATTAAAAACAGTGATTCCATTTTGCACAACTATAGAAAAGGAGAACTGTTTACAACAGTTGCCAAGTACGAAAGAATACAATTCACTACGTCAACTGGAAGGAATCGATCACTTGAAAAGAGCAAGATAATAGTCCAGGTTCAACTATTAGCAGAATTAGAAGAAGAGGATTCATTTGCCGTTGTTGCTGTTGCAAATACCCCACCGCTAACTATGAGGGGAAGGTCGCCCTCTTCATACACCAATGTTGAACCAAAAACTTCATTGAAGAAAGTCAACAATGTAAGCAGCTATTTTAACACCACTCCGCAATATGTTTCTTCTCCTTTGAGTCAAGGCTTGCATCGATTTGATCAGGAAAATTCAGCTCCTTATTCTGATGGTTACCTCAACTCAGGAAAAGAGATCGACCCGAAGTGTTCCGAAAAAGCTTCCTCTAGTTCAGAAAACTCAAAGGAGAGCAGTATGGGATGCAACAACGTGACTTTTTCCAATACAATTGACAAGCTAGTCCAATTTGACCCTATTTATAGCTTGACGGGAGAAGAATTGGACAAGCAGTTTAGCTCTTCAAGCTTTTCCGATGGTTATTTCACCCACAGTGAAGGAATCTACGATATTACCACCTTTCAGGATGACAACGACCATGATATTTGCATCGTACCCGATTTAGTTTTCAGAGGCTAAGCTGTTCTCTATGTAGTGGCACTAAGAATAGAAGAAAAAAAAAAAGAAAAATTATCTTTAAAAAGTTTTTGAGTGTTCAGCAAACTACACCAGGTGAAATGTTGTTTTTCAGCTTCTTCAAAACATTGGTAGACCAGGAGGTCACCGTTGAATTAAAGAATGATATGGAAATAAGAGGGATATTAAAGTCAGTGGACCAATACTTGAACTTGAAGTTAGATGATGTAACGTGCACAAATTGTGACAAATATCCTTACTTAGATGCTGTCAAAAATCTATTCATTAGAGGGTCAACTGTGCGATATGTGCATATGAATCCCAACTCAGTTGATTGCACATTACTACAAGATGCATCGAGAAGAGGTATGTTTTATATAATGTATTTCATTTGGATCCAGTACTAACCGAAAAAACAGAGGCCATGGTGCAAGCTTCGAAATGAAATGTGTGTGTAAAGTCCGTTTAATGTATATTTTTCTTTCTTTTTATCACTCAACTAACCCAAGTCGCTTCTTGCAATTTGCTCTTGTATGTCCTTGTTCTTTGCAGAAAGAACACGTTATATGTGATTTCTTCTTTGTCTTTTGATTGTTCACTGATAATCGATGTGGTGTAGGTTCTTGATGTTTAGGAAATTCTGGTTGCGATGACAAATACTCTAGTTGTTTCTTTGGTATTAGAACAAATTCTTGTTCGCTGTTGTTATATACTATGTGATTACAATTCGGGCAGGTTACTTTGTTGTTCCAGTGTTGAGTAAATGACTCTGAGGTAATTTTGTCATCGTCAATTTGATCAGGTTGTACCTTTGCGATAAACTCATTTATAACATGTAATCTGTGATTATAACCTTTCTTGAGCTCTTCTAGCTCCAAGTTCTTTTGAATGATTACTTTGGCCAACTTATCCACCTCTTGCAGAAGTTCTACTATCGACATTTGTTGATGAGGCGAGATAAACTTGTGAAAAATTGAAAAATTGACGTGATTATGTTACAAAATTTCCCCAACATGAACACTAAGCGGCACAAACTTTTTTCTTTTGTTTTTCGTAGAAGTTGAGAATGCGTGAGTAAAAGTGTGTATAACGCAGCCAAAGACATAAAAGACTTCTAAATGTATTTTGAGGAGCGTACAAGTTCAGAATGTTAGATTAGGGATTTGCTTCCGTCAGATAGACCCTGCCACAAATTTAAACTTTTTTTGGCTGTGATGGCCCTTGGCGGAAGTGCATTTATTGCGCACTTGGTGTTGTGAACATTTTGCTTTCGTAGTGTCCAGTTCGATCCTCGCGGTTTGGGTACAGTACTGCTTGAGGAATCAGTATGTCTTACCCTGGTAATTAATAGCACCACCACTGGAGGGAAGCAATTCAGCACAGTAATGCTATCCGTGACGGAGGCGGTACTGGATGGCACAACGTTGGTTAGTTGACAATACTAGAGTGACTTAGTGTTACGACTCTAACTTTTTTTTTCTAATTTTTGAACTTATTATCTTATACACTCTATTCATCTTTTATCTTGAAAATTCGTTTTATTGAGTTTTGAATGTTTTGTCTTTCTAGAATCACGAGATTTGCTAATAGTATCACCGAAAAGATTGCGCTCTTGAACAACTCTGACCACGTCTTTGTAACAAAAGAATCCAGCCGGAAAACAAATATGTACTGCACTATCCAGGAAGCGATTGTGCACGCAATTGATCCAGAAGTATAACGTAAACACGTTAGCAAGCTGATCCTTGTGCCATAGTACTTGTTTATGGAGCGATAGCAGTACCCAATTCTCATGGCCATATTAAGTATATTAGCTAGTATCAATCCAGCTAATCTCAATTCCATCACAGAGACCGAAATGTACAGCGCCGCCAACACGACTGCAGTTATGAAAGTCATAAACTTAGAGTATTTTTGTATCTCATGTGGTTGCACAATCACGGTGAAAAATGCCTCAAAAATACCATTGAATGCTAAGAAGGGGATGTAAAAAACATAAAGGGTAAACAAATCAAATATGTTGGATTGTGACCACTTGTTGGAGCTGCCAAGCATTACACGAAGTAGGAATGATCCGTTGGTGATTCCCGCGAATATGATAAACAAACACAAGTTAAAGTAAAACAAGCTTATCATTTTGATATAGGTGAAAGATTGAGCCATTGTCTCCCCTTTTGGCGGTTCAGTACTGTTTACGATCTTTGCCAATAATAACCGACTAGACTCTTCCAATGGTTGAAATAATATTCTTGCAATAATAGACCCGTAGTTGACGATAACGGCATACACCCCTTGCTCCTCGATTGTGCACAAGTAGCTAATCAATAACTTGTCACCTTCGGTTAGTACCTGTTTAAAAATCAGTTGTATGAATAGACTTTTTGAAATTGATAAAACTGCTGGGTCAAATCGAGGCTCACCTTCGATGCTGAAAACACCGTACCTAATATGAGTATCCTTTGTCTCATTAAATTTCAAGAAGGATCCAAAGTATGAAAGGAATAGCGTTGCCGAGTATGCAAGTTGACCAAACATAAAGGATAAAATGGATATTCCACTATATTCCAAACCAGTGAAACGTTGACGAGCAAAATAAATCGCTACAAACGTGGTGGTACATTTGGCAATCAAGGCAATTCCCTCAAATTTAGACCGTTTTCCAAATTCCAATTCATATTGATACACGCAATAAATGGGTTCAATACTCAACTCGAGAATCGTCAGCAGGAAAAGAACCCCAATGGCAATTTTGTTGAATGGGAGGATCAAAAAAAAGTCTTGGAAGTTGACCGATTTAATGCCTTGATAGTATCCAACGAGTAAAGTAACAGGAATGGCAATCAAGAATGGTATAAACCCAAAGTTCATCACTTTTTGCAATGTTCGTGTTTTGGTTTGATCATGGGCGATACGTTGTACTGCTAGTCGAACAGACTCTCTACTGATGAATAAAACCGATGATTGAAGAAACTCCAAATAAACAATTAAACCAAATACATCGGGAGAAACAAATCTTATCAATGCTTGATTCAATATAAAAGTAAATAACTTTGTGATAACTTGCACAAAGATCAACGATGATATTCCTTTGGCAGACTCATCAACAATGTCCGCCTCCGAGTCGTCAAGCTTGTCGTTGGCAATTGGTGGTGCTCGTGATTTTTCCATTATCTAATGTGAGTGTTCACTGAGAACGGCGGTACATGGGTGGTGGGATTATGAAATTTTCGACGGACATTAAAAAACTTGCTTGCAGTTTCGCAAAAAATAGTCTATGACACGACGACATTTAATATCGAATGTTTAAAGTTGTGTAAGTCGAGCTCTAAAGAGTAAGTAGAAAGTAAGCGACTCTCAACACGACTCATCGCCATTTTATATCACCACAAACAAGAGGTATAACTGAATTCAAAACACTCATGTTGATGCGGCACTTTCCTGTCTTGTCCAGCATTTTCCAAATTGGTCGAAAAAGGAAAAGTAAAAAAAAAAAAAATTAAAGAATGTGTCGCAAATTACTCCAATTTTTCAACACAATCTAGCCATTTACAGCCAAGTTAAAGGTAATCACTATATAACACTAGATTCCTAAAAGCAAAGAGGCGGGCATATAATTTTGAAGGCGTATATAATACACCACATTATGGAGCAAAATACGAGAGATTTAGAACTACGAGAGCAGGACCGGTGGTTACCTATTGCGAATGTCGCCAGACTTATGAAAAACACTCTACCACCCACAGCTAAAGTGTCAAAAGATGCTAAGGAATGTATGCAAGAGTGTGTTTCTGAATTCATATCCTTCATTACTAGTGAGGCTTCCGATAAATGTTTGAGGGAAAAGAGAAAGACAATCAATGGGGAGGATATACTATACCTGATGTACGACTTGGGGTTTGAAAATTATGCAGAAGTGTTAAAAATATATCTTGCTAAATACCGAGAGCAACAGGTTCTCAGGCAAGAGAGAGGCGAAACAAGACTCACCAAAAAGCAGGCCAAGTTGCAGGCAGCGCAACAGCAAGCAGCACAAGAGGCAGCAGCAGCGTTAGAGGTGACGACGAATGAGATTAGCGAGACGGGGGATGTTGAAGAGATGGTGGAGAGTAGTTATTGAGTTTGGATAGTTTTCTTCAATACATGCCAATCTACTAGAAGGGTGATGATTCTGAAGCCATTATAATCAGTAATCTGTCTACGGTGAAGGGGAATGTTCTTAACTATAATGTATGGTGATCAAAATGAAAGTAAAGCAATAAATTCACAACAATAGGGAGAGTGATTGTATGATTTGGTTTGCTTGTAGGTGGCTAGTATTACCATTTTCCATCAGAAAACCATATGTGGAGTGAGAGACCTTTACTGGAAGTGCTGGCCCTGACTCACTGGGTGCATGGAATTGGACTTGCTTGGGCGGACGGTTACTGAAAACTATCGTGAGAAATGCGTGTAAGGGTTTATATTGTACAACTTTGATCGGTGAATTGTGACTCTGGTTTCAAGTTCCACTCTGTAGTTCCTTGGTTGCGAAAAGGGAAAAACAAATTGTATAAAGATGATCGCCTTCTTGTCAGCTGTAACAACACTGTTAGAGGGTCTACACCTTAAATAAGGGTGAACGTCAGCTAGAGCTAGCTGTTTGAATCTGAAGAGATGTCTGCTAGCAGCTTTGGGCGTGGGAGAGTTGGACAAAATGATCAAAGCGGTGAAGTTCGGAGAAGGGAGTTACAACTTTGGTGACTGGGTTTGTCAATCTTGAGAGATTAATGTTTGGCGAATATGCCGCATGTTTTCAAGAGTAGAACTAGCAATCAAGTACATAAACTTATAGAAACTTTTCAATGTTTGGAACCACAATAGTTGATCCACTGCCAAACTTTTTTAGTAAGTCCACTGAGAGAGTATCGTAAACTAACAAGGAAAATGTCCCTAAACCAAGGTGACTTATTCCTTGACCCCTTCAGCATCCAATTTCGCAGCAGCATCCTTGAAATCAATTTGCTTACCTCTTGTTCTTCTACCACTCGTGATAATGTTTGTGGTGTCTATTTCATTGAGCTCGTCCTCTTCTTCCTCCTCATCTCCTCCGTCGTCCTCTCCGTCGTAATCTTCTTCGTCATCATCATCATCATCATCATCATCATCGTCTTCTTCTTGCTCTTCAGCATCAGCTTCGGCATCTTCATCTTCATCTTCATCTTCCCCATCAGCCACTTCCTTTCCTCCCGCTTCAATTTCTTCCTTCTTTGCCTCTGGCTCGTCATCATCATAAGTTCTTCTCTTTTTCTTCTTCTTTGGTTCCCCAGCAGCCTCAACAGAGTCTTTTCTTTTAACACTTTCAGTTGTAGATGTATTTGCATCAGTTGCATCATCTGCTGCATTGTCGCCCTTTGATCCAGTTTCAGTCTCTTCAACTTTGGTTTCAGCAACAACTTCCTCCTCTTTTTGCTCCTTTGGCAATTCTTTAACTTCTTGTTCAGACATAATTAAGACGCGTATTTATGGAACCAATGAGCAAATATGAAGTATCAATTGAGTTGTAAAATGGATAATTGGAACTCTTGCCTAATCAAAAAATATAAGAATAGCCCCACTTGTCTTGGTGAAACTGGTTTGAAATGATGTAAATTAGAATATATTGCTGAAGGATTTCAGAAAATGAACTTGCTTTTTGGGAAAATATTTAATGTCGTGAAATGTTGTCACAAGACACTCACATGAATATGCGACACTTTAAAAAGAAGAAAAGTCTTTACAAAAAGCATTAAAAGAAGGAGTTACACACAAGGTACTAATCACTCTACAACTCGCAATAATGGTATGTACAAACGCATCTTAATTACACATGGAAGCCAAAGTACTAACTATTCTAGTCATCAAAAATGCCCATTACAAAAAAGACTAAAATGTCAGACTTGATAAACAATCGATTGAAGATCCACACGATTGATAATAGAACCTACACGGGAACTTTACTCTCATTTGACAAACATCTCAATTTAGTATTAGCTGACACAGAAGAGGCAAGAATAACGAAAAAGAGTTTGATGAATTTACGATCACAGAGTCAGAAGAAGGCTAACAAAAAATTACCCATTGGTTCAGCATCAACAACTACACCATTATTCCCTTCTGAAATTCCCAAAAGCAACAAGCCTGACTTGGCAAAGAGACATGTTGGATTAATAATATTAAGAGGAGAACAAATTGTAAATTTCACGATTGAAAGTGGTGTTTCTAGTGATGGCACGGCTGGAATAGCAGCAGTAGCATCATCATCAGCGGCGTCATCTAGCCGACCTATGAAACAACCAGTGAGTAAATTGAAAAAGATTGCGTAAACAGGATAGACTAGTTGTTACAGAATCGAAAGGGAAAAAAAAAAAAGATAATTGTGATATACATATATATATGCCGTGGAGCAGTTGTTGTTTCATGTGAGTGAATTAACTCTATTAGAGTTCTACTTCAAAAAGCGTCTCCCCTCTTCGTTGACCCCCACCCTCAACAACAATTTGAATTATTCTTACTACTCTTTTTCTCCTTAGGTGCGGGTGTCAAACTTATCGTTGGTCCATTGCTTGCCGCCTTCAATCCACCTTGCTCATTAGTATCCAATTGATGTTTCGATATCATTTCATAAATATTCTTCAACAACTGATGGAAACTCAAATCAACATTGTCGGAGCTCAAGGCGGATGCTTCAGTGAACAACAAGTTATTTTCCAAGGCAAAATTTCTTGCTTCTTCAGTAGGGACAGCTCGTAAATGATCCAAATCCGATTTATTACCCACCAATTCAATAACAATATTTGCATCAGCATGTTCCTTCAACTCTTTCAACCAACGACTAACACTTTCGTAACTTTCAGTCTTGGCAATATCATAAACGATTAAAGCGCCAACTGCACCACGATAATAAGCTGATGTAATTGCTCTATATCTTTCTTGTCCAGCAGTATCCCAAATTTGCGCTTTGACCCTCTTCCCATCGATTTCTAAAGTTCTAGTGGCAAATTCAACTCCAATAGTTGACCTACTTTCTAAATTGAATTCGTCTCGAGTGAATCTTGATAACAAATTGGATTTACCAACGCCTGAATCACCAATAAGTACGATTTTGTACAAGTATTCGTAATCGTAGGAGTAGTCGTCCGTATTATCGGCCATTTCGTGTGCGTGTGTGTATGTATGTGCGTGTTTGTGTGTATGGATGTATGTAAGTACGTATGTACCGACTATTTGCTTGCTGAATGGGGTGGAATATCTGCAAGTGGCTATGGATTATGTTTTGTTCAATTGAGAATGGAAATGAAAATGTTGGCGTTTTTTTTTTAGGAGTAAGAAAAGAGAGAGAGAGAGAGACAAATAGAACAATAAAAATTTTTAATAAATATGGAGAGAGAGAGACGATCGCGTAATGTTACATTGAATACGGAGACACTTTGTCACTTCTACAAAAGGAATGAAACGTATGAATGGTTACTGGTGGTAGTTTGTAGCATTATGATTATAGGTTCTATAGATGGCAGTGCGGCTAACGATACAATCCAGTGCGGCCAACAATCACGACACTGTGTTTCATCTGCACAATGTGTAATTCTCTTTTTTACCCCGAAGTAGGATCATAATCACCAGCCAAAAGACCCAGAGGCTGCAACGTTGTAAAGTCAACCGATAAGTAATCATCACCAAGATTGGCATCCTCAAATTCACCATTTTCTCCCGGTAACGGATAATTGGATTTTTTTATATACCCATTGGTAAATGAGTTCAAATTTACTTCAAACACTTGCATCTTTTCCAGAAAATGCGCTCTCAAAGCAGTAATATCCTGAATTGTTTTCCGCCATTTGTTAATATCACTACCTTGAAAATCATGCATCGCAATGAATCGCATCAAGATGGGGTACAAAATGGCAAGTCGTTTGCGAATATAGGTTGATCCACGAATTAAAAACGCAGCAATGTATTTTAGTTGCTCGACATGTGGTTCGTAAATGGATGAATCGACCTTCAAATTTGGTGGATGTGACAATTGTTGATAAATGGCGTAATCATCACTTGCATATACATCCAACAAGATGGGTCCATCAAAATTGCGCAAGAAAAAAAACTTGACATGGGGTAAGATGGTGAATAGGGCCTTTTTGACAAACTTGTAAAACAAATACATGATTTTCTCAAGTGGACCTTGACTAGATGTGGGGAATGTTAATTGACTAGAGAAAATAACAACCCATTTAGTCAACATTTGGTACAACAAGTCCTGTTGCACTTCCAAGTTAGTTATCTTGTCATTGATTTGTGGTATATAGACATCGATGGCTTCATTGATAAAATGTAAAAGTTGGTGGTATTTCAATTGAAGAAATTGACTAGTGCGGATACGAGGATGATCAGAATCAACCGACGCTGTTGCAACTTCACACAATGGGAATAGAATATCACCAAATGAATGCAACATTTGACGAGCTTCAATTAAGAACATGGGATTGTAAGCTGGCAAATTCCCTGTCATCATAATATTTGTCATTAACTTTAATTCAATTTGCACAATAACTGGTGTATCTGCTGGACGGCTTTTACTATTGTAGTACTCGAGCATGTCAAATAGACCTTCTCGGTAACAAATTGTCGAATGCAATGATCGTTCTGGATCATAAATCGAGGTCAAACTCAACATGTAAGAAACTGTGCACGCAGCATCAGGATCAGGACTATTTTCAGCCAACATTGTTCTTAATCGTTTGATTACCTCATCATAGTATTGTATTGTCTTGACAAGACACGTTTGACGCATATGGGCCAACTCCTTTTGTCGTTCAACCGGTGTAGATGTCCTACCTCCGAAACTGTACAATCCATATGACCCATCGAAACAAACCGATATCAAGTAATTGGCACAGATGTTGAGTAAGCAGTAAAATCTCAATGGATGAGTTGTGCCTAGATCAACAAATGATTTTAACCATGTCCAATAGACATGTCTAATTGGCTCAAGTGTCATCTGACCTTGAATAATTCCCAGATTTGTCTTTGCAAACAAGTCATCATTTTCTTTCACATAATTGATGCGGTTTCTATCTCGACTGATTGTAAACAGTGTAGGTTTGTGAATTGCTCCCGGCAAGGCATTCGATAGTTGCATTGATGCTGGCGTACTTGGTAATGGGCCCGTATCAGGATAACAATTTTGAATATTACCGACTTCAGGGGTTTGGTTTTCACTCATGCGATAAACGGGGAAGATTATTGAATTTTCCGGACCACCCAATTCATGTCCTAACAAGTTGTCAAAATTTTGAATAACAGTTTGTCCGTTTGTGTTGAAGTTTGGAGTAGTGTCTTGTATTTGCACATGCGTCATAATATTAGTGTCTAAACCTGTTGCTTGGGACGCACTGTTTGACATTGAGTGGCTATCGGGTCGTTGGTGATGATAATTCTGGGATAATCGATGCAGTAGCTTTACCAGTTTCTGCTTATTGTGGGGCTGTAGTGATTTTTTTGAGTTGTTTGGAGCTAGCCTCTTTCTCGACTCTCCATTTCCGTCATCTAAAGAGGCTCTCTTGTTTGAATTGAACTCCAATTGTTCCTCCACTTCTTCTGACTCTGACTTTGAGTCGCCCTTTTGTTCATTTGCTGCTTGTAGACGTTCAAGTTTGGCTTGTTTTAGTTCTTCAATCTCCTCCTTGGTGTAGCTTAAATAGCCACATTCAACCTTGTGTTTTATACAATTTGCACACGACGGTAGGTCTTCTGAGCATTTAACGCGTCGTTGTTTACAATTGGGACAACCTAATTTCGAATTCTTGTGCTTTCGCCTCTTTTGTTTCTCTTGCTGAGATCTGGTGTTAGTGGAATTGGATGCTGCTGTTGATTGAGAAGAGTCATAAGATGATGCCAGGGTCGACTTTGGTTTGGATGGTTTCTTCCTTAGCTTGGTCGAAGCTGTAGGATCTCGAGGGATATTTCGTGGTAACAATGTATCATCTCCCAGGTTGGTCGTGCTTCCTTCAACTTTAGACAAATTTGACTCAGATGCCATGAGATGTTAATGCTTGAGCCAATTGCCTTGATGTGCACAAGAAAAGCTTATTCCTTTGAATTTAGTTATGATGTTGGCTGATATTACGGGGAGTAAAATGTACAAAAAATCGAAAATGTAGCCTTTCTTTGTTGAGGTTGTTAATAAATAGTAATGTATCTGTTGGATACCAATAACGTGGACAGCAGTAGGTGAAGTTATGGTTTCTTCCAAAAAGAACCCTCTTTTAGTGCAAAGTAACAAAAAATAAAAAAAAAAACTAATAAATAATAAATAATAAATAATAAAAAAAGAAAAATGACTTTGTTCATTTTGTAAACTAAACTATATATTAGTAGTAGCAGCAGTTTATACTTGTTAAATATGGTTATATACTGACTAATATACACATACATTTGTGTAACTATTGGACTTAACAACAAAATAGAGGATGAATTTAAACACAATAACAAGCAGACAATCAAACCAAAAACCAATGGTCACGATCTTTACCCGAGGTAATACAGCCTTCAAATAAAATATCAGTTTCGAGAAATACGCTTCAATCACGAAAAGCAGCATGAACCTGCTTTGTGCTGGTTTTCTATGCATAAGGTTTGTTTTTTCTTTCACCCCCTGACACACACGCTAACCTAAGCATCTTTTTTTTTTTTCTTATGTATCTTCATATCGAGTGAGCCACATGCAATCTTCCTTGTCGCGAACGGTTACTTCACTCATTCACAAATGTAGAATCTTCTTGAAGTTGATACTTCAAAGCACAGATCCCAAGATTCTTCAAAGTTAAGCCCCAACGGGTCACGATGAACGCTAAAACTACTCCACGCGAGATCTTGACAACACCATACTTTTTTTGTTCATTCTCAAGGTGTATGCCATTTGTGTAAGAGCTCAAAGGGAATGATGCGCTGCGGGAATTGGGTGAATGGATTAATTTTCACTCAGCAGGTTGGAATAAAATTTAAACGTATACTTTTTTGTGTAATCAAGCATGCTTGATCTGATGGTTACGAAAATATCATACATATATCGTTTGGTTAAAAGACAGAGAGGCTTAGCTTTGATCATTTAAAGGATTACTTGTGCTGCGCGGGGAAAATAGTTGCGCCTCAACAAGCTTGTTTATTTCCTCTAGAGTAAAGTAGCAAAAGTAAACCACCAAAAGTCAAACGGTGAAGTTAAAACCTATATACTACTAAGATTGGGCCCATTCTAAAACTTTCAATGAAGCAACAACAATGAAAATGGTAGTTGGCAACGTTAAAATAACATACCCCCAAAACAAAACACCCGACATTTCCTTCTGATAAATTCCATTCAACTGAGAAATTTGACTCAATTGAATAGCAGGTGGACTAATTGTTAAAATAAATGCAACAATAAGGAAAATGGGATCATCCAATATAGATATATTGATATATTTAACACATGCAGCAATTATGGGCAACAATATAATTGGTGGTAAAATCATTCTCGACATTAATGAACCAAACAACATACGAGTACAATGTTTTGATGCTGGTGGAATATCTGCTGCTGGGTACAAGTTGGATCCCAATACAATAAGAATCAAGGGGATTGATACTGAACCCAAGCCTAATATGGCTTCGGTAACCGTATTGTGGATAAATGAGCCATCACCATTTTCAGCACCCGATTGGAAAAATACCCTTTGTAAAGGCGTTGAAGCAACAATGACACTAAGCAACATAGCCCATAAAGGAGGATTCATAAATGATAAAAACTGCTTTATACCAGGCAATTCAGCAAATTTAGCATACAAAGAAGATGGCTTCTCGTAAGTGACAACTTCTTCTGTTTCGTCTAGTTCATCATGCGATGATTGTTGTGAATCATCTGTATTATCTTCTGAGCTTGGATTAATTTCAGTTGTGGTTTGCTCTTCTTCATCAATGTACAATGCATCTTCAGCTGACAATAGCCTTGTTGTTTCTGATTCAATAATAGCACCATGCTTGTTATAGTAGGTATTCAACTCAACATGCGACCTCTTTCTCAACAAAAAGTTGAATCCCCATGACCATCTTAGGATTTGCCCCAATTGTTGGAAAATCAATAAATACAAAATGCCTCTACCAGCAACCTTGTCACTATCATCATCGACCAAATCATCCCATAAAAGGCCTGGTAAAGTGTATGCTAAACTTAACGTCAATGACACTGGCAATGAGTTTGAGTTACCAAATACCGCCATAGCAGTAACAAAATCAGTTTCTGGCTCATTTAATGACAAAAACCATGATGTACCTCTTGAACAGCCATACGAGATTAATGTAGACAATGCAAAGAAAATTGGAATGATGGCTAAATCGATAAGCTTGGATAGACTCAATGAACTAGCCAATTTGGAAAATATAAGACATGGTGTGAATAAATCAACATTTAACGAACTTAGTAGTTTTTGCCCTTGTGTGTTTAATAACCCAGTCTTTGCCGCTAAAAACCCGGCAAAACAAATAATAACAACTTCTAAAACAGCTTCAAAAGTTAAATATGAGATATCAAAATAAGAAAGTGATGCAGCAGGACTAGTTAGCTGATCACTCATCAAAAGGAATTCGAAGCCTGTCTTGAAACTAAAGGAAGTAAAAGTGTGTGGGTGTGTGTATAAGTTTCTTTACTGATTAATAAATAAAAAAAAAAAATGTGATATTTGTGAGAATAGACACTCTCCCTGAGTATGAAAATAGTGATTGTTGTGGAAGTGACTGTTGTGTGATGTGTGGTATAGGTGGGTGTATGTTGTATTTTTTTGGTTATGGAAATTTTAGTATGATTTTATATTGTTAGTGTGGTAGGGGTGTGGCACAATAATACAGCAAAGGAAATATTATTCTAAACAATGACGTTAATCTCTCTGTCTTTATAGAATTAAATGGAACAAACTAAAAAAAACAAACAAAAAGAGAAAATATAACCAACAAAGATAAGTAGTTTGGCATATAAAAAAGTTGTATAGATCACAGACACAGATGAAACACTACTAATGTTACTACTACTACTACTACTATTTCGCAATGAGGGGATAGCAATCTATTCTTTACACAAGATGAAAGTTTCAATTTGCCCTTTGCCCATAGGCATCAAAAACAAAAAGAAAGTAAATTCATTTAAGCCCACGAGGGAGATGCGTGTAACTATTACCAAAAAAAACAACAACAAATGAATAACAACCTCATACATAAGATTCTGTTTCAATCTTATCAATATTTACTACTCTTTGTCTTACTTGGCGTGATGTACACATTATAGGCCATGTTTACTCCGAAAAAAAAGAACACTTTTACACATCATTGCTTGTTTGCTATTACTGGGGGAGGAAAAAATATCGAAGTTGAGTCAATTAACAATTTCAAAATCACGAGGGTCTTGCAAAGGATTGTGGGTTGCATTGCATTGCCTCAAACCCCCCCTCCAGATACACTTTAAATTTTCATTTCATATGGTCACACAAAAAAGGAGATGACAAAAGCACACGAGATTAAAAGAGAAAAAAAAAAAAAAAGAAAGAAAATAATCAAGTGGGATGCAGCACGTGCATTAACTAATTATTTTTATTTCGTTTTTGGTCACTTCTTGTCATTTCATTGCTGCTCCTCTATTTTTTGATGTGTGTACAGTGTCGTAAAAATACACGACACTGAATCTCACTTTGCGACTTTGCGACAATCATCACTTGCATCAAAAATCCATAACCTTGGGGTAGCCAATATTACCCTTGATCCACAAAAGTCTTCGTCAACTGAGGTGCTTTATATATTCTCAGAGTTCGTTTAATGCTCTAGCTTGTTGAAAATTGATTGATTGGGTGAGGTAAAGCAAGACTTCTCTTCTCCCCCCCCCCCTTTCCAACCCCCCCTGAACGCCAAACAAATAAAAATGCAAAACAAAAGTAAACACTGAAAACCAAAACAAATCATTCCATAACATTAAAGTGCCAGTACAGTGACAAAAAGCTCTACATTATACACACATTTACTCTACCCACTAGAGCTACCTGAGCCAATCATATGACCATACAGCACCTGGATTTTTAATGACATTACTACCTCACACAACACCAAATTTAACGCATCAATCACAAAATGGCAATCGCAGAGCATCATCACCATCATCATCATCACCATTGTCTTCGTCACATATAAAACCTAATGACAGTCTGATACTACATAGGGATCACAGAGCAACGCCTGAAAAGAACAAAGCTTGGTACAAGAGAAAGGTTTTATCATCGGACATTGATGAAACGGATGATACGGAGTATTCGCAATCACCAGAGGACAAAGACAGTGGATCTGATTCAATTGAAAAGACACCGTCTCCAAGGAAACCAATGCAATTACGAAATGAAAACTTTTTTGATTTTGTATCTACTCCAATTAATGCCAACTCAACTGTGTCTTTCCTCTCTCCAATGAGGATGTTGAATGATTTACATTTGAGATCACGAGTAATTGATGATAATGTTGGAAAAGGTGATGTATTCATCGATACTACCAATGATATTGTCGAAACCATACACGAAGATGAAGATGATGAAGTACACGATGAAAATTCCATTGGTAACAAGACTATAATCAACAATTCAGATGAATCAGATGATGAATTTCCCATTTCACCACCAAAATTTATTAATAGAAAAAAGAGGATGCATCTGGATGCCATTGGATCAAGAATGGTGACTCCTATAATGCAACAGGACTCCCACATGTCTATATGTACCACGACAAACACATCTAATAGCTCCTCATCCTTCAAGTTGAGCTTTTCCACAACTGATTCTACTCCGTGTCCACCACAACCAAAGCGAAAGAAACTTCGGTTTAAACATGCATCCACTGCAAGTATACTAGATTTAAACTATGCTCGCAAGACTTCGTTGCAGGAACTACCGCAAAGACCTGAACGACCGCTACGATTATTCGAAACAAATGACCATAATGATAATGATGACAACAATAAGAACCAGTCACCCTCCTTTGAAAGAAACAATGACATAGAATCAACACCAATATCTCAATCTACACCAACATCACTGAGAGCATCAACGCCGCCACCCCCAATACCTCCTCCTCCTCCTCCAACAGCACCACCTTCACAAGAATATGGTCCCAGTGTCAATGGCTACAAATTCGTACGTCCCAGATCGAGCTTTACCCAATTCAAGTATGAAACGCCCATCAACGGAAACCGATATTCTCAAATGCGAGAGTCATACAATCGACAAGATTACAGCGTAGTTGGAGAATTACCAGTGACATCTGCTGGTATGATGGATGAAAATGGGGTGCATGTGGGAGATAAACGAATTAATGACCCATATCTTACCCCGCAACATGCTGAAACAACGTCGATAAATGACAAATTAAGGATTGAATACCATAACAAACTAAGGCTACCATTGCTACCACCTCATTTTGACCAAGAGAATCTTTCAACTGATGAGATTTTGCACCTTATAACTCAAGATTCTTTGAAAAAATTTTACAGTTTGATTGTTGAAGATTCAATGTTGGATTTATTGAGACAAGAACGTATCAAATGGCATCCGGATAAATGGGTTGGTAAATTAAAACAGTCACCGTGTGGAAACATAACTATACCAGTCATTGACCAATTGAGTCAAACGATTAATGCATTGATTGACAATTACGAATAGAGAGGACATTCATAGGACAAAAAGAATTCAAATGAACTTTTCAAAAACGATTACTACTAATACAATTCGTTTTACTAACTATCTTTCGGCGTATCTACTTCTTCAATTACCTCTGTACCTGCTGTTGCTGGTGGGGTGGCGTTTTGATCCTTATCATTCAAAGTCGACACTTCTTCTTCTTCTTCCATATTATCATCTTCATCAACTAAATCAACTTCACGATCTTCATCTTCCTCATCTTCCTCATCTTCATCCCCTTCATCCTCTCCATCATCCTCTTCATCTTGCTCCTCTTCATCATCCTCTTCATCCTCCTCCTCCTCCTCTTCTTCTTCATCTTCTGGTTGTTCAGGAGGATACTCATCAGCAGCACCTTCATTATCCCAAACAATATTAAACCTCGTCACTCTAGGCTTCTCCGCCAAGATATTTCTCACGACATGATCAACCTGTACTTTAGCCGGTGGATTTTCTCTCAACTCTTCAGTATCATATTCATTATTGACATAATACCCCACTCTAACAAACTCTCGATCATTGTATGAACAACTAAGAATTATAACGGTAACGCTAACCAATTCACTAGCGGGGATTAATTCAGGACTAGGGGCATCAGCAGTGAACAAAAAGGAATTCACCCCCACAGGTACAGGGCCAACTAGTATCGAGTCAAGTTCTTGATCATGATCTAGTGAATCTGATGATCCAACATAGGTTAATTTCCATTCAAGATCTTCTTTTAATGGCTCAAGACATTCAAATGTGATTTGGAATTCATAAGGGTCGGTGAACTTGGCAGGGTTGTTGAGCACTTCAATACCTGTTAGTGATACAATTGACATTGGTGATGTGTGGTCTCGGTCGGTAGGTTATAGTGATGTGTGGTGTGATATGTGGGTTAAGAGATGAGTTTATTATCGGTTTTTTGTCTTTCACCTTTGTTTTGCTGAAAAGACGCGTTGAGTTGAGCAACGGAAAAAAAAAAAGAGAACGCAATGAATAGTGTGGGAAAGAATTGCATTAGGCGCGTGAAATCTGTTCGGAATGCGAGGGAAAGTTGCAAAAAAATTAAGTAGACAACAGAAATTGAGAGAAGATGATGGAAGATTAAACAACGACCATATTTCATGAAAAGCCCATGCTTTCGTAATCTACTTTTATGACGATATTATAAGATGCGACTTTGTATATTCAATTTGACTATAGATTTGTTTTATAAACAAAAAC